>Ga0326727_10000660_pt1 | contig 139010 bp, 130 predicted proteins | sample MB2enrmetagenome_FD_207643 | JGI IMG/M metagenome (GOLD analysis project Ga0326727, IMG submission 207643) | Lab enriched peat soil microbial communities from McLean, Ithaca, NY, United States - MB29MY | ecosystem: Environmental > Terrestrial > Soil > Wetlands > Peat | place: USA: New York... | reverse complement strand
AAAACGGCGTAGAAGGAAACGGCGGCGATGCTGAAGATGCTCACCAAAAGCGCCTTCCGCTTGCCGAGGATGAACCCCGCCGCAAGGGCCGGCAGGTAGAACAGGTTCAGCAGGGCCAACTTGTCCGCGATGAAGTAGTTTAAAACCACCACGGCCACCAGGATGAACAGGACCGTGATCTGCTCAAACTGCCGGTAGATTGCCTCCTTGATCTTATCCATCTCCTCATGCCTCCCCTGTCCGGATGGTTGGGGCCAAGATTGATATATATTTTAGTTACTTATACCATAAAAATTTAATAATTAAAATGCATTAAAATATCTAAACCATATATTGCTTGTTTCATGTAGTCAGTCAAAAATTTAAACAATAGCTCTTTATCTGAATCTCCGATTAGTACTTGGATGGATTCCAAGTCATAGTTGTACGAGATTGGGTCATTTTTCAATCATGCAGTGTCAAAAATGCTTACTTTATGATACTAATTACACATGATTTAGTAAGAATCCTCGGAGTTATTCAATGCATTCGCTTCTATTGTATGTCACGAGATATTCATATCTCGGAATTTCAGTCGCACTTGGGCTTGGAATTCTCGGGTTACCCATACCTGATGAGACATTGATGGCCTATACAGGTTTTTTAATTTTTCAAGGTAAGATCGATTATTCATATGCCATACTGGCATCTTTCCTAGGTACATCTTGCGGCATTACAATTGGCTACTTACTCGGCAGGACATTTGAAATGGTGGTAATGGAAAAATACTCGGACAAAATACATTTAGATTCTGAGCACGTCAAGAATGCTGAGGATTTTTACAATAGATATGGGAAGTTTGCTTTATTTATTGGTTACTTTATTCCAGGTGTGAGACATTTTACCGCGATATTCGCGGGCGCTTCCCTAATGCCATACCGTATATTTGCACTTTTTGCTTATACCGGTGGCTTTTTATGGACCATTACTTTTGTAAGTTTTGGGTATGTACTCGGACAAAAATGGCATCAGATTTACATGTATTCACATCGCTACATAATACCAATTGTCCTTACCTTCATTATTTTTCTAATCATTGGAGTGTATTTAAAGACTAAAAATAAACAGAATCCACTCTCCTGAAATAGAGCCCGATTCATCCCATGCTATACATCCCGAAATATTCAATCTCTATCTTTAGGATCAGTGCAAAATTAACCCCTAGCTAGAAACTTTCCGCGTCGCCACATTCAAAAAGTCTATGATAGTGAAAGTGAGTCAGCCCAATTCCTTCAGTGTGATTGATAGGGTGCCTTTACTGCCCGGTTATCGTCCTCACCTTTTTATTTTTACTGTACGATGGCAGTGCGATTGCAATCGGTTGCAAAATATTTTATGGCTGCGAAAAAAACTTACGACGGGATGCGAAAGTGCAGATCGGGATCAGCTGGATGGACCCTTTGTGAAGAACGGCACAAGATTTCCTTCTCGAAAAAGAACCAACAGTCTGTATAAGAGCCAATCTCCACAATAATGTGGTATCATCCAGAATGGTATTGGCAGCAGTTCAGCCGACCCTGAATGTGCAGGCGCCACACTGACGATAGACAAAAACAGAAATATGGCACGGTAATCATGGACGAACAGCACCGGCAACACCACACTTTCAGGCTCGGTAATAATGGCCCTTAACCCATCGGGAACAATCCCTACTTCCTCAACCCCATCATGCTATGAAACGATATTTTCCGATTAAAACACCCATTGCTAACGATACCAGTGGAACCATCAACGGAATGTAGACTTTTACGAGATAATCACATAAGATATACAAAAATGTTGGAATCATACGGAAATTAAACAATATTGTATAATACATATGTGGAAATTATATAAGTTATTAAAATAGCTAAATATATTTACAATACGACACAAACGTTAAAGACATTTTCCTATCTGATTTGTATTATAGTTTTGAAGATCATCCCAGTGAAGTCTTTTAACATTTAAATAATTACAAATACTTAGCTTACATTTTGTCATTGGGCACAAAAATTGAGTTGACAAGTTCCTATAACGCGGGCGCGTGGTGACGCGGCCAGAGGTTGACCACAAACATGGAAGTCGGAGCGGTATGGCATAGATAAATAATGCGTTTTCCACCAGAGATCTGCTCCGCACCAATTCTGATTGGGTTAAAAAGCACAGCGTTCTTTCGGGTTCTGAGACGGACTAAATAAAACCATGGCAAAACGGCCAAGCAGCCAGGGCAGCATGAAAGCGACTAGGTTAACGTATACAGAAATACAATGTTGACAATGATGAATTACGACAACAGATAGCATGGCATGAGGTAAAAACCCTGATGCAAAATAATCGGAATAATCTTTTGCAGCAAAAAAATCATATTAAGGAGTGAATAGACAAATGATCACATGCAAGACAGAAAAAGATGTTTTAAAAGCGGTGAAGGATGTGAAAGTAAGCTTCATTCAGTTCTGGTTCACGGATGTCTTGGGAATGCAGAAGATCTTCAGCATTACTCCTTCAGAACTGGATGAAGGAATCTGGGAAGGAATGGGATTCGATGGGTCTTCTATCGAAGGCTTTTGCAGGATTGAAGAGAGCGATATGATCGCCAAGCCGGATCCATCAACATTCCAAATTATCCCTTGGAGGCCTACCGATCGGCCCGTTGCCAGGATGTTCTGCGATATTCTTAATCCGGATGGAACACCCTACGAAGGGGACCCACGTTATGCCCTTAAAAGAACGCTCAAGAAGATTGCCGATAAGGGTTACACTTTCTACGTTGGTCCCGAGTTGGAATACTTTTATTTTGCCAACGACCACAATACAGAGATTCTTGACAAGGGTGGCTATTTTGATGGCCTACCTGTCGACCGGGCCACGGATCTTCGCCGCCATACAATTTTTGCCCTTCAGGATATGGGCATCCGAGTCGAATACTCTCATCACGAAGTAGCGCCCAGTCAGCATGAAATAGACCTTCGCTATGATGAAGCGCTTGCCATGGCTGATAAGGTCATGACATACCGCACCGCCGTCAAAGAAATTGCCAGACAGAACGGAGTTTACGCCACTTTCATGCCAAAACCGATCTTTGGGCAGAATGGCAGTGGAATGCATACCCACCAGTCCCTCTTCAAGGGCGGTAAGAATGCATTCTTTGATGCTAAGGATAAATATAATCTATCCAAAATTGGAAAGAGTTACATTGCCGGATTGATGGTTCATGCCCCGGAAATCACCGCGATCTGCAACCAGTGGGTCAATTCTTACAAGCGTTTGGTTCCCGGCTATGAGGCGCCCGTTTATGTTTCGTGGGCCCGTCGCAACCGGTCCGCCCTAGTTCGCGTGCCTATGTATAAGCCGGGAAAAGAGCAAGCCACACGTGCAGAATTCCGCTCTCCTGATCCAGCTTGCAATCCTTATCTTGCCTTTGCTGTCATGCTCGCAGCAGGCATAGAAGGTGTGGAGAAGGGTTATGTTCTGCCGGATCCTGTGGAAGAGGATATTTTTGAAATGGATGACAAGGCTATGAAGAAAGCTGGAATCACTTCACTGCCGGGAAGCCTCAATGATGCATTGCAGTTGGTTCAGAAAAGCGTCCTTGTCAAGAAAACACTGGGCGAACATATTTTTAACAAATTTATTGAAAATAAGAAAGTGGAATGGGATCACTTCCGGACACATGTCAGCCAATTTGAGATTGAGCGATACCTGCCCTTGATATGATAACATGTTTTATTCAGTGAAGATTTCAAGGGCCTCGTGCAATATGCAGCGCCCCTTCTTGATTTGTGGAAGTTTTACAGACATAAAGGAATGAATATGTATGCGGCTTCATTTCATACAACAAGAGCCCTTTGAGTATCCGGCAAACATTCTAACATGGGCAAAGGGTAAAGGATTCACAATATCGGCGACCATGGCTTATAAAGGAGAAGCTTATCCTGATTCCTCATCATTGGACTGGCTAATCATTATGGGTGGGTCCATGGGGGTGCATGATGAGAAGAGTCACGGTTGGCTGCTCAATGAAAAGCGCTTCATCGAAAAAGCCATACGAGACGAGAAAAAAGTAATCGGCATTTGTCTTGGCGCACAACTTATCAGCCATGTTCTTGGTGGCAAGGTCTATAGCAATGAATTTCAGGAAATCGGGTGGTTCCCCGTTAAGTTGATGGGTGATGCAGCAAAATCGCAGGTCTTCAAAGGATTTCCTGCAACATTTACTGCATTTCACTGGCACGGCGATACTTTCGAAATCCCGAAAAATGCGGTTCATCTGGCAGAGAGTGAGGCATGCAGAAATCAGGCGTTCGATTATGCCTCGGGTCAAGTAGTTGGACTCCAGCTTCATATTGAAGTAGATAAGCGTTGCCTAGACAATATGGCTGCATACTTGGCTAAAAATAAACATGCCGGGAAATATGTGCAAAGCAATTCCAGATTGTTGATGCATGACGGTTATCTTCATAATATTCGGAAGTTATTATTCAGGATGCTCGATAATATACACTATTGAGCGAAACACTATTTTGAAATGACGGAATGCTACGCAAAATGGATGATTCTGGCAACTAGACAGGTGAAGGTAATCATTGAGTCAATAAACTAGCAATATGCCATGTTGGTGATGCTCAATGTATAAATTCAGAAGGGTTTTGAAAACTTATCAAACATGAATATATCAGTGAAATCTTAAAGAGGTGTCATGATTGATCGGACAGGTTCGCGATAAGAAGTGCTTGTTCAGGTATATAGTGGGAAGGGGCGCCATACATAAATATTGAGAACATTCTCAGAGCCAATAATACCAATAGTATAATATACTGAATAATTCACAAATATCCCGTTCTTGTGCACTGATTACTTATTTGCAGTTTTTTGACCCTTGGCTTCTTTTGCCATCTTATCAGGCGATGCCGGGGGGAGCTCCGGGGGAGGGATTGTGGGGACCGCTGCAGATTTTTTCAACTCCGGAGGCTTGCTTGTCAGGAAGACCTTCTCGACAAAGTCGGCCACGCCAGAACCTGAAACCAACTGATCGCACGGGCTGTAGAACCCGCAACCACCCGCGCGGGCAACCTTTTCCAGAAACGTCTTACCGGCCGCACTGTTCCCGACCTGGACGGTATACAGGCAGAGCCGTTTTCCAAAGGCCTTCTTGATCCTCCTTACGGCCGCCAATGAGGAGTCGTCCCTCTCCTTCCCGTCGGAGATGATGATGATCGCCTTCCTTCCCTTGGCAGATCGCAGGTCCTCGTGGGCGGCGTCGACCGCCACATCCAAGGAGCTGTCTCCCAGGGGGTATGCCACCTTTTCCAGGGACGACTCAAGATCGGACCTGGAGTAGGCCGCGGGCCCGTAGACCAACATACTTGCCTTCCCTGTTTTGAAGTCCAGGCCGAATGTTCGTAAGGCGCCGGTCAGTTTCGTGTCCGGGATCGCCTGGTTGATACGGCCTGCAATGTCTTTGGCGATGTCAAACTTCCTCCGGCCCATGTAGGGGTCTGCCATCGAGTCATTGCTGTTCAGGATGATCTCGAAGTGGTCGATCTTCGGGCGTGGCTGGCCGGATTGCGTCTTGGAATTGAGGTCCCCAGCAACCAGGGTGTTGAGGGAGGTGATCGATTGTTCAGTGGCACAACTGGCAATGGACAGGCCCAGTGTCAGAAGCAGCAGTTTCCACATCAGGTTTTTTGACATCATTTCCACCCATGAGTTATGTTAACTACAACAGTAGAATTATTTCTCATTATATACAATAATGGAGTAGTACAATATCAATTATTTATAATAAAACAATACCTATTATATATAGTATATTTGCAATTCACCTTTATGACGAAGTTTGTGTGATAGTTTGTTAAAGATGGTCATTGCAATAGCTTCTTGGAAGAGGGTGATTAACTATTTCCTTAAAAGTGCAATCCTTATATTGTTGCTCACTGATTCTCCTTATAAGGGTTTAAATGAAGTCTCCCAGATACCACAGACTCACGCAATGTAAGTTACATCAGTGTCCGGCGATAGGGACAACTCCATAAATTACGACGTTACAGACACCAGTCATCATCATACCGGCTGCAAGCAAATTGGCTTGAATCTAGCGTTTGCTAAAGTCCTGTCCGGGTGGCTGTAAAATTTTGTGCGGTAACATTAGCATTACTCACAGACACAGATATACTGGCGGGAGTATATGTGTAATTTGGCATGGATGGAGTCAAGGTATAATTATCATTTGTTGCATTTATAAAGTAAGTTCCGTCCGAACCCGTCTGTACCAAAGTTTCATGTGTTCCATTTGATTTATTCGGCGCACTCGTGATTGTCATCGTGACTCCAGGGAGTCCGGCCCCATTGAATGTTACATTGCCTGAAGTTGTATAAAGAGGCTATGGCAAATGGATAAAATTTGAAAACTTGACGCATTGAGGAACGGGAGCAGGATCAATTACCGGGGGATAAACAGTACGATGACGCCAGAGGTAATCAGATACCGATGTAAGATCACAATCTAAGTTTGATTCTGTCACCGTAATTGAGCCATCGGCATTGACACTTTCCACAACTGCCACATGGCCTATTTTTATGGTATTATCATAAGTGTCTATACAGAAATCCCGGTATGCAATGGCGCCGATAGAGGGTGTCTCGTTGCAGCAAGACATTCCCAAATAAGCTGTTGCGGCCCTTGCCCATTTTTCGGCAGAATGGTTCAGGGCGAATTTCATATGAACCTCACTGTAACCTAAGTCAAGCATCCGCCCGTACGTGTACCAGGTACAATCACCCAAACACGCTGCAGCCTCTGGTCCACAACACATTTCATTCTTCTGCGGTTCACAACACTTTGCGCCCGGATGCTCTGCTGAACACGCAAATGTGTCAGGATTACAAATTTGCCCACATTCTGTTCCGTTAATACAAATCTCATTTGGTACGGATCGAGGCCAATATGGTGTTTTCGTATAATGAATCGTTTCTAATTGGGAAGCGCTATAGTTGGGCTGTGGCTGATCGTCTAAAGATGGAACTGCTGAAATTTCCAGTGCTAAACTATAGTTATCATTAAGATTGAGATGCAGATCTTTTGGCGATTGTGGTGCGGAATCCCAATGGATCTGGTAAAAATTCCCCGTGAATCCTCCAGCTGTTCCTTGGATTGGTTGTGAGCTGAGAATCGTACCATGCACACCCGGTTCTTGTGTGAACAGAATGCCCCTCAGTGATGAGTCTCGTACATTTGCTCCGTTGCAGCCAGCCATGATGCGCTGTCCTTCGTAAAATTTATTCGAGCCGTTAAAGGCAATGAAATTTTGGGCAATATTTGAGTTATTCACGGTTATTTGAATACTGGCAGGACAGAAGGCATAGGCGGCCATGGACGGGGTAATAGTGTAAGAACCATTTGTAACCCCGCTGGGAAATGAATAGTTGCCGTTTGTATTCGTGGTGGTAACAGCAATCGTTGATTTGCTGTCACTGATGGTTATGGTTACACCGGGTATGCCAGTATCGGGTGATTGATAGATATGTTGTATTACCTGCCCTGATATCAGGATTGATGGGTTCCCCGCAGAAGGCGATTCCGCGATGACACACGTCAAAACCATGATCCACCAAATAAAAAGAATGCGTTTCATTGTTCCCTCTTTCATGACCTGTGGCCGGGTATACCTAGCCGAGACAAGGTATGCAATTACAAAATTCACCACTACTTAGTTCCCTGCTCCTATTAGGTGCGATTTTGCTGCATAGCTGATTTTTACCATTAGATCTATATTTATTTATTGCTTAGGGAAAACTTTTCAGCCTTTCCATTAAGGCTCAATCTCAGATATGCTTCCTTCAAAAGAACATTATCCTTATTATTTAAGTTATGTAAATATTATATTCTGTAATTTTTATATCTTAAAAGAAGAACATAGCAAAGGCTTATAAACACTTTTAGTCTAGCGAAAAAGGGCTTTTGATTTAAATAACATTTTTTGCCTGTTTGATGTCCTAAATACGACTTGGACGAGTCTCCACATAACCTCGCAGACAATGACCTGCCCGTTTTGTTCCTTTCCTTCAGCAGTGGATAAAATGCGGTTTACTGTTTCGTTTTAGATTTCAAACGAAAATTGTTGACAGTTGTTTATTTACGGTATAGAAGACTTAAAAGGTCTTTTTAGGGTGTTTAATAATGCTGCAAATTACAAGGCGCGGAGATTACGCAATCAGGGGTATGCTGTCCCTCGCAGGAAAGCCAAACCATCGCATCACATTAATCAGTGAAATAGCCTCTGATATTGGGGTTTCGAAGACTTTCCTGGCTAAAATATTTCAGGAATTTAGTAAAGCAGGGCTCGTCAACTCATATCGCGGTGCGGGAGGAGGTTTTACGTTGGGGCGGCCGGCGAAGAAAATCACACTGTTAGAAATTCTCGAGGCGGTTGAAGGGCCGATCACCCTGAGCAAATGCGTCCTTTCCAGGAGATCCTGCCGCTGGGAATCCGCATGTCCCGTAAACCCGGTATTAAGGGATTTAAGGGATCAGGTGAGAAGGACATTAAATAAGATTTCTTTGGATCAATTGTTAAAATCATGAAAGGAGGAGGATCATTTATGTTTTGTTATCAATGCGAACAAACACTAAATGGGCAGGGATGCATAAAAACGGGCGTGTGCGGGAAATCGCCCGACGTGTCCGCACTGCAGGATTTGCTTATCTATGGACTCAAGGGGCTTTCGGTGGTTGCTATCGAAGCTGGCAAGGCTGGTATCTATGATCGAGACATCGGTGTTTTTACCGTAAAGGCATTATTCTCCACCTTGACCAATGTTAACTTTGACGCGGAGCGTTTCGTGCCGCTTATTCATTCTTGCGTGAAGAACCGTGAAGAACTTAAAAAGAAAATAACCGCTGCCGGACACGCTGTCCATTTAAGTGAGGGGGCGGCGACGTTTTTCCCGGGGCAAACAATCGGAGAGCTTGTCGCGCAGGGACAAGCCGTGGGGATGCAGCCAGATCCATCGCAGGATCCTGATATTGCGTCACTAAAAAACACTTTAATCTTTGGTATCAAAGGAATTGCAGCGTATGCTGACCATGCACAGATACTCGGCAGGGAGGATATGAGTGTGTATCAATTCTGCCATAAGGGGCTTGCGGCGACCCTCAATAATGCCCTCGGTCTGAATGACTGGCTTGCTATAGTTATGGAATGCGGTCAGGTTAATCTTAAAACGATGGAGCTTCTGGATGCAGCGAACACAGAAGCGTATGGCCAACCAGTCCCGATAAAAGTGCCGCTTGGATTCAGGAAGGGCAAAGCAATCTTGGTATCAGGGCATGATTTGAAAGACCTTGAGGAGGTGCTCAAACATAGTCAGGGCAAAGGGATTTTTGTTTACACGCACGGGGAAATGCTGCCCGCACATGGATATCCGGGCCTGAAGAAATATTCACACCTTTACGGCCATTATGGGAGTGCCTGGCAGAACCAGCATAAGGAATTTGTTCAGTTTCCCGGTGCGATTTTAATGACCACCAATTGTCTTCAGAGGCCGCTTGACAATTACAATGATCGAATCTTTACGACCGGCCTGGTCGGTTGGCCAGGGATAACGCATATTCCGAGCAATAATTTCTCGCCAGTTATTGAAAAAGCCTTGACTTTGCCCGGCTTTGCCAGTGATGAAGAAGGCAAATCCGTCCATGTGGGCTTCGGACGCAGTGCAGTCATGAACGTTGCTGGCGCGGTGATACAGGCCGTTAGGGAACAGAAAATCCGTCATTTCTTTCTTGTGGCAGGCTGCGATGGAGCGAAACCGGGAAGAAACTATTACACAGAGTTTGTTGAGAGGGTACCTGGAGACTGTATCGTTCTTACCCTCGCTTGTGGCAAATTCCGTTTTTTTGATAAGGACCTGGGTGATATTGGAGGAATTCCAAGGCTTCTGGATATTGGCCAGTGCAACGATGCATACTCAGCCATCCAGATTGCCATCGCCCTCTCAAAGGCATTTAATGTAGACATAAACGCCTTGCCTCTATCCATGATTCTTTCTTGGTATGAACAGAAGGCAGTTGCCATTCTTTTGACGCTGCTTTCCCTTGGCATAAAAAATATCCGTTTAGGGCCCTCGCTGCCGGCTTTCATTACACCGAACGTATTGGATGTTCTTGTTAAGAATTATGGTATTCAGCCGATATCGATTCCAACGGATGACCTGAGGACGATATTGGGTACATGAACAAAACTTAGGTAGGATGGCAGGAGTGCGATAGTGGAATCACACCACAGAGGAAACGTTGAACCCACCGGCACAAAAAAGTATCGTGATCCGGTCTGTAATATGAGTACCGATAATGCAGAGGCTTACCTGAAATATGAATATAAAGGCAAACATTACTACTTCTGCGCTGAACACTGCCTAAAAAAATTTAAATCTGATCCGGAAAAGTATATCCAAGACGATGTCATATTGTCTATGGTTCCAGTGCTTCCCGAAAAACCTCTTCAAGGGTTTTACACATGTCCCATGCACCCGGAGGTCATGAGTGACAAGCCTGTTTCATGCCCGAAATGCGGTATGGCATTGGAGCCGGTGGTGGGGGCTGGCCTTGCTGAAGAGAATCCTGAATATAATGAAATGAAGAGTCGCCTGATCGCGAGTGCTGTCATAACCGTTCTATTGATGGTTATCAGCGCCCGTTTTATGTTTCATGGATTAAGCGTGCTTTTTTCACCTTTAGTCTTTTCATGGTTGGAATTTATCCTGGCCACACCGGTCGTCCTGTGGGCTGGATGGCCTTTTTTCGTTCGTGCCTGGCAGTCAGCGGCGAACCGAAACCTTAACATGTTTACACTAATCGCTATGGGAATAGCGGCGGCGTATGGTTTCAGTATGACGGCCGTGCTTTTCCCGGTCATTTTTCCTGTTTCCATGAGAAGGGGCGATGGAACGATTAGTACATACTTTGAAGCCTCTGCCATGATTGTAACATTGGTGCTGCTGGGTCAGGTTATCGAACTCAAGGCTAGAAGCCGCACTGGATTTGCCATCAAGGAGCTGCTGGTGCTTTCGCCAAATACAGCCCGTAAAGTAAAGGATAACGGGATGGAAGAGGACGTTCCGCTTGATATGGTAATAGTCGGTGATCATCTTCGAGTAAGACCTGGCGAAAAGGTGCCCGTGGATGGAATCGTTGTTGAGGGTTCAAGTACGGTGGATGAATCAATGATTACCGGCGAGCCTATCCCAGTCACTAAATTTCCCGGTGAGCATGTTGTAGGCGCAACTTTGAATGGTACGGGAACAATTATCATCAGGGCGGAGCATGTTGGATCTGAGACGGTACTTGCAAGGATTGTTCAAATGGTTGTGGCGGCTCAGCGGAGTCGCGCACCAATTCAACGTTTTGCAGATGTGGTGTCCGGTTTTTTTATCCCTGCTGTAATAGCCGTCGCGGTGATAGCCTTTATTGTCTGGTATAGCGCAGGGCCTGACCCCAAGCTGTCATCTGCACTCATAGCGGCCATTTCGGTTTTGATTATAGCCTGCCCGTGCGCCCTTGGCCTTGCAACCCCCGTGTCCATCATGGTGGCCACCGGCAGGGGTGCGACAGCGGGCGTGCTCTTCAAAGATGCTCAGGCGATCGAAATGTTGGAAAAGGTAGATACCCTCATCGTGGATAAAACTGGTACCCTGACCGAAGGCAAGCCTCGCTTAAGTATGGTTGATCCCGCCCCGGGTTTTGAAGGAAAGGATCTGCTTTTTCTGGCGGCAACGCTCGAGAAGGGCAGCGAACATCCTCTGGCGGGTGCGATTATTTCTGGAGCGACCGAAAAAGGGGTAGTTCCGGGATCCGTCCAGCACTTTGATGCCATACCGGGTGAGGGTGTTTCCGGTATCATCAATGGCCATAAAGTATATTTGGGTAATAGGGCAATGATGAGTCGGTTTCACATTGATATTGGTGAATATAAAGAAAAGACCCTGCAATATGCAGACCAGACAGTGGTGTTTTTGGCCGCTGAAGACTACGTTGCCGGTATTATTGGTGTTTCCGATCCTTTGAAGAAGAGTACCCGTGAGGCAATTAACAGGCTACGCCAGGAGGGAATTCGCATTGTCATGGTAACTGGGGACAGCCGTGTCACGGCTGAAGCTGTTGGTGCAAAACTTGGTATTGATGAGGTGATTGCTGGTGTGTTGCCGGCCAAGAAGGTGGATGAAGTAAAGCGTTTGCAGGCGGCCGGACGGTTTGTTGCAATGGCGGGGGACGGCATCAACGATGCTCCTGCGCTTTCTCAGGCGGATGTTGGAATTGCCATGGGTACGGGCACTGATATAGCCATGCAGAGTGCCGCAGTGACTCTCGTCAAGGGAGACCTCAATGGAATCATGCGTGCCCGCCGCCTCAGCCGCGCAGCGATGCGCAATATTAAGCAGAATTTATTCTTTGCTTTTGTCTATAACAGCATTGGCGTCCCCATTGCAGCTGGTGTTCTCTATCCATTTTTTGGGATACTTTTGAGTCCAATGATTGCAGCAGCAGCCATGAGTTTCAGTTCCATATCGGTGATCGGAAACGCACTGCGGCTTCGAAAAGAAAAAATTTAATACGCAGTTCACCGAAGATACTTGATTTCTCTTTCAAAGAAGTATTCAATGAATATTGGCAGAGGTTCTTTCAAGGACAGGAGCCTTGATATCTGCTGTTGCAGGGATTGCACGAAAAAAGCCCCGTTGTATGGAAAGCATCTTAAAGTCGTGGGAAAACTAAAGTTAGGGTGGGTTTTCGGAAAGGAGTGTCTATGCCAGCTTTGGAAAATAAAGTAATGGGTGCCAAAGAAGCCATCGGGAAATTTGTTCACGATGGCGATCACCTCATCATTGGAAATTACACTGTGGGAACTTGCGTCGAGCTTGTCTTTGAGGTCATCCGTCAAGGAAGGAAAGGGCTCACTTTGTATTCGCAGTCCGGGGTGTTTGATGTGGAAGTGCTTGTAGGCGGCGGCTGTGTCGATCGCTTGGTCAGTACATACGTATATCGTGCCGGTGGGAAACAAGGGGGGTCAGCGGTAGAACGGGGCATGAAGGCGGGAACCTTGCAAATGGAGGACTATACGAATTTTGATTACAATGCCCGCCTAGTTGCGGGCATGCACGGTTTTACCTTCATGCAGGTCCTGGAAGGTGTGATCGTAACGGATTTATTCAAGAAGCGATCATTTCTGGGGGAAGATAAATACCGTGTGATTCAATGCCCTTACACCGGAAAGACTATTCTCACTGTCCCTGCTGCGAATCCCGATGTCTGTATCGTCCATGTGCAGAGGGCCGACAAGTTTGGAAATGCGCAATACTGGGGAGCTCTGGGAAGTGTGGCCGCTGCCGCTCTTGCCAGTAAGAGAATTATTGTTTCATGCGAAGAGATCGTTGAACACGATATTATTAAATCCAGTCCCCACCTTACAATTATTCCCGCATACCGGACCGATGCCGTGGTTGAAATACCCTGGGGTGCCCATCCCACGGAAGTCCTTGGTTATTACAATATTGACCGCCCCATGTATGCGATGTTCTTCGGTGCCGATGCGACCGGAGATGGCCTGAAAGCATGGATGGACGAATGGGTTTATGGATGCAAGTCCCGAGAGTTGTATATCGACCATTATATATCCAAGTTCGGGAGTGCTGGACTCAATGAAATCAAGGCCAAAGCCTTTTATTCTGCACCTGCGAACTACGGGTCGGCATTCACTTCTTATTGGAACGAGGAAGGCAAGGCAAGGGGATTGGATGTTACATTGGAAGAAATGGAAAAGCTTATGAAGGAAAGGGGAATGTTCTATGAGTAAGCCTTATAATTTGAATGAGCTGTTGATCATTGCCGCGGCACGGGAAATTCACGATTATGAAAATGTCGTCCTTGGGGTTGGTCTTCCAACGACGGCAGGTGCACTTGCCAAAGCCATGCATGCCCCCCATGCGACGCTGATGATGGAGTCGGGCATCATCGATTTCGAGCCCCTGGTGCCTCCGAACCACATTGCAGATGCCCATTCATGCAGGGGTTTTTCATATGCAACTGATCTGTTTTCGATGTTTACCATGACCTACCGGGGTTTTGCCGATGTGTGCTTTCTTGGCGTGGCCCAGATAGATAAATACGGAAACCTCAATACCACGGTCATCGGGGATTACTATAAGCCGAAAATACGCCTTGCCGGGTCCGGCGGCGCCGCTGATTTCTTATCCTATGCGAAGAGAACCATCTTGACCATGAGGGGAGGGGAATTTGCTGAAAAGCTCGATTACTTTACCTCTCCAGGTTATCTTGAGGGAGGGGACAGCAGGGACAAATCGGGGCTGTTTCCAAAAGGAACAGGCCCTTCCATGCTGTTGACCACCAAAGGCGTGTTCAGGTTTGATCCGGAGACCAAAGAAATGTATCTGTCAGAAATTCATCCCCGGATGAGTGTGGATAAAATCAGGCAAGACATTCCATGGGATCTGAAGATTTCACCTGACCTTAAAGAGACGGCACCGCCCACGGATGAGGAGATAGATTTTATCAGGAAATTTGCGCCGACAGAAGTAGTCGGCCGCGAATTGATGTTTGAGCTCAGTTTTAACTATTTCCTTAAAAAAGCGCAGCAGCAAGGTAAAGCGTAAGTCAAGGTCGCATAGATTGACTGCTATGATGTTCCTTTCTATAATTTTATGTGGTGACCAATGGTCAGTGTGCTGACACATTAATTTTTGAGAAAAGCAGTTATTAGCATCTCTAGCAAGCATATATGTTAGGGGGAAACTAATATGAAATGGCTACTTTTATCTTTCACCTTTTATCTTTTTGGACATATTTCGGATGAGGACAGCAAACTACGACAATTTCTGCTCAAAGGATATGCTTGGAAAGAAGTCGAGCTACTGAAAATTCTTTTTTCCTTATCCAAACAGCCGATCATGAAAAAAGCCTGGTTTCGTAAACCATTTTATTATCTCTTTGCCCATTTTCTCGGAACCAGGGGGATTGTTGTCATGGCGGCCACTTTGGATGAGACAATCGAATTCATAAATAATCTTCCTGATGAATACAAGATTGCAGTCGGACCTTGCCGATGCCGTGTTGGAAATCGTAACTGTAGCCATGAGATTATGACGGATATAGTCATCCGGGAGACTGCAAAGATATGGTATAAAGATCTCTTTCCACAGGATTACCGGATTATATCTAAGGAAGAAGCAAAGGAAATCTGTAGGACATCGCGTGCAAAGGGAATGATCCAGTGTATTGATCGCCACATGTACTTTAGAAAATCCGAAAATTTCTTTGTTATTTGCAATTGTTGTAAAGAGTCTTGCGTTCCTGTGATTGCCTACCGTGTTTTTAAAAAGGAGCCATATACTTTTCTGCCGTCACGTTCGATCGTAAAGATAGATACTGGGAAATGCAAAGCATGTGGTAAGTGTGTAGAGGTGTGTCCTTTTGATGAACGTGAATTGGACAAAGAACGAGGATTTGTAAGTGTCTATCAATGCCAAGGATGCGGTCTATGTGTGAATGCATGTCCCGAAGGATCTAATTCTATGGTTCCAAGACCAGCCTGATAGCACAATAGTTGGGTAGCGATGCGAATTTTAACTGTCTAGAGGAATACACATAATGCAATAGCTGTTATGCTGTTATATGGTAGTCCTTGCAGGGTTGTCTCATCCATCATCCAAAGATGATCTGGACGAACTTGCCATTAGAAATCCTATAGCAAATAAGGGGAATCGTGGAAAAAGTGCAAAATATTGAGCCAACAACACCTTTTTAATCTTAGCAAATCCCCTGACGTAGTCAGGGGTGGGGTGTGGGGGCGAAGGTCCCACACATTTAGCGAATCAACGTAGTTGATGAGCATGGGGTTTTGCTGTAACCTGGAGACTGGAGGAATTGGATATGGAGCGTTACAGCAGGCCTTCCTATGCGAAATTCCTGTAGAACAGATCCGGTTGTGGAGGGACGACAGCGAATGACATTGTCAGGAGTTGTCGTCCTTATATAATATAAGGCCACCGACAAGGTCGGTGGTAGTTTACTTTGCAACAATGTAAGTCATACATAGCTATAATTAATGAGACTAGATGTTGGTCCTCCGGTTATTTAAACCAGGATTCCAATGGATGTTGTATAGAAAGAGGAAAGCCCTCTTTGTCGCAAAATTCACTATTTATAATTCCAAGACGGGAAATGCCTGTCCATGGAGTTGCGCCAGTTTGCCCTCGTTTTTAACTCTCCTGTTTGCCGGTATTCCAATTTAAGGGATCATTTCTTGAGAATTGAGGGAAAAAACTTGTGAACTCCAATCATGAATATGGTACACTCTTAATCATCAGCCAACATTATGAGCTTAAATTAGGGGGGGACAATGCAACTGTTTGACACCTTCGGGGTAAGGCAAAAAAAAGGCCGTACTAATCTTCTCGTACATGTGCCGCTGGTGGTAATGGCGGGTATATACAACTATCGGCACTCGCTTAGAAAATATCTTGCCAGTGATGAAGGGTGGCTAAATTTTTCCGTGGGTATCCGAACGGAGAATGGATCGGTTCAACATAGCATTTCCTTTCAAAATGGAACCGTATGGACATGAATTATATTCCTGTTTCAGTGGATGTTGTAATGATTTTTTCCTCTGATACGTCATTAAAGAAGCTACTGACCGCTCCGACAACCGAGCAGGTCTATATGCTGCTGAAAAGCGAGATGAGAACCGAGGGTAAATAAACCTATCTGCTGCTTTTTCTGTTCCTAGTTTCAGTTTTATTACAGCACATGCAGATACGTGGTCTGGAAAAGGAAAAGGAATCAACCCGGAAAACGGCCGCTAGCGAATGTCTGGTTCATCGACCCGAACTCAGTGAGGAGCTGACTGCGCGAAAAAAGTACCGCATGAAGGCCGAATCAAGAGATCCCGGTGTTAAATACCTCGATGACCCATATCTTGCAAGGTTCAATCTTGATGATTTTCCGAGACTGACAACGTTTCTCAATGCACATTTTGATACCAAGGCCTCCGTTTGTATAGAAATGCCCAAGCTCATGACTGAATGGCATAAGAAGAATGGATTCGATACAAAACCGGATGGTACACCCTGGGTTCCGGAGCTCAGGCGGGCATATGTGTTCAAGCACATCATGGAGAACCGCAAACCTCTGATCCACGAGGGAGACCTTATCGCCGGTACAACAACATCAAAGGATGTTGGTGCCTTGCCTTACGTGGATGCCTCCGGGACTTACCTTTGGCCTGAGCTTTTCACTGTTCCACACAGACTTCTCTTTCCTTATGACATTTCCCCAGAAGATGCATGGACCCTTCATCATGAGATATTCCCCTATTGGATTGGCAAAAATTTTAGAGAAAGGGTGCGAAGCAGGTATCACGACCCACTGGCACAGCGGATTGATGAGCGCTTTGCTGTCTATTTTACCTTTAAGTCATCCGCTTTTTCACATATCATTCCCGACTTTCCCAGTATGCTCGCAAAGGGGACAAGTGGTATCATTTCAGAATTGAGGCAGGCCATACAAAAGGATTCTAGGAGTCATGGAAGGAATGATGCACGTGAAGCGATGATCATTTCTCTCGAAGGGCTTGCTGTGTATTCAAAGAACTTAGCGAGACAGGCAAACAAGGAAGCGGCGATTGAGCCTGATCCGGTGCGAAAGACCGAGCTAGAACGTCTGGCATCAATCTGCGAACGTGTAGTGGAACATCCTGCGCAGACGCTTGATGAAGCGGTGAATGCGGTCTGGATCACCATGGTCGGGGCCCATATCGAAAACACTAACGCCGGCCTTTCACTAGGTAGGCTGGATCAGTGGTTTCAGCCTTATTTTGAGGCTGACATGGAGAAACTGACCACAAGGCAGGAACGCGAGGAATACATCAAACGTGCAATTGAACTGATTGGATGCTTCTTCTTTCGCTGCAAGGATCATCTGCCCTGCATGCCATATATTGCGACTATCTACTTTGGTGGGAGTTCTTCGGACCAGGCAATCACTCTGGGCGGTATCAGACCGGATGGCGAGGATGCTGTCAATGATATGACATATATTTTTCTCAAAGTTACAGAAATGCTGTCAATTCGTGACCCCAATATGAATGCCCGTTATCATCCAGAAAAAAACAGCGATACATATCTTAAACGTCTCTGCGAGGTGAACCTCATTACAGCTGCGACCCCCTCCATGCACAATGATGCTGTCATCATGGAGTCGCTTAAACAATTCAGCTATGAAGAGCACGACCTTAGAGATTGGGCAGCGGTCGGCTGCGTGGAGCCGACTATTGCAGGAAAACACACTGGCCACACAAACTTCCAACTGATCAACATGGTGGCAGCGCTGGAGATGGCCCTCAATAATGGCAAGCATCCATTAATGCGGTGGAAACTTGGGCCGGATACCGGTGTTGTGGAAAACGGTGACTTTAAAAGCTTTGAGCAGTTCTATGATGCATTTCTAACACAGTTCAAGTTTCTCATCGATGAGTCCATTAAACTAAATAACTGGTATGCAGAGGAGCACCAGTACGTTCGCCCTACGCCCTTTCTTTCTGCCGTGATAAATGGCTGTGCGGAAAAAGGTTTGGATATTACAAAAGGCGGTGCTAAGTACAACAGTTCAGGAACTGCCATTATTGGGCTGGCTGACGTGACTGATTCCATGATGGTTATTAAGAAGCTCGTATTTGACGATAAAAAAGTATCCTTTGTCGATCTCAAGCATGCGGTGGATACGAACTTTGCTGATGATCCGGCACTCCATGCAATGGTCACATCCAAAGTTCCATTTTTCGGATCAAGTAGTGATGAAGCGGTGGCCATGGCCAATCGCATTACAAAGTTTTCCCATGACTACTACACCGCCATTCCCCATTACCGTGGGGGGAAATATACAGTCGGCTTCTGGACGATGTCCCAGCACGTGGCTTTTGGCACCTTGACCGGTGCACTCCCCTCAGGCCGGCGCGCCGGCAAGCCTTTTACACCGGGTCTGACACCTGAGCCAAATGCCTCAAGAAGCCTATTAGACAATATGCGTGATGTTGCGCGCCTCGACCCGCATCATATCACCAATAACATGGCATTCAATGTGAAGGTAGTACCGTCACCTGAGGACTCACGGGAAAAGGCCGTGCAGGATATTTTTTCTTACGTAAAGACCTATTTCGCACTTGGCGGCATGCAGATGCAGATGAATGTGGTGACGTCAGCAACGCTCAGGGACGCGATGGCGCATCCAGAGAGTTACCGTAACCTTATTGTGCGAATATCTGGCTACAATGCATATTTCGTCACACTGCACAGAGATCTTCAACTGGAGCTGATCAATCGGGCTGAATACGGTATTGAACGCTGACGGCCAGTCCTAGGGAATGTAGCTTCTGTGATAGGATTAGCAAAGCATCGGTTGGAGTCCATACTTATTCTCATTAAGGGATGAAATCTATGAAAGCCGTAATGTTTGATTACAATATCCCGAAAATAGTGCTGAAGAAAATCAGTTTGGGCAGCAATTATCTTCTGCTCAAATACAGTGATGCGTGGCCGATACCGGAAATTAGCCATCCGAGTCAGGTGCTCATGAAAACTGCGCTGGGCGGTATATGTGGCTCGGACCTGCATCAGATTTCGGTTTCCATGTCCCTGTATGCCAGTATCATGGCGTCACCTGTCAACCCCGTTCCTCTGGGCCATGAGGCCGTGGGGACTGTTGCAGGAATGGGATCGGCCGTAACAGGTCTAAAGGTAGGCGACAGGGTTGTTTTCAATCCTATCGGGCGATGCTCCTTTTACGGTTTTGAGCCATGCCCGAGCTGCCAGAAAGGGAATTATCAGCACTGTTTTTGCCTTCTCGGCGTTGGCGACGGTTCAGGTCTCGAAGCCGAGTATGGTGGCAGGCGAAAGTTCGGTGGATTCGGATCCGGGGGTTTCGGCGAATATCTCATAGGGCAGCAGGGACAATTTCTCAAGGTTCCCGATCATGTACCGGACGAGGTTGCCGTGTTGACCGAGCCCTTTACAATTGCCCTCCATGCTGTCTTGCGATGCATGCCACAGGATGGCGATACGGTTCTTGTTGTTGGCGCAGGAATCATAGGGCTGCTGACTATCAAGGCGCTGCGAAGTCTGGGGTCAAAATGTAGAATCATTGCACTGGCGCGCTATCCGGTGCAGTCAGCAATCGCATTGAAGCTCGGAGCGACAGATGTCATATCGGAGCGGGACAATAACAAGCTCTATGACCGGATTGCGGACTTGACCGGTGGTTCGTTGTTCAAGCCCCTGTTCAGCAAAAGGGTCCTTTACGGCAACCGGGGGCCCGACCAGATTTATGATTGTGTGGCCTCTGAAGTGACAGTAGATGATGATCTCCGGCTCATACGAAGCAACGGCAGGATCGTTATTATCGGTCTAGGGTTCAATATTACAAAAAATGTTGACTGGTCGCTGGTGGCTTGGAAGGAAATCAACATAACGGGGATGCTCTTTTCAGGGAGGGAAGACTATTCGGCAAGACAGATAGAGGCTTTTGAGCTCGCCATTGAGCTCATGGCGAAGGATCCGGCTGGTTTTTCGGATCTTGTTACCCATTTCTTTCCGATAGAAAAGTATAAGGAAGCAATACAAAGTGTGCACTCCAAAAAGGCCAGCAATGCGATCAAGGTCGTTCTGGATTTCAGAGACAGGGGATAATGCATGTTTTTAAACTGGGCGGGACCGGTGCAATGAAGTGAAACTAAAGTGGCTGTGTCTGACGGCCGTATTTCTGACCCTGGGGGGATGTGCTGTGCATCACGGGCCTGTCCTGTATCCGAACGACCATCTCAGGGCGGTTGGCGAGGCCCAGGCGAAGATGGATATTGATGAATGCGGGCAAATGGCGGATGCCTATGTCAGAACCAATCCAAGCGGAGACATGGCAAAGAGTACAGCGGCCGGAGGGGCGGGTGGTTCAGTCATCGGAGGCGCTGCTGGAGCTGTTACGGGTAATTTCGGAACGGGTATCGGGGTCGGAGCTGCCGCTGGTGCCGCAGCCGGACCCGTTGCGGGGAGTTGCCAAAGCGTCCCAGCCTAGCCCCATTTACAAACGGTTTGTCGAACGTTGCCTTCGGGACAAGGGTTATGAACCTCTTGGCTGGGAGTAGATTGCATTAGAGCCTTTGGGCTAAAGCTTCAGTGCCGACAAGTCTACCTGATCAATATCATTGGGTCGCCAGCGGGGCCGATGATCCTTGTCTATCAATCGTGCCCGGATCCCCCCTCAAGAAAATCCGGATGGTTGACGATAAACCGAATTGCACGGAGATCTGTTTCAAAAACCCTGCTCATGGATAGAAATTAGTTGTGGCGAAGAAGCTTCAAGGTCAGCTTCAGCGCGGTTGGAGACTTTTCATGTAGTTCCGATATGACTCCCTCACAAGGTGCAAGTGTAATCCGGCAAGTTTGCAGTAATCCGATGATTTCTTGCAGGGAGGATCTCCCTGCAAAATATTCGGCAATCCAACGATCCATTTCCGGCTTCGCAGGGATGTCTAAGTCAAAATATAGAGAGACTTTTTTCATCAGCCCGGACAACGATTCTTTGAGGTTTATGGGATCGCCTGGCTCAAACGATTCAACCTTCCTTATAAAATTCTGGAGATGTTTCGAGTCCATATAGTGGGTTGCCAAGCCTAAACGCAGCATTCCATACCAACCACTTCATGGGAAGTTAACGCCAAGTATTCCGGGTAGCCGGACGGGCATTTTTTAAACAGCCAGCCGGTTGCCCCGACATCAGGGAAAAATCCGATTCGCGTCTCGGGCATGGCCATCCGGGTTCTTTCAGTAGCGATGACCCAGTCTGCTCCCGCCGCAATGCCGAGACCGCCGCCCATGGTTATGCAGTCAGCAATGACAAGCACGGGTTTGACAAATTGATAGATTTTCAGGTCCAAGGCGTATTCTTCCGCGAAGAACTGATATACATCAGCCATATTGAGGCGAAGAAGATCGTGCGCCAGACGCTTAAGGTCTCCGCCAGCGCAGAACCCCCTTTCTCCCGTCCCCCAAAAAAGAACCAGCCGGCACGTTTCATCTTGTTGTGCCTCAGCCATGTATCCGGCTATGGACCGGATCATTTCAAGATTTGGCTATTGAGCATCTCCGGACGATTCAAAACGATAGACATGACGGCGCCAAAACGGCGCATGATAACAGGATTGTTGTCCGTTTTCACAGGGATCATGGTTATCTACTTAGGGACAAATGGCTGATCTTATGTTACAAAACTGAATGAAATCAGAGCATATTTTTCTTAGCAACAGGGACTTGTATATCACATCATGGCATTGTATAATAAAAAATATCCGTTCATCAATAGACGGGAAGGCAACGCGTACCCGAATCCGTATTTGGAAATTTTTAGGTGGAGGAAAATATGCTGAGGATAGAAGACTTGCAGGTTGAGATTGATGGGAAAACGATCCTGAAACATATTGATCTGGAGATCAAGCTTGGGGAAACGCATATATTGTTTGGTCCCAATGGATCAGGGAAAACGACGCTACTAATGACCATCATGGGATACCCGCAGTACCATGTGACCAGTGGGAAAATCGTATTTAAGGGCGAAGACATCACCTACATGCCGGTCAATGAAAGGGCGCGACTCGGTATAGGTATATCGTATCAGCGGCCGCCCACAATCCACGGGCTGAAAACCCGGCAGATGGTTCAGATATGCACAGGGGATAAGAAAGATATTACAGAACTTGCCCAGAAATTGAATTTTACGGATTTCCTGGAACGTGATATCAATGCCGGCTTCTCTGGCGGTGAAATCAAGCGCTCGGAGCTTCTGCAGCTCATGGCCCAAAATCCGGACTTGCTTCTTTTCGATGAGCCCGAATCCGGGGTTGACTTGGAAAATATTGCCCTGATTGGCAGCACGATCAGCAAACTTCTAGAGCGCGACTTCTCGGCTGATCCGGCAAAATCCCATAAAAAAGCAATTCAGGACAGAACCAAGATGGGTCTAATTATTACGCATACCGGGTTCATCCTTGATTACATTACCGCGGACAAGGGACAGATGCTCTTTGAAGGGGTGTTAAGTTGCAGGAGCAACCCGCAGGAGATATTTAAATGCATCAAAGAATCCGGATATGAGGAGTGTATCAGATGCACGATATAATGGATGAAAAGGCAAAGCAGGCAAAGGAGAAAAAGGCAGCCATAGGGCCGGACATTGATCTGTCATCCTTCACAGCGGACATGACGGACCATACCTATTTGCCAGACCTGACGAAACTTCCAGAGGCTGACCGGCTGCGGATAATCCAGGCTGGTGTGGATGCCAGTGAAGCAGGACGCTCCGGGACTTATCTGCAGGAAGACACCTCGGTTCTTCATGCGAGCTCGCGTCAGCAAGGCCTTGAGGTTATGCCAATTAAGCGGGCCTTAAAGGAATGTCCATGGATTAAGGATTACTACTGGAAACTGGTATCGGTTGATGCGGATAAATATACAGCGGCCGCACAGCTTCAACTTCACGATGGCTACGTCATCCGAGCCCTTCCAGGCAGCAAGGTATCCTATCCCGTACAGGCGTGTCTTTATATTCACAAGGAGAACCTGGGCCAATATGTGCATAACCTGATCATCGTCGAGGAAGATGCTGAGCTTCATGTGATTACTGGCTGTGCCACAGCGCCGGGTCTGAAAAGAGGTCTGCATGTCGGCATATCAGAGTTTTTTGTGAAAAAGAATGCGAAGCTGAGCTTCACGATGATTCATCACTGGGCAGAGGAAATGATGGTTCGTCCGCGTTCTGTGGGTATCGTCGAGGAAGGGGCGCTCTTCCTGAATAATTACATCTGTATGAAGCCGGTGAAGTCCCTACAAATGTATCCCACGACACATCTGGTGGGCAAAGGGGCGGTGTCGAGATTCTACAGCCTGCTCGTGGGGAGCCCGGGTTCAGAGCTGGATGTAGGGGGCAGAATATTTCTTAAAGAGGAGGATACTCGGGCAGAGATTGTCGCCAGGGCAATCAGCAATGGCGGGCGGATCATTTCAAGAGGGGACATGATCGGCGAAAAGCCGGGTGTCAAGGCGCACTTGGAATGTCGCGGCCTGCTGCTGAAAGGCGGCCTGATTCACGCCATTCCAGAGCTTCAGGGAAAGGCGGATGGTGTTGAAATGTCCCATGAAGCAGCAGTAGGCAAGATCGCCCAGGATGAAATTCTTTACCTGATGTCCCGTGGGCTTTCAGAAGACGAGGCAACTTCCACCATTGTCAGGGGGTTCCTGAGCGTTGACATACCGGGCCTTCCTCCGCAGCTGAAGCAGGAGATCGACCATGCTGTGGATATGAGCGAGAAGGAATTGATGTAGGAGAATCGTGACTGTCCGGCGTGAGCGATCCAATGAGCATCAGCGTACCCTATGAGAATTCTCTGTATGATTACATGATATGTGATAAATCCCAGCAAGGAGGATGCTATGGAGCGTTATGTTTGTGGTATTTGCGGTTACGTCTACGATCCAGAGAAGGGTGACTCGGAAGGCGGTATCCCGCCGGGGGTTCCATTCAATCGGCTGCCTGATGAATGGGTCTGTCCAATTTGCGGTGCCGGGAAAGAAGAATTTTCCCCAGAATAGATGAGGTGCATCATGGGTGAAGTCATCCATTCCTCACACATCAGAATCGTGAGAGAAAAAGGCCCCACCAGGAGAGCATCTATTGAGGGACTTGAAGAACCAGTTTATTATGGGCTCCATGGGGGCATTAAAAATTTTTACAAGATTGAGCCGGAAAAGGAGCACGCTGCCACGCTTGACCATATTGTCGCAGCGACGGCTGCCTGAATGATGGGCACACTGGCCACGCTGTTGGCCGGCAAAAAGATTCGCACATCAGAAGATTTCTACTGGGCGGATGTTGAGGGGGATGTCGAGAACGTTAATGGAGTTCCCAGGATCACCCTGATAAGGGTTAGATATCATCTCAAGGTACCTGAGGAAAAAATAGGTGATGCAAAGCAGGCCTTTTCTTCCTATTTGTCATTTTGTCCCGCGGCGCAAAGTATCATTGGATGCATAGCAATCAAGGACGACCTGCTGATAGAAAAGCCCTAAGTTGATGTTTGCAGGAATGCGGACTCTGATTCCATGGGGTAATTCAAAAAGTAGCCGTTGTGATTAACTTGTCGTCGGACGTGAAGCAAAAGGCTGTCATACGGGAGGTATTCTCGCAAAGACGTATGACAAATTAGGGATTTGACCGGAAATCGCCGGAATATGGTGTAAAGGAATTTTATTTGGATTACCGCCATTTTATTGATTGGCTCGACTTTACAATGGCCTGTTCGGTGCTTGTTTGAAGCATTGAAAAAAACTGTTGACTGGTTATTGAAATCTTGATAGGGGAGATCCAGATCTTAGAGAGTGAGAGTTTTCATGCATTTCAACGCAGGCGAAAGAAACTGGTGGTGGCGAAGCCAAGGGGAGGGGTTCGACTGCCGCTGAGCAATTCATGAGACAAGCATAGGCCGTGGAAGCCCTTCAAAGCTCCACGGTTTTTTTGTTCTTATAATCTTCAAAAATCGACAGGCCGTGGGGAAATCAAACCACGGCCTTTTTTATTGCCACAAAGGAGTTGATTCGATGTATTCTATGGATTTTAAGACATTTCAGGCGTTGTCGAAAACGGCCAATCTGATTCCGATCTATCGTGAAATACTTGCCGATATGGAGACCCCCGTACTGGTCCTGACAAAGCTTCAATCCCAAGGTTACGCATTTCTGCTCGAGAGTATGGAAGGTGGAGAGAAATGGGGCCGCTATACCTTCATCGGAGCAGATCCGTGTATGGTGTACAAAGTGAGAGGAAGTCATATTTTTATCGAGGAGAATGGGCAAATCACATCCCATCCTCACGGAGGACACCCTCTGCAGCATCTCAGACAAATCTTGAGAGACTGCCGTCCAGCGTTTATCGAGGGTCTGCCAAGGTTTTACGGAGGAGCTGTCGGCTTTCTTGGATACGACATCGTCCGATATTTCGAGTGTTTGCCCACCAGTAAAGACAAGAGGCCGGAAGGTGATGATGCGGTCTTCCTGATTACCAATGCCATGATTATCTTCGACAGCGTCAGGCATACCATCAAAGTAGTTGCCTGCGCGAGAATTCAAAATGACCGCGATCTTCGCACGGTTTATGAGGATGCCATCAGCAGGATTGATAATTTGGTGAAACTGCTGGCAACAAATTCGGCTCGAGAAGAGCACCTTTCGGTGAAAAAATCCAGTGGGCATTTTCATTCCGGGATTGCACCGGAAGATTTCAAGGCCGCCGTGAGAAGAGCCAAGGAGTATATTCTTGCGGGCGATATCATTCAGGTCGTTCTGTCACAGCGCTTTGAAAGGGATAACGGTGTTGACCCCATAAATCTTTACAGAGCGCTGCGCTTCATTAATCCATCGCCATACCTTTTCTTTCTGAAACTGGGTGAAATGTTTCTCATCGGTTCCTCTCCGGAGGTTATGGTACGCTTGGAGGAGGGGATGGTGGAACTCAAGCCGATTGCCGGAACTAAGCATCGCGGCCGGACCGAGCAAGAAGACCGGAAGCTCGCAGATGAATTGCTACGCGATCCTAAAGAAAGGGCGGAGCATGTGATGCTGGTGGATCTGGGCAGAAATGACTTGGGAAGAATTGCGCGAACCGGCAGTGTACAGGTCAATCAACTGATGGCCGTTGAGAGATATTCCCATGTCATGCATCTTGTCTCGCATATACAGGCACAGCTTGCGGAAGGGAAAGATGCCTTCGATGTTCTAAGGGCGACATTCCCAGCTGGAACGCTTTCCGGTGCACCCAAAGTCAGGGCGATGGAGATTATGGAAGAGCTTGAACCGGAGCGTCGTGGCACATACGGCGGGGCTGTTGGATATTTCAGCTTCAGCGGGAATATGGATTTTTGTATCACAATCAGGACTCTTTTGGTCAGGGATGAAAAGATATTCGTCCAGGCAGGTGCCGGCATCGTGGCTGATTCCGATCCTGAAGCGGAATACCGTGAAACCATCAATAAGGCGCAGGCCATGATGCAGGCGGTCTGTATGGCTGAAGAGGAACTATAAGATTAGGAGAAAGGCAATGATTCTTATGATCGACAACTATGATTCTTTTACTTACAACCTGGTCCAATATCTCGGGCAGATGGGTGAAGCCGTGATGGTCTATCGCAATGACGAGCTTACTATTAAAGATATTCATGAGATGAAGCCGGAAGCCATATTCCTTTCGCCTGGCCCTTGTACTCCGAAGGAGGCAGGCGTGACTGTGGAAGTAATTAGGGAATTTGGCCATGCGATTCCTATAATGGGTGTGTGCTTAGGCCACCAGGCAATTGCATATGCCTTTGGTGCCGACGTTGTCAGGGCAACAAGGGTCATGCACGGTAAGACCTCACATATCCTCAGCGATGCGCGGACGATCTTCCGGGGGCTTCCCAATCCGTTCGTAGCGGGCCGTTATCATTCCCTGATTGTAGCAGAGGACTCCATACCCTCTTGCCTGGAAATTAGCGCAAAGTCGCAGGAAGGAGAAATTATGGGCGTCAGACATCGGGAGCATGCAGTAGAGGGCATTCAATTTCATCCGGAGTCGATTTTGACCCCGAATGGAAAACGAATCATCAGAAATTTTCTTGATGTCTATGTCAGAAAGGAGAAGAGGTTATGATTAGGGATGCGATAGCGAAAGCGGCCAATGGCGAGGATCTCAGAGAGGCGGAAATGATGGCTGTCGTGGCCTGGCTTATGGAGGGAAAGGCAACGTCGGCACAGATTGCCTCCTTCGTCACTGCGCTCAGGATCAAGGGGGAAACCACTGAGGAGTTGACCGGTGCTGCCCGCATCATGAGGCAGAAAGCCACACATATCAATACATGCAATTCAATCGTTGTGGATACGTGCGGAACTGGAGGAGACGGTAGCGGCACATTCAATATCTCCACAACCAGCGCGTTTGTGACAGCGGCCGCAGGCATCACCGTGGCCAAGCATGGCAATCGTGCCGTTTCGAGCGGATGTGGCAGCGCTGATGTGCTGGAGGCAATCGGCGTCAACATTGGTGCGAGTCCGGAAATTGTGGAAGAATGCATTCAGCAGATCGGGATAGGGTTTCTTTTCGCGCCGAAACTGCACGGGACTATGAAATACGCGGCGGGACCACGCCGTGAAATAGGAATCCGGACCATCTTCAATATGCTGGGCCCTCTGACGAATCCTGCCGGTGCAACATCTCAACTCATCGGTGTTTACGATCCCAAGCTTACTGAAATGTTCGCCGGCGTTCTGAAGAACCTTGGGACAAAACATGCATTTGTTGTCCACGGGCTGGACGGTATCGACGAAGCGACTATCACAACAGAGACGAGGGTATCAGAGCTCAAGGATGGACGAATTACCACTTATAATATCAACCCGCTCGAAATATTTGGCGAGTATCATTCAGGTGAGGTACTACGCGGGGGGGATGCTTCAACTAATGCGCAGATTTCCAAGGACATTCTGTTGGGTGTGGATGGGCCGCGTAGGAAAATCGTTTTACTAAACGCGGCACTTGCAATTATTGCTGGTGGGAAAGCCACATCTATACAGGAAGGGGTTGCCATAGCCGAGGAATGCATCGACAGTGGTGCAGCGGCTAAAAAAATGAGGTTACTGATAGAAGCGACAAATAGCTGACTTCATCTAATGGTTAATGGTCAACCATTGATTGCCGATTCAGGGTCAGAGTATGATTTTGGATGAAATTATTGAATCAAAAAAAATAGAGGTTGCACTGCATAAGCGGCGCACATCTGTGTCGGAACTGGAGTCAGCTATCAAGAGCCTACCCGTAGTGCGCAATTTTAGGGAGGCCCTCGGATCTGTTCCCTGCGCAATCATTGCTGAAGTAAAGCGCTTTTCTCCATCGAAAGGATTATTGCATAACAACTTTCAATACAGGAATATTGCCATTCAATATGAAAAAAATGGTGCAGCGGCCATATCGGTTCTAACTGATGAAAAATATTTCGGTGGGCATTGCGACCACCTTTTAGAGATAAGACAAGCGGTGAATCTTCCCTTGCTAAGAAAAGACTTCATTATTGATCCATACCAGATTATCGAGGCACGGGCCATGGGGGCAGACGCGCTTCTCTTGATTACGCGCATCTTAGGGGGAGAGCTTTTGGGAGACTATATCGACCTGTCAGAGGGTCTAGGACTCGTTCCGCTGGTGGAGGTTCATACACGCAAGGAATTGGATGTTGCCTTGGGCTGTGGTGCTGGCATCATTGGAATCAATAACCGCAATCTGGGTACGTTCTCAACGAGTTTTGAGGCAAGCCTCGCCTTAGCACCTCTTGTGCCGCCTGGCACATTTGTCATCAGTGAGAGCGGCATTTCTAGCCGGGAGGATATCGAAACCTTAATGAACTACGGCATTCACATTTTTCTGGTGGGAGAAGCATTGATGCGCTCGGAGGATGCCGGCAAAAAACTGAGGGAGCTTCTGGGCAAATGATCGAGATCAAGATCTGCGGATTGACAAGTCTCGAAGACGCACTCCATGCCGCCGAATGCGGAGCTGATGCGGTAGGATTCATTTTTTATCCGCCGAGCCCAAGATTTATCTCGCCCACAGACGCAAAGAGAATCATTGAAAGACTCCCGGGCCATATCACCAAAGTGGGAGTCTTTGTGAATCAGCATGCGGCAGAGGTTAAAAAGACTTCAGAGTACTGCAATCTTAACTTGATTCAGCTCCACGGAGATGAATCCCCCAAGTATTGCCATCAGTTTTCACCAGAAACAATTGTTAAGACTGTGTTTGACGGGAAATTAAGCAGCCTGGAAGATCTCAAAAGTTACCGGGTCAGGGCATTTCTGGTAGATACACAACGACAAGGGCTGTATGGTGGAACGGGATTAGTTGCGGATTGGTGTTTTGCTGCCAGGATCAGGGAGTCATACCCGTCGATTCTGGCAGGCGGGTTGAAGGAGGGGAACGTTAGGGAGGCAATACAGGTTGTCCATCCCCATGCTATGGATATCAATAGCGGCGTTGAAAAAGCGCCAGGTAAAAAAGACCAAGAAAAAATGAAAACCCTTATACGCATGATAAAAGATATGGATCAGATGGAAGGCTCACTACCCATCGGAATATTTTGCGGCGATGCAGGAGGGGGGTTATGCCATGGCAATGAAATTGCCGGATAAACACGGACATTTTGGGATTTTTGGAGGGCGCTACGTCGCAGAAGCTTTGATGACGGCACTCTTGGAGATTGAAAGTGCGTATTCCGAAGCCAAGAAAGATCGCGCTTTCCAAAACGAATTTCATTCTCACCTACGTAACTATGCCGGAAGAGAAACGCCCCTTTATTTTGCAGCACGGCTGACGGAGCAATGGGAAGGGGCTAAGGTTTATCTTAAAAGGGAAGACCTCAACCATACCGGGTCCCACAAGATCAATAACACATTGGGACAGGCCCTGCTGGCAAGGAGGATGGGGAAGCGCAAAGTCATCGCAGAAACAGGGGCGGGCCAGCACGGCGTAGCTGCAGCCACGGTGGCCGCGCTTTTCGGGATGGAGTGCCGGATATTCATGGGAAAAGAAGACATTCAAAGACAGGCTCCCAATGTTTCCCGCATGAAAGTTCTGGGCGCAGAAATCGTACCGGTCCATTCCGGAACGGCAACCTTAAAAGATGCGATGAATGAAGCAATGCGCTACTGGGTTTCTGCAGTGCGGGATACTTTCTATGTCATCGGTACAACTGCGGGACCCCATCCATATCCGATGATGGTCAGAGATTTTCAGAGCGTCATTGGCCGGGAAACCAAAAGGCAGATCAGGCGTGTTGAGGGTAGGCTCCCCGATGCACTTGTCGCCTGTGTAGGAGGAGGGAGCAATGCGCTAGGGCTGTTCTATCCATTCAGAAAAGATCCCCATGTTGTCCTGATTGGTGTCGAGGCAGCAGGGAAAGGACTGAACACGGCTTTGCATGCAGCCAGCATCAGCGCGGGCAGCATAGGAGTCCTTCACGGCAACAAGACGTATGTGCTCCAAGACAGGCATGGCCAGATCCGAGACGCATACTCCGCGGCAGCGGGTCTTGACTATCCGGGCATTGGTCCTGAGCATGGTTATCTGTATCATATGGGGAGGACACGTTATGTGAGTGTGGATGATCGGGAAGCAGTGCAGGCTTTTCACATGCTATCCGAATGTGAAGGGATTATCCCCGCCATGGAGAGTGCCCATGCTGTAGCGTATGCCGGGAAGCTCGCACCGTCAATGGACAGGAACAGCGTCATGATCATTAACCTGTCCGGCCGAGGCGATAAGGATATTGATTCTGCTTCAATGTCATCAATGGTGATAAAATGACCAGTAGAATCAAAAAGACCTTTGGGGCATTAAAAAACAACGGCAGGAAAGCTTTTGTTGCTTATTTAACGGCCGGTGACCCTAACCTTGAAAAAACCGAAGAATTGGCCTTTGCCCTGGAATCGTCGGGGGTGGATGTTTTAGAAATAGGGGTTCCTTTTTCTGATCCCACCGCCGATGGCCCAGTTATTCAGGCCGCCTCCCAGCACGCATTAAGCAACGGAACAACGCTGGATCAGATCCTTGACATGATCGCATCGCTCCGCAGGCAAAGTGATATCCCTATTGTCCTTTTCGGATATTACAATCCTATTCTAGCATACGGGAATGAGCGATTTGCTGTAAGGGCCTCGGATGTGGGCGTAGATGGGATACTGGTAGTAGACCTACCATTGGAGGAGTCTGATGAATTGAGGCGCTATACTGATGTTTATGAGTTGGCGTTCATTTCCCTGATTGCCCCAACAACTGGTTTGGAGCGCTCACGTAAAATTCTCGCCCGTGCGGAAGGTTTTGTTTACTATATTTCTATTGCCGGTGTTACTGGTACATTGGAACCTCAGATAGATGCGATTACGGCGGATCTTACTGCTATCCGTGGAGTGACTACTTTGCCAGTCGTGGTAGGTTTTGGGATTGCCTCACAGCGTCAGGCGAGAGAAATCGCTTCTGTCGCCGATGGCATTGTTATCGGCAGCGCCCTGATCAGGCTTATCCATGAGAACTCAGGCAGGCACAATATGGTTGGCTTGGTATCATCATTTGCTTCCGACATTAGGCACACGCTTAATACTTAAGTAGTACTGAAATAATCAAAACAATATTGATTCAAAGTAATTTGCTGTGCTAGGCTTGAAAAGCCAAGAATGTAGGATTACGAAGCCCTAATTTGGAAGAAGGGTTTAAATAACATGATCCACATGAAAAAATATCTGATCATTTTGAGTGTGCTTGCTCTGTGTTTTTGCATAGCTGTAAATGTTGATGCAGATTACTTTCGATCGGACTTCGCCGGTACTTGGATGATTTTTGAGAATGACTCTTTCAATGTGACATATAGCTCAACGAACCCAATATACACCCAGTCCCATATCAATGGCACTATCACGCTCGACAATTATACCAATATAACAAACGGCAGCTGGACAGTAGTCTACCCCCCGGATCCTGTCAATAACCCCAACACCTATACTTCTGTATACGAGACTTTAAGCCAGGTAGCTGGCATGAATCTCGATACAACCCAGGGCGCGGTTTTACTTTGGAATTTTTATGCGACCCAGCAGGGATCGACTCCAGTGCTTCATCAAGTGTATTTACTACAGATGGCACCCGACAAAGATATGATTCTTTATTCACAAGTAACTGTAGACCCTTCCACTGGCGTGGGTATGGGCTTCTGGATCAAGCAAGATTCAACGGTTAGTTACTCTCCACCCGATCTGGCCGGGACCTGGCATTATGACAATGTAGATGGAACTTCCGGTTCTATCACCATTGATTCTTCAGGTAATGTGACCAGTGGAGGACTATTAACAGTGGGTTCATTAGGTGCAATCACTGGTACATTGGGCACGGATACTGTGACTGGACAGATGAACTCAAAGAAGAATGCAATGGCATTCATTCATAGCAGGGGCCTGATTTCCCCACTTTTTGTCAAGCAGGGCGTGACAATGGTACAGGGCGACATGGCTGCTGGATCGCATCGTTTCTTTTCTCTGTTTGGTAATAGTACAAATGGTAGTCCTGCCGGGGTATCTTTTGGATATGTCACATTAGATAGCAGTGGGAATGTCACCGATTGCAACTATGCAGACTATCGCCCTGATGGTACATCGACGACCAGTACCACCTGTAAGAATTGGAACATGAAATTCCTATTCAATTCTACAGGCCAGGTAAGCGGGGGCTTTACACGGTCGGACAATCAAAATGTATACACAGTTCAGGATGGTCAGGTGAATAGCCTTAAAGATTTTGTCTCCATGGTCATGTCTGTTTCCGCTAATAGCCAGGCCACGACGCCGCTTTTCTATGATCGATCGTATTGGGTCAATATTCCGACTCAGCAGCCTGCATCCTCATCGACCCCAACACCATCAGGAGGAGGTGGAGGCGGTGGCTGCTTTATTGCAACGGCCGCATATGGCTCGTATCTTCATCCCAATGTACGGGTATTGAGGGATTTCCGCGACCATTGGCTCCTTACGAATACTCTGGGCAAGAGTCTGGTTAACTTTTATTACCGGCACTCTCCATCCATGGCGGATTATATCAGGCAGCATGAATCATGCCGGGTAGCTGCCTGTCTGCTTCTCACACCATTGGTTTATGCGGTTCAATATCCATCCCTGGCCGCTTTGGGGTTTATTTTCGCCATTGGTCTGGTCATAGCAAAGCGCAGGCGAAATCGCGTTTCTTGACATCACTTAGGAAATGCCGGTAAGATGAATCCAATCCCTTGATTAGTGACTGAACAGCTCCTCTGTTTAGGATTTTGTATTTCCACCCGCCGAGCTGTTCTCCTGTTCTGTGACGTTAAATCATCATGAAAGGAGGTGAATGCTGTTCACGAATTCACTCCGAAATACCTTGTCTATTAACGCAATTAAAACTATACACTAAGGAGGAACACAACCATGATGATGGATACACCCCTGTTGCTCAGATCCTTTCTCCTGCGAACAGCAAAAATCTTTCCAAAGAAAGAAATCCTTTCAATCTATCCTGATGGCATCTTCCGCTATACCTATGCGGACTATTTCAAGCGGACCTGCCAGCTTGCACATGCTCTTGAATCACTCGGCGTCAAGCGAGGAGACAGGGTGGCAAGTATCGCATTGAATAATCATCGTCACCTTGAACTGTACTATGGTGTTCCCTGCATGGGAGCGGTGCTCCACACGGCGAACTTCAGGCTTCCACCGCAGCATCTCTCTTATATTCTCAATCATGCGGAAGACAAGGTCCTCTTTATCGAAGAAGACCTTCTGTTTATCGTTGAGGCACTCAAGGACCAGTTGAAGACCGTAAAGCATTTTGTCATCCTCTCTCAGGGCAATAAAATGCCCCAGACGACCCTGTCACCGGTCTATCTCTATGACAACCTGATATCGAAGTTCCCCACAGAATATGATTTTCCTACTGACCTGGATGAAAGATCACCTGCCATGATGTGCTATACCTCGGCAACAACAGGCGATCCAAAGGGCGTTGTCTACACCCACCGGAGTATTGTACTCCATAGTTTAGTGGGTGGTGTGACTTTTGGTGTTTACGAGAACGATTGCATCCTCCACATAGTTCCCATGTTTCACGCCAATGCATGGGGCATGCCCCATATCTGCGTGGGAATGGGAATCAAACAGATATTGCCTGGTCGGGATGTTCTCGATATGGCAAAGGTCTGCAAGGTCATTAAGGAAGAAAGGGTGACCGTTACCTGCGGCGTACCTACCATCTGGCTGACGCTCTATAACTACCTCGAACAGGGAGGCGCCCATGATTTTTCGTCGTTGCGGGTCATTGCAAGCGGAGGCTCCGCATGCCCGCTCGCTCTGATGAGAAGCCTGAACGAGAAATACAAATTCCCCATCAGGCAGGCTTACGGTGGTACGGAAACGTCACCACTGGCAACTGCAGCGCTGGAAAAGAGCTACATGCAGGACTTGCCTCCAGACGAACTATACAGTGTAAGGAATAGCGCGGGTCTTCTTGCCATCGGACTCGACATGAGAATTGTAAACGCCGAGACCGGCAAGGATGTACGATGGGATGGTAAAGAAATGGGTGAAATATGGCTCCGGGGTCCATGGATAGCTGACGAATACTACAAGGAACCCGAGCGCTCCAAGCAGTCTTTCGTCGATGGCTGGTTCCATACCGGCGACGTCGGTACCGTTGATGAAGAAGGATACGTGCGCCTTGTGGACAGGACCAAGGACCTTCTGAAGAGCGGTGGCGAGTGGATATCATCGGTAGACTTGGAGAATATAATCATGGCCCATCCGAATGTAATGGAAGCCGCCATTATCGGAGCGCCCGATCCGAAGTGGCAGGAAGTCCCCTTGGCATGCATTGTGGTCAAACCCGGACAGACCATCACTCCCCAGGAAATGCAGGAATTTCTCAAGGATAAGGTAAAGGCCGCCTACTGGATTCCGAAAATGTATGCATTCCTTGATGCGCTTCCGAAGACCAGTGTCCTCAAGTTCGACAAGAAGGGACTCAGGAAAATGTTTGCCGAGGGGAAGCTGGACATAAAGAAATAGGGGCCCTTCATATAGGGTGCGTGCCTTAACGCGGGGGCGGAATGCCAACCCCCGCGTTTTTTCGATCCTAGGAATATTGATACATTCAACAAATTATACATTTGGAAACTAACCATATTAAGAATTTCATGTGGCGTTAACTACATAGATTTCTGATGAAAATCGTCAATGACGAGCGGAAAGAAGTGGCAATATATGGCAAGGTATAGAGGGCGGGGATCCTTCTGCGTGTTCCCCTAGATTGTGTAAAGGAGAATTACAAAGATCCGGAACGCTCCAAGCCTTATTTTGAAGGTAGATGGCTCCATACAGGGGGTTTTGGTACAATTGATGATAATGATGAGGAGAGATAGGTGTGCCTCATGGACAAGACGAAAGAACTCGTCAAGAGAGGTGGTGAGTGGATCTCATCCGTAGACCTAGAAAGCTTGATCATGGCCCATCCAAAGGTCCTAGAGGTTGCGGTGATCGGGATACCCCATCCGAAATGGCAAGAGATGCCTCTTGGCGTCGTGGTCACCCAATTCGGTCAGACCGTATCCTAAATAATCGATTTCCTTAAGGATAATGTTATAGAAGACTAGTGGATTCCCGATCATTTCGCATTTATTGACATGATCTCCAAAATAAGTGTTGAGAAGCTCAGCAAGAAGGATCTTCGTGAAATCATTGCTTAGGGCCAGATTAAAGTTCCCGGGTGAAGTCGCTGGACACCTTGACATCCTTGATTACCATACATAAATATACATCAATATCTTGAAAGGAGGCTCTCCCTTATGGCAATCACATTACCCGATCTTCCTTACGGGAAGGATGCCCTGGCGCCTGTTATCAGTGCCAATACGCTGGATTTTCACTGGGGCAAACATCATAGAACTTATGTGGACAACATCAACAAACTTATCGCGGGTACTGACCTGGCTGATGCGCCGCTCGAGGGTATCATCCGAAAAACGGCAGGCGAGGCTGCAAAAGTGGGCATGTTCAATAATGCCGCCCAGGTATGGAATCATTCGTTTTACTGGAGATCTTTAAAACCAGGCGGCGGCGGCAAGCCAACTGGGCCCATAGCCGATAAAATTCAGGCTGCTTGGGGAAGCTATGAAAAGTTTGTTGAGGAATTTAAAAATGCCGGTCTAACACAGTTCGGCAGTGGCTGGGCGTGGCTTGTCGCCGATGCGGGTGTCCTCAAGATTACAAAAACACCCAATGCGGATACACCGCTGGTTCATGGCACAAAGCCTCTTCTGACCATCGATGTCTGGGAACATGCCTATTACTTGGATTATCAGAACAGGAGGGCGGACTACCTTGCGGCGGTTATTGAGAAGTTGATCAACTGGGATTTTGCCAATTCTAACCTGTAGAGGTATACAGGGAAGCCTATGAAATGCAACGTTGGCAAGGTAGATTCACTGGTGCGCGTCTTTGTGGGTCTTGCCATCATTCTGATCGGCATGTACTATCAAAACTGGTGGGGAGCTCTGGGATTGCTCCCCGTGTTGACGGGGATATTGGGCTGGTGTCCGGCGTATATTCCCTTCGGTGTTTCCACCTGTAGGGGCAGAAGAAAGTAGGCAGAATCTTCAGTCATATTGTGTATTTTAAAGCGACCGGAGAAGACATCATCCGGTCGCTTTTTTCATTCATCCGAACGATGTGATCTATAACGAAGAGTGCTATGTATGTAAACACGGGTCAACCAGGTAATTATTGGGTTTCAAAAACATCTGACTTACAAAAGCATTGCTTCTTGGAATTCCCACCTAATGATCATTGGTAAATGTATAAGGATTTCAACCATTAACTTTTATTCAACTAATTTATAATTCTTTTCATTGAAAAGCTTCAGGCAGGCACCAACAACCTCGGAATCATAGAGCGTTCCACTGTTTTTAGATATTTCTTCAAGTGCTAACTCGATTCCCTTGGCCGGTCGATAAGGACGGTGGGATCCCATGGCCTCCACTACGTCGGCTACTATTAGGATTTCTGATTCAATGAGGATCTGGTTCTTTTTTAAACCGTTAGGATATCCGGTGCCGTTCATGCGCTCATGATGCTCAAGGACTATTCTTGCGATAGGCCATGGAAAATCAATGTCTTTGAGCATGTTATATCCAGTTTGTGCATGTGTTTTTATCAAGCTAAACTCCAGCTCGGTCAGTTTAGAAGGCTTGCTGAGAATTTCTGCTGGGATGGATATCTTGCCAATATCATGGATTGTACTTGCCATTCTGAGACCGTCTATTTGATGGCTTGAAAGGCCCATCTCCGTTGCTATGGAGCGGGCAAGATCGGCCACCCTCCGCTGATGACCTGCTGTATATGGATCTCTTGTTTCGACAGCCAACGCCATGGCCTGAATGGTAGCCCCTAAGGCCGTCCGTAATTTTTTAATGTTCTTTTCGCGTTCCAGTTCTACCCGTTTCATCTCGGTGATAGGGATGACGACTTCAAGGGCTGCCGTTATCTCACCCTTTTCATCACGGACGGGTGTAGCAACAATTCTTGACCATAGCTGCTTACCGTTCTCATCATAACTTACAGCTTCCGTGGTCACCATATCGTCTCCTTTTTCGAATATCTTCCTGACACCGCACCATGGGCAAACTGATGTCTGTTGATTATAAGTCTCATAACAAATCATGCCCTCAGTTTCGCCATAAATCCCTCTGATAACATCATTTGTCCAGACAGTCCGATAATCTTTAGAAATCAGCGTTAGCCCCATACCTACTGCTTTTGTTACCATTTCAAGTTTATTGCGCTCGTTTTTTATTGAATCCTCTAATATCTTGCGTTCTGTGATGTCATCATATACCGTTATGATCTCGCCCGAAGGGAGCTTGTAAACATAATTCTCGACACAAGATGCGATCTTCTCATCCCTATAATTGTCAGAGAGGGCTTCTGACTTTCCAGTTTTCCATACCCGTTGAAGTACTTCAAATAGACCCAAATCTTTCATCCTAGGGAATGACGTAAGAATACTTTTACCAACCACATACTCTTTGTGAAGCCCAGAAATTCTTTCTCCAGGCTTGTTTAAATCTAAGATAATAAAATCGCTTCCATTGTCGATGGCTCTACATACCATAATGCCACTGCTTATGTGATTAAGAAGCTCACAGGAAAGCATTGCATTGAAATCAAACTCATCTGCATTTATCGGTTGGGTATCGAATTTTCGTTTGGCCATAACCAATTCTCCATTTGAGACACCATAAGAATCGACAACCTATCTTTTTAATTGGAGAATAATAACACGATAGACATTCAAGAAACAAGGTGAATAAGAGATGGGGCCCGATTTTGAAGAGGAATGTAACCTATCACAGACATTCTTGTCTCACCAGCAGCGAAAGATTTTGCTTGTTGCGGTTTGGATTATTGGTGTCGATTCCGCAAACGGTGGATGGTTCGAAAACCGAGTAATTTCATACCTGAATGAATCATTCAATGCACTTGATCTTACTTAATATAAAGATTAAATTGGTTTGTTAAATCGCAAAATCAGCTCAACTTATGCCATGTTGCTTCCTACAATCTTAGCCCATGATAGCATTTATTTTCCCCCTAAAGTCATACTTTTCGATTGAATTATATTGGGTGAACTGCTAGTAGCAATCAATACTTACAAGGATTTCCTTTGTAGCCAGACACGACACTTTAGTTAGTAGGACATTTGTATGGCAAATGTTGCAGAGATGATCGACAAGACCATTCGGATCTTTTCTCTTCCCTCATCAGATGGCAATAAAGGTAGTTCATATCGAGGATTTTATTTACCGGCTTGTCTTCTCTCTAAGTATGGAATAGTAGTATCTGAAGAAAATATTCAGCATCCCATCCTTCTCTTAGGGGGAACGAGTATACCTATTTCAGATCGGGAGGACCTGATCGGGTTTCTTATTGAGTCGGGGTACGAGGTCGCAAGTCTGGAAAATCCAATCGGAGGACTTTTTGACATAGGGACGAACCCTGCTCAGGAGAGATTGGTGTCACTTCAAAGTTTTATCGCACATCTGAAACAAGATGAACATGTAAAAGGTATTGACATTATTGCACAATCCTATTCCTCATTCGAAGTGATCAGGGTCCTCCTTAGCACTCCTTCCTACCGATCTTTTGTGAAGAGCATTATATTAATAAATCCTCCTGGTTTAAATGAACATACTAGTTTCACCAAACATATCTACAAATTCATACTGAAACACGTGCTTAAGGGCTATGTGAAAGCTGCCAGCTGTCTGCTGGGGGTCAATGAAAAGCCCCTCAAGACAAGCATTAAAAAAGACAGAGATTATGCTAAAAAAGAGGTTCGCGGAATTACTATATGGACATTAAGGTCATGTACAAACATCATTAGAACGCTCAGAGAAGTCAATGACATCGTCACATTCAGAATAAAGGATCCACTTTGCACGCTGAAGAATGAATATAATTGCAACCTTAATGTATTTTTACAATCTGAAGACCAAATCATACCAGCAGAGGTGTCGAAGGAGCAACTTAAGGATATCCTTCCCGAAGATAATATAAGAATGGTCCCTGGTAGTCACAACGATATTTTTTTCCAGCAATGGCAGAGACCAGCCTTTTTGGATTTTCTAAAAGAGATTAGGCAGAGGAAGCTTTCCTAATCTTCCAAAAGTATTCTCTTGAAATGGATTACCGCCTTTTAATTCCATTTTTTCTAAAATGGTGCGGGTGTAAAGGTTAATATAAAAATTACGAGAGTGATCCAACCGATTACCTTTCTTCGTTCATCAAGCAGGATCCAATCATGGACAACCGGCGGGTGTTGCGTACCCATTATAATCAGTAAAGCGGCCCATATCAGCCAGCCCCTCCAAGTCGTCAACCCTAAGACAACCAGGGATAAGACTATGAATTTTGAAACATTGTGCTGCTTTGTTCCCATGATTGCATAAGCGACGTGGCCGCCGTCAAGCTGACCGACCGGAAGTAGATTAATGGCTGTAACAAGCAAACCAATCCATCCTGAAAATGCCATGGGATGCAGGATCAGCCCCACCTTGTCTGGGAGATTTCCATGAATAATCCAGGTTAAGATGTAAAAAAGGATGGAGGAACCAAGAGTCATTCCCGTATCCGACGGGTTTAACCGGATTTCGGACAGGTAAAGTCCGATCATGAGGATGGGAATGGCCATGATCAAGCCCGACAGTGGTCCAGCCACACCAACATCTAGCAGCATTCGACGATCCAAGATAGGAGATTTTATCTTGATGAAAGCGCCAAATGTACCGATTAAAGAAGGCGCAGGGATAAAATAGGGCAGGGTTACAGTGATCCGGTTCTTTCGTGAGACATAATAATGCCCGAATTCATGGGCTCCGAGAATGAGCAAAAGTGTTAAAGAGAATGGCAAACCGCGCCATATTTGATCTGGGTGTGCTATTGGATCGATACCTTTCTGCAGGGCGCCTGCTATAAGTGTGCTGACAAATGTAAGGGTAAAGAGAAGAATATGAATGAAATGAGCACGGGCCTCAAATAACCTGGGCATGGAATGAGTGTGGCTGAAATTGAAAAAAGGGGATCAGCCGATCCCCTTCTCTAAATGTTTATGACGGTCCGATGGTGAATTATTTACCCTTGTCCACCTTTTCCTTCAATTCCTTGCCGACTTTGAAGAAGGGAAGGCGTTTCGGAGAAACCTTAATGTTTTTGCCAGTTTTGGGATTTCGCCCTGTATATGCTCCATAATTTCGCACTACAAAGCTGCCGAATCCACGTATTTCAATCCGACCGTTTTTGCTTAGTTCGTCAATAAAACCATCGAATACAAGATTGACGATCTCGGTCGCTTTTTTCTCTGTAAGATTTTCCTTTTTGCTCAATGTTTCGATGAGTCCTGACTTGTTCATCACTTCCTCCTTCTCTTTATACAGACCAAATCAACTCTTTTTTTATGTGAGGCAGGGAAAGTAAGAATAACCTGACGATTTACCTTCACTTTTGGCGACTATTATTTATTTTGACAGTAATGTCAAGACTTTTTTCATGCTTAACCACCACCATAATATTTCCTTTATTGATCATCATTTATTGGTCGTTAAAAATATTCCGCCATTTATTACCGGTTATGGATTATTGATATGTCATCCTCTGGACATTTTGAGAAGGTTTCGTACTTCATCGTTGGTCAGGTATCTCCATTTTTCGATCGGCAGAGTACCAAGCTCTAGATTACCATATCCTATTCGGATTAGTCTGGACACACGGTGGCCAAGCGTGTGAAAGGCACGCCTTATTTCCCGTGTTCTGCCCTGAACTAGGATGACATTAAGCCAGCTGCTTTTTTTATTCGATTTCTCCAGGCTGATGCTTACCGGTTGAAAGGGGCCATCTGCCAAATCCAGCCCGTTTGCAAGAGCACGCCATTGTTCGTCGGTTATATGTCCCGCGATCTTTACTCGGTATGATCTGGGTACTGCAAAACTTGGATGCAGGACCCGTTGGGAGAACGCTCCGTCGTTGGTCAGAAGCAGTAACCCTTCCGAGTCATAGTCGAGCCTGCCGACTGGGAAAATCCTTTCGCTGATGGATGAAACCAATTCAGTAACAATCGGACGGCCCTCAGGATCTCTGAGGGTTGTTATATATCCCCGGGGTTTGTGAAGCATGATGTAAATATTACGGGGCTCAGGAGCTATGCGCTTTCCATCCACGCGGATTTCATCTATGTCTGGATCTGCTTTTGTCCCGAGCTGAGTGACAATTCTACCATTGAGCCAGACATGTCCTTCCCGAATGAGTGTCTCCGCCGTGCGCCGCGATGCGATGCCTGCTTGGGCTATGATTTTCTGTAGTCGCTTTTGCATCAGCCGGAACCGGCAAGGTCAATTTGTCTTATTCCTCAGAGATGGTGAAGTCTTCTTCAAGATATTGTTCGTCGGTATCATTGACAGTCTTCTTAATATGGGGGGCTGCTTGCTGATTCAGAGGATCTTGTATCTCCCTAGCAGCCTGTGATTCCTGGGCAGCGTCGTAAGACCCGGTCTCGGGCACTTGCAAGTCATCACGGTTGTTATCCAGATCTTGCAATAGATGTTCGGTTCGCTGCTGCTCAAGATCCTTTAGCTCTCTTAGGGTTGGAAGCTCTGACAGATCATTCAGATTGAAAACTTCAAGGAATTTTTTTGTTGTGCCATAGATAATCGGCTTGCCTGGCACATCCTTCCTGCCCATAATCCGCACCAGCTTTTTCTCCAGAAGCCCTTTAAGGGTGCCACTTACATCGACACCGCGTATTTTATCGATTTCTGCTTTTACTATCGGTTGGCGGTAAGCGATAACAGCGAGTGTCTCCAGTGCCGCCGGACTAATAGATGTCGCTCGACTACCGCGCAGTTTCCGGATCCATGGAGCAAATTCGGCCCTGGTCCGGAACTGATACCCACCAGCCACAGCTTGAGGTAAAAATCCCCTTTTCTGGGTTTCATAGTCCTGGATAAGCTCCTCTATTATTTGTTGTAATTTTGTCTTTTCGATTTCCGGTAGGAGGTCTCGAATTCGTTCGATACTTAGAGGGGTTTCAGATGCTAGTAAAAGGGCCTCTATGATGGCTTTAATGTCTTCCATGGTTAACTTAGCTCTTTACTGCGGGTCGGATCCAGATTTGTCCGAATAGTCCCGACTGATATGCCCGTATCAGGTGAGTTTTCATCAGTTCAAGGACAGCAAGAAATGTGTAGATAATCCAGCGTCTGTCCCTTCGCTCCAGAATCAGATCTTCAAACGTTATGGATTTCTTTTCAATTAGCTTCTCGAGGATATCATGAATTCGATCAGTGAGTGAGAGTTTTTCCGTATCAATATCCATCACCGTATCCTGGCCAAGAGATGTCACAATGCGTTGAAAAGCCTGAACAAGATCGAATACGGTGGCTTCAACAATAGCCTCTTCCTCTGCATTCTCCAAGGTAAAAGGGAGAGAAGCCTGTTTGAACACATCACGTTCCAGGAGCGGGCGACCTGCCAGGGTGAGGCTTGCCTCCTTATAAGCTTGGTATTCCAACAATTGCCGGACTAGCTCTGCCCTGGGGTCTTCTTCCTCGGGCTGCTCACCTTCAATCGGCGGTTCCGGGAGTAGCATTTTGGATTTGATGAGCAGTAGCGTGGAAGCAAGGACTAGGTACTCGCCAGCAAGGTCCAGATTCAAGGCACGCATCATTCGAATGTACTGAAGATATTGCTCCGTTATCAGAGCGATCGGGATATCGTAGACGTCTATCTCATTTTTCTTAATGAGGTAGAGCAGGAGATCCAGAGGACCTTCGAAGATGTCAAGCTTGATTTCATAGGTCATATCAGATTCTGATTGCTTTCCGGACTTCCTCCATGGTGGCCCTAGCGATGGCGCTGGCCCTCTCGTTGCCGTTTGCTATAATATCACGGACCTCACCCGGGTGGCTGTCATAGTAATACTGGCGCTCATGTATGGGCTCCATTGCCTTCAAAAGGTACTCAGCCAGTATTTTCTTGCAATCGGTACAGCCGATTTCTGCGTGACTGCACTCATATTCGATGCGCTTCTGCATATCCGGATCGGAATATATCCCATGAAAGGTAAATACGTTGCATATTTCAGGGCGCCCTGGGTCACTTCGGCGCTGTCGCTGGGGATCAGTGAACATGGAAGCCACTTTTTGCATCAGAATATCGCCCCGGTCGCTCAGGTATATGGCATTGTCGTATGATTTACTCATCTTCCGACCATCGATTCCAAGAATTTTGGGAAAGTTTGCTAGCAGCGGTTCGGGTATGGGGAAAATTTCACGGTAAAGGTGGTGAAAACGTCGAACGATCTCTCTGGTCAGTTCGATATGTGGCAGTTGATCTGCACCCACCGGAACGCCATGTGCCTTGTACATGATGATATCTGCTGCCTGAAGCACCGGATAGCCGATAAAACCTAATGTTGAAAGATCCCTATCCACAAGCTCCGATTTCATCTCCTTATAAGTCGGATTGCGTTCCAGCCATGGAAAGGGGGTAATCATGCCAAGAAGCAGGTAGAGTTCGGCATGCTCTTTGATTGCTGATTGTATGAATAAGACGCATCTGGCCGGATCAAGACCTACGGAAAGCCAGTCAATAAGGATATCATGGCGATAGCTCGATAATTGCTCGGTTTGTGCATAATCGCTCGTCAAGGCGTGCCAATCCGCAATAAAATAGAAACATTCATACAGGCCGCTGTTTTGAAGATCGATCCAGTTATGCAGAGCTCCATGGAGATTTCCAAGGTGAAGCCTGCCTGTCGGGCGCATACCGCTTACGATTCTTTTATCCGGCAAAGGTTCCTCATTTCATGAATATTTATAGAAACTACGGTAAATAGTTGGCGTCCTATAACAGACAATAAAGGCTTATGTCAATATGACGGCAAATTCAAGTAAAAGGATAGATCGTAGTGGCAATACAATAGGAAAATCTTATGCTTATTTTGACCCTATGATCTTTGTTTTGGGGGGACATGTGTCACGTTATTTCCTCGTATCTGGTTCATATGTGGATTTCTTATGAGTATTTGGAAACAAGCGGACTACTAAATGTCGCTGATCCCGTTTTCTATTCTTTGCTAGTTCGCTGTCGACCAACATGATGTACGCATCAAGAGCCTTTCCGACCTTGCTTTCGCAATACCCGTACCGTCTGAAGTGACAGCAAATGATTTCGCTTTTATCATCTCATTCCTCCTCTTTCAATGATGAGCTTCCTTATTTTTAGGAAACTCTGTCTGTTCATACTGCTTGATAATCCTGTCAGGCTAGGGAAAGACAAAACCACAAAGCCATAATTTTTTTGACTTTCAGGGATGCTGCACCGTGAAAAGCTATTAAAGCGATGAGTTCAAGGGATCCCCATCGCAATCTCTGTACCGTAGAAAAACAGGATCATCAAGCATATAGCAGCATTTACTTTTGTTCGGGCTCCCTAGGGTATTTGACATGATTGAGTGATTGTGTTAGGTCGAATTCCAATGGGGGAAAATGAGCAGCAATTCGTGATTAGCAAATCCTTCGTACAAAATATTCGCAGTTGGGTCGCCTTATCCCGCCCTCCCTTTCACACTGTTGGAATACTGCCGTTCATTCTTGGGACTATTCTGGCATGGAGGTTGGAAGCTAGATTTAATGCTCTAATCTTTAGTTTGGGTGTTTCTGCTGTCGTCTTGATCATGCTATCGACTTATCATGCAGGAGAGCATTTTGATGAGAGGGAGGATCGTTTATCGAAGAGTAGATACCACAGCCGTTTTTCTGGTGGATCCGGAATCATTCCTGCGGGGCTGAGTTCTGCCGCTGTACCCCTATGGACAAGCATTGTCTGTTTGCTGCTGGCGGGTATAATTGGTGTTATCCTTCAATTTGCTTTGAATACCGGTCCGTACACACTGCTTCTGGGCAGCATTGGCGGGCTGTCAGGATTTTTTTATTCTTCAAAGCCGTTTCGATTTGTGGAGCGGGGAGTCGGAGAATTATTGATTGGTTTCTGTTATGGGTGGCTTCCGGTAGCATCGGCTTACTATATACAGACGGAAACCGTTGCCTCCGTGATACATTGGATAAGTGTTCCCATAGCCCTGACGATCTTCAACGTAATCTTTCTGAACGAATTTCCCGACTACCCTTCGGACCTAGAAACGGGCAAACGGAATACCCTGATTCGCATCGGGATAAACAAAGGTGTGAAAGTATTTATACTGGTGTCTTGCTTGGCATGGCTTTTCTTTTTTCTGGCCATTCAGGCGGGTGTACCTTCGAGGGGTGTGTATGTATATTGTCCGATCCTCATCCTGTCCGTGACCCTTGTAATAATGGCCTTAATGAGAAAACATGAGAAGTTTAAAACCTTGGAAATCATGTGTGGCGCCAACATTCTTGTCAATCTCGGCACAACCGCTGCCTTTATTTTTGCCTATCTGTGAGTTAATGTTATTCAATAGATTTTCCCGCAACTCAAACAGGCCCCGCCGGCCATTCTACATGCCGCCATCTCTTCTTTTTCGGCAATTGGGTAGTGCGGCTCTTATGGGGTGCCTTGGCCGTTGGCGAAAGTTTCCTCACTGGATTACCAGTCATTCCAGGAAGTCTATTCTTGTTGCCAACGGTGCACTTGGTATGGGATGCATCGGTTATCCGGGCCACCCCGTCTGGGAAGTGACTACTGCCTGTAACCTTCGCTGTATCCACTGTCATGCTGCTGGTGGAGTGCCGGATCCAGATGAGCTTACGACTGACGAGGGCAAAAAGCTGATAGACCAGATTGCAGAAGTGAGTGATTTCCGTACTCTTGTATATTCTGGTGGCGAACCTCTTGTTAGGCGAGATATTTTCGAGCTCCTCAGGCATTCTCAACATGCAGGCTTTGTCAATATCATTGCAACAAACGGCATCCTGATTGACGAGGAAATGGCATGGAAGCTCAAAGACCACGGTGTAGCATGCCACGCCATCAGTCTTGATGCCGCTGATCCGGATATACACAATTATATCCGTAATAATCCGAGGGCTTTTGACCTCGCCGTTCGAGCAATAGAGGCTACTAGGAAGGCAGGGATTGTTCTGCAGATCAACACGACGGCTATGGAATACAATATGGACTGCCTACCTGAACTAGTTGATTTTGCCGAGAAGCAGGGTGCAGGCATCATGCTGATGTATCAACTTGTGGCTGTTGGGCGGGGACAGAAAATTAAAAATGCGACGCTTAAAAAAAACACCAATAAACGCCTGAGTGAGTTGATATCTAGAAAACAGAAAAGGGCAAGCGGTATCATCGAACCTGTTGCCGGTCCACAGTACTGGCCATATCTTTTGAAAAGTAATGGCATCCACAACCGGACTTTAGTTCGTTTAGCCGGATTGTTTTTCCACGGTTGCTCGGCTGGCCGCGGTTTTGTCTATGTGAAAGCAAATGGTGATGTCTGGCCGTGTCCCTTTATAGAGGTAAGTGGGGGAAGCGTGCGGGAATCGAATTTTCGGGAAATCTATGAAAGCTCAGCAGTGTTCAGAAAACTGAGGGACAGAGAGCAGACGCTGAAGGGGCTATGCGGCGATTGCAGTTACCGCTCTGTTTGCGGTGGCTGCCGTGGTAGGGCCCTTGCTTACACTGGGGACTACCTTGCCGAAGACCCACACTGCTTTATCCGGGAAAGACATTCCGGGAGTAATCGCCCCGACTTTTAATTAGCCTTCAGCAGGAGAATATACAAATCCCCCTGCTCCTTATAGCTGCCCGCAACATTTTCTGCATCATCGCCACTTCCGCAATATAGATCGATATGCTGGCCTTTGATCAACCCTCCGGTATCTTGGCAGAGTACAAATCGAGTGAAGGGGATCCAACGCGTGACCTGCCCCTTTTCATCAACCTCAGGTTTCCGCCCCGTTAACAGTGCAATGGCACCGAGAGGATAGACATCCGGATCCACGGCAATGGAACGGTTCGGAACCAACGGAACACCTGTGGCACCGACAGGGCCGTCCTCTACAATGCGGAAAAAAACATAACTTTCATTTCTTCGAAACACGTCAGGTATCTCATCGGGGTGGCTTCTCAGGTACGACTTTACATTGCGGTAAGATAAATTCTGGCGCTCTATTTTCCCAAGTTCAAGAAGAACTCCGGAATCACTGCGGAAGGGACGACCATTGCGTTGGCTGTAACTTAGGTGGATAAAAGTTCCATCCGAAAGCCGGATCTTTCCGGAGCCCTGAGTATGCATTGTGAAAAGACCGACCTGATCATCGACCCAGACGATTTCAAGGTCCCGACCTTCTAGGACACCTTTAAAATCGATGTCTTCACGGTTGAAGTATGGAATGAATTCATGGCCCTCAACACGGCCAATAAGCTGGTCTGCGGCGTATTTCTTATTGAATTTTCTCAGATTGGCAATTAAAAGATCATCCGGTGTACAGTAAATAGGATATTTATAGATGTCTGTTTTTGTAAAGGAACCATTAAGCACGGATTCGAAATAGCCGGTAATCAGGACCTGCTTATTGCCATTTAAACTTGAGAGTTTGTAAAGATCAAATGATTCGCGAACTTTCTGCTGCAAGACTTCAGGCGAATCGCCGCAGGATATCATATCACGAAAGGCAACCAGACTTTTTTTGATCATCTCCGGGGTTATGATGCGGTCACCCAGGCTAAGTCGGGCATTTGAATCAGTGCGGTTCAAATACATCAGGCTTCGGTCAATTGCCGTGATTAGTGATGCTTGTTCAAGATCATCCCTGAAAGAAGGCATGTCTCCTGGAGCGATCTTTACTATGTTGGCTGTTGGTTTCAGCGGGGGTAAGGGGGGCTTCTTGACAGTTGGTGCACAACCTATGGTCATGACAACAAAGGGTATCACGATCAGGGCGACACTTGCCATTCGCCGGGACGGTGTATTCTTAGAAAAGGGCGTTGTGATCATAGCAGTACCATTGATGGTTGACGGTTGTTCATTATTCGTTGATCAGAGTTCGATGATCATCGCCGTTTCATCGCAAAAATCCGGATACTTGGCACATCTGAAGCAATCAGACCAGATCTTTTCGGACAGGGAAGAGCGGTCTACTTCCCGAAAGCCCAGCTTGGTGAAGAAATCTTTCTTGTAAGTCAAAGTAAAGACCCGGTAAAGCTGCAAGGTGATGGCTTCAGAAATACAAGCCTCAACTAGATTCCGGCCGATGCCACGATTTCTATGGGTTTCCTCTACAACAAGGGATCTAATTTCCGCTAGATTATCCCATATGATATTCATAGCGCAAACTCCGACAATACGCTCTGAAGTCTCATCGTATTCTATAAAAAAATCTCTTAAAGATCCGTATATGTCCATAAGGGACCTAGGCAGCATTTCATCCCGTGATGCGGACAGGCCGATCATGCGATGGATAATCTTTACATCACCAACACGTGCTTTTCTTAACATACCCTTCATTTCCTTTCACATCGTCTTCCAATGTACCCCCTTATCTGTTAGAAATTATGCTACCTCGGGAATTGGCTGCGGGATTTCCCTTTCGTGCGCTCCAGCATTTCCCGTGCATGATCTATGGTTTTCGCTGTAATCGCCGTTCCGGCTAGCATTCGAGCTATTTCATCCAGGCGCTCTTTTTCGGAAAGCATAGTAATGGTTGTATAAGTCCGCTCCCCGCTAACGCCTTTGGTAACCAAATAATGTACCCCCGCAAAGCAGGCAATCTGGGGAAGATGCGTGATGCAAATAACCTGATGATAACGTGACACATCCTGAAGCTTCTGTCCAACAGCTTCAGCAGTCGCCCCGCCAATGCCGCTGTCGACCTCATCGAACACAATGGTACCTACGGACCACGTGCCGGCAAGGACCTTCTTAAGGGCAAGAACAATTCTTGACAACTCGCCACCTGATGCAATGCGCTTAAGAGGCTTCAGATCTTCACCGACATTGGTAGTCAGAAAGAATTCCACTTCATCCCAGCCCTTTTCATGGAAGGTCTCTGCCCCTACCGTATCATGCGCTGTGATGACTGCCCTGAACTCCGCAAGCGGCATGTTTAGGGCATGGATTTCCTTTTCAACGGCTTCCTTAAGGCGTGCCGCGCCCTCCATGCGTTTTGACGAAAGCTCGGAAGCCGCTTCCCTGAGTTGTTCTTTAAGGGCAGCCAAAGCAGCGCGGGCACGTTCAATCTGGTCATCCAGTGTGACAAGCTGCTGCATTTCATCATAGATGGACCTTCTTTTTGCCAGAACTTCTTCTAAAGTGGGGCCATATTTTCTTTTCAGCCTCCCAAGGAGAAGAAGGCGCTCTTCAACTGCCTCTAGGCGGGCGGGATCGAATGACAGTTTTTGCACGTAGCTTCGAAGGGCAAGAGCGGCATCCTCAACTTGGTAATAGAGGCTGTCCAAAAGTGCCCCTTCAAAGGGAAACCGCGGATCGACCTTTGTGATTTCGTGGATATGTCCGGCAGCGCTTTTCAAGGACTCTACGACGGATCCCTGCCGGCCGTATAGGATATCGTGGGCTTCCTCTCCCAAGTCAATAAGCTTTTGTATGTTGGTCAGGAGACGTTTTTCATCGAGGAGCGCTTCATCCTCGCCATCCAATGGACAAGCGGTATCTATCTCGTGGATCTGGAAACGAAGAAGATCCTCTTTCTCTGACTGTTTCCTTCTCATATCGTCCAAACGTTCCAAATTGGACTTCAGCGATATAAAACCGTCAAATAGGTTGCGATATGCAGTGAGCAAGTGCATCAGCCCGCAGTATGTATCAAGGATATCAATATGGTTTTCAGCCTGTAAGATGATCTGATGTTCATGCTGGCCGCAAATGCTCAGGAGAGACTCCATGATTTCCGTGAGTAAACCTATCGTCGCAGGGGAGCCGTTGATGTGAATCCGGTTTTTTCCGGAACGGGATATTATTCTCCGGATTACCAGATCTCCATCTGTCTGATATCCCCTTTCCAATAGGGACTCGGACAACTGCTTCATGTTCCGAATATCGAAAAGGGCTTCCACAGATGCGCTGTCCATTCCGGATCGGATCATATCGGCATTTGCCCTATCTCCAAGCAGCAGGGCAAGTGCGCCGATAATGATAGATTTACCGGCACCCGTTTCGCCAGAAATGATGGCCAGAGTGTCCCCGAAGGAGATGGTTAGCTCATCTATAATGGCGAAGTTCTTGATGCTCAGCTCTACCAACATGCCATTTCAGGTTAATGGGACTGTCATGGTGCATCGGGCCGGACCGCACCGGACGGCTGGCCGCTCCAGCCAAGTTTCGTCCGGAGGATTTCCATATAGTCACGGTCTGGCGACGTGATCAGGATTGTCACATATTTAGATTTTTTGATGACAATTGTATCTCCGGATTTCAGGGTATAGGATACCTGGCCATCGAGGGTAAGTGTTGCTCCTCGTTCGCGTGTCCAGAGAACGATTTTTACAGACGCGGATGCCGGCAATATGATCGGGCGGTTTGTCAGGGTATGGGGACAGATGGGATTGAGAATCAGGCATTCCTGCTGTGGAAAGACAATGGGCCCTCCCGCAGAAAGGGAATAAGCGGTTGAGCCTGTCGGCGTAGACAGGATGATGCCATCTGATCGAAACGTGGTAAGGTGACGGTCATCAACTGTAGTTTCCAGCTCGACAATCCTCGAAAGGTTTCCCCGATTGATTACGGCGTCATTCAGTACGACCCCCTCAATGAGCGGCTCATGTTCCCTTCCAATGGCCACGTCAAGCATCATGCGTCTTTCCGTTTGGAAATCGCCCCCCAGAATGGTTTCCATGGCGCTATACATCTCGTGCAGATTTATTTCGGTCAAGTATCCAAAGCCACCCATGTTAATGCCTACAACTGGAATTTCATGTTCACGAATGGATCTGGCCATCCGTAGCATGGTCCCATCTCCACCGAAGACCACGATCAGATCCACCGAGGAGGCCAACCTATCTGTCTCGATTCCATGATTGACGCCGAGTCGCTGGGCAATGGCCTCATCGAGTAACACCTCAAGTCCGCGCTCGGACAGCCAATCATGAAGCAGGACGGTATACTCCAGTACTTTATCCTTATCCGTATTAGCCACAATACCGATTTTTTTCACTTTTGAAGGCACCCTTCTTACTTATAATAAATTGGCTAGTGAGTATCATAAAATATACTGCATGTCTATCCGGTCTTTGTCGAGCACCTCTCGATATGCATTGACAATTCTTTTCTTGACAATTACAAACGGTAAGAGTAATTGCACAAATAAATCAGATTTTTCGCGCCTTTACGATTTATTAAAAGGAATGGTACTATGACTGACAAGGGGGGTTCATTATTAGACAATACCTGGAAATGCAGCAACTGCGGATATACTTTGAAAGCTCAAAGACCACCGGAGAATTGCCCATCATGCAAGCACAGCTGTGAGTTTCTAAATGTCACATGCTACACGCCCGATTGTGAATTCAAGGATATGGATGTCAGGTTAAAATAGGTGACTTATGCCCAAGCGTAAAACATACATTATGGAACACCCAGAGGAAGTCATCCGTTTAGAATTGAAAACAGACGTGAAAGCGCTTCGCCAACAGGCTCGCTGGTGCGGGATAAAACCCGGTATGCGGGTTTTGGATGTCGGGTGCGGGGCTGGCAAAACAACGTCGATAATCAATCAGATCGTTCAACCGGGAGGCAACGTCATCGGGATCGATTATTCTGCGGAACGTGTTGCGTATGCGAGAAATCATTACGGTAATGATGGCGTGTCTTTTTATAATCGCGATTTCATGAGGCCTATGCGGGGTATCGGTTCATTCGATGTAATATGGGTGCGCTTCATTCTGGAATACTTTCGCCAAGATGCTTTCTCGATCGTTAAAAATCTGCAGCGGTATCTAAAGCCAGGAGGTTGGCTTTGTTTGATCGATCTTGATTATAATTGTTTGAATCATTACGAGCTTCCTACTCTCATGGAAGAGATGCTCCAGAAGATGATGAGATTCATGGAAATTAACTTTAACTTTGACCCTTATGCAGGGCGCAAACTATATGCTTATCTTTTCGATCTAAGCCTAGAGGATATCAAGGCCCATGTTTTAGCTCACCATCTTTTCTATGGTAAATTAGCTTTGCCGAACTTGTACAATTGGATGAAAAAACTGGAAGTGAATGCCTCGCGTATCAGTGGATTGTTTCAAGATTACCCTGGTGGGTTTGTATCATTCATGGAAGACTTCAGTAGCTTTTTCATGAGTGAACGGCGGTTTACCTATACACCAATGATTCTCTGCAAGGGCAGAAAATCTCTAAAGAGCTAATGCTACCATAAGGCTTGACTTGCCTTTAGGCTGCCTTCTCTGTGAAACTAATTTGCCCCTTTCTGAAGAGATCGAGGCATGCATCCACGGCTGCTGAATCAAAGCGCTTTCCACTAGCAGCCTCGATTTCCGCCAATGCCTGGTCGATACCAAGGGAAGGGCGGTAAGGACGGTGGCTAGCCATACTTTCCACTACATCTGCGACAGCGATAATCCTAGCTTCCAGAAGAATATTATCACCAGCTATACCTGATGGATACCCAGTTCCATCCATCATCTCATGATGCTGAAGTACAATTTTAGCTATCGGGCCGGGGAAGTCGATATTATTAAGGATATCATAGCCGACTTCCGGATGGAGCTTGATCATGCCGTATTCTATTTCCGTTAGTTTTCTGGGACTGCTCAGAATTTCTGCTGGCACATTGATCTTGCCTATATCATGAAGAGAGGCTGCGATACGAATGTTGTTAATTATATCATCCGATAGTCCCATTTTTTCTGCTATGCTTGATGCAAGCAAACAAACACGTTCTTGGTGACCTGAGGTATAAGGATCTCTTGATTCAACCATTTTCGATATTGCAAGAATGGTGCTGTCCATGATCTTCTGCAGCTTATTCAGGCTGTTCCTAAGTTCCTTTTCGGAGTTTCGAAGTGCTGTCACGTCGCGGAGAACACCCACCACACCAATCATATTTCCATCCTTGTCAAAATTCGGGGCACCACTGATATCGAAAATCCTATCGGACCCGTCCTTATGATGGAATGAAACGGCGACATCTTTGATAATAGCTCCGCTGGATTGCATTTCCTTCGATAGCTGGTTGAAAATTAATACATTTTCAGGGCAGATAAAATCTTTCAAAGGCCGCTTGATGATTTCTTCCGGATGGAATCCCAAAACCTTTTCTACCGCGGGGTTCACGTAAGTAACAATTCCATTCACATCGACATTATATATGATATCCGGTGCATTCTCACTTAAAGAGCGAAATCTCTGTTCACTAGTCCTTATAAGAGAATAAGCCCTGGCATTATTGATATCTATTGCAATTTGTGGGGCTATGCCCATCAGTAAGTTCATATCACTTTGGCCTAAAAGACGTTTGGTCATTTTATTGTCAACCGCAAGAATGCCTTCTGATTGCCCCTCATAAACAATAGGTACACATATGAAAGATTTTACACCAAGCGCTTCAGCAAATTCAAAACTTCTCTTAGATATTGTTTCCCTAATCTCTTCTAAATCATTCACTAAAAAAGGTTTGTGGTCTCTAAAAGATAAGACGAAAGTTCCTCTGGACTGAGGATTATCGAGATGGAATTCGGCTGACTTTAGAAAGACTTCTTGGTCTTGCTGATATCCGTATCCCACAGTGTAAAAAAGCCTTGTACGGTCTGCATTCGCCAGCATGATCATGCCTCGGTCAAAATCCAGCCGCCTTTCGAGAGTTTCCATGATATATTTTAATAATGTGTTGATATCCAGTATAGTGGAAGAGTACTGCCCAATCTCCTGTATAAGGAGAGCATTATTATATCTAAGATTAATTTGGTCCAGGAGATTGTTTGCTACATCGCCCTGGTTTTTGAGTGTTGATTTGAATTCCAGTGACTCCAGGCGTTCATAGCGTAAGGATAGCAGGATAAATGATAAGGCAAATAGTAATATCGGAACGAGACGATATGCTTCAGGCAACATAAAAAAAAGAGCAAAGCTTAAAGTTATTCCGAGAATAGAGGAATAATTTCGGATCCATTTCCATAATAGAGAACGAGGCTGTTCCCATTGAATCCTGTAAACACAGATTTTTCCATTTTTATGCATACATTGCGAATGTTCAATGTTGGCATAATTTCCGGTAAAGAGCTTAGACATTGCCTCGTACATGCCTAGCCTATTTTCGCATTGATATAGTTTTTCAACAACACCGGGCTTAGGCTCGACAGTAATTTCTATTGTATTACTTCCTAGGCTTTTAGTTGAAACATTGCAGGAACGGGTGATATAATGATGAACCTTACCAACAAAATTATATGCTGTTTTTGGAGTGAGGAATCCTAGTGCATATTGAGGTACAGCTCCAGCTGCAATTGAAAATGGGGCGTATCTTCCAACTTCTCTGGCAATTTTAGGATTTCCTGTTTTTTGAACCAGTATGTCATAGAACCTGTCAACCTGTTGCTGGGTTAACCAGTGACCTTCATCTTCAAGCTCATAGGATGAGATTTCCGCATAATCTAGGATAACCCTTGCATCTATATTGGGATAATGAATTTTTAAGAATTCAACAAATGTTTTAATGATCCGAGAGTTATATAGGCGTTCGTCAGTCATGTTTTATATACTTTTGAATAATATATTTAATGATGAAGGTTAAGTTTATTTTTGCTATGTCTTGTATGTTGTCAAGAAATTCTGTAGCATATTGAACATCAAGAATCAATAACATATAACTTTTCTCATAGGGTATGTTTTGTTCTTTAAGATAAAAATGTGGATATATCATTACTGGAATTTGCCCTGTATTATAAACTACTGCTGTTTGATCTATGGCACAGGAAAGAATAGGCCAAGGAAGATTTGTTGGATCTGTTACTATAATTTTAATACTGTTTAATAACTCAGATAGATTGACTCCTATATTTGCCTGATCAATAATGAATACAGCTTTTAATTGATCTATGTACGTTAAGGCATAAAGCTTCCACTTTCTCAGAAGACCACACTGTTCATATAATTTTTCGACTAATTGTGGATCATTGTTTTTGTTATAATCCGAAAGAAAATGATCTAAAAGAAGCCCACCGGAATGATTCCTATAGAACCGTTCCAATTCTTGATTGTTCTTCTCAGAATATTCTTTCAGTGACCATCCTGCAGGAAGTGAACAGGGTTTATTGATAATGTAGTTATTGTAAGAAAAGAGGTCAAGTGAACAAGCTCTCGGATTGTTCAGTTTCCGAGCAGCGCCGCCAAAAAAGAGATTCGGAAACCGATTATCTGGTCGAAAGTAAAACAGCAGATAATCTATCTGCATGGATGGCAGGCGATAAAATCCATAAAAATAGTACAAAATTTGCCTCAGAACAGATAAACCTTTATGTTTCTTCCCAATTGGTCTGGCAGCAAGGTGATGAACCATCCAGCTATGATCATATGCTCTTATGATTGAAGTATGACCGTAAATTTTCCCCTGGTATTGATAGGTCAGATGAGCAGCAATTTTCGAATTGTGCTGATATAGTTTGTTATAGGTTTCCTTGAATTCCTCCCGGTGGGAATGAATGTGATGATATTTTTTGGCATAAATAAAATTTGCATTAAATAAAAATTCCCATAGGGCATCCATGTCAACATCTTCAGAAATATGGACATGGGGATCTATGGTATTTGTGATAATGTCTATCAATCTGCTATAAGTGGGAAAATCCATATCAAGAATCGTCAAACCATAGCGAATATTGCTTCTGTTGCTTTTTCGGCGGGAGGTGATTTGCGCCACGCATTTCAGTTTTAAACCACCAGAAAAAATTATGTACAGTTCGGTAAGAATTAAACCAGGGATGAGCACACCTTCAGATGAATCTTCATATACAGAAAATCCTCCAAAAGAGATGTCATGTATATCTCGCTGAATTATTTTTTTGATGAAAGGGTGTTCAAAGACAATACTGGGCGACGGAGTCATTCTTAATCTCGGTGTGCGTGTTTTTCCACGTCTGAACCGCTTAATTTGTTGATCTATGGGGAGCAGTACAATTTCTCTAATTAGATGTCCGTCTGTTTGCCGGATAAATCGGCACACACCCGAATATAGCAACTGCTGTTTTTTGTATAAATTAATACTAATATTATTTTCAGGGTTTAACCAGAGAAAGGGGACACGTTGATCTGTTAAAGCTTTGATTCGAAAACCATTTGGACTGAAGTCTATTAAGTCTCCTTTTGCTATGAAACCAGATTGTGAAATTTCAACAATCACATCCTGACAATTGTAGCGCATCGATTGACGCGTTCCAAGACAATAACCCCTGTCGGGAAGAGCTATTGTAAAATTGTCATTTTCAATGCTCTTTATTTGTACTGGTATGAAGATAATAGAGAGGCCATCCAATATTACCAGATTCATGAAGATATGATTTTCTATTTCCGAAGAATAAAGGAAAGACAGTCGACAAGTAATTAATTCCCCTAAACAGGGTTCTGGGTATGCATGGATAAAAAAATCTTCACCATATTTGCAATCCTTAAGATGGACCAAAAGATAATCGCCTTTAAAATGGAGAAGATTTATTATGTTGATTAATTTTTTTTGATTTACTGGGACTGCGCTTTCTAGCTTTTTTAGGATATCGTCATGACGGAAAAGCCGTTTGGGAAAGCTCAATTTTTCGGGAGCATTATTTTGAAGAGAAAAAAGTTTGTTAGATAGATCATAGACCGATCCGCTCATTCAATATTTCTCCTCTTCCACAAAGCGAATCGCAATAAGATTTGCGACGAACTAACCCCACGACATTTAGACAAAAAAGCTGTACGTTTCGATCCACGATTATATCAGATCATAAATAATTTACTCATCAAACCTATCTGTCAACTATATACTAAATTTTAATCATGTAATCAAGCGTAATTTGGACACAATTCCGGATTTATCTAGGTTATGATTTAGGGCACATCATGTTAGCGGAGAAGATAGTTTGAGGTTATCGCCATATTTTGTTCTGAATTACGCTTGTGATAGCCAAAAAGTTTTGATAGTCAAAATCGTATAGAGGTAGGTTTTTTGCATCCTAGGGGGGGACCATCGGGGATTGATTTGTTAAGAAGTTGGACTGTCGCAAAATTGGGGCGTGATAGACCAAAAGAAAAAATTGCGCTGGCTCCGCGGATTCTCATGCACCTATATCTCGCATGAAAGGACATCAATAAGGTAACCCTACCTGCGTGGCGATCCTTTATTCGTGTATCCTGTAAATGTTTTGTTCAGGGATGGATTCAAGAACAGCCATACCACTTCTGACAAAGATGAGGCAACCTGAAACAGAGCGCAGCTTGAGATCAGCACTTGTTAGGCTTATGCAGCTTGAAAGAATTTCCGATCATTATGATAACACCGCAAAGTATGTGCTGGATATGAGCGCAGCATATATCATTTTATGAAGGGAGGAAGTCGTATGGAAAATCGTTTGGATGCCCTTAAAATTGCCCTGGGCAATGAGATCAGAGAGCATAAGTTCTATCTTGAACAGGCCCGACGGACTGCCAGCCCAGTAGGGAAATTGATGTTTGAACAGATAGCCGGTGAAGAAATGGAGCATTACCAGAGACTCCAGGAGCTTCAAGATGTCTGGGCAAAGGAACAGAAATGGCCTCCTACAGTGCCATTGTCGGTCGGTGAGACGAAGGTAAGCAGAGTCCTACAGGATGCAGCAAAGGAAGCTAAAAACGCGATGCCCCCTGATGCTGATGATCTCGAAGCTGTCAGAACAGCAATTGTTTTCGAGGCAAAAGGGGTCGAGCTTTATGGTAAGCTCAGGGATAGTATGAAAGATCCAAAGGAAAAAGCCTTTTTTGCACTTCTGGCTGACATTGAAAGAGAGCATTATACCTCTCTCAAGGATACGGAACAGTACATTATCGATCCGGCTTCATGGTTTAGGGAAAAAGACAGGGGAAGCCTCGACGGAGCTTAATAGGGATTTCATTTGAATATGTCTCAATCAGGGTTTTAAAAATTCAATGACATCTTGAATCTTTAAGGCAGTCGTCAAAATTCTAAAGGGTTTCCAAATGCCGGGTCAGATCGTCCCAATGAATGTATTTGAGCTTGAGTAGCACATCTATATCCTTCAGTTCCTTCTGAAGCCGTCGAACGGTTGTTGGATCCCGGTAAATATCGGGCTGACATAAAATATTTTCATTCTCTTTTTTCTTCCGTTCCATTTCCATAATGGATGATTCAACCTCTGCCAGGTCTTTCTTCAAACTGCTGCGCAGACGATAGAGCCTGTTTCGCTCTTCTGCATCGATCCTTTTATTTTCCTTAACCATACGGCTTTGTGATTCGGTTTTCACCGGTCTGTTGTTTACGGCATCTGTCAGTGAACTTTCAGTGAGAGATAGTTCATGCCTTTTTTCTATGAAGTATGAATAGTTGCCAGGATAATCCATCAACTTTCCGTCGCGTAACTCAATCACGCGATTCACTAGTCTGTCCAAGAAATCTCTATCATGAGAAACAATGATAACCGTTCCACGGTAACGAAGAAGCGCATTCTGGAAAATACGCTTGGTTTGTAGATCTAAGTGGTTGGTTGGCTCATCAAGAATCAGTAGGTTGGATGCATTCAATAATAGTTTCAGGAGCGCCAGGCGTGATTTTTCTCCACCGGATAGAACTGCAATAGTTTTCATTATTTCATCACCGGAAAAAAGGAAGGCTCCTAGAAGATTTCTCCGCTCCTGATCGTCCAGAGAACCGCTGCATTCGAAAATTTCTTCCCAGACGGTTCGGCTGTAATTCAGGTTGCGGGCGCTCTCCTGGGAGAAGAACCCGAGTTTCACGTCCAAGCCGTGATGTATTTCTCCCTCAGCAGGCAATTCGTCTTTGCTGAGGAGGCGTGTCAAAGTCGACTTGCCTGCACCATTCACCCCGACCAGGGCGATCTTTTCGCCACGCGAGATGACAAAGTTCAAATTGCGAAAGACAAATTCACTTCCATAGCAATGTGAAAGATGCTTAGCACTTAAAACCTCCCTGCCGCTCTTAGGGGCGTCTGGAAACTTTATGGCAACTGATTTCTCTGAAGACGATATTTCAAGGTTTTCCGTGCGCTCTAACATCTTAATGCGGCTCTGAACTTGCCGGGCTTTGGTGGCCTTATAGCGGAATCGCTCTATAAATTTGCTTGTTTTTTGAATGCTCTTTTTCCGTTGTGCTAGCCTTCTTGTCTGCGCATCCATACGCCTGGCTTTCTCAGAAAGGTAATGGGAGTAATTTCCCCTATAAAAAATGAGATGCTGCTGCTCAACTTCCACAATCTGGCTGACCAGCTTATCAAGGAACATGCGGTCATGCGATATAGCAAGAAGAGTCCCGGTGTACCCTTTCAGAAAAAATTCCAGCCATTCCATGCTTTCTGTATCAAGATGATTTGTCGGTTCGTCAAGCATCATGATATTTGGATTGGACAAAAGGATGGATGACAAAAGTATTCTCATTTTCCATCCGCCGGAAAATTCGGCGCAACTTCTTTCTGCATCAGTTTCAGCGAAGCCAAGACCCTTGAGAACCTGCCTTGCCCTAGACTCGAATGCATAGCCATCGTGTATTTGAAACTGAAGTAGAGCTTCTTCGTAAACTTTTGTGAAGGATTGGTCAGTGAAAAACTGCTGCTTGCAACTGTCCAGAGTGATTTCAATCTTATCTAGGCCTTGCCTCTTTCTAAGATAGGCCATGACCGAGATTGGCTCCAGCTCGGCAAGATCCTGCGGCAGGTAACCAATGGAATGTCCGGAACCTTTTGAGATTTCGATCAGACCATCGTCAGCTTCAACAAAACCGAGAATAACTCGAAACAGGGTTGTTTTGCCTGAACCGTTATCTCCAACTATTCCAATCCGGCTTCCTTCTGGGATGGTCCAGTCGAGTTTGCGAAAGATGGTGCGATCTGCGAAGCTCAAATTAATGTTTTTGAGGCTAATCAACTCAGCAACCTCTGTCATTGTTTTTTGATGGAAAGTAACCGGCTCCGGTGCTTCTTAATTGTGTTGTTGATGTTGGAAATACAATCTAAGAGCGTTTCTATAATTGGTCATCCTGAATTCATTTCATGGTTTCTCCTTTAGGTTAATTTCTTTGATTGTTATTGCCAGTGGAAGGAACCCTTCTTATCAATCAGTTCATAAGATTGCGCCCGGGACTGCATCTTCCTTGTAAACGACCCTTATAATTCCCCTCTTTCTTAAAGGAGGATTAGGGTGATTCTTTAATTGGAAAGTTTCACAAGCGATCCCAAAGAATTTACTTAACCAGTGCCGAAAAAGAACCGTTTCCGAAATATGGAGTTATTAACAAGGCATGCTTAAATGCCTAGGTAGGCGGTCCTTACAGCATCATTGTTTAATAAATCCCTCGCGAAGCCTTCCAAACTGATACGGCCGTTTTCCATAACATAACCGCGGTGTGCAACATTCAGGGCCATATGGGCATTTTGTTCCACGAGAAAAATGGTTGTACCGTTGTCCTGGTTAATCTTTCTGATGATCTCGAAGATTAACTGTACCACGATCGGAGCGAGACCAAGAGAGGGTTCATCCATTAGAAGCAGGCGGGGACGGGCGATGATGGCCCTTGCTATGGCAAGCATCTGCTGCTCGCCCCCGCTCAGAGTTCCTCCCGCCTGATGCCGCCTTTCTTTCAGTATCGGGAAAAGCTGGAACACATAACGCATATCCTGCTTAACCGTATGCTGATCTTTTTTGAGAAAAGCGCCCATGTCGAGGTTTTCCTGTACCGTCAGACGCGGAAAAATCCTTCTGCCTTCTGGGATCTGTGATATTCCGAGCGCTACGATTTCATGTGGATTCAAGTGATGAATCGGCCTCTCGCAAAAGAAAATTTGGCCAGACCGAGGAGGACAAATACCGCTGATGGACATGAGTGTCGTTGACTTGCCTGCACCATTTGCTCCGATGAGGGCAATGATTTCACCCTCTCCGATGTCGAGGGTCACGCCTTTGACGGCTTCAATTTTTCCATAGTAAGTTTTGATGTTTCTGAGCTTCAGCATTGTTTATTATACCTAATATGTCTCACCCAAGTAAGCCTTGATGACCTGGGGGTTTTTTCGGATTTCACTGGGTGTCCCATCAGCGATTTTCTTGCCGTAATCCATCACGACCACCCTTTCGGAGAGGCTCATGATAAGCTTCATATCATGCTCGATGAGTAGAATGGAGATATTGTCTTCGTTCCTGATCCGCAATAGAAGGTTTTCAAGATCTTTTGTCTCCTGCGGATTCATGCCTGCGGCAGGTTCGTCAAGCAGCAGCATTCGTGGCTTTGTCGCCATGGCACGCGCGATTTCAAGTCTCCGCTGGGCGCCATAAGGAAGATTGCATGCCAACTGGTTTGCATACTCCTCCAGCCCAATCCTTTTGAGGACGTGGTAACTAACCGTCACTGTGTCGTTTTCTTCTTTAATTGTCTTTGAATCTCGCAGGATTGCTCCCAGAATACCAGCCTTCGTGCGACAGTGCCGGCCAATCATGACGTTTTCCAGGACCGTCATGTAAGGAAAGAGGCGAATGTTCTGAAAGGTTCTTGCCATACCAAGCTCTGTAATCCTGTTGATCTTTAAACCGACAATCATTTTGTTGCTGTCTCGTTGCGTGTTGAGTAGGATGGTTCCTGAAGTAGGTCGGTAAAAGCCAGTGATACAGTTGAATAGGGTTGTTTTGCCAGCTCCGTTGGGTCCAATCAAAGCAACGATTTCCCCCTGACCTATGGATAAATCCATTCGGTCAACTGCGCGAATCCCTCCAAAATCCATAGTAAGCTGGTTTACCTGTAGGATGGAATTCATGACGTTCGGATCCCTGTATAAGATTGTTTCGCAGATTCCTGACCATTGCCGAGAAATTCATACCTCTGGCGTATATTTGCAATAATGCCCTCTGGTCTAAATAACATCATAAGAACCATGGTCATGCCAAACAGGAGCATCCGGTATTCGGTAAATGTACGAAAATATTCAGGCAGGAGGATCAGCAGAAAAGCAGCCAGTATGACTCCGATAGTTGATCCCATTCCTCCAAGCACAACGATGGAAAGAATCATGGCTGATTCCAAGAAAGTGAAACTGGCCGGATTGATAAAGGTTGTCTTTGCAGCAAATATCACACCTGCCATACCTGCCCAGGTTGCGCCAAGTGCAAATGCCGTGAGTTTGGTTTTTGTCTTGTCTATTCCCATAGCCTGACAGGCGATTTCATCTTCACGCAGCGCAATCCAGGCACGCCCAATACGTGAGTTCCGCAAGCGGCCTACAACAAAAATGGTGATAAGGCATAGGATGATCATAATATAGTACACATAAATGCTGGCCTTTGCTAAATCCATGGGGATACCAAAGAAACCTGGACGGGGGATATGGGCTATCCCGCTGGGGCCGAAGGTGAACGTGTTGCAGTTCTCGAGAATCAGGCGGATGATTTCTCCAAACCCCAAAGTCACAATCGCAAGATAATCTCCTCGGAGTCGCAAAACGGGAAATGCCAGAAGTATGCCAAATAATGCGGCGAGTAATGCCCCTATGGGCAGTGCTGTCCAGAAATTGATGCCATAGTGGTAGTTTAGCAAGGCATAACTATAAGCGCCAACTGCATAAAAGGCAACGTAACCAAGATTCAGCAGTCCGGCAAGGCCAACAACGATGTTCAGACCGAGGCCAAGCACGACGTAAAGCAGTGCATTAGTCACGATGTTTATCTGGTAGGAGGAAAACAAAAAGGGAAACACAACAACAGTGAGGATAGCAAAAAGCAAGCAGAAGCGAGTTGCCCATCGATTGTGACCAATCCCTTTGATAAGATTTCCTATGCGGATGGACACTACAGATGTTTTCTTGGATCCGGATAAACGCTGAATCATCAGTTGGCGCCATAGGAAAGAAAGAAGGAAACTTCCTGCTCCAATATACAGCATGTTCAGCCATCTCCATTGAACAGTGTGTTCGATCGTGTTAACTCGTACCACCATAATCGGAAATGTGAGAAACAGGAACCACAAAGCAATCAAAGCCGACTGCTTTATTTCATCAAGATATTTCATAACAGTTGTCTCATACTTTTTGTACCGTTGTGCGCGCTAATATACCACCGGGGCGGAAAATGAGAATAAGGATGAGTAGGCAGAAAGCAAACACATCCTCATAATCGCTGGAAACATATCCCGTTGCAAAACTCTCAGTACAGCCGAGCACCAAACCGCCCAGAACAGCGCCTGGAATACTTCCGATGCCCCCGAGCACAGCGGCAGTGAATGCCTTAATGCCTATGATAAAACCTATGTAGAAATTAATTCGTCCAATGTGTGAAGCGATCAAGACCCCTCCTATGGCGGCAAGGGCTGACCCTATGACAAATGTGCTGGAAATGACGCGATTTACGTTAATTCCTACAAGCATGGCCATGCAGCGATCCTGTGCCGTGGCGCGCATGGCTTTGCCAATTTTTGTGAACTTAATCAACAGAGTCAAGGCAACCATTACAATGGCTGTTGTCAGTATAATGAACTGTTCTGTCGCTCCCATGATGTGACTGAATCGAGCCATGAGTGGCAATTCAGGCAGAAGGTTTGGAAAGGGCATGTAATCGGATGTTTGAGCCAGTAAGACATAATTCTGAAGAAAAATGGACATGCCGATGGCGCTGATCAGCGGGGAGAGGCGTGGAGCATGCCGCAGGGGCTTGTATGCAATTTTCTCTACCGTGAACCCGTATGCTGCTGCATAGATAACGGCAAGGACGGTGGCAAGCACCAGAATGGAAAGCCCGCTCATGCCCCACAAGTTCAAAACGGAGGCAGCAATCAGGGCTGTGAAAGCACCGATCATATAGATCTCGCCATGGGCGAAATTGATCAGCTCAATAATGCCATAAACCATTGTATATCCGAGGGCAATCAGGGCATAAATGCTTCCTCGTGTTAACCCTCCGATAAATAGTTCCAGAAAGTAATCCATAAGATCAACCAACAAAAGAAAAGGCAAAGGACGAGATGTACGCCATAACCCTCCTTTGCCTGTTGCTTCACATAGGCCAAAAAGTTATATAAATCTTACTTCACTTCTGCATACGCACCGTTTATCACCCTGTATATGGAGAATCCCACCCCTACAGCATCGCCATACTTGTCAAATTTAATCTTTCCCAAAGGCGTGTTTACAGCGTACCTCCTTAGAGCATCGGATACAGCCAGAGAGTTGGTTGAGTGAGCCTTCTCAATTGCATTCAGAATGGCCTGTATTGCCGCATATGCATTGAGATAAAAAGCTCCAGGATCTGTTCCATACGTTTTTCTATGTGCTTCGATGGCCGCTATGGCCAAGGGGTTCTTGGTGGTATCCTTAGGGCCGGTAGCATATACACCTTCCGCATATTTGCCAGCAACCTTAATAAACGTATTGTCTTTCACACCGTCATCCGATATGAAAGTTGTGCCCATTTTCTTTTTTCTCATCTGGATGACAATAGATGATGCTTCAGGATGATAACCACCATATATGATAGCTTCAGCTCCTGATTGCCTGATTTTTTGAACTACTGCGGAATAATCAACGGCACCAGGTGTGATGCCTTCAAATAAAACAACTCGCGCTTTTTTTGATCGATCAATAAAGTTCCTGGCGAATTCCGCCAGACCTTTGCCATAATCTCCTTTATCATGAATGATGGCAATTTTTTTTACCTTCATATGATTAATGGCAAAATCTACTTCAAGCCTGGCTTGGGCATCATCTGGTGCAATTGTACGGAAGAAATTTGGATACTGACCGGACTGTGTTAGTTCGGGATTGGTTGCCGAAGGTGATATGGTGATGATATGGGCGTCTCTATAAATTCCCAAAGCCGCTTTTGTTGCTCCGCTGCAAATGTGTCCTATGACCGCAGTAGCCCCTTCCGCTATTATTTTTGTTGCTGTGTTTGTGGCAAGTTCCGGCTTGCAGACGTCATCTTCTACAAGCAGTTCAACTTTCTTACCGAGAACACCTCCTTTTCTGTTGATATCCTTTACGACAAGCTCTGCGGCTTTTACCGTGGGAATGCCATAAGAAGCCAGATCTCCACTATGGGCTCCTGCAATACCGATTTTAATACTGTCTTCTCCCATCAATTTGGTGGGATGAATCAGGTCGGCCAAAAGAATAGTGATAAATAAAAATAATAAGATTTTGCGCAACATATAAAACGTCTCCATTGCATGTTGCAGGATTGGTTTACCTGTTGGTAGTCCTCGGCACACCAATAAAAATATCTTCTTTTTTAATACTTTAAAAGATCTATACAGGTCAAGACAAAAACCACCAGCATTTCAGGATGCTTTCCCTTATTTTTCCCGGAACAGGATACGCACAGGAACTTTGTTAAAGTGAAACATTTTGCGTACCTGATTGGTCAGGTACCGTTCATAAGAAAAATGGATTGCCTTTGGTTCACGGACGAAAAATACAAAGGTTGGTGGTTTAATGGCCGCCTGTGTCATATAACTGATAGTATTGGGTCTATTCCTGTAAAGAGGGGGCGGATTCTTATCAATAATCATTCTTGCCGCCCGGTTAAGCTCTCCAGTAGAAATTCTTTGGGTAAATTGTTCGTAAACATCTTCGACTGTTCCAAAAATTTTTTTCACCCTTTGGCCCGTCAGGGCCGAAACAAACTCTACTGGTGCGAAATCAAGAAATTTAGCCTTATCACGAATATTCCTGATGTATATTCCTGTTGTGTAGGTATCTTTTTCAATGGTATCCCACTTATTTACGACAAAGATGCAAGCCGTGCCCCGCTCGAAAGCAAGGCCAGCAATTTTAATATCCTGCTCCGTCATCTTTTCCTGTGCATCAATTAGGATCAGGGCTATATCACATCGGTGTATTGTCTTGATAGCTTGGATCACACTGAATTTTTCCAAGGTCAGGCTAATGCGGCCTTTTCTGCGTATTCCCGCTGTGTCTATGAGTACATATTTGCGGCCATTGAAAGTGAATAGCGTATCGATAGCATCACGCGTTGTCCCTGGGGTGGCGTTTGTGATGGTGCGATCATAGCCTAGGATACAATTCACCAGGGAAGATTTCCCGACATTGGGGCGTCCGAGTATCGCAATACGGATTTCATCGCCATCAACAGATGTGGTCCCACTGCTCATGGGGATGCTGCCGGACAAATCTTCCATGAGTTCATAAATGCCCGGACCTTGCTGTGACGATATGGGATATAGCTTTTCTACTCCAAGAGCGTAAAAGTCGTACAGCGCGTCATCTTGGCTTGGTGCGTCTATCTTATTGACTACATAAAAAACCGGTTTGCACGTTTCCCGCAAAAGTTGAGCTATCTCTTGATCATTGTGAGTCAGTCCCTCCCGGCTGTCCATAAGAAATATGATGGCATCGGCCTCTTCAATAGCAAGCATGGTCTGCTCACGCATCTGATTGAGGATTCCATGCTCTGCTGCTGGTTCAAAACCTCCGGTGTCAATCAACGCAAAGGGATGACCATACCATTCGCAGTTAGCATAATTGCGGTCTCGCGTGGCTCCCGGCTCATCAATTACGATGGCTTTCTTTTTTTCGGACAAGCGGTTGAACAATGTAGATTTTCCAACGTTTGGCCTTCCCACAATAGCGATAACCGGCGGCATTATTTCTCCATATATCCTAATTCATGAAGCAGTCTGGGATTTTCTGACCAGCCTTTTTGAACCTTTACAAACAGTTCTAAGTATACCCGGTATGAGAAAAAAAACTCGATATCCCGTCGTGCCGCTATTCCAATTTTCTTGATCATTGCACCGTGCTTCCCGATCAGGATTCCCTTCTGTGAGTCTTTCTCTACGTGAATGGTGGCCTGTATGTGTATCATGCCCCCCCGGACGTCATCTTTAAATTTAAATGTATCAACTATGACTGCCGTTGCATAGGGAACTTCTTTCTGCGTGAGTAGCAAGACTTTCTCTCGGATGATTTCAGCGGCAATAAAGCGTTCAGAACGGTCCGTTATCATGTCATCTGGGAAATAAGCCGGTCCTTCCGGCAGCAGTTTGAGGGTTTCATCAATCACCGTTGCAATGCCTTTTCCGTTTTGCGCACTGATCGGAATGATTGCCTTGAAAGGGTAAATATGCCCGCATGCTTTTATAATCGGTAGAACCTGTGGTGGCTTGACAAGGTCGATTTTATTGATAACGAGGATAGCCGGAATGGTGCCTTTGTTCATTTCGTTGATGACAGACAGGTCTGCGTTGAGGATTCCTTCTTTTGCATCCATCATTAAGATTATGAGATCCACAAAGCTGAATGTTTGTAAGGCGGCAGCAACCATAGAGCGGTTCAGAGAGCTTGATGGTGAGTGTATACCGGGGGTATCAAGGAAAATTAATTGTCCAGCGGGGACATTTTTAATCCCCATAATGCGGTTTCGCGTGGTCTGTGGCTTATGGGTGACGATGGTAATTTTTTCATCAAGAATGGCATTGAGCAAAGTGGATTTACCGACGTTCGGCCGACCTATAATGCCAATGAAGCCTGACTTGAACTGCATGGATCCATTCCTCAACTTGCAAGCGTTTTATCCCTGCCGCAGGGAACGGGTCACAATTACAGCGAGCCGCTTCATATGGGCTAGGACGTCTTTTTCACTTCGACCAGGATATTTGCGAAAAGAAATCAAAATACCATTAAGGGCGGCGAAGAATGTATGGGAATGAAACCGAACTTTTCCCGTGAAGCCCGATTTACGAAAAACCTTGTCGAACATGTCGAGAAGGGCCCGCTCCATTGTATTCAGTTTATCCAGTGAAAAAGGATTAAGCTTGGCATAAAGCATGAAATGCGCCATCATTCTGAAATAGACATCATGCTTGGTAAAGTACTCGATATATGCATCGGAAACACTCTCGAGTAAGTCTTTATCATCAGATTGGATAAGGTTATCGAGAATCTTCAGCACATCCTGGCTCCGCCTTAGGTAAGCCTCCACAAAGAGGGTTTCCTGATCTGAGAAATAGGTATAAATTGAAGCAGGCGAGATGCCTGCCTCCTTTGCAATGCTGCGCATGTTCACATCCGTGAAGGGGGTCTGGGCAAATACCCGCTCCGCAGCATCAAGGATCAGGTTTCTCCTAGTCTCACGTTCTTGTTGTTTAAGTTTGGAAAAGGTATCATTTAGTCCCATATTGGCCTTGACTTATATATTAATAGGCACCACTGTGTCCAAAAATATTATCGTTCTGCTTGACAGAATAAACGATGTATTATATCCTAAACATTGTTCAATATAATTTGCCTTCAGCTGGGAGATCAAAATATGAAGAAGCCCTTGCATAATATTAAAAGCAAACTCGTCATCAAGGCGGTTCGCAATGTCAGGAGAGGAGATCAAGCTGAGGAAGCTCAAAGGGGCATGTACCGTCCAGGAATCAAGCTTGATCTTCAGCGATCACGATATCTTACCGAATCATACCGACGGACTGACGGTATGCCAATGGTTTTGCGCAGAGCTCTAGCCATAGAAAATGTGCTGAAGAACATGGATATATATATCCAGAAGTGGGAGCGGATCGTGGGTAGCAGCTGTTCCATCCCGGAAGGGCTCTACTTCGGTATCGATATGAATTGGCGTTCTGTGAAGCGGATCATTAGTGGCCACGAGGGCAGGGGACTTCTCGATGATACTGGTCGAAAGGAGCTTGCTGAACTTGCTGAGTATTGGAAGGGCAAATCGATGAGTGACCGCCAGCAAGAAATGTTCACGGGTGATATCCTGAAATATTGGAAGTATGAAGGAACATTCATATGGACACATTGGTCGGAGTTAGGCATCCCCAATTACGAGAAGATCTTCAAGGTAGGATTAAGAGGCCTTATTGATGAAACGGAAGGGCGTCTCGCAGCCATTGACCGTGAGGTACCCGCCGATTATATAGAGCAAAAAGAATTTTTGCAGTCAGTTCTGATTAGCTTGCGAGCCCTAATTTCCTTTGCCCGGCGTTATGCTTCTTTGGCAAGGGATATGGCATCACGGTCTGAAGACCCTGCAGACCGCAGAAGGCTCGAAGAGATTTCCACCACCTGCGAGCGGGTACCAGAACATCCACCTAGGACACTGTTGGAGGCGCTTCAGTCTTTTTTCTTCATCCATATCGGTCGCTATATTGAGTATTCGACATTGGGCATCGGGGTACGCTTTGATAAGATCTTCGGCCCATATTATGATGCTGATTCCAAAGAAGACAGGATCACTAGGGATGAGGCTCTGGAATTGCTTCAGCTTCTTTGGGTGAAGTTTCAAGAACTGGGTCTTGTCTATTCACCCATGTTATCTGGAATATACGGCGGTGTTGAGTCTCTGCAAGCCATTACCCTGGGCGGTGTGGACGAGCATGGGCAGGATATCACCAACGAAATGACGTATATTGTCTTGGATGCTGCACGGAGCATGCAGACACTCGAGCCGAGCATTGCCTTACGATACCATGATGGAACTCCGGATACACTTCTTCAGAAAACCATGGAGGTTCTGCACACCGGTGTCGGCTATCCGTCTTTCTTCAATGACCGGGCAATGCTTCCGACTCTTGAGAAATGGGGCGTACCCAGGCAGGATGCCCGGGATTACGCGATCACAGGATGCGTCTATATCGAGATTCCAGGCAAGAACATCAGCAGGAGAGCGCTGGGAGGCCTGATTCTGCCGAAGTGTTTATGGTGGGCTTTGCATCGTGGCGTTCATCCTGTAACCGGAGTGCAGTGGGGAGTACCGACCCCTGATCCTGTGGACTTTGCTTCATCGGAGGACGTATTAAATGCATATCTGGATCAGGTCCGTTTCTTCTTCAGGCGCCAATGCACCATCGAAAATACCTGCCGAGAACTTTATGCGAAGTACCTGCCACGGCCTCTATACTCAGCTTTTCTGGACGGATGCATTGAGCGGGGGAAAGACTGCCGGCAATGGTGCTACGATTCAATGGTTCACGATTTTTGTGTTATTATCGGTACTACAAACGTTGTAGATTCTTTGGCAGCAATCCAGAGGGTCGTTTTTGAAAAGAAAAAGATCACTCTGCCGGAATTAATTTCGATTTTGGATAAAAACTGGGAAGGACATGAAGACGCACGCAGCATGATGTTGGCAGCTCCAAAATATGGCAACGACGATGACGCTGCGGATGCCATCGCCGTGGCGGTCCATCACGGTACATCGGCAGTCCTGGCAGAATTTTCGGATCGTTTCGGTCATCCACTAAGAGGCGATGGAAGCGGCGTATCAGCGACATATGGCATGGCCCTTCATACACCAGCCACCCCTGATGGGCGTTATGATGGAGAACCTTTTGCTGATGCCACCTTGTCACCCTCACAGGGACGTGATCATAAAGGGCCAACTGCGGTGCTGAAATCGGCGGCCAAAATCGATACCGTAAAAACCTTTAACCATCTTCTCAATCAAAAATTTCCGCCAGACATGCTCGAGTCTGATAAAAAGGATCTTTTTGCCGGTTATCTTCGTACATGGGGAGACCTTGACATCAGCCACATACAATTCAACATCGTGGATAGAGCGACATTGTTAGACGCACAAAGGCATCCCGAAAAGCATCCTGATCTAATCGTGCGCGTTGCAGGATACAGCGCATACTTCGTGGACCTGAGCAGGGGCCTCCAAGATTCAATCATTGCAAGGACAGAGCAGAGCTTTACGTGATGGGAGACAAAGGCACCATTTTCAATATTCAGAGGTTCAGCATTCATGATGGACCAGGGATTAGGACAACAGTTTTTTTAAAGGGCTGCCCGTTGAAGTGCGCGTGGTGTGCCAATCCTGAATCTCAGAGCCCGAATCCCCAGCTTCTAGTTCGGAATATAAAATGCCGAAGCTGCGGAAAATGCGTTTCCGCCTGCCCCCGGGGCGCATTGACTTGGAGCCGGAACACCGGAAGGCAAATTCATTGGGAAAGATGCAATCAATGCCTCCATTGCGTTGAGGCTTGTTCTTTTCAGTCCCTCAATATTAGCGGTTATGAGGCGTCTATTGATACAGTCCTTGCTGAAGTGGAGAAGGATGGGGTTTTTTACAAGAACTCAGGAGGGGGTGTCACACTTTCCGGAGGAGAACCCTTGTTTCAGAAGGACTTTGTTGTATCTTTAGCGAAACGCATCAAAGAGAAGGGATTGCATGTGGCGCTGGATACCTGTGGTTTTGTTCCAGCCGGCCATTATGATGCCATACTGCCATATATAGATCTGATCCTATACGATATAAAAATACTCGATCCCCAGATGCATAAAAGATACTCCGGGTCGGATAACCGCCTGATCCTTGATAATGCGCACCATTTGGCTGGATTAACCCAAATGTGGTTTCGCATCCCTGTCATTGCTGGCTTCAACGATAGCGATGACCAGATCCGCGAGACGGCAAGAATTGCAAAAAATATAGGAGTGAAGAAGATTTCTTTGCTGCCTTACCACGAGGGTGGAAAATCAAAATGTGAGCAAATTGGTGTGGTCTATAAGTTCTCCGAGGGCTTGATACCGGAAGATAGTTGGATGCAGCATCTGGCGAATATTATTCAAGAGTTTGGGGTTGATACAAGCATTGGATATTGATGGTTAAAAGATCACCAGATTATACCAAGAAAATAACGGGTAATTTCGAGGAAACTTCAGCCGACGTGGCAATTCATGGATGCATTGAAGTCATTCTTTATCTTGAATCTATCGAAATGGCTCTTCGGAGGTCGCAAGCAGTGAGCGAAAGCTTGGGTGGTAGGGCCCTGCTACAATAGCGCCGGACTTTCCCATGGCGGGTGTCATTTGCAGGCCAACTCGGATAACCGGAATGTGCGCAGCGTCAAAACGAGCAACCGCCTCCTTGCACAAAGCGACCGCTTGGGAAAGGGATAGGGGGGTGTATTCGCCTTTCGTGAAATATTCCTCTAGGGGAGTATCTTTCAGGACAATTGTAGGATGAATTCTCACCATGTGGGGATGTAGGGCTATTGCCCGGTCAATAGTGGCAAAAAACCGCTCCGTTGTATCACCTGGCAGGCCGGCCATCAGGTGGATGCCCGCTTTCAATCCACTTTTCCTGAGCAAGGAAACGGCGTGAGCAACATGTGCCACCGAATGTCCTCTTCCAGAAGCGTCCAGAACATTATCATCAAGAGACTGGGCTCCTAGCTCAACTGTGTCAACCCTGTAGTTCTTAAGTAAATCCAGAATCGGTGCCTTGATATAATCTGGCCTTGTCGATATCCGGATGCTTTCTACAATGCCCTTATCAAGCCAAGGTTTGGCCATGTTGAGCAGGGCAATTTGCTCATCGTGCGCAAGGCCGGTAAAATTCCCCCCGTAAAATGCGATTTGGACCGGCCTTGATGTACTTGGCATCCCTTCATCTGATATGTCTCGCATATGCTTGGTCAATACCTGATTTCGCCGTTCCGAATTTACCCTATGCCTGATGCGGCCGTTAACATAAGCCTCGAGCGTTTTCCTAAAATGATCTTCGGTGAGCAATTCATTAGATGTACCGACGGTGATGGATTCATTGCAGAAGATGCAACGGTGGGGACATCCACGATTCATAAGGAAAAAGGGGATGATAATCGGCCTTATTTTCATGACCCGTCCATTGTGGTTTGGTCTGCTCGTGCTTCAAGAATTGCCAGGGCTTCCCTGGCTGCTTCCTGTTCGGCTTCCTTTTTATTTTTTCCAGAACCGGTTGTTTTGATGGAATTTGGAATTTCCATTTGGATGATGAATGTCTTGTCATGGTCTGGTCCAAACTCGCCAATGATTGTGTAGTGCGGAATTTCCCGGAAACGTGTCTGGCTTATTTCCTGGAGGGTTGTCTTATGGTCGCGGTAAATATCCGATCCGTCTGCATCAACAATAAGGGGCTCAAACATTTCCCAAAGAAGTTGGTGGACTTTTTCAAATCCCCCATCAAGATAAATAGCTGCGATAACAGCCTCGAAGGCATCAGCTAGAAGCGAAGGCTTATCACGCCCGCCCGATGACTCTTCTCCTTTTCCAAGGAGAAGATAGTCGCCAAGACGGAAACGGGCTGCTAGAGAGGCCAAGGGCCGCTCATGTACAATTGAGGCACGAAGTTTCGACATCTGACCTTCTTTATAGTCCGGAAAGTGTCTCATGATAGCATCACTCACACAGAGTTCCACAACAGCATCGCCGAGAAACTCCAAGCGCTCATTGTCCCGAATTGCCGCTGATGGATTTTCATTCGCATAGGAGCGGTGCGTTAAAGCTTCTTCAAGTAAGTTGAGTTTGATACCATCATAATTTATTGCCCTGGCAAGTTCTTTGAGGGCAGCGCGTCTCTGTTCATCCATTGATGATCCTCCCGATAAGTTTTCCTTCTCGGGCCTCAAGGGCTTTTACCATGACAAGGCAGTTGGTCAGTGCCCCTGAAGTGGCATCGCTGATAAGAACAGGAATATAATTCTCAGAAAATCCCTGCATCCAGCCTGTTTGACGATCAGTTCTTCCTTCAATCAAAACGGAGAGTCTTCTGCCAACATGTTGTTCAGCAAATATATGGCGCTTCTGCTGGTCGAGGTTTCTCAGGATGGCCACTCTCTTTTTTTTCTCGAGATCGTTTACCTGTTCCGGGAATACAGCTGCTTCGGTTCCTGGCCGTTTTGAATAGGGAAAGACGTGGAGGTAGGCTATCGGCAGTGTTTCTATGAATGATCTGGTCCTTTCGAATGCAAGTTCGTTTTCTCCTGGGAAACCGGCCATCACATCCACACCAATTGAGGCTCCCTGAACTCTTCCTGATATCTTTTCCACCAATTCCTTGAAAAGATTCACTGTGTAATGGCGGCCCATAGCCACCAATGTATCATCATTGCCGCTTTGAAGGGGAATGTGAACATGAGGGCATACATGCTGGCTCTGTGCCAGGAAATCTATCAGGTCATCGCCGATTTCCAGTGGCTCGATCGAACTCAAACGGATTCTGGCAGAGGGTTCCCGTTTCTCAATTGCTCTCAAGAGGCCAGTGAGCGAGACAGATGGTTTTAAGTCTTCACCATACGCTCCCAGGTGGATTCCCGTTAATACAATTTCTCGATATCCGTGCTGGCAAAGTGTTCGGATACCCTCCAGAGCTTCCTTTATCGGAAGGCTGCGACTCCGACCACGGGCAAACGGCACGATACAGTAGCTGCATTGAGCGTTACATCCATCCTGTATTTTTAAAAAAGCTCTTGTATGCCCTGGAAATTTTGTTATGTTGATAAAAGTTAGCGGTTCTGCTTGTAAGGTATTGCCTACGATAACTTTCGGCGTTAATAGTGAATTCTGTGGTGCCTCCTTATCATTGTTTTCATTTTTGTGATGTAACTGCACGTTGAGCAGACCTTTTAGGAGTTCGGGAATGTACTGTTTCTCCATGTTTCCCGCTATAAGTGATACCCCTGGTATATTGGCAATTTTCCCCGGTTCGACCTGAGCATAACAGCCTGTTACGATCACTACTGCATGGGGGTTACTCCTGACTGCGCGACGGATAATTTGCCCGCACTGAAAATCCGCCTGTGCCGTAACCGTACATGTATTGATAATGAAAATGTCGGAGTCACCATTCAAAAATGGGATGATATTGTAACCATCAATCTCCAGTGATAGGGCGAGCGCTGCTGACTCATACTGGTTAACCTTGCATCCCAATGTTGCTATTGAGATGGTCAAGGGCTTGTGGTTGCTCTGAGTTGCCATGATGATGCCTGTGCCATTTATCAATCCGTTAAAGCAGTAAAGGAAAAGTTATCTTAAACCGAGGCATTTATTTGTCAAGATGAAAGAACTGCTGGATTTTGCCTTTCGAAACAATTAGAATGAACAATAATTTTTGGAGGCAACTCTATGATGGAAATCATCAAAGATCTTCCTAATCACCCTGCAGAGATGCTATCTGTAATTATTTTGGTAGTTATCGTTGCATATTTCCTGATGAAAAAACTTCTCAAGCTTGCCCTTATTATTGTCCTGATCCTCTTGGGTGTGAGCGGTTACTACTATTATAAAGGTCATGACAAATCCGCTGCAGGAGTAATGCAAGCCATCGAAAAGACGAAAAACCAGACAAAGAACATTGTTGATAAAGGTAAGAATATCTATGAAAAAAGCAAAGATCTGGCCGAAGAGGGAAAGAAGATTTCTGCGGGGATGAATAAAATAGTTGATTCAAATAAGGATGATTTGAAAACCCCTTCCGAAAGTAAAAACCGCGACAAAGCATCAAAAACTGAATAGCCGACCCCGGATGGCAACAATTAAAAACACTACCATAGACAATGGACCATGGATTATTGAAAAGACAGATCCTAGAATTATATATAATATATACGTAATGAGTCATCATGAATTCATTTCAGGATCTATTCCAGCAGAGTTCGCGCTACAGACCCTGAATCAAGTTCAAGGGTGACCTATTCGGGGACGAGTTCATTAATTATTGAACTCCCTCATAACATGTCAAGTTTCTTAGGAGTAGAGGGAAACAATCCTGAAGCTTGACACAGTTAGGGCGGAAAAAGACCATTTCCAGCTATTAGAGGAGGGTTACTTCCATAGCCCTCACTGAACAAGCTGTAACACAGAGCTCACAGCCATTGCATTTTTCCGGATCGAAAAAAACTTTCATGGCTGGCCGCTCAAAGAAAAGGGCTCCTGTTGAACAGAAAGATGTACAGGCACCGCAGTGGACGCATTTCTCGATATTCTGGCAGACGCTTTTTGATAGAGGCTCGACTCTGAGTCCGGTTTCCTTGAGAAAGCGAATTCCTTTATCAAAATTTTCCTTGGTACCACCGAGTTCCAGGACAATTATACCTTCACGCCGTGGAAGAATCCTGGCCTTCAGGATATTGAATACAAGATCGTATTGCTTAACAAGGTGGTAGATAACAGGCTGATCAACAATGTCGGGAGAATAGCGAATGACAATTTTGCGGTAATAAGACTGTGCTTCACTATTGTTACTTCTAGGTGTCATGTCCGATATGCTATGTGAAAAACTTCTTCATTGTCAAGGCATTTTGCGGTTTTTTTCAAACAGAGCTTGAAGTTGATTCATATTGCCGAAAGCCTCGGGAGACATTGTTGATAATTCCGCACCCATTTCAAGCCATTTTAGAAACTGGTTATCAGCAAGTGTTTTGTAGGAAAGATATGTTTGGAGGACCTGTTGGAAATATTTTTCAAAAAATTCTCCCATGAAGCTGTCTCCATACTGGATGATCATGTGAAGAAAGGGAACCGGAAATAGGAAATTCTTTTTCCTTGCTTCTTCCAGGACAATCTGGGTTAAGATAAATGCGGTAACGTCCTCGCTGGTCTTGGCATCAATGATCTCGACCTGGCGTCCATTACGGATTGCCAGGGCAATATCATCAAGAGTGACATAGGCACTTTTCTCAGTATCATATAAACGTCTGTTTGCGTATTTTTTTAAAGTAAGCTTTTCCATATCAAATTTCCTAAATTATAATAATGCATAACGTGACATATTGCAATAAAATTCTGGATTTTTTTCGAAACAATATGTAAATTATTTCTTGAATTTTTTGTGTTAAGTTAGCGTAATGCATAAACTTAATAAATAATTATCATAATATAAAGTATTTTTAAAAATATGTTGCGCCGCACAAATATGCGCTTGACAAGACGTATTGAGTCATTATATATGTTTAATGAGAAATTTAAAAGGAGGAAATAAAGATGGCACAGCAGGACGCTATGATTAAGGAATCGTTGGCATTTTACAAAAGCACTTTTGACAACACATTTCAGGCAATGATCATTCTTCAGGAGCAGGTTGAAAAGATGGTAGATTTATTCCTGGAGCAGAATGCATGGGTTCCTGAGGACGGAAGAAAAGCGGTAAAGGATTGGGTATCTGCTTATAAAAAAGGCAGGAGTGAATTTAAAAAGGCATCGGATGAGGCTTTTGAAAAAGTCGAGAAATTTTTCGGAGCATCAGTAAAAGCAACTAAAGCGGGCAAGTAAAGAGTTAACAGGCAACTTTTTAAGAGACGCTTTAATTAAGGGAAAGAAAGGAGCAGATACTATGGATCCCAAAATGATGGCAAAGCAGATTATGGATTTTAACAAGACAGCATTTGACAACACGTTCAATGCAATGACTCTATTGCAGGATCAGATGGAAAAAATGATGAATTTTTACCTCGAACAGAACAAGTTCTTTCCGGAAGAGGGCAAAAAGGCCATAGCAGAATGGATCAAAGCGTTTAAGCGCGCGCGCGAAGATTTTAAAAACAGTGTTGAGGAGAATTATAAAAAGGTGGAGTCATTCTTTGCAGGGACGGCAAAGTAAATAATACGCTATGAAAAATCCTATATTTGATGAAAAATATTATGAAATCATGCGTGAGCTGCAGGATAGGGCAGCGGCTTATGAAGCTGAATTGCGCAGAACACCAATAGATAATGTCTTAATTCAGCAGAATTATTGGCTTGGTGTTCTAACTTACATCAATGATTTCATGATTCCTTTCTGGATTTCCCTGAAGGCTTTCTTAGATACTGAAAAAAGCAAAATTTATACTGTGCCTCTTATAGAAACTGTGTTGGATTACTTGAAACTCTTTCAGTTTAATCTTCAGATTGCAGAAAAAGGCCTTCAGGGAACCACAAAAAACATGAAGGAATTCGGTCTGAATGAAGTTGCTCGAGGCTTTACGGCATGGATCAACACGTTTTTTAACCGCGGGGGTGAAGACATTAGTGCGTATACAAAAAACCTCGCCAAGCTCATGAACCTCGTTATTTATGAATATCCTAAAGCCATCAAATCTATTGAAGAAGAATATGGATTTCATTTCGAAAGGGACGGTTATGTGAAGACAGCAGAAACGGATCGGTTTGTACTGTATCAAGTCCTGCCAAATAAAAAAGGTGTCCAGACACGAAAGCATGGCAAGCCCATCATTATCATTCCGCCCTATGTTCTTGGAGCAAATATTCTAGCGTTTCTGCCCGGTGAAAACAAAAGCTATGTTCATGCCTTTGCTAATCAGGGGATTCCCACTTATATAAGGGTTCTGAAAGACATTCAGAATACACCGGCTTTACAGGTAATGACAGGTGAGGATGACGCCAGGGATACTCGTATCTTCTGCGAGAAAGTAAAGGCGTTGCATGGACAGCTGGTTACCCTTAATGGATTCTGCCAGGGAGGATTTATAGCCGTTCTGGACATTCTTTCAGGAGAATTGGATGGCCTTGTGGATGCTCTTATTACCTGCGTGGCTCCCATGGACGGGTCGCGAAGCAAAGCCCTCACGGAATATCTCCAGCATCTACCCGCACGATTCAGGGATCTTGGTTACGCAGTAAAGAACCTTCCTAATGGCAACAGAATTGTCGATGGAAAGGTAATGAGTTGGGTATACAAGCTGAAAAGTATGGAAAAGGAAGCTCCTCTCGCTGTTCTATACCGGGATCTGATGAATCTGGAAAGCCATGATGGCAAAGAAGTTCAGATCGGCAAAACGGCTGCAGCCCTGAATCATTGGATCACATATGATCGAAACGATCTTCCCGAGAGCATTACAAAACTGAGCTTTGATTCTTACACAATTCCCGTGTCACCTGATGGCACGTTGCCCGTCACGCTTTTTGGCAAAAAGCCCAACTTTAAAGCGATAAAAGAAAAAGGGATCAAATGGCTTCTGTGCTGCGCAGAGCATGACGATCTCGTAGACTCTGCGGCATCGCAAGCTCCGATGGATTTTGTCGATACCATAGAGTTGACTGTATTTCCCAAAGGCCATGGGGCAATCGCTACATCCTGGTCGAATCCCGATACGGAATTTGCCGTTAATAAACGATTTGGCTCTTATCGGGGTCCGGTCCGGTATCAGCTTGATCTTGAAGAAGAGCTTCAGATTAAAACGAAGAAAAAATCATCAAAAATATCTTAACATTAAAATCTTAATGATAGATTCTTTGATAGGACAAAAAAATGAACAATATGATGCAGAAAGATTTTGTTGAATTTTGGGGGCACTTCTTCCAGCAAATTTCAAAAGCATATGGATCAACCGCAGACACTTCCCAATATTTTTCAAATGATTTTTTGAAGAAATTTCAGGATTCTCTTCAAGAATTTTTTAAGCCTTTTGATACGGTGCCGCGGCGGGATTATGAGGAGCTTCAAGAGAAATGCCAAAAGCTTAAAGAGAAATTGGAGAATCAGGAGGCGTCAATCCATCACCTCCGGCAACTTCTGGGACAAAAGGCGGCCGATCCAACCGCTATAATCGATCATTTTCAGAAAATACTGAAACTGCAAGAGTTGAATTTCCAGAAATTCACCGATGCAGTGAACCGGACGCTTCAGACATCCCCCACAAAGAAAAAAGAGAGGGCCAAAGGGCCACAGAAGCGGAAAAGTCGAGCATGAAAGGCTAGTGGCTGAGCTTTCCAGAAATCAGGATGCTGGTTTTGGCGTCTTAGGCGGGCTGACGATTGCTTCCCCATCAAGAACTATTGTGCCTTCCTGATTGGTGCATGTTGTATGCAGACGAAGATGGTTCTTTTCGAGCAGCATTTCAATGACTTCAGCCCTTGCGGTTATAGTGTCGCCTATTCGGACCGGTGCAAGAAAACGTAATTCCTGCTTAAGATAAATGGTTCCTGGTCCAGGAAGCTGGTTTCCCAGGACATTAGAGATAAAACCGGCTGTCAGCATACCATGAGCAATCCTCGTCTTGAAGAAAGTTGTTCTGGCATAAGTTTCATTCACATGGGCCGGATTAAAATCACCGGTAATGCCGGCATATAAATAGATATCTGTTTCGGATACCGTTTTGGTAAAAGACACACTGTCACCCACCTTGATTTGCTCGATTGTTTTTCCAATCATTGTCCACCCCCTGAGAAACCTAATTTCATAATTGCTGCAATTGTGAACGCCATATTTTATTATTAAAAACCGTCATCAGAACCAGCAGCGGTAGCTCCACGCATCCTCTTTCATATCCTTGAGGTCATTCTGGAGAGCGAGGTACATGCTTGCATTCCTGATGGCCAACCCCCCCTGGTATGCCAGAGCAGTCACAAGTTGAATTTCATCATCTGTAAATTCTCTTGCCGTTTCACTATACAGCCTGAGCACTCCGATAACCGCGTCCTGACATTTGATGGGTACGCAAAGTATGGAAACGATACCCTCCTCCTCCTTTTCTTTGCGATACTGAACACCCCTATCCTTCGATGCGTCAGCGACCACAACAGGTTTTCCATTAAGTGCTTCCGCAATGCTTTTCTCGGCGGAGATAGGGCCCTTACTGAGATACTTTTTACTGAGTCCATAACTTGCGACCAGCTTCAGGGTTTTGCCGTCATCATCAAGAAGCCTGATGCTGGCAGCCTTGACGCCAAAAGAATGGGCGATATCTACGGACAAAGCCTGAAGAATTTCCTTCACATCCAAGCTTACATTAATGTTGGCTGCGATATCAAGAAACATGCGGGTATTGTTCCTGATCCTTTCAATAAGGCGGGTATTTTCGATTGCCATTCCTCCCTGTTCGGCCAGAATCGTCAGGAACTCGATCTCTTCATTTGTGAATTCCCGGATATCGGTCGTGTAAAGGGCCAGAATGCCAATCAAAACAGACTTTACCATGACCGGCACGATAAGAATGGAACCAATTCCCTCAGCTTTCTTAACTTTATGGTGCTCCAAACGTGGATCTTCTGTTGCATCCCGATAGTATGAATATCCTTTTTTCTTCAGGACCAATGCAATCCTGTCCACTGAGCCCAGACCCGCCTTTAGATACCGCTCCGACAGACCCTTATGGGCCGTTGGTATAAAACGTTCATGCTTCGTATCGGCAAGAAACAGACAAGCCGCCTTAGCTTTCATTGCAGAAACTGCACTTTCAACAAGGAGATCGAGCAGTTCATTCTGATTCTGTGCAGTACCGAATGCACGGCTGACTGTACCAATTGTTTTGAGATAATTGCCCTGTAACGCCATATTTCTTTCTCCATTTCATAGATTTTTTGCGGTAACGGCAGCGGAGGACTCTTCCACTCTGGCTGGAGTGATATTGCCTTTCCCTCGAGTTCTTTCCCTAACTGGTTTTCGCCGGACGGGCCGATACGCCTGCAGATCGCGCTCCCTGAGCCACTGAGCGATCTTGGGTGCAAATTCCCGCTGGGCCTTGGAGCTGACGTAGATGCCGATGTGCCCCGTATCCAGGCAGATGTCTTCCGCATCGGCGCTGCCCACCGCTTTGGTGAGTAAGTTACATGCCTCTGGGGGGACGAGGTGGTCATACTGGCCATAGAAGTTCAAAAGGGGCATGGTGATGCGCTTGAGATCCACACGCTTTCCGTTAAGCTCAAACCGGTTCTGGATCAACAAATTTTTCTGGTAGCCATCCCGGATAAACTGCCGGAAGGTTTCCCCGGGAACGTCCGGACTATCGAAGATCCACTTCTCCATCCGGATGAAGTTCTCCACAAAATTCCGGTCGTCCATATTTTCGAAAAATCCGACGTACTTGTCGATCATCAGACGCGCAGGATTGAGCAGCAGGAAGATGAAATTCAGCAGGTCACCGGGCGCATTGCCGAAGATGTCTACCATCTTGTCTACATCCAGGGCCTTCATCCAGATGTGGAGCAGCCCCTTGTCCGTGTCGAAGTTGGTCGGGGAGACCGTCGTGATCAGATTCTTAATCTTTTCTGGGTGCATGGCAGAGTATATGACGGAAAAGGTGCCGCCCATGCAGATCCCCATGAGGTTGATCTGGGATACGTTGTGCCGGCTGCGAATGAAATCCACGGCATGGTCCATGTAGCCATTGACGTGGTCGTCGATCGTAAGGAATCGATCCTTGCGGGTCGGATAGCCCCAATCCACCATGTATATCTCCAGGCCGTCCCGTAGAAAGTTTTGCACGACGCTCCGGTCCGGCTGGAGGTCAAGCATCGTCTCGCGGTTGATCAGGGCATAGACGACCAGAAGGGGAGTCCGCAGCTTGACGCCGTCCGGCGGCATGTAATGCTTCAGCTTCACCCGGTCCTCTTCATAGACAATATCGTAAGGGGTCGTGGACAGGGCTGTATCCAACGGCCCGAGCAGCACCTCCGATGCACGGGTAACGCGGGCATGCGCCTTCTCTGCATCCTTGGCCAGACTGGCCAGAATCAAATCAAGGGGAATACCGGTCGGCTGATCCATAGGGGCCTCAAAACTTCTGCGTGTTGATAAATTGGTCAAGGCTGGGACGATTTATCCCTGTTTTTCCCTTCAAGCCTGGAGACGCGCTTCTTAAGAGTATATAAATCCTTATAAACGTCGTCCATTTCTTTGTTCGTTGGAACCGGCATACCCTGGAGGATGTCTGATATCACCTGGTTACGGGAAGCGAGAAAGGATTCGAGCCTGCTGATCGTGTTGCTGAAGGACTTTGTATATTCCGGCGATTTGAACAGTGCCATATAATGGCCCTCAAGGATCCTGATCCACATCTGGTAATACTCCTTGCTATTGTTAGGAATGTTGCCCTCTTTCGCCATGGACTCCAGCTTCTCCTCCATAACTTTGAAGGAGCGTTCAAATGGAAGATAAAGAATATTGAAAAATTCTGCGATGCCGGCTTGCAGTAAATTATATTGGTCGATAAGATGATTAATACGCTCCTGGTAAAACCTGGAAAGGCCCAACTGAGGAACCTGAAAGAAACGCTGAAATTCTTCTCTGTAAATTTCTGTCCAGGCCTGATACATTTCTTGGTCGATCTGATCGAATTTGAATGCCTCTTTTTTCTCGCCTATCTTTGCTACCCGCTCTATAAAACGGTTCTGCATCAGAAGGGATGCTTGCCACGCAGATTGGGCAAGTTTCATCATGATATCCGGAAGAGCGTTAAAACCCTTGGCCATTGCGCTGACGGAAGCCGGTTCAGTCAAAGCAGCCGAGGCGGTCTTCAGCATCTTCAAGGCAGTTTCCCAAGCCTCTTCTGTCCGGCTGCGTCCTTCTTTTGCTGGGCTTGTTGGGGTCATTTTTAGAAAGAAATTCAATAAATTGGATTGAACTTTCATCCATTCGGCCAAATCAAGCCCTTGCAAGTTTTTCTGATCGGATATCTCTGCCATATGTTGTCTCTCTAACGGTGTTTTTTATGATACGGCAAAATGAAATTGATTGTCAAACCAAATCTGAACCATCATTGTTCTTGAATTAAAATCATTGCTTGATGAACAGGTTGATATCAGCTATTGTAAGCATATATCATTCGCGGAGAGATTACGATAAAGGTTTTACCGGGCATTGGAGAAATTTGCAGCCGCTGTAGAAAGAAGAGAGCATCTGTGGTTTGTGACGGTTGCGGATCTGTCTTGTGTGTTGATTGCCGAGTGTTCGAACTGTGGGGTTACGGTTGCGGACATGTGGATACGAAAGCCTTCTGTCAAACTTGCTTCAGCGATCCGTCCGTGAACCCTTTTGGTGCGTGGCATAAGCTTTAGTTATCGGGAATACTATAGTTTTTCTGATGAAAGAGGGTTAGACATGCATCGACCACATCAGGGTCATATAAAGTATTCCTGTTTCCCTTAATTTCATAGAGAGCGACGCTAATTTCCCTCGCAGGTCTATATGGCCTTGCTGAGGTAATGGCATCGACAACATCGGCAACTGCTAGAATCCGCGATTCTAAAAGTGTATTACATCCCAACAATCCATTGGGATATCCTGACCCGTTGATTCTTTCATGATGCTCAAGAATCATTCGTGCAACAGGCCAGGGAAATGAGATATTTTTTAATATCTCATAACCAACTTGCACATGACCTCGCATGATTTGTAACTCAGCCTCAGATAATCTTCGTTTGCGTCCAAGTAGTTTTTTTGAAATAAAAACCATTCCGAAGTCATGAATTAAACCGGCCATGAAGACGCCGTCTGACCGGTCGGGACTTATCCCCATTTCTAAAGAGATTTGGCGCGCCAGATCAGCCACACGAAACAGGTGACCTGATTTATATGGTTCCTGTGCTTCAAGGATGGTTGCCATCGTCTTAGCTGTCTCGAACATTTTCTGGTATCTGTTGTCCACTATGGACGAGATTTGTCTTGCTTGTCCGTTCTTTGATGCCAATTTTTTCCACTCTGTGACCTGACGGTTCAGTTCTTTCAGAGAATTGATTACTTCCCGCTTTGTTTTTGCGTCATCAAAAACATGAGATTCTTCCAAAAGGATTGTTCCCATAAACTTATTCCCCATCGTCCTCGCTGGTAACTTTTTGCAGGTTTTTCTTTTGGGATTGAGGAAGTGGAAGAGCTTCAAAACGAAAAAAAAGCGCTTGGAGGCTGAAACATTCGTTACAAATCCCGTGCGCAAAAGGAGAAAACAAACAGTTTTTACTCGGCAACCCTGCTGTCATGTCCTTAAAACCCGAGACTTAGGCCAGTAGTTTTGCGCCTCACCCTTTCGGGGCGATTTGCCTTTTTCGAGCAGAAGTCATCAATATTAAACACTATTTTTTGATGTTTGTCAAATAGGTTTTTTAAGAGGTGTAGCAAAATGTTCTGATTTCTGGGGCTTAGAACCATTGCCCCAGAATATTTCACGAGCGGCAGTCATTCTTTCACACCGAGTGACATTGTGATGCCTCAAGCAGCTTATCCCAGGGTATCCAAGGAAACGTCCGATGCAACGAATGATCATCATTAACTAGTTGATAGTCAAGATGTGTAAATATCTTACTGGCAATCAGGCGAACTTCATCCGCTGGCACCACGTTGTCCCTGCTTCCATGATACAAGTGAACAGGAACATCCAAATGCAGGTCATGACAGTTAACGAAAGCCTTGAGATGAAGTGCGGGAGCCAAGAGTATGAGCTTTCTGACATGTTCTGTGTTCCTGCATGTGTACAGTGCCGCCATCAGTCCGCCATAGCTAGATCCCACGAGAATGAGATTCGTCCCGCCGGACAATCGCGCATTGAGTTGGTCCATTCTCTCTTCAAGTGGCCCCGTGTAGTCTTCAATGATCATATCAGGATACTTTTGTCGAAAAAAAAGCCCTTTTGTTCCCTGGCTGGTGCTTTCCAATCCATGTATAAAAACCCTTGTAATCATTTATGATAATTCCCTTACGGTTATGATGCGTAATCAATAGCAATACGCAATCGTTTATGATATGCAATCAATATATCTCAGTTAATCATTGCTGCCCGTATTTTGCAAGATAGCAAACAAGAAATTCACATAAGACTGGAAACGCGCTAACATGGCACAAATCGAACCCTTCAGAGCTCTTAGGCCACAGAAAGCGTATGTTAAGTTTGTTGCAGCTCCTCCTTATGATGTCCTCAGTGTTCGAGAAGCTAGAGAAATCGCCGCAAACAATCCGCTAAGTTTTCTTCATGTGGAGAAATCGGAAATTGATTTTCCAGAAGAAATGGATATTCATGAAGAGCAGATCTCCATGAAGGCGAGGTTAAATCTGGAGAAGCTTATCAATGAAGGCATCCTGTTTCAGGACGAGACCCCATGTTTATATATTTACCGTCAGCAGATGGGTTCCCATAAACAGTATGGATTGGTAGCCGGTGTCAGTGCAGCTGAATATGATGCTGGATTGCTTAAGCGGCATGAATTGACTAGGGCGGCAAGGGAGTTAGAAAGGATACGTCATATAGAACTGGTCAATGCACAAACAGGACCAATCTTCCTTGTGTATAGGAGCAAGCCTTCTATAGATCAGCTTATTTCCGCGAGTTGCCGTAACGCACCGGAGTATGATTTCATGGCAGACGATGGAGTCAGACATACAATATGGGTTCTTTCCGAAGAAACCGTAATGGTAAAACTGATTCACGAATTCCTTGCTGTGGATGCGCTTTATATTGCTGATGGACATCATCGAGCCGCCGCCGCTGCCGCTGTGGCCAGAAGAAGGAGGATATCAGATAGCGCTCCACAGGGTGATGAATCGCCGGAGAGGATCTTAGCCGTACTCTTTCCTGACCAACAGTTGAAGGTACTTGCCTATCATCGTATTATCAGGGATCTAAATGACATGTCCGAGAGGGACTTTCTTGATAGGATTGGGGAAAGATTTTACGTGTTAGATGGGATTGCGGAAACATCTCCCCAAAATGTTCATGAGTTCATGATGTATCTGTCGGGTAGGTGGTTTCTCTTACAACCGCATGAAGATTGCTTTAACTTGGAGGACCCTGTCCAGAATCTTGACGTGGCTATACTCCAGAGCCAAATTTTTGCACCCATTTTAGGTATCGGTGACCCTAGGATTGATCACCGCATAGACTTTGTTGGTGGGATTCGCAGCATTATAGAGCTGAAAAGGCTTGTCGACAAAAAAGAATTTGCCGTCGCCTTCGCTCTATATCCTACTGATCTTGACCAAGTCATGTCGGTTTCCGATGCCGGCATGACCATGCCACCCAAGTCGACATGGTTTGAGCCTAAGCTCCTTAGCGGGATCTTTGTTCATTTACTGGAATAATAGTATTGAATGCGAATTTTAACAGAAGAATCAATAGACATTATTTTGGAAGGGCAGCTGAAAATTATTCAGAAGAAACTCGGGTACCGTTTTTCTATTGATGCACTACTACTTGCCCATTATGTCCGCTTGAAAAAAGCAGAAAGTATCCTTGATCTAGGAACAGGCAGTGGAATCATTGGTATGATCCTTTGCCGGCACCCTTCTTGTTCAAGTGTGGTTGGCATCGAGATCCAGAAAGACTTGGCTGATATGGCTCGACGAAATATCAAGCTGAATCGGCTTGATCATAAAATGAAAGTTTTTCGCGGAGACGTTAGAGCCATGGCAGAGCTGGTACCGTTAACATCTTTTGATGTAGTGGTTTTTAATCCGCCTTACCGTAAGCTTTTATCGGGGCGCATTAGTCCTGACAAGCAAAGGGCGATCGCCCGTCATGAAATGGAGGGATCCATTCGTGATTTTCTTTCCGCTGCATTCTATGCGTTGAAGAAAAATGGACGGCTTTATGCAATATACCATACCGTGCGGCTAATTGAACTCCTATGTAATATGCGGTGTGTTGGTATCGAACCAAAACGTTTACGCATGGTACATTCCCGGGAAAATATGAATGGCGAATTTATTCTTGTCGAGGGGGTAAAAGGAGCTAGGGAATCACTTGAAGTAATGCCACCATTAATTCTCTATCAAGACGATCAGCAACTTAGCCCTGCGGTATTGGATATTTTTAGCCGTCTCGCCTCAATTGAAGGCGCCGGCGCCGGCTGATTTCCCTGATCATGAGGTTTTTGAGCCCGTCTTTTAATTCGGGATCCGATACACTCCTGAGGCTGTTTTCGATAAACTTTTTATCCTGATCGTGTAAACGGCTGGTTTCAACGTGGATTGGTACCGCCAAATGTCCTGGTTTGCCCAGTGAGGAAACGGATCCGATAGAGAAACGAATGTCAGTAAGGGGAGAATATCCCGGACGACGGTTCCATTTCTCAAGAATTTCGTTCTTTAAGTAAAGTAATTGGTGTTTCCATACAGTTGTGGATACATTGACATGCAATATATTTCCAGTGATTTTTTCTGGACTTGTCTGAGCGGCAACGACGTGGCCTACAACTCCAATCCAGTGCAATCGGAGACGTTTTTCTTCCTGGCCTAGGAAGACATTCTGGTTTTTAAGGATTTTTGGAAGGATATCCTCAAGCTTTTGCATTCCAACGGATGACGATTTCTTACGCATGATTTTAACTTGTCACAGACGCCTATGACTGTCAAGGATTGTCAAAGTGAATCATTTCAGGAGAGGAAGCATATGACCATCATAGATCTTATTGAAAAAATAAAGAGCCACCCGCAATATCATCAAGTGGGCATGATTCTTTGTCATAACGGTGTTGTAAGAGGATCGTCCAGAGATGGGCGGCGGGTGACAGAATTGACTGTCCAAGTCGATAGGGATAGATTGGAGGAGATCTTTTCAGATATAAGGAAACGGCCTGGAATCGTAGAAGCCCTTGCCGAAGTAAAAGAAGGTACCCTGAAGGTCGGGGATGATGTCATGTATGTCGTTATAGCTGGGGATTTCCGTGAAAATGTTTTCTCTGCAATCCAGGATGCCGTAAACCAAATCAAAAGCGATGCTACCCTGAAGAGTGAAAAAGTATAGAGTACTAAAATATGAATGATTTAATATTCTTCGACTTTCTTAAAAGAACCATGCGCACCGAGGGCATGGCTCCTTTTTAAAGATATTGCTTCTGGATGATATAACTTGCGATAGCTTCGAGGTTTTGACTGCTAGCATCGACAGGTACCGAAAATACCAAGACTGATATCAGCAATCGACAATCAACATGACCACTTGTTATGCTTCATTAGCTTACACTGTTATTTATGGTTCCTTTGGCCCCCGTATGATGATGCGGACTAATTATATGCTTTTACTTGCCCCTTTTTTAACTTCCTGATCTCTTATCGCTCTGATCATATCAATAATATGAGTCGGTAGTGTCTGTATTTTCTTCCCGGTAGACAGAGCAACACAATAGATTTCTGAAACCTTTTCCAAAAGCTCGGCATGAAGCAGGGCACTGTCTAGATCTTTGCCGAGAGCCAGGATCCCATGGTTCTGGATGATGTAAGCATTGCTATTATTGGATAGTTTTCCCGAAACATTGGCTGCAAGGTCCGGAGTTCCTGAAAGGGCATATGGGACAATATCCACAGTGTCACCAAGTGCAAAAGCAACTTCATCGAATAGGGCGGGAATTGGCTCGCTGATGACGGCAAAAACGCTGCCGAAAATCTGGTGAGTGTGGACGATGGCGTTCACATCGGGGCGCTGTTGGTAAATGATGCTGTGCATGCCTGATTCGACGGAGGGCTTTAATTTTCCCTTCCTTAAGGAAAGGTCGAAACCGACAATGCAAATGTCGTGAACGGTCAACTCCTGATATTTGGACGATGAGGGTGTAATAGCCATGGCATTCTCACCCATGATCCTCATGGATACATTGCCCCCCGTTCCCCGCTTCGAGCCAAAAAAACCATTCTCCGAAAGCCATAGGCTTGCCTTAAGCACATTGTTTTTGTAATCCCCGTAACAATCCATCGATTAGCCCCCTATAATGACTGTGATAATAAATACTTTTCGATTCTTACGATGTCATGGATGGCCGCTGGTTCAGTGACAATCTTTTGAGTTCTGGATCATCAGGCTTTCTACGCGGTCCCGATATTGAGAAGGTACTAAGAACCTCGCTGTTTAAAATATAATCACAGGTGCGCCTGGTCAAGAGTTTATTAAGTTGTTCCATAACAGTGACGCTCTGGTGCGAAGCGATTTCCTGGGTATTGCCGCCGAGATGCGGTGTGGCAATGACATTCGGATGTGAAATAATCCTGTCATCTGATGCTGGAGGCTCAACGGAAAAGACATCAAGCGCCGCTCCAGCCAACGTGCCGGACTGCAGTGCTTCATAAAGTGCGTCATCATTTACAAGCGCCGCGCGGGCTGTATTGATGAAGAAGACGCCTTTCTTCATCATACCGAATGTGTGCTGGTTCATCATGCCTTTTGTCGACTCGGTGTCAGATGCATGAAGGCTTATAAAGTCACTTTCTGACAAGAGTGATTCAAGAGAGGTTTTTTCAGCTGAGAGTAAAACACCTTCTTCGGCGGCAACTGCAGGATCAAAAAATAAAACTCTGGTTTCAAAAGGTTTGAGACGTTTTGCAACTCGCATTCCTACGTTTCCAAATCCGATCAAGCCTACCGTTTTCCTCCATAATTCATAACCGCGATAAGAGAGATATGCTTCTGCCATTTTTCCCATGTCTCCAGCTTTTATACCCCCACGTTTTAGAAAATCAGCTGAAAGGGGCATTTTACGTGCGAGCATGATCATCAATGCTATAGTAAGATCTGCTACCGCGTCGGCGTTTCTTCCGGGTGTATTGATTACCGGTATTCCAAAGGCAGTCGCGGCAGTGAGGTCCACATTGACTGCATTTCCGCGGCAGGTAATGATGACCTTTAAATGTTCGGCACCTTTGATTGTTTCAAAATCAACCACATCCATTTCTGTAATCAGAACATGATAACCTTCAAGGGCATAAATGAACTCATTAGCTCCGTCATAGACTTTCATAGATTCTCGCCATCCTGCATACGTCACATCACCAATACTCCGCAGTTTTTTGAGGGCGAACTCATCCATAGAAGAAGTGACAAGGATCTTTGGGCGAAAAGTTGCATCGGCCGTTGCCGTTTCAAGAGGAGCGGATTCAAACAAAGCTGTGGTTAATAAGTTCGATATATGCACATCCGCCTCCGATCGCTTCTTGTGTGCCTCACACCACCCGTTATAGAGAGACTGATATTTTACAGAATTTTCGGAGGAGGAGTACTTTTGTGTTGTTTTTGCAATTCTTACAGCACCCTCAACGGGATCTGAAAAAATGCCAGACCCTGTACCGGCTAAGATGGATGCACCAAGTGCAGTAATTTCAGTAACCCAGGGAACGACGACGGTAAGGCCTGTTACATCTGAGATAATTCCTGAAAAAAGTCTGTTTCTTGACATTCCGCCAACAACGTGAATTTTTCGGATTGAATAGCCTGACACATCAACAAGCTGTTGGATGTTTGCGCGGACGGAATACGCAATTCCTTCAATGAGAGCACGGGCGATATGGCGTCGACCCTGAGCCGCATCTTTTGTTACCATGTGGGACAGGCTGATATTTCCTACGGGAATACCGATAGAACGTCCATCAAAAATCGTCACACCCGATGTAGAGTATATCCCAGAAGCCCCGGGGACCGACTTCGCTGCATCGGCGAACAGGGCTTGTATGGAATTGGAACAATCAAAGTACAACGCGCGCGAAAACCAGTCCAGAACTTCGCCCGTTGTCATACCATTGCTTTCTAGGACAAAGCGTCCAGGGACTACATGCTGACCACTCCATAAACGGCCTGCAGAATCGAGAATATATTTTCCTGTTACCAGTTGAATCGGCATTGTCGTACCGGCTATAACAGCAAGGTCACCATCATCTATCACACCTGCACCCAACAGTGCGCATTGAGTATCTGCACCTGCGGTAGACACTGGCGTTCCGGATGCAAGCCCTAGAATCCTTGCAGCCTCATCTGTTAATTTCCCAAGAGGTACCCCCGCGGGCACTGTTTCCGGAAAAATGTTATGGGGCAGTCCCAGTGATTCTATCAAATCAAATGCCCATAAGCCTTTGATATGATCGAATAAGAGCGTTTCACCTGCCTGCGATTTTTCTGCAGCAATGCTTCCTGAGAGCCAGAAGCTTAGCCAGTCTGAAAGAGACAACGCTGCGACAGCTTTTCTCAGTATGTCGGGCATTTTGCTTTTCATCCAGAGAAGCCGGGTGCCGAGAAATAGCGGGCTAGGCCAGTGACCTGAGATTGCATGGACTTCTTTGCCCCTTTCTAGGCCAAAGATAAGGCCTTCCTCAATGGCGCGTGCATCGCGGTTTGGCGTTCCCATAAGAACGTTGTGGTTCTTATCCAATATGACGGTTGTATTTCGCATGCTTGCAGCGGAAATTCCGGCTATATCTCGCGGTGCCACTTTTGCCTTGCTGAGGACTTCTGTTGTTGCATCAGCTAGCTTGACAAGGATATCACCGATATCGAGATTGAAGCCAAGACCATTTGTTCCCGGCGCAACAGGATGCGTCCACACACGCTTGGCTGTTGTTATTTCACCGTTGGCAGGATCGATTAATAGGCATCTACCTGAACCGCCACCGACGTCATATGATAAAAGGTAGTTTCTGCTCATAGGTTTTGCCCGATTAAGGTCTCATTGGCTCATGTCAGCTTGTTCAGTTCCTCTACAAAAATGTCATACGTTTTCTTACCGAAAAGAACGAAACGGACTAATTCAATGGTAGTTTCACCTCTCAGATAGTCAATGATTGCCTTCAAGGCAATGCTTGCCGCTTCATGAAGCGGATAGCCATATATGCCAGCACTGATTGCGGGGAAAGAAATACTTTTGAGTGCCTTGGATTCCGCCAGCCTAATGCTTTCCCAATAGGCGCTCCTTAGCAAAGCAGACTCATTCCTGCCACCTCCCTGGTACACTGGACCAACTGCATGAATCACATATTTGGCTTTCAGATTCCCCCCCTTGGTTATCACAGCATGGCCTGTCTGGCATCCACCATATTTTTTCAGTTCCAACATGATTGAGGGGCCACCGGCTGCATGGATAGCCCCATCTACGCCGGCACCTCCCGCCAGACGGCTATTAGCTGCGTTGACAATAGCTTCCGTCTTTTCCAGCGTGATATCACCCTCAATCAGCATTAGAGTGGTTTTATTGATGGTAATTCTCATGATTCCACCTCCTTGATTCAGGCAACGCTGTAAACAGGCGTTCCCTTTCCCTGCAACAGCATCCGGTATGTTTTTTCAATGCGGTCCCAATTGTACTCTCTGTCCATAGGCCAGTAGCGCCCGATAACTGAAGCCACTAATCCAAGACCAAGTGCTTCTGCCTTTTCCTCAATTTTCTCAATGTACCTAGCCCCACTTTCTGGAAGCTCGCCCCGTCTGCCGAGCATTGCATGGATGAAAACCTTCCGGATGCCCTTATTTCTGGCCATTTCCATGAGTGCAAAGAGATGATGGATGGAACCGTGTGAGCTGAAGAAAGAAACGATCCCCATCAAATGCAAGTTTCTATTTGTATTTTCCATGATATTACAGAAGGCTTTATTTTTAAAGAAGGATCCATCGGAGATTGCACGGTCGATTCTTACACGGTCAGCAAAAATCTTTCTACCTACACCAATATGGAGATGTCCCGCCTCGGAGTTACCTACCATACCTGCGGGCAGCCCGACTGCCTCACCGGAGGCACGCAGAATTGTGTTCGGGAATTTTGAAAGGAAGCTGTCCATATTTGGTGTGTCTGCCTGACTAATAAGGTTTTCCGGTCCCTCTTTTGATATCCCCCAGCCGTCTAGAAGGATAAGAAGTAGCCTGACTGAATCTTTTGCTTTTCCTGCCTGTTTCCGGTTGATAAGGGAACAACCGGTCATAATGTCTGGCTTGGAAATGCCGAAAAGATCTAGCACCGTAGGCGCAATATCGGTTAAATCACCGCCCTGTCTGAGGCTTGCACCGTCAAATGGATCAATAAGTATGAACGGGACAGGGCTGTCAGTATGGCCAGTATCAACTGCACCGTCCTTGTATCGCCACCGTTCAGCCGATCCATGATCCGCAGTAATAATCACAGTCATTCCCGCAGCCGTAGCCGAATTAACAACTATGCCCATGTACCTGTCAACAGCCTCTATGGCCTGAATGACTGCTTTCTCGTTTTCGATATGGCTCACGACATCAACATTGCATAGGTTTGCAAAGATGAAGCGAATGTCTTTGCTGACTGTTTTTTCAATAATAGCTTTAGCCACTGCTTCTATGGACATTTCCGGTGCTTCATCAAAGAGTGCTACATTCTTGCGCGTCGGAACAATAACACGCTCTTCTCCGGCAAATGGATTTTCTCGCTTTCCATTCAAGAAATACCCGACATGAACAGCCTTTTCAGCTTCTGTAATTTTAGCCTGTTTAATTTTGTTGAGGGATAGAATTTCACTGAGAGTATCTTCGATATAATCTTCCGGCGGAAATGCTACCTGCACGTCGAGGCTTTTCTGATACTCAATCATAGTAACAAATTTTAGATTCAATCCGGGTTTGACAGGGAACTCAGAGAAGCCTTTCTGGGTAAGGCTTTGTGTCAGCTCAATTTCACGCTCTCCGCGGATGTTATAAAAAATAACGCTGTCATCTGACTGGATTCGTCCAAGCGGCTGTCCCTCGGAATTAACGAGGACAAGGGGTTCGAGGGTTTCATCCTCCTGACCAGTTTGGTAGGCTCGGCGCACAGCTTCCGCCATAATCCTTCTCACAAGGACACTCCACTTCATTTATATTAATTGATTAGCAGACTCAATGCTCCAATGCAAGAACCGGCTAGCAAAATATTGCGAGTCTCACATTGCTCGGCCGCTCAATTGGCCGCAAGCGGCGAGGATATCGGAGCCGCAGCTCTTGCGGATTATTGTTGTATAATGGTGTTTGAGCAGAATCTGTTGGAATGTCCTTATAGTTACCTGATTAGGCGTGCGAAATGGAGCTCCCGGATATTCATTGAAGGCAATTAGGTTTATTTTACTGTGCATGCCTTTCAGCAACCTTGCCAGTTTCTCCGCATCTTGCGGAGAGTCGTTTATCCCTGCCATCAAAATGTATTCAAAAGTGAGCATACGCCTTCCGGGCATGGGATAATCCCTGCAGGCTTTTAACAGGGCAGCCAAGGGATATTTACGGTTAATAGGCATGATGCGGCTGCGTCGCTCATCATCCGGGGCATTAAGAGAGATGGCAAGGTTAATGCATATGTCTTTTCCAAGCTGAATGATCATGGGTGCGAGTCCGCATGTGGATAATGTGATCTTCCGGTTGGAAAAACCCATGCCATAATCCGAGGTGAGGATCCGAATAGCTTTTAGGGTATTGTCATAATTGGCCAGTGGTTCCCCCATGCCCATCAGGACAATATTTTTAATGTCAGGCCCTTCAGGGGTATGGAACCTTAATTTAACCATCTGGCCGGTGATTTCGGAGGGGAGCAAATTACGTTTCAAACCCTGCTTTCCGGTGAGACAGAATTTGCATCCCATTGCACAACCAACTTGCGTGGAAAGACACGCTGTCCAATGGTTGTGGCCGGGAATCAGTACACTTTCGACATGCAGACCATCACCAAGCCGGAAAAGAAACTTTTTCGTAGTATCACTGGAGGTATGGATCTTGACCATTTCAGGTTGGACAACGCAGGCCGCTTTTGAAATCTCGGTTCTGAAGGGCCTAGAGAGGGTTGTCATTTCTTCGAAATCTTGCGTACCGCTCTTGTAGAGCCACTTCATGATCTGCCGAGCCCTGTACTTTTCTTTGCCGAGATGTATGATAAGTGCCTCGATCTCTTCCAGGGACATGTCACTCAGATTGGGCTTATCCATGACGTGTTTTTTTATGAATGTATTTTTCCGTCGAGACGTTCGGCAATGACATTGATGAACTCTTCAGTATTGACTCTTCTATTTTGCGGATGGCTTTTTGCTAAGATGAATAAATCACTTGTCATAATGCCTGATTCCACTGTTTCTAGCGCGGCTGCCTCTAGGCAATCGGCAAAGTTTACAACATCGGGTGAGCCGTCCAGATGGCCACGCTTCCTTAACCCACCGGTCCAGGCAAATATCAAGGCCATAGAGTTCGTGGATGTTTGCTCACCATTCAGGTGTTTATAATAATGCTTCTGCACTGTGCCATGAGCCGCTTCATATTCAAAATAACCTTGGGGGGAGACGAGTACAGAGGTCATCATAGCGAGACTTCCATAAGCAGACGCAATCATATCGGACATGACATCCCCATCATAGTTCTTCAAAGCCCATAGAATTCCGCCTTTGGATTTCATGATTCGCGCGACCGCATCGTCTATCAAAGTAAAGAAATATTCTATACCGGCTTGCGCAAAGCGCTCTTCCCAGTCCTGATATTCCCGGTCGAAAATTTCACGAAATCGTGCATCATATGTTTTAGAGATCGTATCTTTTGTACTGAACCAGAGATCAATTCTTTGATCAAGAGCATAGGTAAAGCAGGCCTGAGAAAAACTCTTGATAGATGCGTCGAGATTGTGAATGCTCTGGATGATTCCGGGACCATCAAAGTCATGGACAGTCTGCCGAATTATCGCACCTCCCTGCGCCGGCGTAAAAAGAAGCTCTGCGCGACCTGCCGCGGGGATGCGTATTTCTATATTGTTGTATACATCACCGTATGCATGCCTGCCCACGACAATGGGTTTTCTCCAAGACGTTACTGAGGGAAGGATATTCCTGACAATAATCGGTGTCCTGAAAACCGTACCATCAAGCATGGCGCGAATGGTTGCATTTGGACTCTTCCAAGCTTTCTTCAGCTTATATTCCCGAACTCTTTCCTCAGTCGGAGTGATGGTCGCACATTTAATGCCAACGCCGTATTTCATGATCGCCCGGGCGGCATCAACGGTAACTTGGTCGTTGGTGTCATCACGGTGCTTCACATGTAAATCATAATAGTCAATTGTCATGTCGAGATAGGGTAGCAGCAGTTTTTCCTTGACCATCCGCCACATGATCCGGGTCATTTCATCTCCGTCCATCTCGACAATGGGGGCAGTTATAATGATTTTTTTCCTGGGCATTACTTGATTTGCTCCAGAAGTTTATTTTTTTTTAGGTTCAGCGCACCGCCTGCGATGACCGTTAACCTCTGCCTTTCCGATAGATCGCAGATCATTTCAATAACGGTACCGCTCGAAAGAATGTGAACCGCAATAGGACCTCCGTGGGAAACGGTAGTCCGGATGTCGGGAATTTCAATGTGGTCTCCTTGGGAGAAAGCCTCATAATCGGTTTCGCGGCGGAAAACCAGCGGCAGGATGCCGTAATTAATCAGGTTGGCCATATGAATTCGTTCAAATGATTTTGCCAACACGGCTCTAATGCCGAGGTACATGGGACAGATGGCAGCATGTTCACGGGAAGAACCTTGACCATATGACAAACCAGCAACAACCACATTATGGAGCCCTTCGGTTCGGATTTTTTTTGCACGGGCAGGGAATTCACGATCAAGCAGATGAAAGACAAATTCAGCGTATTTTGGAATGTTTGAACGGTATTTCATATAGGGACCGGCTGGAATGATATGATCCGTTGTAATTTTGTCTCCGACCTTTATGGTGATTTCTCCACAGATAATTTCAGGAAGGGCGTCGTTGGCAGGCGGTACACCGATATTCGGACCGCGTTCGATCGGCACCAACGCTGGATCCGGCGTGTTCTCAGGACGGATAATCAGGCGGTCATCCAGATGAAATTTCTCGGGAACAGTCACTATGGGATACGGAATGCCAAGGTCCCTTGGATCCGTGATTCGTCCCATGATTGCAGAGGCACAAGCAGTTTCGGGGCTTGCTAGATAGACCTGGGCATCTTTAGTTCCCGACCTTCCGAGAAAATTTCTGTTGGATGTGCGCAGCGAGACCCCACCCGAGACTGGGCTCTGACTGTTTCCTATGCAAAAGCCGCAAGCATTTTCCATAATCCTGGCCCCCGCAGCTATAAGATTGGTCAGATATCCATCCCGGGATAGATTTTCAAGGACCTGTTTAGACCCAGGGGCAACTACGAGGCTGACATCCGGACTAACGATCCGATCCCTCAATATCATAGCTGTTGTGGCCAGGTCCTTATACGATGCATTTGTGCAGCTCCCGATACAGACCTGTTGGATGGGCAGAGGAGTGATACCCCTGATCGCCCTCACATTATCTGGAGTGTGAGGCATGGCGACAAGAGGCTCTAATTCCGACAGATTGATTTCAATATCCTTGTCATAGAAGGCATCCGGATCTGCTCTTAATTCGATCCAATCAACTTCACGTCCTTGAGAACGTAGAAAACGCATGGTCATTATGTCACTGGGGAAAATAGAAGTTGTGACACCACACTCGGCTCCCATGTTGGTGATGGTGGCCCTTTCGGGAACGGTGAGCTTTTCCAGCCCAGGACCGTCATATTCAAATACAACGTTCACATTGCCCCTTGTTGAGAAAATTGACAGCACCTTGAGGATGATGTCCTTTGCTGACACCCATGGTTGAAGTTGTCCTGTAAGACGTATCCTCGTGATATAAGGGTATGTGATCCAGAAAGGCTCACCGGCCATTGCGAGAGCCACATCAAGTCCCCCGGCGCCCACTGCAAACATGCCAAGTGCCCCGGCCGTGGGAGTGTGGCTATCGGAGCCCATGAGTGTTTTTCCGGGTTTTCCAAAGCGCTCAAGATGCACTTGATGACAGATCCCGTTACCTGGGCGTGAAAAAAAGATACCGTAACGCCTAGCAACGCTCTGAAGGTAACGATGATCATCAGCATTCTCAAAATCGATTTGGATGGTATTGTGGTCTACATAGCTAACCGAAAGTTCTGTTTGTACCTTCGTAATATCCATAGCTTCAAACTGTAAGTAGGCCATCGTTCCAGTGGCATCCTGGGTCAGCGTTTGATCAATGCGTATTCCGATCTCTTCGCCCGCTTTGGGTAAGCCGGATAGGATATGGGATCCAAGAATTTTTTCTGTTAGCGTCTTGCCCATGCCTTCATTAGTTTCCTATTTTGGGTGGAGTAAAATCAGCTTAATCGAACCAATAGAAAATTTATGGTTTCCCGTCAAGGTCGGGGCTGATGATAAAAAAAGGGGCAGAGTAACTGCCCCTTGTATTTGTAAAGCACAAATGCGGAAAACATCAGACTTTCTGATCAAGGTCCTTAATCCGGACGGCTTTGATGAAATGTTTGTCGTAGTAAGGATCATTAAGATTGCTTATCGTAACACTGCGCTGCCGTCCGGAAGCAGCGTGGACAAACTCATTGTTGCCGATATAGATGCCTACATGTCCAAAGGTACGCCGCGTATTGAAAAAAACAAGGTCACCCTCTTCTAGATTTTCTCTCGGTACACGGATTCCCACCCTGGCCTGCTCTCTTGCGGTTCTGGGTAAATTGATATCGAAGAACTGATAAATCTTTCTGACAAAGGCTGAACAATCTAAGCCTCGGACTGATGATCCGCCTAATCGATACGGTGCACCGAGGAATCCCTTTGCCACCTTAACAAGAAGATCCCGCTCATGGGTGCTATTCCAGTGGCCAAGTAGTACATCGCTGGCCTGCCGATCCTGCTCAATTTCAAGAAGATCTTCTTGGGAGATGATTTCCTGGTCAGACATACCCTCTTCTTCGCTGGCCGCGCTTTCTGAATCATCGCTGTTATAATTTGTTTCCACGGAAGCTTCAGTGTTTTTTGGTAGATAAAGAACAAGCCTCTGGCCAGTCCTCAGCCGATTGGATTTTAAATGATTCAACGCTTTAATATCACTTGAAGGCAGACCCGTCTTTCTTGAGATCGAGTGGATGCTGTCCCCTTTTTTTACAATATAAGTATTTGATTTAAATGAATGTTTTTTTAAGTTGCCACTCGTATGCCTATCACTTTGCTGGTTTTTAGCATACTTTTTACCGTTGGAAGGGATGATAAGTTTCTGGTGAATCTTGAGGGCATCGCTGTTAAGGCCATTTATTGCCTTTAAATCGTCAACGCTAACGCCTGTTTTTCTAGAGATGGTATAAAGGCTATCCCCCTTTCTAACCTTGTAAGTTTCCTTTGCAAATACTCCTCCACTCAGGAGAAAAATCAGGAACAGGACGAAAAGTCCCATCCACGGGAAAATCCGCCGTTGCATCATGAGTACCTCCTCTTGGGTAGTCGGGGGCTAGCCCACTTTGTAAACGGTGCACAGATTCGCCAATGGATGACGATTATACGCTGCACACTACAAATTTTTCGGTGTGGGTTTTTATAAGAAAAAAGAGTATATGTCAAACCGTTTTAGGTTTTTTTATGGTAAAAATTATAAATTATATTAATTTCAATAAGTTAATAAAAAAATACTGAGTTTTATATCAACAATAGGCACTTTGGTGTCCGTATTGACTTGGTTTTCATGGTAAAAACCTTTTTAAAAACAATCGTGCTAATGCTAATTACCGCTTTTGTTGCGGATCTTGGTTACTACCTTTTCATTCCCGATATTGCATTCCTTAAAAACAAAAATCCAGGCAAGACGGCTTTTATGGAATACAGGGAGAAGCAGTGGTACCGTAAGGGCATCAAGAGAACAATTAAGCAGCGTTGGGTGAAATTGTCAAATATTTCACCATATGCGATCAAGGCGGTTATTATAGCAGAAGATGATAAGTTCTGGACACATGAGGGCTTCGACTTTGAGGCGATACATAAGGCACTAGAGAAAGATCTGAAAAGAAAAAACGTCAGGGCTGGAGGCAGCACGATCAGTCAACAACTTGCTAAGAATCTTTTTTTATCTCCCTGCAAAAATCCAATACGTAAGTTCAATGAGGCGGTGCTTACTTGGCGAATTGAGCATAACCTATCGAAAAAACGAATCATTGAACTTTACATGAATGTCGCAGAGTGGGGTGATGGTATATTTGGAATTGAGATGGGTGCCCGGCGTCATTATGGAAAATCGTGCTCAGAATTGAGTGCAATGGAAGCTGCTAGGCTGGCAGCGGTTCTGCCGAATCCGCTACGATTCAACCCGGCCGGTTCATCCCGCTATGTGACGTATCGTTCTGAGAAGATCTATTCCATCATGATACGACGGGGTATTGTAATCCCTGAATATGAGGAAATTATGACCAATCTTACAACATCATCGCCTCAAGAGTTTTCACCACCTGAAGACAATTCACCACCCCCTGAGAATGTGTTAGCGAGTCCAGAACAGAGTAACCCCGATGACCTGGATTAGGTAGATAGCACAAAAAACTCAACAACGACCATACGTGAAGATGAACTTAAAAAATCCGAACAAACTGAATAAAATCATGTAGAAGCCGCTGTAATGCATTATCCAGTTCCCAATTATTTACAATCCAACCAACCAAGGTTATCCTAATAGCTTTGCACTTTGTACGCAATTTTTTTATAAGTGATCATGAACGATCTGGCACTAAATTGACGATCAATTGGGCCAGGGCATTAAAATGGGTGTGTGTTTGTTGTTATATCAGTACCCCGTTTAAATAAAGGGGAAACTTTTCCTTGGAGACGCCATGGGTCCTGAAGGCCGTGAGGGGTGTGGTCGTGACCGCTATATCTCGACCTGAGTCAAAGTAACGGTAGGGCCAAAGGATCTATACTCACCAGAAAGGCGACAATACTCTGAAACATTTTAAACACCATGAATTTTAATGAGTCATATGTCTCTAATTTTATACATGAAGAAAGGATTGTCATCATGCCCGGAGTATGTTAACCATTTTAAGACCGTGTAAATCAAAACCATTGTTAAGAAAAAAAGATATAGACATTTAGCGCCCGAGGGAATGATGATTGCGCGTCATCATTATTGACCATGTTTGGAGAAGATAAAGGCTGCTGAAAATGAAGACCGTCTCCATCCCTGCAAGACTCTGGTATGACAATGCAGAAAGAATACTCACCTTTCCTGAACGGTGGGAAGTGGATAATCTGACATCGCCTGGATTTGAGAAACCCAGACTCTCATCTGACATGATAAGGGAGAAGATTGCCAGACCATTAGCGGGCCCGAGCCTTGGGGAATTGGCATCAAGAGCAGAGCAAGCCGTTATCGTCATAGATGATATGACAAGGCCTACCCCGGTGAAAGACATTGCGCCGCACATACTCGATATTCTTCACCAAGCCGGAGTGAAACGTGAGCAGATTCGGTTCATATGGGCCCTTGGAAGCCATGGAGCGGCGGATATGATTGCTGCCCGCAAAAAGCTCGGAGAGGAAATTGTTGAAAATTATGCTGTGTTCAATCATGACCCCTTTCAGAATTGTGTATGGGTTGGTAGGACCCCAACCGGCGTGGAGTTATGGTTTAATCGGGAATACATGGCTTGCGACCTTAAAATTGGCATTGGATGCATTACAGCCCATGTTCATGTTGGTTTTGGCGGTGGGGCGAAACTGATCATGCCGGGCATGGCCAGTATCGAGACGATTAACCAGTTCCATAATCAGTTAAGTCGTGACCCCGCAAGGGCGGGGCTAGGGAACTTCGAGAACAACATCATGCGGGCCGAATGTGATGCTGCAGGCGATATGACCGGACTAAACTTTAAGGTGGATTGCCTGATCAATCGTCGGGGCGAAATCTCCGATCTATATGCCGGTCCCTTCAAAATGACTCATGCCGTAGGCGGGGAAGCAGCAAAAGAACATTACGGAATTCCCTTCGCGACGGGCTATGATGTGGCCGTCTGCAATGCCTATGGCAAAGCGAATGAGTCTGCTATAGCCCTGCTACTATCCCTTATAGTTCTAAAAGGCGGCGCTGCCGGGGTAGCGGTTCTAATTTGTGATGCATCAGAGGGGCAGATTCCTCATTATGTAATGCGGGCATGGGGTTCCACTTACGGGGGTCGCCATTTCGTTCCGCGTCAGAGAGGCTTCATTTCGCTTCTTTTTAAGAAGCTCATTATCATGAATCCGAATCCTGATCGGATGTTCCTTGATCTTATCTGCCATGCAGATGATGCGGTTGTCGTGAAGAGTTGGGATGAAGTGGTTGCCATACTTGAGAAGGATTATCCCGAAGGGGCACGTATTGCGGTTATCCAAGATGGTACGGTTCAGTATATCAAAAAACCAGCATCATGAAAGGGACAGCTTGTTTACTATCGGGTTCATAGAGAGGCTTGGCCGGCATGGGAATACTGCTCGTAAAAAGGTTATGGCGGTTTATGGCAAAGGAAAGAACATTAGGAGGAATTGAAAGAGGTAGTACTGGTTAAGAAAAAAACGGCGCTAAAAATTTCGCGAAGAGAGTCGGCATGAAGACGGTCTTGTTTATCTTGATTCTCATGATCCGGTAGTCAAGGATCTTGGGAACTAGAAATAACCCTCATAGGGAGGGCAGTGCATGTCAAAATTGATGAGTCGTCAAGAGGGAGCCCAATATCTGCTTATGGGCAATGAGGCGATTGTCCGAGGGGCTCTCGAAGCAGGTGTCCGTGTGGCAGCGGGCTATCCCGGGACACCTTCGTCTGAAATTATCGAAAACTTTGCCAAGGTAGCTCAAGAAGCGAACTTGTATGTTGAATGGTCGGTGAACGAAAAGCTGTCTATGGAAGTGGCGGCGGCAGGGTCTTTCGCCAACCTCAGGTCACTGTGCGCCATGAAACAGAATGGCGTTAATGTAGCCTCTGATTTTCTCCTGCACCTGGCCGGTTCGGGAACTCGCGGCGGGATGGTACTTGTGAGCTGTGAAGATCCAGGTGCGCTGTCCAGCGTCAATGAAGGAGATTCGAGGCATTTTGCACGGATGGTAGAAATTCCGCTTTTGGAGCCAGGAAATTTCCAGGAAGCCAAGGATATGACCCGTTGGGCTTTTGAGCTTTCTGAAGAGTTGGGGACTCTGGTTATGATCCGTTCCGTTACCAGACTGTCTCATGCAAGCGGCAATGTGGTTTTTGGGTCACTTTCCGATGAGTTGCGAAAAGCCGAGTTCAAATATGATGGCTTTATACTTGATCCAAAGGAAGGTACAGTCGTGGCTGGCCCCGTAGGATACAAACATGGCCTTCAACAGGATAGGATTAGGAAAGCCAGAGAGATTTATGAAAAAAGTCCGTTTAACATATATGAAGGCCCGCAGAAACCGGAAGTGCTCATTATTACTAGCAGTGCCTGTTACTTATATAGCAGAGAAGCTATCCATCTGATGAACCTTGAGGATAGCGTGGGGCTTCTGAAGCTTGGCACAACTTGGCCGCTGCCCACAAAACTTGTGAAAAAATACCTCTTGGCAACTGAGAAGATCCTGATTGTTGAGGAAGTGATTCCTTTTATAGAGGAAGGCGTTAAGGTCATTGCAGCCGAGACTGCAGATGAGATCGGCATCAAGACTTTTTTTGCAAAAAACGACGGTACAATTGCTTCGATTGGCGAACTGAACACTGATGCAGTCATTGCCGCTTTAGGAAAAATCCTTAGCATCTCTTATACGATGATGTCTGAAGATTATGAAAAGAAGGCACAGACGGCCAGCTTCGCTAAAGCGCCAGTCCGAGAGCTAACTTTTTGCCCCGGGTGTCCTCACCGTGCATCATTCTGGAATATCCATCAGGCCCTCCAGATGGATCATCGACAGGGGTTCGTGTGTGGCGATATAGGATGCTACACCCTTGCGCTTCTCCCCTGTGGATTCAGCACCATCAAGATCGCCCATGCAATGGGCTCCGGGATTGGCGTGGCAAGCGGCTTTGGGCAGCTTAAGCCTTTTGGCATGGACCAGCCCGTGCTTGCTGTTTGCGGCGATTCCACATTTTACCATGCAGTCATACCCGGACTGATCAACGCGATCCACCACCGGGCTGACTTAACATTGGTCGTTCTGGACAACAGTGGAACTGCTATGACAGGATTCCAGCCGCACCCTGGCTTGGAGGTGAATGCCATGGGTAGGACAGTGCCATCAGTGGACATTGCCAAGATTTGTGAGGCAATGGGCGCACATGTGGAAACGCATGACCCATTTAATCTTACAGAGACACGAGAAGCCCTGAACACCCTTATGGAAAAGAAGGGATGCAAGGTCCTAATCCTTAAACAAAAGTGCGCACTGAGCCCTGAGAAGAGGGCCAAGAAGCACTACGAGGTGCATGTCGAAGAAACGCGTTGTCTTGGAGACTTATGCGGATGCAATCGCCTCTGTACACGCATTTTCTGCTGTCCGGCACTATTCTGGGATAAGGAGAATAAGAAAACCCGTGTAGATGAAGTGCTCTGTGCAGGCTGTGGCGTTTGTGCTTCGATATGTCCAGAAGAGGCTATATGGAAACAGGAGGTCGTATAATTGATGGGAAATAGTAAGCTTCCAAAGGATCCTTTTAATGTCATTATAACAGGAGTCGGAGGTCAGGGAAACGTCCTGGCGTCACGGATTTTTGCCAATATGTTTGTTCGCAGAGGATTCCAGGTAACTATTGGAGAAACATTCGGGGCATCGCAGAGGGGTGGTTCCGTTATGAGTCATCTCAGAATATCCGCAATCTCTGCATGGAGCCCCCAAATACCCAAAGGAAAGGCGGATGTAGTCGCCTCGCTGGAGCCAATCGAAGCTCTCAGGGTTCTGGCTGTATACGGCAATCCGGATGTTCAGGTTCTCGCTAATGCACGACCGATCTATCCGGTGGGAGTCATTGCTGGTATGCAAATATATCCGGATATAGAGGAAATCAGGAAATCATTGGAAGAGCTCTCGAGAAAGGTCTGGATCATTGATGCCACGGATGAAGCTGTAAGGCTTGGCTATCCGATTCTGGGCAATGTAATCATGATCGGTGCTTTGTGCAAGGTGGGTGAACTGCCGGTTGGCAGGGATGATTTTGAAGCCGTTATCTGCGAGAGCGTCGGCAATGACAAGGTGAGAATTAATTTGGAGGCCTTCGATTTGGGACAGAAATTTCTAACATCATAGGAGATCTCATCTAATGAAAAATATCTTTAGGGCTGTTAAAGTAAGCGATCATGTTTACTGGGTTGGGGCCATTGACTGGGCAATCCGAGAGTTCCACGGATACACGACCCGGAGGGGTTCGACTTATAACGCCTATTTGGTTCTTGCAAATAAAATAACCTTGATCGACACGGTCAAGGCACCGTTTCGTGAGGAGCTGCTTTCCCGGATTGCATCTATCGTTGATCCCAAAGAGATTCAATATATCATATCCAACCATTCTGAAATGGACCATTCAGGGTGTCTGCCGCAAGTCATTGATTTCATTAATCCTGAGAAAATCTATACTTCTGTCATGGGTGCGAAAGCACTTGAGGATCATTTCCACATGTCACGTGATATCATTCCCCTAAAAGATGGGGACAGTGTAAGTTTGGGTAATCTTAGCCTCTCTTTTTTGGAAACCAGGATGCTCCATTGGCCGGATAGTATGTTTTCCTATCTGCAGGAGGAGAAGATCCTTTTTTCACAGGATGCCTTCGGTATGCACCTTGCATCATCGGGACGCTTCGATGATGACATTGATCCGGACATTCTCGATTTCGAAGCTTCAACTTATTACGCTAACATAATTCTCCCCTATTCACCGCTTGTAGTAAAGCTTCTTGACAGGGTTGAAAAAATGGGGATCGGTTTTAACATCATTGCTCCAGATCACGGGCCAATCTGGCGGAAAAATGTAACCGGGATTATTGGCAAATATAAGCACTGGGCGTCACGTAAACAGGATTTAAAAGCTGTGGTGGTTTATGCAACAATGTGGCACAGCACGGAGATGATGGCCCGGGCGATCAGTGAAGGTCTGGCGGCAGGGGGGGTAACAGTCAAGTTAATGTCCATGGACCAATCCCACCGCAGTGATGTGGCATATGAAATTCTTGATGCTGGCGCGGTTGTCGTTGGATCGTCAACCCTGAACAACCATATTCTTCCGAACATGGCTGACATCCTGACGTACCTGAAAGGGCTCAGGCCAACTAACCTCATTGGGGCTGCATTCGGCTCTTATGGATGGAGCGGTGAAGCTATCGGGGAGCTGGAACAATTTCTTAAGGATATTAAGGCGGACAGGATCGGTGAAACGATCAAGGCACGTTACGTGCCCGATTCGGATAATCTAATGAAATGTTATGCTTTAGGAGGTCTTATCGCCTCGAAGCTCAGGGACAAGATTGTAGCGCAATAAAAAATTATCCTGCCGGGAGACGTTTATGAGAACGTATGTTCGAACAGTTTGCAGTTATGTCTATGAAACCCAGAAGAGTGATCTTGACTCCGGGATTGTTCTGGGCACTGCATCCGAGGATCTTCCAGGCGATTGGGTCTGTCTGATATGTGTCTCTTTGAAGAATGATTTCGAACCAGCGTAAAAATCCATATGTTGATGGTTTTGTGCTTTTGTAATCGGAAAGGAGCGAGATAATATGGACCCGATCAAAAATGCACTTTATCAGGCCTATACCGGTGAATCTAAAGCGGCGTTGCGACTGAAAGTTTACGCTGAGAAAGCTGAACAAGAGGGGTATCCCCAGATGGCGAAACTTTTCAGAGTCATTGCATTATCCGAAGAATTTCACGGTGCTAGGGCGCTGAGGCTTCTTAAAGAGATCAAAAGTACGGAGGAAAATCTTGCTGCCAGCTTTGAATCGGAGCAGCATGTTGCGGAGGTTGCTTATGACAGGTTTGTCAAGGAGGCCGAAGCAGTTGGAGACAAGGCGGCAGTGTTGCATTTCAGCCAAAGCAGGGATGTAGAGGAGGTCCATGCGAAGCTTTATAAGGAAGCAATGAATCATTTTATGGAGGAAAGGGACACAACGTATTATGTCTGCAGGGTATGCGGATACGTCTCCGATGGAATCCTGCCTGACGAATGTCCTATCTGTGCCGCTAAAAAGGACCAATTCGTAGAGGTTTCTTAATTCTAAAAAGGAGTCCTTAATGGGTTTGCTGATACGATGGCTAATCCAGACTATCGCCATTCTGACGGCATCCTATCTTTTAGAAGGTATTCACGTCAGCGGTTTTTTCCCCGCCTTTTTCGCTGCTGCACTGCTGGGCATCCTCAATGCCCTTTTTCGTCCGGTGCTGTTGATTCTGACACTTCCCATCAATATACTAAGTCTAGGCCTGTTCACATTTTTCATCAATGCCTTTCTGCTGAAGATGGTTTCAGGTGTTATTCCCGGATTTGATGTGCATGGCTTTTGGACGTCAGTATTCGGAGCTCTGATCATCAGTGCCGTTAGTGCTGTCCTCAATCTTGTCATTAGCGATTCCGGAAGAGTTGATGTTATCAACTTGAAAAAACGGGGCGGGCAATGGCGGTAATACATGATTTGACCCCGGCGATGCGCCAATTTGTTGAGATCAAATCCAAGTACCCGGACTGCATTCTTTTTTTCAGGATGGGAGATTTCTATGAAATGTTTTTTGATGATGCAATTAGGGCCTCACAGATTCTCGAAATAACCCTAACTTCGCGGAACAAGGGTAAAGCGGATGCTATTCCTCTGTGCGGAGTGCCCTATCATGCAGCTTCATCCTATATAAGCCGTCTGATCGAGAAAGGTTTCAAGGTTGCAATCTGCGAGCAGGTAGAAGATCCAAGGCTGGCAAAAGGAGTTGTTCAACGGGAGGTTGTCCGTGTTATAACGCCGGGTCTCGTCGTAGACCCTGAATGCCTCGATGCGCGCCAAAATAATTTTCTAGCTGCACTTTGCCGTTCCAACGGGACTTATGGCTTGGCCTTTCTTGATATTTCAACCGGTGAATTTTTTGTAACAGACTCTTTTGATGAAGATTCTTTTTTGGAAGAGGCAGCAGGGTTTGAATTCCGTGAAGTCCTGATTGCCGGAGATCTATCCAGTGAGAGCCGAATAAACGAACTCATTGAGAATGCATCATTCGGCAGGGTTGACTTTATACCTGATGATTATTTTAATACCGCGAACGCACTCATGAGGATTCAGAATTATTTTTCAACGGATCATCTAAAAAAACTTAATGCGGAAAAACATCCGGCCTGGGTAACGGCAGCCGGAGCCATCCTTCGTTATGTTGAGGAAACACAAAAAGGGCACCTTCAACATATTCATGAAATACAATGGTATCAAAGTGACCAGGTTCTTCTTATCGATGAAATAGCCAAACAGAATCTCGAATTGTTTAGGACATCTCAGGATCAGCGAAAAGTCGGCTCACTTTTTCACATCCTCGATAAGACGGTTACAGCCATGGGGGGAAGACGTTTGCAAGGGTGGCTTTCCCGCCCTTTAGTAAGGGTAAAACCTATTCGAAAGAGGCATGCTGCTGTTGCAGATCTGACTGGTCAGCATTTGCTGAGGGAGAACATTCGGCGACTCCTTTCACAGGTTTATGATCTTGAGAGACTTGCTGCGCGTGTGACGATGGGGCTAGCAAATGGGCGGGATCTTGTAGCCTTGAAAGGTTCCCTGCAGGCAATTTCTGATATTATTATTACCCTCGAGCCGTTTACGGCGGCTCGCCTGCAGGAAATCAGGATGGGGCTAGATTCACTTCCGGAAGTCAGTAGACTGATTGACAGCGCCATTGTTGACGATCCACCCTTGACGATTCGTGAAGGAGGAATCATTAAGGAAGGGTATGATGAAGAACTTGACCAGCTTATTTATCTGACCCGTGATGGCAGGCAGTGGATAGCAAGGCTTGAAGAAAAGGAACGTAAACGTACAAACATCTCATCTTTGAAGGTTGGGTTCAACAGTGTTTTTGGATATTATATCGAAGTGACGAAAGCTAATACGGCGCTAGTCCCTGATGATTATATCCGGAAGCAGACGCTTGTTAACGCCGAGCGATATATTAATGAAGAACTGAAGGAGTACGAGGCAACGGTACTTCAGGCGGATGAGAAGCGCAGAGAGCGGGAGTATGTCCTATTTGTTGATATTCGTGGCAGGATTGCATCGGAAGTGCGGAGGATACAGGCAACAGCTTCCTGCGTTGCCGATCTTGATGCACTTGTATCCCTGGCCGAAGTTGCTGTCAAATATCATTATTGCTGTCCTGAAGTGGCAGAGGATGATGTAATTGAAATTCGTGAAGGCCGGCATCCGGTTGTGGAGCATATGCCGATTCCAGACGGTTTTGTACCCAATGACATTTTGTTGGACCGTGACAGGAGCCAATTGTTGATCATCACGGGCCCCAACATGGCTGGCAAATCGACGTTCATTAGACAGGCAGCATTAATTGTTCTGATGGCCCAGATGGGTAGTTTTGTGCCGGCATCTTCTGCCCGAATAGGTGTAGTTGATCGAATTTTTACTCGTATTGGCGCATCGGATAGCATAGCGAAGGGACAGAGTACGTTTATGGTGGAAATGAATGAAGTAGCCCGCATTTTGAAAGGAGCGACACCACGAAGCCTTATTATTCTTGACGAGGTAGGTCGTGGAACCAGCACGTATGATGGATTGAGCATTGCTTGGGCTGTTGCGGAACACCTCCATGATGCGCCGAGTCTCAGCCCGAGAACAATGTTTGCAACGCACTATCATGAACTGACGGAACTGGCGGATACAAAAAAAGGTGTTAAAAACTATCATATAGCGATCCGTGAATGGGGAGACCGTATCATTTTTTTGCGAAAGGTAGTGGAAGGAGGAATGAATCGGAGTTATGGCATACAGGTTGCGAGGCTTGCCGGTATTTCATCGAATGTGCTGGACAGAGCCAAAGAAATTTTGAAGAATCTTGAAAAAGGGGAACGGGATGCCCATGGGATGCCGAAGATTGCTCGCGGGTCAAGGATAGATAAAAATGAGCAGCAACTGAAACAGCTCAACCTGTTTGTTGACGAGGGAGAAGCGGTGATTCAAGAAATTCGTGAGACGGATCTTCTGAAAATGACCCCGCTTGATGCGATGCATTTGATACAGATCTGGAAAGATAAACTGACAGTTTCTTAAGAAGTCTGCCTCAAAAATTGATGAACAACGATCAGTGGCCAATTATCATATAAGGTCTTAAGTAGAAAAATTAATTTTTATGATGGAAGCTTTATAAGCATGGCAGATCAAAGAGGCATTATTCTGGAAAGAACGGATGGAGGTAAGGCTGCCGTGTATATGAATGGCCGCCTTTCAATGGACCGTTTTCAGGAACTCGAAGCCGAGTGTAAAAAAATCATGAGGGATGTCCGCTTTGTTAGTCTTACGATAGATTTAACCGGTGTTAGCTATATTGACAGCTCTGGAGTATTGCTGATTCACGCGCTTTGCAGGTTGGCAGAAGGACATGGATCTCCTTGCAAAATAATATACGGTAACGACGAGAACAAACGGATAGTAGATCTTTATGAAGCTGCCGCTGAGTCTGCTACCGTGAAAAAAGATATTGAGTTAACATACGGCATTTCAGTCATGATTGGTTCATGGCTTGAGAAGGTCTGGGAAGACTTCGAAAAATTCATGATATTTATAGGGGAAGTTATCATGGCCATGGGACGCTCTGCGCTTTATCCGCATACCGTCAGATGGAGTGCAGTCTTGAGTTATGTGAAAAAGGCAGGCGTGGATGGATTTCCAGTCGTCGGGCTGATTGGACTCTTAGTGGGTCTGATCATGGCGTTTATGGCTTCACTACAGCTTAAGCAATTTGGTGCTAATATATATGTTGCCTCCCTCGTGAGTATCGCCATCGTTAAAGAGCTTGGTCCGATTATGACGGCCATCGTGATAACAGGCCGGTCAGGATCGGCGTTTGCCGCCGAAATAGGAACAATGATGGTTAATGAAGAGGTTGATGCACTTCGGATAATGGGACTTGATCCAAACCAGTTTTTGGTCATACCAAAAATTTTGGCCTCACTGCTGGTCGTTCCCCTCTTAACAATTTATGCCGATCTCTTGGGGATTATTGGTGGATTGATAGTTGGTGTAACAGGTCTTGACCTGACGGCATACGCATACATCAACCAAACCATTAAAACGATGCAGGCCTTCGATATCACATGGAGCTTGCTGAAATCGCTCTTCTTCGCCATTATGATTACAACAATCGTCTGCTATCGAGGTTTTCAGGTCAGGGGGGGAGCAGAATCTGTCGGAGAGGCTGCCACATCGGCAGTTGTTTCAGCGTTATTTATCATTATTATTATAGATTCGGTATTTGCAGTAATGTTCCATTATATTGGATGAGATAGAAGGTTTGGCAAGATGGATCGAGAGCCGGTCATCGTTGTTGAAAATCTTCGGGCTACCTATGGAGACCACCTGGTTCTGGATAACGTATCTTTCCGGGTCTACCCAGGGGAAATTTTTGTTATTGTCGGAGGCAGTGGATGCGGCAAGTCTACATTGCTGAGATTCCTTATTGGGCTATATCGTCCGGAATTTGGCAGGGTTGTGGTCAATGGTGTTGACATGGCGATAGCTGACGAGGAAGAGAAGAGAAGGCTTACCAGGACAATGGGCGTTTTATTCCAATCCAGTGCGCTGTTAGGCTCCATGACTTTGGCTGAAAATGTTTCGCTTCCTTTGAAAGAGCACACGAATTTCCCTGATGAGACCATCGAAAAAATCATTCAGATGAAGCTCGGCTTGGTGCATCTTTCTGGATATGAGGATTACCTACCATCGGAACTTTCTGGAGGCATGAGAAAGCGTGCCGGTATTGCCAGGGCAATGGCCCTTGATCCGACGATTCTTTTTTTTGATGAACTTTCAGCAGGGTTAGATCCAGTGACATCTGCTGAATTGGATGTAATGGTACGCTCTATCAACGAAGGTATGGGTACGACCATCGTTGTGGTGACCCATGAACTGGAGTCCATTTTTTTTCTTGCCCATCGGGTCATCATGTTGGATAAGGATGCAAAAGGGATCATTGCTGAGGGAGACCCAAGGGTTCTTAAGGAAAAATCAATCGATCACCGTGTGAGCGATTTCTTTAACCGGCGGTCTCCAACATGGGGCAAGGGGGCAAAGGATTGATGAAAGCGCAAAAGACTGCATTGTTCCTTACGGGACTTTTCGTTTCAATTGGGCTTGTGATTGGAGCCAGTGCGATCATCTGGTTAGGGGCGACCAATTACTTTCAGAAGGGCAAGGTTTACGTCTCCTATTTTGACGAATCCGTCCAGGGGCTTTCCCCGGATTCTGTTGTCAAATTTCGAGGTGTAGAAGTGGGACGCGTACAGGGTATAGGTGTGGCACCAGACAACAAGCTTGTTGAAGTTATTATAAAGGCCAATCTTGGTGGTCTAAGCGGCGAAAATCTAGTGGCACAGCTTAAAGCGGCTGGGATAACGGGTATTGTTTTTGTCGAATTGGATTTGAGAGAAAAGGGAGAAGCTCCTGTAACGCCGGAAATTACTTTTAACCCTCCATATCCGGTCATTCCTTCTCGGCCTTCGGGAATGAAGAGATTTCTATCTGATATAGACCAGCTCTTGGATAAGCTGAAGAAAATAGATATCCAAGGTCTGGTAAATGGAATACATAGTCTTGTTGATCGCATAGATAAGATTGCGGCCGATAAAAGGACTATGCAGATTATCGCGAATATTGACTCAACAACAAATCACATGGAAAAAACAATGGCAAAAATCAACCAAATTACTTCAGAGGGTAAAGTGGATGATGTACTCAATGAAACCAAGAATGTGATGATAGAATCCCAAACCCTTTTGAGAAAGCTTGACAAGGATCTTGATGCTTTGAAGCTGGCCGAGCAAGGAGATGTAGCTAGGCAGTGGATAGGGGACATGAATGATCGAACTAGGATTATGTCACAGGACATGCAGGCGGCCATAGAGAATCTCAGGCGCGTGTCGCAGGAAATGGAAATTCTGATGGAGCGTATTCAGGTCAGCCCGGGAGATATGATTTTTTCTCACGTGCCTCCAGAGGGTAGGAAAGGGGTCAGGCAATGAGAAAGATGATCCGGAACTTCTACAAAGACATAGCCTCGGGTTTAAAAGAAGGTTTGATAGAAATGACGTCGGTCAGGTGGTTCTTTGTATTGATTGGTTTTTTCGTCTTCCTGGTGATTGGTTGTTTTGGCTCAAGAACAGTCATTATGGGAGACCAATACGTTCTTGAATATGCATCACCCCAATTGGATGACCTTGTTCCTCTGAAAGAAGCCATCAAGGTGGAACGCTTTTCCTCATCGGCAGATAATGACAGCTATGCCATGGTCTGTCGCCAGAAGCCTTTTTTGCGACAGGTCAATCCTTACGCGCGCTGGCGGATACTGCCAGCGGATATGATAAGTGACAAAATCGTACGAGATTTGCGAAACGTCAAAATATTCCGAGCTGTATTTTCGTGGCGTGACACCCAACCGGCAAGATTCGTTATTCAGGGGGAAGTTGAAGAATTTCTGAAGTTAGAAGGAGGCAACGATGCTGCTGCTCGACTTGATATTCGAATAAAACTGCTTGATACCAAAACAAGAGATGCAGTGGACCGCATTGTATCTACAAAGGAATACAAGATAGAAGAACCAATACTTTCAGAGACTGCGGAAGAATATGCTGCTGCCATGAGCAGGGCGACGGCTCACTTTTCTGCGGATCTGCTTCGTAATATTTATCAAACTGTTAAGGAGCGTACACTCTAAGATTTTTCAAATGACAGCCACTATATTGTAAAAAGGCGTAGAGGCAACATAAGGCCCGACCGACTAAATAATGAAATAATAACAAAATTATGTTAAGAAGAACAACTATTACACGGCTTCATAAAGAAGAGATTCAATATGTGTAACAGCTCTATCAAAAGGCTATCATTCCTCCTGCTGATGTTGCTGCTTTTCTCTTATGCAAACGAGAGCTTGGCAGCGGAAGAGCTTACTCCTGAATTCGCCCCAGTGGATCTTAATCCCATGTTGGCTTCAGGAGAATGGGTGCAACGGGCAAACAATTTCACCATTCTTTTTGACAATTCTGGATCCATGCGGGAACCCTTTCAGGGACGGGATAAGTTCAGTATAGCGAAAGATATTGTGAACTATATCAATTTGACAATTCCCGTTATGAAACTAACAGGTACATTGAGAATATACGGCCTGAATCTCGCGACCCTCAATTTCAGCACGATCAGCATATATGGGCCAGCGGAATATTCAAGGTCCAAATTCGAAAACGCATTGAATTCAATCAGTGATCCCAGAGGGGGGACTCCTTTGGAGCGGCAGATCAATGCTGATATTAAAGAATTGAGAGGTGCAAACGGGCAGATTGCAGTCATCATCATTTCCGATGGAGAAGAAATGGGTAATGTGCCGATTACCTCTGCCGAGATGATGAAGGCTATATATGGGGACAGAATCTGTATCTATACCATTCAAGTTGGCGCTGATCCCGCCGGCAGGACTCTTTTGGAGCAAATTGCCAAAGTGGGTAGTTGTGGATTTTATATCCGGAGCGATCATCTCAAATCTAACTCTGAAATAGCTGATTATGTGGAAAAAGTTTTTCTTACGAGGAAACCATCTGAAGGTGCCAAGCCCTTTGAACCGATCCCCCCGCCTCCCCCACCGTCCTCTCCGCCACCTCCTCCCCCTCCCGCACCCGTAGTGGAGGAGAAGAAGGCCCCGGAGGTTCCCACGGAGACTGAGCAGAAGATCATTGAAAAGGGCAGGGTCACATTGATGATTCAGTTTGACACGGCGAAGGCCGTGGTGAAGCCGAAGTATTATGATGAGATCAAGAAGGTGGCCGATGTGATGCAGAGGCATCCGGACCTGCATATCGTGATTGAGGGGCATACGGACAATGTCGGTGGGGCGAAGTACAACCTCAACCTGTCCCAAAGGAGGGCCAATGCCGTGGTAAAGGTCATTGAGACCAGGTTTAAGATTGATGCCTCGCGGCTCAAGGCGGAAGGCTTTGGTTACTCCAGACCGATCGCAAGTAATAAAACTGCCGAAGGGCGGCAGAAGAACCGCCGGGTTGAAGCGGCCGTGGAATATACTTTCCAAGGAAAAAGATAGATTTGCTAACGATTTGGAAGTGATCGGTTTCATGGAAACGATATTCCTTAATGTAATTCTCCCATCTTCTCATTTTGCCAATCCCAAAGAGGTGTAAAATTTAAAGAAGCTGCTGGTTGTAAAAAAGTTGCTTGCGGTAAGAGGGTTTTCATAGCCACAAATATCCAATTTTGGTATGGTCAGGAATAATATCAAGCTGAATTCATACACCAGAGTCGCGGTCTTGTTACATGGATAAGCTTGTCACAAGAAACCCTACGGCTGTTGGAAGGTAAATTAACTATTGAATCATAGTGGTGGTCATTCAGTCTGTAGAAGTCAGATCATTCATGAACCTTAAAGTATAGCGGTGCCTTTTAGGTTTGAAAATTTGTTTGTATTAAAGGAAGATCCAGTTGTCCACACTTCAGGCGGTGATACTCGGATTTGTTCAGGGACTGGGGGAGTTTCTTCCTATATCCAGCTGAGCTCATGTGATTCTGGTCCCATGGCTGTTTTCGTGGAAGGATCCAGGATTGACATTCGACGTTGCTCTGCATGCTGGGACCTTGGTTGCGGTAATCACCTATTTTTGGAAGGATTGGCTTCTGATGATTAAACAAGGCCTTACTGCTGCACAGAGTAGAGAAGGCAGGCTGTGCTGGTATCTTGTTGTTGCTACAGTTCCGGGAGCAGCTGCTGGTTTTTTGCTGGAAAAAAAGGCTGAAACCATACAGGTCACCGCCACTTATAGCATGCATGCTGATCACCATGGGCATTATTTTATATTGGGCGGATAGAAAAGGCTCCAAAAAGATTGGAATGGACAACTTGACACTTAGAACTGGCATTATGATCGACCTGTCTCAGGCATTAGCAATTATTCCTGGTGTATCGCGCTCCGGTATTACGATAACATCGGGATTACTAATGGGATTGACTAGGGAGGCAGCTACCCGTTTCTCATTTTTGATGTCGACACCTATTATCTTAGGGGCAACCATTGTAAAGTTGCCCTGCGTTTTATTGAGTCCATCCATGATAACGATACAATTTATAACAGGGGTTCTGGTTTCCTGTGTAGTGGGTAGAGTCAGTATTGGATTCCTGCTTCGGTATGTATAGACGAGAAATTTTGTGCCCTTTGTTTGGTATCGATTTATTCTGGGTTACTTGGTATTCATAATGGGCCTGATGCATTGAATACACTATTTTGTTTCGCCATTTAGAAAATCAGAAACAAGCCGGAGGTATTCTGAAAGTAGCTGTTTACTGACCACAAAGATATGACCGATGTTTTTTTCGATCGTCCGGTTCAGACCGCCACTTGTTAAACTGATATTGCCACCATTATCATGCTGTTCCCATATCTCGCTGGCAACACAGGAGCCTGGAGGAGCTATGGGGTCTCTGGAGCCGCGGTAATCAAAAATCCGGACACCGGCTTGGCGGAGCGTGTCCATGTTGACGGGTTTTCCATCTAGATCTGGAATTTTTGAAGGCAGGCAATAAGTTCCTTCCACAAGTTGATTTCCCAAGAAAAACTTTTCAATCCATTCCTGGTGAGCTCTAGCGGGGAATTTGGTTCCGTGCGTCAGCCAATATAGAAATGGTGCCGATTCTTCTATGGCATGCGGCTGAGTGGCCCTACCGTAAAAGCCCATCAGAACCGTATAATGCTCGAAGCCTCACACTGTGGCACTTTGAGTTCCTGACTACTTCAAAGTGTGAGAATCCAATCTTTCCATGGGTAGCTCTTTCGGAATACTCCTTGGGATCGAAGGCATTGAATTTGTGCAGGCATTCAAGGCGCAGGCGATTTTCATCAAGGTACTGTTGAAAAGTTATGGCATCCTTTCCATCTGGATTCTTTCTCATGAAGGGCATATCTTCGTTCTCGAAAGGTGTTTCCGTGATGACAACAAGCAGACACTTGAGCATTTGCTTCATGGCTGCTAGCCGCGTCAAGCCAACGGAATTGTAACTGTATTCCAACTGGGCAAACTCCCGAATTTATTCTTTGAGCATCTGATGGCCTTCCGGTGTTGTGCATACGACATGGGCTTTGTCCCTGTCAAATTTTGTGTCTTTCATGAAATATCCACAGAGATAGTAAAGAAGTCTCGCATAATTCTTATATATCCAGCTCTTTTCCGGATCGAACTGTCATCCGGGCGTGGGCCTTAATCGGTTCGATAAGCAATACTTTGATGAATGCACTCTGCCAGTTGGCAGCCATGGCTATCGGGTCAAAGAATTGGGAATTCTCGATCAATCCATCAAGAAATTGCTGATACTGAAATAATGCTCGGGTTTGAATCCCTAACCACATACTTTTCCATGGAACAGCGGTATTCAGACCTTCAGGATTATCGGTGGGGGTTTTCCCCATCAAATTTAAGAGGATTGATGGCGTAATCCGACTTTCGCTCTCCATAAGAATCCTTCAGGGCATGAACCAACATAACATTAAAATCAGGTGTTATGCTTTACATATTTTTGATGAGTGGTTTTAAGATACCTGAAAAGTATTGTAGCAAATATCGGGCAAAAGGTTTGTTGTTGATGTTATTGAAAATGGAGCGACGTAATCTCCTTTATATTGACAACTAAAATCTATAATGTTGATCGCCAGCAGCTAAGCTTCGAGATTGCCACGTCGGTCAGTACTTCCTAAGAAACTTTGTTCAATTCCTGTTTGAGATATTTTATTCCCATGTCATTGCGAGGTTTTCCCATCCTTGTCTCTACAGGAAGCTTGGTGATAAGGCAGTCTAGTGAAAGTTTTAAGAACCCGAAATTACTGCTTCGCTTTAACGGCCTCCCCGCAATGATCTCATGTGCAATTAGACGAATTTTGGTTGGCAATCAAGTTCTCTTCAAGAATTACATCCCTAAGAAACTCTAGAATCAACTAGAGCAAAGTCACCCTGTTAAGGTGCCGCGAAGGCTATCGGCTATCAGGTTATTTAATGCAAACGCGTCGTACTTGATTGAGATCTGTGAAGCCTTTGAGGGATTTCAAAATTCCATCTTGGAGGAGAGTGGTCATTCCTTGAGCAGTAGTCGTATCGCGAATGGCCTCGACGGTGTCATGTTTTTGGATAAGGCGCTTGATTTCATCGGTGTTTATCAGCAGTTCGTGGATGCCCATACGGCCTCTGTAACCGGTTTTATCGCACTGGTCACAACCTTTGGGACGGTATAAGGTCAATTCAGGCTTGTAAGAAATGTTAAGTTTCTCAAATTGATCCCGACCATAACTGTTGACAAGCTCTTCAAATTCGTCAGCACTTGGATGATATGCCTCCTTGCATTTCTTGCAAAGCGTCCGGACAAGACGTTGCGCAAGTATGCATAGTAATGAATCAGCAAAATTCAGAGGGTCGATACCCATATCGAGAAGTCTTACAACAGTCTCAGGAGCGCTATTTGTATGAAGGGTACTAAATACAAGGTGGCCAGTAAGCGAGGCTTCCACACCGATTTTTGCTGTTTCAAAATCACGCATTTCCCCAACCATGATAACATCGGGATCCGCTCGAAGGAATGCACGCATTGCAGCGGCAAAATCAAAGCCAATTTTGGGATGTACCTGAACTTGGCGGAGTCCGTATTGGGTAATTTCGACTGGATCTTCGGCAGTCCAGATTTTACGGTCCGGCGTGTTGATATGACGCAGAGCAGCGTGCAATGTCGTTGTTTTTCCTGAACCGGTTGGGCCAACGCAGAGGCACATCCCATAAGGTTTTTCAACTGCCTTTACAAGTTCTTTAAAATTTCTCTCTGAAAGTGCCATGTCTTCAAGGGGCATGGTTTCACCTTTAGCGAGGATTCGCATGACCACATCTTCCACGCCTCCTTGCGTTGGGACGGTTGCCACGCGGAGTTCAATTTCTTCGTTACCGGAGCGTTTAAATTTAATTTTCCCATCCTGTGGAATGCGGCGAATTGTGATATCTAGGTTTGACATGATTTTAATTCTGGACACAACAGCATTTCTGTAACTGAAGGGTACGGTTTGGTACAGTGCACAAGAGCCATCAATGCGATAACGAATTTCAACATTTTTCTTTGCGACATTAGGTTCTATATGAATATCCGATGCACGACGGCTGTATGCATCATTAATGATCTTATTAACGAGTTGCATGATGACGCTATCCGATTCCGTTACTTCTTCATCCTCTTCATCAATCACTTCCTCGGATGAATCCAATTTGCCCAGAATATCCGTAATGGAAGACTCCTCTTCGGGGGTATGGTAGAAAATATTGATGTATTTGTTGATATCATCAGTCAATGCTACATCATATTTTACGGATTTTGTCCTCAGAAGGCTTTCAATCATATCCCGTTTCAGGATATTATTTGGATCGTCAACAATAACGCGAATCACGCCATCCACTTTCTCAAGGGGTACCCATGACTCGCGTCGCAGATAATCTTTTTTTAGATTTTTTAGCAGATCGGTTGGAATCGGGATCTTATCGTTAAAGGTGATGAACTTGCAATGATAGAACTCCTCAAGAGACTTTCCTATATCATCCTTTGAGATCTTGTATTTGCGCATCAGGAAATTTTCCATCGTTTCCCGCTGTTCCCTAGCTTCCTCCCATGCATTGTCCAACTCTTCTTCTTTTAGGAGATCCCGTGTAATCAGGTAGTCAAAGCGGGTCTTCCGGCGTCGGGAAAATCTATCTTGGTTGTAAAATGCAATCCCAAGAACATCTGCAATCTCTTGGATGAAACCCTGCTCCTCCGCAGAAAACTTGCCATAATCCTTTTTCTTATTGATTATCTGAATTACACCCATGAGGTTCTTGTTATAGAAAATAGGGGCACAGAGCACCTGTTTGCTTCGAAAACCGGATTTTTTATCCCAGCTTGCGTCATGCTTTAGGCCATCGTTGATCTTTTTTAATTCATTTTCATTGTAAGCATCGGCGATATTAACAACCGTTCCCGTATAGGCAACAAATCCAGCTATGCTTTGGTTGTCTATTGCTAGACGGATCTCCTTGAGTTGGGAGCCGGTCAAAAACATTGAAAAAATCTCGTTTCTGGTCTTGTCCACGACGTAGATGGTGATAGTATTAGCATCAAAGAGATTGAGAATCCCGTCTTTCAGGTCCACAAGAATTTGTTTGATGTTCTGTGCAGCGTGAATACGATTCGTGATCTCCAGCAACTTCTTGCGAACTTGCAACTTCTCTTCCAGTTCGCTGATCTGCTTAAATTGTATGTTTGAAACAGTTTGTTCCTTTGCCAATGCCATATCTCAATAACCTACCGGATACTTAGATTTCGTTTCTGTAAAGGAGTATTTTATGTAAAGTTAAAATAAAAAAAATTATAATGCAATATAAACTTTTCAAAATTGGGTGGCAAGGCTTGGTTTTAGATGAATAGCCACAGATTGCTAAAGAAACCTTATGAGTTCGATATCGTTGTAATTTTCGAGAAATCGGCAATTCGGTAAAATAGATCAGCCAGACGATTTAACAAGGATAGGCGATTCAGACGAATTCTTTCATCCTGGGCCATCACTAGAACTCCCTCAAAGAATGCATCTACCGGTCCTCGTAAGAGGGCAAGGGAAGCCAAGGCTGCAACATAATTAGAATGTTCCAGCAGTCGTTTCACGTCTTCGCTGATCTGTTTGTAGCTTGCATGGAGATTCTTTTCTTCGTCAGACTCGAATAAGTCCTCTTTTACTTCCATGCCAGTGAATCCTTTCAGAATATTCACAACACGCTTGAACGCAATCGTTAGCGGTTCAAAATCAGGATGCGACTTGAAAGACTCCATGGCCTCAATCTTCCGGATTGTGTCTGAAAGGTTTCCGATTCCTGAAGCAATTACCGCCTCAACCACATCATGTGAATGGCCCTGAGAGATCAATTGGTTTGCCAGGCGTCCCCTGAAAAATTCTATTACCGATGCCTTTGTTTCTTCAGCTGAACGCCTGAGTTTGTCTGCCAATAGAGAAAGGCTTTTGTCTACGAGCTCATCCAATGAAACGGGGAAATTTTTCTGGAGAATGATATTGATGATTCCAAGAGCTTGCCGTCTCAGTGCATAAGGATCTGTGGTTCCTGTCGGTATGAGGTTCACGCCAAAAAATCCAACAATGGTGTCCATTTTATCTGCGATACTTACAATAGCCCCTTCATTCGTTTGAGGCAAATCACCGCCCGCTACAAGGGGAAGATAATGATCGAATATCGCTTGAGAGACTATGGGGGGCTCTCCAGCGAGTGCCGCATATTCACGACCCATGACTCCCTGTAGCTCTGTAAATTCACAGACCATTTGGGTATCAAGATCAGCCTTGGCAAGAAAAGCTGTCCTGTCAACAGCGTCTTTTAAAGCCGGATCGACCTTCTCGACGATAAAAGCGGCCAATTCGCGGAAGCGCATGACTTTTTCATAGGACGTTCCAAGAAGAGAGTGAAATACAACCTTTCGCAAGCCTTCAACCCGCTGGTCGAGGGATACCTTCTGGTCCTCCTCAAAGAAAAATTGTGCATCGGAAAGTCTGGCTCGGATGACTTTTTCATTTCCTTTTGTGACGATGGAAGGGTTGCGGGCAATCGTGTTATTCACGACAATAAAATAAGGAATCAATGTGTCATTTTCATCCAGTATCGGAAAATACTTCTGGTGGGATATCATGGTGGTCATTAGAACTTCTTTAGGTAGCCTCAGGAAATCATTGTCAAAGGAACCGCATACGACGGAAGGATATTCAACCAGGAAGACCACCGTTTCCAAAAGATCATCCGTATAGTATGGTTTGCCCCCGACGACCTTTGCAGCGTCGTTTGCCTGATCTATAATCATACGCCGACGCTCTTCAGGATCAATATTGACAAAGGCATCAGCCGTCTTTTTAAGGTAATCTTGAAAATTCTTTACATCAAATGAATCGGGACTCATAAAACGGTGTCCCCTGCTTTGGCTTCCGCTAACAATATTTTCAATCTGAAATGGTATGACTTCATCATCGAATAGCGCCAGAATCCAGTGGATTGGCCGGGCGAAGCGCAGTTCAAAATTGGCCCAGCGCATGGATTTGCGAAACGGAATAGAGGTAATGAGACGTAAGCAGAAGTCGGGCAGGAGCTTTATTGTATCTTGTCCGGATATTCTTTTACGCGCACATATATATTCCCCTTTTTCCGTTGATTTGCTTTCGAGGTCGGATACATCTATAGCCTGTGCGCGTGCAAAGCCAATTGCGGCTTTTGATGGTGCTCCATACTGATCAAACGCAGCTGCCTTGGCAGGTCCTATTTTTTCGATAACTTGGTCTTCCTGCTTGTCCGCGAGATCTGCTATGTAAAGGCAAAGGCGCCGGGGTGTGCCGAATGCCTTAATGTCGCCGTGGGGGAGACGGCAATCAGCAAGGTTCTTTGCGGCCAGTTCCTTGATATCACTGATTGCTTTCGGGATAAAAGCCGCGGGGATTTCTTCTGTACCAATCTCCAGCAGCATTTCCTTACCCATAATATTATCTCCAAAAGATCTGCTATCTATTGCTTTACAGACTTTCTATTAAGGAGGGGGTATCCGAGGGTTTCACGCTGCCTTAGGTATCCTTCCGCGCTGAGTCTGGCAAGATTCCTAACGCGCGTAATATAGCTGGTTCGTTCTGCCACACTGATGGCTCCCCTAGCATTGAGCATGTTAAAGATATGGGAGCACTTTAAACAGCAATCATACGTCGGAAGCACCAGGCCATCTCGTGCTATGCGCACACCCTCAGCCTCATACATTTCGAATAAATTGTGAAGCATTCCAACGTCAGCTTGTTCAAAGTTGTAAGTGGACCATTCAATTTCACCCTTGTGATGAATGTCCCCGTATGTTATGTTATCGTTCCACATCAGGTCATATACGTTGTCCACACCCTGGATGTACATGGCAATACGTTCAATGCCGTAAGTAATCTCTGCGCATATGGGCTTAAGGTCTATGCCGCCAACCTGCTGGAAGTAAGTGAATTGAGTAATCTCCATGCCATCCAGCCAGACCTCCCAACCCAACCCCCAAGCGCCGACTGTAGGAGACTCCCAATCATCTTCTACAAATCGGATGTCGTGGTCAAGAGGATCGACCCCAAAACTACGCAGCGAATCTAGGTAAAGATCCTGAATATTCATGGGAGAAGGCTTCATGATAACTTGGTATTGGTAATAGTGCTGCAGACGGTTGGGATTCTCGCCATAACGCCCATCTGTAGGTCTTCGGGAAGGTTCAACATATGCAACATTCCAGGGTTCAGGTCCCAGGGATCTCAGAAATGTTGCCGGATTGAAGGTGCCAGCGCCTACTTCAAGATCATATGGTTGCTGGATTACGCAACCTGTGCCTGCCCAATAGTTTTCAAGGGCGAAAATCAGTTCCTGAAATGTCAAGGTCGCATCCTCATGAATTTAGAATTTCCAAATAGCTGGAAACGGCAGGCTGTCTAACACGAGGGAAAAACAGTGTCAATATGAAATTAATTAAGAAAACGAGGCCTTTCAGATGGAAAGTTGGCGGATTTCATCAAGGACGCGAATGGACTTTAATTCCCGTCCTAGGAGATGAGAGATAAAAGCGTTAAGCATCCCTCTACTCTCATCAGCCGCTGAAGCAGAAAATGCCAAGCTATCCATCTGGGATGGTTCAAAATGCATTCCCATCATCAGGGTACGGATTGTACTAGCAGAGATGGTAATAGCTGTCACACCCGTCGAATAGCATGAGGAGCATATCAAGCCTCCATCATGAACAGAGAAATGATAATGGTTGCCGTTTTGGACAGGATTTCTGCATTTCATACAACTGTCCAAAGCGGGCTGATATCCCATCAGCTTCAACAGGCGCAACTCGAAAAGCCTTGGCAGGCAATCATTTAGCGGTTTTCCTTCTATGGCAGACAGGAAATCCTCCAAAAGAGTGAAAAGATGCACTCCCTTCTTGTCCTCCACTGTGAAATGATTCGTTAAGTCAAGCAAATAGGAGGCTAGAAGTGTCTTTTCTAAGCTGCTTCTGATTGAGTCGTAATGACGGAGAATATCGCAGGATTCTATGATCGCCATTGTATCCCGGCTTTTCCTGTAGAATATCATGTGGAGATAAGATATGGGCTCAAGGATATTGGCGAAACGTTTTTGGCTTTGCCTTGCACCTTTGGCGATACCGGTTAGCTTTCCGAAATCGTAGGTATAAAATGTCACGATTCTATCCGCTTCACCGTAATTCACGGTTCGTAAAACGATGGCCTTCGTCTTAAGGAAATTGCGTCCTTTCATGATATATAAAACTTTCCCCGTTTAGCCACTTTTATACGATTGTCCAAAAACGCTTTATCTTGATAGGTAATGACGCCCCGCACAAAGGTGATTACGGCCTTACCCTTGAGAGTCCAACCGTGAAAGGGAGTATTTTTTCCTTTCGACAGGAAAGCGTGTTTTTCAACTGTCCAGACCATTTCAGGATCAATCACCGTGATGTCTGCGTTAGCGCCCGGCCTTAGTGTTCCTTTTGAAATTCGAAGAATTCGTGCCGGATCCGTAGACATCTTCCGAATGAGATCGTTCCAGCTTAGGATCTTGTCTTCCACAAGCTTCAGGCTCAGTCCCAGAGAAGTTTCAAGCCCTACCATACCGCTTGCTGCATATTCGAACTCAACCTCCTTATCTGTCAAAGCGTGAGGTGCATGGTCACTGGCTATCGCGTCAATTGTTCCATCGGCAAGACCTTGTTTGAGTGCTGTTACGTCATTCATCTCCCTGAGTGGGGGGTTAACTTTAAAATCTGAATTAAAGGATCGCAGTACGTCATCAGTCAGGGTAAAATAGTGGGGAGCTGTTTCGCAGGTAATTCGGATACTCCGACTCTTTGCATCTCTGATGATCCGGACAGAGCCGGCTGTGCTAACATGGGCTATATGGACTGGTGTCCGGGTAAATTCAGCCAGGAGTGCCTCTCGTGCGACCATCACTTCTTCTGCAACAACGGGTATCCCTCGAAGACCAAGTTCGGTGGAAATGCTGTTCTCGTTCATCAGGCCTCCGGAGGATAGCCTGAGATCTTCGCAATGCGATATGACGGGGAGATTAAGAGAATCTGCATATTCTAAGGCTCTCCTCATCAGGGCACTATCCATAAGAGGTTTCCCGTCATCTGAAAAGCCAACAGCTCCTGCCTCCTTCAAATCCCAGAAATCAGTAAGGTTCTTGCCTTCTGAACCGGAACTTATAGCCGCTATAGGATAAACTTGGACAAGACTGCAAGAGGATGCTTTGCGTATAATAAATTCCGTTACCGACCGGTTATCATTAACTGGATGTGTATTAGGCATACAGGCGATGGACGTGAACCCGCCAGCAGCTGCGGCAGCACAACCGGAAACAATGGTTTCCTTATATTCAAAACCAGGCTCCCTTAAATGTGTGTGCATATCGATCAGCCCAGGGGTAACAACGCATCCGGAGATATCCACAAACTGTGTAGACTGTTTTTCGGTTTGTGAAGACTTACTGAGATTCGATCCAAGGTCGACAATTATGCCATCCTGAATGAGAATATCTCCGACTTCATCGATATTTTGTGAGGGGTCGATAATACGGGCGCCTTTAAGTATAAGAATCATTCCTTGCCTCCAATCAATAAATACAGAAGAGCCATACGTACTGCGACGCCGTTAGTGACTTGGTCAAGAATAACTGAATAGGGACCATCTGCAACCTCAGGTGAAATATCGATGCCCCGGTTTACGGGGCCAGGGTGCATAACTAGCACATCATCCTTGGCCAGTGAGATATGCCGACGATCAAGACAATAATGCGCCGCATATTCTCGCAGGGATGGGAAAAGATTCTGGTTTTGTCGTTCTGTTTGGACGCGGAGCATCATAATAATATCTGCCTCTTGAATTGCATCCTCTAGGTGTGTATGGGCCCTGACTCCCATCTTCTCGATATCACGGGGAAGCATAGTTGCTGGACCGGCAACGGTAACAGACGCGCCCATCTTCATGAGCCCATGGATATTCGATCTGGCTACACGGCTATGAGCGATGTCACCGATAATGGCAACATGAAGCCCATCAATTTTCCCCTTTTTTGTCCGTATGGTCATCATGTCGAGAAGGGCTTGAGTAGGATGCTCGTGGGCTCCGTCACCGGCATTGATGATCGATGGCCGAATCATCCGAGCCAGGAGGTGTGGAGCGCCGACGGCTGGATGCCTTATTACCACAATGTCAGGATTCATGGCTTCGAGGTTTCGTGCGGTATCAATCAGAGTTTCTCCTTTCACCATACTGCTCGTTGATGATGAAATATTAATAGTGTCAGCACTGAGCCGCTTTCCGGCAATTTCGAATGATGTTCTCGTTCGCGTGCTTGGTTCGTAGAAGAGGTTGATAATCGTTTTTCCTCTTAATGTGGGGACTTTCTTGATTTCACGGGTTGAAACTTCAATGAATGATTCCGCCGTGTCAAGGATCAGGCTGATTTCCTCTACGGAGAGTTCTTGAATGCCAAGAATGTCTTTTCTTGATAACCCCATTGTGTCACCTCAATGTTCTTCCTTGATGATCACTTCATCGCATCCGTCTTTTTCCGTAAGGAGAACGCTGACTGCTTCCCAAAGCGACGAGGGTAGGTTCTTGCCGACGAAGTCGGCCCGTATAGGCAACTCCCTGTGTCCCCGGTCTATCAAAACAGCAAGTTGAATAGATTTCGGCCGACCGAAGTCTATAAGGGCATCCATTGCAGCCCGAATAGTTCGGCCGGTAAAGAGAACATCATCAACCAGAATAACTTTTTTGTCATCTAGGGTGCAGGGGATTTCTGTCTTGCCCAAACGTGGCTTATGGCCGGATATGCTCAGGTCGTCACGATAAAGCGTGATGTCGAGGATTCCAAGTGGCAATTCATTCTTTTCAATAGCCGAGATTTTCTGCTGTAGCCGCCTGGCTAGAAAGACGCCTCCCGTCCTAATGCCGACAAGGATAAGATCTCCGATCCCCTTGTTTTTTTCAAGAATCTCATAAGCGATGCGGGTCAGGGAACGATCAATACCATCCGCATCCATAACGACTTTTTTTATCTTTTCCATGACGCCTCGAAAAAAAAACCTTCCCTTTTATAGGAAGGTCAAAAATTGCAAAAAACGAATAAGAGTATGTTTCACTGATAAACCTTTTTCAATCTCACAGGATTGCATTAAAAGGCGGTCCTCGAGAGCTCTTTTAAGAACTTATAGAGTAAGGATAGCCTGCAAGTCAAGAATAAAAAGGGGCATTCCAAAAGAACAATAAAAAAACTAATGCAGAATCTTACCTATACGACGCCAGCGCAGGAAATGGTTCTCCCTATCCCACGACCAGTAAATGATCATGGCTTTGCCGAGGACATCTTTAAGGTCCACAAACCCCCAAAAACGACTATCATAACTTTGATCTCGATTGTCTCCCATGGCGAAGATACAGCCCTTTGGGACAATGACAGGACCGAAGTTGTCTCGAGGCTGAATGGCACCCGGAATAATGAAATCATCCGTATAAACACCATATTTATTGAGGTATGGTAAACCGTTGAGGAAAATCTTTTTATCTCTGATTTCAATTGTATCGCCTTCAATTCCAATAACCCGCTTTATAAAATCCTTTGAGCGGTCTACCGGGTAAATAAAAACCACTATGTCTTCTCTTTTGGGCTCTCGAATGGGAATGATGGTATTACGTATAAAAGGCATTTTGACTCCATAGATAAATTTATTAACCAGAATGTGATCTCCAATAAGCAGGGTAGGTTTCATAGATCCCGATGGGATCTTATAAGCTTGGACAATAAAAGTCCGGATGAAAAATGCAATTACGATAGCAATGATGATCGCTTCAGCGTATTCCTGAATTTTTGATTTCTGTTTGGACATCACATATCCTTTAAGAGTAAATTTGGATGAGCACTTTGGTAGTCATGGTTATGCACAGTAAGCCTTTAAGAGCCATTCCGGCAATTCTTGCCGCTATTGCTGAAGTCGCTGTACGCAAAGATGGTTTTACACGTCCCCGCTGTTGGATCTCCACAAGAATGACGCCGCCCAAACCGCCTACAAAGATCCCAACAAGTATTCCAAGGCCTAATAAGTAATGGACCATAATTAATGCGCCGAGGAAACTGCCGAAAGCTGCTGCCCAAAAGCCTTTCACGGATGTCCCAAAACGGGGAACTCCGATCCATCCCATCATGAATTCAATAGCCTCTGTGATAACAGCCAGTATAAAAAGGATCAGTAGTGTTTTCCAACCGATCCTTTCGAAGTCCATGATCAATGCGTATATCAGTGAAGTCAAAAATATGACTGCATTTCCTGGGATTCCAAATATGACTAAAAATACGCCCAGAAAGAGAATCATGATAAAAAAGGTCATTGCTACAATTTCGATGGATGGCAAGTTATTTTTTCCTCTTGGCGGGTCGGTAATCCTCCCAAGCCAGTACAACTGGGCTGGCAATGAAAACCGATGAGTATGTTCCGAAAATCACGCCGGCCAGCAGGGCAAATGCAAAATCATGTATTACGGCGCCGCCAAAGATATAGAGTACGGCCACCACGAGGAAGACTGTGAAGGACGTCAGGATTGTCCGGCTCAATGTTTGGTTGATGCTTTCGTTGACTAGGGTGCGGATGTCTTTTCGCGGGTTCTTTCTGGTATTCTCTCTGACGCGATCAAAAAGCACGATGGAATCATGTATGGAATAGCCGATGATAGTAAGTAAAGCTGCGACGATGGTCAGAGTGAACTCGATATGGAACAAGGAAAAAATGCCCGAGACAACAATGACGTCATGAATAACACCGACTATACCTCCAACGGCGAACCGAAATTCAAAGCGCAATGTTATGTAGATTAGCATTCCAATCCATGAAAGAATAACTGCCAGAAATGCCTTTCTGGTGAGATCTTTTCCTACTTTTGGTCCGACAACTTCAACCCTCTGCACCTGAAGGGAACCTTTGCCAAGCGCGGCGTTGAGAACCTCCCCGATTTTGTCAGAAAGCCCCTTGATATCCGAGGTTGATTCCGCAGTCCTCACGACGACTTCATTGGGACCAAAAGGCTGAATAATGCTGTCGGTAATTCCAACAGTGGTCAAAGCTTTTCGGATGTTATCCGCGGAAATTTCTTTCTGGAACTTGATCTGAACCAAAGTGCCACCCGCAAAATCGATTCCATAATAAAAACCCCTTACAAAAAAGGAGATAATGCAGAGCAATGTCAGGACAAGCGAAAAAATGACCATCCATTTCATTTTTCCAACAAAATCGATGTTAATCCCTGGCTTAATAATTTCCATTTGGTTCTCCTTACGTTATGTCAGAGTGGATCTCGTATCGGATTCATGCCATGCGGCTTCAATAAAATGGTTATGGCTTACGTCGTTCTACACGCTTACCCTGGTGATCTTACGTTGCAAAACAAAATAGTCGAAAATGATCCTGGTGACAAAAACGGCTGTGAAAAGGCTGGCCACAATACCCACACTTAGTGTTACTGCGAACCCCTTTACTGGTCCTGTCCCGAAACTGAATAAAAACAGAGAAGCGATCAGAGCGTTCACATTCGTGTCAAGAATGGTCAGGAAAGCCCTGGAATAGCCGGTTTCAATAGCTGCACGCGGTGTTTTTCCACTTCTGAGCTCTTCTCTTATTCGCTCAAAGATCAAAACATTCGCATCCACCGACATACCGATGATTAATACGATACCGGCAATGCCCGGAAGTGTGAGTGTGGCTTTGAAGGCTGCCAAAACTCCCAACAAGATAATCATGTTGAGAATGAGGGCCAGATTGGCCACAATTCCGGACAGGTTATAATAGACCACCATGAACAAGGCGACGAGCACGCCTCCGATGATTGCTGACCATATTCCTTTTTCGATAGAATCCTTGCCAAGTGACGGACCGACGGTCCTTTCCTCGAGGATTGTGACTGGTGCAGGAAGGGCACCAGCCCTTAGGACAATTGCTAGGTCCCTTGCTTCATCCATTGTAAAAGATCCGGTTATTTGTGCATTTCCACCTGAAATTCTTTCCTGGATTACTGGAGCTGAATGCACGATACCGTCAAGAACAATGGCAAGACGTCTTTTGACATTGTCTCCGGTAATTCGCTCAAAATCCTGAGCTCCTTGGGGATTGAATTTAATGGAAACGTAAGGCTGTCCAAAACGATCGCTGATTGCGACTTTAGCACTTTCCAGTGATTCTCCAGTCAGTAATGTTTTGTCCTTGAGAAGATAAGGAACGGATGTCTTCCTACCCGTTTCCTTGTCAATGGTATTGCCATAGGCAATAACATCCCCTTCGGGAACATTACCCCTCAATGCATCATCAAGGTTGTGATCATCATCCACAAGCTTGAACTCAAGCATAGCTGTCTTGCCAATCAGGCTCTTGGCCCTCTCTGTATCCTTTATTCCGGGCAACTGAATGACAATACGATCCTCACCCTCCGGAATGATTTCCGGTTCTGTGATGCCAAACTGGTCAACCCTGTTCCGAATTGTTTCAAGACTCTGTTCCATCGCCAGCTTTTTAATTTCTCTAACACGTTTATCCTTAATTCTTAGTGTCAAGCTTTCTCTACCTTCAGAAGCTTCAGATGAAATGACTTCAAGGTCTGGATACTGGTCCCTGATGTGTTTGTCTGCAACATCGCGGGATGCGTTGTCTGGTGTTTCAAGAACAGCAGCCATGCCTCCAATCCGCTCCAGCTTTCTGAATCGGATCTTGCTATTCATCAGGCTTTCCTTCAAGTTGCCAGTCATTCTTTCGAGTGTGCTCTCCACGGCCTTGTCTGTCTGAACTTCGAGTACAAGGTGCGTTCCTCCTTGGAGGTCGAGTCCAAGGGGGATTTTTCCTATTGGCATGTATTTTTTCCATGCATCCGGCAGATCCGGAATGAACGATGGGATCAGAAAAACGACGGCCACAATCGTTACGGCAATAGCGATGGCAGCCCTAAGCCGAACACTCTTAAACATGGTATACCTCTTTCGTGATAGTAGAGTTAGGACGCTTTCTGTGTTACACCTGTAATGGCGCTTTTAGATACTTTGATGCGAACTTTCTCAGCAATTTCCAATGTTACGATCGTGTCAGTCAGTGCTGTAATCTTTCCGTGGATTCCGCCTGAGGTTATGACCATATCACCATGGCGGAGATTGGCAAGCATGTCATTAATTTCTTTTTGTTTTTTTTGCTGTGGCCTGAAAATCAGAAAATAAAAAATGGCAAAGAGTACGCCCAACATGATAAAAAAACTGATATCGCCGCCTGGAGCACTTCCTCCACCGCCTAAGTTACCCATCGCAAATGCTTGATCAATCAAAACTTTTCCTCCCTATATAGTGAATGATTCGATCCGCTTTGGACGATCTTCAACCGTCCATTTCAAAATTTTGTCAAATTCTCTTTTTCAGTGAGCTTGCTTCGCCCAATCCTGCTTTTCATAAATTTACTATATGTGTCTTTATCAATGGCCCTTCTGATCTGTTCCATGAGATTTGTGTAAAATCGGATATTGTGGATGGTGTTTAATATCATGGCCAGAATTTCGCCTGCCAAGAACAGATGCCTGAGATACGCTCTTGAGTAATTCCTACAAGTATAACAATCACATAAGGCATCAATGGGCCTATCGTCTTCCCGGTAGCGGGCGTGCTTTATAACAACCTTTTCGTCATTTGTAAATAGTAATCCATTCCTGGCGCATCGGGTCGGGATAACGCAATCGAACAGGTCTATCCCGCAGGCAACGCAACGGATAATGTCATCGGGACAGCCAACACCCATGATATACCTCGGTAGGTTCTCAGGCAGTGCGGGAGCGGATGATTCGACAATGGAAAGCATTGCATCCGCTGGCTCTCCCACACTCAATCCCCCCAAGGCATATCCGTCGAAACCGATATCAAGGAGCGATTCTATGCTCTGCATACGTAACTCCGGGTAAATGCCCCCCTGTATAATTCCAAAAAGGGCACTTCCTGTTTCTTTTCGGGCTAATTGGGAGCGTTTTGCCCAGAGGGTTGTGCGCTTGACAGCATTTTCTATCTGGGTTTGAGCAGCAAGGTATGGAGGGCACTCATCTAGGCACATCATTATATCAGAGCCAAGGTCTTCTTGGATGGCGATCACGGATTCCGGGTTTAGGAAATTGCTGGATCCATCGATATGCGACTGAAAAGTAACACCTTCGTCCGACACCTTTCTCAGGGATGCCAGGCTATATACCTGAAAGCCACCGCTGTCAGTCAAAATGGGTCTCGGCCAGTTCATGAAACGGTGGAGCCCACCTAGGTTCTTGATCAAGCTATGGCCTGGTCGAAGATAAAGATGATACATATTAGCCAAGATCATCTCAACTCCCTGTTCCTGGACCGTCTCGGGTGTCAAGCCTTTCACTGTTCCTTGTGTGCCCACAGGCATGAAGGCGGGGGTATGAACATCCCCGTGTACCGTACTTATTTTGCCAAGTCGGGCTTTGCATGAAGTATCTCTGCCTATTAGCTCGAATGAATACATTTTTATCCCGTTATATAATCAACATGCAATCGCCGTAACTGTAAAAACGAAATCGGCTTTTGATGGCGTGGTGATAAGCGGCCATCATGCGCTCGCGTCCGGCAAAGGCGCATGCGAGCAAAAAGAGCGAAGATTTCGGGAGATGAAAGTTTGTCAGCAGGGTATTCACTCGTCTGAATTCATAGCCTGGATAGACAAAAAGTTCTGTTTCGCCTGCCATTGGCTGAACAAGTCCGTTCTGATCCAACGCCGATTCAATGGCTCTAGTTGACGTTGTTCCTACGGCTACTACTGTACGTGCTTCATTGATCCGGTCGGCCGCTTCTCGGCTTATCTCAAAGAATTCCTTTTCCATTTGGTGATCTTCAACGTTTTGTTCGGTGATGGGTTTAAATGTCCCATATCCCACATGCAAGGTGATATAAGCTGTCAATATGCCTTTCCTCTCGAGCGAGTGCATGACTTTGTCAGAGAAATGCAGCCCAGCAGTGGGTGCAGCAATTGATCCGGGGATGCATGCATAAATGGTTTGGTACCTCTGTTTATCTGCATGAGGCGGCATTGTATCACGGGGGCGCTTGATGTATGGCGGTAACGGGGCGAAACCATAACTTTTCATGTACTTATCAAATCGCTCTGCATAATCAAATTCAATTAACCATTTTTTTTCGGATAGAGAGGTGATGATTTTAGCCGTAGCACCTCCCTCAAGATAAAGCCTGACGCCGGGCTTGATTCTTCTGCCCGGTTTAAGAAGCGCCTCCCACTGTTGGTTGTTCTTGCTGAAGCTTTTGGAAAGAAGGAGAATTTCAATCACCCCCCCCGACTCTCGTTTCCCTTGTAAACGAGCCGGGATAACCCAGGTATTGTTCAACACCAAGACATCCCCTTCGCTGAGATACGAGGGCAAACGTGCAAAAACATCTTCCGTTATTTCGCCCGTACTGCGCTCCAATATCATGATGCGGGACTGGTCACGCTTCGGAGTTGGCTCCTGGGCTATCAGCTCTGTCGGCAGGGTAAAGTCAAAATCATACAGCTTCATACCATCAGAACCTGCCTAGATAAACGAGAATCAAACCAAGAATGATGGCCACAAGGCCCGTCAAGCGCAAGGATTCATCCGAGAAGCCCGTGAGTTTAGCTAGATAGGCTTTCATCTTCTGCGGAAAGGCAAAGTAGGGCAGGCCTTCAAGAATGAAAACCATACCCAGAACACAAAGAAAATATTTCATGGATTCTTCGTTTCCTCTCCTTGCGCCTCCTCGGCTTTTGTTGCTTCCCAGAGATCATCCAATTGGCGCAGAGATGATGGTAGGGATGTATAGCCGGCTTCTGCTGCTTTTTCTTCCGTTCTACGAAAACGTTTACAAAACTTATTTGTTGCGCTATGCAGAGCCTCTTCGGCGTCGACACCAGCGAAGCGGCTGAGATTTACGATTGAAAAGAGGAGATCGCCAATTTCTTCGCGGATTCCTTCTGGTCGAGACGATGATGCCGCATTTCTAAATTCCCTGATTTCTTCTTCGACCTTTCCCAATTCACTTTCCATGTCCGGCCAGTCAAAGCCAAGCTCTGCAGCCCGCTTGGTATATTGCTGTGCACTCATCAGGGCTGGAAGAGCGCGAGGCAGCCTTCCTAGTAAGCCCGACGTGAGGGGCTTCCTTTCAACCACTTGTTTGATCTTATCCCAGTTGCATTTGATGTCGTCTATTGATGATACTTTTGCATCACTGAAGACATGTGGATGGCGTCGAATCATTTTTTCTGTAACATCCGCAATGACATCTTCCAAGGCAAATTCACCAGACTCCTCGGCCATACGCACAAGAAAAAGGATTTGGAACAGAAGGTCTCCGAGTTCCTCCTTCAGGTCCGAAGGTGATTGATCAGCAATGGCATCGATCACCTCATAGGCCTCCTCCAAAAGATATTTCCCGACATCTTTTCTTGTCCGGGAACTATCCCAGGGGCAGCCTTGCGCTGAACGCAAGATCTGAATGAGTTCCTGAAGTCCCTGGAGTGTTGTCGAGGTAGTCCGCATGTGTCGAAATCTTTCAACCAGTCTTGGCAATATTAGTAAAGCGCTGTATTCGTAGCATATTCAAGTGGAGGAAACAATGATTTCATCCAGTTCAGCATAGATCAGGACGAATGGGGAAGGTTCACCGTTATTGCTATGCTGTAGTTATATCATTGTGTATTTGGCAGATTTACAGTTAAGTCGTGCACAGCGCGGTATATTGGCTGCGACATACGCTATATAAAGTGATGCTCGGCTCTCATATGCATTGATGGTTAGTATCATAGCAGTCACGGGAAATAGATGAATCTATGGTCTGGATAATTGAGTTGTTTAGATTATTCATAGGAATAGCTGGTGCGGTAGACATCATTGTGCACCATCTTGTGCCGATGATGTTCCGTTTACCTTTCGGATCGATCAGGTAAATTGTTACTGTATCTTGTGGCGAACAAGCAATTGTCAAGATTGATTATGCGTATAATAATTGATGATCGGAGGCGTGTCATTGTAAATGACGGGCATTTTTGTATTGTGTCACAGATGATGCAATATTGGATAGAACAAAAATAATTAAAATTTAAAAATTCCAAGACTGTGTCGGTTATATTAAGTTTCCTCCGTAAGTGTTGGTTTATTGTAATAATGCGCAGTGTATTATCTTTTAAAGTAAATATATAAACGTATGTTGAGGATAAGAATTCATTTCACATGACAATACAAATTGATTGACGTATCAATCAATTTGTGTTAGCTACGGCAACGCTCCTGAACCCTTAAGAAATAAACTTAAATCCTATCTTGCTTGAGATCGGGCTCCAGTCATGTTAAGAATCCATGTCGAATGCCTGATAAAAAATCACGTTACACCAAAGTTACGGGAGGTCCAGATATGACAGAGGAAAAAAGGCTCAAAATGACCAGAACCGAAAGGCTGGAGATGGAGAGAGATGCAAATTTGAAATACTGGGAGGAACAGGATGCGATCTTGATGAAACATCGGGAAGAATCGTACAACATCGGTGGCATTGAGCAAGTTGAGAGGCTGGCCAAGCAGGGCAAGAAAAACATGCGTGAATTGATCGGGACGTTGGTTGATCCGGAGACGGATTTTTTTGAGGTCGGTCTGGATGCTGGCTACGATATAGGGGAAAAACGTCTCTTTGGGGGGGAAGCATACGAACAGGAGAAGAGAGGCCACATTCCAGGAGGTGGGGTTATCACAGGTGTCGGCGTGGTTCATGGCAAAGACTGCATGATCTTTGCCAATGAAAACCGTTATGCCGCTGGGACATACTTTCCTATCACCCTGAAAAAACACATGAGGGCGCAGGCAATAGCCGAACAATGTGGTTTGCCCTGCATTTATATTGCGGATTCGGGAGGAATCAATCTTCCCTTGCAGGTCGGCGCCTTTGCCGATGATGGCCACTTTGGCAGCATGTTCTATAATATGTGTCGCATGTCTGCAAAAGGCATCAAGCAGTATACCCTTTCTACAGGCGGCAATACAGCAGGTGGCGCCTATATTGTCTATCTGGCTTCAGAATCGATCATGATTGAAAAGCTTGCTTTTGCATTTCTGGCGGGTCCGCCCATGGTCAAATCGGCGATAGGAGAAACCGTATCCCAAGAAGATCTGGGTGGCGCTTATGTGCATACCCAGCACTCAGGCGGCTGCGATCACTTTGTCCGGAGTCAAGAGGAGGGAATTGCTAAGCTCAGGGCCATGATGGAATTTGAGCCTCCGCAAAAACTGTATATTCACCGTCGTGAACCACGTCAACCAAAATACGATTACAAAGAAATGATGAGGTCTACCCCCATTGATACCTATCATTACATTAATGTAAAGGACACCATCAAATGCTTGGCCGATGATAGCTATTTTCATGAGTACAAATCTATGTACAGTCCAGGCAGGGGAGATGCCATCATCGCTGGTAAGATGTGGCTTAAAGGGATCCCCGTTGGTGTCATTGCGTCTAATGCAAGCGGCGTGATCTATATTGAGGCAGCACGAAAGGCGACAGAGTGGATGATACGCTGCGGTAATTCGAAGATACCGGTTCTCTTTCTGCAGGGATCACCCGGTTACATGGTCGGGAAAGCCGAGGAGTGGGGTGGCATTGGCAAGTACGGATCAGATATGGTACGGGCATGCAGTTGCCTGAACGTTCCCAAAGTTGCGTATGTCATCGGGCCGGATCATGGTGCGGCAAATTACGGTATGTGTGGTAGAGCCTTCAAGCCGAGATTCGCATTCACAAACATGAGAGGACGAACTACCGTCATGTCTGGGAAAACGGCCGGGTTTATCCTAGAAACGGTGCGCCGCAAAAATATTGAGGCTAAGGGGGCATCGGTCAATGAAGAGGAGATGACCAAATTCAGGCAGATGATGATTGACCGCTATAATGAGGAGGGTCATCCCTTCTATACAGGGTCTCTCTTGTTTCATGATGGGGTTATTGCCTTCAGTGAAGCTCGGGATAAGCTGGCTAGGGCCTTTGAAATCGCCCTTCATGTGCCGATCGGGGAATCGATCTGGGGTGATTTGAAAGTTTAATTTTTTGATTCTTTCGTTAAAAAGTTGAAACTCTCCTAGCGGGTTTGTAAAAGTTCTTTTAAAACGGGACGATAAAAAAGTACATCGGGTACGAGCCTTATCTGGTATGGTTTTGGTTGCGATCAACAC
>Ga0326727_10000659_pt1 | contig 139068 bp, 118 predicted proteins | sample MB2enrmetagenome_FD_207643 | JGI IMG/M metagenome (GOLD analysis project Ga0326727, IMG submission 207643) | Lab enriched peat soil microbial communities from McLean, Ithaca, NY, United States - MB29MY | ecosystem: Environmental > Terrestrial > Soil > Wetlands > Peat | place: USA: New York... | reverse complement strand
TCCTAGCACAAGGGGGGAGGGACCGAAGGGGACCCCGACCTCGACCCGCTTCGCGTGGCGCGGGACGTGGTCACGCGGGGCCGGATGCGTCCACACGGCGAGCCACCGCGGTCACACGTCGACTGGACGCGGTCACGCGAGCTCTGCCCTGACAGCCTCTCGGCTTGCGGCTGCTCGCGGGGTGGAGGACAGGGCGCGGTCGCGGTCCGCCCCACCCTACGGCTCGAACCCCGAGTTCGTCCCGTACCCCTTCGACTTCCACACCCGCAGGCCCTCGTCGAGCACGGTCACCTTGGTGAACCCGGCCTGCTGTAGCTTCTGCGCGAGCTGCCCCGACTCCGCGTGCGGACAGGAGCAGTACGCGACCAGCCACGCGTCCTTCGGCAGCTGCGCGAGGTACGGCGACGGATCGTAGAAAGGGACGCTCACGGCTCCGGCGATGTGTTCGCCGATGTAGTCGGACGAAGCGCGCGCATCGAGGAGCGCCATCCGTGCGCCCCGGTCGAGCTGCGCCTTCACCACGTCGACCCTGGTCGTCTGCGGAGTGGCAGCGAACCCCTCGGGCTCGGGGCCGTGCGGGTTCAGCGGGACGGGGCCGAGGGGAAGGGGCGGCAGCTTGGCGGGTGGCCGGTGCGGTGCGGTGGCGGTCTTCTGCAGGCTCCGGAGGTACGTCAGGACGTCGTCGATCCCCCCATCCCCCAGCCTGTCCGCGAAGGCGGGCATGAGGGTTCCGGGCCGACCTTCCCGGATGGCCTGGCGCATGAAGCCGTCGGTGGCCATACGCAGGAAGTCGAAGCCGCCGATGCCGACGAAGGGGCCATCGACGCCGTGCTGGCCGTGGCAACCGGCGCACTCGCGTACGTACAGCGCGTCGCCCCGTGCTGCGTCACCTGCGGCCGGCCGGTTGTCGAGCGCCCTCTGGGGGCGGTCGCTCCAGGAGCGCAGGTAGTCGACGAGGGCAACGGCGTCGTCGAGCGTCAGCGGTCCTCCCCGGAAGGAGGACCACGCGGACATGGTCGTGCCCCCGCGACCCTCGAGGATCGCCGTGCGCAGGAAGCTGTCCTCGGCCGCCGCGAGGAAGTCCGGACGGGTGAGCGAGGGGGCCTGGTCGGCCGCGTAGCCCTGGCCGGTGGGGCCGTGACATACCGCGCACATCCGGTGGTAGAGCATGTCCCCGCGCTTCTCCTTCGCGGTCGGCAGCGTGCCGCCGCACTCGAGCGTCCCGCTGGCGACCGCCAGCAGCGTCACGAGCACGAGTCGGACCAGAGAGACGAGCAGGGGCCTGTGGAGCATGGGCGGCGCGGCGCGAGCCGTGAGGCTAGGACAGGCGCTCTTTCGCGTCGAACGCGCAGGACACTACCAGCCGGCGCGCGACCGCGGGTGCCAGACCGGCGGCGGCGCGCTCGGCCCAGCCCACGATGCTCTCTTCCCCGGCCGCCAGGAGCATCGCCGCCTCCTCATGCTGCGGCCGCGGCGAGTCGCCCGACCACACGTGGAGGAGGGACGCCGCCAGGGCAAAGCGGTCTGCGGGGGGCCCGAACGGCTCGCCGCGCGCGACCTCGGGGGCTGCGTAGGCCAGCGTTCCGCGGAAGGGCCCGGAGGGCATGGGCGGCATCCCGGGCGCTCTCGCCAGGCCGAAATCGACGAGCACGGCCAGCTTGCCGTCGTCCGAGACCATCACGTTGTCGGGGCTCAGGTCTCCGTGGACCACCCCCGCGGCGTGGACCGAGGCCAGGGCATCGAACGCAGCGCCGGCCGCGCGCTCCAGCCAGCGTGGGTCGCGGCGGCCCGAGCGAGCCGCGAGCGGCGGCCAGGCGATCACCTCCATCGCCAGCCAGGGGCCCTGCGCGTCCTCCCCCGACGCCACCAGCCGGGGCGCTCCGCGTCCGGCGAGGAGCTCCAGCAGGTGACCTTCGGCGACCAGACGCCGCCACATCCACTTCTCGTCGAGGGCCCGGGGACCGAGGCGCTTGCACACGAGGTGCGTTCCGTCCCCGTTTCGCACCACACCGAAGACACAGTTCACGTCTCCGGGGGCTCGCTCCGTTCCAGGCAGAAAGGTGAAGCCAGCAGGTGTTGCGTGCATGGACCGGCCCCAGTGTAGGCCACCTCCCGGTCGGGCAGGCGCTCAACGCTTCGCTCGGCGCCTGCCCTCGTCCTCGGCTTCGTCCTCCGCTGGATCGGGCTCGGCGATGCGCGCGCGGACCGCGTCCGGTGGCTCCTCGACACGGAGCCGTGCGGGGTCCGCGGGCTGCTCGTCTCCGGCGCCCCGCCGCACCCGATCCATGGCGTCCACCGCGCGGTGACCCGCGTCGCGCACCGCGGCGACCGCGGAGAGCATCGCGCGGCGCGCGAAGAAGAGTGACAGCAGCGTCAGCACCACGGGGACCACCACCTGCGTGGCGATGGACACCGCGAGCATCGCGGCGAGGAACACCAGGGTGAGCACCAGCGAGAACGGGAAGGGAGGCCCGCGGTAGCGGCGACCCTCGCGCCGGGCCGCTCGCTCCGCCCGGCGGGCCGCCCGTCGCGCCTGCCGTCGCGTGAAGCGCTCCTCGTGGCGGTCGCGCCGCTCGTCGCGCGGCGGCCGGGCGTCCGTTCGCGGGCGGCGCCCCCCCTGGAGCTGCGCCATCAGCGGGGCGATGCTGGCGGCCCGCCGGTCGGGGTCGGGATCGAGCATCCTCTCGAGAACGGCCACGAGCTGCGGGCTCGCTCGCCCGCGCAGCGCCGCCCGCACGTCGATGGCCAGGCCTCTGTGCGGCAGAGCCTCCGGCTCCTTCCCCGTGAGCATCGCGAGCGCCGTCGCTCCCAGCGCGTAGACGTCGGAGCCCGGCAGCGCTCGCCCCTGGAACTGCTCCGGGGCCATGTACCCGAAGGTGCCGACCACCGTCGAGCCGCCCTCGGGCCGGAGCCGGTCGCGCACCGCCCCGAAGTCGACGAAGGCGAACGAGCCGTCGGGTCGGCGCAGGACGTTGCCCGGCTTGAGGTCGCGGTGGATGACCGGGGGCGAGCGGCCGTGCAGGTACGCGAGCACGTCCGAGGCGTCCTGGAGCAGACGCACGACGTCCTTCTCGCCCAGCGTCTCCCCACGCTTGCGCAGCGCAGCCAGACTGGCACCCTCGATCTTCTCCATCACCAGGTAGAGCGCGCCATCCTCCTCGAAGTGGTCGATGTACCGCGGCAGGCTGGGGTGGGAGAGGGACTGGAGGACCCGCGCCTCGCGCTCGGCCAGGTCGACGTCCTTCCACGACGTCGCACCGCGGACGTCGAAGCGCTTGATGGCGACCGGCTGTCCCTCGCGCTTGTCGACGCCGTCCAGCGTGCGCGCCTGTGCTCCCTCACCGAGCGTGCCGGTGACGACGAACCGCCCGCCACGCAAGGCGTCGGGCATGTCAGCTCGCCATCCCGAAGACGAGGTTGAGCACGAAGGCCAGGATGACCGAGTTGTAAGCGAAGCTGATGATGGCGTGCAGCAGCACCGCACGCCGGATCTGACGGCTGGTCACGCACACGTCGGAGACCTGGAAGCACATGCCGATGGTGAAGGCAAAGTAGGCAAAATCGAAGTAGTTGGGCGGGGCCCTGCCCGGGAGCTCGATGCCCCCCACGCCCTCGACGTCCGCGCGGTAGTAGAGCCTCGCGTAGCGGAAGGCGAACGCCGTGTGGGTCATCGTCCACGCCAGCGCCACGGTGACGAGGCACAGCCCGGCGACCGCGCGCGCGAGCCCCGGCGCCAGGCTGTGGGCGTCGCGCACGACGGTGGTCGCGGCGAGCAGGCTCACCGCGGACGTGAGCAGCACGATGGCGTAGACCAGGGTACGCCCCGGATCTTCCGAGCCCGCGCGGTCACGCGTCGCCTCCGCGTTGGCGGGGCCGAGGACGGACCACGACAGCGCGAGCAGCACGAGGCTGCCGACGTCCCACCCGAGCAGCGCGGGGATGGGAGAGGGCAGGCTCGTCCTCGTGGCAAGCAGGGACGCGACGAGCCCGAACACGACGGAGACACCCACGCGTACGAGCGCGCGGCGCGGGTCGATGCGGCTGGGGCGGCGGGGCACGCCGCCCTGGTGCGAGCGCTTCGATTTCAAGGTGGCGCGACGGACGTCAACCGGCACCATCCCGGATGGTGAGCACCGGCACCGGTGACATCCGCACGATCTTCTCCGCGACGCTGCCGATCAGCGCGTGGCTCACGCCCTTGCGTCCGTGGGTGCCCATGACCACCAGGTCCGGGTGCAGCTCCTCGATGGCAGCGAGGATCCCCTGGGCCGCCGGGCCGCGTCGCAGGTCCCCCCGGACGTTGGGTACGCGGGTCTTCACCTCGGCCAGCTTCTTGTCGAGCTGCTCCCGTGCTGCCTGCTCGATGGGGGCGAACAGGTCCGCGGTCGCGTACACCATCCCCGCGTACACGTAGGCGGGGGCCTCGAAGACGTGGACGAGCGTGATCTGGGCGTCGAAGCGCTCCGCGAGCGCGACCGCCGTGTCGACGGCGCGCTGGCCGGGGGCCCCGAAGTCGACGGGGACGAGCAGGTGGCGGAATGAAATGGCCATGGCGCTATTGTCGTGCAAGAGGCTGACCGCTCACAACCCGCGCAGCAGGTCACCCAGCTCCGCCCGCTGGCGGGCATCCAGCACCTCGCCGAGGCCGTCGAAGAGCTCGGCCTCCTGGCACGAGTGCTCGACGTAGGCGTCCTGGAACCGGCGGTGCAGGGTGGTCAGCAGGCCTTTGTGATGCGTGCAGGCGGCAGCGTGAGCGCGGACGACGGCCCCGCAGAGGTTGTCGTGCGCCGCCTCGAGGCGCTGCACCGCCCCCGCCCTGGCGCCGACCCTGGCGCGGACGAACGGAAAGAGAGCCTCTTCCTCGTCGGCGAAGTGCTGCAGGAGCTCGTCCCGGAGCGCCTCGAGGCGCCGGATGGTCTCCTTCCACACCTTCTCGGTGGCTCCGTCCTCCAGCCTTCGCACGGACTCGGCGACGTCGAGCGCGAGCCTGTTCAGGCGTGTGTGGGTGTGCTCGAAGCGGCTGACGGGATCGGCCTCGCGGACCGCAGGGGTCGCAGCACGGTTCACTCGCTTCGCAGCCATGGATCTCCCTCGGACCGATGCGCGCACGATCTGCGCGCATCGGCCAGCCTTGCATAGCAACAGGTCCGTTCAGCGTAGCGACTTCCTGAAGGTACGCACCGCCTCCGTCACATCCTCGACCAGCGTCTTGGACGCGGCGGAGACCTCTTTCCCGGCTCGCTCCAGCGCCGACTCGAGGCGGGGCTCCAGGCGGCGCCACTCCTCCTTCGCGTCCAGCCCTCCGAGATGAAGCTGCACCTTGACCTCGTCGCGCAAGGTTCGCAGGTGGGCGATGCTCTTCTCGAGCTCGGCCTTCACGTCTTTCGTCGTCTGGTTCATGGCTCGACTCCTGGTGCCGCCAGCTCGCAAGCCGCGCGCCAACCCGGGGCCCGCCGTTCACAGCCAGACGATGGGCAAGAGACCCAGCGCGGCCAGGGCGCCCAGCAGCACGAGGGTCATGCGCCCCGTGGTGCGGTCGGCGAACGCATACGCATAGGCGCCCTTGGCGACGTTGTTCGAGGCGGCGGCGATGACGATGGCGATGCCCGCAACGTGCAGCAGCTCGCTCCGGCCGGACTGGGCGAGCCCGAGCACGAAGGGATCGACGTCCGTCAACCCGAGCAGCGCGGCCAGGCCGTACAGCCCGGCACGCCCCACCGAGTCGACCGCCAGGCGACTGAGCACCAGGACGACGAGGAACGCGCCGCCGAAGAGGAACGCAGGGCCGAGCTCCAGCGGGTTCTTCGTCGGCGGTGGCGGCTGGGTGAGCCCGATACTCTTCGGGCCAGGCTGCAGCGCGAGCAAGATCCCGGCGCCGATGGCTACCAGCGCCAGCGCGCAGAAGCCGGGCGCCAGCGTGGCGGCGAGGTGCGCGTCGAACAACAGAACGAGGAGGATCATCCTCGCGTACATCACCCCGGAGGCGGCCAGCATGCTGCCGGCATAGAGGCGAGGAGCGCCCGCACTCTTGGCCTGCCGTGCCAGCACGACCGTGGTCGCGGTGGACGAGTATGCGCCGCCGAGGAGCGCCGTGAGCAGGACCCCCCCGCGCTCCTTCAGCCATTTCTGCGACGCGTAGCTGGCGTAGGAGAGCCCACTGACGGCGACGAGGACCAGCCACGTACGAAACGGGTTGATCTCGAACCGGGTGAACGAGCGGTCCGGCAGCACCGGCAGGATGACGATGGCCAGGACGAGGAACTTGGTGAAGGCCACGACCTCGTCGCGACCCAGCCGCGCGGTGAGCCGCTCGAGCCCCTCTCGCAGCTCGAGCAGGAGCACGGCGATGACACCCAGCGCCACGGCCATCCAGTACGCCCCCACGTAGACAAGGGCGCCCACGAGATACGTCAGCAGGCCCGAGAGCTCGGTGGTCGCGCCGGCCGTGCTCTCGACCCGCACCTTGTGCCAGTAAGAGATGGCCAGCAGGCCGCCGATCACCCCGAATCCGATGGCCAGCGCGAGCACGTTCCCACCCGACAGCCGCCCCAGGCCGTACCCGATGAAGCCGAGCAGGGGGAACGTCCGGATGCCGCCGAACACGTAGTGGCCGACGCGGGCCTTGTGCTCTTCGCGGTCGATGCCGACCAGAAAGGACAGGAAGAGGACGAGCGCGAGCTCCAGCACCTCGCGCGGAAGCAGCCTCTCGAGCATGCCGAGCATTCTGGACCTTGCAGGGTGCAGCATCCGGCGTGCCACAGGCAACGACTGCACGGACGACGGTCTGGCCGACGTGACGCCTCGTCATGGCGAGCAGGCGACTAAGGGGCTGGAGGGAGATCGGCCCGGAGCTGCTCGACGACGTCCTCGAGGAAGCGATGGACGGAGGCCTCCGCGACGCGGTGCATGACGGCCGCGTCCATGACCTTCCCGACCGCGCCGAGCGGCGGTCTGTACTCGCCCACGACCTCCAGCTGGGTCTCGGTCGAAGACAGCGGCCACGCCGAGAGCTCGAGGTGCATCGTGGGAAAGAGCGCCGAGTTGCGGCTGGCTGCCCAGTCGATCTCGAGGACCGTGGCCGGCGGGAGACCGGCGACGCCTTCCGCGTCGCGGATCTTGGTGAGCGACGGCTTGATGTCCACCCCCATCTCGATGCCCGCCGCCGCGACGTGAAGGGTCGCCACGAGGGCCCCGCCGCGAGCCGTGGCCGTCCCGGTCGCGCGCTGGAGGAGCTCGAGCGGCTCACGGTGCAGCAGGGCACGGACCTCGTCGTAGGGGCGGGTGACGTACTGGTAGCAGCGCAGCTTCCGCGGTTCACTCACGTTGATTTCTCCCTGTTTCCACAGACTCTTTCGAGCACAGCCGGGTGCCGGGTGAGCGTAGCCGATGCGCGACGCCGAAATCCTTGCTGTGCAAGAGCTCGGGGATCCTGCACGAAAACGGGACGATCCGCGAGAGGCGCACATGGCCCGACGTTTGCGAGGGATTCCTGCAGAAAGGAGGAAGTCATGAGCAACGTGATCGTCCGCAAGCAGAACGGAGACAAGCCGGCCACGGCCGCACCCGAGACATGGGACCCGTGGCGCACGATGCGTTCGCTCCTCTCGTGGGATCCGTTCCGCGAGATGGCACCGTTCCCCGTCGTGGAGGACCGCGCGATGCTGTCGCCGGCCTTCGACGTCAAGGAGACGAAGGACGCATACCTGTTCAAGGCCGACGTTCCGGGGATCCCCGAGAAGGATCTCGAGGTGACCATCACCGGAAACCGCCTCAACATCAGCGGAAAGCGGGACCAGGAGAAGGAGGAGAAGAACGATCGGTACTACACGTACGAGCGTAACTACGGGACCTTCACCCGCAGCTTCACGCTGCCGGATGGAGCCGACCTGGAGAACCTGCGCGCGTCCATCGAGCAGGGCGTGCTGACCATCTCCGTGCCGAAGAAGCCCGAGGTGCAGCCCAAGAAGATCGCGGTCAAGGCCGAGACTCCGGGAACGAAGTCCTGAGTCGTCGTGAAGTCGACCGAGGTGGCGCGCAAGCGCCCCTCGGTCGCTCATCGCGTCAGGGGTAGGGCATCCCGGAGCGTCGCGCGAGCTCGCCCTCGATGAGCTCGTGCAGCGCTCCTTCCACCTCGTGGCGCAGCCGGTGCAGCGCCTCGGGATCTCCCGGGTCGATGTCGCGGGTGAGTATCGGCTCCCCCACCACGTAGCGAAGGGATACGCGGCGCGGGATGGGGAGCCAGCGCGAGGGACGAGGGAGAGGGATGCCCTCGACCCCGAGCCACCTCTTGCCACGGGCGTACGCGTCTCCGACCAGGTCGAAGAGCTCGTCTGCCCCCACGCACGCGAGCGGGACGATGGGCGCCCCCGATCGCACGGCGATCTCCACGAACCCGTACCGGTGCCCCCAGAGCAGCTGGTAGCGGAGCTCGCGCGGCTTCACCGCCTCTCGCAGCCCACCGGGGAGTACGAGCACGAGCTGGTCGGCATCGAGGAGCTCCTGCGCGTTCGCCCGCGTCCCGTCGACCACGCCGACGGCGGCAGCCAGCCTTCGCAACGCGGGTACCTTCCACCACAGGTGCTCGCCCAGCGCCCAGACGTCTCGCCCCGTCGCGTGCGAGATGGCCTCCATCGGGAACGCCACGTCCCAGCCGAAGGCGTGGTTCGCGACCAGGAGCGCACGGCCGGAAGGCACGCGCTCGACACCCTCGACCTCGACGCGCAACCACCGGGCGAGCGCGCGGATGGCGAGCCTGTACCTGCGGGCCGTGTCCGGTGAGAAGCCCCGGAAGGGCCTGGCGTGGTCGGGCTGGAAGCCGTCGACCGCGCGCACGACTCAGCCCGTGACCAGGACGAGGACGTCGTCGTCGTCGCGCGCAAACCGCTCGACGACGCGCTGCGCGATGACAGCCGGGTGCTCGCGGAGGAGATCGAGCTCCCCGGCCAGATCGAGCCGCGTCCGGATGCCGTCGCTGAAGAGGAGGACGACGTCGCGAGCCTGGAGCGCGTGGCTCTCCGCCGCGATCCGCCGCGCAGGTCCGCGCGAGCCGAGCACGAACGAGGATCCGCCGAAACGCCACGGGGCTCCCAGTCCGTACACGTGCGCGCCGACGTTGCCCACGCCCGCGATGGACATGGTGCCTCCGGGGTCCAGCCGCGCCGACGCCATGACGGCCCCGCGCGTTCCCATGAGCCTGCGGTCGCACTCGGCCAGGAGCGCCTCCGGGGTGTCGTGGTGGGTTTCGGCGACCGCCCGCGCGGCCAGCACCGAAGCGTTGCGGGCGGGCTCGCCGTGACCGAGGCCGTCGACCACGCCGACGTGCAGCGCACCGCCACGGCGCACGAAGGCCGCGTCGTCACCGCTGTAGCGCTCGCCCGGGAACGCTCGCCCGAAGATGCCCACGCGCGGACGCCGGGGCGCCGCCTGGTCGAACTTGCGCGCCCAGACGCACGTGCCTTCTCCCAGACGCACGTCGATGTCCACCTCGTCCGCGAGCTCGAGGACGGCGGCGAGCCCCACTCCCAGGCTGCCGCGCCCGGAGGGCCTGCCCTCGAGCGCCCTCGCGACGTCGGCAATCCCGGGACCTCGATCCGCCGCGACGACCTCCAGCCCACGCTGCTCGCCTCGCTCCGCCACGCGGACGAGGACGACGCCATGGCGCGCGTGCGCCAGCTGATTGTGGGCGAGCTCGCTGGCGACGTTGACCAGCGCGGCGCCGGCGAGCGCTCCCAGACCTGTCCGGGTTGCTTCCTCCCGCACCCGCTCGCGCACGAGGGAGACGGAGGCCTCGTCCAGGACGGGGATGCCCTCGGCGCCCTCCGTCCACGTGATCACGGGGTCTAGATCGACTTCCACTTCACGATCTCCACGGTCGTGCCCTGGCCCACCGTCGTCTCGAGCCGGAAGTCGTCGACCAGCCGGCGGCTGCCGGAGAGGCCGAGCCCCAGGGAGCGGGCGGTGCTGAAGCCACCGGCCAGGACCCGGTCGACGTGCGCGATTCCCGGTCCCTCGTCGCGAAACGTGACGCGGATCCCGTAGCGGTCGCCGGTCGACAGCTCCTCGATGACGGCGACGCCCTTGTCGGCGTGGACCCAGATGTTGCGCGTCAGCTCGGAGGTCGCCGTCGTCACGGCAGCAGAGGCGAAGGCGTCGAAGCCGCGTGCCTGCGCGAGGTCGCGCACGGCGCGACGCACGAGGATGACGTCGTCCTCGACCTCGACGGGCATCTCGCGGCGGCTGGTGACAGTGATGGGCGTCACGGAGGTGTCCTATCTCCTCCCTCGAAGCGACCGGAGCCTCTCGAGACCTTCGTCCAGATCGAGCGCGGCGTGCACACCGTCCATGGGGTAGCCCATGCGCACGAGGGTCGCCGCGATCTCGGGCCGCATCCCGCACAGCACCGTCACCGTGCCCATGAGGCGCGCCATTCGCCCGGTCTCGGCGAGGATGCGGGCGACGTACGTGTCGACCATGTCCAGGCCGCTGATGTCGATCACGAGCCCGCGGATCTGACCCTTCTCGATGGCGGCGAGGACGTCGGCCTGGAAGGCCTCGGCCACGGCGTCGCGCAGCTCGACGTGGACCGTCGTCAGCAGGACGTCGCCCATCCGCAGGATAGGTATCGTGCCCGACACCGCTCAGCCTCGCTTCTCGGTGATGGTCTTTCCGACCAGGTCGAGCGCGAGCTCGATCCCCTCCTGCAGCCGGCTGCACGTGTGCATGGGGGAGATGTCGACCCCCAGCTGCACGATGGTCCGCGCGACCTGCGCGCTGATGCCCGTGAGGATGGTCTGCGCTCCCAGGAGCCTCACCGAGGCCGTGGTCTTCACCAGGCTGTCGGCGACCTTGGTGTCGACCACCGGGACACCCGCGATGTCGATGATGATGCACCGCGCCTTCTCCTCGACGATGCGGGTCAGCACGGTATCCATGATCTGCTGGGCGCGGACGCTGTCGATCGCGCCGACCAGCGGCAGGAGCAGGATGCGGTCGTGGACGCGGATGACCGGCGTCGACAGCTCGCGGAGCGCCGCCTGGTGGCGCTGGACCGTGTCCATGTTGGCCGCGATGTACGTGTCGATGGCCAGGGTGATGTCGAAGAAGACGATCTTCGTCACGCTCACGTAGAGCGGGATGGCTTCCTCGCGCGGGAACGACGCGTGGACCTGGTCGCCCAGCAGCTCGAGGTACTTGGCGTAGGCCGCCAGGTACCACTTGGGGGCCAGCCCGATGCGCTCGTGGGCCGCCCCGACGCGCAGGCGGTCCTCCACGTAGGCCAGATCGCAGCGCCCCTCGAAGAGGGCGAGGAAATACTCGCTCTGCATCCGCTTCACGCGCCGGATGGCGGCGTCGTCGGGGAAGAACTTCCTCGTCTGCTCGTGGGCGAGGAGCAGATCGTAGAACGCGTTGACGATGCCCGTCGTGTGCTGCTCGGCGAAGCCCCGGAGCGACCGCAGGCGTTCGAGGTCGTCGTCCGTGAGCCCGCAGAAGGCGCGGCGCGAACGCAGCTCAGCCTCGTCCATGTTGAGCGACTTCATGTAACGGCGATGACTCATCCGTGAGCTCCAGCGACAGGGATTGACGGGGGACCCCAGCGCCTGAATATTCGCACCGGCATGCCGGCGTCGGGATCGATCGATGTCCTCGTGCGTTTCAGCCGGCTCGCCTCGGAGGCAAGCTCGGGGGCGCAGATACTACCCTTGCTCGCCGATGCCGCGGTCGAACACGTGGGGGCCGACGCTTCGGTCGTCCTGGAAATAGCCCCGGGCGGGTCTGTCCACGTCGCGGCCTCACGTGACGTGCCGGAGGCGATCGCTCGCTGGACGGGCGAAGCAGACGCCATCGGCAGCCAGCTCGGAACGCAACTTTTGCACCACAGCGCGGGGAAGTTCAAGCACGCTCATCCGATCCTCCTCGTGAGCACGGGAGGGCTCTTCGGCGCGCTGGTGCTCTTCGGGAGCCAGGACCTGCCCGGCGATCAGAAGCTCCAGATCGCTCGTGGTCTTGCCGACCTGGCGGCAATCGCCCTGGGGAGGGCCATGCAGATAAGTCAGCTCGCTCAGGCCAACGCCGAGCTCCGCGCATCCCGGGAGGTCCTGGCTCGCACGCAGAAATTGCGCGCCCTGGGGCAGATGGCTGCGGGCGTCTCGCATGACCTCAAGAACATGCTCAACCCCCTCTCGATGCACGCCCAGATCGTCCAGCGCGCCATCGCCCGTCAGGACATCGCGCAGGCCAATCAGAGCCTCGAGGAGATGCGTCAGGTCATCCGTCGCGGGGTCGAGACGGTCGAGCGGCTGCGCGCCTTCAGCCGCCAGTCGCCGGAGACACGTGCCCAGGAGGGCGACCTGAACGCGCTGGTTCGCGAAGCCATCGCCATCGCGCGACCGCGGATGTCGTCCCGCGCCACCGCGCTGAGCCACATCGTCGAGCAGCTCGGAGAGGTGTCGCCCATCGTCGCCCGCGCAGACGAGATCGTGGCCGCGGTGGTGAACCTCGTCGTCAACGCCATGGACGCCATGTCTGGCGGAGGCACCATTACGCTGACGACGGGGCAGGCGGACGGCCAGGTGTTCCTGCGCGTCGCGGACGACGGACCGGGGATGACGCCCGAGGTCCAGTCTCACGTCTTCGAGCCGTTCTTCACGACCAAGGGCGCGGAGGGCACGGGGCTCGGCCTGGCCATGGTCTTCGCGACCATGCAGCGGCACGGTGGGAGCGTCTCGCTGGAGACGGAGCCGGGCAAGGGCGCCGTGTTCACGCTGTCGTTCCCGCGACCCGAAGCGATGCGTCACTCGTAGCGCAGCGCCTCGATGGGATCGAGGCGCGACGCCTTGCGGGCCGGGTAGAGGCCGAACGCGACGCCGACCAGCGCGCTGAACCCGAAGGAGAGGACGATCATGTCCCACCGCGGCGAGTACGCCCACCCCAGGCGCGTCGCCACCACGCGTGCGACGACCGAGCCGAGGACGACGCCGATCAGCCCGCCGATCATCGAGAGGGTCACGGCCTCGGCCAGGAACTGTGCGAGCACGTGCCACGGCTTGGCGCCTACCGCCATCCGCACGCCGATCTCGCGCGTGCGCTCGGTGACGCTCACCAGCATGATGTTCATGATCCCGATGCCGCCCACCACGAGCGACACCACCGCGATGGCGGCGAGGAGCGCGGTGAGGGCCTGGGTGCCCTGCTGCTGCGCGTTGGCCATCTCGGTCAGGTTGCGGATGTTGAAGTCGTCGTCGTCCGTGGCGGCCAGGTGGTGCCGGTCGCGCAGGAGCAAGGTGATCTCGCTCTGCGCGCGCCCCGTGTCCTCGGCCGAGATGGCGCTCACGGCGATGATTCCGGCGATGTAGTTCTGCAGCCCGCCCTGGATCTGGTTCTGGAAGGTCGACACGGGGATGAACGCGGCGTCGTCGTAGTCCGTCCCCATCGGCGACTGTCCCTTGCGCTCGAGGAGGCCGACCACCAGGAACGGAACCGCGCGGATGCGCACCGTCTTGCCGACCGGGTCCGTGCCGGGGCCGAACAGCTTCTCCGCCACGGTCGCACCCAGCACGATGACCTTGGCCCCCGACTCCAGATCCGAGTCGCCGAAGAGCGACCCCTTGTCGATGACCCAGTTGCGGATGTCGAAGAACTCGGGCGACGTGCCGGTGATGGTCGTCGTCCAGTTCTGGTCCTCGACCATGATGGTGGCCTTCGTGGCCTGCGCCGGCGCGGCCCAGCGTACGGCAGGAGCCTGCCGCCGGATGGCCTTCAGGTCCTCCCAGGTCAAGGTGGGCAGGCTCCCGAACCCGCCCGAGACGCCGCCCATCGACGTCGACCCCGACAGGACGATGAGCATGTTGGTCCCCATCGCCGCGAAGACGCCCGAGACACGCGCCTTGGCGCCCTCGCCCACGGCCACCATGGAGATGACCGAGGCGACGCCGATGATCACCCCCAGCGTCGTGAGGAAGCTGCGCGTCTTGTTGCGCATGAGGGCCGTGACGGCGATGGGGATCACGTTGCCGATGTGCAAGCGTCGCTTCCTTTCACCCGGCCTCGTTCACGATGAGGGGCTCCTGCCTCGTGTCGGACACGATCTTGCCGTCCCGGACGAGGATGATCCTGGAGGCGTAGCGCGCCACGTCGGGCTCGTGCGTCACGTAGACGATGGTGAGGCCCGCGCGCCACAGCGTCTGGAACAGCGCCATGACGTCGACGCTGGTCCGGGTGTCCAGGTTCCCGGTCGGCTCGTCGGCGAACATGAGCTTGGGCTCGTTGACGATCGCGCGGGCGATGGCCACACGCTGCTGCTGTCCACCCGAGAGCTGCGAGGGACGGTGCTCAAGCCGCGTGCCGAGGCCGACGCGCTCCAGCGCCTGGCGCGCGCGCTCGCGGCGCACGCGGCGGGGGAGACCGGCGTACACCAGCGGGAGCTCCACGTTCTCGATGGCGGTCGTCCGGGCGAGCAGGTTGAAGCTCTGGAACACGAAGCCGATGGTGTGGTTGCGCATCTCCGCAAGCTGGCCGCGGCTCAGGCGCGAGACCTCCAGGCCGTCGAGCGTGTAGCTCCCGCTGGTCGGTCGATCGAGGCACCCGAGGACGTTCATCAGCGTCGACTTGCCCGAGCCCGACGCGCCCATGATGGCCAGGAACTCACCCTGCTCCACGGTGAGGCTCACCCCGTCGAGCGCGTGCAGCTCGGTGTCGCCGAGCACGTAGATCTTGGTCAGGTCCCTGGCCACGACGAGCGGCGTCGCACCGCGCCCATCGGGCATGACCTCCCTCACGGCCCCTTCTTGCCGCCCGCGCCGAGGATGGTGGCCTCGCTCACCACCAGGTCGCCGGGCCGCAGGTCGCCCTCCACCACCTCGGTCGACATGCCGTCCGTGATCCCGATGCGGGTCACGTGGGGCGAGGCCCTCTTGCCCGAGAGGCTCCACACCACGCGCTGGTCGGAGGCCAGATCCTCGCGCCCCGGCGCCGTCACCGCGCCTCCCGTCATCGCCGCGATGGTCGTGGCGTCGGGCTTGAAGCGCAGGGCCGCGTTGGGGACGCGAACGGCGTCGGCCTTGGTCGCGTAGACGAAGGTGACGTTGGCCGTCATCGTCGGTCTCAGCGCCAGGTCCGAGTTGTCGACGTCGATCACGGCGTCGTAGGTGACGACGTTCTGGATGGTGGTGGCGTTGTCGCGCACCTGACGGACGACGCCGCGGAAGGTCCGCGTGGGGTAGGCATCGACCGTGAACGTCGCTTCCATCTTCTCGTGGATCTTGCCGACGTCGCCTTCGGCGACGTTGGTGTCGACCTGCATCTTGGTGAGATCTTGCGCGATGGTGAAGAGAGTGGGCGCCTGGAACGACGCGGCCACCGTCTGGCCCACGTCGATGTTCCGCGAGATCACGATGCCGTCGATGGGCGATACGATGCGGGTGTAGGACAGGTTGAGCTGCGCCTGATCGAGCGCGGCGCGCGCCTGCTGCATGGAGGCGTCCGCTGCTTCGACGTCGGCACGGGCAGCGCCGGCCGAGGCCTCCGCCGTGTCGACGTCCGCCCGCGCGGCGAGGTTCTGCTCGAAGAGGGCCAGCTCGCGTGCATAGTTGCGCTCGGCCAGCGCCCGGTTCGCGATGGCCTTGTCGTAGCTCGCCTTGGCGGCAGCATAGTTCGCGCGCGCCTGCTCGACGGCGGCCTGGAAGAGAGACGGCTCGATCAGCGCGATGAGCTGACCTTGCTTCACCTGGCTGCTGAAGTCGGCGTACCAGGCCTGGATCCGCCCGGACACCTGGCTGCCGACCTGGACCGTGACGATGGCCGAGACGGTGCCGCTCGCCGTGACCTTCGCTGCCAGGGCCCCGTGGTCGACCGGCGCGCTCTGGTACCGCACCACCGGGACCGAGGGGGCATGCGCGTAACGCCATCCCACGAGAGCGAGCGCGACTGCCACCAGGCCCACGACGACCCAGCGCAGGGTCCTCCAGACGCGAGATTTGCGCAAAGGCGCAGTTCTTGTCTGGGTGGGGGCCAGGGATACCTCGGCGGTCCGCGTGATGGCAGACATGAGCCGAGACGATGCAGCGCGTGGGCCAGCTACGTGCATGCTGGCGGCAGTACCTCGATGGCTTCGCGTTCCAAACCCCCCTCCGGCCGCCCCTGGCTCCCCATCCTGCCGCTGGTGGTCCTGCTCGTCGCACTGTGGGTCGCGCGCGGTCTGGTCAACGCCCCCGAGCCGCGTCACGTGCCTTACTCCGAGCTCCTCACGGACGTGGAGGCCGGCAAGGTCGCGGAGGCGAGGCTCGAGGCCGAGCGGGTCGTGGCCACGCTCAAGGACGAGGGCGACAAGAAGGGCGAGTCCATCGCCGTGGAGCGCATCCCCAACATGGACGAGCGCGCCCTGCTCGAAGCGATGGAAAAGCAACACGTGGTGGTCTCCGGACAGGAGCCGCACGCGAGCTGGTGGGGACCGCTCGCCTGGACGCTTCTGCCTCTGCTGGCGCTGCCCTTCATCCTGTGGGGCATGGGTGGTGCGTCGGGGGCCCTCGGGAAGAACCGCCCGATGACCTTCGGTCGCAGCAAGGCCAAGCTCTACGACCGGAGCGTCGACCAGGGCGCCACCTTCGCGGACGTGGCCGGCGTGGACGAGGCGAAGGCCGAGCTCATGGAAGTGGTGCGCTTCCTCAAGGAGCCGCAGAGGTACCGCGCCATCGGCGCCCACGTCCCCAAGGGGATCCTGCTGGTGGGGGCGCCAGGGACGGGCAAGACGCTCCTGGCGCGCGCCGTCGCCGGCGAGTCGGGCGTTCCATTCTTCTCCCTCAGCGGCTCGGAGTTCGTGGAGATGTTCGTCGGCGTCGGGGCGAGTCGCGTGCGCGACCTCTTCGAGCAGGCGAAGGAGCGCGCCCCCTGCATCGTTTTCATCGACGAGCTGGACGCCGTCGGGAAGGCACGCGCAGGCAACGCCGGCTTCGCCGCCAACGAGGAGCGCGAGCAGACCCTCAACCAGCTCCTGGTCGAGATGGACGGCTTCGCGCCCGGATCGGGGCTCGTCATCATGGCCGCGACCAACCGTCCGGAGATCCTCGACCGCGCGCTCCTGCGCGCAGGACGTTTCGATCGCCAGGTCCTGGTCGATCGGCCCGACGTCCGCGGGCGAGAGGCCATCCTCCGTGTCCACGCCCGCAAGGTGCAGCTGGCGCCGGACGTCGACCTCGCCGTCGTGTCGCGGCGAACCCCCGGGATGGTGGGCGCCGATCTCGCCAACGTGGTCAACGAGGCGGCGCTGGCGAGCGTCCGGCGCGGCGCCACGGTGGTCGGCATGCCCGACTTCGAGGAGGCCATCGACCGCATCCAGCTCGGCCTGAAGAAGGAAGGGCGCGTGATGAACGAGGAGGAGAAGCGCCGCGTCGCCTTCCACGAGGCGGGCCACGCTCTGGTGGCGCTCTCCGTTCCCCACGCCGACCCGGTGTACCGGGTGACCATCATCCCGCGGTCGATCGGCGCCCTGGGCGCGACCCTCCAGCTCCCGACCGAGGAGCGGTACGTGCTGACCCGCGAGGAGCTGGAGGACCGCCTGTGCGTGCTGCTGGGGGGGCGGTCGGCGGAGGAGCTCATCTGCGGGGCGGCGTCCACCGGCGCGCAGGACGATCTCGAGCGCGCGACGATGATCGCGAAGCAGATGGTGTGCCGATTCGGGATGAGCGAAGCGCTCGGCCCGCTGACCTGGGGCCGCACCGACGGCTTGCGCTTCCTGCCCGGTCAGGAGGCGATCGAGCGCGACTACAGCGAGGAGACGTCGCGGGCGATCGACGCCGAGGTGCGGCGCATCGTCGAGGCGAGCCACACCAAGGCCCTCGCCATCCTGCGCGAGCGGCGCGCGGCGCTCGAGGCCATCGGCGCCGAGCTGCTCGTGCGCGAGACGCTGGAGCGGCCCGAGCTCGAGAGCCTCGCCGGACTTCACTCGGAGCGACGCCAGGCGGCCTCGGTGACGCGCGCCTGACGAAGGGTCCAGGAGTTGCTATCGAAGCTGGTCATGCGCGTAGTCGAGCTTGCCGCGACGCTGGTTCTTCTGTCGGCCTGTGCGCCCGCGAACCAGGGCGGCGCCGCCGTCGTCCCCCCTGCTGCTCCATCGACCGCGAGCCCCCGCGTGTCGCTGCCTTCCCCCAGCCCCATCGGCCGGATGGCGCACATCCCCGAGGCGACCTACCAGATGGGCTCCGAGGTGGGTGAGCCCGACGAGACGCCGGTGCACATGGTGCACGTGGCCGCCTTCGATCTCGATCTCACCGAGGTCACCGTCGGCCAGTACGCGCAGTGCGTGCGCGCGGGCGGCTGCGTCCCCGCGCCCCGCGTCGTCGACTGGCCGGGGGTGACGGGCGACGACCAGCAGCTGTCCAAGGATCTGTGCAACGAGAACAACCCGGACCGGCAAGACCACGCCGTGAACTGCGTCGACTGGAGCATGGCGGACGCGTACTGCCGCTGGGCGGGCAAGCGCCTCCCGACCGAGGAGGAGTGGGAGTACGCAGCGTGCGGCGGGGACTGCAACCAGGCGATGAAGGGCGAGCTGGGGCGCTCGGTCGCCCACGGTGCCACGCGGTGGCCCTTCACCGCGCAGGTCGCGAGGAGCTGGCCGGGCCCCTTCGGCCTCTACGACATGGCCGGCAACGTCTGGGAGTGGACCGCCAGCCCGTACTGCCGGTACGACCATCCGGGTTGCGGCGATCCGCGCCGCGTCGTCCGTGGCGGCAGCTGGTCGGTGGTGGACTATCTCTTCGTGCGGCTGACGGACCGCTCGCCCAGCGATCCGACGACGCGCAACACGAACCTCGGCTTTCGCTGCGCTCGATCGCCCGGCCCCTGACCGCGCAGCAAGTGCGCCCGGGCGCAGTCTATGCAAGGGCGGTCCGGAGGGTATCGGGAGATGCCCCGGAGATGAGCGAGGCACGGCAGGTGCACCCCCGACGATGTGCTCGGCATCCTGAAGATCGCTTACAAGCTCCTCGTCAACGACAAGGGCAAGTTCGCGGCGCTGCTCATGGGGCTCACCTTCAGCGTGTTCCTCATGATCCAGATGACGTCCATGTTCGCCGGGATGATGAAGAAGGCCTCCGCCACGGTGACCAACACCGGGGCCAAGGTCTGGGTGATGGACCGAGCCGTCACCAACGTGAGCAGCTCGATCCCGATGCCCGACTACGTGCTGGACGCGGTCCGCAGCATCGACGGCGTGAAGTACGCCGTACCGCTCTACTCGGGCGCTGGGCTCGTCCGCCTGGCGGACGGGACGTACCAGCCCGTGACCGTGCTCGGCCTCGACGACACCAGCCTGTTCGGACGGCCGCAGCTCATCGAGGGGAACATCACCGACATCTACGCCGAGAACGGCTTCGTCGTGGTCAAGGACGAGGAGTACGTGAAGCTCGAGAGCCCCAAGATGGGGACCGCTTTCGAGCTCAACGACAACCGGGGCGTCATCGTCGGCATCGCAAGGGTGCCGGCGAGCGGGCTGTTCGGAATCCCGACGCTCTACACCACGTTCAACCGCGCCATCCAGTACATCCCGTCGATGCGCTACACCATCTCCTTCATCCTGGTCGAGCCGCAGAGCCCCGCTGCGATTCCGCACATCCAGCAGGAGATCAAGGCTCTGGGCTACGAGACGGTGACCGAGGAGGGGTTCATCGACAAGATCACCAACTGGTACATGTTCAAGACCGGCATGGGGACCAACCTCCTCCTCATGACCGCCATCAGCTTCATCGTCGGGCTCTCCATCTCCGGGCAGACATTCTACACGTTCGTGCTCGAGAACATCCAGAAGTTCGGCGCCCTCAAGGCCATCGGCGCCAAGGGCCACGAGCTCGTCGCGATGATCTTCTTCCAGGCCGGCCTGACGGGCCTCGCCGGGTACGGGCTCGGCATCGGACTGTGCGCCGGGCTCATCGCGCTCGCGAAGCTCCGCATGCCCGACTACGCCTCGATCGTGACCTACCAGAACCTGGTGCTGGCACTCGGCATGGTGCTCGTGATCTCGGCGTTCTCGGGGTACATCGCGGTCCGCAAGGTCCTGCGCATCGACCCCTACGACATCTTCCGAGGCTGACGTGGACAACGTCGCGATCCGGGCGCAAGGGCTCACCAAGTGGTTCGGTCAGGGTGAGGCGAAGATGTGCGCCGTCCGCGACGTGACCTTCGACGCGCACTTCCACGAGATGCTGTACATCGTCGGCCCCTCCGGCAGCGGCAAGACGACGCTGCTGAGCATCATCTCGGGGATCCTGCGGCCCGACACGGGCACGGTCCACGTGGAGGACGTCGACGTGTGGGGCCTGAAGGAGAACGCGCTCGCCGACTTCCGCCTGAACAAGATCGGGTTCGTGTTCCAGGACTTCCACCTGTTCCCCAACCTCACCACCGTCGAGAACGTGGCCATTCCCCTCGTGCTCAAGCGGCACGACTGGAACGACTCGATCAAGGAGGCGACCAAGTTCCTGGACGTGGTGGGCCTCTCGAACCGCGCGCAGCTGAGCCCCACGCGGCTCAGCGGAGGAGAGCAGCAGCGGGTCGCCATCGCACGCGCGCTCGCGAGCGGCCCGGACCTGATGATCTTCGACGAGCCCACCGCCTCGCTGGACGGCGACACGGGCAAGAAGATCGTCGACTTCGTCAAGCACCACGTCCTGACCGAACATCGCTGCATCGTCGTCGTCACTCACGACGATCGCATCTACGAGTTCGCCGACCGCATTCTCCACATGGAGGATGGGCGGCTGCTGGACGGCAAAGGAGGGGCCGATGCGTAACAAGCTGATCCTGGTCCTCGTCCTGCTCGGCGTGCTGGGCGCTCTCGGGAGCGCCTACGTCTATGCCGTGCCGAGCAAGCCCCTGGCCCCCGTCTTCACCCCGGCGGCCGACCCGTACGCGCAGGGCATCTTCGCGAACGGGATCGTGGAGAGCTCGCAGTCGAACGGCGAGAACACGAACATCTACCCCGAGGTGTCCGGATCCATCGTCCGCATCCTCGTCACCGAGGGCCAGGCCGTCACGCAGGGGACGCCCCTGCTGCAGCTCGACGACTCGATCCAGAAGGCGACCGTCGAGCAGCAGCGCTCCCAGGCCGAGGCCGCGCAGGCCCTGCTGCAGGAGCTGCGCGCGCAGCCTCGAAAGGAGAACCTGGAGGTGGCCCGCGCGCAGGTGGAGATGGCGCAGGCGAGCCTGAAGATGGCGCAGGACACGCTCGACAAGCAGCAGAGCTCGTTCAAGCTCGACCCCGAGTCAGTCAGCAAGGACGCGCTCGACAACGCGATCAACGCGCAGAAGGTCGCGAAGGCCAACCTCGAGGTGGTCACGCGCCAGTACGAGCTCACCAAGGCCGGCGCCTGGACGTTCGACATCAAGAACCAGGAGAAGCAGGCCGAGGCGCTGGAGAAGGCCTATACGGCGTCGAGCGCCCTTCTCGCGAAGTACACGATCAAGGCCCCGACCGACGGCGTGGTCATGACCGTCAACGCGACGGTCGGCAGCTACGTGTCGCCTCAGGGCGCGTACGACACGTACACGCAGGGCTTCGACCCGATCGTCGTCATGAGCTCGTCCAAGGGCACGTTCGACGTGCGCTGCTACATCGACGAGATCCTCATCCCGCGGCTCCCGCCTGCCGACAAGCTCCAGGCGCAGATGACCATCCGCGGAACGAACACGAAGATTCCCCTCGAGTTCGTCCGTCTGCAGCCGTACGTCTCGCCCAAGATCGAGCTCTCCAACCAGCGGCAGGAGAAGGTGGACCTGCGGGTCCTCCCCGTCATCTTCCGCTTCCAGCCACCACCCGGAGTGCAGGTCTTTCCGGGCGAGATGGTGGACGTCTACATCGGGGCGAAGACGTGAACCGCCGTCGATGGCTCGCCCTGATCGCGCCCGCCCTGGTCAGCCTCGGGTGCGCGGTCGGGCCCGACTTCCACCGGCCCTCCGCGCCCGGCGATCAGGGCTACACGAGGGACCCGGCGAAGCAGACGGTCGTGGCCGGTGGACACGCGCAGCAGTTCGTCGAGGGCCAGCCGGTGGACGCCAACTGGTGGCAGCTGCTGCGCTGTCCCGCGCTCGATTCGATCGTCGGCCAGGCGCTCGCGAACAACCAGAGCCTCGAGGCCGCGCGGGCCACGCTCCGTCAGAGTCAGGACAACCTCCGCGCGGGTTACGGGGTCTTCTTCCCTCAGGTCGACGCGAAGGCGGGGGTCAGCCGGCAGCTCTACAACCCGGGCGTGCCCGGGTTTCCGAGCAACACCTTCAACCTCTTCTCGCTCTCGGGCACGGTCAGCTACCCGCTCGACATCTGGGGCGGAGAGCGACGCCAGGTGGAGGCGCTGGGTGCGGCGGTCGACGCGCAGCGGTACGCGCTGGCCGCCTCGTACATCATGCTGACCAGCAACGTGGTCGACGCGGTGATTGCGCAGGCCGCGTACCGAGACGAGATCGACGCGACGAAGGCGACGATGGTCCTGCTCGCCGAGCAGGTGCGCATCGCGAACGCCCAGGTGACGGGGGGCACCACGCCGTACTCGACCGTCCTGACCCTCCAGAGCCAGCTGTCGAGCACCGAGGCGACGCTGCCGCCGCTGGAGGAGAAGATCGACCAGGCGACGGACCTGCTGGCGGCGCTCGCCGGGACGACGCCCGCGAGCTGGAGGCAGCCGTCCGTGGCGCTCTCCGAGCTGCAGCTCCCCGAGAACCTCCCGGTCAGCGTCCCCTCGCTCCTCGTCCGGCAGCGCCCGGACGTCCTCGTCGCCGAGGCCGAGCTGCACGCGGCGAACGCCAACATCGGCGTCGCGACGGCGGCGATGTTGCCGAACATCACCCTCAGCGGCGGGCTCGGCGTCAACAACCCGTCGCTCGGGAGCCTCTTCTCCTCGAGCAGCCCCTTCTGGAGCGTGGGCGCCGGCCTGACGCAGCCCCTCTTCCACGGCGGCGCGCTCTACTACCAGCGCAAGGCCGCCATCGACGCGCGCGACGCCGCGGCCGCCAACTACCGGCAGACCGTGCTCGCGGCGTTCCAGCAGGTGGCCGACACCCTGCGCGGCCTGACCCACGACGCGGAGGGCCTGTCCGCGCAGACGGCGGCCGTCGAGACCGCGGAGAAGGCCATGCGCCTCATCCAGGCCAACTACCAGGCAGGGATCGCGACCTACCTCCAGGTCCTGGTCGCGGACGGGCTCTACCTGCAGGCCAGGCTGGGCTACGTGCAGGCGCTCGCCCAGCGCTTGCAGGACACCGTGGCCCTGTACGTCGCGCTGGGCGGCGGCTGGTGGAACACACCCGTGGTCCCGCGCGAGTAGGAGTCCCATGCGCTACCTGCTGCAGGTCAACGGTGGTCCGCGCGAGGTCGATGTCCCCGCCGGCACGCCGCTGCTGGCCGTGCTCCGTGACACTCTCGGCCTCACCGGCGCGCGCTTCGGGTGCGGCCATGGCGCGTGCGGCGCCTGCGTCGTGCTGGCCGAGGGCGCGCCGATCCCCGCCTGCACGACGGCGGTCGAGGACGTCGCCGGTCGCGCCATCGTCACCATCGAAGGGCTCGCGCGGGGCGACGAGCTGCACCCCGTCCAGCGAGCCTTCCTGCAAGAGGGGGCGCTGCAGTGCGGGTACTGCACCAGCGGGATGATCCTGGCCGGCGCGGCGCTCCTGCAGCGCGTGCCCTCACCCTCGGAGGACCAGATCCGCGAGGCGCTGGCGCCGCACCTCTGTCGCTGCGGCGTCTACCTGCGCGCCATCCGCGCCATCCAGAGGGCCGCCCGATGAGCCGCGTCGAGGAGCGGCTGCGCTTCGAGATCGACGGCAGCGTCACGGCGCTCTCGGGCAAGATGGAGTACGGGCAAGGGCTTCGCGCCGCGTACCCGCGGATCGTGGCGGAGGAGCTCGGCATCGCCCCGTCTCGCGTGCGGGTGGTGCTGGGCGACACGGACGTCGTTCCCTGGGACATGGGGACCTTCGGGAGCATGTCCGTGGAGATGGACGGCCGCGAGCTGCGCCGCGCGGCTGCCTTCGCGCGCTCGGAGCTCCTGGCGCGGGCCGCCTCGAGGCTCGCGACGCAGGCGACCGAGCTGGACATCGAGGACGGGGCAGTGACCTCGCGCCTGGACGGCCGCACCCTGACCTTCACCCAGCTCGTCGCGGGAGAGCCCGTCACGGGCGAGGTACCCGAGGACGTGCCGCTCGCGGTGCCGACGCCGACCTGCCCCGACGGCCCCGCGGACTCCGTCGATCTGGTCACGGGGCGCGCGCAGTTCGTGGCCGACGTACGGCTCCCCGGCATGCTCCACGGGCGCGTGCTCCACCCCGCCGTTCACGGTGCGAGGCTTCGCTCCGTCGACCGGGACGCGGCCCTCGCCGAGGCCGGGGTCGTCGCGGTCGTGGTCGAGGGAGACTTCGCCGGAGTCGTCGCGGAGCGACACGGACAGGCGCTCCGGGCCCTGCGCGCCCAGCAGCCGCAGTGGGACCCGCCGCTTCCCCCGCAGGCGCCGGGCACCGACGCGGTCCTGCGCAGCGACGCCGGGGTCGACGAGGCCTTCGGCGGCGCCGCGACGCGCATCGCGGCCCGCTACTTCACGCCCCACGTCGCGAGCGCTCCCATCGGCCCGAGCGTCGGCGTCGCCGACGTCCGCGCCGACGAGGCCTTCGTCTACGGGTCGACGCAGGTGCCCTTCGGCCTTCGGGACGCCGTGGCGGCCATCGCGAAGCTGCCGGTGGAGCGGGTGCACTTCCGACCCAGGGCCATGAGCGGGGGCTACGGTCGCCACGGGTCGAGCGACGCCGCGCTCGAGGCCGCCCGGCTCTCCGCGGCCGTCAGGAGGCCGGTGCTCGTGCAGTGGAGCCGGGCCGACGAGCTCCACGGGGCGCCCCATCGCGCCCAGATGGAGGCGGCGATGGAGGGAGGGGTCGACGCGACGGGTCGCATCGTCGCCTGGCGCTCGGAGATCTCCACGAACCCGTACGGGTACGCGGGCGCGGCGGCGGCGAGGTCCGCTCCTGCTCGACCCGCGCGACCTGCCGCGATGGGACGGGCCGGCGGCTGGGACCCGACGCAGATGGTCGCGATGATGGCGGGCCGCAACGCGGTCCCCCCGTACGAGCTCGGCGCGGCCGAGGTCCGCCTGCACGTGACCCCGGGTCGCGTGCGCACGGGGGCGCTGCGCTCGCTCGGGGCATCACCGAACGTCTTCGCCATCGAGTCCTTCGTCGACGAGCTCGCGCGCGCGGCGAGCGTCGATCCCTTCGAGCTGCGGCTCCGCCATACGAGCGACGCGCGGCTGCGACGCGTGCTCGAGGTCGTCCGCGAGCGCAGCGGCTGGGCGCACGCTCGGCGGGGGCAGGGCAGGGGGGTGGGGGTGGCGTGCGTCGTCTACCGCGCGACGTACGTGGCCGAGGTGGTCGAGGTCTCGGTGGCAGCCGACGGAGAGGTTCGCCTCGAGCGCGTGTGGTGTGCCGTCGACGCAGGGCACATCGTCCATCCGGACGGCGCCCGCAATCAGGTCGAGGGCGCCGTGCAGATGGCAGCGAGCTGGACCTTGATCGAAGAGCTGCCCCACCGCGACGGCGAGGTGCTCGGAGAGACGTGGGAGGACTACCCCATCGCCACCTTCCGCGACGCGCCGCGCGCGATCGACGTCGTCTTCACGGGCGACGACCGGACGCCGAGCTCCGGGCTGGGCGAGCCTCCCGCCGTGCCCACCGGTCCGGCCATCGCCAACGCCGTCTTCGACGCCTGCGGGGCGCGTGTCCGGCGACTGCCCATCCGCGCGGCAGCGGTCCGGCGAGCGTTGACAGGCGGCTAGTCCGACCTCCGGCATGCGGGCCGGGAAGGTCGGCTTGTCCGTCATCTTCCGCAAGACGTTCCCGGCGTAGAGGACGCCGTCGGCGAGCTTCACCGGAACGTCGAGCGACAGGCAGAGGAGGAGTCTGCGCCGGCGACGGAGTGTGCCCAGGCCACTGTCGGGTCTTCTCGCAGCACGTGTGCCGGGAGCAACGATGCGCGGTGCCAAAAGCCATGGTTAACTGTGTGGCGGCACCATGCGACTCCCTCGCCTCGGCCTCTTGCTCTTCGTGTGCCTCCTGCTCGCCGCCCTGGGCGGCGCCTGCGGAAGCTCCAGCAACAGCTCGAACTTCAAACCCGGGCAGGACGCGTCGGTCTCCGACGGCAGCAACGGCGACGGAGCGGGCGGCTCGGACGCTCCCAACCTGTTCAGCGACGCGACCGCCGGCGGCGATGCCACCGGGACGCTGACGATCACGCCGGCCAATCCGACCGTGGTCGTCCCCTACGGCAAGCAATCTCCCACGGTGACGTTCGTGGCCAGCGAGGGGGGGACGAACGTGGCGGCGTCCTTCGCCATCGACCTCGGGCAGATCGGCAGCATCGTCGCGGCCACGGGGGTGATGACGCCGACCGGCAAGGTGGGTGGCACGGCGAACGTCACGGCCACCTACGGGTCGCAGAAGGCGACGACCAAGGTCACGGTCGTCCTCCAGCTGATCGACAACGGCGCGCCTGCCGGGTCCGACGCGGGCGGCGGCGCGGGTGGCAACGGGGGCGTCGGAGGCTCGGGTCCGGGCGGGCCGGTCAGCGGCGCGACGCAGACGCTCTTGCAGGGGACCCTAACCGCCGACACCGGCCTCGCGTGGCTCTATCCCTACGACAAGACGGTGTGGCCCCAGGGTCTGCTCGCGCCGCTCCTCCAGTGGAGCGCTCCGCGCAACTACGACGCCCTCTTCATCCACCTGCACGAGAACGGCTTCGACTACCAGGGCTACTTCGCGGCGACGGCCACCCCTTACGTCAACGCGCCCATCCCCCAGACCGCGTGGGACACGCTGTCGTACTCCAACCAGGGCGAGCCGGTCAGCGTGACCCTCGCGTTCTCGGCCGGGGGCGTCGCGTACGGTCCCCTCACCGAGACGTGGACCATCGCGCAGGGGCTGCTGACGGGGACCGTCTACTACAACTCCTACGGCACCAACCTCGCCCTGAACTACTGCTGCCAGGTCAACGGTTCGATGTTCGGCGGGGCCACGCTGGCCATCAAGCACGGCGCCACCAGCCCGGTCCTCGTCGCGGGCACCAGCGGCGGGTCGGCGCAGTGCCGGGTCTGTCACTCGGTGGCCGCGCAGGGCGCGACGCTCATCACGCAGCACGGCGACAACTACGCGGAGTCGAGCGCGTACGCGCTGACCAGCGCCGACACCGAGACGGTGATGGCGCCGGCGAACTCGGTGTTCGCGTTCCCGGGCATCTCGCCGGACGGGACGTTCCTCCTCAGCAACTCGGCGCCCCTCCCCGGCGTCAGCCCGCCGGCCACGAGCGGGCTCTACGCCATCCCCTCGGGTACGGCGATCGCGAGCACCGGGTTGCCGGCCGGTCTGGGGGCGGGAACACCGGTCTTCTCGCCCGACGGCAAGCACGTCGCGTTCAACCATTACAGCGTCAACTCGCTGTCGGTGGCGGCGATGGACTTCACGCAGAGCACGAACACGTTCGCGAACCTGGTCACGCTGCACACCTCGACGACCACGTTCCCGGACCTGTTCCCGGCGTTCCTGCCGACCAACGACGCCGTGGTCTTCGAGGAGGAGACGGCCTCCGACGGCGAGTTCGGGGCCACACGGAGCGGCTCGCGCGGCGAGCTCTGGTGGGTCGACCTGGCGACGCAGACGGCAGCCCCGCTCGCCAACCTCAACGGTGTGGGGTACCTCCCGGTCGGCGCGAACAACCACAACGCCGACCAGACGCTCAACTACGAGCCCACGGTGAACCCGGTCCCGTCGGGGGGCTATGCCTGGGTCGTCTTCACCAGCCGGCGCATGTACGGAAACGTCGCGACCATCGATCCCTTCGACAGCGACCCCCGTACCACCGATCTCAGCTCGACCCCGACCACCAAGAAGCTCTGGGTCGCGGCCATCGACCTCAACGCGAAGCCGGGCACCGACCCCAGCCACCCCGCGTTCTACCTGCCCGCGCAGGAGCTGCTCGCGGGCAACTCGCGCGGCTACTGGGTGGTCGACCCGTGCGAGCAGAACGGCTCGTCCTGCCTCACCGGCGACCAGTGCTGCAGCGGCTACTGCGAGGACGTCGACGGCGGGTTCGTGTGCGGCACGCAGCCCCCCGGGTGCTCGGGGCTCACCAACAAGTGTACGACCTCCAGCGACTGCTGCGGCTACTCGCAGGGCATCCAGTGCATCGACGGCTTCTGTGCGGAGCCGAATCCGCAGTAGGCGGGCTCACTTGTCGGGTCGCCTGGGTGCGAGCTCGCGCTCCACGTCGAGCACCCTCAGCGTCGTGCGGACGAGCGCGTCCGCGTTCAGGCTGATGGAGTCGATGCCTCGCTCCACGAGGAACGCGGCGAAGTCGGGGTAGTCACTGGGAGCCTGGCCGCAGATGCCGACCTTCCGCCCCGCGCGGTGCGCGGCCTGCAGCAGGTGCGCGCACGACCACTTGACCGCCTCGTTGCGCTCGTCGAAGAGGGGCGCCACCGTGGTCGAGTCCCGGTCGACGCCCAGCGTGAGCTGCGTGAGATCGTTCGAGCCGATGGAGAAGCCGTCGAAGATCTCGGCGAAGCGCTCGGCCAGCAGGATGTTCGACGGGATCTCGGCCATGACGTAGACCTCGAGCCCGCGCTCGCCACGCACCAGCCCGCCCTCACGCATCGCGTCCAGCACGCGGCGACCCTCCTCGGGGGTGCGGCAGAAGGGGACCATGACCTTCAGGTTCGTGAGCCCGAAGACCTCGCGTACGCGCTTGACCGCCGCGCACTCGAGCAGGAAACCCTCCTTGTAATCGGGGTGGTAGTAGCGGCTCGCGCCGCGCCAGCCGAGCATCGGGTTCTCCTCGCCCGGCTCGAACCCGGCGCCCCCGACGAGGCGTGCGTACTCGTTGGTCTTGAAGTCGCTGAAGCGCAGGATGACCGGCCGCGGGTGGAACGCTGCGGCGATCGTGCCGATGCCCTGCGCGAGGCGGTCGACGAAGTAGCGGGTCTTGTCCGCGTAGCCGGCGGTGATGGTGTCGATCTGGCGCTGGAGCGTGGGCGACAGCGACGCGTACCGCGTCAGGGCCAGAGGGTGCACGCCCACCCACCCGGCGAACACGAACTCCATGCGCGCGAGCCCCACGCCGTCGCTCGGGAGCAGCGACTGCTGGAGCGCGTGCTCCGGGTTGCCCACGTTGAGGAGGATCTGCGTGCGCGGCCTCCGCATCGAGGCCGGATCGATCTCCTGGACGTCGAAGGGGACCTCTCCCGGATAGATGCGCCCCGTCTCGCCCTCGGCGCAGGAGAGCGTCACCGTGCTCCCCTCCACCAGCCGGGTGGTCGCGTCGACCGCGCCGACGACGGCCGGCACGCCCAGCTCGCGCGCCACGATGGCCGCGTGCGAGGTGCGCCCGCCACGGTCGGTCACGATGCCCGCGGCGGTCTTCATGATCGGCTCCCAGTCCGGATCCGTGATCTCCGTGACCAGGATGTCCCCCTTCTCCAGCTGGTCGGCCTGCCGCGGATCGTGCAGGACGCGGACGCGGCCATGGACGACCCCGTCCCCGACGGCCAGGCCCTGGGCGATGGGCGTGGCGTGCCCCTTCAGGCTGTAGAGGTGCAGCTTCGGGTGCGCGCGGCGGCTATGCACGGTCTCGGGGCGCGCCTGGACGATGTAGAGCTGCCCGCTGACGCCGTCCTTCGCCCACTCGAGGTCCATGGGGACGTCGGCGTCGCGGCGCTTCGAGTAGTGCTCCTCGACCTTCACCGCCCAGCGCGCCAGGGTGAGGACGTCGTCGTCGGTGAGGGAGAAGCGTGCGCGGTCCGCGTCGGGCACCCGTTCGCTCCGCACCTGCTTGTGGCCGTCCTCGTCGTAGACCAGGCGGACCTCCTTGGAGCCGAGCTTCTTCCAGACGATGGGCGCGAAGCCGCCGTTGAGGGTCCACTTGTGGACGACGAACGAGTCCGGCACGACGCGCCCCTGCACCACGCTCTCGCCCAGGCCCCAGCTCGACGTCACCAGGACCACACCACGGTGGCCCGTCTCGGGGTCCAGCGTGAAGATGACGCCGGCGCTGGCCCGGTCCGATCGCACCATCTTCTGGACACCCACCGACAGCGCGACCGCGTCGTGGTCGAAGCCCATGTCGGCGCGGTAGCGGATGGCCCGCGGGGTGAAGAGGCTGGCGAAGGCGCTGCGCACGGCGTCCAGCACGAACGGCACGCCCCGCACGTTCAGGTAGCTCTCCTGCTGTCCGGCGAAGCTCGCGTTGGGGAGGTCCTCCGCGGTGGCAGAGGAGCGGACCGCGACGTCCGTCGCCTCCTCGCCATACTGCCGTGACAGAGCAGAGTACGCCTGCGCGATCTCCGTCTCGACCGCGGGTGGGATCGGCGCATGCGTCAGCGCCGCACGGATGCGCTCGGAGCGGCGCGTGAGGTCGTCGACGTCGGTGGGCGACAGGCCCGCGAGCTGATCCTTCACGAAGGCGTCGGCGCGTGATTCGCGCATGAACGCACGGAATGCGTCGGCGGTCACCGCGAAGCCGTCCGGTACGCGCACTCCCAGAGGGACGAGGTCGCGGAGCATCTCGCCCAGCGAGGCGTTCTTGCCTCCGACGGAAGCCACGTCATCGAGCGTCACGTCGCGAAGCAGTCGGGTCCAGGGCATGGGCTCTCTCCGCCCGATCCCCTACGCAGGAGCCATGCCCGACGTGCTGCTCCCGCGCAGGTGCCTCAGCGCCCTCAGGTAGTTCGTCCCGAGCACCTTCTTCACGGTGTCCTCGCGCAGGCCCCGCTCGAGCATGAGGTGGACGAGCCGCGGGAGCTCGAGGCACGTGGGCATGTCGCGCGGGGTGGTGATGGCACCGTCCCAGTCGCTCCCCAGCGACACGTGGTCGTCACCCACCGTCTTCACGACGTGCTCGATGTGATCCACGATCCTTCCCGCCTTCGTCCCCTCCGAGCCGCGGCCGAGGAACGGCGCGTGGTACATGATGCCGACCGTGCCTCCGGTGTCCGCGACGGCACGGAGCTGCTCGTCGTCGATGTTCCGCCAGTGTGGATAGACGCCGCACACCCCGGTGTGGGTCACGATCAGCGGAAGCGACCGGTCGTGAACCTCGACCGCGTCGAAGAACCCGCGCCGGCGGATGTGCGCGAGATCGACGAAGATCCGCCGCGCGTCGAGCTGCCGCACGTACTCCTTGCCCGCCGCGGTGAGCCCGCCGTCGCCCCCCGAGGGCGCGCTGGTGACGCCCAGGCTGGAGTTGTAGAGGTGCACGAGCGTGATGCGCACCACGAGCCGCTCGGGGATGAGATCGAGCGCTCCCGGCGCGTCGAGCGCGCTCCCCCCCTGGATGCCGATGAACGCGGCGTGCTTTCCGGTGGCCCGCGCGCGGGCGTACTCGTCCGCGTCGCGAACGACGGCCACGTCCGCCTCGCAGGCGGCGAGCCTGGCGCGCAGGTCGGCGATGTTCCGGACGAACGTCGCAGCGCGGCCCTGCGCCGAGCGCAGCGGGTTGGTGGTGATGACCCAGATGGCGCCCGTGATCTGCGCCTCGCGTATCCGGGGCAGGTCGGCGTGCCCGTAGAGGCGCGCCCCGAAGAGGCCCGAGCCGTGGCGCTGCGCCAGGTCGTACCCCCACGAGCGCGTCCAGATGAAGGTGTCGACGTGCAGGTCGACGATGTCGCTGGCGAGGTAGAGGTCGATGGCCGCGCGCGAGATGCCGAGGTCTTTGGCCCATGCGGCAGGGTCGGCGCGGTGGCCGACGAAGGAGAGCGGAGTCGAAGCCATGGAGGGAGACTACACAACTGTGTCCGCCCCGGCCCCCAGCCCACCGCCTCGCCAGGGCGCTCTCCGGGCCCTGCGCTCGCGCAACTTCACCATCCTGTGGCTCGGCAACCTGCTGGCGAACACCGGGACGTGGATGCAGCAGGTGGCCGAGCCCTGGCTCGTCCTGCGCCTCTCCGGCTCGCCGTTGCTGCTCGGCCTCGACTCCTTCATGACCGATGCGCCGGTGTGGCTGCTCATCCTGGCGGGAGGAGTCATCGCCGACCGGAGAGACCGCCGCAGGACGGCGCTGTTCTTCCAGGGCCTCCAGGTCGTTTGCCCCATCCTCATCGTCATCCTCCTGGTGACCGGTCGCATCCAGGTCTGGATGGTCATCGCGCTCTCGCTCGTCGTCGGGGTGACGGACGCCCTGTCGGCGCCGTCGCTCAACGCGCTGGTGCCGTCCTCGGTGCCGCAGGAGGACGTGGCGAGCGCCGTGGCGCTCAACTCGGCCCAGTTCAACCTCTCGCGCGTGCTCGGACCGTTCTTCGCCGGGGTGGTCATGGCCACCCTGGGGCCGGTCGTCTGCTTCGCGCTGAACGCCTCCTCCTACGCCCCCTACCTCCTCGCCATCTACCTGCTGCGTCTGCCCGCGCAGCCCCGGCCCCCTCCTCCGCCTCCCGGCTCGAGGGCCGCCGTCGCCCGCAGGTCCCTGGTCGAGGCCGTGAGGGCAGTCCTCAGGAAGCGACGACTCCGGCGGGCGCTGCTGACGGTGGTCATCACCAGCGTCTTCTGCATGCCCGTGGTGACGTTCCTCCCGGTGCTCGTGCGGGACGCCTTTCACCTCGGCAGCTCGGAGTTCGGGGGGGCACTCTCCGTCTTCGGCTTCGGCGGGCTCGTCGGGGCAGCCCTCGTCCTGCCCCTCAAGAACAACCGGCAGCGGCAGCTGCTCTCCAGCCTGGCCGCGGTCGCGCTCAGCGCGCTCATCGCCGTGACGGCCCTGGACCCGCTGTTCGGCGCCGCGCTGGGCCTGCTCTTCGTCATCGGCGGCGCGATGGTGGCCACCAACACCGCCGCGAACTCCGTCCTGCAGAGCTCCATCGACGCGCGCATCCGCGGGCGGGTGTCGAGCCTTTACACGCTGGCCCTGCGCGGCGGGGCTCCCCTCGGCAACCTCGCCACGGGCATCGTCGCCTCCCGCTGGGGAGTGCGGCCGGCCCTGCTCATCGACGGCCTCCTCGCCCTCGGGTGTCACGCCGCGCTGCTGGCCTGGTCGGGTCGACGGCCTCCGCGCCGGTCGTCGCCGCCGCCGGCACGTGGCCTGCACGCGCCTGTCCCATGACCCTCGCTCGATTCACCCGTCCGGTCGCCGTCGTGACCGAGCAGGACACCGTGGCACATGCCGCCCGGGTGATGCGCGACCGACGGGTGGGCTGTCTGATAGTGACCCGGGACGGGCGCCCCTCCGGGCTCGTCACGGACCGCGATCTCGTGGTCCGGGTCGTGGCGGAGGGCCACGATCCGGCGACCGCCACGCTGAAGGCCTTCCTGACGTACGATCCCATCACCGTCTCCGTGCACGATGGGATCGAGACCGCGGTCGAGCACATGCGGCGCCACGGCATCCGGCGGCTCCCCATCGTCGACGACGAAGGACACGCCATCGGCGTCGTCACCGCCGACGATCTCCTCGTCCTCCTGGGCGGAGAGATCGCGGCGGTGTGCGAGGGGATCGAGAACCGCGCCGACGCGGAGGACAGCCGCTGAGGTGCCTCAGGAGCCGGAGGTGCTCAGGGTCCCCCGGCGGACCAGCGCCCGCTTGGCGACCTCGACCACTCCGAGGTACGCGACCGTCGCGAGCGCGACGAACGCGAGGTAGGTCGGCGGCAGAGGTACGAACCCGAGCAGGCGCGCCAGCGGCGTGACGGGGAGCACGAAGCCCAGCGCCACGATCACCAGGACCGACACGGCGAGCGGCAGGCTCGGCCGGCTGCGCCAGGGTCTCTCGTTGGTGCGGATGACGAAGAGCACCAGCGTCTGCGTGCACAGCGACTCGACGAACCAGCCCGTGTGAAAGAGCGCCTGGTCGGCGTGAAAGAGGTGAAGGAGCACCCAGAACGTCAGAAAATCGAAGGCGGAGCTGATGGGTCCGATGAGGATCATGAAGCGCCGCACCAGGTTGATGTCCGACCGATGAGGCTCGCGCAGCCAGCTCTTGTCGACCGCGTCGGTCGGGATGGTGATCTGCGACACGTCGTAGAGCATGTTGTTGAGCAGGATCTGGGTCGGCAGCATGGGCAAGAAGGGCAAGAGGAGCGATGCCGCTGCCATGCTCAGCATGTTGCCGAAGTTCGAGCTCGTACCCATCAGCAGGTACTTCATGACGTTGCCCGACGCGCGGCGCCCCGCCAGGATACCGCCGTGCAAGACACCGAGCCCGCGCTCGGTCAACAGGATGTCGGCCGCCTCGCGGGCGACGTCCACCGCGTGGGGCGCCGCGATGCCCACGTCGGCGGCGTGCAGCGAAGGCGCGTCGTTGATGCCGTCGCCCATGAAGCCGACGACGTGGCCGCGCTGCTTGAGGGCCAGCAGGATGCGTGTCTTGTGCGCGGGGGTGGTGCGGGCGAAGACCGTGGTGTTCTCGGCGACCTGGGCCAGGGCCGCGTCGGTCATGTGGTCGATCTCCGCGCCAGTGAGCACCTTGCCGGCGTCGAGGCCCACCGACAGGACCACGTGCCGCGCCACCGACGCGTCGTCGCCCGTCAGCACCTTCACCTCCACCCCGTCTCGCTGCATGGCCTCCACCGTGGCCTTCGCCTCGAACAGCGGCGGATCGGAGAACGATAGGAAGCCCTCCAGCGTGAGGTCGCGCTCGTCCTGGGCCGTCCAGGCCGACTCGCCCTCGACCCGGCGCGTGGCCACGGCCAGGAGGCGCAGGCCACGCTCGCCCGCCCTCGCAATCCACGCCCTCCAGAACTCGTGGTCCTGGTCCGTGCCCGCGCAGAGCGCGCAGATCCCGTCGGGCGCCCCCTTGGTCACGAGCAGGCGATCGTCGCCGCGCTCGGCCACGATGGAGAGGCGCCGCCGCTCGAAGTCGAAGGGGATCTCGTCGAGCTTGCGCCAGCCTGCGTCGTCGTCCGGTTTCGAGGCGGCGAGGACAGCTGCGTCGAGGGGGCTGCGGATGCCCGTCTCGAAGCGGCTGTTCAGGCGCGCGAGCGCGAGCGGCCGGGGGTTCCTCTCCCCGTCGGCGCCGTAGGAGTCCTCGAGGCTCATCTCGCCGACGGTCAGGGTGCCGGTCTTGTCGCTGCACAGGACGTCGATGCTCCCGAGGTTCTGGATGGCCGCGAGGTGCTTCACGATGACGTGCTGGTCGGCCATCCGCGACGCGCCCTGCGCGAGGGTGACCGTGGTGATCATGGGCAAGAACTCGGGCGTGAGGCCCACCGCCAGGGCCACTGCGAACAGCAAAGACTCGAAGGGTGGACGGTGCATGGCCAGGCTCGCGGCCAGGAGCACGAGGACCAGGACCAGCACCGTCCGCGTGATGAGCAGGCCGAAGCGGCGAAGCCCGCGCTCGAACTCGTTCTCCGGCGGGCGCGTCCCCAGCCGGGCGACCACGTCGCCGAACTCGGTCGAGCTGCCCGTGGCCGTGACCACCGCGGTCGCCGTCCCGCTGACGATCGACGTTCCGAGCCAGACCTTGCTACCCGTCTCGCCCTCGACCCCGCCGGCCCGCTTCTCCACGGGGAGCGACTCGCCGGTCAGCGCCGCCTCGTGCACGTGGAGGTCGCGGGCCTCCAGCAGGCGAGCGTCGGCCGGGACCAGGTCGCCCGCCGAGAGACGGACGAGGTCGCCGGGGACCAGCTCGCGGCGGGGGAGCTCCACCCACTGCCCATCGCGCTGCACCGTGGCCGTGGGCGCCACCCGCTCGCGCAGCTTCTCGGCGGCCTTCTGCGAGCGCCAGGTCTGGACCATGTTGATGACGACGCTGAAGGCGACGAGGACTGCGATGATGGTCGCGTCCACGGTCTCGCCCAGCAGCGCAGAGAGGCCCGCGGCGAAGAGCAGGACCAGCGCGAGCGGATTCCCGAGCATCGGCAGGAGCTGGACCAGGGGCGAGCGGTGCTTTGTCGCCGGCTCGTTGGGACCGCAGCGCAACAGGCGCGCGCGGGCCTCGGACGAGTCGAGGCCGAGGAAGGAGGGGGCATCCATGTCGAGAGGTGCGATCCCCGGAGCACCGACCATGCCGGGGAGCGCGGTGCGGTGGATGCGCGCATGGCGCAAGACATGCGCGCAGGCTCGGCTCGGAACTGAACCCCTGCGAAGGGATCGCCAGGGAAGGTCTGCTTGGACAGTACTCGCAACGACGGCACACAGGATGCTTCCATCCACCATCATGGATCCGATCACCGAGGCCGCGTCTCAGATCGAGCGAGCCGTCGAGCTCCTGCAGAGAGCGGCCGCGAGTGCTCGCGGACAGGAGCAGAGCGAGCTCCGTCTCGCCGAAGCCCTCGCGCGGACGGTATCCGATACACTCGCCGGGCTGGTGCGCTCGCGCGCTGCGTGAGGCCGCCATCACCACGAGAGGAACCCCATGAAACGAATCCTGGTCGGTCTCGACGGGTCCCCCCGCGCTCCGGGTGTGCTCAGCACGGCCATCACCATCGCCCGCGCGCAAGGAGCTCGCGTGGTCTTGTTCCGCACCGTGGGTCTCCCGCCCGACGTTCCTCAGGACTTCTGGAAGACGACGGATGAACCCCTACTTGATCTGCTCAAGCATCGCGCGAAGCACGACCTGGACGAGCAGGCCAGGAAGGTCCCCACCGAGGTCCTCGGTGGAGTGGAGATCGCCGTCGGAACACCCTGGCAGGCCATCTGCGAGATGGCGCGCACCCTCGAGGCCGACCTGGTCGTGATCGGTTCCCACGGGTATGCGGGCTTCGACCGCCTGCTGGGGACGACGGCGGCGAAGGTCGTCAACCACGCTCACTGCTCCGTCCTCGTCGTCCGGGAGTCCCACGTCGAGGGTCCGCCGCACGGCCCATGACCGTGGGTCCCATCCTCGTCGCGTCCGACTTCAGCCAGCAGGCGCAGGTAGCGACGGACTGGGCGATTGACCTCGCCGCCAGGCTGGGGGTGCGGGTGGTCGTGGTTCACGTGTTCGACCTGCCCATCCTGGGTCTGGCGGACGCGCCGATGCTCGTCGACGCGACCACCGCCGCACGCCTCACGGACGACGCCCGCGCGGCGCTCGACGGCGAGCTGATACGCGTGCGCGGCCGTGGCGTGGAGGTGGAGGGGGTCCTGCGTCAGGGCGACGTACGTCAGCTGGTCCCGCAGCTGGCCGCGAGCGAGGGTGCAGGGCTCGTGGTCGTGGGCTCGCATGGTCGGCAGGGACTGGCTCGTGCCCTGCTGGGCAGCGTCGCGGAGAGCATCGTGCGGACCTCGAGCGTCCCGGTCACCGTGGTGCGGATGCAGCCACGTTGATCACGCCTCGCCCAGCGGATGGGCGCAGGTCAGCTCGGCCTGGATGACGGCCAGGACCCGCCGCACCTTGGCCGGAAAGTCGCGCGTGTGCTCGACGAAGAAGCGCCTGGGGTGGCCGCTCCAGCACTGTTCGATGCGTGCATCGAGCCGTGCTGCCTCGGCAGCCGACTCGATGCGCAGCCCTTTTTGCTCGTACCCCTCCCCGTCGGACGGTGGCCGGAGGTGGATGATCGCTGCATAGCGGGCCAGCTCGGCAGCCTTGGTCGTGCCGACCGCGGCGTACAGCTCCTCTTCCGGCCGCGGCCAGTAGGCGACACAGTCCACGGTTCCCCGATCGCACAGCACCAGCGCGAGATCCTGGCGGTCGTCGAAGAGTGACTCGAGCTCCCGCTGCACGTGGAAGATGGCGCGCTGGGCGGCACATTCGGCGTGCTCGCGCATCTCGCGCGGAAAACCACCCCCGAAGACGATGCTGGCCGACTCCCGCGCGAACCCCACGTGCTCGCACAGCGTCCGACGCGCGACCTCGAGACATGCTGTCTTCCCCGCACCCGGACCGCCCGTGATGACAATTCGTCTCATCGCGTCATACGGTCTGCAGTCGATATGCCGTCCCTCGGCACGTAGATCGCAAGTTCCCTATTATCATGGATAGCACCCCTCCCATTCCACGCTTCGTTGTGCTCGCTGCCGTGGATGCCTCCCCCATCGGCCACGAAGTGGTGCGTGTGGCCGCAAACTTCGCGCGATCGATCGAGGGGGGAGAGCTCCACCTGCTCACGGTGGTCGAGGACGTGACCCCGCCAGTGGCGCTCGTGCCCGCTCCCGTGGGCCTCGGGCTGACCATGGCCGAGATCGTAGCGGCGGCCCGAAAGCGTCTGGACGCCATCGCCGCGGAGGCGCGCGGACAGTACAGCGGGCGTATCGTCGAGCACCTGGCCGCCGGCAGCGCCTGGAAACAGATTCTCCAGGTCGCCATCGGTCTGCAGGCCGATGTCCTGCTCGTGGGTACCCACGGCCGAACGGGCATCAAGCGGATGGTGCTCGGTTCGGTGGCCGAGGCCGTCGTCCGGAAGGCCTCGTGTCCCGTGATCGTGGTGAGGGCAAAGGACTACCACGCCCTCGTGCCTCCGGAGATCGAGCCGGCCTGCCCCGACTGCCTGCGCGTGCAGCGTGAGACGAACGGGGCGCGTCTGTGCTGCGAGCAGCACGGCAAGGCCGACGAGCGACGTGGGCACATCTACTACGAGGCGAAGGCGTGAAACGCCGGCGAAGTCCATGAAGGTGTCCGACCTCCTCGAACCCGACCCGGTCACGGCCCAGCCCCAGGAATCGGCGGGTGCCGCGTGGGAGCGCATGCAGAGCCGGAAGGCCGATCACCTCGTCGTGCTCCAGGGGGATCAGATCGTCGGCGTGCTGTCGCGGCACGATCTGGCCGGCCCTGCCGGCGGGACGCACCGGCGGATGGGGCGGCGTGTGGGGGATCTCATGCGGAGCGACGTCGTCACGGTGACCCCGGGGACCACCATACGCCGCGCCTCGATGCTGATGCGACGCCACTCGATCGGCTCTCTTCCCGTACTCTCCCGGGGCCGTCTGGTGGGGCTCGTCACGGTGTCGCACCTGCTGGCGTTGCTCGAGAAAGGTCTCGCGCCGGACTGACCGGATCAGGGGGCGCGACTGCGCCGCGCGACCCACCGCAGCGCGTCCAGGTCCGTCAGCAGCGCCACCACCTGGCCCTCGTCATCCACGACCGGCAGCGCACGGGAACGCTCGTGCACCATGCGCAGGACGGCCTCCGCCAGCGGGGCTGATTCCAGGACGGGGGTGATGGGTCGGGCGAGCTCGTACGCACGTCTCTCCCTCGCCGCCCCGGCGACGTCCGCAGCATCGACCAGCCCGAGGAGGCGCCCCTCCTCGTCCACCACGATGCCCACGATGGCACCGGCGTCAGCGAGACCTCGAAGGAGCGGTTCCACCGTCAGGTTGGCGTCCACCGCAACCGCGTCATGTCCCATCGCGTCACCGACGCAGGCATCGGCGCCCAGCCGGAGCACGTCACGCAGATCGCCGGGTGGTCGATCGCTGGGGGCGGGGGTGCACTCGATGGCTTCCTCCGCAACACTGGCGATCCGAGCGCAGACCTTGCACGTCTCGACGTCTATCGAGCGTAGGTGGGTGGGGCAGAAGACGGTGAGCTGCGATCTCCGCTGTCCCTCGTCATCTACGCGCCGAAGCGTGCGGACACGCAGCCGGACGAGCGGCGCTTCCCCGACCATGGGCCTTCCTTCCCGGAGCGGGCGCAGCAAGTCGCGCGCCAGGGGGCTAGCCGCTGGCTGGAGGGGGCATCGTGCGTCCAGTGCGGAAGACCTCGGCCATGGTCACGGCGACCTGCTCGACGTCGAGAGCATCGCTGGGCTCGGACGCCCTTCGTGCGTTGCGGACGACGTCTGCGAGGGACAGCATCCCGACGAGCGCCCCACCGAGATCGATGACCGGGAGCCTGCGGACGCGGTGGCGCTTCATGATCTCGTACGCCACGGCCACGGACGCATCCGGTCGCACCGAGTGGAGGTGACGTGAGGCGGCCACCATCACCCCGATCTGACGTAGTGGTTGCCCCCGGATGTACGCCGCCATGCAGATATCGCGGTCAGTGATCATCGCCACCGTCCGTCCGGACCCGTCCGTGACCGGAATCGCCCCGCAGTCGTGGTCCCACATGAGCCGGGCAGGGACGTCGAGCGTGTCGTCTTTCCGGCACGTGACCACGTGGCGCGTCATGATGTCGGCGACCAGCATGATCCCTGCTCCAGCAGCGAACGTGCCAGGACCTCTCGAGTTGCCGGGCACGTCGAATGCACACCTTTCCGTCACGGGTACCCCCATGGACGAGCATGAGCTGATTGTTCTCATCAAGGAGCACGCGGGGCTTCGCACGGCGGGTGAGGCCAGACGCGCGCTCGGTGCGGCGTTCGGGGCGCTGCGGTGCGCGATGGACGAGGACGAAGCGGTCGCGGTCTCGAAAAGCCTGCCGCCGGGGCTCGCCCGCCTGCTGGAACGCAAGCCGGGCGCCGCAGCGCGCAGTACCCGGGCGCTCTACGCGGAAGCCGCGCGGCGCGAAGGTGTCGATCTGGGGTTCGCGATGGAGCACGCACAGGTCGTCTTCCAGGTCTTGGCGCAGGCGCTCGAGCCCGAGTTGGTGTCGCGGCTTCGAAGGCACCTGCCTCCGGACATCGGGGCGCTGCTGCGACCGCGCCACGTCCCGGAAGACGCTCCTCCACACGTTCACGCCCACCCCGCCCATCAGACGCCACCGCGGCAAACGCTCTCGGGTGCCCGTCCGGGGACGGCGGAGCCCATCTCCGAGACGCAGCACGACGTGGCGCACGCGGGCTCTGTGGCGCGGTCCGGGGCACCCCACGCGGAGCGAATGGTGGAGACCGCACGTTCCACGCGACCCGGTCGCGAGGACGAGACGCTCGCGTCCGCACGAGGGAAGCGCGAGAGCGGAAGATAGACAGAGTCAGTCTGCGAGCACGTCGAGGCTCTTCTTGCTCCCGGTGCAGTCGGCACGCCTGGGCACGGCGTGGACGAACTGTCCGAACGCCCGCGGCTCCTCGAGGCGGCAGGACCAAACGAGCTTGCCGTCGTGGACAGTCATGTCGGGGCAGCCGTCGCACATGTTGTCGGTGCCGTCTTCCAGTAGATCGATGGGCTGGATCACCAGGATGGACTGCAAGTGCAGCTCGCGGAGTGCCTCCAGCGGGTGCCGGGCCAGGGTCGCGGCCCAGCTGGCCGTCGCCTGGCGCACGCCGCGGTCGAGCGGCCACGCGCCGAGAAGTACGGAGCGTCCCACCGAGAGCGCCGACGGTGGGGCGTAGCTCATGTAGCGGTTGTTCCAGAGGTGGTAGGCGCTCTGGGTCATTTCCATGAACTTCGGCCCGACCCAGCCATAGGTCTTCTTCGGAGAGGCCACGCGCATCGCCAGCAGCCACTTGAACGAGTCGGGCTGCGCCGTGCCGTTGAGGTAGGCGCACGGCGAGAAGTCCGGGTGCCGCTGGCGGATCACGTCGACCACTTCGCGTGCGTTCAGATCGAGGCGGCGCTTCTGCTGCTCACCGTAGACGAGCGACCCGACGTCGACCTTCTCGCTGCCGGCGAAGTAGTCGAACTGCGCGAGCGCCGCAGCACGGAACAGGATGAACACCATGGTGTGGACCTTGCCGACGTTGCGCCCTGCCCAGTCGACGAGGTCCGGGACCTCGTGCAAGGTCTCCTCGTAGACGGTCGAGTTGAAGGCGCAGGCAAGACCGCCGACGCTCGCGACGAGGTCGGCATACGTGGACCGCAGCTCGTTCATCTGCACCTCGGTCTTGTCGCGCCACCCCGGACGCCCCTGGTGCGAGTCGACGTGGAACGTGAGACCGATCAGGCCCGCCGCCTTGAGCTCCTGCAGCAGCTCCTTGGTCAATGCCAGGCCGTTGGTGTTGATGATGGCCTTCCGGCCCATGGCCGTCACCCGCCGAACGATCGCCGGGAGCTCTGGGTGCATGAGGGGATCGCCTCCGGCGATGGAGATGCCGTCGAAGTTGCGGAGGCGCGCGAAGACCTGCAGATCAGCCTCCACCTCCTCGAGCGACTTGTGTTGCTTGACGTTCTCTCGGTAGCAGCCCTCGCACGCGAGGTTGCAGGCCTGGGTCGGCTCGAGCCAGGCGATGGGGTTGTCCGCCAGGTTCCACGGCAGGCGGTAGAGACTTCGGTGATCGAGGGCAGCCGGCATGGGCGCGGAGCTTAGGGATTGCGCTGGGCGTCCCGGTTGATCGAGCGCAACTGGCGGGGTCCGCCCCCAGGGCATGGTGTCGCCCGCGCCATGAAACCGCGACCCAGCCCCTCTCGCCTCCGGAGCGACGTCGAGCCGACACCCCGTCACGACTCGCTGGTGGCGGCGTTCGAGCAGGCCGCACGCGACGACGCACCGTTCGTGACGCTCCACGGCGCCCGCGGTTCGGTGGTGCGCCCGATCCGCGAAGCGCTCGCCTCGGCCTGTCGCTGGCGCGCCGCGCTCCGGTCTCGTGGCGTCGGGCGGGGTGATCGTGTCCCCCTGCTCATGCCGACGGGACACGCGTTCGTGGAGGCCATGCTGGGCACCATGCTTCTCGGAGCCATTCCCGTTCCGCTCGCGACCCCGATGACCTTCGGCAGCGTGGACCGCTACCTGCGCAACCTCTCCGCCGTCATCGACGACTGCGGCGCGCAGGTTCTCGTCACGTACGGCAGGATCGCCGACGCGATCGCTGCCGACGCCGCCCTGGCAGGATCGCTGCGCGAGATCCTGCGCGAGGAGGCCCTGGACGCGTCGGTCGCGGCCCCCTGCCAGACCCCATCCATCGGCGCGGGGGACGTTGCGTTCATCCAGTACACCTCCGGGACGACGGGGAAGCCCAAGGGCGCCGTCATCTCCCATGGTGCGCTGGTGGCCAATGCCTCTGCCATCGCCAGCGGGTTGGGGCTCGTTTCGACCGACGTGGGGGCCAGCTGGCTCCCGCTCTTCCACGACATGGGGCTTGTCGGCGTCCTGCTCACGTCGATCTGTCACCCCTACCCGGTCCACGTGATGTCACCCGAGTCGTTCATCATGAACCCGCGGCGGTGGCTCGAGCTGATCGCGAGGGTGAAGGCCACGCTCTCGCCGGCGCCGAACTTCGGCTACGATCTGTGCGTAGCCCGCGCGGGCGATCTGCCGGACGTCCGGCTCGACTCGTGGCGGGTGGCCCTGAACGGGGCCGAACCCGTTCACGCCACGACCGTCGCGCGCTTCACCGACCGGTTTGCGGCGCAAGGATTCCGCGCGGACGCGATTCTCCCCGTCTACGGTATGGCCGAGGCGACGCTGGCCGTGACGTTTCCCGAGGTTCACTCGGGGCTCACGACTCTCCAAGTCGAACGGGACGCGCTCGAGCGGCTCGGTCGAGCCATGCCCGCGATCACTCGTGCAGGCTACACGGCGGTCAGCGTGGGGAAGCCCGTCGCAGGGACGTCCATCGAGGTCGTCGACGAGGCAGGCCGCGTGGTCGACGAGGGGGTAGTGGGGCAGATCCGGATCGCCAGCCGCTCGCTCATGGATGGCTACTTCCGCAACGACGAGGCCAGCGCCGCAGCCATCGTCGATGGTCGCCTGCAGTCGGGGGACCTCGGGTTCGTGCATGGCGGCAGGCTCTTCATCACGGGCCGCTCGAAGGAGCTGATCATCAAGGCCGGCCGGAACCTGCACCCAGACGACATCGAGCGGGTGGCCTCGGAAGTGGACGGGGTACGGAGCGGGTACGTCGCGGCGTTCGCACGAGCGAACACGCGGACCGGTACCGATGACTTGGTCGTCGTCGCCGAGACGGCGCACGGCGATGCCTCACGACGGGACCGGATCGCGTCCGACATTCGCTCCGAGCTCCTCTCCGTGCTCGGTGTGAAGGCAGACGAGGTCCGCGTCTGCGCGATGGGTACGGTCCCGCGCACGACCAGTGGCAAGATCCGGCGGGGGGAGTGCGCCCGGGTCTTCGAACCCGAGGTCGACGCGTGATGCAGGCGCTCGTCATCGGCGGCACGGGGTTCATCGGCCTGAGCGTCGTCGACGCGCTCCTCGCCGCTGGCGCCAGCGTGCGCATCACGCGCCGCAAGCAGTCGGCGACCGTCCTCCTGCGCCGCCGCCCCGTCGAGCTCGTCCAGGCTTCGCTCCAGGAGCCCGAGCGGCTCCGTGACGCGATGACCGGCTGCGACGTGGTCTTCCTGTGCGGAGCGTACTACCCGCGGTACTCGCTCGATCTGGACGGAGCACTGGCCGAGGGAGTGGCGGGGGTACGGTGCGCCTGCGAGGCCGCGCTCGCAGCAGGGGTCCCCCGGTTCGTCTACACATCGACCATCGCCACTCTCGCACGTGCCCAGGGTGGTCGCCCCGCAGACGAGCGGGATGTCGCCTGGACGAGACCGCACGGCAGCGTTTATCGCGCGGTGAAGTGGGAGATGGAGTGCGAGGTGGACCGGGCGCGCCGGCGCGGCCTTTCCACGGTCACGCTGATGCCGGGTGGATGCATGGGGCCGGGCGACGTGCGGCTCGGCACCGGCGCCGTCCTGGTGGGCGTGGTGCGCGGGGCGCTCTCGTGGTGGGTGGACGGCGTCGTCAACCTGGTCGACATCGAAGACGTGGCCCGAGCCCACCTCGCGGCCGCCCACCCGACGCCGTCCGACCGGTACTGTCTGTCGGGACACGACGTAGGTGTGGGGTGGTTGTTGCGGTACATCGCCGAGCGCTACGGGGGACTGGCTCCGGAGCGCCAGCTCGCGCCGGCCGATGCGCGTGCGCAGGCCGACGAGGACGAGCGCCGCGCAGCCCCCGCCCGGGAAAGGGTGCCCATCCCGCGGGAGCTGGTGGACCTCATCACGACCGGCCAGCGTGTCTCCAGCGCCCTGGCATGTGCGGAGCTGGGGTTCGAGCCCCGGCCACTGGACGACTCGCTCGACCGTGCCCATGCGTGGTTCGTCAGGCACTCGTACCTGCCGCGCCCGGCGACGTCACGTGAATCGAGTGGAGCGAAGGAGACGAGCGATGAGAGCACATGAAGACATCCGCACCGTCACGATGGGCCTGGTCGCGGAGATCGCCGAGACGGACATCGTGTCGATCCATGACGGCCAGCGTCTACGTGAGGACCTGGGTCTGGACTCGCTCCAGAGCCTCGAGCTCCTGTCCAGCATCAGCGAGGCGCTGAGCATCGATCTCGACGTCGAGATGGCCATGGGCATCCGCACGGTCGAGGATGCGTGCTCGTTCGTCGCGGCCCAGTACGAGGAGCAGAGGATCAATGGCCAGCGCGCTGCAAGGTGAGACGCGCACCGACGAGGCCGAGATTCTGGAGGCGCTCCTGCCCGAGGTGACGCGCTTCCTGTCCGCATGTGTGGACGGCTACGCCATCGACCGGGACGGGCGGATTCCGGAGACAGTGCGGGCGGGTCTGGGACGCCTCGGCCTCTTCGGGATGACAATTCCGGAGGCCTACGGCGGCGCGGGTCTGTCGCTCGGCTCGGCGTGCCGGATCGTCGCCGAGCTAGCCCGCGTCGATCGCTCCGTCGCCATCATGGTCGGCCTGCACGCTGGCCTCGGTACGCGGGGACTGGTGGAGCTGGGGAGCCCCGCGCTGCGCGCCCGGTGGCTTCCGCGTCTGGCTTCCGGCGACTGCATCGCCTCATTCGCCGCCACGGAGGCAGGGGCGGGGTCGGCGCTCACCGCGATCGGAACGACTGGGCGGGTCGCAGGGGGGACACTGCACCTGGACGGCGAGAAGAGCTACGTGACGAACGGCGGTTTCGCGGGGCTGTTCACCGCGCTCGTGCGCACCCCCGGCCTCGGTGGCGAGCGCGCACACTCGCTGGTGTGCGTGCCGGCAGGTGCGCGGGGGTTGACGATCGGACCCGAGGAGAAAAAGCTGGGGATCCGCGGCTCGTCGACGGTGACCGTCAGCTTCGATGACGTGGAGGTCCCGCTGGACCACGTGCTCGGCACGCCGGGCGACGGGATGAGGCAGGCCAGCGCTCTACTGGCGTGGGGGCGCACCCTGATGTCAGCGGGGTGCGTCGGTGCGGCCCGCGGCGCGCTGGACGCCACGCTCGGGTACGTACGCGAACGTCGCCAGTTCGGCGGCCTCATCGGGGACTTCGCCGCGACACGGGCCCACGTGGCATGGATGGCGGCACGTTTGGTGGCCATGGACTCCCTTGTCCGCAGCGTGGGCGACGCCGAGCATGCAGGAGAAAGCATCGAGGTCGAATCGGCGGTCGCCAAGGTATTCTGCAGCGAAGGCGCGTTCGAGGTGTGCGATCGCGCTGTACAGCTCCACGGGGCCCTCGGGTTCCTGGAGGAGACCGGGGTACCCAGGATCCTGCGAGATACACGCATCACTCGTATCTTCGAGGGCGCGAACGACGTCCTCCTTCTACGGATCGGCGCCGCCGCACTCGGCGAGTCGCCCGCGATCCTCACTGGGGCGACGACGGGCCACGGTGGCCCGTGGGTCAGGGGCGCAGAGCGTCTCGAGGCGTTCGCCTGCTCACTCCGCCATGAGGTCGATGCCGTTCGCCAGAGCTTCGGTGTGCGTGCCGTCCGACATCAGCTCACTCTCCAGAGAGTCGCGCGCGCCGTCATCTGCGCGCGTGCCGCCAGCGCATGCCTCTTGCGCTCTCCCGGAGACCCGGACGCGGATCTCGCCGCTCACGCCGCGCAGCTTCTGGTCGGCGAGGGGAATGCCTGGCTTTCGGGCCTCTCGCGCGCCGATGACGACGAGGCAGCGGCGCGCGTCGTGACGGATCGTCTCTATGCGCGGTGACGGGCTCCGGCGAAGGGACTAGGTTCCCGGGATGGCAGCGGCACCTCCGACCAGCCTGTGTCCGGACTGCCCCACCGCCCGGACCGGGTTGCTGGAGCCGCTCGCTCGTGGGGGCCACGGGCGGTGCGCCTTCCGCTGCCTCTTCGTGGGGGCACGGCAGCCGCTGCCCCCGCGATGGTTCGGGTCGTACGGCCTGGCGCTCGTGCGAAGAGGAATCGTCATACGCCAGAGGGTCGACCCCCATGGCTCGGCAACTGCCACGGACGCCGTGGGCCCGGGTGGTGCATTGCCGCTGTCGGACGGGGACGACGCGAGCGCGGGCTACGCGGTGGAGGACGCGCTGCTCTGTCTCTGCCCGCGGCGACGGCTGCGTGCGGCTATCGACGTCGGTGCTCCCACCGCCGGTCAGATCGTGGAGCTGCACGCAGCGTCGCTCGACCGGGTAGAGCGCATCGTGGCCGCGCGCGCCCGGGCGACTGCCGCTGCACGGGTGGCCGGGTTGCTATGCGCTCTCGCCGATACACTCTCGCCGCCGCGGCGCCTGACGCTGATCCCCGCCGCGCTCCAGCAGCGGGATCTCGCGGCACTCCTCTCGATGCGTCACGAGTCAGTCTGCCGCGCGCTCGCGGCGCTGTCCAAGCGCGGCGCCATCGTTCGCGACCCCGAGGGGATCCGCCTGGCCGACCGTGCGAGGCTCGAGGCCACGTGACCCGACACGCGGAGGATGGGGACCTCCAGCAACCTCGAACGCTCACCGAGAGCGGCGGCTCGCCACGAGCTCGACCGCCGCACGATCGACGCCATGAACCGTGGGCACCAGTCGCTTGGTCGCCGCCACCCTCACTCGGAGGGCGGGTGTTTCCACCAGGAGGCGCTCGGTGAGCCGTCGCGCGTACGTCTCGAGCAGGCGGTACTGTGTAGCCCGCCCCTCCTCCACGACGAGGGTAGCCACCGCGTCGTAGTCGACCGCGTCCTGCTTCCGGTCGCGGGCCGGCAGAGACTCCACCGGCAGCGTCAGCTCGACGTCGACGACGATCTCTTGCGGCAGGGCGCGCTCCGAGTGGGAGGCGCCCATGTTGGTGCGGAATCGAACACCCTCCAGGCGCAGGACGTACTGATCGAGCATTGGGGGGATGCTAGGACGCATCTGCACCCGCGCCAGGCAGAAGCGCGCTCAGACCAGCACACCCCGCCGCTCCTGATCGCGCTCGATGGAACGGAACAGGGCCGAGAAGTTTCCCTCGCCGAAGGACAAATGGTTTTCGCGCTGGATGATCTCGAAGAAGATGGGGCCGATGAGGTTCTTCGTGAAGATCTGCAGCAGGTATCCGTCGGCGTCGCCGTCGACCAGCACCTGGTGGTCGCGGATGCGCTGGCGGTCCTCGCGCACTCGGGGCACGCGGCGGAAGGCCTCCTCGTAGTAGTCGGAGTCCATGTCCAGCGTCTCCACGGTTCCACCGAGGGCGTCGAGCGAGCCGAGGATATCCCGCGTCAGCAGGGCCAGGTGCTGCACTCCCGGTCCGCGGTACTCGCGCAGGTACTCGGCGATCTGTCCCGTCGTGCCCTTGTCCTCGTTGATGGGGATGCAGAAAGTCCCGCAGGGCGAGCGTAGCGCGTAGGAGTAGAGGCCAGTCTTGGACCCCTCGATGTCGAAGCTGCGTACCTCGGTGAAGCCAAAGATGCGCCGGTAAAAATCACTCCACATGCCGAGCGTACCCTGGTGCACGTTGTTCGTGAGGTGGTCGACCGCCACGAACCCCCTGTCGGGCACGAGGTCGGGCCGATCCAGGGTCACCAGCTCGCGCTCGTAGGAGGCGGCGTCATCGACGAAGAAGAGGAGACTCCCACCCAGGCCGACCACGGCAGGGGCGTCGAAGCAGGTACGACCCCCAGTGCGCGGGTCGAAGGCCACGGCCCCCCGCCGCACGGCCTCCGAGAAGGCCGCGCCCGGGTCTTCGAAGGCCAGTCCCAGCGCGGGAATGCTGGGGCCGTGCTCACGCTGGAAGCGATCGGCGAACGAGCCCTCGTCATGATCGAGATAGAACCGGATGGGCCTGGACCCGGGGTCGGGCACGCCGCGAGACACGGGCTGGTAGGCGTCGATGGATCCGGCGCGGTGGCGGTGCGTGCGTGAGAAGCCCAGGGACTGCAGGGTGCGATGCAGGTCATCGGGGCGGGGTCCTGCGAGCTGCACGAACGCGAGCCCGCGCATGCCGAGCGGGTTTTCCATCACCTCGTCTCCTTGGTCATCCACGATTTCCAGTAGTCGGGCAGCGCCGCCTTGCGGGCAGCGTCCGTCATCTCCAGTGGGTGGCGCGTGTCGATCATCACGGCCTGCTCGTCAGTGCGCTCCCGCGTCATGCTCGATGCCACGGCGCCGGGCTGGGGCCCGTGGTGGATGCCCTGCGGGTGGAAGGTCACCATGCCGGGGCGGATGCCCGCGCGGCTGAAGAAGTCGCCCGCGTGGTAGAAGAGGACCTCGTCGTAGTCGATGTTGGAGTGGAAGAAGGGGACGCGAAGGGCACCCGGATCCCCGGTCTCCAGCGGTCGCGGCAGGAAGGTGCAGACGACGGCGTTGGGCATGACGAACGTCGCGTGCGCCGGCGGTGGGAGGTGGTAGCGTTCACTCGAGACGGGGCGGATGTCGCGCACGTTCAGGCGCCAGACCGAGAGGTCGCCCTTCCAGCCGATGGTGGTGGCGAGGGGATCAAACGGGTACTCGACCGTCGTGATGCGCTTGCAGCGCTGCACCTTGAGCGTGTGCCGGGCGTCGCCAGCAGGGAGTGGGGCGGGTGTCGGCACCTCGATGACGTCGGTGTCGAAGAGCGCGTGCCGGCCGAGCATGCCACGATCGGGCAGCGAGACCTCGCCGGTGGACTCGATGACCAGGACCGTCGTCTCCTCCGTGGGCGACAGGCGGTAGGCGGCGCCGCGGGGCACCACCAGGTAGTCACCGGTCTCGTAGGCGAGGGGACCGAAATCGGTCGTGATGCGTCCCGCACCGCGGTGGACGAAGAGGATCTCGTCGGCGTCTGCGTTGCGGAAGGCATACGGCATCGCCTGACGAAAGCGGGCGAGGTGGAGTGTGACATCGTCGTTCGAGAGGAACGGCACCCGTCCTGTGAGCCAGTCGCCACCACCGAGGCCCGGAAGCTCGGTGGCGCAGATGGCCTGCGGGCGGAGCTCGCCGTCGATCGACGTCCAGCCCACTGGCGACGCGGTGCGGTATAGGTGCGAGACGCGCCCGGAGAAGCCGCCGCGGGCGAACTCCTCCTCACAAGTGCCCTCGGGCAAGTCGACGTGAGCCTGGCGGGTCGTCTTGCCGCGAACGTGGTGCATGTCGAGGCTGTAGGCGGCGCGGCTCGCCCGAGAAAGCGCAATGATTCGATCGAGCCGTTCGAAAAAACCGATGATGATGTCCTGGCGATGAAGATCACGCTCGACTCCATCGAGACCCTCGACGCCATCGAACGCCACGGCAGCTTTGCGGGAGCCGCCAAGGCGCTGCACAAGGCACAGTCCGCGGTCAGCTACGCGATCAAGCAGCTGGAGGACTCCCTAGGAGTCCCCCTCTTCGACCGCGGCGGGCACCGCGCCGTACTCACCGACGCGGGCCGGGCCGTGCTCGAGGAAGGTCGGGCGCTGCTCTCGCGGGCTCGCCGCATCGAGACCGTGGCCGCGCGGCTGCGCGAGGACTGGGAGCCGCGCGTCGAAGTGGTGATCGACGGCATCCTGCCGATGGAGCCCATCATGCGCGCGCTCAAGCGCATGGCCGACGAGGCAGTGCCGACGCACATGCAGGTCAAGGTGGAGTTCCTCGGCGGCGTGCAGGACCGCTTCGAGAAGGACGACGCCGATATCATGCTGGTGAAGGACTATGTGCGCAGCGCGGCGCTCGCGGAGCATGCGCTGCCGCCGGTCGAGGTGGTCCTCGTGGTCGCAGCCGGCCATGCGCTGGCCGATCACGTGGGCCCGGTGGCCCTCGCCGACCTGCAGCACCACGTGGAGCTCACTGTCCACGACTCCAGCGAGAGCCGCCGACTGACGGACGCGCGTCTGTTCGGCGGTGCGCGCGTGTTCTACCTGAGCGACTTCGTCACCAAGAAGCAGGCGCTGATGATGAGCCTGGGCTTCGGGTGGATGCCGCTGTATCTGGTGCGCGACGAGCTGGCCAACGGCGCCCTGCGCGAGGTCCTCTTCGACGGCGGTTCCCGCTACTCGTTCGCGCCCATGCTGGTCCACCCGGCCGCACGCCCGCTCGGGCGCGCGGGCGCGACACTGCTGGGGTTGCTGGCGGGCGAGCGTCGCTCGCGGACACCTGTCACGCGATCGGGAACGGCGCTGCCGGGGCGAGTGCGGCGGTGAAGTGCCGCAGGGGTCGGTCACCGCCCTCGACGATGTGCATGGCGGGCAGCTTCTCGCGCACCGCGGCCAGCTCCTCGGCAACCGCCGCCACGTAGTCCACGTGGCTCTGCGTGTAGACCCGTCGCGGCAAGGCAAAACGTACCAGCTGCCGGTGGGCACCACCCGCCCCGAACATCAGCTCGCCGAGCTCGCACGTCCGCACCCCTCCCGCCAGATAGAGCGCACACACCAGCGACTGCCCCGGTAGATCGTGGGGACCGAGGTGTGGGAGGGCAGCCGCGGCGTCCACGTAGACGGCGTGGGCCGCGGCGGGCTCGATGACCGGCCACCCGGCGCGGGCGAGCGAACGGGCGAGGTACTCCGATGCGGCGAACCGGTACTCCAGGTAGGACTCGTCCAGCACCTCGTGCAGTCCCTGGGCGATGGCCTCGAGGTCGCGGCCTGCCAGCCCGCCGTAGCTCGGAAAGCCCTCCGTGCGGATCAGCTCGATGCGGACCCGTTCGGCGAGCTCGGGGTCGCGCATCCCCAGCATGCCGCCCATGTTCACGATGGCGTCCTTCTTGGCGCTCATCGTGAAGACGTCGCAGAGATCGAACGACTCGCGCACGATGGCGTCTAGCGGTCGGCTTCGCTCCGCGGGCTCGTCCCGGCGAACACGGTAGGCGTTCTCGGCGAAGCGACACGCGTCGAGCACGAGCGGGACCCGGGCGGCCCTGCACCGCCTGGACACTGCCCGCAGGTTGGCCAGAGAGACTGCCTGCCCACCGAAGGTGTTGTTGGTGATGGTCATCACGACGAACGCGATCTCGCCGCTCGACGCGTCCATCGCCTGTCCGAACGCGTCGAGGTCCATGTCACCTCCGAACGGTGCATGGGCGATGAGGGCATCCGCTCGCGACAGATCCACACCTCGCGCACCCGCAGCCTCCACGTTGGCCCGCGTCGTGTCGAAGAGCCCGTTGGAGAGCACCGTCTTGCCTGCCAGCGGCGTGACGGCGCACAGGATGCGCTCGGCGGCGCGACCCTGGTGGGTGGGGAACACGAACGGCATCCCCGTGAGGCCACGCGCGGCGTCTGCAAAGCGGTAGTAGCTGCGGGCTCCGGCGTACGACTCGTCGCCGCGCATCATCGCCGCCCACTGCTCGGCGCTCATCGCCCCTGTCCCCGAGTCGGTGAGCAGGTCGATGACCACGTCGTCGGCGCGCACTGCGAACAGGTTGTAGTGGGCTGCCTTGAGGATCCGGTGACGCTCGCGAGGGCTGGTCATGCGGATGGGCTCGACGACCTTGATGCGGAAGGGCTCGATGATGGGGCGAGGCATGGAGGGTCCGTGTCAGCGGGGGATGGGGGTGGTGTCCAGTTGAGCGTGGTGACCTGAGCAGCAGGCCGCCGGGTGGGCACGATCTGCGGCCCACACGACCCCGGCGTGGGCGATCTGCACGACCCCGAACGCCGCGATGACCAGGGCGGCGGCGAGGCGCGTACGGCGACTCCTCGCGAGGCGCGTCAGGAGGGACGCCGCCGAGCCCATCGCGAGGAGCGTGGGTAGCGTGCCCAGCCCGAACGCGGCCATGGTCGTCGCCCCCCCGAGCACCGACCCGCTGGTGATGGACGCCGCCAGGGCCGCGTAGACGAGGCCGCAGGGCATCCACCCCCAGACGAGGCCGAGGGCGAGCGCCTGCCCTGGCGTCCGCACCGGGACGAGCCTGCGCGCCACCGGGGCGATGCGCCGCCACGCGGGCTCACCGACGTGTTCTATCCAGCGCAGCGCACCACCCCAGCCCGCAAGGTAGAAGCCGACGGCGAGCATCAGCACACCCGCCGCGAACCTCAGACCGAGCAGCGCCTGGGAGACCTCTCCGAGCCATCCCAGGCTTGCTCCCAGAGCGCCGGCGATCGCGCCGGCGGCAGCATACGAGACGATGCGCCCCGCGTTGTAGGAGAGCAGGTATGGCAGCTGGGATAGCAGACGCCTGCGCCGCGCCAGCGGAAGCGCCGAGCAGGTCATGGCCACCACGCCCCCGCACATCACCACGCAGTGCGTGCTGCCGAGGACCCCCATGAGCAGGGCGGACACGACGAGCATGGTGCTCATGCTCACCTGGTGGCGGCTCCGGTGGCCGTCGAGCCGGCTCCCGGCCCCAGGAACCTGCCGGTGACGCGCAGAGAGTCGCGTGCGTCGTCGGTGCGCACCACGCGGACGTGGACGGGAAAGTCGCCGTGGAAGCGCTCCCGGGGGACGGAGACGAACACGGGTACACGCACATCCGAGAGAGCCGAGAGAGTGACGGTGGGCATGGGAAGGGTCACGCTCATCCCATCGGCGGGCTCGACCTCGATGGCGTAGGTGGCGGTGTCCGATCGCTTGTTCACCACGTGAAGCTGTAGCGCGTTGCGCACCTGACCCCCGTCCATCGTGTACGGCTCGCCCGGTAGACGGAGCATGGCGACCTCGAAGTCGCTCCGCCTGCGCGTCGCCATGAAGGCCACGACCGCGCCCACCACGAGGAGCACGGTGTAGAGCATCATCCGTGGGCGGACGATCTTGCGAGGCTTGCCAGCGAGGCCGTCCTGGGAGTCGTAGCGGATCAGCCCGCGGGCCCGTCCCAGCTTGTCCATGACCTCGTCGCAGGCGTCGATGCAGGCGGTGCACGCCAGGCACTCCATCTGTGTGCCATTGCGAATGTCGATCCCGGTGGGGCACACCACGACGCACCGCTTGCAGTCGACGCAGTCGCCGGCGCCAGCCGTGCCCTTCTTCCCTCGAGGCTCGCCGCGCCGGGTGTCGTAGCCGACGACGAGCGAGTGTTCGTCCAGCAACGCCGACTGCAGTCGTCCGTAGGGACAGAGCACGACGCAGAGCTGTTCGCGGAACCATGCGAAGTTGCCGTAGAAGACTGCCGTCATCGCCACCACCCAGACGAAGGCCTCAGGATGTGCAGACGGGCTCTGGCGGACCATCGCGAAGGTCTTCGGCAACGAGGCGAAGTAGCTGAGGAAGATGTGCGCAACGACGAGCGACGCTGCGAGGTAGAGGAGGTGACTGGTCAGCTTCCGCGCGGTCTTGTCGAGGTTCCAGGGGCCGGCGTTGCGGCGCACGCGCTTCTCCCTGGGGCCCTCCACCAGGCGCTCGATGCGCCGGTAGAGCCCCTCCAGGAACACGGTCTGCGGGCAGGCCCACCCGCACCAGACGCGACCCGCCAGGGCCGTGGCGTACACCAGGCCGAACCCCACCCCCGTCATCAGAAAGAACAGCAGCCAGGTGTCCTGGGCGTTGAAGGTCGCGCCGAACAGGAAGAACTCACGGGTGTCGACATCGAGAAATACCGCCGGGTGCCCGTTGAGCGTCACCCATGGAAGCGCCGCCCAGAAAAGGATGAGCCCCGCGAACGTCGCCGTTCGTGCCCTGTGAAAGCGTCCAGCAACGTCCGCGGTCTGGATGGCCTTGCGTCTGCCGTCCCCCGGCAAGGCCTGCGAGGGCAGCTCCGGCTGGTCGGCGATGGGCAGGTGGACCGGAGCCACGTACTACCTCGCGGCGAGCTCGCCCTGCGGCGCCTTGCCCCCCGGCACGTTGGTGTTCTCGATGGAGATGACGTATGCGACCACGGCCTCGACACGCGTCTCTCCCAGGACCGGGGCCCAGGTGGGCATGCCCTTGGCGGGCACGCCCTCCGTCACCGTCCTGTAGATGTCTGTCGGCTTGTTCCCGTGGAGCCAATAGGCATCGGTCAGGTTGGGGCCGATGTTCCCGCCACCATCGGCCTTGTGGCACTGCGCGCAGGTCGACACGAAGACGTCCTTGCCCTGCGCCAGCGTGGTCGGATCCTTCGCCAAGGTGGAGAGCATCCCGTCGTCGATCGTCCCGCGGGCACGCGCGCGCTCCGCGTCAATCGCGCGCTGGGCCGCTACGTCCGCAGCGTATGCCTGGGCCGGAGACGGGATGGCGTCAAGCCGCCGCCCGTACCAGTAGATGATCCCGAAGAGGACCGTCCCATAGAGCGTGAGCTGCCACCACAGCGGCAGCTTGTTGTCGTGCTCGACGATGTCGTCGTACACGTGTTCCCGTTGGTCGTTACTCATCGTCGTCCTCCAGGGGAAGCCGGGCGGCCGCGTCCATGTCGGTCTGCGAGCGGGTCAGCGCCCGGACGGCGGTGACCACCCAGACCGCCAGGAACAGGAACATCGCTCCCAGCGGGAGCATCAGCAGAGGCGATTGGGCGAGGAGCTCTTTGTGCATTGGCTGTCCCTTCAGAGGGTTACTGGGCCAGCGAGACGGCAGGGCCGCCGGGTTGGGGGTGGACGCCGAGGCGCTGCAGGTAGGCGATCAGCGCGACCAGCTCGGAGCTCGGGTTGGCGTCCGCCACACCGTCCGCGCGGAGGTTGGCGACGATCTCGGCGGCCTGCGCTGACTCGTCCTTGGCGGCGCTGTCGAGGTCCTTGGCGTCGTAGGGCACGCCCACCGAGCGCAGAGCGCGCATCTTGTCCACGGTCCGGCTGGCGTCCACGCCGTCGGTCGCGAGCGCGGGGAAGGGCGGCATGATGGAGCCCTCCGAGACCGAGCGCGGATCGATCATGTGGCGCCAGTGCCAGAGGTTAGGGTACCTGCCGCCTTCGCGGGCGAGGTCGGGCCCCGTGCGCTTGGAGCCCCACTGGAAGGGGTGGTCGTAGATGGATTCGCCCATGGTCGACGGGTCGCCGTAGCGCTTCGCCTCGAAGTCGAAGGTGCGAATCATCTGCGAGTGGCACACGTAGCAACCCTCGCGGATGTAGACGTCGCGCCCCTCGAGCTCGAGTGCGCGATAGGGCTTGCTCTCGGCGGAGGCGTTGACCTGTGCCGGCGTGACCAGCAGCGACGGCACCAGCTCGGCGACGCCTCCGATGAGCACCGCGATCACCACGAACACGGTGAACATCAGCGCCCGTCCTTCGAGCAGTCGGTGCCAGTTGACCTTCGTCTTGTCCGCCGCGAGGCTGAGGGCGATGGTGCCAAGGATGGCGACGGTCACCGCCATCGCGGCGAAGATCATGCTCGCCTCGTTGTTGACCACGGCCATCGTGCCGCCGATGACAGCGACGATGGTCACGAGGATGACGGGCTTGCCGAAGAGGACCTCGACCCAAGTCGACTCGCGGGTCACGACCTTCGGCACCGTGACCGTGGCCTCGCCGTCGACGGCCTTGCCTGCGCGCGCCGTGACGATCAGGTTGTAGGCCATCATCAGCATGCCGAGCAGGTACATCGTCCCGCCGATCAGGCGCATCCAGTACATGGGCCGGATCGCGTTCACGGTCTCGACGAAGTTCGGGTACTTGAGCGCGCCCGCCTCGTCGACGGCGCGCCACATGAGGCCCTGGGTGATGCCGCTCACCCACATGGAGACGACGTAGAGGAGGATGCCGAACGTCGCGAGCCAGAAGTGCGTGTCAGCCATCTTCTTGGAGTGAAGCTCGCGACCGTAGAGCTTGGGCACGATCCAGTAGAAGAGGCCGGCAGCCATGAATCCGTTCCACCCCAGCGCGCCGCTGTGGACGTGCCCGATGATCCAGTCGGTATAGTGCGCGAGACCGTTGACGGCCTTGATGGAAAGGAGCGGCCCTTCGAATGTGGCCATGCCGTAGAAGGTCACGCCAGCGGCGAAGAACTTGAGCACCGGGTCGGTGCGGACCTTGTCCCAGGCACCCCTCAGCGTCAGCAGGCCGTTGAGCATGCCGCCCCAGCTCGGCGCCCACAGCGCCACGCTGAACACCATGCCGAGCGTTTGCGCCCAGTCCGGCAGCGCCGTGTTGAGGAGGTGGTGCGGCCCCGCCCAGATGTAGACGAAGACCAGCGACCAGAAGTGAATGACGCTGAGCCGGTACGAGTAGACCGGACGTCCCGCCGCCTTGGGCAGGAAGTAGTACATGATGCCGAGGATGGGTGTCGTCAGGAAGAACGCGACGGCGTTGTGCCCGTACCACCACTGCACCAGAGCATCCTGCGCACCGCCGTAGATCGAGTAGCTCTTGAGGCCGAAGACCGGGACCTCCAGCGAGTTGCAGATGTGGAGGACGGCGATGGTGATGATGGTCGAGATGTAGAACCAGATGGCGACGTAGAGGTGCTTCTCGGTGCGCTTGGCCAGGGTCCAGAAGAAGTTGATGGCGAAGACGACCCAGATGAGCGCGATGGCGATGTCGATGGGCCACTCGAGCTCCGCGTACTCCTTGCCCGTCGTGTACCCCAGCGGCAGTGTCACCGCGGCCGCGACGATGATGAGTTGCCATCCCCAGAAGTGGATGTTGGACAGCAGATCGCTCGCCATCCTGGCCTTCACCAGGCGCTGCGTCGAATAGTAGACGCCCGCGAACATCATGTTGCCGACGAAGGCGAAGATGACCGCGTTGGTGTGCAGTGGGCGCAGCCGACCGAACGTGAGGAAGGGCGGGAGGTTGGCCTGCCAGAAGGCGAGCTGCAGGGCGATGATGGCGCCGACCAGCATGCCCACGATCCCGAAGACCACTGATGCCCAGACGAACCGGCGAACGACGGCGTCGTTGTAGACGATGCGCCGTGTCTCGGTCGCCGGCGAGGCGACTTCGTCGGCCCCGGCGGTCAGCTCTGCGGTGGATGAGCTCATGGTCTCTTCTTGTCCTCCGTTTCAAGTACCGGGTCCGTCTCGGGACGGCGGCTATCGTCTGCCAGCGGCAGCAATGCAAGTCGATCGGCGTGCTCGAAATCGCGCTGACGCCAGGTGAATACGAAGAGCAGCACCGAGCCAACGACGAGGCCCAGGCTGACGAACACCTGTAGAATCACGACGTCCACAGGCGTCTCCGGGGTGAGAGGGCCGCCACTGTGGCGGCGATGGTGGTCAGTGAGCTGGCAGGCATCAGCACCGCGCAGAGCAGCGGCGACATGCGCCCTGCGAGGGCCAGGCCAATCGCAAACACGTTGTAGACCAGGGCAATTGCGAGATCCGCGCGCACGACTTGCGCGAGCACGCGAGCACTGCGCAACGCCAGCCGGATGGGACCGAGGCCTGGCGTGACGAAGAAGAAATCGGCGCGAGCCGGTACATAGGGACGATCCACGGCAGGAGTGCCCGCAACATGTGCGCCGTCGAGCGCGAGCGCGTCATTGACCCCGTCGCCGACGAACAGCGTGTCGCGCTGGTCGTGCGTCTCGAGAAAACGCGCCTTGCCTTGGGGAGACTGCTCGCCGATCGAGCGTTCGCGCGGGACTCCGCTCGCGTCCGCGGCAGCATCCACCCGCGGCTGGGCATCGCCGCTGAGGAGCCACACTTCGTAGCCATCTGCCGTGAGCTGGTGCACCTCACGCAGCGCGTCCGCGCGAAGACGCTCCACCGTGGTTAGGGCTGCCAGTAGCTCGCCGTCCACGCCGAACGCGACGTCTCCCCCACGCGCGTCGTCAGTCGCCCCCACCCATGCAGGGTCCCCCAGCCTCCAGCGCCTGCCTGCCCGCTCGAGCTCCAGGCCGTGCCCAGGGTGCTCCACCGCGCGGGCCTTGACGTCCAGCTTGGTGCCATGCCAGCGCAACGCGTCGCGGATGGCAGCACTCTTGGGGTGCCCGCTCCTCGCGACCAGATCGTAGAGAGCGTCAAGCTGCTCCGTGGTGAGCCTACGCAGCGCGCCCGGGTTCTCCAGGACGAGGGCTCCCGTGGTCAAGGTGCCGGTCTTGTCGAAGACAACCCGGCGCACGTCGCGGGCCCGGTCGAGGAAGCTCCCGCGACGGACGAACAAGCCGGCCCGGCGGAGTCCCGCCTGGACCATCTCGTACGCCAGCGGAGCGGCGATGCCGAAGGCGCAGGGGCACGTGACGATGAGCACCGCCGTGGTGACCGCGAGGGAACGCGACAGGTCGCGGGTCGCCAGCCACCACCCGACGAAGCCCCCGGCGGCCAGGACCAGTACGGCGATCACGTAGATCTTAGCGAGCCACTGGAACCACGAGCTCGTCCGCGCGGTGTCATCGTGACGCTGGTCCGGGGTCCGGAGCAGCTCGCGCAGAGGCGAAGCATCGAAGCTGGTCGCTGCGTGGACGAGCGTCGCCGCGTCCCCGGCCGCGAAGGCACCCGCCGGCACCACGTCGCCCCGGTGGTACAGTCGCGGGCGGCTCTCCCCGACGATCCAGTCGAGTGAGAAGGTCCCGGCATCCTCGTCCAGCAGCCCGTCCACCGGCACGAGGTCACCCGGGGCGATGAGCAGCAGGTCACCCTCGGCGATCTCCGAGCAGCGCGCGAGGGCTACACGCCCGTCGCGGACACGCCGCGTGAACAGGCCTTCCGTTCCGTCGCTGGCGAGGAGCCAGGCCCGGTTCCGCTCGACCGCGCGCTCCTGCAGCCAGCGCCCGACCAGCATGAGGGTGATAAAGATGTCGAGCGTGTCGAAGTACGCGGCTCCGGAGTGATGGGTGAAATAGGCGTGGACGGAGCCGGCGAAGGCGAGGGCGATGCCGAGGGCAATGGGCAGATCGAGGTGCAGCAGTCGCTGGCGGAGGGCACGCCAGGCGGAGCGGAAGAAGACACTTCCGCCGATCGCAACGGCGAGGGCGCCCAGGCCGAGGTTGAGTGTCGTGAACAGTGTGAAGATCGGCCCGCGGTCGAGCCCCGCATAGAGCGGGACCGCGAAAATCATCGAGTTCATGACGATCGCGGAGCAGATCCCCAGGCGCCAGAGCAGGTCGCGCGACGTGCCCGGGGCACGCTTGACGGGCGGTCCGAAGAGGTAGCCGAAGCGCTCCACGCTCGTGACGAAGGAGGACAGGTCGAAGTCGGAACGGACCACCATGTCGAGGCGGCCGAGCGACGGGTTGACGATGACCCGCTCGCCGCCGGTGGCGCGGCGGAAGAGCTCCTCGATGAGCCACACACACCCGACACAGTGCAGCCCCTGGACGTCGAGCGTCACCCGGGCCTGACCGGGGCTCGCACGGACACCGGACTCGATGCCCTCCATCCACTTGGCGTCACGTCGCCTGCTGCCACCGTCCGCGACGGGAATACCGTGGGAGCCTCGGAGCGAGTAGTAACGGTCGAGGCCCTCCTCGCGAAGGAGCTCGTACACCGCCGCGCACCCCGAGCAGCAGAAGTCCTCGCCATCAGCCCCCACGGACAGGCCACAGTGCAGGCAGAGGGCGGCAACCGAGTGTCGGGCAACGGCAGCAGTCAACGACGCCCCCGAGAGCAACCCTCGTGCCTTGCCCAACCCTTCACCGGCCGCACCAGAGTCCCACGCGCAGGTTGCGCGAGCCGGCACACTTTGCGCCTGCGTTCTTCCATATCGCGACCTACCCTGCCACCCTCCGATGCTCGCCAAGGCGATCCTCGCGCTCAACGGCGGTTCGTCGAGTCTGAAGCTCGCGCTGTTCGACACATCCGATCCCGCCGCCCCGCGTCGAGTGCTCCGTCACACCGTCTCCCGCATGGGCGAAAGCCCGGCGGACTATGCGCGATCGCTCGACGAGGCCTTCGTGGCCCTCGATGAGTACGGGGGGCTGGCGGTGGTCGCCGCGGTGGGACATCGCATCGTGCACGGTGGACCACGCTATGCGACCTCGCAGGTTCTGGCGGCGGAGGTGCTGCGTGAGCTCCGTCGGCTGGTCCCTCTCGATCCCGATCACCTTCCCGCGGAGCTCGCCCTCGTCGAGGCGATGTCGGCACGAGCACCCTCGCTGCTGCAGGTGGGTTGCTTCGACACCGCTTTCCACCGGACCATGCCGCGCACTTCGCGTCTGCTGGCCATCCCCCGCCGCTACGCGCTTGAAGGGGTGGAGCGCTACGGATTCCACGGCCTTTCGTACACGTACCTCGTGGAGGAGCTCGAGCGGCTCGCTGGCGAAGCGGCGGCTCGCGGCCGCGTCGTCCTCGCCCACCTCGGCTCGGGCGCCAGCCTCGCGGCGGTGCGCGAACGTCACTGCGTCGACACGACGATGGGGTTTACTCCCAACTCGGGGGTGCCCATGGGTACACGCTCCGGGGATCTCGATCCGGGCATCATCCTCTACATGCTGCGCACGGGTCGTCTCGGCACCGAGGCGCTGGACGACGTGCTGAGCCGTCACTCGGGCCTGCTGGGGGTGTCCGAGACCAGCGCGGACATGCGGGACCTGCTCGAACGCCAGTCCGGCGATCTCCGCGCAGCCGACGCGGTCGCACTCTTCTGCCACCAGGTGCGGAAAGCCATCGGCGCGCTAGCCACCACACTGGGAGGGGTGGAGACTCTCGTCTTCGCCGGCGGCATCGGCGAGAATTCGGCGGCGGTTCGCTGGCAGATCGCGCAGGGTCTCGAGCACCTGGGGGTTCACCTCGACGAAGCGCGCAACCAGGGGTCGGCGCCCGTCATCTCCGTCGAGGGAAGCGCATGCACCGTGCGAGTGATCCGCACGGACGAGGAATCCATCATCGCGCGCGAGACGCTGCGAGTAGCGTCGGCGACGGCATGACTCCGTGATTGTGAACCGTGTGACGGGTGAATGGAGGAACGATCGATGACCGACCCCTTTGCATCCATGGACGCGTACTGGCGCGCGGCAAACTACCTCTCGGTGGGGCAGATCTACCTCCTCGCGAACCCGCTCCTGCGTGAGCCGCTGCGCGTCGAGCACGTGAAGCCGCGTCTGCTGGGCCACTGGGGCACCACGCCCGGGCTGAACTTCGTCTACGTGCACGCCAACCGCGCCATCGTGGAGCGCGATCTCGACGCGATCTTCGTCGCGGGTCCTGGCCACGGCGGCCCCGGCGTCGTCGCCAACACCTACCTGGAGGGCACCTACAGCGAGGTGTACCCCAACGTCTCCGAGGACGAAGCCGGGATGCAGCAGCTCTTCCGGCAGTTCTCTTTCCCGGGTGGAATTCCCAGTCACGTGGCGCCCGAGACCCCCGGAAGTATCCACGAGGGGGGCGAGCTCGGCTACGCGCTGTCGCACGCTTTCGGCGCCGCGTTCGACAACCCCGATCTCCTCGTGGTGTGCGTCGTGGGCGACGGCGAGGCCGAGACGGGGCCCCTGGCGACCAGCTGGCACTCCAACAAGTTCCTCAACCCGGCGACGGATGGGGCGGTACTGCCCATCCTCCACCTGAACGGGTACAAGATCGCGGGCCCCACCGTGCTCGCGCGAATCCCGCGCGAGGAGCTGGAGCAGCTCCTGCGGGGCTACGGCTGGGCGCCCCGCTTCGTCGAGGGTGAGGATCCAGATGTCATGCACGCTGCGATGGCGGCGGCGCTCGACGGCGCGCTCGACGAGATCGCCACCTTCCAGCGCGAGGCACGCTCCAGTGGCTTCACGCGCCGGCCCGCCTGGCCGATGATCGTGCTGCGCACGCCCAAGGGTTGGACGGGACCGAAGGTGGTGGACGGCATCCCCATCGAAGGCACGTTCCGGGCGCACCAGGTGCCGCTCGACGGCATCGCCAAGAATCCGCAGCACCTCGCCGCGCTCGAGGCGTGGATGAAGAGCTACCGCCCCGAAGAGCTGTTCGACGCACGCGGACGTCTCGTGCCTGCGCTGGCCGCGCTGCCGCCGAAGGGGGCCCGGCGCATGAGCGCCAACCCCCGCGCCAACGGTGGGCTGCTCCGCAAGGATCTGCGCTTGCCGGACTTCCGGACCTACGCGGTGCAGGTGCCCGCGCCGGGCCAGATCGACGGCGAGGCGACGCGGGTTCAGGGGCAGCTCCTGCGCGATATCCTCGTACGCAACCGGGAGGCGCGTAACTTCCGTATCTTCAGCCCGGACGAGACCGCGTCCAATCGCTGGGGTGCCGTCTTTGAGGAGACCAAGCGCAACTCCGCGGCCGAGATCCTCCCCGGCGACGACCACATCTCACCCGATGGGCGGGTGATGGAGATGCTGAGCGAGCACCAGTGCCAGGGCTGGCTGGAGGGTTACCTGCTCACGGGGCGGCACGGCTTCTTCTCCTGCTACGAGGCCTTCATCCACATCGTGGACTCGATGTTCAACCAGCACGCCAAGTGGCTGAAGGTCACGCGCAACATCCCCTGGCGTACGCCCATCGCTTCGCTCAACTACCTGCTCACCTCGCACGTCTGGCGGCAGGATCACAACGGCTTCAGCCATCAGGATCCGGGCTTCGTCGACCACGTGGTCAACAAGAAGGCCGACGTCATCCGTGTTTATTTCCCGCCCGATGCCAACACGTGTCTGTCGGTGACCGACCACTGCCTTCGCAGCGTGGACTACGTCAACGTCATCGTCGTCGGCAAGCAGCCGGCGCCCCAGTGGCTCACGATGGACCAGGCCATCAAGCACTGCGCTGCTGGTATCGGCATCTGGGAGTGGGCCTGCAGCGACGCGGCCAGCGAGCCCGACGTCGTCATGGCCTGCGCTGGCGACGTGCCTACGCTGGAGACCCTCGCGGCCGTGAGCCTCCTGCGCGAGCACCTCCCCGCCCTCAAGGTGCGCGTGATCAACGTCGTCGATCTCATGAAGCTACAGCCGCAGAGCGAGCACCCGCACGGGCTCCCCGACCGGGAGTTCGACCAGCTCTTCACCTCCGACCGCCCTGTCATCTTCGCATACCACGGGTACCCCTGGCTGATTCACCGGCTCACCTACCGCCGGAAGAACCACGTCAACGTGCACGTGCGCGGCTACAAGGAGGAGGGCTCGACCACGACGCCCTTCGACATGGTCGTGCGCAACGACATGGATCGTTTCCACCTCGTGCAGGACGTCATCGACCGGGTCCCCGGGCTGGGCTCGCGTCACGCGCTCCTGCGCCAGCACATGGCCGATAAGCTGGTCGAGCACGCCGAGTACATCCGCGCCCACGGCGACGACATGCCGGAGGTGCGCGACTGGAGATGGCGCTCTCCCTGACCCTCAGCTGGACCTCGCCGGCGCGTGCACGGTGAGCACGGGACACGGCGCGGTCCGCACGATCTTCTCCGCGACGCTCCCCAGCAGCGCGTGCGCGAGGCCCTGCCGGCCATGGGTCCCCATCACGATGAGGTCGGCATGGACGTCCTTGGCGGTCGCGTTGATCTCGCTCCAGGGCGTTCCTTGTCGCAGCACCGTGCGAATCTCGACCCCTGGCCGCTCTGCGCGCGCCGCCACACCGGCCAGCGCCGTCGTCGCGGCCTGTTCGATGTTTCCGATGAGGTCCGTCGTCACCGCCACCCCGTCCGGATAGGCGTACGTGGGGACCTCGTAGGCGTGCACCAGCGTGACTCGAGCGCCGAGCTGGCTGGCGAGGTCCAGCGCGAACGAGAGCGCGTTCTGCGCAGTGTCGCTGAAGTCGTGCGGGACCAGGATGTGGCGGGGAAGGGGGGTGCTCATGGGCCGACCAGGCTGCAACGCGCTGGCCAAGGCACGAGAGTCAGGCGCTCAGGAGCCCTGGGCGACGAGCATCAGCGTGCGCAGGGCGTCGACCGTCGTGAAGATCCCGGCGAGGTGGGGGCCATCCATGATTACCACGCACCCGTACTTGTGCTCGGCCATGGCCGACGCAACCTCGATGAGCGGCGTGTCCGGCCCGGCGAGGTAGACATCGCTCGTCATCGCATCCTCCACCGAGACCCGTGCAGGGTCGATGTCACGGAGGGTCTCTATGAGGAGAGCGTCGCGCTGGGACAGGATCCCCACGAGCTTGCCACCGTCGAGCACCGGCAAGTGCCGGATACCCCACCCGCGCATCCGCTCCTGGGCCAGCGACAAGGGTTGGTCGCGCCCGATCGAGTGAGGGGCCGGAGTCATGAAATCCCGGATGGGCTGGTGCAGCCGAGGCTTGGCTTTGTGGGCAGGCATGCCCCTGGACGAAGCAAGGATATGGCCATCAGACGGGTGGCTCGATCCTTGAAGACAACAGTGGATCATGAGCGATTCCGTCTTGCTCGAGATCCAGCACCAGCTTCGCTCAGCGGTCCTGACAGCGTGGCTTCCCTGCGTGATTCGTCCCCCGTACCTCTTCGTGTGACGCACAGATTGCCGGGTGCTGCAGGAAGTGCATCACGGAGCCAAAGGGGAAACCGACGTGGTAGCCGCCAGCGAGACGGAGAGAAAGCGTGGGCTACTGAAGGAACTGCGCAGCTATTCCGGGCTGACGGAAGAGGATGTGGTCCTGCTCAACCGCTTCCGCACCCTGGCAGCACCGAGCTTTCCCCTCATCGCGGACGAATTCTACGCCGTCATCCGGATGCACGCCGGTGCGTTCGCCGTCCTCAAAGACGAGGCCCAAGCGCGACGTCTGCATACCTCCCTACAGGGGTGGCTCGGCGAGCTCCTGGGCGGTCCGTATGACGAGGCCTTCTACGACCGGCACACGCGGATCGGTCAGGTCCACGTGCGGGTCGGTCTGGAGATGCGCCACACCATCATGGCGATGAGCCGCGTTCGTGTGTCCTTGCAGCGCCTCGCTGCCGAGCAGCTGGCGGGGGATCTCGCCACCATCACGGCGACGAGCCTGGCCATCGCGCGCATCTGCGATCTCGATCTGACCATCCTCCTCGAGAGCTACAAGGACGATCTGGTGGCCCGCCTCGACCGCGCCCGTGCCCACGAGCACGAGTCGATCCGCTCGCAGCTCGACGAGCGGAAGCGTCTGCTCGAGGACGTGCAGCAAGCCGCGGACGTCGTCCTGCTCGGGCTGGACGCGCAGGGGAAGGTCGTCGTCGCCAACCCGAAGGCGGAGCAGCTCGTGGGCTATACCCGCGACGAGATGGTCGAGCGCGACATCTTCGAGCTCCTGTTCGAGGCGCGGGCGGCGTCCGTCCGCTCGTCACTCCTTTCCGCCGCACGCGGGGAGCCCGTGGAGCTCGAGTCGGAGGCCCGGACCCGCTCGGGCAAGACGCGTACGGTGCGCTGGCACGCCGCTGCGCACAAGGCCTCCGAGGCCCATGCGCCGACGGTGGTGCTGGTCGGAGTCGACGTGACCAAGGAGCGGGAGCTCGAGCGTCGCGCGCGTCAGAACGAGCGTCTGGCCGCGGCGGGTGCACTCGCCGCTGGCCTGGCGCACGAGATCCGAAACCCGCTCAACGGGGCCAGTCTGCACCTGTCGGTCATCGAGCGAGGCCTCGCCCGTACACCGGACGTCCCGCTACCCATGCGGGAGGCGGCCGACGTGCTGCGCGCCGAGATCTGGCGCCTGGGCGGTCTGGTCACCGACTTTCTCGAGGTGTCGCGCCCGAAGCCGCTCGTGCTCGCCGAGTGTGACCTCAACGAGCTCGCGAAGGCCGTGCGCACGCTGCTCGGGCCCGAGGCCGAGGCCCGAAAGGTCTCCCTCACCGTCGAGCCGTTTCACTTTCCGGTCGTGAGCAGGGTCGACGTGGAGCGCACCAAGCAGGTGCTGGTGAACCTCGTACGGAACGCCCTCGACGCGGTGAGGGAGGGAGGAGCGGTGACGCTGCGAGTCCGCCGGCTACCCGAACACGTGGAGATCGAGGTCGCCGACAATGGCAGTGGTATTGCCGATCCCAGCGCTCCCATCTTCGATGCGTTCTACACCACCAAGGACCGGGGGACTGGACTGGGCCTTTCCATCGTGCAGCGCATCGTGACCGACCACGGAGGGGAGGTGTCGTTCGCCAGTCGGCCCGGGGCGACGGTCTTCACCGTGCGGCTACCGGCCGAACCCGCACAAACGGCGTGATCACTGCATGCGGCCCGATCCCTGCTGTGGCAGAGGGCTGGGTGGGCAAATGACCACGAATTCGACCATCATGGACCCTACGACTACGCGTAATGTGCGCGAGGCTGCAAAGTATGCATCTGGCGAACATCGCGATCCGGGAGTGCCTGGACACGGGCTGGAGGGACACGTGAACGAGCCGAAGACGGACAAAGCACGACCCCGTGTCGTCGTCGCCGACGATGAAGCAAGCGCCCGCAGCGGACTCGGGACGCTCCTGCGTGACGAGGGCTTCGACGTGGTGCTGGCCGAGGATGGGTCGACGGCGCTGGCCCGGGTCCAGGAGTGCGCTCCGGACATCCTGGTCACCGACCTCCGAATGCCCGGGATGGACGGCATCGAGCTTCTTCGCCACGCACGCGAGGTCGATCCCGGCCTCATCGTCGTGCTGATGACGGCCTTCGCCGAGGTGGAGACCGCCGTACGCGCGATGCAGGAAGGGGCAGAGCACTACCTCACCAAGCCCCTGCAGATCGATGAGCTGGTGCTCGTCCTGCGGCGTGCGCTCGAGCGCCGTAACCTGCGCAACGAGGCGACGGAGCTCCGGGCACGCCTGAAGGAGCGCCTGCGGTTCGACAACATCGTGGGCGCCAGTCCTGCCATGCAGGAGGTGTTCAACGTCGTCGAGCAGGTGGCTCCCACCAAGGCCAGCGTGCTCATCACGGGGGAGAGCGGGACAGGCAAGGAGCTGGTGGCCCAGGCCATCCACGAGAACAGCCCGCGTGCGACGGCGCCTTTCGTGAAGCTGCACTGCGCTTCGCTGGCAGAGACCATCCTCGAGAGCGAGCTGTTCGGCCACGAGAAGGGGTCGTTCACAGGTGCGGCCGGCCGGCGGGAGGGGCGCTTCAAGCAGGCCGACGGAGGCACCTTGTTCCTGGACGAGATCGGCGAGATCTCACCCTCCATACAGGTCAAGCTCCTGCGCTTCCTCCAGGAGAAGACCTTCGAGCGGGTCGGCGGCAACGAGACCATCAAGGTCGACGTGCGCATCATTGCTGCGACGAACCGCGATCTCGCATCCGAGGTGGCATCGGGCAAGTTCCGCGAGGACCTCTACTACCGGCTGAACGTGGTCAACATCGAGATGCCGCCGCTGCGCGCCCGTCCGAGCGACCTCCTGCCCCTCGCGACCCACTTCCTGCACCGGTTCGCCAAGGAGAATGGCAAACGCATCGAGGGGTTCGCCGACGACGCCGTGGACCGCATCACCGGCTACCGCTGGCCTGGCAACGTGCGCGAGCTCGAGAACGTCATCGAGCGGGCCGTGGTGCTGTGCGACGGAGTAAAGCTCACGGCGAAGCACCTGCCGGCGGGTGTGGGCGCGACGGTGCGGGGCGGCATGCGCATTCCCGGCTCGACCATGGCCGAGATCGAACGCCACGCGATCCTCACCACGCTCGAGGCGTGTGGCGGACGCACGACCCAGGCAGCGCAGATGCTCGACATCAGCGTCCGGAAGATCCAATACAAGCTGCACGAGTACGGAATCACGCTCCAGCGGACGACCGGTATGAAGCCACCCGACTCTCACTGAGGAGCCGCGAAACAACGAGAGCGGTGTGCGCAACCATTGCGCACAAATCCTGGGCGAGCCTGCAGTGAGCCCCATCGATCCCCGTGTGGCGTGACCTTTGCGTGCCCTTTGGGCATGGCACGCACAGTCCAAGAGATCATGAATCGCGAGCTCCTCGCGGTTCAACCCGACCTGCCCATCTCCGAGGTGCGCGGGCTCTTGCGCTCGTTTGGCGTGGGGGCGGCGCCCGTGCTGGACGAAAATCAGAGACCCATCGGGGTCGTCTCGGTGCGCGACGTGCTGGAAGACGGTGGTTCGGCGCGCGATCGCATGACACGGCCTGCCATCTGCGTCGAGGGTTCGACCACGGTGGAAGAGGCCGCACGCCGCGTGGCGAGTGGCGACATCCATCATCTCATCGTCGTGGATGGAACGGGCGCAGCTGCCGGGATGCTCTCCACGCTTGACCTCCTTCGGGCCGTGCTCGGAATGCCGACGCGGCATCCCTCGACGTTTCCACACTGGGACGAGTCGACGAGCGTGTCCTGGACGGACGACTGGCCGCTCGAGCAGGACAGCGCGGGCCACGCGCCCAGGGGTGCCGGCGTCCTGACGCTGATCAGGGCCAGCGCAGGCGAGAGCGACGAAGTGGTCTGGGTCGAGGCCTGCGCGAGCATCCAGGCGCGGGTGGTCGAGCTGACCAAAGATCCCCCCCACCACGAACCAGTTCTCGGGCGCATCCTCGCGCTGCGGGACCTGCGCTTCCGGGCGGCCGCGGTGGACGACGACGCGGCGCTCACGCGCATCCTCCACATCCTTCGCGACCGGCTCGAACACCAGCCGCCGCCTGGCTCAACGTGACGCTGAAGGCGGATCTGCTCCGGCCCGAGGCGTACGGAGCGCTCCGACCCACCCGCGTGGAGCTCGTGGAGACCCATGTGTCGCAGGTCTTTCTCCTCGAGCGGGACGTCTTCAAGATCAAGCGGCCTGTCGACCTCGGGTTTCTGGACTTCACCACGCCGGAACGCCGTCACGCGGCCTGCCTCGCCGAGGTCACGCTCAACGCGCGCCTTGCCCCCGACGTGTACCGGGGCGTCGTCCCCGTGCGCCGTGACGAGGCGGGCCGCGGTTCGCTGCAAGGCGCCGGGCCGGTGGTGGACTGGGCCGTCCACATGCGACGGATCCCGGACGAGCATCGCGCCGATGTGCTCCTGGCCCGCGGCCATCTCTCCGGGGCCGCCATCGACCAGGTTGCCCGGCGGCTGGCCAGGTTTCACGCCGACGCCCGCTCCGACAGCGCCACGGCCAGCTTCGGCAGCCCAGAGGCCATCGCACGCAACGTAGAGGAGAACTTCGCGCAGACGCGCGGAGTCATCGAGGCGTACGCACCGGACGAGGCGCCCGAGATCGTCCGCTGGCAGACGGAGTTTCTCCGGACCAACCGCGCTCTCTTCGAGCAGCGCGCCGCGGCAGGGCGGGTGCGGGACGGACACGGGGACCTCCGTCTCGAGCACGTGTACCTGGAAGGGGGCGGCGCCCGCGAGCCGACCATCATCGACTGCATCGAGTTCAACGACCGCTTCCGCTTCGCCGATGTCTGCGCCGACGTCGCCTTCCTGTCCATGGACCTCGAGGCCCACGGTCGCGTCGACCTCGCCGAGCGACTCCTGGCGCGGTACTCGCGCGAGAGCAACGACTTCGACCTGTACTCGCTGGTGGACTTCTACGAGGCCTACCGCGCGTTCGTGCGCGCCAAGGTCGCCGCGATGCTCGCTGCCGATCCGGGGGTGGGCGACGACACGCGTCAGCGCGCTTGGGCCGAGGCGCGCCGTCACTTCCTCCTCGCTCTCGCCGCGGACCGCCGTTCCTTGCTCACTCCAGCCGTGGTCGCCGTGGGTGGGCTCATCGCTTCGGGCAAGAGCACCATCGCCGAGCTTCTCGGAAATGAGATGAGCGCGCCCGTCGTCGATGCCGACCGCACACGCAAGTCCATGGTGGGGGTGGACGCACACCACCCTCTCCACGAGGCCGCCTGGTCCGGAAGCTACGACCCAAGCTTCACGGATCGGGTCTACGCCGAGGTCATGCGCCGGGCAGGGGTCGTGCTCGCCTCCGGGCGGCCCGTCGTGCTGGACGCCTCCTTCCGTTCGGCGGCGTTCCGCCGTGCGGCACGCGAGCTGGCAGTGGCTCACGGCGTTCCGTTCCGCTTCGTGGAGTGCCGGACCGAGCCCGACGTGTGTCGTAGGCGGCTCGCCGAGCGAGAGCTCACGCGCGGGGTATCGGATGGGAGAGTCGCGATCTTCGACGCGTTCCGGGCGGGCTTCGAGCCCGTCACCGAGCTCTCCGCGGTTGAGCACCTGGTCCTCGACACGACCCGCCCCGTGGAGGAAAACCTGACCCTGCTTCGTGCGCAGGTCGCCACCTGGCCTGCGGGGTTCTTCGGATAGAAGCGAGGGATACGAAGCGGTGCATTCATTGCGTGGCGACGCAGGCCGTGCGGACACAGTTCCGGGTTTTCTGCGGGGGCACCGAAGGAACCACGTTTCACGACGTGAGCATGCTTTATGAAGGGAACGGGCGCATGGAGAGCGTGAAGCGTCCCCTCCGGGTCTGCCTGTTGACCGGAGGTGGGGATGCACCGGGGCTAAACGCCGCCGTCCGGGCCTTCGTCCACATCGCCACCCGCCGAGACGTCCTGGTTTACGCCAGCCGGTACGGCTTCGAGGGACTTCTGGGCAGCGAGCCGGTCATGCCTCTGCGCATCGAGGACGTCCGTGGAATCCTCCCGCGCGGTGGGAGCATCCTCGGCTGCTCCACGGGAAGCAACCCGTTCGCGGTCCCCACGGACCACGCGGCAGTGACCGACGCGACCGCGAAGGTCCGCGCGCGCCTGCTCGAGCTGGGGGTCGATGCCCTCGTGCTCGCCGGCGGCGACGGCACCATGAACATCGCCGCCCGCCTCGAGGAGCTCGGCGTGCGCTGCGTCGGCATCCCCAAGACCATCGACGGTGACCTCGGCGGCACCGAGCAGACCTGCGGCATCGACACGGCCGTGGAGACCGCCACGCATGCGATCGACGCCCTGCACTCTACGGCCGAGTCCCACCAGCGCGTGATGATCGTCGAAGTCATGGGGCGGCACGCCGGGTGGATTGCGCTGCGCGCCGGCATCGCCGGGGGCGCGGACGTCGTGCTCATTCCCGAGGTCCCCTTCGAGCCGGCGCGGGTCGTCTTGAAGATCCGCGAGCGCGAGTCGCTCGGGCTGCGCTTCTCGATCATAGTCATCGGGGAGGGCGCCCGGCCCGTCGGCGGCGCGGAGAGCGACTTGGAGGCCCAGCGTCCCGGGCACCCGGCCCGGCTGGGAGGGGCGGGCGAGGCCCTGGCTCGGTCCCTGCGGGCCCTCGACGTTCACCACGACGTGCGTGTGACGGTCCTCGGGCACCTGCAGCGCGGCGGCAGCCCGACCGCCTCCGACCGCCTGCTCGCGACGCGCTTCGGTGCGCACGCGGCCAACCTCTGCGCCGAGCGGCGCTTCGGTCGCATGGTCTCGCTGCGCGGCGGCTCCGTGGACTCCGTGCCCATCGCCGAGGTGAGCCGCTCCGAGCTCCGCGTGGATCCGCGAGGCGAGCTCGCCGGCTGTGCGCGCGCGATGGGCATCGAGCTGGGGGCGGCATGACTTTCATCGGGAGACGACCAGGAGATTCATGATGACCATTCCCGTTCACATCGTGTATCGCGACGTCGAGCGCACGGACGCGATCGACGCTTACATCCGCAAGCACGTCGACAAGCTGTCCACCCATGGGAGTAGGACGCTGTCCTGTCACGTCGCGCTCGAGGCTCCCCATCGGCACAAGCAGCACGGACGGCACTACCGCGTGCGCATCGACCTCACGGTCCCGGGCAGCGAGATCATCGTCGACCGCAACCCAGATGCCGGACGCGAGCACGAGGACGCCTACGCAGCCATCGACGACGCCTTCGCTCACGCGCTGCGTCGCCTGGGCGAGCACGCCGGGCGGACACGCGACAGTCGGCGCTGAGTCGCGGCGCGCTTCGTGCAGTCGAAGAACGGGTACCCCACAGGAGCTCTCGCCATGTCGAACGTCAGCCTGCCGAACGGTCGCCCCTTCATGCTCCTCGTGGCGCTCGATCTCGCCGACACCGCCTCCGGTGGGTTTGCACTCGACGAGGCTCTACGCATCGCCCGGCGCATACCGGACAGTCAGATGCACGCGCTTCACGTCAGCACCTCGGACGTGCAAGCCCAGACGCTGGGCATGCTGCGGCACTACGTGGAGGAGAAGGCCATCGCGCTCGGGGGCTGCGAGCGGCAGGTTGTGGCCGTGCACGTGCGGAAAGGGGACGCCGGCCGGGAGATCGCGCAGCTGGCGGTCGAGCTGGCCGCCGATCTCATCATCGTCGGCACGCACAAGGCCCCGACGCTGAAGAAGCTCATCGTCGGCTCCACGGCGGAGCGGGTCATGGCCAACGCACCATGCCCCGTCCTCGTCGCCGGCCCACGACCCGCGCAGCACCCGGAGCACGTCATCACCATCGAACCGGCTTGCACCGACTGCGTGCGGCTCAGGCTCGACACCCGAGGTGCGTCCTGGTGGTGCGAGCGCCACGCCGAGCATCACGCGGTGCTGCATCGCCATCACCACCTCTACTCGTACCACTCGGAGCTCCCCTTCGCCGACCACGACTCGGAGGTCACCGCGACCGGCGTCGACTAGGGACGAAAGAGCCCTCTCTCGTCTCTTCCCCCATTCGGCTTGATGGCCGTGCCGGCTCGCGGGGACGGGATTCACTTGGATCGGTGAGAGCGCCGCCTCGCGCGTACCGCGGTCTTGGTCGAGCGTCGGGGGGCCGTGACGGGTCGCGCACCGGCCGGAGCCGCCACGGGGGGAGGTGGTCGCGGTGCGATGGCGCGAAAGAGCAGCTCGGCGGAGACCTCGGCGAGCGGCTCTGGCGGCGGCAGCGCCGAGAACAGTGGCTGGCCGCCGGTCGCGCGGCGGACCATCTGCGGCAGGCCCCCCATGGCGAGCGTGGAGACGATGAGGAGCGGCAACGGGACGCTGCCGTCGATCTCCCCCCGCTGGACGCCTTCGAGCAGCGTCGTCCCCAGCAGCGCCAGGTGACCTCGCTGGGCGCGGGCGAGCACCTTCTTGAAGCGCTCGGACGACAGCAGGGCCTCGCGCGCGACGAGGCGCACGACGTCAAGCTCGTCCTCGGTGGCCGAACCGAGGCGCACGAAGGTGCGCTTCAACCGCTCGCGGACGGACGCGTCGCCCGTGAGCGTGCGCGACAGGTCCTGGAGGAGCCGGGCATAAAACTCCTCCACCACGGCGAGGAAGAGGTCGTCCTTGGTCGGGAAGTAGTAGAAGACCATGCCCACGTTGGTCCCCGCGTCGGCGGCGATGGTGCGCAGCGACGCGCCGTCGACCCCCTCGGCCAGGAAGCGGGCGCGGGCGGCGTGCACGATGCGCGGCTGGATGTCGGTGCGGGGGCGGGGCATCGTTCAGAGCAGCTTCTTCCTGAAGCGCAGGGACGAGAACGTCACCAGCGCGACGAGGATGGCCGAGAGCCAGAGGAGCTCCTGCCGGAGATCGGCGAACGCGCTCCCCTTGAGGACGATGCCGCGCACGATGCGGAGGAAATGCGTGAGGGGCAGCGCCTGCGACAGGTACTGCGCCGGGCGCGGCATGGCCTCGAAGGGGAACATGAAGCCGCTGAGCAGGATGTTCGGCAGGAGGAAGAAGAAGGACATCTGCATGGCTTGCTGCTGCGTCTGGGCCAGCGTCGAGAAGAAGAGCCCGATGGCGAGGTTCGCGGCGATGAACAGGAAGGCCAGCGCGAAGAGCAGCGGCATGGACCCGCGCACGGGTACGTCGAAGACCACGCGCGCGAAGCCCAGGATGAGCGCCATCTGGACGTAGCCGATGGCGACGTAGGGCAGGATCTTGCCGACCACGAGCTCGACGCGGTGGATGGGCGAGACGACCAGCTGCTCCAGCGTGCCCCGCTCGCGCTCCCGGGCCATGGCCATGGCGGTGAGCATGACCATGGTCATGGTGAGGATCACCCCGATGAGCCCTGGCACGATGTACACGGCCGTCCGCTGGTCCGGGTTGTAGAGGACGTCGGGGACCAGGTCGACCGGCTCCGCGCCGGCGGCGGTCCCCAGGCGCGCCAGCCGCGTGACCCGGAGCTGCGCCGAGCGGACGGATACCAGCGAGGCCGCGGTGTTCTGGGCGCTGCCGACGACCTGAGGGTCGGAGCCGTCGACCACGAGCTGCACGTGCGTGGCGACGCCGCTCGCGAGGTCGGCGGCGTAGCGCGGGGGGATGACGATGGCGGCGCGTGCGTTGCCCGAGCGCAGCGCGCGATCGATGGCGTCGTACCCCTCGACGTCCCCCACGAGATCGTAGAAGCCCGTGGCCTCCATCCGCCGCACCAGATCCCGCGACTCGGCGGTGCGGTCGTGATCGTCGACCAGCGTGGGGATGTGCCGTACGTCGGTGTTGATGGCGTAGCCGAAGAGCAGGAGCAGGACGACGGGCATCACCGCCATCATGGCCAGGGTGAGCCGGTCGCGGCGCAGCTGCAGCAGCTCCTTCCGGGCGATGACCAGCCAGCGGAGCTTCATCCGTCGGCCCTCACCATGGCCACGAAGGCATCCTCGACGGTCGCTCGCACCTCGCGCACGTCGCGGGCGACGATGCCGGCGCCGTCGAGCACACCCCGTGCGAACGCGACCGGGTCGATCCCGTGGCGCACCGCCAGGCGCAGCCTGTGCCCGTAGTGCGCCAGCTCCTCCACGTCCGGCCCACCATCCCGGAGGGCCGCCGCCGCCTCTGCCGCGCGCTCTACGTCGAGCTCGGCCACGCGCAGCGCGCGCCGCTGTACGATCTCGTCGGGCGTCCCCACGTCGAGCAGCTCGCCGCGGAAGATGAAGGCGAGGCGATGGCATCGCTCGGCCTCGTCCATGTAGTGGGTCGTGAGCACGGCGGTGGTGCCCCCCGCCGCGATCTCGTAGATGCGCTCCCAGAACTCGCGGCGGCTGACCGGATCGACGCCGGCCGTGGGCTCGTCGAGGAAGAGCAGCGGAGGCTGGTGGATGGTGGCGCAGGCGAGGGCCACCCGCTGCTTCCAGCCGCCCGAGAGCGTCCCCGCGAGCTGGCCACGCCGGTCGGAGAGGCCGGTCTGGACGAGCACCTCCTCGACCCGGGCGCGCCGACGGCGTAGCGGCACACCGTAGATGCCCGCGTAGAAGCGCAGGTTCTCGATGACCGTGAGGTCCTCGTAGAGACTGAAGCGCTGTGTCATGTAGCCGATGCGCTCCTTGATGCGCTCGGCGTCGCGCACGATGTCCTGGCCCACGACGGTGCCGGAGCCCCCCGTCGGATCGAGGATGCCGCACAGCATCCGGATGGTGGTGGACTTGCCTGCGCCGTTGGGCCCGAGGATGCCGAAGATCTCGCCGCGCCGGACCTGGAGCGACACGTCGCGTACGGCCACCAGCGACCCGAAGCGTCGCGAGAGGTGCTTCGTGTGGATGATGAGCTCCTCGGCGGGGGCGCTCATCGCGTCACGCGCGCGAAGGCAGGTACGCCGGCGTGCAGCCTGCGCTCGGGGTCCTCGATGCGGACACGGACCCGCACGACCAGGTGGGGCCGCTCGCGGTTGCTGAAGAGGAACTTGGGCGTGAACTCGGTCTCGGGCGAGACGTACTCGACGTGGGCGGCGAAGGGCGTGCTGGTCGCGTCGACGCGCACCTCGGCAGGCACGCCCGCCCGCACGCCCTCGAGCTCGCCCTGCGGCGCGTAGACGTCCACGTACGGGTGCGTGGTGTCCGCCATCAGCAGCGCAGGAGTGCCGACCGCCGCCAGCTCTCCGACCTTCACCGTGACGTCGAGGATCTCCCCCGCCGACTCGGCCTTCAGCGTGTGTCGCGCGAGCAGCTCCTCCTCCAGCGCGAGCTCGGAGCGGGTCTGGTCGACCCGGGCGCGCGCGCGGTCCAGCTCCTGCGGGCGCGCTCCCTGGCGCAGCGCGGAGAGATGCTGCTCCAGCGACTTCCGCTGGAACTCGGCGCGCTGGAGATCCGACTCGGCCCGGTCGAGGTCCGCCTTGGGGAGCGCGCCGCTGCCGAAGAGAGCCCGCGTGCGCTCGGCGTTGACCCGCATCAGGTCCTCGTTCGACTGGGCGCCGCGCAGGTCGTCGGCCACCGACGCGATGTCCTCGCGCCGCGTCCCCGCCTCGAGCAGGGCGAGATCGGCCTGCGCCGACCCCATGTCGTTGCGGCGCGCGTCGCAGGTGAGGCGGGCGATGGTGTCGTCGAGGTGCGCGAGGACCTGACCCGGGACCACGAGATCGCCGCGGCTGACGGGGACGCTCTCCACGCGCCCCGCCGTCTCGAAGGAGAGGACCCGGTCGTCGTACTCCACCAGGCCCTGGAAGCCCTGGGGGACCGGCGGCGCTCCCTTGCACCCTCCGAGCAGGAGCGCGAGTGCGACCATCCCCGCCGCGGGGTTCCTGATCATACGTATGATAATAGGACGCCTGGCCCGTGAGGGAAGGGGGACAGACGAGCAGGCTATGAAGCCGTCGCCTCGGCCACCAAGGGCTCGTAGGGACACAGCGGATCCTCGCCCAGCGGGTCTCCTGTCGCCGCCCAGGCCCGGGCGCGGGAGCCCCCACAGATGGCGTGGAACGAACAGGCACCGCAGCGTCCGCCGAACCCCTGCGCGTCACGCAGCGACGTGAACAGCGACGAACTGCGGTAGATGGTGACGGGGTCCTCGTTCCGGACGTTTCCGGCCGCCACCGGCAGGAAGCCCGACGGAGATACCTCCCCGGTGTTGGAGATGAACATCACCCCGTTCCCGTCACGCACGCCGAAGCCGGCCCGCGGCGACGGGGCCTGCACCAGCCGGCGCTTCTCGAGCTGGACCCGGCGGAACTGCGGGGCCTCGGTTGTCGTCACCACGGGGGGGCGGTCGCGTGGGAGGTCGGCGAGCCACGAGAGCAGCCGCTCGACCATCTCCGGGTCGAGCTGCTGGAGCACGGTGCCCCGTCCCACGGTCACGAGGAAGAACAGGCTCCAGCGTGCGACGTGGAGCTCGCTGACGAGCGCGTAGATGGCCAGCAGGTCATCCAGCGTCTCCGCGCAGGCGAGCGTGTTGACCTGGACCATCAGCCGGGCGTTGGCCGCGGCCCGCGCGGCGACGAGCGTTCGATCGAAGCACCCCGGAACCCCGCGGAGGGCATCGTGGTGCTCGGCGGTGGCGCCGTCGAGGCTCAGCGAGATGGCCTCCACGCCGGCGTTGGCCAGGTTGAACACGACCTCGGAAGTGAGCCTGGGCGTGGCGCTGGGCGAGACGGAGACGCCCATCCCGAGCGACCGCGCATGGGCGATGAGGTCGAAGAGGTCGGCTCGCTCGAGGGGATCGCCGCCGGTCAGGATGACCTTCGGGGGGGGATCGCTGAACCGGGCGATCTGCTCGAGCAGGGCCCGCCCCTCGGCGGGGGAGAGCTCGCCCTCGTCGGGGCGGGGAGAGGCCTCGGCACGGCAGTGCCGGCAAGCGAGGCTACAGGCACGGGTGATTTCCCAGTACACGCGCTGGGGAGCACGGTCGAAGGAGAGCGCCGTGGGGATGGCCGGTCCGTGGGACTCCGGATGCATGCCGCCGAACCAGCATGACACGTGCCGGTTGGCGGGGCTGGCGAACTGCGTGCGCCGCCGCGCTATTTTCGACGGGAGCTCTGCCGCAGCCGCGACTTCTTCGCCAGCGCGCAGTGCTTGCGCGAGATGGCTCTACCTACGTCCCCGTTGGAGCGGGGTGACCGACGGGGATTGAACCCGCGACACCTGGAGCCACAATCCAGTGCTCTACCAGCTGAGCTACGGCCACCGTGTATGGAAACGATGTGATGGCGGGTTCTAGCCGAGGACTCGAGGCAGGACAAGACCGCTCCGGCTCGCCCTGGCGACTGCAGTGGCCGACGACTGCTTGGGATTTCACGGAAAGGCGGGGAGGCGGCGGGCGAGATCCTCGACTGGTCCAGTTACTCACGAGCGTCGCGGGGCCCACGGCGCCGTCGCTGGCGGTGCCGGTGCCACCGCCGCGGCCGGCGGGGGAGGGGCGGCCTGGGGGGCGAGCTCCCGGGAGGCGAGGGCGCAGAAGCACGACGGATGCTCGCGGGAATGCGGCGCCTGCTCGGGACGATACGCGCGAGGCTCGGAGCGATGCGCGGGAAGCTCGGAACGTGCACGCGACACCGGAATCGTCGCGCGCACCCACATCCTGCGACCAAAGAACAAATTCGTCGGCCGGAAATCGGGGGGAAGCGCTCGACTCGATGTGCGACCCTCCCGGGCGCTAGCTGACCCCTGCCCACGCCTTCTGCGCTGCCCGCGCCGCCTTCTCGACTCCCTCGTCGTCCTGGGCACGTCCGGGTTCGATCGACCTGCCGGTCACCATGCCCTCCACCGCGCTCCGCACGCCCCCTTCGAGGGCGACGAGGTCGTACCCGCCCTCCAGCACCAGCCCCATGCGACCGTGCGACGGGCCCGCCGTCACCTGCGCAATGCTCCGCGCCATCCACCCGAACACCTCGGGCGAGAGCTCCATCTGGGCCAGGGGATCGCGCGCCGCCGCGTCGAACCCGGCGCTAACGAGCACCAGCTCGGGTGCATAGGCCTCGAGGACCGGCAGCAGGATGCGCTCGAACGCGCTCGCGTACACGGCGTCGCCGCTCCCGGCGTGGAGGGGCACGTTGACCGTGTACCCCTTGCCCTCTCCCTCGCCGACCTCCTCGAGGGCGCCCGTGCCCGGGTAGAAGGGGAACTGGTGGGTGGACAGGTAGAGCACGGAGGGGTCGCGCCAGAACATCTCCTGCGTGCCGTTGCCGTGGTGTACGTCCCAGTCGACGACGGCGATGCGCTGGACGCCGCGCGCTCGCGCGTGCGCCGCGGCCACGGCGACGCTGTTGAGCAGGCAGAAGCCCATGGCGCGGGCCGGTCGCGCGTGGTGTCCGGGGGGGCGCAGGAGGGCGACGCCCTTTGCGACCGGTCCATCGAGCATCGCGTCCACCATGGCGACGAGCGAGCCGGCCGCGAGACGGGCGACGTCGACGCTCTGAGCCGAGACGTAGGTGTCGGGATCGAGGTAGCCCGACTCGCCCCGGAGCTTCGAGAGGGCCTCGATGAAGCGACGATCGTGCACCCGCGCCAGCTCTTCGTCGGTGGCGCTGCGCCGGGGAACGGCGCGGAAGGTGGTGCCCGACGCGCGCACGCCAGCGCGGGCGGCGACCAGCCGCTCGGGCCGCTCCGGGTGATGGCCGAGGGGGGCATGGGCGTCGAACCGCCCATCGTCGACGAGAAGCGCGCCGGCCTCACCCTCGCTCTTCCCTTGCGCGTCCTGCGTCAAACCGTCCTCGCAAGCGCATGTTGCCGCGCTCGTGCGCTGAATGATAGCGTTTTTCCCGGCGAAGGCCGGCGTCAGCAAGGGGAGCGGGACCAAGAAATGCGTATCAAGATCATCGCAGTCAACGCGCTCATCGTGGCGTTGGTGGGGCTCCTGTCGTTCCTGCTCGTGCAGGCGGCGCTGAGCTCGGCGGCAGGCAACAAGGACCAGCTCACGCAGGAAGCGCAGAACAGCGTGAACGGCGCTGCCGGGCGCCTGCAGCTCGACGGTCTGCGCGCCGAGCGCTGGCTGGCGGCCGCGGCCAACGAGCAGGCGACGCTCGACGCGCTGAACAAGGCGTCGGCGACCGCGCGCGGAGAGGCCGCGACCAGGCGTTGCGAGGATCTCTTCAGCAAGATGAAGAACGCCCCGCTGTTCGAGCGCAACGTGCCGACGCTGGTCGCGCTCGTGGACTCGAGCGGGAAGATCGTGGGCCGCAACGGGACGAACATGAACCGGGGCGACGACATGGCGGCGATCTACGCGGGCCTCAAGTCGACGCTGCGCACCGGGCAATCGGGCTCCGACATCTGGTACGAGAAGGACCGCTACCTCGCGTCGTACGTCGCCGTTCACGACTCGAGCGGCGCGATCATCGGCGCCCTGGTGGCGGGACGGCCGCTCAATGACTCGCTGTCGCGGGTGAGCGAGGCCGCGCCGGGTCGGGCGCTCGACCTCATCGTCCCCAAGGGCGACGGGTTCGATGTCGTGGGCCACTCCGGGGCCGAGTCCAAGGAGCTCGACGCCGCCATCGCGGGCGGCGCGAAGGAGATGCTCAAGGGGGCCCTGGCGCACCAGCAGACCGACAACTTCCGCGAGGGGGACCTGCTGGTGGCCGCCGCGCCCTTGCCCTCGTTCGAGGACGGTAAACGCGCACTCCTCGTCGCAGCCGCGCCTGCCTCGCTCATCGCCAACGCTTCCGGTCTGGCTCTGCTACCCATCTTCGGGGCCGTGCTGGTCGGGCTGATCCTGGTGGTCGTGGGCGGGTGGCTGCTCGGCGCGTACATCACGCGGCCAATCAACATGCTCGAGGAAGGGCTGCTCGCCATCCTCAACGGCCAGGCGGACAAGCGCTTCGAGCTCGACCATGCGGAGCTCGGGGGCCTCGCCTTCCGCATCGATCAGCTCCTCAACCAGCTGATGGGCGTGGAGGAGGATACGACCGACGACGAGGGACGGGTGTCCACGGCGCCGAGCGCCGCGCACTTCAACGACGCTCTGGCGGTCGACGACAAGCGCCTTACCCAGTCCGCGGGCGAGATGACGATGGATCCCGACGCCATTCGCCGTCTCGGAGCGGAGCCTGGCCCCCAGTACTACTCGCGCATCTACCGCGAGTACGTGGCGGCCAAGCGCGCCATCGGCGAACCCACGGACCACATCAGCGAGCAGGCCTTCGCCACCCGCATCCAGGGGATGGAGCAGGATGCTGCGACCAAGTACGGGCGCCCCGTGCGCTACCAGGTGCAGGCACGGAACAAAGAGGTGGTGCTCCTCGCGGTGCCCTTGCCCTAGAGCGCCCCCCGCGCTACTCCGACTGGCCACTCAATGGGCCTCTTCGATCTGTTCAAGGGCGAGAAGAAGAACGCGAAGAGCAGCCCGGCGGCCAAGTGGGCCGAGCGCATCGAGAAGCGGGCGCAGAACTACGACCGGCAGGAGGCCATCCAGGCCCTGGCCGAGATGGCCACGCCCGAGGCGGTCGAGGCCCTCCTCCGGCGCTTCACGTTCCACATCGACCCGTCCATCACCGATCAAGAGGAGAAGGACTCCACCTTCCGAGGGGTCCTCCGGGCAGGCAAGGAAGCCATCGTCCCCGTGCGCGCATTCGTCGCCAAGGCCGAGAGCCTCGCCTGGCCGATGAAGATCCTGAAGGAGCTGGTGGACGAGGACGAGTACGTTGCCGAGCTCCTGCGATGGCTTTCACGCTGGGACACCGAGTACTCCAAGTTCGTCGACCCCAAGGTGCAGATCCTCGCGGCGCTCGAGGAGCACAAGCACCCCGGCATCCGCGAGGGAGTCGAGCGCTTCCTGGAGGACGTCAACGAGCCGGCGCGTTTTCACACCGTATCTGCGCTGCTCGCCCAGGACGACCCATCCACGGTCCCTGCGCTGGCGCATCTCCTCGGCGACGAGGAGAGCGTCCGGGTGCGGAACCGCATCGCGGAGGGCCTAGCCGCGCGCGAGTGGACGATCCCAGAAGACGAACGCGACGCCGTGCGCAAGGCGCTGCCGCCGGCGTTCTCGATGGACGCCGCCGGACGCATCCTCAAGCGCTAGCAGCGTCCGCCTTTACTCGCTCAGCTTCGGCGCCGTCGGGAACGAGAAGCCGATCGAGACGGTGATCATCTGGTTGAACTTGAACGTCTCGTCCTGGGAGTTGATCTTCCCGTCCGGGAAGTTGCCGTTCGTGCCCGAGCCGCGCTCGTCGAACCCGGAGCGGTTCCACGAGAAGGGCAGGGCGCGGTACTCGACACCCAGCGAGAACCAGTCGCCCGGGAAGAAGGTGAAGCCCACTCCGAACGTCGGGGCGATCTTCGTCTTGGAGGCGAGGGCGAACGACGCGGGATCGGAGCACACCGGTTGCCCGGTGCTGCCGCAGTCGCCACGCTCCTGGATCCCGACGATGGCGCCACCTGCCGCCAGGTAGAAGTCGGCATCCGTGAAGATCTTGTTGAAGATGGCGAGCTTGCCGCGGAAGGGGATGAAGGTGAGCTGCGGCGCGACGACGTAGTTCAGCTTCGCCGTCTGGGAAGTGAACGGGGCGTAGCCACCGTACGGGCTCTGGGAGTGGTTGACGTTGATGGCCGTCAGAGCGTCGCGTGGGGCGCCACTGTTCGGATTGTCGATCTCCGTCGCCAGGCTCGTGTTGCTGCTGATGGCGCCGAACGCGCCCCAGACACCGACCGCGATCCAGTCCTTGATGTTGTAGTTGAGTCGCGCTCCGAAAAGGATCGTGCGCCGGTACTCGTCGAGCAGGGTGAACGACGCGGTGGGAGCGAGCTCGAAGCGCCCTTCGCGATAGAGGCGCAGGTGCCGGGCAGCGGGAGCGCCCTTCAGCGGCCCGGTGAGCTCGAGCTCCTGTGCGCGCGCCGTCCCGGTCGTCGATAGCGCACCCGCCACCGCGACCAGGGCCAAAACCGCTCTGACGAAACGCCGCTTCATCGTCGTCCTCGTCTCCGTTTTCACTTGGGCAGCCGGTACTCGAAGGACGTGGGCAGGAAGAGCGAGATGCCCACCTGCAGCTGGACGTCGTTCGTGAAGTGGGTGTTCGGGTCGTACCAGGTCGCGGGGTTGAGCGGGTTCTGGGGGTTGTTCAAGGGCAGCGTCGTCGACCCTGTGGCGACCTGGAGGTTCTCCAGCTTGTCGAAGAACATGATGTCGCGCACCTCGAGGACCGCTGCGAGCCACCGCGTGAAGAAGATGCGCACGCCGATTCCCACGTCGAAGTTCACCAGGTTGTTCCAGGTGAACTTGCGGTTGTCGGGATCGATGACCGCGATGGGCTCGGTTCGGATCAGCCCGAGCCCACCCTCGAGGAACGCGTCGTAATTGAAGATGAAGTCGCCGAAGCCGGCGAACTTCCCGTACATCGGGACGTAGGTGAAGTTGAGGTCACCCGACAGCTGGTAGTTGTTCAGGGGAACCGCGACGCGGGCAGCGCGACGGTTCTGGAAGTTGAAGTCCGAGTCGGCGTTCAGACCTCCGTACCAGTTCCCGTTGAGGCCGACCGCCAGCACCTGGGTGATGTAGTAGTTCAACGCGAGGCCGGGCGCGTCGTGACTGACGAACTGGTCGTTCAGGGTGAAGGCGAAGTACGGCATGATCTCGAGGCGCTGGGCCTTGATGACGTACTGCTGCTGGACCGCGTAGACCTCGGCCTTGACCTTCTTCTTGGCCTCCTCGCCCAGGTTGATCTCCTTGGCTGCGGTGCACTGAGGCGCGTCGGGCGTGATCTGGCAGATGTCCATCCCGCCCGGCTCGCCACCCGACGGAGGAGTCGCTGTGGGCTGATCCCCACCGGCAGGCGGCGCCGGAGGCGTCGCAGGTGCATCTGCATCGGCATCGGCCGGTGCCGCCGTGGTTCCAGCACCGCCCGCGGGAGCGGTGGTGGGGGAGGCAGCGCCTCCTTTCGGCTTCTTTGGCTTCTGCGCATACGCTGCTTGCGGCAACAGCACGAGGGCTGCCGCGAGTAGAAGCCACCTGCGAGCCTGCTTCATTGCTACCCCTTCCGCATCCTTCGAGGGCGTTATCGAACCGCGCGCCCGTCCGCTGGAGCGAGCGTGACGGTCGTGAGCTTGGTCACGGCGCGTCGTACGTAAACTCTGAGAACTGCTGGGGAATCAGGCTTAGAGCAAAAGTGAGCGGGACTATATCACGCGCAATTTCAGCTGAGCAACGGGAAGTTACTCGTCTTTCATCGGTTCCTAAGTCCCCCCTCAAGTCCCCCGCATCCGGCCTTCTACCCTTCCAGAAACAATCCATCTAAGCAGCTGCAGACTCTTCTTCCCCCTTGCCGAACAGGGCTTCGACGAAGTCTTCCGCATCGAACTCACGCAGATCCTCCGCCCGCTCACCCAGGCCGATGTACCGCACCGGTACACCGAGCTCGTCGCAGATCCCGAGCACGATTCCTCCCTTGGCCGTCCCATCCAGCTTGGTCAGAACAATCCCCGTGAGGTCGAGTGCCTCCTTGAACATCGCGGCCTGCGTCAGGGCGTTCTGACCGGTGGTGGCGTCGAGGACGAGGAGGGTCTCGTGAGGTGCCCCGTCCAGCGCCTTCGCGATGGTCTTTCGCACCTTCTTGATCTCGTCCATCAGGGGCACCTTGTTCTGGAGCCGCCCTGCAGTGTCAATCAGGAGGAGATCCGCGCCCCCCTCCCGGGCCTTGGTCGTGGCGTCGAAGGCGACGGCACCCGGATCCGCCCCGTCCTTGCCGCGAACCACGTCCACCCCCACGCGCTTGCCCCAGACCTCGAGCTGCTGCACGGCCGCGGCACGGAACGTGTCGCCCGCTGCAAGGACGACCTTCTTCCCCGCCGCGTTGTAGCGGGTGGCGAGCTTCCCGATCGTCGTCGTCTTTCCCACGCCGTTCACTCCGACCATGAGCACGACAGTCGGCTTGGTCGACATCCGGATGGAGCCGCCGCCGATCCCGAGGATACGGGTGGCCTCCGCCCGGAGCGCGGCCCAGACCGCATCGGCATCGGCCAGCTCCTTGCGCTCGAGGGCCTCTCGCAGGCGACCTAGGATGGCCTGGGTCGTCTTCGGCCCCACGTCGCTCGACAGCATGACCTCTTCCACCTGCTCCAGGATGGCCGGGTCGAACTCTTTCTTGCCCTGGAACAGCGCCGTGAGACGCGCAATGAATCCCCCACGCGTCGCCGAGAGCCCCTTGCGGAGCCCGGCCATGTCCTTCGGTGCCTTCTTGGATGGGGGAGCAGGCGGCGGAGCGTGTCGAGCCCCGGCAATGGGGGCTTCGACGGCCACCTCGGGCGATGGTTTCGCCGACGGAGGTTGCGGTACGGACGGCTTGGCGCCCTGGGGAAGTGCAGCCTCCTCTTCTTTCTTGGCGGCAGGCTCCTCCTTGTGGCCCGGTGTGGGCTTGGGGCGAGGGGCCTCGAGCGACTTGGTGGCAGGGGGGGCCTGCAGCTGGGCCGCGCCACGGCCACGTGCCAGGAGGAGCACGACCACCGCAACGATGACGAGCGCGACGACGATAGCGACTGTGGTCATGGGGCCAACGTGGTCATGGGCAGCTCCGGCGGCGCGCGACTATAAGGACCGCAGGTGAGCCACGTCAACGAGGTCCCGGTCGGTGGTGCTGACCGGGTCCTACACCGGGGACAGGAACCGCAGGAATTGCCGCTGGAGCCCGCCCTGGGCCGTCGCCCGGGGCGAGTTCGTCCACCCTCCGCTCGGCCTCCGCGTCCACCACGCCCCCGCCATATGCTGCCTCCTCCACCGCATCGGCCCACCGTGCAACCGCGAGATCTGCAGCGGCTGCACGGCGAACGTGACCCGGTGTCGGCTCGGGACGGGAGTCGAAGGGCTTGCCCCGACGGCGAGCCCAGTTCACCAGCCGATCGATGAGCGCCCTCTTGCGGAGCACGAGCGCCACGTCGAGCTCGCCGGGAGGAGGCATGGGGCGCCGGAGCATCCCGTGCAGGGGTCCTTCGGCCAGGAGCTGGTCGCCGGGCCGAAGCTCGACGGGGGGGATGACGAAGCTTCCCTCGGTGTCCGACAGGACCTCGGCCAGCACCTCCACGCCTTCGAACGCCGGCCGCTCGACCGCGACACGGGCCTGTGTCAGGCGGAAGCCGTCGTGTGCGTCATGGATCCGCCCCGTCCAGCCTCGAGCCGCCGGACCGGCACGCAGCAGCTCTACGCCTGCCTCCGGATGGTGCGCCGGGTCGCGGGGGGCCGCCGTGCGCCTGCCGGGCGCCCGCGGCGGCAGACGGGCAACCGCCAGCCACGCGAGCACCCCCAGTCCAGCAAGCAGGAGCGGGAGCTTCTTCCAGGGACTGGGCGCACGCAGCGGCAGGGTCAGCGCCAGCTCGGGGCCCGGCTGATACCACGGAGCATCCGGCACATAGCGAAGGCGTAGCGCAGCCTCGCTGGCTGCCGGCATCGCGAAGGTGAGCACGACCCGAGCTTCCCCGTTGTCGAGCGGGGCCGCGCCCACGATGGTGTCGCCACCCAGACGCGCTTCCACCGTTCCCGTTGGCGTTCCGGCGCAGCCGCGAACCGCGCACCGTGCCGTGGCTCGCATTCTCACCACGACGCCATCCTCCGGAGAGCCCACCGGCAGCTTGCCGTCGATCCCGTCGGGTGCGCCGAGGTCGACGTGCGTACGGCGCTCGACCTCCCGCTCGTGCGTGCTGGCTCCCGCATCGTTGCTCCCGGCAAAGGAGACACGGAGCGTCCCTTTGCCCGGTGGTCCGAGGTGCGTGGGGTCGACGGCGAAGCGTGCGCGCCCCGAGGCGTTCGTGATCGCCGAGCCGAGAGGGGTGCCCGTCTCGTTGGCGAGCAAGAGCGGTATCCCGACGGCGGCCGTGGTCACACCATCGTCCTCGGTGGAGGCCACGACCTCGAGAAGGGCAGACTCGTCATCGAGGGAAAGCACGGGTCGCTCCGGATCGAAGCGCAACGTCACGGGCTCGAGGGCGAGATCGACCGGCAGATCGAGGTGCGCGCCATCGACCAGCCCCGTGGCCAGCGACTCGAGGTGCACGACGTAGCGATCCGTCGGTAGCGTGAGCCGGGCGCAGAACCGCGCGGCGTCGTCGGTGGGGAGGGACAGGAGATCACCCCGCTCGAGGATGGGAGGCTGTGCTCCCTCCGAGCAAGGCTCGGGGGAGTCCCCGGTCAGCGTCGCCATCCCGGCAGGGGACCTGGCCCTAGCGATGCCGAGCGCCACGCGCGCCCCGACGATGGGGTGCGCGGTGTCATCGACCACTGTGCCCGAGAGGACGAGCTTTCCCGATGCACGTGCTGCGTGTGCGTCGATGCGGGCGCTTCCCTTCACGCGGACGTGCGCAATGTCGGCCAGCGCGCGCCCGCTGGAGAAAAGGATGGCGACGCTGACGAGAGAGGTGGCCGCCGCCGCCACTGCCATCCAGATCGCTCTCCGCACGCGTCCCCCATGGTATCCTGGAAAGTGTGGCGAGGCTCGTCCTCCGGATGCTCGTCGTCTTGCTGCTCGCCACGACGTCGTCGTTTGCGCTGGCCGACGCGAGCCGCCTGCAGTTCCTGAGCGACCAGCTGAAGTACCCGCCACCCGCGGGTCAACCCGACGACTTCCGTGTTCGGACCAACGCCGCGCTGGCGCTCGGGGCCACGAACGACGACGGCGCGGTCCCCCCGCTGTGCGGCGGGCTGGATGACCCGAGCGTGGCGGTGCGGCAGGCCGTGGCGGTGTCGTTCAAGAAGCTCGCGCGCTCCACATCCCTCGATTGCCTGCAGAGGCACCTCTCATCGGAGAGCAACGACGCCGTGAAATCGGCCCTGCAGCGCGCCATCGACGCGGTCAACGCGGCCAGCGGGGGTGGAGGCGGCGGGAGTACGCCGCCCGTCGTCAGCAGCGCGAAGTACTACGTGTCCATCTCGCCCGTGACGAACAACACGGGACGTTCCTCCAGCGATGTGGAGCGCATCGTCCACGACGCCATCACGGGCAAGCTGGCCCAGCTGGGCGAGTACCAGCTCGCCCCTGCGGGCGAGTCGAATGCCGACGCCAAGGCCGCGCTCGCCAAGCGTTCCCTGAAGGGTTTCTACCTGGCCGTGAGCGTCGACAAGTTCGACTACTCGGACGGCAACTTGCGCGTCAAGGTCAAGATCGCGGTATTCTCCTACCCTGGAAGAGACCTGCGTGGAGAGGTCCCCGCAGGGGCCTCGATGCCGGGCGCCCGACCTGGGGACACGGCCTCGGAGGATCAGCTCATGGGCGTCGTCGCGGCCCGCGCCGCGGAGCTTTTCGCACAGAACTTCAGGTGAGGACTCGTCATGCCGACCACCGCCGCCATCTCCACCGAGCAGACGGGCGCTCACAAGCGCAGCTTCCGTAACTACCTCCTCGACTCACGCTTCCAGCTCAAATACACGGCCATCATGGTCGTCGCTGTGCTGGCCATCAGCGGGGTGATGGGGGCAGTGCTCTACTCCACGACCCGCGCCATGGTGGAGGAGAGCGGGAAGGTAATCGAGGAGAGCCGGAAGGTCTCCGAGGAGAGTCAGAAGGTCTCCGACGTGAGCCGGATGAACGTGAAGGACCTCGCCTCCGATAGTCCGGAGCTCCTGGCCGAGTTCAACAAGGAGGCCGCCGAGCACGACAGAGCCATCGCGGCACAGCAGCAAGCCATCGCGACCGACCAGGCGTTGCTCATCAGCCGCCAGGGCATCGTCATCCGCGCTCTGGTGGGCGGCCTGGCGCTGATGGTCGTCTTGGTCGGCCTGCTTGGCATCTACTTCACCCACAAGGTGGCCGGTCCGATCTACAAGATGAAGCGCCTCCTCAAGCAGGTGGGGCGCGGCAACCTCCGGGTCGAGTCACGATTGCGGAAGGGTGACGAGCTGCAGGACTTCTTCGACGCGTTCACCCAGATGGTGGCTGGGCTTCGCGACCTGGAGAAGCGGCAGCTCGACGAGCTGGACCGCGGGCTGGACGCCCTCAAGCGAGGCGCGAGCGACGAAGCGAGCACCTCCCTGAACCGCCTTCGCGAGGACATGAAGGGGACGCTGGAAGGGTGAGGTGGCCTCAGAGCGCGCCTTCTACGTACTCGACGCGCGTCGTTCCCCCCTCGAAGCTCACGGCGGCGACGTCGATGCGGACTCGGTCGACGTCCTTCATGGTCTCGAGCTGCTCCCTCCAGAGGCGCTCCACGGCGCGGTGCAGGTTCGCGCGCTTGGTTGGGCCGATGCTCTCGAAGGCGCTCTGCTGTGATGTTGGACCACGGGTACGCACCTCGACGACCACGACCAGATTGCCCTGGCGCGCAACGATGTCGACTTCGAGGGGCCCCAGCCGCACATTGCGACCGAGTATGGCGAAGCCCCGCACGACGAGGTAGTCGACGACCGCGAGCTCGGCTCGATGGCCGGCCGCAGTCCTCTTCGTCGTCTTCAGTTCGAAACGCCCTGCGCCGCTCCGCAGCCGCCTGTGGCAGCGGTGCACGTCTGGCCGCACGAGTTGTCCGGGTCGAAGCCCGTGCCATTCTTGATGCAGTACGCGCCGGTGAGGCCCTGGTCCTGCGCACCGATGGAGCTGACGAGCTGTGTGCACGAGAACCCGCTGGGGCAGGTGCAGTAGTTCGCCCCGTCGTTGGTCTGGCCATCGACGTTGGCGCAGCGGCAGGAGCAGTAGACCGCGTTCGCGGCGGTGCGATCGGTGCAGTTGGGGAGCACCGCGCCGGGCTGACCTGTCGTCTCGGGGGGCTCGTCGACCGTGTTCGTCGTGGGGTCGACGCCGTTCACCGGCTGCCCGATCGGCGTCTGACATGCCTGATGGCTGCCGTCGTACGCCGTGGTTCCTGCAGCCGAGCCGGTGGAGGCCTGACCGTAGGGGCAGGTGACGCGTCCCTGGAAGTGGTTGGCGAGGCAGAGCCGCGTCTCGCACTGGAAGCTCTTCGACTCGATGTTGACCTCGGCCTTGTCGAAGCCGAGGAACTCCTGGCTGTACTCCGCCTCGGGCACGCATGGGTCGCCGACGCCGGTGGAGGTGCATCCGCCAGTGCCGACCAGAGTGGCGACGGCGATTGAGGCGGCGAGTGCGGCCAGGATTGAACGGGTCATCGTGTCGGCCTTCTCCCTCTTGTCGGGCTACGGACCACGGCACACAACTCGGGCAGGCTCGAGCAACCGAGCATGCGAGATGCGCGAAGCTAGTCGAGGCGTGGAAAGGGCGTCAAGCTCGGTCCACGCCGACGCGTGAAGCTTACGGACGGGCAACGAAAGATACCACGCTCGGCGTCTCCCGCTCGAGAGCAAGAATGGCTCGAGAGTCCCCTTTCCGTCACGGAGGCCGTTTGCTCCCCCTCTCGACCCAAGACCTGCTTCAGCTGACGAGTCTTCCAGCCGCGCCTCAACCCTCGTTGGCCCGGCTTTTGACCTTGACAAGCGTCGAACGCGCTCCGTACCATCACGCCGCTCGACGAAGAGTATCTTACGAACATCGTTGAGGTTTTTCGATGCGCGCGGAAGCTTCTTCCTGGTGCTGGGATGGTCTTTGACTGTCCTGGCCATCATGGGCGAGGCAGCAAGGGGAGCGACGCTCGAAGGGTGATTCGCTCTGGTCATGTGGCGACTCGATGAGGAGCACGACGATGCGTAGAGCGCTGACGCGCGGGTTTGGGATCATCGGGCTGACGGCGGCCATGGTGCTCGCGGGCACTTCGGCCGATGCCCAGAAACCACCGAAGAGGAAGCCACCGACGAATCAACCCGCACCGGTCGATCTCGACTCGGACAGCACTCCTGCCGCGCCCTCGAAGCCGGGCAAGCCGGGCAAGCCGACGGACAGCTCACCGCCCCCCCAGGCTGGTCAGCCCACCGATGCCGCCTCCCAGGCCAAGCGCCTGTACGAGAGCGAGAAGTGGTGGGACGCGGCGCAGGCGCTCTACCGCGTGTCGACGGGTGAGACCGGTGACGACGAGGGGAACAAGCAGATCGCCCAGTTCAACCTGGCGAAGGCACTCTACAAGCTCAAGTTCTTCCAGGCTGCGTACTCGATCTTCAGCGAGATCGCCGACAAGCCGAACCACCTCAAGTACAACGAGACCCTCCTCTGGCTGGCGAAGCTCGCCACCGACCTGCCCGAGCCCGCCGACATCGTAGAGCGCGTCGGCAAGTACAACGAGAGCCAGGTCGCCAAGTTCAACAACAAGGAGCAGCAGGATCTCTTCTGGCAGCTGAACTACCTGCTCGGTCGGTACAAGTACCGCAATGGCCAGTACCCCGAGGCCCTGAACCTCTTCGACAAGGTCAACCGCAAGAGCAAGTTCTACGTCCAGGCGCAGTTCTTCGGCGGGATCTCCAACGTCCAGCTCCGGCAGAGCAAGCCCGCGGTCCAAGCCTTCCAGCGCATCTTGGGGGCGATCGAGGGGGGCGACGTCGAGGTGGAGGACGAGGCGCGCATGCGCGACCTCGCGTACCTGTCGATGGCGCGCACCTTCTATTCGGCGAGCATCAAGCTCGACGAGCAGACCAACGCGCCGACCGTCGATCAGACTCGCCTCTCGGCGGCCGTGAAGTACTGGAACAAGGTGGACATCAGCAGCGAGTACTGGCTCGACGCGCTCTTCGAGGAGTCGTGGGCCTACTTCATGGCCGGCGACTACAGCCACGCGCTCGGGAACATCCACACCATCGAGTCACCCTACTTCCCCCACGCGAACTACCCCGAGGCCGACGTCCTCAAGGCCGTCATCTACTTCGCGAACTGCCAGTACGACGACGCGCTGACCATCGTCGCCAAGTTCCGCGGTCGCTACGAACCCATCCGCGACGCGCTCACCAAGCAGCTCGACGAGTTCAAGAAGGCGGCGAACCCGGAGGACGCCTTCTACAAGTTCCTGAAGGAAGTGCGCGACGACAAGGCGCACATGGATCCGAAGATCGCCCCCATCGTGAAGACGTCGCTGTCCGACCGGCAGCTGCTCCGCAACCTGGAGTACGTGCGTGTCCTCGACGACGAGGAGAAGCGCTTCAACAAGTCGCCCAACAACTTCAAGAGCTCGAAGGTCGCCGATCTCGTGAAGGACTCGGTGCACGACGCGCGCGAGCTCGCCATCCGGAACGCAGGCGATCTGGCGAAGGCTCGCTACGAGCGGAACCTCTCGGACCTCAACGAGCAGCTGCGCAACGGACAGAAGATCCTGATCGACATCACGGCCGCCCAGCGCAACCAGCTCGATCAGGCCATCCAGGGCGCGCAGGTCACGGTCGAGGAGTCGAAGGCAAACATCGTCAAACCCGACGACGAGCACGTCATCTGGCCGTTCAACGGCGAGTACTGGCGTGACGAGCTCGGGTTCTACCGCCAGACGATCACGTCGAAGTGCGGGAGGTAGGGATGAATCGCGTTCTTTCCAGGTTGGTTCCCCTCTGCGTCATCATCAGCGCACTCGTTCTCGGCATGAGCACGGTGGCGCGCGCCGCAGACCCCCCGGCACCGCCGGCCTCGTCCGGTGCCGCGTGCATCTCCGACAGCGCGAACAAGGCGCTGACAGCGTGTCCGGGCGGCCCGCAGCTGAAGCCGGTGCAGGGCAAGCAACCGCAGATGTCCTTCCATTCGAAGGTCGAGGACCTGAAGAAGGGGACGAAGCAGATTGGCATCGGCACGGCCGACGTCGCGATGCTGGCGGGTATCCGCGACCAGCGCCAGACGGCGCTGAAGCAGCGCGTGCTCGCCCTGCTCATCACCGAGATCCAGCAGCTCGAGTCGCTTTTCAAGTCGACCGAGGCGCGGTCGAAGGACCGGCCGATGCTGCTGCGCCGCCTCGCCGAGGACTACGTCGAGCTCGAGAACGCGGCGTTCCGCGAGAAGACCGAGGCCGAGGTCAAACGCGACAACTTCAAGACGAGCAACCCGCGCGAAGCTGGCAAGCAGCAAGCCATCGCCAACTCGCGGAAGACGACGATGGATCGCTCGCGCAAGGCGGCGATCAACTACTACACGATGCTCGTCACCGACTACTCTGGACAGCCGTCGCAGACGTTCGCGAACAACCCGCCCCCCGCGTATCCGCTGCTCGACGAGGTCTACTACTACCTGGCCTACGAGTACGAGCAGGCGAGCGACACCGCCAACGCGCGGCGTGTCTACCTCGACCTCATCACCAAGACCCCGAACTCCAAGTACATTCCCAATGCGTACCTCGCCTTCGGCGAGCTTTTCTTCAACGAGGCGATGGGGGATCCGACCAAGTGGGAGCCTGCCAAGCAGGCCTACATGAAGGTCATCGCCAAGCCGCCGCCCGAGAACAAGGTGTACGGCTATGCCTGGTACAAGCTGGCCTACGTCTTCTGGAACCAGGGCGATCTTCCTCACGCGCTCGACGCGTTCAAGAAGGTCATCGACTTCGGCACCCAGTTTGCGCAGCTGCCCAACGCCGGCAAGCTCGCGGAGAGCGCGCGCAAGGACGTCATCCCGGTGTACGCGCTCGCGGGCAACCCGACCGACGCTTACAACTTCCTGAAGAACCTGAGCGGCGACCAGGCAGGGTCGAACGACAAGACCTTCAAGATGATGGACGACCTGGGCCAGAACTACCTGGACACCGGTCACTATCCGGAGGCCATCGCCCTCTACAAGGATCTCGCCGTCCGCGACAACGCGAGCGACAAGTCATGCGAGTACCAGTCGCACGTGACCGAAGCCACGATGGCGATGAAGTCGGGCGACAAGGTCTCCATCGTCCAGGAGCTGAACAACCAGTTCAAGCGGTTCGCCCAGTACAAGCAGGAGAACCACAAGGAGGAGGCCAAGCAGAAGTGCGCAAACCGCACGGCGGCGATGGCTACCGAGACGGCGATGGCGTGGCACCTCGAGGCCGTCGGCTCGCAAGGAGCGCGCGGCACTGGCGATCCGAAGACGATGGACCTGGCGTCGCTCCTCTACAAGAAGGTCGGTGACACCTGGAGCGCGGCGGAGTTCTCGAAGTTCGAGTTCCCGCGCCTGGTCAAGGACGACTGGCCCACGATCTACAAGATCAAGTACAACATGGCCGACCTCCTCTACTTCCGGGAGCGATGGGCGGAGTGCGGTCCGGCGTTCGATGCGGTCGTCCAGGAGGACCCGAAGGGCGAGGACGCGGCCAACGCCGCCTACGCCGCGGTGCTCTGCTACCAGAACATCTACCTGGCGACCCACCAGAAGGGCTCGGACAAGAAGGGCACGGGCAACCTCCCCGGCGTCGGCCACAAGATCCAGGAGGACTCGGACGACAAGTATCGCCCGAAGGACATGACCGAGGGTCAGAAGGCGATGACCCAGTCCTTCAACCGGTATGTTTGCTACATCCAGCCGGACAAGAACGACGCCGACGGACAGAAGCAGCTGGTCGAGGTCAAGTATGCCCGCTGCCGTCTCTACTTCGAGGCGCAACACTGGGAGGAGGCGGCGGCCTGTTTCAAGGAGATCGCCTTCGACCATCCGGAGAACGACTCCGCTCCGTACGCAGCGCAGCTCTACCTCGAGAGCATCAACGTCCTGACGTTCCACGGCTTGCCCAACCGCAACTCGTGCATCGACGACATGATCGGCGACGTGCCCAAGTTCATCGACATGTTCTGCACCGGCGACAAGGCGCAGAAGAACGAGGACACGTGCACGCTGCTGGCCAAGGTCCAGTGCGACATCCAGCGCCTGCGTGCGCAGAAGATCGTGGAGGAGGCGGACAAGGGTGGCCCCAATGCCCTCGAACTCTTCGACAAGGGAGGGAAGGCCTACTTCGATCTCTGGGAGAAGTACGGCGCGACGCCGCTGCGCAACAACCAGCCCCCGCAGTGCGACAAGATGGACGAGATCGTCGAGAACGCTGCGCGCGCGTTCCAGGCGGGGCACCTCGTGGCCAGCGCCATCCACGCGCGAATGGTGCTGCTCAACCCGCAGGCACGGATGGACAAGAGCGAGCTCGCCAAGGACGCGATCTACAAGATCGGTGGCAACTGGCAGGCCATCGCCGTCTACGATCAGGCGGCGGAGTGGTACGAGCGCTACGCCAAGGAAAACCCGCGGCGCAAGAACGCCGACAAGGCGCTGTCCGACGCCATCGTGCTTCGTCTCGGCCTCGGCCAGGAGGACCAGGCCGTCGCGGACGTGAAGCAGTACACCACGGACTACGGCAACTCGAACTCCAACGAGACCGCGCAGATCGCCTTCGCCATCGGCGCTCACTATGCCGACAAGGAGGACTGGGAGAGCGCGCGCAAGGCGCTGGCCGGCGCGATGCACACGCTCGACAAGGCACCGCCGGACATCCAGCTGCAGGCGCACGCGACGTACGCGCGCGCGCTCATGCACCTCAAATCCGCGCAGTCGAAGGGCGAGTACGCCCGGGTCCGCTCGATCTGGGGCGACGGCTCTGCCGCCCAGGCGAAGATCATGGACGCCTACAAGGGCGAGAGCGAAGACGCGCGAACGCACAGGGTCGGCAAGGCGCTCGATGCCGTGGGTGAGGCCATCTTCTTCGCTGCCGAGGAGCAGAAGAAGGACAAGGTCGATACCGTGCCGTTCCCCATCTACAAGGGGCCAGGTACGAAGGAAGACATCAATCGCTACATGGAGAAGTCTCTGAAGCCCTGGGTTCAGAAGAAGCGTGAAGCGATTGAGAACGTCGACAAGGAGTACCAGAAGGTCACCGAGCTCCAGCCCGTGCCGCCTCCGCGCTGGGTCATCGCCTCTGCCTCTCGTGCCGGGATGATGTGGGGCAACTTCGTCGACGACTTCCGCAAGGCGCCCTACCCCAAGCTCTGGGACAGCAAGGGCTTCGTGCCCGGGACAGGCGACACCCTCTCGTGGAACGAGGTGAAGGCCAACTACCTGGAGCACCTCGACGAGTCGTCGGAGCCCATCAAGAAGGACAAGGCGAAGCCCGCGCTCAAGCGCTGCCTCGACGACTCGGTGAAGTACCAGTACTTCGACGAGTACTCGCGCGACTGCGAGAAGTGGCTCGCGAAGAACTACAAGACCGAATACCACGTGGTCGACGAGCTCCGCGGCGCTCCCACGCTGTCGAACAGTGGCCTCGACGACCGCCCGCCGCCGCTCATCCAGAACGGCCAGCTCTGGCATGCCGTCGAGACGGGGCCCGCGACCGAGAAGGTGGAGGTCGTCGACTCTGGCAACGCCAGCACCGACAGCTCGAAGAAGCCCGGTAACAAGCCCCCGCCCCGGCGCGGTGGACGGAACCACTGAGACTGGATTGACGACCATGAAGAACACCGGAAGTGTCCTGGCGCTGGCGCTCTGCACGACCCTCCTCGGCTGCGGTGGCGGAGCCAAGGAGGTAACGACGGGTGGGGGTGGGGGCAGCCATCCCGTTGTGCCAAAGACGGTCGTGGAGCAGAAGGCGCTCGAACGCTTCAAGGAGGCACTCGACGCTTTCAACGGGCACGACAAGGCCAACGACTGGAGCGACCAGGTGTGCGCCGACGTGGCGAAGCAGTTTGAGGGAGCTGCATCGGCGAACGCAGGAGGCAAGTTCCCCGAGGCGACGTACGACGCGGGGCTCGCATACCAGCGTTGCAACAACGACAAGGAGGCGAAGGGTCACTTCCAGCAGGCCCTCGCCGACGACTCGAAGTTCCACTACGCCCGCGCGCAGCTGGCGCTCTACCAGTTCAAGGCGGACCAGAACACGGACGCTGCAATCAGCGCGCTCGAGCAGGCCGTCACCGACGCGAACTTCCAGAACGTGCCAGCTCTGGTCGACCTCGCGATGTTCCAGATGCAGCGGGACTCCGAGCAGGTGGGCGCGAACTGCCATGCGAAGTCTGCGGGCAAGGACGTCGACCTCCAGGACTTCGACTGCGCGAAGCTGAACCTCCAGCGCGCGCTCGCCATCGACGACGGGTACATGCCCGCGTTCAACCAGCTCGCCCTTTACTACTTCGGCAGCTCGAAGAAGAAGGCCACGCCAGGTCGCAAGTTCGGACGCACCATCGCGACCAACGCGGCGCTCGCCAAGCGTGGCGACGTTCAGCAGCTCGCGCTGGCGGCGCTGGTCTGCTCGCAAGCCGTGAAGAAGAGTGCGACCTACGCGCCGATTCACAACACGTCGGGGCTCATCCTCAACGAGCTCGGCGAGGTGAACACTGCCGTGAAGGAGTTCCAGGCGGCAGCTCAGCTCGATCCGAAGTTCTTCGAAGCGCAGATGAACCTGGCTGCGATCAACCTGAGCTTCCGTGGGTTCGACAAGGCCGAGGCGGCCTATCGCAAGGCCCTCGAGATGCACCCGAACGACTACGATGCTCACCTCGGGCTCGCCCTGGCGCTGCGCGGGCAGATCGACGACTCGAACTACGAGAAGCAGGTCGGCGCGGTCCAGGCCGAACTCGATGCCTGCAAGAAGATCGATGGGGCCCGTCCCGACGCCTACTTCAACGAGGGTATCCTCACCCAGGAGTACAAGGCGAAGGGGGCTGGTGGCACGGACAAGGCCATCGTGGTCTACCAGCAGGCCAAGCAGGTCTTCCAGTCCTTCATCGACAAGGCTGCTGGCAAGAACGAGTACGACGGCGCGGTCAAGAAGGCGAAGGAGCGGCAGTCGGACATCGACGACACCATCCAGTTCCTCCAGGCTGGTGGTCCCTCGACGCCTGCGCCTCCTGCCCCGCCTGCCGCTCCTGCCTCGAGTGATACAGCCGCAACTCCTGCAGCCAGCGGTGCTGCTCCGGCAAGCTCGGCCTCTGGTGGAACTGCACCCCCGGCACCTTCTGCCAAACCGTGAGCACCGGGAACCTTGGGTGCTCGGTGATGTCTGACTCCGTGTCCAGACACTCCGAGACGCCGGGGTGACGCCCAACCGCGTTGACCTCTAGGCCCAAGCCACGTACACTTATACTGTAATTACAGCGGACAATTCCTCTCGGAACGGAGTGACCTCATGAAGCGCTCGAACAAGTGGCTGCTCGGCGGACTCGTGGCTGGGACACTCTTTCTTTTCTCGATGGCGTCCTTCGCCCAGGACGCGGCTCCCGCAGGTGGGGCTGGCGCTCCGAAGGGTGAGGGCGACTATGGGTACAAGTTTGAAGACGACCCGCTGAGTGCTGGTGGGTTCGGACCTTCGGACGCCACCATCCGTGTCCGGCCTGGACCGGTTCGCACGACGCTCATTCGCCCGCGCACGTCATTCGTGCCGGAGATGCTCAAGTCGGTCGAGAACATCTGAGCTTGAGCTGCCAGTACATTCCACGCGAAAGCGCGAGGGTAGAGGTATTCGATGGATAGCCAGGGCAAGGCGAAGGTCGCGCTCACGTTCGCGCTCTACCAGGGCGATCAGCTCGTCCGACGCGATACGATTGCGCAGGACATCGTGAAGGTGGGCAAGGACCCTCGCAGCCATCTGCGGGTGGACGACGAGCTGGCCTCACGCATGCACGCGGTCATCGAGGTCGCCTCGCCGCAGGACATCACGCTCATCGACCTGGGCAACGAGCCTGGAACGCTGGTCAACGGGCAGCGGGTCAACAAGTGCAAGATCCGCCCGAGCGATCAGATCCAGATCGGCTCGACCCTGATCGTTCTGGAGGCGGCCGAGCCAGCCACGGCTTCACCCCCCGCCGCCGCCGCTCCAGCGCCGACGGCCTTCGGTGCACCGACGCCAGGTGCGTTCGCCCCGGTCGACGCGCCCATCGCCGCTCCTCCGCCCAGCGCGCCGGGCAGTGGCCCCGCCGCCAATCCCTTCGCCGGTGCCAACCCCTTCGCTGCTGCTCCTGCTGCCGCCAATCCCTTCGCCGGCGCCAACCCGTTTGCAGCTCCTGCGGCCGCCGCGGCGACTCCGTTCGCAGCCCCCTCGGCACCGTTCGTCGCGCAGGCAGCTCCGCAGGTGATGGGGACGGGGCTGGGCATCGAGCCGCCAATGGATGGCGGCGGCACCGGTTTCACCTACTCGATGGTGAAGAGCGGTCCCGACGTCAGCCCCGACGAGGTCGAGGTGGCGCACCTGTCCGCAATCGAGGTCATGGTGCTCTGGGAGTCGAACGTCCTGCACGTCTCCCACCTCACCCCGCCCCGGTCGTTCTACGTAGGGGAAGAGCTGGGGGACAAGGTCTCCTGTGACTACTTCATCCCGAGCGAGATGCTGGGAACGACGCGGGCACCGATCGTCGTGTCGCGTGGGCTCGGCGCGTCGCTGGTCATTCTGCCCCGGTCCCGAGGCTACGTCGACATTCACGGACAGGGCAAGGTGACCCTGGCTGACCTCATCTCGTCCGGTCGTGCTCACGCCTCGACTGAGATGAGTGGTGCGTACGAGTACGAGCTGCCGGCCGGAGCAAAGGCCCGCATGGAGCTCGACGGCAGCGCGCTGGTCTTCCAGGTGAGCGCGGTCAACGCCGGCAAACGCGTCCCGGTCGGTCTCATCGCGACGATGGAGCCGGCGGCCTTCCTCTACACCGGTCTGTCTTTCCTGCTCCACATGGGGCTCGTGGCGGTGTTCGCGTTCTTCATGCCGAACATGCGCGGTGACGACAGCGAAGCCATCGATCGGGATCAGATCCTGATGATGCAAAAGCTCCTCAACGCCGCCGCCGAGCGCGAGAACGAGGAGCGTGACACCCCGGACGTGACCCAGACCAACCCAGACGAAAAGGAGGGCGGTACTGGGACACGCGCGAAGGGTGAAGAGGGCTCCATGGGGAACCCGAATACGAAGGACTCCGGTCACAAGTACGGAGTGCAGGGCCCGAGAGACAACCCCGATCCGCATCTCGCCAAGCAGGCAGCTCTCCAGGAGGCCGCTCAGTTTGGCATGATCGGGCTGATCTCGACGATGGGTGGAGGCGATCCGAGCGCTCCCACAGCGCCATGGGGTCGTGAGGAGTCGTCGGGTCAGGACGAGAAGAGCGCTCGCGGCAACATGTTCGGGGACACCATCGGCGACTCGTTCGGCGCAGGTGGTCTCGGACTGTCGGGCGTCGGCGAAGGTGGCGGCGGTCGCGGAGAGGGAATCGGCCTCGGCAACTTCGGCGGCCTCGGCCACGGCGCAGGAACGGGGACGGGACAGGGCATCGGCAACGGGCGAGGTCGTCTGGGGGGTGGTCACCAGGTCAAGGCCCCGCGCATCCGCGAAGGTGCGACGAGCGTGAACGGTCGCCTACCGCCAGAGGTCATCCAGCGCATCGTGCGCCAGAACTTCGGACGCTTCCGGCTCTGCTACGAGAACGGCATGCGCAACAACCCCAACCTCCAGGGGCGTGTGACGGTGAAGTTCATCATCAACCGCGACGGCGCGGTGGCGATGACCGCCGATGGCGGCAGTGACATTCCGGATTCGGCGGTCGTGCAGTGCGTCGTGCGCGGCTTCGGGAACCTGTCCTTCCCGCAGCCTGAGGGGGGCCAGGTCACGGTCGTCTACCCGATCATGTTCAATCCGGGAGAGTGACCCTCAATCACGACGACCTCACGAGGCGTCGACAGCGCGGAGGAGCAGCGATGCCCTCCGCGCTTCGTCTTTTTTGTGGCGAGGACCAGTAGACGGCGCGCGCGGGGTTCCCGTAGACTCCCCCGCGCCGCCATGAGCGCGAACCTCGTCAAGCCCCTCTGCGCAATCGTCATCGCGACGGTTGCAGCGTCCGCGTGCAGTCGAAACAACATCGAGGCCGTCAACCTCGGCAACGAGTGTGAGTCTGCCAAGAAGGCGGGCAACTTCGACGAGGCCGTCTCCAAGTGCGATCAGGCTACCAAGCTCGATCCTGACAACCCCCGCCTCTGGTGGAAGCTCGCGAAGTCGTACGAGGGGAAGGAAGACTGGCAGAAGATGGCCAGCGCCTGCACCAAGGCCGAGGAGGCTGCGGAGAAGGCGGACAAGAAGAAGCTCCACGCCGATTACTACTTCCGTCAGGGCTATGCGCTGGAGCAGGTGGCAGACAAGGGCCAGGGCAGCTGGGCGGACGCGAAGGCGCCGTTCCTCACCGCCATCCAGCTCGACCCCAACCTCGGCCAAGCCTACGGCGAGCTCGGTGAGGTCCTCATCCACACCGACGACGAGGCAGGTGCCATCCAGAACTGGACCAAGGCGCTGGAGACCCAGCCGGACGAGACCCTCTACTATGTCAGCCTCGCCGACGAATACAACCGGCTGATGTTCTTCGACCAGGCCGAGCAGGTGCTGCGCGAGGGCCTCTCCTTCGCCAAGGAGGACGACAAGCACCTCTTCAACCTGCACGCGCTGCTCGGCAGCCTCTACGAGAACAAGGGCGACATCGCCCGCGCCGTCGCCGAGTATGAAGCGGCCAAGAAGTCGTGCGACGCCAACAAGTGCTCGGACCACAAGGAGGCCTACTTCAACCTGGGGGCTGCCTACGCAGAGCTCAACCCGCCCAAGAAGAACGAGGCCATCCAGCAGCTCCAGTCGTTCTGGAAGATCACGTGCAAGGGTGCGGCCCAGAAGACGTACGGCGACCAGTGCATGCAATCGCAGGAGATTGTGCGACGCATGGGTGGCTCCCTCCAGTAGCTGCTGTCACCCGAGCTCGAGCGAATCCGCCATTGGCGTCCTCGGACGAGGCCGTGCCCCGGGCGAGCCAGGCAACGCCGGCGGCCATACACGAGCGCATCCGGTGGGGCTGGGCCGGTACACCGAGTCAGGGCAGATGCGCCAGGGTAAACGCGGTCTCGAGCGCCTCGCCCCCAATTTTGGCCGACAGAAGGAGCCCCCTTCGGCGGTATAATGAGAAGAGGGACGAGGCCATGAAGGCCGCCCACTTCGAGGCTGCCTTTTGGTACCGTAAGCGTACCGTTTCATTGCGCCGTCTCTCTCCCACGGGCGACGTGAGGGGCAGACGAGCAGTAGGCGAGTGCGACGTGAGAACGCGCGACAACGCCGTGTCTTCCCCTTGAGCGACGAACCGAGGCGATCGATGGAGCTAGAGGAGCGTCTTTCGTATCTGGAGAACGTCCGCGACTGGCAGAGCCTCGTCGAGGAGCTGGAGAAAGGGATCGCGTCGTCGTCGGCGAACGCCGCCAAGGCGCAGTTTCACCTGAAGCTCGGGCGGGTCCTCGAGACGAAGTTCCTCGCCGGCGTGAAGGCGCTGAAGCACTTCCAGGACGCCTACAAGCTGAACCCGGCGCTGACGGAGAGCCTCGAGGCGGCTCGCAACGTCTACTGGGACCTCGGCAAGCTGAACATGGTCCAGAAGCTCCTCGAGCTGGAGCTGAAGGCTGGCGCGGATGGGGACCGAGCGAGCGCCCTCCTCCTCGAGCTCGGCGACGTTCTCTGCGACCAGGGGGACTGGGAGAAGGCGGCGGCGGCGTACGCCCGCAGCATCGGGATGGCGAGCAACAACGCCGAGCCGAGCGCATGCCTCGCCGACGTTCAGCTCGAGGCCGCGAGCTGGCAAGAGCACCTGGCCGGACTGCTCCGTGCGTCCAACGAGACGAGCGACCCGGTGGCGAAGGCGCGCGTACTCCTCCGTTCGGCGCGGATCGCCCGCAGGTTTGCGCCCGACGAGGCCGAGGGCATGCTGGGTCGTGCGTACGCAAGCAACGCCCTGAACCGGCAGATCGCGGCGCTCTACGAGGGGCTCCTGGCGGAGCAAGGCCGGTTCGACTCCCTTGAACAGGCCCAGCTCCAGATCCTCCAGCAGGCGACCGATCGAAAGCAGCGCGGTCCGCTGGCCCTCGCGTTCGGCACGCGATGGGTAATGCGTCATCAGAACATCGACGTCGGCGCTCGGTTCCTGGAGGAGGCGCTCAAGCTCGACGCCGGGAACGAAGGTGCCTTCTTCTTCCTCCGCGAGGCCTACGGCAAGAAGGGGGGCGACTGGGATCGTGTCCTCACCATCGCCGAAGAGGCCGCAACCCGCGCAGACGACGGGGGCAGCACCTTCCTGCTAGCGCAGGCAGGGTTGATCGCCTGGAGGCAGCTCGGGAACCTGATCCGCGCGCGCCTTTCCTTCGAGCGGCTGAGCGCCGTCTCGCCCGAGCATCCCCAGCTCCGCGCCTTCGAGGCGCAGATCGGGGAGACGCTGAAGCCCATGCGCTCGACCAGCCAGGCGGACGGCGCGCAGAGCGTTCACCCAGCCGTCATCAGCGCTCCGGAGCCGGCTTCGACGAAGGTCAACGACGTCGCGCCCCCGTCCGACGTTCCCACGGCCCGCGCGAGTGAGCTGCCGGCGCCCGCGCCCGCCGTGCCGCCTGTTCAGGCTGCCCGGTCCGAGGCGCTGCCGGCACCCGCGCCACCTGCTCCCGCACCCGAGGCCGTCGCCGCCACGCCGGAGCCGGCGCCGGCTGCTCCTGCCGCGGCACCGCAGGTCGACGAGGCGAAGATCGCCGAGCTCCGCGACCTGGCCGAGAAGCAGGAGACGGCGAGGCGTTACAACGAGCAGGTCAAGACCCTCCTGCAGCTCGCCCACCTCGTCCCGGACAGCACCGAGAAGATCGCGCTCTATTCCAAGGCCGCCGAGCTCTATGTCTCGAGGTTCGCCAACCAGGCGGAGGCCGTGAAGGCCTACGAGGCCGTGCTCGAGATCGACCCGGACAACGCCCAGGCGGTCGACTACCTGCGGCAGATGTACGAGAAGCGCCGCGACTGGGAGAAGCTCCTCGGTCTGCAGCGCCGCGAGGCCGAGGGCATGCCGCACGGCCCCGGCCGCGCCACCAAGTTCCTCGAGATCGCCAAGCTCGCGACCGAGCGGATCCGCAAGCCCGAGGTCTGCGTCGAGCTCTGGCAAGAGGTCCTCACCAACGACGACTCGAACTCCGAGGCCCTCGCGGCTCTGGCAGGCCTCTACGAGCGCGCGAAGGACTTCGAGAAGCTGGCCACGGTCCTCGAGCGTCAAGCCGAAAGCACCTACGAGCCCCAGGCCAAGATCCAGGTCCTCACCAAGCTGGGGACGATCTACGGCGAGCGACTGAACAACGACGAAGGCGCCGTCAACGCCTGGCGCTCGCTGCTGACGCTCGACCCCAGCGACCGTCGCGCCCAGGATGCGCTCAAGAAGAAGTACCTCACCCTGGGGCGGTGGGATGATCTCGAGGTCTTCTACGCCGAGAGCGGCAAGTGGGACGAGTTCATCCGCGTCCTCGAACAGCAGGAGGCCAAGGAGACCAACCCCCCGGCGAAGATCTCGCTGCTCTTCAAGATTGCCCAGCTCTGGGCAGACAAGAAGCAGAAGCTCGACCGCGCTGCCAAGGCCTATGAGAAGGTTCTCGAGCTTGAGGCGGACAACCTTCAAGCGGCCGAAGCGCTCATCCCCATCTACACCGCCGCCAACAACGGCAAAGCGCTGGCGAACGCGATCGAGGTCAAGCTCGGTCACGAACAGGATCCGTCGACCAAGCTCGAGCTCTATCGGGAGGTCGCGGCGCTGTACGAGGGCAAGGTCAAGGACCCGCAGAAGGCCTTCGACCGCTACCTGGCCGCGTTCGAGCTCTTCCCGGGCGACGCGCGTACGAGCGAGGACGTCGAGCGCGCAGCCAAGGCCACCTCGCGCTGGGACGAGGTGGTAGCCGCCTACCGCCGGGCCATCGACAGCGCCGATGCGGGTGGCGATCGCGACGTGGCTATCATGTTGCGTCTGCGGCTCGGGCGCGTGCTGGTCGAGAACCTGCAGAACGTCGACGACGCGCTCGTGGCCTACCGCGCTGTCTACGACGCGGACGGCGAGAACGTCGAGGCCATCGGCGCGCTGGAGCGCCTGTACCGCCAGACCTCCCGCTTCGCCGACCTGCTCGGCATCTACGAGAAGAAGCGTGATCTCTCGACGACGAGCGAGGAGAAGAAGGCGATCAACTACGAGATCGCCAAGCTCTACGAGAACGAGATCAAGGACGTCGACAAGGCCATCGAGACCTACGTGCAGGTACTCGAGGACGAGGCGACGGACCGCCAGGCCCTTGCCGCCCTCGACGTGCTTTACGGGCGCCTCGGGCGGTGGGAGCCGTACGTCGACGTCCTGCGCCGCAGAATTGAGCTCGACGTCGGTGAGCGCGATCTCATCGATCTCAAGTACCGCCTCGGGCAGACGCTTGAGCAGCACCTCTCCGAGCCCACGGGAGCGCTGGAGAACTACCGGGAGATACTCTTCCTCGATCCGGCGCACGAGGGGGCGCGTACAGCCCTCGAGGCCATGCTTCAGGGCGAGCTCAAGGCCGACGCTGCCTCCATCCTCGAGTCGATCTACGAGGAGCGGGCGGACTGGCCGAAGCTCATCGGCGCCCTTGAGATCCTTAGCGCCAGCCAGGGCGACCTCGAGCGTCGCGTGGCCCTCAAGCGCAAGGCAGCACGCATCAGCGCCGAGCGCGTCAACGATTTCGAGAACGCGTTCGCCGTCCTAGCCTCCGCGCTCCGTGACGACCCCTCGCTGGCCGAGACGCGCGACGAGATCGAGCGGATCGCGGACGCGTCGGGAGCCCAGCGCGAGCTGGTCAAGCTCTACGGCGAGCTGGCAGAGAGCCTGACCGATGCCGCACTGGCTCGCGACTATTGGCTGCGAATCGCCGGCATCAACGACCGTCTGGGCGACGTCGATCAGGCCGCGCAGGCCTACTACAAGGTGCTCAGCATCGACGCCGGGGACGCCGAGGCGCTGTCCGCGCTGGAGCAGCTCTTCACGCGCACCCAGCGCTGGCAGGATCTCATAGGCGTGGTCGAGCGCCGGATCGAGCAGACCGACGACACGAGGGATCGCGAGGCCCTCTACGGCTCGATGGCGCAGATCTACGACGAGCGCCTCGGACGGCCTGATGATGCAGTGGCCGCCTACAAGAAGGTCCTCGAGATCGACCCGGGCAGCGAGCGCGCGCTCAAGGCCCTGGATGATCTCTTCGTGCGGCAGAAGATGTGGGGCGAGCTCGCGGAGAACCTCGAGTCCCAGCTGGCCCTGGCCTCGACCGACGAGTCGCAGCTCGCCCTCATGCTCCGGCTGGCTGCGCTACGCGAGGGCGAGATGGGTCTCGTCGACGTCGCCATCGAGGGCTATCGCCAGGTGCTCGAGCGCGCGCCGACCAACGAGCAGGCCCTCAGCGCGCTCGAGCGGCTGGGGACGGACGCGAAGTACGAGCTCACCATCGCCGACCTCCTCGAGCCCCTCTACCGGAGGATCGGGGACTGGAAGAAGCTGGTGGGAGTCCACGAGGTGCAGGTCCGTCGTAGCGAGGACGTGACCCGCCGGGTCGATCTGCTCCACCAGATCGCGCAGCTGTACGAGGACCACGCCGCCGATCTCGGCTCGGCCTTCGCGACGCTGGCACGAGCCCTCCAGGAGGACTCGGCGAACGAGACCACGCAACAGCAGCTCGATCGGGTCGCGCGCGCCACGGGGCGCTTCGACGACCTCGCGCGCGTCTTCCAGGAGCTTGCCGCCAAGATCGAGGACCCCGCGCTGGCCAGCGCGCTGTACATGACAAGCGCCCGGGTCCAGGAGAACGATCTCGGCAACGTCGACACGGCCATCGCGCTCTACCGCAAGGTCCTGGAGATCGATCCGCTCAGCCTCGCCGCGGCGGAATCGCTCGAGCGCCTGTTCCGTACCACCGAGCGCTACCAGGAGCTTTCGATCATCCTGCAGCGCAAGTCCGAGATCCTCGAGGAGCCGCTGGAGAAGAAGGATGCCCTCTTCCAGGCCGCGGCCATCGAGGAGGATGTGCTCAACCGGTCCGAGGCGGCCATCGCCGTCTACAACAAGGTGCTCGAGATCGACGCGGACGATCTGCGCGCCATCGACGCGCTGATCCGCCGGTACCTCGATCTGTCGCGCTGGCAGGACCTCCTCGGGGTCTACGCCAAGAAGGCGGATCTGGTCGTCGACGTCGACGAGAAGAAGGGCATCTACTACCAGGTCGGCGCCGTCTACGAGCGCGAGCTGGGGGACGTCCCGCGAGCGATCGACACGTACACCAAGATCCTCGAGCTCGATCCCGACGACCTCCAGGCGCTGTCGCGCCTCGACGTGCTGTACGAGCAGGCGCAGAACTGGACGGAGCTGCTCTCGGTGCTCACGCGCGAGAGCGAGATGACCAGCGATCCCAACGAGGCCATCGGCTTCCAGTACCGGATCGCGGAGCTCTACGAGAAGCACCTGGAGGACGTGCCTCGCTCGGTCGAGCTCTATCGCGAGATCCTCCAGCGGCAGCCGGATCACGAGCCGACGCTGCGAGCCCTGGAAGGACTGAAGGACGGCGACAAGGACCCGCTGGGCGCCGCTGCGGTGCTCGAGCCCGTCTACGAGGCGACGAGCGACTGGCCCAAGCTCATTCGCGTCCACGAGGTCCAGGTCCTCCGGGCGACCGACCCGTTCCAGCAGGTCGAGCTGCTCCATCGCATCGCGCGTCTCTACGAGGACGCCCTGGGCGACCACGGGTCGGCCTTCGACACCTATGCGCGCGCCCTGCCGCTCGACGACGGGAACGAGCAGACGCTCGGCAACCTTGAGCGGCTGGCCATGGCGGTGAACCGCTGGCCAGCGGTCGCGAAGCTGTACGACGTGCAGCTCGACAAGCTGGCGAGCGGCGAGAACAAGGACCGGTTCGTCGAGCTGGGCCTGCGCAACGCGCAGGTCTTCGAGGTTCAGCTCGAGGACGTCGACGGGGCCATCGCCCAGTATCGCCGCGTCGTTGAAGTTGACCCGGAGAACCAGACCGCGATCCGCGCGCTCGATCGCCTCTACGCCCAGACCGAGCGGTGGGCCGAGCTCGCCGCCATTCTCGCCCGCGAGGCGGAGATCGGCCAGTCGCCCGACGAGGTGCTGGAGCTCAAGTATCGCCTGGGGCAAGTCGAGCAGACCCGCCTCGGCAACCTCGACGCAGCCATCGCCGCCTATCGCGACGTGATCAACGCGGCGCCCGAGCACCAGGCCACGCTGGAAGCCCTGGAGGGGCTCTTCGCCAGCGGCGCGAAGCAGGCCGAGGTGGGCGACATCCTCGAGCCGCTCTACCGCTCGATGAGCGAGTGGGAGAAGCTCTCCACTGTCTACGAGGCGCAGCTGGCCCACACCGAGGGGCAAGAGGACCGCCTCGCGGCCCACTATCGCCTCGCGGAGCTTTTCGAGGACAAGCTCCTGGATCCGGCGAACACGTTGGTGGTCTACATCCGGGCGCTCAAGGAGTTCCCCCTCGACGAGAAGGCGGGCGAAGAGGCCCCGCGTCTCGCGAGCTCGGTGGAGGGCGGCTGGGAGACGCTGGCCAACGCCTACGCCGACGTGCTCGGAGCGCACTCCGATCCCGCCGTCCAGCGATCCATCGGCCGCCGCCTTGCGCGGACGTTCGAGGACGAGCTGGGAGACATCGGCAAGGCAGAGGAGACGTACAAGTACGTCCTCGGCGTCGACCAGACCGATGTCGAAGCCCTCGCCAACCTCGACCGCATCTACCTCTCCCTCGAGTCGTGGTCGGACCTCGCCCAGATCCTCGAGATGCGGGTCAAGGCGACCACGGACGGACTCGAGCTGGTCGAGCTTTACGCTCGTCTGGGTGAGCTCTACGAGACCCGGCTGGTCGATCTACCGAACGCCATCCGCGCGTACCGTCGCATCTTCGACGAGCTGGACAAGACGCACGAGGGCGCCATCGCGGCCCTGGCCCGCATCTATGAGCACCAGGGTTCCTGGAAGGAGCTGGACGGGGTCTACGAGCGGGAGCTGGAGAACGCCTCCGGCGACTCGGCCGAGGCGGAGATTCGCTCCAAGATCGCCCACCTCGCCGCCGACAAGCTCGGCCAGCCCGAGCGCGCCATCGAGACCTGGAAGGCGGTCCTCGACCTTCGAGGGGAGGATCCGGAGGCGCTCCACGCGCTCTCGAACCTCTACGAGTCCCTTGGTCAGTGGGCCAAGCTGGTCGACATCCTCGAGCGCGAGTTCGACATCGCGTCCACGGACGAGGACCGGGTCAACATCCTCACGCGGCGCGCGCAGACGACAAGCGACAAGCTCGGACGGGATGACGCCGCCCTCGAGGACTGGGGCCGCGTACTCGACATCGACTACGCGAACCTGACTGCCCTGAGGGCCATCGCCGACATCCGGCGCCGCCAGGGCGAGCCTAACGACCTCGTCACCTCGCTCCACCAGCTGGTCGATCGGGCGGCGTCGCTCCTGGAGGCCGACGAGCTGAAGGAGATCTTCCGCGAGCTCGGGAAGACCTACGGCTCGCAGCTGCAGCAGCCGTACGACGCGGCGGACGCCTGGCGAAAACTGCTGGAGGTGGGCCCCGACTTCGAGGCCATGGATGCCCTCGAGGCCATCTACCGCGCCGAGGAGAAGTGGGTCGACGTCATCGGCGTGAAGATGCAGCGCGCCGAGGCGCTGGCCGAGCCGGCGCAGCAGATCGAGGAGCTCCGCAGCGTCGCGGCCTTGTGGCGCGATCCTGCGGGAGACCCCGACGGCGCGCGGGCCGCCTACGAGCGGATCCTGCAGATCGATCCGACCCACGACGAGGCCTTTTCCGAGCTGGAGAAGCTGCACAACGCAGCCGGCCGGTGGGAGCCGCTGGTCGAGCTCCTGCTCGCCCGGCTCGAGACGCGCGAGGAGACGAGCGAGAAGACGGAGCTTCTCCGGAAGATCGCCCGCGTCTTCGAGGAAAAGCTCGACGACAAGAGCCAGGCGCTCGACGCCCTCGTGAACGCCCTGGCGATGGACTTCCACGACCGCGAGACCGCCCGCTACATCGAGCGGATGGCGCAGGCCACGGGCCGCTGGGCCGAGGTGATCCAGACGGTCAGCGGCTGGCTCAAGCAGCAGACCGAGCCCCAGGAGAAGATCCGGCTCTGCCTGCACCTTGCCAAGTGGTACGGCGACGACCTCGGGCACCCCGAGTACGCGCAGCCCTACTACGCGCAGATCATCCAGCTCGATCCACAGAACGTGGGCGCGATGCGCCAGCTGGCGAGCCTCTACAAGAAGGCCGGCAACTGGCAGCAGATGGGTGCGACGCTCACGCGCGCCCTCGACGTCGCCTCCAACGACGTCGACCGCAAGGAGATCCTCAACGACCTCGGCGAGCTGCTCGACACGCAGATGCAGCAGACCGAGCAGGCGATCACCTACTTCCAGCGGGCGCTCGAGGTGGACCAGCACTTCCTGCCCTCGCTCGAGAACCTGGAGCGCATCTTCGCGGCCCGCGGCCAGAACCGTGAGCTCGTCGACGTGCTGCAGCGCAAGGTCCAGGCCCTCAAGGACCCTTCGGACAACGCTGCCACCAAGCTTCGCATCGCGCAGCTCTACGAGTCGAGCCTCGGTGACGCATCGCGGGCGGCCCAGGTGTACCGCGAGGTCATCGACATCGAACCGACGAACATCCAAGGTCTCCGCGGCCTGACGCGGGTCTACGAGCTGCTCGAGCAGTGGCCCGACCTTGTCACCGTGCTCGAGCGGCAGCTCGAGGTGGTGACCACCGAGCGCGAGAAGATCGACGTGCTCATGCACCTGGCCACGCTCCACGAGGAGCACTTCCTCAAGGCCGACCTCGCCGCCCAGCGGCTGGAGCAAGTGCTCGAGGTCGATCCCAACAACGAGGAGGCGTACTTCAAGCTTGAACGCAACTACCGCAAGCTGCGGCAGTGGCTCGACCTCATCAACACCTACGATCGCCACATCGCCGCGACGCTGGAGCGCAAGACCAAGATCGAGCTCTTCGGCGCCATCGCCCAAGTGTACGCTGACGAGGTCGAGGATGCTGAGCGCGCCATCGACGCCTACAAGAACATCGTCGATCTCGACGAGCAGAACATCGCCGCCCTCGAGGCGCTCGCCAAGCTCTACGACAAGCTGGGCGACGCCGCGCAGTCCATCGACTTCATGACCCGGGTCGCGGAGCTGACGCAGGACACCAAGCAGCGCGTGGACTCTTTCTATCGCATCGGCAAGGCGCTCGACGAAAAGCTGGGCGATCGCGTGGCGGCGCAGGAACGCTACGAGATGGCGCTCGATCTCGACCCGTCGCACCTGCCGACGCTGACGGCGCTCCGGCTGGTCGCGATCGACAACGCCGACTACGACAAGGCCGCTCGCTACCTCGATCAGGAGCAGAGCTACACGCAGTCCCCGCGGCAGCGCGCCAAGCTCCTCGTCGAGCTGGGCAAGCTGCGCGAGGAGATGCTCGGCGATCACGCCAGCGCCGTTCTGGCCTGGGAGGCGGGCTACGAGGCCGACCCGGAGAACGAGGACGCAGCGTTCCCGCTGGTCGACGAGTACATCGGCAAGCAGGAGTGGGATCGCGCCGAGCCGCTGCTCGAGATGCTGGTGCGCAAGAGCGGAAAGCGCGAGCGCGGCGAGCAGCACACCCTCCAGAACAAGCTTGGTCAGGTCTGCGCAGCGTTGGGGCAGGACGACAAGGCCCTCAAGGCCTACACCGCTGCCCACCAGCTCGACCTGACCGATCAGGTCACCATCCGGGGACTGGCGGACGTGTGCTTCCGGCTGAAGGACTGGGGCGCGGCGCTCACCAACTACCAGAAGGTGCTCACTGCTCTGGGCGAGGACGAGACCGAGGCGCGAGCCGACGTCTACTTCCGCCTGGGCTGCATCAAGCGCGAGCAGGGTCAGGCCAAGCAGGCCATCAACAACTTCGAGAAGGCCCTGGCAGTCGACGCCGCGCACCGGCCCACTCTCGAGGCCTTGGTATCTCTCTACAACGAGCTGAAGGACTGGAAGCAGGTCGTCGCGTACCGACGGCAGATCCTCGACAACGTTTTCGAGGGCGAAGAGCGCTTCCGGATGCTCAACGAGATCGCCGACGTCTGGAACGACCAGGACAAGAACCCCGGCAAGGCCATCGAGGCGCTCGAAGAGGCGCGCGAGCTGCAACCCCTCAACCCGGGGCTGCTCCACAAGCTCATCGCGCTCTACCAGGCGACCGAGAACTGGTCGAAGATGATCGACACGCTCCAGGCCATCGCCGACAACGAAAAGGACCCCGGCCGCAAGAGCAAGTTCCTCTACACGATGGCGCAGCTTTTCCGCGACAAGGAGGGCGACCAGGACAAGGCGGTCGAGCTCTTCAGCGAGGCGCTGGACCTCAACCCGGCCTACCTGGAGGCCTTCGAGCGCATCAACAAGCTGCTCACGGGCAAGAAGGACTGGAAGGCGCTCGAGCGTGCGTTCCGGAAGATGCTGCGGCGGATGTCGACCGCCAACATCGTCAACCCGGATCTCGAGTTCAACCTCTGGCACAACCTTGGGCTCATCTACCGGGACCGCCTGAAGGACATGACCAGCGCCATCGAGTCGTTCAAGATGGCGACGCGCTTCAAGCCGGACGAGGCGGTCGAGCGGCAGATCCTCGCCGAGCTCTACGAGGCGACGGACCAGACCGAGGCGGCGGTGGGAGAGCACGCGCTCGTGCTGCAGAAGGACCCCATGCGGGTCGACCCGTACCGCAGCCTCTACAAGCTCTACCTGCGAATGCACGAGTACGACCGGGCCTGGTGCATGTGCGCGGCGCTCGCGTTCCTGCGCAAGACCGACGAGGAGGAGCAGCGATTCTTCGAGGACTACCGCCCGCGCGGGATGATCCAGGTGAAGAGCCGCCTCGACAACGAGGCCTGGGTGAAGAACCTCTTCCACAAGGACGAGAACCTCTACATCGGCAAGATCTTCGAGATGCTGACGCCGGCGGCCATCGTCGCGAAGACCAACCAGCTCCGGAGCCAGAAGCAGCTGCCGGTGCTCGATCGCCGCTTCCGTCAGGATCCCGCGACCAGCACCGTGACCTTCGCCAAGACCTTCGGGTGGGCGGCGCAGGTGCTCGGGGTGACCATGCCCGAGCTCTACGTCCGCAACGACGTCCCCGGCGCGCTCATGGCCGTCGCCGCCACCCCACCGGCCAGCGTCGCCGGACAGACGGTGCTGACCGGTTTCACGCCGCAGGAGCTCACCTTCATCGTGGGCAAGCACCTGTCGGGGTACCGCGGTGAGCACTACATCAAGAACCTGTTCCCCACGCTCAACGAGCTGAAGGTCATCCTGTTCGCCGGCGTGAAGCTGGTCATGGGCGACTTCACCGTGCCCGGCGAGATGGCGCAGGCGGTCAACGCGACGGCGTCGGAGCTCGTCAAGCACATGCAGCCCGTGCAGCGAGAGTCCCTGCGCATCGTTGTGCAGAAGTGGATGGAGGACGGGGCCAAGGCAGATCTGAAGCGGTGGATGCAGGCCATCGAGATCACCGCATGCCGCGCCGGACTCCTGCTCTGCGCGGACCTGGAGATCGCCAAGAAGATCATCGCTGCGGAGCCACAGCTCCCGGGCGACCTCCCGGCAGCCGAGAAGATGAAGGAGCTCCTGGTGTTCTCGGTAAGCGAGCAGTACTTCGGGCTGCGGAAGTCCCTCGGGATCGCCGTCGGCTGAGAGATCTCCCTTCGACGCAACCTCCCATCGGCTCGGGTCGATGGGGGGATGCGAAGGGAGATCTACATGGTCCCGTACATCGAAGAGCCGGCTCCGTCGTCCCACACGCTCGAGATCGCGGTCATCCAGCCGGCGGGCACCTGGCTGGTGGAGCTTCAGGACCAGGCCGGCGCGCGGCGCGTGCCGCTGAGCAAGGAGCGCCTGGTGGTCGGCACGTCGACGCTGGCGGACCTGGTGGTGAACGACGTCACGGTCAGCTCGCGCCACTGTGCGCTCTCCATCCTGGGGGACGGGATCGCCATCGAGGATCTCGGGTCGCGCAACGGCACGTTCATCGGGAGTGCGCGGGTGAAGGAGGCGTGGGGACGCGCTGGCACGGCGGTGGCCATCGGTCACTCCACCCTGGTGGTCATGGTCGCGGAGGGGAGGGATATCTCCGCGCAGCCGGGGGACCCCCTCCCGGGAGTCGCGGGGGCGTCGATCACCATGCGGCGCCTGGCGGACCAGGTGCGGCGGCTCGCCCGGCACGCGCTGCCCGTTCTGATTGCCGGGGAGAGCGGCACCGGCAAGGAGCTGATCGCTCGCGCCCTGCACCACGAAGGCCCCCGTCGCGAACGGCCCTTCGTGGCCATCAACGTTACCGCGCTCCCGCGCGAGCTAGTCGAGAGCGAGCTGTTCGGGCACGAGCGCGGAGCCTTCACGGGGGCCCACGCGCGGCGCCTTGGGGCTTTCGCCGAGGCCGAGGGAGGCACCCTGTTCCTCGACGAGGTGGGCGACCTGCCCCTGGACGCGCAGCCAAAGCTCCTGCGTGCGCTCGATGGGTACGAGGTCCGTCGCGTCGGCGCAGCCGGGAGCGGCAAGAGAGGCGACGTGCGCGTGGTCGCGGCGACGCACGCGCCCCTCGAGCAGCGGGTCACCGCTGGCGAGTTCCGCCGCGACCTGTTTCACCGGCTGGAGTGCTTCGTGGTCCACGTGCCGCCGCTGCGCGAGCGTCGCGGCGACATCGCGGCCATCGCGCGCGAGCTCCTCGAGCAGCTGGCACCTCAGGTGGGTCCGCGCGAGCTCTCGCCAGCGGCGCTGGCGCGGCTCGCGGCGCACGACTGGCCTGGGAACGTGCGCGAGCTCCGCAACGTCCTGTGCCGGGCCGCCGACGCGACCACCCGCGTCAACGGCATCGACGCTCGCGACGTCGATCTGGCCCTGCGGCGCGACTCGCACCCCCCGACCAGCACCCTGTCACCTCACGGCGCACGCATCTTGCTGCGCGAGCACGACGGGAACCTGAGCGCCGCGGCGCGGGCGGCGGGGATCCCGAGGACGTCGTTTCGCAAGCTCCTCGGGGCGTGACGGGTGGTACTGTCACCGCTTCGAGATGCGCCGCCTGCGACTGCTCGCGTTGATGTCCGTGGCGCTGTTCCCCGGGTGCACCTGCGGCACGAAGCAGTCTCCGCCCACCGGCGCGGCGACCGCGGATGCGGCGCCGGCGACGCCGGTCCCCGCCGGCGCCAGGGCCAGGCTCGACCCCTCCGTGTTCTCGGCGCCCATCGGCGCAGCGCGGGCCTCGCACCAGGACGTGGTCGCCGGGCTCGTCGCAGCCGACGGCGTGGTTCGCGCCATGGGCCTGGTCGACGGCAAGCCTGTGTGGGCCACAGATGTCCTCACTGGCGTGACCTGGGCCCCCGACGCCGAGGTTCACGTGCAGGCTGCCGGAGACGCCGGCGTCGCCGTCATCTGGCGAGGGCAACGGGGAGGGAAGGTGGTGCGCACCCTCGTGATGGTCAGTCCGGACGGAGCGCTCCGCAGCGAGCCCGCCGACATCGGCGCCGCCGCGTGCGCCGTGGCGGACGGCCTGGTGTGGCTCGACACCCGAGCGAGCGGCCCCACCCGCGTGCTCGCGCGCGCCTGGAAGGACACCGCCGGGCATGAGGTCCTCTCCGTCGCCGCCGATCGCGACCCCGCCCTCGTCTGCGGGGACCGCGACGTCTTTGTCCTCGGCGACGGCGACGACGATCTCACGGCCGCCGCTGTCGTCCCCAGCGGCACCACCGGGAAGCCGGCGGTCGCGATACGCGACGCCGACTTCGGCGACGACGACGAGCGCGAGCACGACGCCTACACCCTAGGCGACGACCTCGGCTTCGTGCGCGTCGGTTCGTCGGGCGCCGTCGCCCTGCGCGAGCTACCGCGCGAGGGCACGCCGACGCCCTGGCGCAGGCTCAAGCAGACCATCCCGCCGGACGACGACGTCGTCGCAGTGGACGGCGACGCGGACACGACCCTCGTCGTCTTCACCCACGACGCCGACGACGCCTGCCCGGGCATCGGCTCCACGGCGGAGAGCGTGCGAGCCCTGCGGGTCGACCGCAAGACCGGCGCCGAGTCGCTCCTCGAGCTGGCCCCCGCCGACTGCGACCACTCCCCCGGCCCCTTCTGGATCGCGACCGCCGCCCCCGGGGGACCCGCCATCGCCTGGGTCGAGCGCACCACCAAGCTGGCCGCGAAGGCAGCGCCGATCACCGGCGTGGCTCTGCGCTCCTTCCCGCCGGGCGCCGAGGTGAAACCACGCCGCATCGACCTCCAGGCGGACGCGGTGGTCGACGCGGGATGCGACGCCCGCGGCTGCTCCTTCGCCGCGCTCCTGCGTCCCACGGATGCCGACGGCATGCAACCCGAGGCGATCGCCCCGTTCAGTTACCCGTGACAGGTCTCTAGAAGCTCGCGGTCAGTGACAGCCCGCCCAGCGAGCGACCCAGCACCGGCGCGATGGTCGGCGCCGTCGTCGTCGCCTGACTCCCCGACCCACCCTTGTCGGCCACGAGCCAGTACACCACCAGCCCGACCGTCGCCGCGACCCCGACCCCGACGGCGATGTTCGCCCCGGTGGCGTCCTGGTTCACCTGGTTGTTGTCGGTGATGTAAGCGCTGCACGCCTGCGAGAACTGCGGCTGCGCCACGAGCGAGGCCGGCGAGCAGGTGTTGCTGCCGCCCCCGTGCGCGATGATCTGCCCCGCCGTGTTGTTCGCCTGGCTCTGCGCCTGGCCCTTGGAGACGGCGAGGACACCCGCCGTCACGTACCCAGCCACCGCCACGACCCCCAGCACCACGACCGGGATGACGTTCTTCGGCGGCGCCAGCGGGTTGCTCCCGCCGCCCTTCTCCGGCACCACCGGCTTCTGGGCCTCCTCGGGCGGCTTGGTCTCCTCCGGCGGCGGCGTGGGAGGCATGGGCGTGCTGGTTGTCGTCTCGTTCGGCCCCGGCGGGTTGGTCGCCGTCGTCGTCCCCACCACCGCACCGGCCTTGCCGAACCGCGCCGTCTGCTTCTCACCGCCGAGCACCGTCACGCTCTGCGTGTCCGTCGTCCCGTCCGGCCCCTTGAACTTCACCGTGTGGGCCCCCGCCTCGACCGACACGGGATCGCTCAGCGGCGCCGTCCCAACCTTCTCCCCGTCGACGGTCACCTCGGTCCCCGCGGCCGCGGCGATCTCGATGCGCCCGAGCTTCGCGTGCGACTGGGTGAGCCCGTCGTTCGCGTCGGCACGCTGCTTGTCGGTGATGTCCTTGCCCTCGGCCAGGAACTGCTTGAAGTACTTCTCCGCCTCGAGCGCGTGCCCACTCTTCACGCAGCTCCACGCCAGGTTGAGCAGCACCGCCGGGTGCTTCTTCAGCGCGTACGCCTGCAGGAACGACGCGCGGGCCTGCTCGAACTCGCCCTTGTCGTAGAACTCGACCCCCTCCTTGAAGCGAGCGCGCGCCATCGCGGTCGTCGCGTCGTCCGCGGGGGCCTGGGCCCAGGCGACGGGTGCCGCGAAGGTCGCGGGCGCGAAGGCGAGGAGAAGGGCAGCTGCGATAGAGCGCGTCTTCATGGTCATCGTCTGACGGCGGATCTGAACCCCTCGAAGGGTCTCGTGTAAAGCCCTTCAATCTGGATTCGCGTCGCCCGTGCGAGGAAAGCAGGCGAGCGTCTCAGAACGGGACGTCCCGCACGATGGTCGCCTTCCCCTTGCCGGCGGGGTGCGGCGCCGGGGTCGGGTTTGCCGACGGGTAGTTGGTGTGCGGGGCGGCCGCGGCAGCCATGTGCGTGGGGGCAGCCTGGGGGAGAGCCGTCACCGGGGTCGTGGGGATGGAGGTCGCCGTCGGGGTTGGCGCGGGCGTCGGTGGCGGGGCAGCGGCGACCGTCGTTACCAGCGGCGTGGGGTCCGCGGTGGCCGTCGCGGCAGCGGTCGTCGCGGGTGGCGGCGGCGGGATGCTGGAGAGCTTGTCGGTGGTGGCGGCGGCGGTCGTGGCCGCGGGCGGTGTTGCTGCCTTCTCGCCGCTGCCCGAGGACGTTGCGAGCCACGCCACGAGCCCCATCACCACCACCCCGCCCACACCGAGACCGACCCACAGAGCCGTGTTCGACTTCTTCTTCGGGTACGCCTCCTCGGCCGAGACCGGGGCTGCGACCCGCTGGCGAGCCACCTGCTGCTGCGCGACCTGCTGCGCCGCAGCCGGGCGAGAGGGGCGAGACGACGGCGGTCCGACCGTGAACGACGGGGCCACCGGACGCTGGGAGATCGGCGTGGGCGGGCGCTGCAGCGAGGGAGGAGGCGCCTGCTGCACGACCGGCTGCGGTGCAGGAGGTGCGGCCATCCCGATGATCGTCGTCGCGGGCTTCACCGCCGGGGGCCTGGCGTCGGCTGTGATGGTGCGGTCGATGATGACCGAGTTTTCCGGCTCGTGGGCCTGCGTCGGCGCGGGCGGCGCGTGGGCTCCGTTGCTCGCGTGGGTCGCCGACTCCGGTGCGTGCACGACCGCGCGCACATCGGCGTGCGTGCCGCCTCCCTGCAGCGCTCGCAGGTCTGCGTCCGTGAGCGTCCCGGGTCCCGTGAAGGGTGCGTCGTCGAGCTCCCAGGAGGGCCTGAACATCGAAGCGAGGCGCTCGGCCTCGTCCGGCGAGAGGCGCGCGCCTGCGAACGCCGCGGGCCCCTTCGAGGCAGTATCGGCGGGGTGAGCCATGTTCGTGAGAAAGCGTAACACCGCACTCCGGCAACGTCGACCGGACCGCCCACCGGGAAACCTTCCCTCCAGGCCGTGATTTTCCTGGGTTTTATGCTGTCTGGGGTGGACCTCCGGAGGTCCTGCCCCCTATTGGCCGAACTCGGCGCGCAGAGTGTCGTCCCACTCGTCGGCCACCTTGCCGACGGTCTCCAGCAGGTCCTCGAACTCCTCGTAGTCGAGCCCCGACAGCCGGCGCAGGGACCGCACCACGACCTCCTCCCGGTGCCCGTCGATGGCGAAGGCCGCGTCCGACGTGGTCAGGAACGACAGCTCGAGCAGCCGGCGGAACAGCGTCTCGCGGCCCGTATGGGGCAGCGGCATGACGGGCGCGACGAACAGAAGCACGCCGTGGTCCTCCAAGACGTTGATGCCCACGCTCGCCGACCCCTTGCGCACGAGGGTGTAGCCGGCGGCGTCCAGCGGCTCGAGCTTGCTGCCCGCCCGCTCGCCAAAACGGATCAGGTAGGCGTCGATCATGGTCCGCGCGTCGGGGAACGTCTGGCCGCTGGCGCGGTCCGCGTATATGGGTTGAGTGCTGACCTGGGGCTCCGGCACTTGGCTCTCCTCCTCGTGACAACGCAGCATAACGCCGGCGCTGGCCATGGGGGAACGCTCCTTCCCACACTGCCCGGTCTTCTCCTCGCAGCGGCACTGGCCGGGCTGGCCGCCTGCTCCTCCGGTACGGCGACCGCGCCGGCGGACGCCGGGCCTCGAGGCGCCTCTCCGGCGGAGGCCGCGGACCTGGCGCGCGCCCGCGCGCTGGCCGACGAGTCGCGCACTCCGGACCTGCCCGAGCGCGCCGAGGCCCTCGCGCTGGCGCAGTCGGTCGAGGCCCGTGCGGTCCGCGAGGGCGCAGGGCCGCGGGCCGTGGAGTTGCACCTCGCGGCGGCGCGGCTGCTCGAGCGCGTGTGGCGCATCGAGGGCCGTCCCCAGGACGCCGACGAGGCCCTCGACCTCTACCGCAAGGCCGCCCACGACCCCGCCGCCGCGGGCGCGTGCGAGGGGGCGCTCGCCGCCGCCCGGCTCGCGGGGGACGTCGCCCACGACGCGACCACCACCTACGCCGAGCTCTATCGCGCCCAGCGCCGCTTCGCCTCCGTGCCCGAGGCGGACGCAGGCGCCGCGTCCACCTGCCGCCGTGACCTGGAGGACGGGCTGGCGTTGCTCGTCGCCTACCGGCCGCCCCAGCGCGTGCTCGAGGCCATCGACGAGGGGCTGGCGGGGGAGGGAGCCATCGCGCCGGTGCTCGCGACGACGCTCGACGCCGGCACGGTCGCGTCCTCGGTGAAGCCGCCCCAGATCGTGCGCATCGAGTCGTGGCCTGGGCGCGACGCCGCGCGCATCGTGGTCGTGCTCGACCGGCCCAGCGCCTACCGCGTCGGGGACGAGCTGCTTGCTGGCAGCGGCGCGCCGAGCATCTTCCTCGATCTCGACGGTGTCGACCTGGGGAGCGTGCCCCGCGACAGCGGGTCCACAGGCATCGTCACGCGGGTCCGCGCCGAGTCGACCACCACGGGGTCGCGCGTCTCGCTGGACCTTGGCGGGCAGGCCTGGCGGCGCGTCTTCTACATGCACGAGCCTTACCGCATCGTGGTGGACGTCGCGAGCCACCCCCCCGGCGTGAAGGGGCGAAACGCGCGCACGGTCGCGCGCGTCGTGCTGGACCCCGGTCACGGTGGCAAGGACGCGGGCGCGGTGGGGCCCGCGGGCGTGCGCGAGAAGGACGTCACGCTCGACATCGCCCACCGCGTCGCGCCGGTGCTCGCCGAGAAGGGGGTGCAGGTGGTGCTGACGCGCGACGACGATCGCTTCGTGTCGCTCGAGGAGCGTACGGCGCGGGCCAACGCCTTCGGAGCCGATCTCTTCGTGTCCATCCACTGCAACGCCAGCGAGAGCCGGGGGCGGCGGGGCATCGAGACCTACGTGCTCGACACGACGCGCGACGAGATCGCGGCGCGCGTCGCCGCCCGCGAAAACGCCACGACGCAGGCGGCGAGCGCCGAGCTGGCGTCCATCCTCGGCGGCATGCGCATGGCCGACGAGGGCGCGCGGTCCACGCGGTTCGCACAGCTGCTGGAGCGCGCGGCGACGACGGCGGTGCAGACGAAGTACGGCGACGCGGTGGACGGCGGCGTCCATACCGCGGGCTTCTACGTGCTGGTCGGCGCGCGGATGCCGAGCGTGCTCTTCGAGACTAGCTACATCTCGAACGCCACCGAGGAGCAGCGCCTGGGCACCCCCGAGTACCGGCAGCTCGTCGCGGACGCCATCGCCAACGCCGTGCAGGCGTACAGGGAAGGGCGATAGCGAGGCGCGGGAAGCGGGACCGAGCGCGATGAAGGCGGGATCGAGGGGGATGAAGACGGGATCGAAGGCATCCTTCCCTCCCTCTCCCCTCTGCGCGCTCTGCGCCTCTTGCGGCTCTCTCCAATCCGGAGAGTGAGAACGCAGAGGTGCAGAAGACGCAGAGGGAGATCGGGCATCCACGTACACCGCAGCCCTCATGGCAGCGCCCTAGCTGGTCATGCTCTCCAGCACCTCCCTCAATCGCGTCACGTCCCCCCTCGGGATCACCCGCACGTGCCTCGTCGCCGGGGTAGCCTCGAGTCTCCTGGTGAGGGTCACTGTGTCCAGCGGCGCCACGTCGCCCGCGACGAGCACGTCCGGTAGCAGCGTCGCGACCGTGAGCAGGCCGTCCACCACGTGGCCCGCGGTGGTCACGTCATAGCGCTTCGAGAGGACGCGCCGTGCGGTCGTCAGGGCGGCCACGTCGGCATCCACCACCAGCACCCGCAGCCTGAAAGCGCGCAGGCCCTCGGGGACGTCGAAGCCATAGGTGCGCAGGAAGTCGACCACGTCGAGCGGGCGGAAGCGCAGGTGCCGGCCCTCCGTGCGCGTCCCCGGGATCTTCCCCCGGTTCGCCCAGTTGTGGATGGTCTTCAGGTCCACGTCGCAGAAGCGTGCCACCTGCGTCGCGGAGAGGCTCCCCGCGCGCGTCCTCATCCCGCCGGCTCCGCGGGCGCGTCCTCGGGCAGGAAGCGATCGCCGCGCAGGACGTAGCGCGACTTGCCGGGGCAACGCGGCGTCCTCACCTCGTGCTCTGGATCCCCCGGGAGGACGAGGGCCACCGCGCCGTCGCGGCTGACGAGGCGCGGGCAGATGGGCTCCAGGCACGCGGCGTCGGCCAGCGCGGCGGCCTCGCGCGGGCCGGCCATCCCGGCGAGGACCTCCAGCGTGCGGTGCGTCGGGGGCGCCAGTTGCAGCTCGCCGGCCACGAAGCGGCGCAGCACCTCCTCGGGTCGCTCCCAGAAGCTCGCCGTCGTCTCGTGGTCGTCGTGCGCGCCGGTCAGCGCCCGGTCGGCCACGAAGAGAAAGAAGCGTGTGTCGTAGCGGCGCGACTCCGCGACGGGCGTGATCCACCGCGCGAAGGGCAGGAGCGACGCGAGATCGAGCGTGCGCCCCGCCACGGTGAGAAGCTCGCGCAGCGTGGTCTCCTTGCGCGCGACCCGGGCCCGCCAGTCGAGCAGCAGGGCGTGGTCCAGCGCGTCTCCGACCACGGGCAGGATGGCGGCCTCCTCGAGCGCCTCGCGGCACGCGGCGATGGCCAGCGCGCGGCAGGCCGCCTCGTCCTCCGCCCACGCCGTCCGGGTCGGGCGCGGCGCGTTGGTGCACGAGGCCCAGGCCGGCTCGAGATCCGCCGGGTCGAGCTTGCCCCCCGGGAAGACGATGGCCCCGCCGAGGAAGCCCACCCGTTGCCGCTCCACGCAGAAGACCTCGAGCCCGGGCGCCGGCGCCGCCTCGCGCACGACGACGAGGGTGGCGGCGTGCTTCGGGGGCACGCCCTCGCGGGAAGGATCGAAGTCCAGCATCCGATCAGGTTAGCCGGACCCGCCGCCGCTCGTCCGCCGCCCGCTGCTCTACCCGCTTCTGGCTGGCGGCGTCCTCCACCAGCCACCAGGCGTCGTGCTCCGGTGAGCTGCCGACGCACTCCAGCGTCATGGTGATGGCGCTCTCGGGGTCCACCACCCCGGTCCCGCGCCCCGGCAGCTCCACCACCGAGCGCCGGACGCGCATGCCCTCGAGGGCGCTCGCGATGTGGAGCACGGCGCGTCGGAACGTGCCGTCTCCGAAGCCGCTGTGGGCGCCGAGGCCCAGCAGCAGCACCTTCTCGAAGGGGACGTGAGGCTTGCCCGGGACCAGCAGGGCCTCGCCCTCCTCGCCCGTCAGGAAGCCGGACTTGAGCAGCGCGCTCAGCCTCCCCCCCATGCGCCAGTCGATTAGGCCCGCGAAGCCCCGCAGCGGGCGCTCGTCCCTCCACAGGGTGCACGCGCAGAGCTCGACGCTGGGCTCGTCCATGCGCTGCAGCTCGGGGAGCAGGAAACGTAGCTCCAAGGCGCCGCTCTCTCAGTCCGCCGGCCGGGGCTCGTCGTGGCGCCCGAGCGCGTCGGCGACCTTGTTGAGGACGCCGTTGACGAAGGCGCTGGAGTCGTCGGTGCCGTAGGCCTTGGCGAGCTCCACGGCCTCGTCAAGGACGACCGCACGCGGCACATCCAGCTGGTGCCCGAGCTCCCACGCGCCGAGGCGCAGCACGTTGCGGTCGACGCGCGCCATGCGCTCGATGCGCCAGTGCTGGGAGGCAGCCCCGATCTGCTGGTCCAGCGCTGCCGTTGCGTCGGCCACGCCGCGCACGCAAGCATCGGCGTAGAGGCGCCCCTCGGGATCGGCGTCGGCGGCGAAGCTCCTCCAGTAGAGCTCGATGGCCTCGTCGGCGGTCGCGCCGGAGGCCTCCATCTGGAAGAGCATCTGCAGGGCCGCCTCGCGGCCTGAGTGACGGGCGCCCATGTGTGCTCTCTCGTGCCTCGCGCGCCGGGGCTCAGAGACCGGCGTCGGTGAGCGCGCGGCCGAGGGTCACCATCTCGATGGCGCTCACCGCCGCGTCCCAGCCCTTGTTGCCCTGCTTGGTCCCGGCGCGCTCGACCGCCTGCTCGATGGTCTCGGTGGTCAGCACGCCGAAGGCAATGGGGACGTCGCTGGTCGCCGCCGCGCCGCCGATGCCCTTGGCAGCCTCACCCGCGACGTAGTCGAAGTGCGGCGTGGCGCCGCGGATGACCGCGCCGAGCGCGATGACGGCGTCGACCTTCTTGGACGCGGCGATGCGGCGCACGACCAGGGGGAGCTCGAACGCGCCGGGGACGCGCACCACGGTTACGTCCCCGAGCGCCGCGCCGTGTCGCACCAGGGCATCGACCGCGCCCTCGACGAGCCGGTCCACCACGAAGTGGTTGAAGCGGCTCGCCACCACGGCAAAGCGCGCCCCCTTGGGGACGATGAGGTTGCCTTCGATGGTCCGCGTCATGTGGGGTCTCCCGAACGCAGGGGCAGCTGCTCCACGACGTTGAGCCCGAAGCCGTGGATGCCCGCAATCTTACGCGGGTTGTTGGTCAAGAGGCGGATGTCGTTGAGCCCGAGGTCGGCCAGCACCTGGGCGCCGAGGCCAAACTCCCGCAGCGGAGGATCGCCCCCGGCGCGCGTGGTGGGCGCAGCGGCTCCCTGGGCACGGAACGCGTCGAGCTCCCCCCGCATGTCGCCACGGGGGGCGATGTAGACCAGCGCGCCGCGGCCCTGGGCCTCGATCTGCGCGATGGCCTCACGCAGGTGCCGCCCTCCGTCACGGGAGGTCGCGGCGAAGACGTCGGCCACGGTGGAGCCGGTGTGCACACGGCAGAGCGGCGGCGGGGCGCCCGTGATGTCGCCCTTCACCAGGGCCAGGAACTGCCGCTCGCCGTCGATGCCGGCCTCGTAGACCATGGCCCGCCACTCGGTCCCGGTCTGGTCGAGCGTGAGGGGCACCTCGCTCACGCGGCGCACGAGGCGCTCGGTGAAGAGACGGTACTGGATGAGATCGGCGATGGTGAGGATGCGCAGCGCGTGCTTCTGGGCGAAGCGCTCGAGGTCGGGCATCCGCGCCATGGTGCCGTCCTCGTTCATGATCTCGCAGATGACGCCCGCGGGCGTGAGGTCGGCCAGGCGCGCGAGGTCGACCGAGCCCTCCGTCTGCCCGGTCCGCACGAGGACGCCGCCCTTGCGCGCGCGCAGCGGGAAGACGTGGCCCGGGGTGACGATGTCACTCGCGCGAGCGCCCGGGCTGGCGGCGACGCGGATGGTGTGTGCGCGGTCGGCGGCGCTGATGCCGGTGGTCACCCCTTGGCGGGCCTCGATGCTCACCGTGAACGCCGTGCCGAGAGGGGGGCCCACGCGGCCGGGCGCCTGCATCATCGGCAGCTCGAGGCGCTGCACCTGCTCCTCGCTCAGGGTCACGCAGATGAGGCCCCGCCCGTGCGTGGCCATGAAGTTGATGGCCTCGGGCGTCACGAACTGCGCGGCCATCGTCAGGTCGCCCTCGTTCTCGCGATCCTCGTCGTCGACGAGGATGACCATCTTGCCGGCGCGGACGTCGGCGATGGCGCCGGCGACGCGTTCGGTGAGCCTGGGGTCGATGGCGCGGGTGTGGGGCATCAGCCGTCCTTGCCGAGGAGTCGCGCAACGTAGCGCGCCACGAGGTCAACCTCCACGTTGACCCGGGCGCCGGGGTGGAGGTCGCCCAGGTTGGTCTCCTGCCGGGTGATGGGGATGACCATCACGTCCAGCACGTCCCCCTCGTGGAGCGGGTCGCCGCCATCCCGCACGCCGTTCACGGTCATGCTGGTGCCGTTGAGGGTGATGGAGCCCTTCTCGGCAACGTAGCGCCCGAGCCCGCGCGGGACGCGAAACGACAGCGCCAGCGCATCGCCCACCTCGCGGCGCGAGACCAGCGTCCCCACGCCGTCCACGTGCCCGGTGACCAGGTGCCCCCCCAGCCGGTCCCCGGCGCGCAGCGAGCGCTCCAGGTTGACCCGGGAGCCGGGGGCCAGGTCCCCGAGCGTGGTGCGGGCGAGGGTCTCGGCCGTGGCCTCGACGGCGAAGGCGCCGGGCAGCACCTCCGTCACCGACAGGCAGGCCCCGTCGACGGCGATGGACTCCCCGTGGGCGAGCGCCTCCCCCTCGAGCTCTGCCCGGAAGACGAGCCTCGCCCCTGGACCGCGGGCCGTCCGCTCGGCCAGGGCACCCGTCCCGGTGATCAGGCCGGTAAACATGGGTCTCGATGTAGTGATCCGCCCGGCTTCCGTCCAGCCAGTTGCGCTTCTGCCCCGCGCGTTCGACACTTCGAATCGTGGGCTTCGCGGGCAGGGAGGGTCTCGTCCGGGGAGCCGGTCTCGCGCTGCTCGCGGCCACCGCGTGCGGTCCCAGCTTCCAGGCCGTGTACGAGTGCGACGTCCGCTTCGAGCACTGCTACGCGCTCGACCAGGGCGGCACCTCGACCGACGCCATGAAGGAGTGCTGGCGCGACTGGCTCCACGGCTACACCTACGGCCAGTCCCGCGATCGAGTGGAGTACGCGGCCACCCGCTTCAGCGAGCTCTCGCTCGATCCGACGCTCCCCAGCGTCGAGGCGCCCCGCGCCCACCGGCCACACGACATGGTCGCGCCGCTCCCCACCAGCGCCTTCGCTCCGCCGCCCAACCTCGCCGCGTCGACCCAGCCACCCGGTCCCGTGGGCGTGGTCCCGCCGCCCCAGGTCGTGCCCGTGTCCGCCCCGGTGAGCCAGGCGCCGGGGCAGCAGTGCACCAACGCCTGCGCCGGGCGATGGACCGACTGCCACAAGGGGTGCTCCGACGGCGCCTGCCAGGCCTGCGACCGCAGCTACCGGACCTGCGTGCCGGCGTGCTTCCAGGACGCCCGTCAGGCGCCACGCAGCTTGCGGTAGTCGGCGAGGCCCGCGCGGATGACCTTCACCGCCTCGAAGGGGCCGTCGAAGTCGTTCACGGTGACCCGCTTGTTCTCCAGCGTCTTGTAGTCGAGAAAGAAGCGCTCGAGCTCCTTGAGGGTGTGCGGCGGCAGCTCGCGGATGTGGCTCGTGTCGCGCACGGCGGGGTCGTCCAGGTGCACGGCGATGATCTTGTCGTCGATGCCCTTCTCGTCGACCATCTGCATCCGCCCGATGGCGCGCGCGCGCATGATGCACATGGGCACGACCGGCTCCTGCCCCAGCACCAAGACGTCGAGCGGGTCCCCGTCGTCGCAGTAGGTCCGCGGGATGAAGCCGTAGTTGGCGGGGTAGTGCACCGCGCTGAAGAGCACGCGGTCCACCTTGAGCAGGCCCGTCTCCTTGTCGAGCTCGTACTTGAGCTTGGAGCCCTTGGGGATCTCGATGAACGCCGCGAAGCCTTCCTCGATCGGCTCGTCGACCGCGATGTCGTGCCACGGGTGGGACATGGCGGCAGTCTACGCTCCCAGCGCCTCGGCCGCCTCGATCGCGTGGTAGGTGAGGATCGCGTCGGCCCCCGCGCGGCGGATGCTGGTGAGCGTCTCCATCATCGCGCGGCCGTAGTCGAGCATCCCCGCCGCCGCGGCGGCCTTGAGCATCGCGTACTCGCCGGACACGTTGTAGGCGAAGAGCGGGAGCGTCGAGGCCTCGCGCACCGCGCGGATGACGTCGAGGTACGCGAGCGCCGGCTTCACCATCAGCATGTCGGCGCCCTCCTCCTCGTCGAGGCGCGCCTCGCGGAGCGCCTCGCGCACGTTGGCCGGGTCCATCTGGTAGCCCGCGCGGTCGCCGAACTTGGGCGCGCAGTCGGCGGCCTCGCGGAAGGGGCCGTAGAAGCAGCTCGCGTACTTCACCGCGTACGACAGGATGCTGGCCGACTCGAAGCCACTCTCGTCGAGTGCGCGGCGGATGCGACCGACCCGCCCGTCCATCATGTCGCTGGGGGCGATGATGTCGGCGCCGGCGCGCGCGTGCACGAGCGCCATCTCGGCCAGCACCTCGATGGTGGCGTCGTTGTCCACCTCCCACTCGCCCTTGCGCTGGCGCAATATCCCGCAGTGCCCGTGGTCGGTGTACTCGTCGACGCACACGTCGGTGACCACGACCAGGCCCGGGGCAGCGTCCTTCATGGACGCGACCGCCCTCGGTACGGGGCCGTCCGGGTCGAGGCCGCTCGCCCCGCGCGGGTCCTTCGTCTTCGGCAGGCCGAACAGCAGGACCCCGCCCAGACCCAGCTTCTGGGCCTGTTTCGCGCACGCGGCGGCCGCCTTCACGGGCAGCTGCGAGACGCCCGGCATGGTCCCGATGGGGCGCGGCTCGTCGACGACGGCGCTGAAGAAGAGCGGCCATAGGAAGTCTCGTGGAGAGAGCGAGGTCTCGCGCACGAGGGCACGCAGGGCGGGGGTGGCACGCAACCGGCGGGGGCGATGGATCGGGAACGGCATGTCGGCGCCTCGGGCCTGGGATAGCATGTCCCGGAAGCTGATGCGTACGCCCCGCCACCTGCTCTTCGCCTCCATCGCCGCGGTCATCGCGGCGTGCGGGAGCCGGACCGGGCTGCTCGTTCCGCTCGATTTCACCACGGACTCGGGCATCGTCGACGCCAGGTCCGACGTGATCCTCCCCCACCCCGACGCGACGCCGCCCCACGACGCGGGCGAGGAGGACGCCGGCGAGGAGGACGCGCTTCCCCCCATCGACGTGCGGGTCCCCGAGGACGTCATCGTCCTGTCGGACTGTCCCGACGCCTCCTCGACCTTCATCTACGTCATCAGCGAGGCCAACAACCTCTACAGCTTCTACCCGCCCTCCGGGCAGCTGGAGCTCAAGGGCACCATCGCCTGCCCCGATCCCGGCTCGACGCCGTTCTCGATGGCCGTCGACCGCACCGGCATCGCCTACATCGTCTTCAGCCCGAGCGGGAACCTCTTCCGCGTGAGCACCGCGACGGCCGCGTGCGAGCCCACGGGCCTGGTCCCCAACGGGGAGTTCGGCCTCACCTACGGCATGGGCTTCTCGCAGAACTCCGGCGACGCGGGCGAGACGCTCTACGTCGCCTCCGACACGTCGGAGTCCCTCGGGACCATCGACGTCCTCAACGGCTACACCATCACGAACATCGGCCCCTTCAACCCGCCGATCTCCGAGGCGGAGCTCACCGGGACGGGAGGCGGGGGCCTCTTCGGCTTCTGGCAGCCGCGCAACGGGACGGGGACCGACGGCACCGCCAACATCGTGCAGATCGACAAGACCAGCGCGGAGGTCACCAACTCGTCCCCCTTGCCGGGCGTAGACCAGGGCAACGGCTGGGCGTTCGCCTTCTGGGGCGGCGACTTCTACACGTTCACGGCCCCCGGCGGCGCGTCGACCGTGGTCCAGCGCTTCAGCCCGGCCGACAACTCGATCGTCCAGGTCGCCACGGTCGACGATGTGATCGTGGGAGCGGGCGTGTCGACCTGCGCCCCGCAGCAGCAGTGAGGCGGGGGCGCGAGACGGAGAGCCATGGTCACTGGGCGGGTGTCCTTCGTCTCGTTCGGTCCCGGCGATCCCGGCCTGGTGGGCGAGCACGTGAAGCAGCGCCTGGCCGAGGCCGACGTGGTGGTGCCCGCGGGCGCGGCGAGAACGGCGGACGAGCTGGTGGAGCTCGCGCGCGCCGGCCAGCGCGTGGCCTGGGTCACGCCGGGGGACGCGCTCGAGTCGATCGCGGTGCTGGAGGCCGTGCTCGCGGTGGCGCGCGCAGGGGTGCCTTTCGACGTCGTCCCGGGCATCGGCGCGCGGGCCACGGCGGCGGCGTTCGCCGGGGTGGTGGGCCGGGCTGTCCGGGCGCGGGCGGGCTCGATCGCAGCGGCGCTCGAGGGCGAGCCGCCGGACGCGGTGGTGACGCTGGTGAGGGCCGCGGGAGAGCCCACGCAGCAGGTGGTCGTGACCACCGCAGGAGAGGCGTCCGGGCTGGGCCGCGCCCTCGGCGGAGAGGAGGACGAGGAGCTGCTCGTCGCGGTGGGCGCCCCCGACCAGGCGCTGCGGTGGTTCGAGCGCCGCCCGCTGTTCGGCAGGCGCGTGCTGGTGACCCGCGCGGCCGAGCAGGCGGGGAGCGCCGCCGCGATGCTCCGGGAAGAAGGGGCCCAGGCGGTCATCGCGCCGACCATCGCGATCGAACCCCCGTCGGACCCGGCGCCCCTCGCGCGCGCCATCGAGCAGCTCCGCGCAGGGAGCTACGGCTGGGTCGCCTTCACCAGCGCCAACGGCGTCGAGCGCACGTGGGCCACGCTCGAGGCGGCGGGGTTCGACGCGCGGCTCTTCGGGGCCGCGCGGCTGGCCGCCATCGGGCCGGCGACGGCGAGCGCGCTGGAGCGGCACGGCCTGCGCGCCGACGTCACGGCCAGAGAATTCCGCGGCGAGGGCCTGGCCGAGGAGATGCTCGCGGCCATGAAGCCGGCGCAGGGTCAGCCGCGCGTCCTGCTCGCCCGGGCCGCGGTGGCCCGCGACGCGCTGCCCGGCGCGCTGCGGGCCGCCGGTTGCACCGTGGACGTGGTCGCCGCGTACGAGACGCGGCCCGCCCCGCGCGCCCCCATCGAGGCCATCGCGCGCGAGCTCGGCGCCGGACGGATCGACGCGGTCACCCTCACCTCCAGCAGCACGGTCACCAACCTCTGCGAGGCCCTGGGGCCGGATGCGGCCGCGCTGCTCGCCCGCACGCGCCTCGCCAGCATCGGTCCCATCACGACCGAGACGGCGCGCTCCCTCGGCCTCCAGGTCGAGATCCAGGCCCACGAATACACGGTTCGCGGGCTGATTCGTGCCCTGGCGGAGAGCTACGCGAAGCCTGTAGCCTAAGGGTCGGTCCCAGGTGCGGCGCCCGTGTCTCTGAGCTCTCTCATCGTCCAGCGCGAGGTCGCGACCATGCGGCAGGTCGAGGAGGCGCTCGCGCGCCAGGTGATCTACGGCGGCGACCTGGTGACCAACCTGCTCGAGGTCGCCTCCGTCGACGAGGGCGTGCTGACCGCGCTGCTCGCGGAGTCGATGAGCCTCCCGGCGGCGCCGACGGGCGAGCTGCCGCTCGCGACCGAGCGCGTGAGCGCCCTCGTTCCGCCGGAGATGGCCGCGCAGCGCTCGGTCGTGCCGCTGACGCTGGAGGGCGAGACGCTGGTGCTGGCGGTGACCGAGCCGATGCCGGGCGAGCTCGAGGAGCAGCTCGGGTTCGCGCTGGGGATGACCATCGCGCAGCGCGCCGCCCCTGCGGTCCGGGTGAAGCAGGCCATCTCGCGCATGTACGGCGTGCCGCTCGAGCGGCGGATGCAGCGGCTGGTGGCCAGGCTCTCGGGCGAGGTTCCCTCCAGCGGGTCGATGCCGCCGCCCCTCGGCGCTGCGCCAGCGGTCATAGAGCCGCCGCGTCCTCCCAGCGCTCCTCCCCCGGGCCGCTCCACGTCGCGCAACTTCCCGGCGGCGCGCGCGATCGGCTCCCAGCCGCCGCCGTCGCCGGCCCTCTCGGCGCCGCCGCCGCAGCCCCCACCCGTGCAGGCCTCCGACGGGCCCGAGTCCGCGCCGCCCTCCACGCCGGCGGTGATCGAGCGGCGTACGGGCCTGCTGCAGCGAGAGGTCCCGCAGAGCGTTCGAACGGCCCGGCGCCGCCGCGGCCCGGTGACCTTCGAGACCGCGAAGCACGAGGCCGAGGAGGCTGCCGACCGCGACGCGCTGCTCGATCTCTTCTTCGACTTCGCGCGGCAGTTCTTCGACTACGCGGCGATGTTCCTCGTGCACGGCGACATCGCCGAGGGGCGCGACGCGTTTGGCGTCGGCGCCTCGCGCGAGCGGGTGCTGGGCATCGGCGTCCCGCTCGATCTGCCCGGCCTCATCGCGAGCGCGCGGGACAGGCGCACGTCCATCGTGACCCGCCCCCCGGCCGACGGGCTCGACGCCGAGCTGCTCGCCGACCTGCAGCGCGCGCGCGACGCCGAGGTCGCCATCGTGCCGCTGGTGGTGCGAACGCGGGCCGTCGCCATCCTGGTGGGGGACTGCGGCGAGCACGGCGTGGACCGCAACAGCGTGCAGCAGATCGTCGCCTTCGCCGGGGTCATCGGGAAGGCGTTCGAGCGCATCATCGTGCGCAAGAAGCTCGACGGGTTCATCGCCGGGAGCAAGGGCTCGTCGCCGTCGGGGCGCGTCGATCCCACGCTCGTGGCCGCCGCGGCGTCCAAGAAGGCCTCGCTCCAGCCGTCGTCGCTGCTGGGTTCCATCCCCACGGGCTCGGCCCCGCCTCCCGCCGCGAACATCGCCTCGGTCCGCCCCATCCTCGGTCCGCCCATTCCCCGGGAGGAGCCGCCCGACTCCCGGCCGAAGCCCAAGTTCTCCACCATGCCGCCGACGCGCCCGGAGACACCCCTCGCGCGCCGCCCCGGGTCGGTACCTCCGCCGCCACCGCCACCGCCTCCGCCCGCTCCTCCTCCTCCCGAGCCTCCGCCCGCTCCGACCCCGTCGTCGGTCCCGCCGCTTCCCGTGGTCACGGCCCACGGGCCCGAGGCCGACGACGAGGCGCGCGTGCTCTTCGACGAGCTGGGCTGGGACAGCACCGTGGAGGACATCCCGCCGCCGCCGCCGTCCGCTGCCATTGCCGTGCCCCCGCACCGGCCCCCGCTGAGGCACACCGATCCGCCCAACGGGCTGCCGTCGGTCATCGTCGATATGGACCGGGAGCTGGCCGAGATGGTCGAGCGCCTGGCCGCGGGCCAGGTCGACGAGCAGGCCGAGGGCGAGCTGCTCCGCCAGGGGGAGCGGGCGATGCGCGCGCTGATGGCGCACTTCCCGGGCCCCGTCACCTTCGAGCGCTCGCGCATGGCGGTCACCCCGTCGCCTCCGCGCCCGAGCGAGTGCGGGCCCATCCTCCGGCTGGTGACGCGCGAGCGCAAGGTGGCGCTGCCCTTCGTGCTCGAGAAGCTCAACGATCCCGACACCGAGGTCCGGGGCTGGGCGACGCACGTGCTGTGCGAGCTGCCCTACCTGGAGGCCGTCGGCCCGCTGCTCCTGCGGCTTCGCGACGTCGACCTGAGCACGCGCGCCTCCGCGGCCCACGCGCTGGCGGCGATCGCACGCGTCTACACGGAGGAGGTGCGCGCCGCCGTCCTGGGGATGTCGCGCGGCGCCGATCCCATCGATCGCACGGCGGCGGTGCGGGTCATGGGCGAGCTGCGCGAGCCCTCGCTGGTGCCCGAGCTGGTGCGGGCGCTGGCCGACGGCGACGAGGCGGTGGTCGCGGCGGCGCACGATTCGCTGGTGATGGTGACCCGGCAGGACTTCGGTCTCGACGCGCGCCCGTGGCTGCGCTGGTGGGAGCAGAGCGCGTCGCGCAGCCGCATCGAGTGGCTCATCGACGCCCTGACGCACGAGGTGTCGGAGATCCGCCGGGCCGCGGGGGAGGAGCTGCGCGCGGCGAGCAAGGAGTACTTCGGCTACGCGAGTGATCTGCCGCAGCGCGACCGCGAGCGCGCCCAGCAGCGCTACCGCGACTGGTGGATCACCGAGGGTCGCGCCCGCTTCTGGCGCAACCGGACCTGAGGTGCCGTCGACCGAGCGGCCCCGCGCGCGTCGCCTCAGCTCGGCTGGACGAGCCGGGCGCGCCAGTCGGTCGGCAGGTCGAGGAAGCCGTCGTTGTAGAGGTAGTCGTAGACCGCGTCGCACACGAGCTCGCAGACGTCGGTGAAGATCTGCGGATCGGCCACGAAGCGCAGCGTCTCGGCGCGAAACTCGCTCCCCTTGGCCCGCACGCGCTCGAGCATGCCGTCCTCCACGAACCCCACCAGGCGCTGGAGGAACTTGCGCTCGAAGGTCGCGCGGAACCGCGGGAACGCCTCCGCGCCGATCTTGTAGCCCGCGCGCGCCTTGCCGTCGGCCAGGCGCGCCTCCTTGACGACCTCCCACGCGAGCTCGCCGACGGCAGGCGGGAGCTCGACGGTGAAGAAGGCCCGCAGCAGCTCGTTGAGCCACTTCACCAGGGCGTTGAGCTCGGGCATCGTCGCGCTGAGGAAGGCGTTGCGCAGCTCCTTGGTGATCTCCTCGAGGCGCCCCTTGGCGTCCTCCAGGTCCTCGGGCGACTGGTACTCGAACCCCGTCAGCTGCCGGACGAGGTAGTCGTGGTTGCGCGACAGGACGTGGTAGAGCGCCTGGACGCCGAAGCGCATCGTCTTGTGCTCGCCCGCGGTCCCGCGGATGCGCTCGCACAGCTCGCTCTCGAAGAAGATGCGGGCGAAGCGCTTGCTGGCCTCGGCGACCTTGCGCTCCACCACGCCGCTGAGCTCGCCGGTGCGGAACAGGCGCCCGAGGCGCTGCTTGAGGCTGGAGATGAGCTCGATCTCCAGCTGGGCGCGATCCGTGGCCGGCGGCGGGACGCTCGCCACCTCGGCGTGCGCCGCCTTCTGCAGCGCCTGCAGCTCGGCCACCACCGACGCCGTGACCGCGTCGAGCTCCGGGCTGGTCTCCAGGTCGGCCTTGTAGTGGACGATGCGCGCCTGCAGCTGCTCGTCCCGCAGCTGGAGCGCGATGTCGGCCAGCGACATCTTGGCGCGGGTCGACATGACCCCGTCGGTCGAGGGGGCAGGGAGGGCGTGCGCCGGGGGCCTTGCGCGCGCGGGCAGGGGAGGGGGGCGCGGGGGCTTGTCCAAGGGGAGCCTTCATGGTCGCGCCGGGAAGGACCGGTTGCAACCCGGTGCGCCGGAGTGCGGGAACCATTCGAGGAAGGTCCCGCCACACGATCGACACCTCGTGCGCGGAAGGTCCTTGCCCTCCATCGTGGCTACGGCTATTGACGACCCGCGCGGTGGAGCAGCCTGGTAGCTCGTCGGGCTCATAACCCGAAGGTCGAAGGTTCAAATCCTTCCCGCGCAACCACGACGTACCACGATAACTCCCGTTCACATGAAGCCCCTCCCGCACGGAGGGGTTTCGTTTTTGTGCGGCGCCGCCCGCGCGGCGGTGAGGCGACCAGGGTAGCCGGCCCACGCGTCGAGCGCGTCCGAAGTACCCGCGCGTGACGTGACGGGGGGTCGCGATGGGTCGCCGGAGGGGTGATCGGGCCCTCCGAACGGGGATCCGTACCACGATGCACCCCTCTTCGAGAGAGGGTGCCTACGACCTCATCACGTGGCGGACCATTTCGTCGTCGATCAGGTTGCGGATGCTCGCCTCCGACATGGCCTTGCCCTCGCGGTCCAAGACCTCTACGGTAGGGCGCCGCGGAGCCTTTGGCGTTCGCCCGCCGCGCGCGCCGCGACGACGGTGGCGACGGAGCCTTCGTCGAGCTTCTGGATGTTCGCGCGAACCGCCGCGACGGCGGCGCCCTTCCTGCTTCGGCCGTTCCGCCAGAACGCGTCGTGGAGGGCCGAAGGGTCGGAAGCCTGGCGGCGGATCTCTTCGCGTACGCGCCCCCATGCTGGCTGGAGCACCTTCGCCATTGCGCGTTCGATGCGATCGGAGACGCGGACGTCGTGCGCCAGACCCGAGCTCGCGTGCAACCGTAGACGCAAGCCCTTCGTGAATCCGCGGTGGTTCCACGTCGTAGACGCGCCGCTCCGTGGCGCTGGCCAAGGTGACCTCCTTTCTACAGCTCGCCCCGGCGGACGGCGAGTTTCACGATGACGTCGCACGCGGCGACGAACTGGACCTCGGCCTTGAACGGGATCGTTCCAGGATGTCGCGCGTGATGGTCCGCACTTGATTGATCCGCGCGTCAGGTACGGATGTTCCTTGCGCAGTCGCTGCGCGCCTTGCTGCCTCCATGATTCCTCTCAGGGGCGCTTCTTGCGCCGATCAGGTGGCTTCGGAATCGTGACGTGGAAGGGCATCGCGGCGGGCGAATCGCCGGTGCGTTCGCCGAGATCACCTTCGCCGACCGCGGCGAGCGGCAAGAAGGTGGCCTTCGCGACGTAACCCCCGTCCTCGGTCGGATGCATCTCGATGCGCCCGTTATCGAACACGCCGCGCAGCGCTTCGCGTGCGCGAACCGGATCGGCCGCGAGCACCTTCTCCAGGTCGCGTGCACGTTCGACGAGCGCTTCGGGGGTCGGCAGTCGCACCGGGGATTTGAGCTCGCGCTTGGCCTCGTCGATCGCGGCCGTATCGATTCGCGCTTGCGCCTCGAGATCGCGGAGCGTCTCGCGCACGTACTTGGAGTCGTCGCCGTCGGCGATGAACTTCACGAGGCCGTGAATGCGTTCTTCCGTGCGGCGAAGACGCTCGAGGCGCTCGGTGGCGTCGGCCTCTGCCCTTTGCGCGCGAGTGCGGAGCCGTTCGGCGATCTTCTTGCGCAGGAACGTCACGCCCGTCGGCGTGAAGAGCGGCTTGCGGATCGCGTCGATGATCGCCGTCTGAGCAACGTCATCGCGGAGGAGGGTGCTGTTGGTGCAGGTGCCTCGCTTCTTGTGATCTCCGCACACGAAATACGCGGCGCTCGTGCCGCGCGTGATCACCATCGCCGCGCCACACGTACCGCAGACGAGTAATCCGCCAAGCAGGTACTGGGTACGGTTTCCGGGCGCCACAAGAGCGCCACCCTTGCCCTTATATTTCGCGGACACGGCGGACGCTCGCTTTCTCACCCGATCCCAGGTCTCGGGATCGATGATCCTGCGCTCAGGATAGGTCTGCGTGATGACGTCTTCCGCCTTGCGCGCGCGCGGACGACGCACATTCGTCCCGGGGAGCTTGCGCCACTCGCGCCTGTTCCACGTCCATTCCCCGATGTACGCCCGGTTGTGGAGGATGGCTCGAACGGAACTCGCGACCCAACCCTGACGGCGGAACTTCTTGCCGAGGCGCGCGTACGGGACCTTCTCCGCGTTCAACAGCTTCGCGATCGCGTCGTAGGAGTAGCCGGCGCAGTACAACCCGAACACCCGGCGCACGATCGCCGAAGCGATGGCGTCGACGACGATCTGACGCCCGATCTCGCGACCATCTGCGGCGATCGCAGATTCGGTTCGGTAGCCGAACGGAAGGCCGCCGGTTGAAAAGCCCGCACGACATCGCCCCTCGAGTCCTCTCCGCGTCTTGAACCGGAGGTCGTCGATGTACGCCTCGTTCATCGCGGACTTGATGCCGAAGAGAAGCTTGGCGCCGCCCATCGCCGTGTCGATGCCGTCGGCGACTCCGATCAAGCGGCACCCGGCCCACTCAAGCTCGCGAAGCACCGAGGCGGAGTCGGCGAAGTCACGCGAGATCCGGCTCATGTCCTCCGTGACGACGACCTTGATCACGCCCTTCTTGACGAACGTCATCATCCGCTCAAACGCGGGCCGCGCCAGACTTGACCCGCTGATCGCAGCGTCACTGAAGATCATCTCGTCGTCGACGCGTCCGCCGAGTGCGCCTACGTGCGCAGCGCAGCGGCGAAGCTGGTCTTCGATAGACGCGTCCCGTTGGTTCGCGCTGGAGAACCGCGCGTAGAGCGCCACGCATTGATTGGCGAGGGCGCCGTTCATTCGTCCGCCGGTACGCGCTCCACGTTCGAATCTGGCGCGGGCTCGATCGCGTCGACGACGAGCTCTGCGAGGAGCTCGAGCAGCGCGCGCGTAGGATCACCGGCACCGAGTTTCGGGGAGCCGCAGCTACGTCGGATTCGTGCAGGGCCATCGCTTTTCCTGCGGACTCCCATGCTGTGTGCGTCATTTCCTGGCTCCGTGGTTGATTGGTGTCGCGACCTGAGTGCCCCTGCCAGGGCGTCTCACATCGAGGGTGAGGTAAGGGCGACCGAGCCGCCGCTCATGAGCACCATCTAGATTGTCAAACTACGAATCGTGAATGAGTCCGCACACCGCCTCATCGATAAGCTGGTGCAACTTCTCCCCTGACGCCTCCAGCTCAAGGAGCACGAGCACCAATTCGGCGAATGACGGCAGCGATAGGTCCGGTACGCCGTCGCCATCGACGATCTCGCGTACGCCAAGGTGGAGGGCGGCGGGCGTAATTCCTCGCCTCAGCAAGATGGTGGCCATCTCGGTGAACCGGCGAAGGGTCTCGTTACGGCGTCGCGTGCGCGCGGACTTGTACGAACGCTCCGACCAGCGCCGTCGAACCTCTTCGGGAACGGAAATCTTCATGACCAGACCCCTGTTCGCACCCACGCCAGAACCTCCGGCGGCAAGGTGACCACGGGTTTGCGCGCACGATGCCGGCCTCTTCGAGCGGCGGTCGATCGCTGGACTCGAGTGATCATTGCTGCAGTTCTTCAGCCAGCTGCGACCATGCCTCAACCATTGAGAGATCCTCGTGCTCCTCCCAGTATTTGATCTCGTCAGGAATTACGGAATACAAAAGATATGCCAGCACATCGTCCATTTGCTTGGTCTGAGGCAGCTTCATGATGAGATCTCTGGTAGTCATCGGTTATTCCTCCATTGGGAAACTCATCGCTTCACCATCCTCAAGATGTCGGGCGGCAAGGTGACCACGGGCATGCGACCGCGACGGCGCTCGACGAGAACGAGGCCGGCCTCCTCCAGGGTCGCCAGGCCTCGGGCCACGGTCCAGCGCGTGAACGGCAACCGGCGGTACCCGAGCTTCACGCGGCGCGTGCCGGTCAGGCCGGCGAGCTGCCAAAGGGCGATCCACACCGCGAAGGCGCGGCCCGGAAGCGCCATCGCCACCACAGAGGAGGGCCAGTCGACTGGACCTCGAAGGAACGGGCGCGTTCGCCGCCTGCCTTGGAAGCTCATGGCGCGTACCCCAGTCGACGCCATACGTCGCCCCACCATGCCCTGGCCTTGTCGTTCTTGAAGAAACGCTCTCCCCGCTCCAGCTCCTTCACGTCCACGCGGAGCGTGATGCCCGCGACAGCCTCCCCCGCCGAGATCATGATGCCCTTCGTGAGATCGGCGACCTCCATGAGCGTCTGCCCGCGCCCCGGCTCCACGATGAGCGAGTCGTGGACGAGGGCGACGATGCGGATGCCGCGACGGCGTGCGATCACCGTGGCCAGTCGCAAGATGTCCCCCGCGCAACTTTGGACCGGCCAGTTGCGGATACTCCGCTCGCCCATTTTCGAGGTGTCGACGCGCCAGCCACGCGACGTCGTCATGACGCCGCCGAACTCTCCCGTGGTACCGACCTCATCGACCCATTGCCAAAACCGTGGGTAAGTCCGGCGATGGGCGAGCATGATCGCGTAGGCCTTGTGCTCCGTGACGCCGAGGATGTTCGAGAGCCCCCACACGCTGACCCCGTACATGATGGCGACGCTCGCGGTCTTGTACTGCTCTCGAACCGCCTCAACGTGCGACGAGCCCCGCACCGAACCGCTTTCGAGGGCGCCGCACTGGATGGCGAGGGCGAGATAGGCGTCGCCTGACCGGTACGCCTGCAGCATCGCGGGATCACCCGAAAGGACCGCGGCAAGGGCGAACTCCTGCTGCGCGTAGTCGAGCACTACCAGCGGCCCGACCAGTGTGGCTCTCATCCATGACGGAAAGGCGAGCGGGGTCTGCGCCTTGGGCTGGTTCCTCCCTGTCGTCGCCGCGAACGGTCGAACGGGGGTCCTGCAACGACCGTCCGCGCCCACCCGAATCCGCGAGGGGTGGATCATGCTCATCGTGCGGCGTGCTTGCCGCAGAGCATCGAGGTCGTCGTGGCGCGTAGCCCACAGCTTCAGCGTGTCGTCGTCCACCTGAAGCCGACCCGACGCGGTCCTCGGCCATACGTCCAGCAACCGCACGCGTCGCAGGTACTCTTCGCATCGGCGGTAGCTGAACGCCGTGCCCGTCGGGCCGCCGTAGATTGCGAACCGCATGCGGGTCGACGCGATGACCGCCGCTGCGAGCCGAACGTCGACCCACCGGTTCACAAGCACGCCGATACGGCCGGCATCTACGGGGATCCCGCGGTCTTCGATCTCGGCGCAGGCCACGCCGTATTCACCTCGGAACAGAGCGTCGTGCCAGTCGATCCCCGGGAGCATCGCCCGGTAAAGAGCGGCCATCGGCCCTGTGCGTTCCGGAAACTCTGCGGCTCGTTTTCCGGAAACTCTGCGGTCTCCAGGAACGTCTTGAGCTTCGAGTTGTAGCTCGCCCTCGGGCAGGTGCTT
>Ga0326727_10000658_pt1 | contig 139079 bp, 118 predicted proteins | sample MB2enrmetagenome_FD_207643 | JGI IMG/M metagenome (GOLD analysis project Ga0326727, IMG submission 207643) | Lab enriched peat soil microbial communities from McLean, Ithaca, NY, United States - MB29MY | ecosystem: Environmental > Terrestrial > Soil > Wetlands > Peat | place: USA: New York... | reverse complement strand
TTTGATCCACGCTTCTTTCAAACCCCGCCTCGCGACGACGCCCTTGCGCTTCGCTAGCCCTTCACCTCCACCAGGTTGGGCAGGGGACTTTCACCCCCAAGCTGTCGAACATGTTCGGCACACACGGGAAAAGGGCGCGATTTGCGTCGCGCCCTTCAGAGTTTTTCTTTTTTTCGACTCTTAGGTTTAGGATATCAAATCGGAGGGGGGTACACCGACAAATTTTCCATTTTTATTTTTCCCTTCTTTTGAGTCACTTATACCGAATTTGTAACTTTTACCCTCTTGACAACTTTTTCTCCCTCTCGTCACTAAGGGCAATTTCTCCATCAAACCACCAGCTAGTAAGATCCGTGAAAGTTCGTCGAGCGCATCCTGCAGACTCCGCTCGACCGTTCTATAGTTATACCCGAGCAGTCGCGCGACCTCCGGTATTGTGTACTCCTCCAGTATATTCATGGCCAGCAGCTTCTTTTCCTGTTCGTCCAGCCGCTCGATCGCCCGCTCCATGTCCGCCACAAAAATCACGACCTCCTCAAAGTTCCTCATCGTGTATGACGTAACCCGCGTTCGGAAGAACTCCCGTCCCAGCAGCGATGGCAACCTTCCCACTTCTATCGAGGCCCGCGCGTACCGTCGCAGCAGCGCCACCGTCCGCCTCCGGTAGGGCCACAGTTCCATTTCCGTTTCGCCAAACACTGCCAGCGGCGGTTCCGCCTGCCCCATCAGGCTCCATGCTGCTATGCCTGTCGCTTGCGCGCTTGTCATTTCCTCACCTCCATCGTCGCCACGCCCTGCAGATACTCAATCCGGGCCGCCTTCTGAAGGTCTTCTCTTCGATTGTCCGTTCCTGGTACGCGCTTCCTGCGCTGCCGCGCTTTGCGGGGCACCGTCTCCCCAGGTTCCGGCATTGCCGCTATCCGCACACGGCAACTTGCGCAATACACTCCCTCTGCTCCCTGCGGACGCAGCCACAATCCGCCGCACCGCTCGCAATATTTCAGTTCGACTTGGATTTCTTGGCCTTCCATCCTACTTATAAAGTTCATGATTGCCTCTCTCTATGAAATGAACAAAACTCAAACAAAAAAAGCCCTGGCACCGATCTCTCGGCCCAGGGCTCGTTTCTCTTACGATGACCTGTCGTGCTATTTAGTTAGAAATGAAGCGGTTACTGTAGCCTGGCAGTTACCTCCGCCTCCGCTTGCCGGAAGTAACCTTCCTCATAGCCGGATTTAAGCACCTGCCCGTTCTGCACAATCACACTCAAACGTCCGTTGAAGCGAATGGCCTGCAACAACCGCTGCATGGCCGCCGACAGCATTTCCGCCGCGCGCACCTTCCGGCGGAACTCTACAAAGCTTCTTTCTTCGTTTTCGTGGAATTCTACTTCTATCATGGCTGGCAACCTTTCTTGCAGTATAAGTGCAGTATTAGACATATTATAAGCTCATACTATAGCTCATAAATCACTAAGTCAAGAACTTTATTCCCTTACGGATGTTACACTTATGTAAACAATAGCATCCAGCTATTGTGCTGTGATATACTCCGGCGATGAAATTCCGCATGCTTCAAGAAAACCTCCGCAACACCCTCTGGCAACGCATTGACGCCGGCCAACTCACTGGTCTGCACCTCGCCGAGCAGACCGGCTTCAAGCAGGCCCACATCTCTAACTTCCTCAACCGCAAGCGCGGCCTCAGCCTCGAAGGCATGGATAAAGTCCTCAACGTCCAGCATCTTTCTGTGCTCGACCTCATCGATCCCGCCGAAGTTAACAAACGTGCGTCCATCCTTCCCCCGAGCGACGACGAGTTTGACAACGTTCTCGTCGCCGACCCTCAGGTCGCCGCCTCCGAGCCCCTCGTCATGAGCATGCACGTCAAGGAGATCCTCAAGTTCAAGAAGACCTTCCTCAAACGCCTGAAGCAGGAAATCGAGGGCGATCGCGGCGCCTGGGAACGCTTTGTCGTCGTCAAAGCCGACGCCCAGGAGGGTATGAGCATGTATCCCCGAACCTTACCCGGCGCCGCCCTGCTCATCGACCGCCACTATAATTCACTGGCCCCCTATCGCAAAGGCGAAAGCAACATTTATGCCGTCCGCAAGAACGGCTCTTGCACCTTCAAGTATGTTGAACTGGCCGGTAACAACCTGGTCCTTCGTCCCCACAATCCCGCCTACCCGGTTGAAGTCATCGCCCTCGAAGACGGCCAGAAACCCGGCGTCCATATCGTAGGCCGCGTGTGTTACGTGGGCATGGAAACATAAAAGGTCCAAAATATCGCCAATTTGCTGCCTATCGCGGAACTGGAGACGGCTCCATCCTCCTCTTTTACAGCGCTGGAATTTCCATGAGTTGGAAGCGGGTGCCCCACCCTTGTCGCGTTTTTTTGACAGGGTGGGGATTTTGACCTCCTTGGCGATGAGCGAAAGACCGGGCTAGCCTTCCGTTTCGAAATCTGCATTTCCCAAAATCTCCCAAGGACACCTGGTGGTCCTTCCTTTCTTGACCCGCCCAACGCGGGTCCCCCGCTTGTTACTCATTGCGCCCCGGCTGTTCACGTCACAACTATCCGTGATTTGCCTCACGGCGTAGGCGCTCGCCAAAGTTCACCCTCTTATCGGAAGAATGGGCTGACGGCCGTCATTAGGTCAAAGTCCGCATTCACGCCGAACATGCGTATGACCGTGCGTAGAACAATGCTGATGGCCGCGATGATCGTAGGCTCATCCCTGCTGGCGCATTCTCAAACCGGCGTGCCCGCGCCTGCTCCAGCTTCGGCCCAAGTTGCCGTCGCCGCCGATGCCAAACCCGATGCCAAATCATGGTGGCGCGGCATCTCGACCGACGGCTACATGTCCTTGTCCTACACCCACAACGATAACGATCCCGTCCCTCGCATCAACCAGTTTCGCGTCTTCGACTTCAATGACGACGAGCCCCAGTTGGATGTCGCTGAACTGGTCGTTCAACGCGCCATCAGCGCACCGAAGCAATTCGGCTTCCGCTTCGATCTGATCGCAGGCTCCGGCGTCCCGAAAGTTACCGCCGCTTATGGCCTCTTCCGCAACATGAACACTGGAGTTGCCCACAATGTGGACATTCCCCAGATGTTTATCAGCTACATCGTTCCCGTCGGCAAAGGTTTGCGTCTCGATGCCGGTAAGTTCATTACCCACATGGGATATGAGGTCATTGGCGGCTATGACGGTTATAACGACAACTTCAGCCGCGGCTTCATCTTCGGCTACGGTACTCCTTTTACTCACACTGGCCTCAAGGCGACCTATGCCTTTACCAGTAAGGTCACGGCCATGGTTTCTATTTGCAATGGATGGGACGACTTCAAGCGCCTCAACCACGGCTACACTGCCGCGGGACAGTTGGCACTGACTCCCAGCAAAACCACCACGGTGACCTTCAACTTCATCTACGGTCCCGAGCGTCGCAACGATACTCACGACCAGCGCGGCGTCTACGAGTTGATCGCGTCCTGGAAACCGCTTTCGAAACTAACCCTGACCGGCGATGGCATTTACGGCCACGAGCAAAATGCCGTCGCTATCGGCCACGACGCATATTGGCGCGGACTCGCTGGCTATGCGAAGTACAGCCTTACCTCCAAGTTATCGCTTGCCTTTCGCGGAGAAGTCTTCAACGACGAAGGCGGCACTCGCACCGGTACCGATCAAACGTTGCAGGGATTCACGCTCACTCCCGAATACGATATGAGCGCCAAATTCTCCCGCTTGAACTCTCACTTCAAAAAAGCGGATGGGAAATTCGTGGTGCGCGGCGAGGTGCGTTGGGACCTATCGAACAAGAATGTGTTCTTAGTAGGCAGGATTCCCGCATCCGATCGCCAGTTCACCCAAGCCGTGAACTTGATCTATCTGTTCTGATCGTGTGGTGACTGACTGTGTGGGGACGGGCGCCCTCGCCCGTCCCAGCCGAGCGCAGCTCGGCAGCCGCCTTTCGACTCCATGCTTCTCCTGCGCATCGGCCTGCGCGTCTACTTCAGCGATGCCATATCGATGACGAAACGATACTTCACGTCGCTTTTCAACATTCGTTCGTAGGCTTCGTCGATCTGCTGCATGCGAATCAATTCGATATCGGCGGTGATGCCATGTTCGGCGCAGAAATCCAGCATCTCCTGCGTCTCCCGAATGCCGCCGATGAGCGACCCGGCCAATTGTCGCCGCCTGAACAGCAGGCCAAATATTTGCACGGGCAGCGGGTTTGATGGCGCTCCCACCAGCGTGAGCGTCCCGTCGCGCTTCAGCATATTGATGTAGGCATTTATGTCGTGCTGAGCGGAAACGGTGTCGAGTATGAAGTCGAAGCTGCCTGCCTGTTTTCGCATCTCCGCTGCATTCTTCGAGATGACCACTTCGTGCGCGCCGAGGCGCAGCGCGTCTGCAGCCTTGTTAGTAGAAGTCGTAAACAAGACGACGTTGGCGCCGAAAGCGTGGGCGAATTTCACCGCCATGTGCCCCAACCCGCCGAGCCCCACCACCCCCACTTTCTGCCCCTTACGCACATTCCAATGGCGCAGCGGCGAATACGTCGTAATGCCCGCGCACACCAATGGAGCCGCTCCGGCGAGACCCAAGTCCTTCGCCACGCGCAGCGCAAAATCCTCGACGACCACGATGCTCTCGGAGTAGCCACCGTAGGTAACGCCGCCAATGTGCTTATCCGGCGAGTTGTAGGTGAAGGTCGCGGGACCGTCGCAAAACTGCTCTTCGCCCGCGCGGCAATTCGCGCACACTCGGCACGAATCCACCAAACAGCCCACTGCCGCAATGTCGCCCTCTTTGAACTTCTTGACCGCGCTGCCCGCTTTCACCACGCGCCCAATGATTTCGTGGCCCGGCACGCAGGGATACGTTGTGGGCATAATGCTTGCCCATTCATTCCGCACCGTGTGCAAATCGGAATGGCAAACCCCGCAGTAGAGGATCTCGATCTGCACATCCTGAGGCCGCGGGCTGCGGCGCTGGATTGAGCCAGGCCCGATGCTCGAAGTTGCGCTGGCAACCGAATAAGCTTTCGCCGGATAAGTCTTCAGCGTTCCCGGCTTGGTCTCGTCTTGCAATGCAATAGTGGAATTTGTCTGGGCCATGTTTTTCTCCTTAAGTGGTTGTCAACATTGGATTCGTGTCTATGGGATTAGGATTCAGATACTCAAGAGCTAGAGCGAAACCAGAGTTGCTGTCACCATCCAGTGTTGAGACGGGGCTTGCCCCGTCTCCGTCGGACGCGATTCGGCATTTTTTCGTGGCTACAGCAACTCTGGTTTTGCTTTAAAAGCCAATCAGTTACTATCCTCACCCACCTTAAGCAGCGCCAGAAATGCTTCTTGGGGAATATCCACGCGGCCGATGCGCTTCATGCGCTTCTTGCCTTCTTTTTGTTTTTCCAGCAGCTTGCGTTTGCGTGAAATGTCGCCGCCGTAGCATTTGGCGATGACGTTCTTGCGCATGGCGGGAACGGTTTCGCGGGCAATGATCTTAGCTCCGATGGCCGCCTGGATCGCGACTTCAAACATCTGGCGCGGGATCAACTGTTTCATTTTCGCCGCCAGCGCTCGTCCGCGATCATAAGCAAAATCGCGATGAATAATGGTCGACAACGCATCGACCGGCTCGCCCGCCACCATAATGTCGAGCTTCGCCATGGGCGTTGTCCAGTAACCCGACAAGTGATAGTCGAGCGATGCGTAGCCGCGCGACACCGTTTTCAGCCGGTCGTAAAAGTCGAGCACGATTTCATTGAGCGGCAGCTCGTACTGCAACATCACGCGCGACGAGCTTACATATTCGAAACTCTTCTGCTTGCCGCGCTTTTCCTCGACCAGCTTCAGAATGCCGCCGACATATTCTTCGTTGGTCAAAATCACGGCGAGAATCACCGGCTCTTCCACCTTCGCGATCTCGCTGGTATCGGGCCAGCGCGAAGGATTGTCCACCTCGATCACCGCTCCATCGGTCTTGGTGATCTTGTAGCGTACGCCTGGCGCAGTGGTGATGAGGTCGAGATCGTATTCGCGCTCCAGGCGTTCCTGGATGATCTCCATGTGCAGCAGGCCGAGAAAACCGCAGCGGAAGCCGAATCCGAGCGCCACCGAACTTTCCGGCTCGAAGAAAAACGACGAATCGTTCAGCTTCAATTTTTCCAAGGCCTCGCGCAACTGCGTGTGTTCGTGCGCATCCACCGTGTACAGGCCGGCGAAAACCATGGGCTTGATTTCTTCAAACCCCGGCAAGGCCTGGAGCGAAGGCCGGTCGTCGTCGGTGATGGTATCGCCGATCTTGGTATCCGCCACGTTCTTGATGTTGGCGATGATGAATCCAACTTCGCCCGCCACCAGCTCGTCCACTTCCACCGGCTTGGGCGTGAGCGTGCCCAGAGTTTCCACCTGAAAAACCCGCCCGTTCGACCACAGCCGGATCTTCTGCCCCTTGCGCAGCCTGCCCTCGAAAACCCGCGCCAGTACCACCACACCACGATAAGGATCGAACCATGAATCGAAAAGCAGTGCCTGTAAATGCCGATCCGGCGCGCCTTTCGGCGGCGGGATGCGCTTGACGATCGCCTCCAGCACATCGGGCACGCCCTGCCCGGTCTTGGCGCTGATCAGCAGAGCATCCGTCGCATCCAACCCCACCGCGCCCTCGATCATTTCTTTCGTGCGCGGAATGTCGGCGCTTTGCAAGTCGATCTTGTTGATCACCGGAATAATTTCGAGGCCGTGATTGATCGCCAAATACGAGTTCGCCAGCGTCTGCGCTTCGACGCCTTGGGAGGCGTCCACGACCAGCAGCGCGCCTTCGCAGGCCGCGAGCGAGCGCGAGACTTCATAGGAAAAATCCACATGCCCCGGCGTATCGATCAGGTTGAGCTGGTAAATCTGGCCGTCCTGCGCGGGATACAACATGCGGACGGCATGGGCCTTGATGGTGATGCCGCGCTCGCGCTCCAGGTCCATCGAGTCGAGGACCTGCTCCTGCATTTCGCGCATGGCGAGCGAGCCGGTCAGCTCCAGCAGGCGGTCGGCAAGCGTGGATTTCCCGTGGTCGATATGCGCAATAATCGCAAAATTTCGGATGCGAGCGGCTTCCATGAAGGTAGCTCGATTCTATCAGTGCGTGTGGCGCGGACACTCTTGTCCGCGCACTTTACCGGCAGGCCCGGCCTAGCTGCACGCGGTGTTACTTCTCCGGTAGATTCGTCTTCAAAAACGTCATTACGTTTTCGCCCATAATCATCCGGATCTCCGGCTCGGAATAGCCCGCTGCTAGCATGGCATCGGTGATTTCAACCACTCCCGTGGTGTCGAACGGGGCGGTCACGGCCCCGTCGAAGTCCGAGCCGAGCGCCACATGCTCCACGCCCACCCGATCGGAGACATAGCGCATCGCCTTCACAATCGCCCGCGCATCCGTCCCGCAGGTCGCCTTGTTCCAATAGCCGATGCCGATCAAGCCGCCCTTTGCCGCCACTGCCCGAATCTGATCGTCGCTCAGGTTCCGGTTGTTGTCGCATGTACCCTTCACGCCCGTGTGCGAAACCACCACCGGACGCGTGGCAATCGCCAGCACATCTTCAATCGTTTTTGGCGATGCATGGGCCAAATCCACGATCATGCGCCGCGCTTCCATTTGCCGCACCCACTCGCGGCCTTTCTCCGTGAGGCCGATCTTATGCGCTCCCGCCGAGGACCCGCCAATGTCATTATCGAAAAAATGGCTGGGCGACATCATCCGGTATCCGGCGCGATAGAGAACGTCGAGGTTCTCCAGCTTGCCGTCAAGCGCGTGCGCCCCTTCGATCGAAAGCAGTCCAGCCGTGAGCCTGGCGTTGCTCCGCCGCCGCTCCAGGTAGCTGGAGAGATCGGCCGCGCTCTCAATGACCACAAAACCGCCTTGCGAACCGCGCGCAAACCGATGCAGTCGCCGCGCCTGATACAGCGCCCGCTCGGTCAGGCTATTCCAGGTCCTTGGCGGCCACAGGCCCGCAATCGCCAGCCAGAAAATGTTGTCGCCCTTGTCTTCATTGCTCTCGATGTTCAATCCGCGCGGAGCCTTGGTGGGCAGCGAGAATACTTGCAGCGCCACGTTGCCATCCGCCAGGCGCGGAATGTCCACTTGCCCGTAAGAGTTGCGCTGCAGCAGGTCTCGCCCCCACAAGAGCGAATCGGCGTGAAGGTCGGCGATGGTGAGTCCCTTGTGCAGGGTCAGTGCCCGCTCCGATGCCGTGTAGGGCGGCTTCTGCACCAGCTTGTTCTGGTTTTCGTCCACTAGCCGCGGGACCTGAAAGAAGAACGCGGCCACGACGCACAGCACCACCAGAGTGAGTTGGATCCATCGTCTGCGCACAAAACCTCCCAGTGTTCGAGCAGGCTGCTGAAAAAAACAAAATCTCGTATCAACTTATAGCTTTAGCTTTTACGCCTGTAGAGACGGGACTTGTCCCGTCTCCGCGGAAAATCGGGCAGCTCTTTGGGCGTTGGTATCGCATGTCGATTCTTCCGTTGCCTAGGGCGTGTAATCACTTCGACAGCGTCCCCAGCGCCTCGCGAAACAGCACATCGAAACTCTGCGGACCCTTCCCCGCTCGCGCCCCGAGCAGCGCCTTCTCGGCGGCCGCCCGCTGATAGCCCAGATTGACCAGCGCGGAAATCACGTCTTCCTCCACCGCGCTCACGGGCGCTGCGCTCGCTTGCAACCCTCCTGCCGCCGGTAGCTTGTCGCGCAGTTCCAGGACCATGCGCTCCGCCGTCTTCTTGCCGATTCCCGGAATGCGCGTCAGCCGCGCCAAGTCGCCTCCGCGGATCGCTTCCACCATCTCGCCTGCCGCCATGCCGCTCAGAATTTTGATCGCCAGCGTCGGGCCAATCCCGCTCACCGTTATCAGCTTCTCGAAAAGCTGCTTCTCCGCCAGCCGCAAAAATCCGTACAAGCTCAACGCATCTTCGCGAACGTGCGTGTGAATGTGGAGCGCGACTTCCGCGCCCTCCGCCGGCAGTTCCGTAAACGCCGGCACCGTGATCGCAACCTCATAGCCGACCCCATGCGTTTCCACAATCGCCTGGTTCGGATGCTTCGCCAGCAACGTTCCTCGAAGATGCGCTATCATCGCGCCTATTGTACGGCAGTCCGCCGCCGCGCGAATTAATACTCGCTTTTCCTTTCCCTTCCACAGGAAGTTTTACCGCTCCACAGTTTTTACACAACCGGGCCCCACTTTGCCGTTGCGTTCTTTCTTCCGTTGCCGCAAAGTGCTTGCAGTCAAAAGCGTGAGATGTTCTGGATCCGTTCCCGTTAGGGTTCGGCGTTGCCGGTGATTTTCTCGAGAGTGAGTCGCCGGGGGAAATTCGGCCCTTGTCCAGTGTGCCGGTGCCCGGGCTTTGCGGCCTCCTCGGAAGTCCTTCTTCCAAGAGGGATGGAAGCGCCGAATCCGGATCCTGAAGCGCAAGCTTCAGGCGATTGTCGATGTTTGCACGCTTGCGAGTGCGCTTACGCGGCGATCTTTCGTCCAAGCGAAAGACGGCTTTCAGAACGTCCACGATAACAAATGCGGCCCGGGTGGCTGGCCCAGGCCGCATTTGTTTTACGTCCTAAATTCGCCTTTTCACGGCACAATTCGAAAAGATGGTTTGACGGTGTTCCGGTGCGCTCCGTATAATGCAGAGCGTCTACACCCTGATTGCCACGTGGCGACCCAGCGTGAGGAAATTCCGGCATTGTGCGCGCTTCGCGCGTTCGCTGCGCCGCTTTCAGGTCTTTGTTTCAGGTCATGTTTCAGGACTTATGATTGATAGGCTCGGGTTGCGATCAGCCTCGTTGAGCCCAGCGGGCTGCAAGCTTCCAGCATTTCCGAAAAATCCGAAGGAGTTTGAGGATCCAATGATTATGAAGTTTGCGAGCATCACCGTGGCCGTAGTATTCGGCCTCTCTCTCTGCGCTCTGGCCCAAACCGACCAGGCGGCCACCACACCCAACGCTCCCTCCGCAACCACAACCGCGGCCACAGCCGCTGCACCCAAGATAACTGGCACGAAAGTCGGCGCCCTCGCCATCGAGCAGGCGATTTTCACTTCCAACGAAGGACGGCGCGATATCGAAGCGCTCGGCAAGAAGTTCGAACCCAAACAAACCGAACTTAAGGGCTTGGCCGACGAAATCGACAGCCTCAAGAAGCAGCTCAGTGCCCAGCAGGACAAGTTGAATGACGACGCGCGCGAAAAGCTGCTGAAGCAGATCGAGACCAAGCAGAAGAGCTTCGAGCACGCCCAACAGGATGCGCAGGAGGATTTCCAGAACCAGCAGCAAGAGATAGCAGGAAAAATCCTCACCAAGATGGAACCCGTAATCGTGAAATATGTTAGCGATAACGGCTACGGTCTCCTGCTTGACAGTTCTCAGCCTTGGCCACGCGGCCTGGTGATTTTGGCGGGGCCGGCGATGGACATCACCCAGCAGATCGTGGATGCCTACAACGCCCAATCCGGCGTGGCCGCGCCCGCCGCGAGCGCGGCGCCCAAGCCCGCAGCCAAGACGACACCGGCCAAACCCGCAGCGCCCGCGAGCACGGCGCCGAAAAAGTAGCGACACCGCTCGGATAGTTTTAGTTCCAACTTATTTACCCAACTTACATACGAAGACCGCGTGCCAACGCGGTCTTTTTTGTGAACGGCGATTAGAGCATTTTTTGAGTTGCAATAGAAGGAATCGGGATCGGGTAGGGCACGGCTTCAGCCGTGCCGTTAGGAGTTACAAGGAGCTCCGGCTTTAGCCGCTGAGGGCGCGCACTCTATACCATCCAGGGAAACGCTTTGCTATCTCGCGGCCAGTAACTAACTTTTGTTTTCACTTAATTTTTCCACTTGGAAACAAATTGCCATCCGCAGGTGTCTGTACCGGTAGCGGTCTCGTTTAGGAGGACACCATGATCGGCACACCGATGTTCAGCACTCTCGAAAGCACATGGGACCATTCCGCCCACCGCCGGTGGACCACACTCGCATCCTTCACCATGCAAGCCTTGGGCCTGAGCTTGCTGATCGCCATCTCGTTGATCTGGGTCGAGCGCCCACCGCTCGTGCATTGGCTGCAGTTCACCGCACCGGCAACATTTGCGCCACATGTGGAAACACAACCGGCCCCGCGTGGGCATGGTGCGGCCACTACGGTCGCCGGCCCGCGCTCGGGACAGATTGTCGCACCATCATCCATCCCTCGTATTATTTCGATGGTTGGCGATTCGGAACCGGGCTTGCTTGCCCCGGAGCTGCCAAATATCGGCATTGGATCGGGTGGCGGATCGGACGTTCGCCTTCCTCCTGGCTTGGAGGGCAGTTACAAAGTCGTGGTCCCGGCGCGCCCGGCCCCCGTCAAGCCCCTGCGCGTCTCGCACTTTGCGGAGGCCAATCTCATCTTCCGCGTCCAGCCTACCTATCCGCCGCTCGCCTGCGCAGCGTGGATCCAGGGCACGGTCGAACTCCGGGCGATCGTGAGCAAGGCCGGGACGATCGAAAATCTTGCCGTGGTCCGTGGACACCCCATGCTGGTTTCGTCCGCAATTGAGGCGGTTCGCCAATGGCGCTACCGCCCGTACCTGCTCAACAACGAACCCATCGAGGTGGAGACCGAAATCACGGTGAACTTTGTGTTATCGGGTTCGTAAGGGTAAGAGTTATGGAAATTAAGATGCGGTTACGTTATCGATAGTTTGAGAGAGCATGGTTTTGTATGCCGCGGAAAAACTTGGGCGTTCTATCGGGGTATCGCTTTGACGATACCCCGATTTTTCCCGGAACTTTCCTAACCAAAGCCACGTATCTACGTCTGAGTACCTAGGGAAAGTCTGATTAAGTCGCTGGTGCCTTCGTGCACCCCTGTGTCCCCTGTGGTTCAAGGTTTTCGGCGGTATTGAATCGGAGTTTCCCTGGATCGACTTGTGTCCCGGTACTGGAGAATCGCCGTCATGCGCAAAATCAGCCTGCCTCTGTTCGCCGCCCTACTCGCCTTTACCGCCTTCGCTCACGCCGACGATTGGTCGAAGACTTACACCCTGACCGGCAAGCCCGAGTTGCGCGTCGAAGCCCGCGACGCCAGCGTTCACATCGAGAGCTGGGACCAAAACACCATCGAGGCGCGCGTAACCACTCACGGCTGGCACATCGGGGGCGGTGGCCTCGAAATTATCGAACATCAACAGGGAAATGCGGTCGACATCGAGTTGCGAGAGCCGCACCACATTAGTTTCTTATTCTCAATCGACGCCCGCCACACCGAACTCGAAATCCACATGCCTCGCACCGCGAAAATCAATGCCCACACCGGCGACGGCGATGTCGTTGCCAAGAGTCTGGCGGGCGAGCTGGATTTCACCACCGGCGACGGCCGCCTTGAACTCGACGATGTCGACGGCACCCTCCACGCCCACACCAGTGACGGCTCCGTCCGCGTCTCGGGACGCTTCGACGTTCTCGAATTGCGTACCAGCGACGGCCGCGTTGAGGTCGAGGCCCGGCCCGGCTCTCAAATTCGCGAGCCGTGGGACATTCGCAGCTCCGATGGCAGCGTGCGACTCAGAATTCCCGCAAATATCGCCGCCGACGTTGAACTCCACACCAGCGACGGCAGCATCACCACCAACATTCCCATCGCCGTGGAAGGTAGTTTCGGCAGTCACGATATCCATGGCAAGTTGAACGGCGGCGGCAACCGCTTGACCGTGCATACCAGCGACGGCTCCGTGACGCTGGATAAATTCTGAACGAAGCGATAATCTCAGAGTGCGTTTTCGCGCCCTAAAATTTATATGAACTGGAAAATCTCCGCTCTGCTTCTGGCGGCGCTGCTCGCCGCTGTGCCCGTCTTTGCCCAACATTCTTCCTTCAACTCGGCTTCCTCCGGACCCGTGCTCGATGTTTCCGCCATGGACAATACCGTCGACCCCTGCGTCGATTTCTACACCTACTCCTGCGGCGGGTGGATCAAGAAGAATCCCATCCCCTCCGACCAATCGAGATGGGGCACGTCCGAAAAGCTCGAAGACGACAACCGCGCCCAGTTGCGCGCGATCCTGGAAGAAGCCGCAACACCCAACCCCGCGCGCGATGCCGTCACCCAGAAGATTGGCGATTACTACGCCTCCTGCATGGATGAGACCGCCATCGACAAGCTCGGCGCCAAGCCTCTCGTGCCCGAGCTGGCGCGCATCGCAAGTATGAAATCGAAGCAGGATCTGGCCGAATACATCGCGACCCCGCAGTTTCCGCCTACGCTCGACGACGGGGGAATGCTGTTCGCCTTCCGCTCGGATCAGGACTACAAAGACTCGTCGCAGGTCATCGCCGAAGCCGATCAAGGCGGGCTCGGCCTGCCCGATCGCGATTACTATTTGAAGGACGACCCCAAGTCCGAAGAACTGCGCAAGGCCTACCTCGTCCACGTTGCCAAGATTTTCGAGCTGGTTGGAGACTCGCCCGCCGACGCCGCCATCGAAGCCGCCACCGTGATGCGCATCGAAACCGAACTCGCCAAGGGCCAGATGACCCAGGTTGAACGCCGCGATCCGCCCAGCCTCTATCACAAAATGACCGTGGAGGAACTCCAAAAACTGGCCCCCGCTTTCGGCTGGAACGCCTATTTCACAAAGACTGGCTTGGGACCGCTTAACACTCTGAACGTCGTGACGCCCGCTTATTTCCACGTCATGAGCGAACAACTTGATAAGGTCAGCCTCGCCGATTGGAAAATCTATCTGCGCTGGCACGCCGCCCACAGCGCGGCCAGGGACCTTTCCGCTGCTTTCGTAAAAGAGAATTTTGCCTTCTATGGCAAGACCCTGCGCGGACAAGAGCAGTTGCCGCCGCGCTGGAAGCGCTGCACCAGCGACGTGGATGAGGACCTCGGAGAAGCCCTGGGCCAGGCGTATGTGAAGAAGTACTTCAGCCCCGAGGCCAAATTAGCGGCGCTGAAAATTGTGCAAGAGGTCGAAGCGGCCATGCAAAGCGAGATCCAGGCCCTGCCGTGGATGGGCGCCGCCACCAAGAAACAGGCCCTCATCAAGCTGCACGCCATCGCCAACAAGATCGGTTATCCCGACAATTGGCGCGACTACAGCGCGCTCGCCATCGTTCGCGGAGACGAAATCGGAAACTCCGAGCGCGCTTCCTGGTTCGAGTTTCACCGCCAGCTCGCGAAAATCGGCAAGCCTGTCGATCACACGGAGTGGGGCATGACCCCGCCCACCGTCAACGCCTATTACGATCCGCAAAAAAACGATATCAACTTTCCCGCGGGAATTCTGCAGCCGCCGCTGTTCAGCGCGCTGTCGGACGCGGCCCCCAACTATGGCAATACCGGCGCCACCATGGGCCACGAACTCACCCACGCCTTTGACGACGAGGGCAGCCAGTTCGACGCCCAAGGCAATCTGCGCGACTGGTGGACCGACGCCGACCGCAAGGAATTCCAGCAGCGCGCCCAATGCGTGGTTGATCAATTCTCCGGATACACCATCATCGATGACATCAAGGTCAACGGCAAACTCACCAATGGCGAGGACTTGGCCGATCTTGGCGGAACGCTCTTGGCCTATCTGGCCTGGAAGGAAGACACGAAAAACCAAAAACTCGGGCCGCTCGACGGTTTGACGCCCGAGCAGCGCTTCTTCGTCGCCTACGGCCAGAGTTGGTGCACCAACGAGCGCGATGAGAATAAGCGCCTGCGCGCCACGGTCGATCCGCACTCGCCCGAAAAGTATCGAGTTAATGGTGTGGTCTCGAACCTGGCCGAATTTCGCGCCGCCTTCCACTGCCAGCCCGGCCAGCCCATGGTGCGCGAAAACGCCTGCCGCGTCTGGTAATTCCGCTTGTAGAGACGGGGCTTTGCCCCGTCTCCGTCTATAGCGGGAGACACGGCAAGTCGCGTCTCTACTCGAAACCCTACCCGCGCTCGAACGCATGTTTCTCGTCGAGCTGCCGACGCGCCGCCACCATCTCCGCTTCGAACCTCTCGCCTTGATTCATCAGCGCGGGCAGTGCAGTTGCATATCGCCGCGCCAGTGTGAATAGTCCTTGCTGCGCCAGTCCAGCTGCGATTTCCGCAATGCGATCTGCCGTGGTCTCGACGTATAGAGCCTCCGCCGGGTCGCCCAGCCAAACGTCTCCGCCCACCAATCGCGTCTGCCAATACACTTTGCGCTCGATCATCCGCGCCATCTCTTCGTCGCTCGCCTTGCCGAAAATCCACTGCTTGAGTTTGAAGTTGTAGTGGCGGCTGGAGAAGAGCAGCGGCACCAGCTTCCCCGATTTCACGAACTCTATCTGCTTCCGGTCGATCTCCTTACGCAGGGCGTTGATTACCGGCCCTTCCGTGTCTTTCGCGCCAAGCGAAGGCAGGGCTTCCCGCAGCGTCACCGATAGATTCACCGCCACCAGCGCCCGCAGGCCTTCGGAATTTTCCAGCGTGATCGTCGCATGCAACACGTCAAAGTCCGCGCCCGACGTGGCCTGGCGAAAAGGCCATCTCAGCTCAATACTGAGCGGCAAGCCTGTCCGTGTTACATAGATAATTTTCGATGCGGATGTTTGAATCGTGCTGCTCATAGTTGTTCTTTGTTCCTTGCCAAGATTTTTGCTTTGTCTGTCTCGCGGATATCGCGGTCTGTTATCGGCGCGAGCCAAGGACTGCGATTCAAAAGCCATCGTTACGAATAATCGACAGGGTTTCCCCCGTGTTCCCCGGAGCCTGCCCTGAGCGAAGTCGAAGGGTGCCCCGTGGTTAAGGGTTTTCCCGCCGTTGGAAGCCGTCCCACCGTCGGCCCCAAGCGATTCTCGAAGTCCACAGCCCTTCAGTATGCTTGCCCGCTATAGCCCCGCGCTCTTCTCCGCGATCAGCCTCTTGATCTTCTCCACAAACTCCGCCGTCGCCATGTCTTCCGTCTTCTCTTTACCGCGGGTGCGGACGTTGACTTTATTCGCTTCGGCTTCTTTGTCTCCGACCACTAGCAGGAACGGAACTTTCTGCATGGCGTGTTCACGGATTTTCGCATTCATCTTTTCGTTGCGGGAATCGACTTCCACGCGCACTCCCGTCGCCCGCAGTTGCGCCGCGACTCTCTCCGCGTACTCCGTATGCCGCTCGGCGATGGGGATCATCGCCACCTGCACCGGCGAGAGCCATACCGGAAACGCCCCAGCATAATGTTCGATCAGCACGCCGAAGAAGCGCTCGACCGAGCCATAGAGCGCGCGGTGCACCATCAGCGGCTGCTTGCGCGAACCGTCTTCCGCCACGTATTCGAGCTGAAACCGTTGCGGCAGGTTGAAATCGAACTGCACCGTCGAGAGCTGCCACAGGCGCCCGATCGCGTCCACCAGTTTCACGTCGATCTTCGGACCGTAGAACGCGGCCTCGCCCGGCATGGTTTTGTATTCGATGTTCAGCCTCTTCAGCGCGTTTTCGAGCGAGTGGGTCCCGAGGTTCCACTGCTCTTCGCTGCCCAGGAAACTTTTCTTGTCGTTCGGGTCCCAGGTGGAAAGTTCGGTCTGAAATTTGTCGAAGCCGAAGGCCTTCAGCACGGCGAGCGCAAACTCCATGCACCCGACGATTTCGTTTTCAATCTGCTCGGGAGTGCAGAAGATGTGAGCGTCGTCCTGCGTAAATCCCCGCACGCGCAGCAGGCCGTGCATCACGCCCGAACGTTCGTAACGATAGACCGTGCCCAGTTCGCCCAGGCGCACCGGCAGATCGCGATACGATTTCAGCGAATCTTTGTAGATCAAAATGTGGCCCGGGCAATTCATCGGCTTGAGGCGATATTCGGCGTCGTCAAGCTCCATCGCGTCGAACATGTTCTGCGAGTAATAACCCTCGTGGCCCGAGGTGTGGAACAACTGCCGCCGCGACACATGCGGCGTACAGACCAGCGAATAACCGCGCCGCAAATACTCTTCGCGCATCCAGTCTTCCATCTCTTTGCGGATGATGCCGCCCTTCGGGTGCCAGAAGATCAGCCCCGGCCCGGCGAGTTCCTGGATGGAAAACAGATCAAGCTGCTTGCCCAGCGTGCGATGGTCGCGTTTCTTCGCTTCTTCAATGGAGTTCAGGTAAGCGTCGAGGTCCTTCTTCGAAAAAAACGACGTGCCGTAAATTCGTTGCAGTTGCTGGTTCTTTTCGTCGCCCAGCCAGTACGCACCCGCGATGTTAAACAGCTTGAACGCCTTGATCTTCCCGGTCGAAGGCAGGTGCGGGCCGCGGCAGAAATCCTGAAACTTGCCCGTCTTGTAGATCGAAATCTTTTCATCGGGCTTGGTGAATTGCTCGATGAAATGGCACTTCATGAAGTCGCCTTCACCCTTGAACTTTTCGAGGCCCTCTTTGCGCGGCAGAAATTCGCGCGCATAAGGCAAGTTTTCGTGGACAAGTTCTTCCATCTTCTTTTCGATCTTCTCGAGATCTTCGGGAGTGAACGCGGTCTCGCGATAAAAGTCGTAAAAGAACCCGTTCTCCGTCGCCGGCCCGTGCCCGAGCTTGGTCTCGGGAAAAAGTTCGAGCACCGCCGCAGCCATCAGGTGCGCGGACGAATGTCGATAAACTTCAAGCGCCTCGGGATCGCGGTCGGTGAGTATGCGCAACTCGGCGTCCGCTTCCAGCGGCCGCGTGAGGTCGATCAGATCGCCATTGTATTTGGCGGCAAGCGCGGCGTCGGCCAGACGCGGGCTGATGGACTTGGCAACGTCAAGCGCAGTCGTACCCTTTGCGACTTCCTTGACACTGCCGTCGGGGAGCTTCAGATGAATGCTGTCGGACATAGATAAACCTTGTATTTCGCAAGTTTATCATTTGCTCACGTAGGGGCAGGTGCCCTCACCTGCCCCGCGGGGCGAAGCCCCGTAGCTTCCCGATTACGCCAACACAAACCCGGCGTGCTTCGCGCGCCTGCTCAGACGAGGGCGTCTGGGCCTACGTGGTTTGTAATGGTCCTACCACCCCACCTTCTTTCCCTTGTTCTGCTCGTCCAGCCATTTTTGCAACGGCGCAAAGTATTCGAGGATCGCGCTGGCATCCACCTGCCGCCCGCCAGTCAGCGCTTCCAGCGCGTCGGGCCAGGGTTTGCTCTGGCCCATGGCGAGCATCTGATTGAACTTCGCTCCGGCTGCTTTCGACCCGTAGAACGTACAGCGGTTGAGCGGCCCGGTGTAGCCCGACTCGCGGCACAGGGCGCGGTAGAACTGGAACTCCAAAATATGCGCCAGGAAATACCGCATGTAAGGCACGTTCGCCGCCACGTGATACTTCGCTCCCGGATCGAAATCGGCTTCGCTGCGCGGCATCGGAGGCGCGATGCCCTGATACTTCAAGCGTAGCGCCCACCACGCCTTGTTGTAGTCCGCCGGCGCGATTTCGCTGGAAAATACTTTCCAGCGCCACTGGTCGATCATCAGCCCAAAGGGCAGAAACGCGACGCGTTCCAACGCCTGCTCCAGCAGTTCCGGAATATCGTTGCTCTCCGGCGGCGCGTTTTCGAGCAGCCCAACCTTGTGCAGGTATGCGGGCGTGACCGCCAGCGCGATCGAGTCGCCAATCGCCTCGTGGAAGCCATCATTGGCGCCATTCTTAAACATGAACGGCTGATCTTTGTACGCGCGCTGATACATGTTGTGCCCGAGTTCGTGGTGAATGGTGACGAAATCCACGCCGCGCACCTGAATGCACATCTTCACCCGCAAATCGTCCATGTTGTCGATGTCCCATGCGCTGGCGTGGCAAACGACATCGCGATCCGCGGGCTTGGTAAAGAGCGATCGCTCCCAGAAAGTCGGCGGCAGCGGCGGAAATCCCATCGACGTGTAGAAGTCCTCGCCGTATTTCACCATGCCCTTCGCGTCAAGGTTTTTCTTCTGGAGCAGTTCGGTTACGTTGACCCTGCCTTTGTCCTCCGACACTCCGAGCAGGTCGTAAATGTTCTCCCACTCCTGTGCCCACGGATTGCCGAGCAAATGCGCGGGGATCGGCCCATCCGGCGGAACGACGTTCGGACCGTATTTTTCCACCAGCTTGGCGCGCACAAATGTGTGCAACGATAAATAGAGCGGCCGCACCTGGTTCCACAACCGATCGAGGTCTGCGGAAAATTCTTCCGGCGCCATGTCGTACCCGGCGCGCCACAACACGCCCGTATCCTTGAATCCAATTTCTCTCGCGCCTTGATTGGAGAGCTCGACGAAACGCGCGTATCGCTTCCGCATGGGCGGCGCAATCGCGTGCCATCCCGCCCAAACTTCCTTCAGCTCTTCCGGATCGCGGTTGGTGGACATCAGCTTTTCGATGGCCGTAATGTCCAGGCATTCGCCGTTTTTGCGGCAGTACTTGCCCTTGCCGTAGTCGCCGTCGAGCGCAACGCCAATATCGGTCATCTCCCGCCGCAGCGTGGCATCTTTCGGCGCGGGCGCCGTGAGCGAGAGCTTCAGTAGCAGGAACTTTCGCGCCAGCTCCGGCGATAGCTTGAGGCCGTCAAATCGCTTGGCCTGTTCCACCAACTCGGTCGTCACCGCAGTAGCCTCGTCGAGCGCATCGGCCTCCATGGCAGCGGTGTCGTCGGTGATGAAATTTTCCTGCACCCACGAAGCGCGGTTCGCCTTAACACTCAGATCGGCGAGCCGCGTTTCGGCTTTATCCATGAACTGCTGGGCTTCGGCAACGGTGGGAGCGCTGGTTTGAGCGAAAACGTTCATCGCAAAAAATAAAAATGCGAAACCTGAGAATACGAGAACAGCGGACTTCATAACACCTCCTGTGTGAACAGGAGATTATGACGGATGAGGAAGGGTATTGTCAGCCAGTATGGGTCAGGAGGTACCGACTTAAAAGTCAGTTGTTGAAAACTGGAACCTAGATTTTCTTGGCAGTTTTCGACGTTGCACTATAAAACTTTTCCCGAGTAAAACCTGACTGCGCAATGAGCTTTTTAATTATCTTCTCTTCGAAGTCGTCGTAGTTGTCCACGGTGACTATTGCGCGCTTTCGGGTTGCGTCGGCAAGACGTTCGTACTGCGCATGGGTTGATTCCTGACGAACCAGTGTGAACCCTAGCGCGGTGACGATCTGAATCACTTCCCGATGCTTGAGCGGGGGATATCTTCGTTTTCCCATGCGGCTAGCAGTGAGAAAAAATTGTGGTCCCTAGAACCTGCAGTTCTTCGACAGTGTGATGGGGGTGACGGCCACTGGAGAGTCGATCTTTCAGTACGGCGAGATAATAACGAATGAAGGATGTCAGTGGTGCCCGACGCGGAATCAGGCTTTCCGTTCCGTCCCCCGCAAACACGGTTGCTACATAGCTAAACATCTGCTCCTGAAGCCGAATGATGGCTTCATCTCTCGTGTTTCCACGAGCGAGCAAATTTAGATCTATGCATTCGGCGTAAAAGGCTTCACCCTTGCCATAGCTGAAACAGCGGAGTGGCAATATATGCCCACAGTGTCCACACTGAATTAGTGGCTTTAGAAACATGGAGGCACCACATCGCCGACAGTGCCGTACTTCGTGAACGGCAGACGGCAAGGGCTTTCTTGCTTCCTGCACAGGAGGTTGAAGGGTGGTGGTTCCCATATAGATTCTTCCTCCTTAACTAGATGACAAATGGCCGAATTGGGTACATACGCCTAGTGTAGAAAATTGTCAAGATTACCTAGGGTGTATATAATGGCACCTTTTGTTTCATAAACACAAGTACAAAGTCAAATATAGAACGCCGAAACTGTTGGGGAAGGGAGGCCAACACCGGTACTCCAAGAGGAACCGATCACGCGCCAAACCAATACTCATTCTATCGGCAAAAATCGTCGCAAGACAAGGGCACCATTGGGCTGGTACTTCATAACATCTTATGGCTCAACAAGATGCGAGAATAGTTATTTATTCAGCCCACTCCCATCTTGAAACTGACAAACGTTTCTCAGGGCCATACTCTAGCATTTCTCCAATACTCCATGAGTGGTCGGTGATGCCCGCCTTCATTGCACCGTTATGGTACTACCGATCAAAATTGTCCGCCCGGACAGCGAGAGTTCCTACGTGATCTCTATAGTTCCTGCGCGCTTCTCGGCGCCGAATGCAGCGCCTTGATCGCCGCCTTCACCTCCGCCGACACTTCTTCCGTATCGCGTGCGCTCAACCCCGCCGTCGGAATGATTTTCCCCACACGCATCTCCAGCGGCTGGCACTTGATGTGGTAGGTATTCATCGGCAGCAGGTCGAAGGTGTTGACGAGCGCGATCGGCACGATATCGGCCTGTGCCTTGATCGCCAGAAAAAATGCGCCCGGCAGAAAAGGTTGGACCTTGCCATCGCGCGTGCGCCCGCCTTCGGGAAAGATAACCAGCGGCATGCCACTGCGCAGGCTCCTCAGCGCCGACTTGATCGCGCCGATCGAGGCCGCCGGGTTCTGCTGGTTGATACAGACTTGTCCCGAGCGCTTCAGATGCCAGCCAATGAATGGATACGCCAGCAACTCGCTCTTGAAGACGATGCGGAATTGAAATGGCAAATAAACGTAGAGAATCGGAATGTCGAGCGCCGACGCGTGCGTGACCGCATAGACGCGGGGTTTCGAGTTGTCGATCTTGCCGCCGCTCATGCCCGTGACTGTCATCGGCGAGAAGATCGTCTTCATGATGAGCCACGACCAGAAACGCGCAAGATTGTGCTGCACGCGCCCGTTGCGGTCGTAGAGCGAGCACAGCAAGGAAAGCGTGCCCAGAACCAGCGTGTAGGCCCAGATCAGCGGCGCAAGAAGGAAATACGAGCGCAAGCGGCTCGGCCAGCCATGGCGGGCCTTGGGGCGAACATCCGGCTGTTTCTCAATCCGCATAGGCACAGCCGCTCCCGGCTGTTCCGCCGGGCGCAGCTCGTCGCACTCTTTTTCCATCTCCGCAGTTGTTCCGATTTTGTCCAAGGTTTCCAATTCAATATTTCACAGTCTGTCATCCTGAGAGGAGCAAAGGACCTATGCATTCCGGCGCTGCGAGCAAATGCAGAGGTCCTTTGCTTCGCTCTTAGGATGACAAAAGCTACCAGAGACTCTACATCCCGTACTTAGGGAATCTCTGATTAAGCCCCAGCTTCCCCCAGTGCACCCCTGTGTACCCTGTGGTTGAAGCTTTTCGCGCGTACCTAATCGGAGCTTTCTTAGATGCGAACACCGAGCCTTCGCATCGCCTCTCCAACAATGTATATCGAACCGGTCACTACGACCAAGCCTCTGGCGCCGGCCAGCTTGCGCGCCCGCTCCAGCGCCGACGCCACATCCTCGGCCTCTTCCATCTCCATCCCTGCGGCCACGCGCGCCGCGGCCTGCCGAATTTCCTCCGCGCTCGCCGAGCGTGGATTGTTGGCGTGCGTCACGATCACATGTTTGGCGATGGGAAACAGAATCTCCACCACTTCCCGCACCGCCTTGTCGCGCATCACGCCAAACACCAGCGTGAGTTCGCGGACGTCCGCCGCGCCGCTGTTTCCCAGCTCCCGGTAAGCGTCCGAAAGTGTGGAGCGCAACGCCCACGCCCCAGCCGGATTGTGCGCGACATCCAGCACATACTCCGGCTCGTCTCCCGCAGCCGCAACCACCTGGAACCGCCCCGGCCATTGCGTTTCCCGGATGCCACGCGCGATGCTCTCGGGCGTAATCTGGGCGGTTCCCTGATTGCACAGTTCCACCGCCGCCGCGATCGCCAGCGCCACGTTGCGCACCTGATGCCTCCCCATCAGCGGCGTCTCGACCATGATCGTCTCGCCGCAAACATCCAGCGGATACCGCTGCCACTGAGAACTGAGAACTGAGAACTGAGAACTGCTGGGTGGCACATACGGCGCGGCATTCACGGCGCGCGCGCCCGCATTCAAAATCGCGTTTCCGATCGCGTCGTTGGCTTCCGGCAATTGCGGCAGTGTCACTACAACTCCGCCCGGCCGGATGATCCCAGCTTTTTCGCGCGCTATCTCGGCGATGGTTTCTCCGAGATATTTTTGATGATCGAGCGCGATGTCGGTGATGATGCTGAGTCGCGGCTCGACCACGTTGGTCGCGTCCAATCGCCCGCCCATCCCAACCTCAAGCACCACCATGTCGGGACGGCTGCGCGCGTAATATTTGAAAGCCACCGCCGTCAGCGTCTCGAAGAAGCTGGGATGCCACGGCAGATCGCCCTCCGCAACCAGACGCTGGGCAGTGCGGTCAACTACCTCATGCACCGTCGCGAAATCGTCGTCGCCGATCGCCTCGCCATCGATGCGTATGCGCTCATTGATCCGAACCAGGTGCGGCGACGTGTAGAGTCCCGTCTTCAGCCCCGAAGCCCGCAGAATGGACGCGAGCGTTGCCGAGGTCGATCCCTTGCCGTTCGTGCCCGCGACCAGCACAGACGGAAATCCGTTTTCCGGATGGCCCAGCGCCCGCAGCAGCACGCGCATGTGCGCCAGATCGAACTTGCGCCACGGCATCTGCGCCAACTCGTGGCCCAAGCCGTACATCTGCGCAACTGCGGTTTCGTAGGACATACGTCGCTGGTCGTGGGTTGCCGGTCGTTCGCGAACTCGGGAAGGACTTGTCATTCGCTGTCCGCCCTTCGCTGTCCGCCCTTCGCTGTTCGCTATTCGCTCTTCGCAGTTCGCAAGAACGTTCGCAGAAACGCTCGCGGCAGCGCGCACTCTCAGGGTAGCAAGTCCCGGCACTGCTTTCGACTCCCTCTCATCGGAAGGACGCCGCTGGAGGTCAAAATGCGCCCTACGAACCCTGAACCGGAGTTCGAAATGCGGGCCGTTAGAGAAAAGGTTTGCCAACTACTAACGACCAACGACCAACGGCCGACGATTAACGACCGTCGCCGCCCCACCAATCGTATCGGCGAAATGCCCAGCGACACGAAGGAAGCGGGGAGTAAGAGCTTCAGGTACAACTTTCGTAATGGCACGTTTGGGCGGGCGATGGCCCTTCGAAATCTATGCACGCCTCAAATGCCGCGTCAGAATGGTCGTTTAGAGGAGTCTATCCCCTGGGCCTCATGCCTAATTCGACCAGCGACGCTCTCGCCCCATTTCCGATTCATCGCAAGAATTCCGCGCGGGTCGCGCTCTTCGACTTGCCCGAGCCGTCAGCGCGCCTGGTGGCCGAGTGTTTCCGTCAATATGGTATCGAAGCGCTCCCGCTTGCGCGCGAAGCCGTCGACCGGCTGCAACGCGAAAAGTTCGAGGCCTGCGTTCTGCCCCTCGCGGAGACCGCCGGCAGCATCATCGAACTGGCGCGCTCTTCCGCTTCCAACAGCCGGATCGTCATTTACGGCCTGGGCGGGACCGCTCAGGATGCCATGCGTTATTCGAAGTTGTGCCTCAACGCCGTCTTTCAAGAACCGCTCGAACGGTCGGCCGCGATGAAGCTGGTGCGTTCGACTCGTTCGCTGGTGCTTCACGAATTCCGCCGCTACGTCCGCATTCCTGTAATGACGGAAGTTGCGGTCACGTTGAACGACGGCGGCCGCATCACCGCCACCAGCCTGGAAATCAGTTTGGGAGGCATGTCGTTCAAAAGCAATCACGGGCCCGAACCGGGAAGTCCGGTGGAAGTGTCGTTCTCCTTGTTGACGCTGCCACGCGTCTGGGTGCGCGGAAACGTGACGTGGAAGAAAAACAACCAGAGCTTCGGCATCCGCTTCGATGCGACCGACGATCGCCGCCAACGGCTGATAGAGTGGATCACGGCTTATCTGGAAAGCTAGTTGCCAGCCCTCGGTTTTCAGTTAAAATCGTCCCTCCCGGCTACAATAATCGGCGTGCCTTCTTCTTCCGCCGCCGTCTCTCCTCCGCAGCCTTCCGTTCCCGAAGCGCGGCGCTTCTCGCTCCGCCAAAGAATTCTCTTGTGGATCGTCAGCCGGGCCAGCTATCTGGCGATTGCGCTGATCGGCCCGACCCTCCGCTGCGCTATCTCGTGGGAAGAGCCGCCTTCCCCGCCCGGCGCCACTCATGAAAAGCCGGTCATCTATTGCTTCTGGCACCGCGCCCTGTTCCCGAGCGCGTGGCTGTGGAGAAAGACCGGCATCGCCGTGATGGTAAGCCGTAGCTTCGACGGGGAATACATCGCGCGCACGCTGGAAAAATTCGGCTTCGTCGCCGTGCGCGGATCGAGCAGTCGCGGCGGCGCCAAAGCTCTGCTCGGCCTGCGCCGCCAGCTCGAGCAGGGCGCTTCGGTCGTGTTTACGATCGACGGCCCGCGCGGCCCGAAATTCGTGGCCAAGCCCGGGCCGGTCTTGTTGTCGCGCGCCTGCGGCTTTCCGATGGCTGCCTTCTATGTCGCCGTCGCCGATGCCTGGGTGCTCAACACATGGGATGCGTTGATGATTCCGAAACCGTTTTCCAAAGCGCTTGTGCGCATCGGCGCCAAAATGCAAGTTCCCGCCGATGCCGTCAATGCGGAGGCCGACGCCGCCGAACCCGCCGAACCAAAGATGGATGCGCGCATGGCGGACTTTCACCGCGATTTGCAAGCTGCCCTCGAACGCGTCACGCGATTCGCCGAGGCGAACGTTGCTCGAGTAGGATCGCCGGAGTTCCCCACGATCAAGAGTTAGTAGCGGGTCAAGTTCACTTAGAAACTGTCCAACAACTGTTGGGCTTTGAAGGGTACGGGCTTCAGCCCGTACGTACGAACGCAAAATGATAGGGGCTTCAGCCCCTGAGGGGGCATGGCTTGCGAACCTATTCCCTCAGCGGCTGGAAGTCGCGTCATTTTGTGGCCTCAACGGACGGGCTGAAAACCGTCCCCTTCAAAGCGTGAGTTTTTGAACAGGCTCTTAGGGACAACTTCACACGGTTTCTCCTCCAAGCACATCTCGGCCCCGTGCTAACCCGCCTTCTCAACGCGTTTGACTTCCGAGCGCCTGCCCCGTTAGATTTGCTGTGCTGCTGTTTTTTGTTCTTTCTCATATTGGGTTCGCGCATGATCGTAGGCCGGCCACACGCTGGCGCTATGGGAAGCGGGTGTAAATCCCGCGCTGCCGCGCAACTGTTAGCGAGGAAATCGCAATCGGCCACTGGGTATATCTGAAAAAGACAACCTGGGAAGGCCGCTTGCAGCAATTGGATTCCGGGCCAAAGCTCATTCGAGCGAAAACCCGCATCCTCACTCGCAAAGCCAGGAGACCGGCGCGAACCATCCACACCAACCCTTTCGCGCGATAAAGGAGACGTGCCATGCGATTTTCTCGTGTATTTGTGAGTGCTATTTTTTCGTTCGCCATCGTTTTCACAACCATCCTTCTGTCAACCGGCGCTTCCGCTGAAATCAAAATCAAAGTTGTCGATCCACAAGACGCTGCCGTCGCCGGCGCCGAAGTGCAATTGCTCGCAGTGGGTAAGCCGGCTCCCGCTGCCGTGCAAAGCACATCCGCCGAAGGGCTCGCGATTTTTCGCCAGGCGCCATCCAACGCCTATCGCGTCCAAGTGCTGGCCCCGGGCTTCGCGGTAGAAACACTGGACCTCTCCGCAACTGCCGAATCCTTCACCATCAAGCTCCGCGTGGCAACAGCGGCGGAAACCGTGGTCGTCACTGCAACCCGCACTCCAGTTCCCGGCGAAACCGCGGGCACCCAGGTTGACACTCTGAGTAGCCAGCAATTGGAAGCCATGCAGCCGGTTGCCGCGGACGACGCCATGCGTTTCCTGCCCGGCGCGGTCGTGAATACCTATGGGCAACGCGGCGGACTTTCTTCTATGTTTGTTCGCGGCGGCGAATCCACCTACAACAAAGTGATTGTCGATGGCGTTGCCGTCAGTGAACCCGGCGAGACGTTTGATTTTGGCACGCTCCCGTTGGCGCAAGCGGACCGCGTGGAATTCGTCCGCGGCGCGCAGAGCACTTTATACGGCTCCGATGCCATGACCAGCGTTGTTCAGGTTTGGACGCGCACCGGCAGCACTCCCGTCCCTGAACTCCGCTTTGGCGTCGATGGCGGAAATTTTGGCGACGCCAACGGCTACGCCTCGCTGGCGGGCACTCGCGGACGTTTCGATTACAACCTCTTTGGCAACCAGTTCAACACCCACGGGCAGGGCGTAAACAATGCGTATTCGGATTCGCTCCAGGGCGCGAACACCGGAGTTGTTTTGAGCGACGAGGTCTCTTTGCGCGTGCGCGTGCGCCACTCCAACAGTTATGTAGGGCTGCCGGGAGCATGGGACTTTAATGGCGATGCGCTGGTCCCGCCGCTGCTGGAAGACCACGCGCACGCCAACACTTTGCTCGGAAGCACCGAACTTACCATTGCCTCTCCCTCGGGCTGGCAACATCGACTTATCGTATCCGATTACTTCTATCGTTATAACGACATCAGTCCGGAGGGTAATACTTACAACTCTTTTGTCGGTGCCTACGACGAGCACGTCAACCACATGGCCTTCGAATATCAGGGCGATTACTCGGAGCGCTCCTGGGCGCACTCCACTTTCGGATATCGTATCGAAAACGAAAACGCGTTCCTTACATCTACATACGACGGCTACCCCCCGTCAACTACGAATGGCACGCGCCTCGACCAGAACGCATACCTGCAGCAACAACTCACGCTGGGCAGGCTGTCCGTCATTGCGGGCGGGCGTTTTGTCCATAGCAGCACCTACGGCAATACGGGCGTGCCACGGGTCGCGCTGACCCTCCAGGCGTTGCGGGGTGGAGACTTTTTCTCTGGAACACGCTTGCGTTTTTCCTACGCCACCGCCTTCATGGAACCCGATTTCTTGGAGACCTTTGCCAATCTTGGTTCGGGCTTCGTCCCGAATCCTGGCCTTTTGCCTGTGCGCACTCGCGCCTTCGAAGCCGGATTCCAGCAGAGTTTGCTGGCTGGCTGCTGGGCCTTGAACGCAACTTACTTCAACAACCTCTTCCACGATCAGATCGAGTATGGGACCAATACTGTGGAATACCAGGGCAACCCTCCTGGCACTTTGGGCCAGTACTTCAATCTGGCGCAATCTCTTGCTCACGGCGCCGAAGTTCAACTGCAAGGTAGAATCCGATCGAGATTGTCGCTGAACACGGCCTATACTTACACCTCAACCCAGATTCTGAGCGCTCCCCTCTGCGCAGACGATGGTTGTGGCTCTCCTCTGTATGAAACGGGAAATCCCTTGCTCCGCCGCCCCAAGCATTCGGCAACCACGCTCCTCAACTATCTGGGAACGCACTGGGGCGCAAGTTTTGGAGGAAGCTTCGTGAGCCGCCGTCCGGATTCCGATTTTGTCGACACCCTGGTCAACCACGCCGCCGGTTACGCCCGCGTAGATCTCGGCGGCTGGTATGCCATTAATTCCCGAGTCACCGCCTACGCGAACGTCGGCAACGCGCTCAACGACCACTACAACGAAGTCGTGGGATATCCGGCCCTGACGGCCAACTTCCGCGCCGGCTTTCGCTTTCGCATCGGAGGGGAGTAACTCTACCGGCGGCTGCCCGCGGTCTGTTTGGGCACGTCATCCGAATGAAAATCGGGCGTTTGAAAATCGGATCGACGATCGGATTGCGGATCATCCGCTTGAAAATCGTCCGCCGCCGGCCTGCGGGACGAGGCCAGGGTCCCGCGTCCGTTGTAGCGGTGGCGCACTTCGTGGAGCTTCTCGATTTCTTTTTCGCCGAGCGGCTGCGCGTTGCCCAGCAGGTGCGTCACCAGCGCAATCTTCGCGAAGTGCTCCACCGTTTCCATTTTCATGTACGCGCTTTCGATCGAGTCGCCAAACGTCACCACCCCGTGGTTCGCCATCAGGATCGCGTCATGGTGCGGAATCAGCGGCTCCAGCGCGTCCGTCAACTCCGGCGTGCCCGGCGTGCCGTAGCGCGCCAGCGGGATCGACCCCAACCCAACCACCACCTCGCATACCAGCGGACGATTCAGATCGTAACCCGATGCCGCAAACCCCGTGGCCGTCGGCGGGTGCGCGTGCACTATGCCATGCACGTCGGGACGCAGGCGATAAATCAGCAGGTGCATCCCGATCTCGCTCGAAACCGAGCGCTTGCCCGTGAGCCGCTTTCCGTCCATGTCCACGATCACGATGTCGGAAGCGCGCATCCTGCCCTTACTAATACAGGTAGGAGTCACCAGCAGGCGTGTTTCGTCGAGCCGCACGGACAGGTTCCCGTCCGTGGCCGCCACCAGCCGGTTTTCGTGCAGCAGCCGTCCAAACTGCACTATCGCGAGACGTTGCTGCCGGTCACTGACCATGGAAACCTATCGAAACCCTGCGCCGTCATGGTACAGCACGCCTCGGAATTCTTACAACCACCTGCGCGTTAAAATTTGCAAATAGCACCCCCACACACGCCAGCAGGGGGCCTGGATCGCGAGCTTCGCGCAAACCCGACGCCCCGCATCGCTGGGTTTTCCCCCGTGCTCCCCTATGTTCTTTGTGGTTCAAGCTTTTCCTTTGCACCGCAACTCCCTCCGCCGCGCACCCAACCGCACCTTCGTTGAAACCGCGCCCGAGATGTGCTTTTTGCCCCCGCGCCGAGTTTTTCCGCAGCCCGTTCCACCCACTCCGCAAACTCTATAATCTCCTCCATGCTCGTCTCCGATTTTCACTACGATCTCCCGCCCGGCCATATTGCCCAGGAGCCGTTGCCGGACCGCGCCGCATCGCGCTTGCTGCGCGTGCATCGGCTGCACCTCAACAAGCCGGATCAAGATCGGTTGTGCGGAGACTGGCAGGACGGAAATTTTCGCGATTTCCCCGGCTTGCTCCGCCCAGACGATCTGCTCGTGGTGAACAATACCCGAGTGTTCCCGGCTCGCCTCTATGCCCACCGCAGCGGACGCCGCGCCCAGCCTCTCAGCCCGCACAATCCGGCGGTGCGCGATTTTCTGCGCGGACGCGTCGAAGTTCTGCTGACACGGCAGCTAGCGGGCGATCTGGGGTCAAACGATCCTGGGTCAAACGATCTGACGCTAAACGATCCGAATGAGTGGGAGTGCCTGGTGCGGCCCGGCCGCAAGATCGGGATCGGAGAGAAACTCTATTTCAGCGGCGCGTCCTCGGGCGCTGCATCCATTGACGGATCGCCTTCCGCCACCCCACCCGAACTCGAAGCCGAGGTCACCGGGCGCGGCTCCTTCGGCGAGCGCCGCATCCGCTTCGCTCCCGTTCCCGATTTCTTTGCCCGCGTTGAGCGCATTGGACACGTGCCCCTTCCTCCCTACATCGACCGCGGCGACCGTCCGGCGGACCGCGATCGATATCAAACCATTTACGCGCATACGCGCGGATCGGTGGCCGCGCCCACCGCCGGCCTGCACTTCACCCCCGAGATCCTCGAGCGCATTCGTCAGCGCGGAATTGAAATTGCCGAGATCACGCTCCACGTCGGACTCGGCACCTTTCAGCCCGTTCGCGTGGAAAGAGTCGAAGACCACAAGCTGCATCGCGAATCCTATGAAATTTCAGCCGAAGCCGCGTACGCCATCAATCGCGCGAAAGCCGGGAATCGCCGCGTCGTAGCCGTAGGCACAACCACCGTTCGCACGTTAGAGTATGCGGCCCAGCTCGCAACAAAGCTCGCAACAAAACTCGCAGCCGAGCACGCTGCGCAAAGCACCGGCGCAGACCGCGTAGCACCCGGGCGCGGTGACGCCGACACCTTTATCTATCCCGGCCATCGCTTTCGCATCGTCGACGCCCTGCTGACCAACTTCCATCTCCCGCAATCCACCCTCCTCATGCTGGTCTGCGCCCTCGGCGGCAAAGACCTGGTCATGAGCGCCTACCGCCACGCCGTCGCAGCCGGTTACCGCTTCTATTCTTATGGCGATTGCATGTTTGTGGAATAGTGGCCTAACGCTGGTAGCATGGCTATGTATGCATGACCGCTCATGGCTCGTGTGGGGACAGATTATGTGGGGACGGGCGACCTCGCCCGTCCGGGGTCGCGTAGGGGCAGCCCTCACCTGCCCAGCCGAGCGAAGCTCGGCAGCTACCTGTAATCTCGCCAAGTTTGGGCTCGCTATAGTTACGATTGCGCTCGTTTCCCCACCTTTGTCCTTCCCCGCGCAAGCCCAAACCAAAGCTGCTCCCGCTGCTTCATCCTCCGCTAAGCTCGCCGCCACTCCCCCCGCCACTCCTAACGACGACGCGCGCCTATATCGCAACGCAACTTTCGGGTTCCGCTACCAAATCCCCTACGGCTGGGTCGATCGCACCCAGGAAATGCAAGCGGGCAATGAGTCCGGCAAAGGCGACGTACTCCTCGCCGTCTTCGAGCGTCCGCCCGAGGCCACCGGAAATACCGTCAACTCCGCCGTCGTCATCGCCTCCGAGAGTGCCGCTTCCTATCCCGGACTCAAAAAAGCCGAAGACTACCTCTCCCCGCTCACCGAACTCGCCACCGCCAAAGGTTTCAAGTCCGGCGGCGAACCCTATGTACTGGAAGAGGAAGGCCGCCAACTGCTACGCGCCGATTTCGTCAAGACCATCGGCATTAAGACAAGCGACGACAAACTCGCCATGCGCCAGTCGACCCTCGTCCTGCTCGCAAAAGGCCAGATCGTTTCCTTCACCTTCATCGCCGCTAGCGAAGACGATCTCGACAACCTGATGGATGGCCTCCATTTTGTCCCATCAAAATCGCCCGCACATTAAAGATCGCGTAGGGACGGACGCCCTCGTCCGTCCAAGCCGAGCCCAGTTCGGCAGCCTGCCTGCGATCACAGCAGCTCCGGTTTAAGGGTAGAATTCCCCGCCGAAGGTGCGTGGCGCGCCAGATTCAAACCACGTTCCTAAGAGCAACATAAAGCGCCGTTTACGCCTCCGATTCCCACCTCAAAATCGGCCCCCTTTGTGCTAAAATATACCCAGCTCTGGTGACACCTAAATAGCCGAAATTTCAATAAGTTGAGGTCACCTGAGCACTCCCGGAATCGTCCCTCCAGCCAGGCGTTCGATCCGGCTTTCTCCACGGAGCACAATGGCCACCAAAGAATTGCAAGCCGAGCTTCTCGACGCTAAGAACGGCCAGAAGATCAAAGACTCGAAGACCAAGAACGGCAAACCCAACGGCGATTACACCGCCGACTCCATCAAAGTCCTCGGCGGCATGGAAGCCGTGCGTAAGCGCCCCGCCATGTACATCGGCTCGACCGGCGAACTTGGCCTGCATCACCTGGTCTACGAAGTCGTCGATAACTCCGTCGATGAAGCGCTCGCCGGTTATGCCGACAAGATCGAAGTCGCCATTCATCTGGATAACTCCATCACTGTCGTCGATAACGGACGCGGTATCCCCGTCGATAACATGGACATCGACGGCGAGAAAGTCTCCGCCGCCCAGGTCGTAATGACCACGTTACACGCCGGCGGTAAGTTCGACAATAACTCCTACAAAGTTTCCGGCGGATTGCACGGTGTCGGTGTAAGTTGCGTCAACGCCCTTAGCGAAGAACTCGATCTCGAAATCTGGCGCGACGGTTTCACCTGGGAGCAGAGTTACTCCAAAGGCGAGCCCACCACCAAGCTGAAGAAGGCCGGTGCCAGCAAGAAGCGCGGCACCCGCGTCCACTTTCTGCCCGACCGCTCGATTTTCACCGCCACCGAATACAACTTCGACACGCTCTCTCAGCGCCTTCGCGAACTCGCCTTCCTCAACAAAGGCCTGCTCATCACCCTCACCGACGAGCGCCAGACCGACTCCAAAACCAACGAAGCCAAGCGCGCCGATTTTAAGTACAACGGTGGCATCGCCGAATTCATCAAGCACCTCAACCGCGGCAAGGCCGTTCTCCACGACAAACCCATCTATATGGAAGCCGAGCGCGACGGCGTGACCATGGAAATCGGCCTCCAATACAACGACGCTTACTCCGAATCCGTATTCAGTTTCGCCAATAACATCAATACTGTCGACGGTGGCACGCACTTATCCGGCTTTCGCACCTCGCTAACTCGCACTATTAACTCCGCTGGCCAGCAAATGGGCCTGTTCAAGGACGTGAAAGATAACCTCTCCGGAGACGACGTTCGCGAAGGCTTGGTCGCAGTAATCAGCGTGAAGCTGCCGCAGCCCCAGTTCGAAGGCCAGACCAAGGGCAAACTTAACTCCGACATAGCCGGCATAGTGCAAGCCGTCGTCAATGAAAAGCTCGGAGCGTTCTTCGAACAAAACACTGCCGTCGCCCGCAAAATCATTAATAAGGCCATCGACGCCGCCCGCGCCCGCGAGGCCGCGCGCAAGGCCCGCGACCTCACCCGCCGCAAAGGCGCGCTCGATGGCAGCGGACTCCCCGGCAAGCTCGCCGACTGCTCCGAGCGCGACCCCAACCGCTGCGAACTGTTCCTGGTTGAAGGCGAATCCGCCGGTGGTACCGCCAAACAAGGCCGCGACCGCCGCTTTCAGGCCATTCTCCCGCTCAAGGGAAAAATTCTCAACGTCGAAAAAGCGCGCTACGACAAGATGCTCGCCCACGAGGAAATTCGCTGCCTCATTACCGCGCTCGGCACCGGCATCTCCAAAGAAGATTTCGACCCCACCAAAGTCCGCTACGGCAAAATCATTCTCATGACCGACGCCGACGTCGACGGCTCCCACATTCGCACCCTGCTGCTCACCTTTTTCTTCCGCCACATGCAGGAGCTGATCAAGCGCAGCAACGTCTACATCGCACAGCCGCCGCTCTTCGGCATTAAGAAAGGTAAGTCGCACCAATACATCAAGGACGAGCGCGAGTTTGTCAAAGTCATGGTGAAACGCGCCTCCGAAGGCCTTGCCGTCCGCTACGGCGAAGGCGCAGCCAAGTTAGAAGGCTCGGCCCTGACTAAGTTCATCACTGTTCTGAACGAGTATCTCGGATTTCTCGACAAGTTAAACAAGCGCATACGCGATGAGCAAATCGCCTCCCTGCTGCCTAAGCTCGACTTGTCCAAGCGCGCCGATTTCGAAGGCGACAAAGATACTCCGCCCAAGAAGATCGAGAAGTTCGAAAAAGAACTCAAGCGCCTGCAAAAGGACTTAAAGCTGAAAAGCGTCGAAACCCGCTTCGACGAAGAGCATAATCTCTGGGCCGTGATCTTCGTCAACGCGCAAGGCGCCGAACATATCGTCAACTGGGAACTGGCCTCCACTCCCGAATGCCGCCAACTTATCGCCAAGTTTAAGCAGATCGAGCAGTATCTCGATCCGCCCTTCATGGTCGAGAGCGTTGCGAAACCGGCCAAGAAGACGGCCAGCGCCGAAGGCAAGAACGATGACAAGAATGTGGAAGGTAACAACGAAGACAACAATGACGGCGATAACGAAAACGAAGAAGAAAATCTGAGCGCCGAGCAGCGCGAAGAAGCCGATCTGGCCCAGAAAAAAACCGGCAAACCACCCGCCCGCCACGCCAGTTCCAAAGTCCCCGAGATCGTCGAGAAGAACACCGCCCGCGAACTTTTCGATTACGTCCTCGGCGAAGGCCGCAAGGAGTACATCATCCAGCGCTACAAAGGTCTCGGAGAAATGACCGCCGAGCAGCTCTGGGAAACCACCATGGACCCCGAGCGCCGCACCCTCCTGCAAGTCCGCCTCGAAGACATAGCCGAGTGCGAAACCATCTTCACCACCCTAATGGGCGAAGACGTGGAAGCCCGTAGAAAATTCATCGAAGACAACGCGCTGGACGTGAAGAATCTGGACATCTAGCTTGTGTGGGGCAGGCGCCCTCGCCCGCCGCCGTTGCTTTTGATTGTGATTGTGTGGTGACGGGGCTCCGCCCCGTCCAAGCCCACGTAGGGGCAGGTGCCCTCACCTGCCCAGCCGAGCAAAGCTCGGCAGCTGTCGCTGTAACAGCGCCACGCAAAGAGCGCCCGGTCATCCTCCTGAATCGTGTGAGCGCGGCCGCCCGACCAACACCCACCACCCGGTTCTGATGTATACTCAGCCGCTAGACGCGGGTCCCAAATCTCAGTCGGGGACTCACGGAAGGGGACCGTAATTGATTCCTGATCTCGCGCTGATCATCACTGTGTACATAGTCTACCGGTTGATCGAAACGACTATAAGCGCCGTCCAACGCAACAGAACCTCCGGAATCATACTGGGCGTATTGGCAGGCATTTGTGCTCTCATTGTTTGCGGCCTTGCCTCCGAGATCATGAATACCGCTACTCATTCCGGGTCGGGGCCATTAATACAGTAGTCAACGGTTTCCGCCTTCCCCTTTTTTTAGGTTCCCCGGTCGTGCCAAGGAGCAATAATGAACACAGAATCTGGAACAACTCGCTGGTGGGAATATTACCTTCCACGCTATTTGATGCCATCTGTAGCGGGCGTGGTTATAGTCAACTGGCTTTGCTCGTATGGAGGGGATGGAATGCGTTCACTGCTGTTGTTGCCACCCAGAGGGACACCCATTGATGCTACCTCCTTAGTTTTGTTTTTACTCTACGGCAACCTGTTCTGTTATGTCGCCTCGTATCCCGTGCTCGTATTCCATGCGACAAGGGTCATCGACTTTTCCGACGGCAGGTGGCCAGCACGTCCATTGATTGACGGATACATCATTACAGTCGTACTCATTGCGTGTGTTTTTTGGTTTCGCTACGTCCCGCCAGAACGCCGCTACTGGCTAGCTTTTATAACCGCGTTTATTGTCGCCGCCATTCAGATTAGACGGCTTTGGATCGTATTGTTCCCGCGCTTTACCGCGAGGCGAGGGCATGACGGCTCCGTCAGCCCTGCCTATCTTTATGCCTATGCGGTAGCGCGTCGGCGTGGAATTCCTGAAACAGAGACAAAGCAGGGCACAACCAATCGGAGAGACCTGTGGCGCAAAGAGTTTATGGACACCTACCGCCATTTACGCGAGCATGGGAACTCGGCGTTCATTTTTCTCCTAGAACTTGCTCTTGCGGCGCTTACCTACTGCGTAATCACAACACCGGGGCAATCATCGGCACACCAGATAGGCGAAGTCGGCCTGCTCTTTGCTATTTGGGCGATCCCATCAGCCTTCGTACACCTCCTAGCCCAGCACTTGGAGCGTCGTTTTTCCCGATATGAACAGATTTACGGCAGAAGTCCTGGTATCCGCTAAACATTCTGTCTCCGCGGATACAGTTTTTAACGCACATTTCGGACACGACTAGGCTCCGTCCAAGCTCTGCTCGGCGGGGCGTCCGTGCTACGATCACCGCATGGCGAAGTCGAAGAAATTTGATTTAGAGAACCCCGCTCCCGTCGTCGCTGATGAAGACGAGGAGACTCTCGCCGCCATTGATGAAAGAACGCCAGATGCTGAATCCGATCAAACCATACCCGCAGAAGAAGCCCGTCGGTTGCTGGCAGAGGTTCGCCAGGCGGATCGACAGGTCAAATCGGGACACTACCTCAAGCACGAGGACATGAAAGCATGGTTGTTGTCATGGGGAACCGATCGCGAGTTGCCGCCTCCGAAGTGCGCCTGCGGGTCGTTTGAATTCTGAAGGTCCAGCCTGCGGCGTTTGACCTGCATCACGCGGACGGGAGTGCCCGCGCAGCACAATTCACCCCGTACTTCACCTGCGGATACACTCTGTCAAACACCACCCACAGCGCCGCCAGCACCACGAATACCAGGTAGCTTCCCTCCGGCCCAACCGACCCGCCCGTCAGCCAAACCGGCCCGTGCAAGCTCGAGTACAGCAGGTGTCCCGGCAGCACCGCCCCGCTGTTGGGAACGGAATATAAATAGCTTTCGCCCCAGTCCCATGACATGTGGAAGCCCACGGCCCACCACAAATCGCCCGTCCGCCGCAGGGTCAGGCAAAAGAAGAAGCCGATCACTCCCGCCGCCACCAAGCCCGTCTTCGCTTCGCCCGGATTGACGCCGTGCATGGCGCCGAACGAAATCGAAAGCAGTGCCGCCGCCGGCCAGAAATTTATCCCTTTGGTCAGCACCCACTGCGAATATCCGCGCAACAGAAACTCTTCCGCAAATCCCGTCACCAGGAAAAACACCGCGTAATACAGCCCAAACTTGACGATGCGTCCCCCATGCAGATCGAGCGCCCCAAAGGTAAAGACCCCTGCCACTCGCAACCCCAGCATGAAAACCGTGAGCGACGCGATTCCCCACAGCGTTCCCACCCAGAAGTTGCGCCCAAACGCTCCCCGCGCCGGAAGGCCGAAGTCGCCGAACCGGCAGCCTTCAATCTTCGCCATGACAAAGCCGGGCAAGATCGCGGCCACCATCATACTCGCCTCCGCCACCATGCCCCACCAGATCGGCTCGCCCACTTGCGGATGCAAATAATGCATCGCCACGCCTTCAATCGTGAGCACGAACCCCACCATCGCCAGATAAATCAGCCACCGCGGTCCGGCGCGCAGGCCGTCGGGGCCAACAAAGATTTCGCGAAAGGGCGACTCTCGCCGCGCAACGGCGATGGACGGCAATGCCGGGGAAACGGGCGGCGCCGCGTCCGCGCCCGCCTGCATCGTTGACGGTTCAACCGAAGGCGGAAGCGGACGGGTATCCATTAGCGTCTAGAACATGGTAAAACACTCGGTCTGGCCTTGATACGACAAATTTTTCATTCCGATGCTTTCCGAGCTCCGCAATTTGCGGCGGCGGCGCTGCTGCTCGCCTATCTTTTGCAGTGCGTTTGGCTGCTGCGCATGCAAACTTTGCATCCCTCGGCCCCGGACTCCGAGCAGGCCTTGCGCATCGGCCAAGGCCTCGCCCAATGGAAAGGCGGCGCCATCGCTGGAACTCCCGCATCGTCGTCGTTTCGGCACGAAGCCGTCACCGGCGTGTCTTCTGCGGGGCGCGGCGGCCATCTCCCCGCCCTCGATGGTTATGACCGCGACGGTTATGATCGAGATCGCTCGCCACTTTACTACCTGGTTGCCGCCGCTCCGCTTCTGGCTCGTCCCGCCGCCTGGTTGCCGCGATCGTTGCTGCCCTTTGTGCTCGCGGCTCCCTACCTCTTCTTCGGCGTCATGCTGGGAGCTTCGCTCTGGTACGTCGCGCGCCGTCTCTACGGCAACCCTGGCGGCTACATCGCGCTCGCTCTCTACTGCTTTTCGCCGGCCATGATCGTGAACACCGCGGGCGCCCAGAGTCTGGGCGAAATGGGCGCTGTGTGGGGAGCTTTCGGGACCATCTTCACCGCCATCGCTGTCGCCCACACCCTCTACGCTCCGCGCGAGGTGGTGCTCTGGAACTGGCGCCGCATTCTGCTTCTGGGGCTGTCTCTGACGCTCGCGGCGGGTAATCAGTTTTCGCTGGGCGTGCTGGCGGTGGTGATTTTGCCCCTCATGCTGTGGGTGGCCCCCGTGCGTCCGCGTTCCGTGTTTGCCATCTGGACCGCCGCAATCGCCGTCGCCGTCGCCCTTTTGTTTGTCTCCTACTCTTTTGCGCCTGCACCGTTCTGGCGCGGATTGCTGCACGCGCACTGGATCGATTTCGCCCCCGCTGCATTGCGCATGTCCGCCTCTTACCGCAACGCCGCGCACACGATCTTCGCTGGCAGCCCTCCGCTCATGCTGGCCTTGCCGGTGGCGCTCGTCGCCTACTTCGGATGGAAGCGCGCCCGCTACTTCGGCAACACCGCCCCGCTCGCGGTCGCCGTGCTGTTGCTCATTCTCGCCCTCGCCGCTCCCCATTTTCCGGGACAAGGATTTTATCTGACCGTGCTCGTCTTTCTCTTCGTCTTCGTCAGCGGAGTCTTCGCCGATTTGCTGGAAACCCGCTCCGGCCCGCTCGTTGCCGCTGGCCTGTGGGGATGGTTGAGCGCCTCCGCCATCTGGAACCTCTGCCAGTTGGCCCGTCTGCGCTAGCGAAGCCCTGCGCGTGTGGAAGCCGACGCTCGCAGTTATAAAGATGAACGCAAAAATACGCGAACACGCCCTGCGGAAAATTCCGCCTTGACTGGCGGTAGGAGACAAACAAGCCGAGCCGAATAAAGTCAACATCCGTACCCGCGGCAAAGACAAGGCCGAAGATATGGCGACGGCGGAGTTCGCGGAGAAGATCAAGAAGCTGATCGCGGAAAGGAGCGCGACATTGTAATCAACAATGCGCCAGCCGAGCTGCAGAGGGCGTCAAGAACTCATCATTCCCCTTCGTCTTTCTTCACAACCCAGGCTTGGTTTCTCGCCAGCCTTTTCTTGTTGGGTATAGCCGGGTGCGCTTTAAGCCAGAGACGCGCGTAATGCCAATTCTGAACAAGTCTTTCTCTGGATTATTAAACTTCGGCGGTTCCGGATGGACCGGGCCGAAGTAGTTCTTGTCAGGCTTATCCCCGGCTTTGATCTCCTTCTCTCCTATACTCTCGCCCTCAATGCTATCTTGGAACGGGGCTATGCGCATCAAGACGAGCTGGCAAATAAGACGGCCTGGATACAGAAGCACAGGGGTGTTGGACACGTTCGCAATCTCCAGAGTCAGACAGCCCCGGTACTGTGGATGTATCCATGGCGCGGTCTCAACAACGATAAAGGTGCGTGCTACCGACGACTTCGTCAGAACCTGACCGGAAACATCAGATGGAAGCTTGATGAACTCAAGGGTCGCTCCCAAGATGGTTTGGTGTGCGGGGACGACTAGGAATTGCCCAAGCGGTACGTGAACGTGTACATGGAGAGAGGTGACAGAACTGCGATCCGGGGAAAAGAAAGGCTGATCTAACGTCTTTGGGAGCAAAAAGTGACAGCCGAGCCTAAGATCCACCGAGTCGGCGTCGAAGGTATCGCTCTCGTCCTTATAAAGCAGCGGCGTGATTACAAGATTCTTGTCGTTGCTTACGTCTAATTTCCGTATTCGGCTTAGGATTTCTTTTCGAGAAAGGACCATAACGCCGTGCCTTTCAGCTTTGTAAATCGATCTTGAATCTGCGAATCTTCGATCGCTTTCATAGTCCACATTTCCAGCCGCTTTGTCCACAGGCTGCGAATACGTATATCGTTCTTCGCCTCGGCACCCTCGAACTGCTCGATGACGTTGGGAAGGGAGGTAAGATAAAAACAAAATGCGGAATTGATAATAGATACTGGGTCAGGCTGCCTTGAAGTGTTTGAGTGTGGAACAACTCCGACCTTAAGACAATTCTCGATATTGCGACGGTCCAGCTCAAAACGCTTTACCGCGCGTGTCGGTGTCACTGTTATCTGGCGTACCAGCTTGCGAATGGCCGGAACAACAGAGTCCAAGAAGGTATCCACGAGGCTCTGTGGGCCGGGGGTCTGGTCATCCACATAGAACCTATACCTAGACCGCGGAATTTTGGCGAGCCTCTCAAGAAGTTTCTTTTGCTCTGGCTCAAATTGTTCGACTGCCTTCAACCATAAGTCCTCCTCAAGCAATTTGATATGTTCGGCGAATCTACATGCTGAAGCGGGATGTGTGGGATTGAATTTCACCGACGCTTTTGCTGAGAGAAACCCAAGCATCCCAAGAATTTCGACTAACGCAAAGGAAAATGCCGGCCCCATTAGACGTATGGCGAACAGGTCGCAGAAGATCTCTTGCGTCCAATTTTCAACTATCTTGGAGGCAAAGGCGACCACTTGGCGGTCTCTGAACGCCTTTCGTAGCGACCGATTCGTGACTGACTTGAGGGCTACGACACCTGGATGGAGAGGATTTGAATTTGAAAGTTCCTCATACACAAAATGGCCAATTTCATGGTAGATGGCAAGGTTGGTGAAGAAGCTGGGGCCTTGAGAATACGGGAGTTCTATGAACCCAAGTCTATCTGGGAACTTGGCCTGAGGAATGATGGTCTCTACAAGTCTCGCTTGCTCCTTGACATAGGTGTGGGGCCTTTGGAGGTACATGAACTCAGGAGTCAATAGAATGACAATCTCTGAGTTCCTCATCCCTTCGACGCGCTGAAGTTGCATGGAAGCGAGGTCTATGAGCGGAGCCGGAATGGTCAGCGTGTGGGCATCCGTGGCTGGCTTGATCAACGCATGAAGTAGCGACAAATAGTGCTTGAGCGTCAGAGTGTTGCGCCGTAGAATCGGCAACCTCGCTGGGAAGCGAGTGGCAAGGCTTATTTCCCTGCCGAGCTCCTTCTTTATTCCGTCCGCAAGTTCCTCTACGTAGTGGAAGAAGAGACCAGAGGCGTCAACGTACGTCTGTGAACGCTCCTGCTCTCTGCAGTACTCTTCGAGGAAGTCTACAAATCCGTGAAGAACGGCCGCATCGTGGAGGAGCTCTTCTAGGCCAGTCGGCATAGCCGTTGCATGACCTTCGTGGACACAGGTTTTGGCTGCTCAAAATTCCAAAGAGCTTGATCCTGGAGTTTCGAAAAGAGATCGATCAGGTCGTTAGCGACGGGCTTCGTCTTAGGGTTCGTGGGTGCACGCAGTATCGCCTGCACCATCCTGATGGCGTTGGCGCGATCTTTTGGGCTCCAGACCTCATCAATCGTTCTGAGGTGCTCGTAGCTAGTGAACGCGACGACCCTCCGCTCAGAGAGAGCGGACGGCCGTTTCGTTTGTATGCTGCGTAGTGAAACGAGCGCCTCGTCTAAAGAGGGTTTGAGCTTCCCCCTCTTATTCTCATCGACGTACTCCATCAGTGCTGAAACGATCCTCTGGGAAAACAGCGCCAAGGTGAGGTATTGTGCGCGGTCCTGCAAATCCATCGGCGTCATAAATCAGATCCTCGCTGAACATTCAACGCAGGGGAAATTCGCCTTTCATTCGCTATTGTACAAAAGAAGGCGAATCGGTCATACAATATATCGCGGATCGACTTGCTCTAGTCCAACCTATTGTATATTCCGGGAAATTCCGGGAAAAGTCAAGTTAAATATTTCTATATGCCTGTGAATAAACATCAATTTACAATGTAGTTCCGGGAAAATACGGGAGAAAGCTACGCCAGATGCCCAACGAGCCACTTGTTCCGGTACATACGTCGCTTGATCCCGACAATCGCATAACTCTGCCCAAGCACGTCTCCGACCAAATGTCGTGGATGACGGGAACGAATGTCCGAGCTTGGTTGCTTCTCCTCGCGCTTGGGAGGTACCGCCTCCTCTCGGATGAGCAGGTTGAGAATGACCCGCAACTGGAACCCATCCGTTTGCTAATTCTGGAAGGGAAGCCAGCAGTCGTAGGCGAGCCGACCCAATCCAAGGATCTGAACGACGAGGCCATCGTCGCACGGCTGGTTCCGGTATCCGCTGCGCAACATAAACAGAGCCAGAGTTGGAGGATCTCTTTGCCCAAGGAACTACTGAAGGCATTTGCACCACCCGATTGTGGAGATCCAAAGGCCTTCTCGATTCTTCTCTCCTTCGAGGGGTATTGGGAGATTTGGTACACAGATGTGCTCCGCAGAGCCGCATTTTCACGGTTGGCCTAGCGAAAATCATTTGCAGACTGATCGGAACTGATATTGATTCGACGGTTGGAATTGTAGCGCATTCAGGTGCTTGTGGTCCCGCCCTTATCACCGCCATCTTTGAGCTGCCCCACCCCCTGTGTTAACATCGGAAGTTTCGCAGGTAATGTTGGGCTGGCCTGTACCCTGTACTCATCCTCATCCGGGCCGTACCACCTTCCCGTAAGCCTGCCGAAGGAGACAACCCGTGAAAGCATACGAAGGAGCCAACCTCCGCAACATTGCCCTGATCGGACACGGGCATGCCGGCAAAACCACCCTGGTGTCCGCCATGCTCTACACCGCCGGCGCCTCGCCTCGCCTCGGACGCGTCGATGACGGCTCCGCCCCGACCGATTACGACGAGGAGGAAATCGCCCGCCAAATGTCCATTTCCACCGGCCTCGCCTTCGTCGAGTGGGGCAAGCCCGACGCCAAGGTCAAGATCAATTTGCTCGACACTCCCGGCTTCAACATGTTCGTCCACGAGGCCAAGATGGTGCTGCCCGTGGTCGATGCCGCGCTCGTCGTCGTCGATGGCGTCGCTGGCGTCGAGGTCGTGACCCAGCGCGTCTGGAATTATTGCGACGAGATCAACCTGCCCCGCATGATCGTCGTCAACCGCATGGACCGCGAGCGCGCCGACGCCAACCGCGTTCTCGAATCGCTCACCAATGCTTTCGGACGCGCCGTCACTCCGCTGCAACTCCCCATCGGCAGCGAGAAGAGTCTCACCGGTATCGTCGATCTCGTCCGCATGAAGGCCTACACCTACGAAATGGGCGGAAACGGCAAGGGCAAGGAAGGCCCGATCCCCGCCGACCTCGCCGCCGCCGCTAAAGATGCCCACGAAAAGTTGGTCGAGCTCGTCGCCGAGGGCAAAGACGAGTTGATGGAAGAATTCTTCGAAACCGGCACCATCCCCGAGGAACATCTCGTCCCGGCCCTGCACGAAGCGATTCGCGAAGACAAACTTTTCCCCGTGCTCTTCACTTCCGGCCTGGGCAACATCGGCGTCGATGAGCTCATGGATTTCATCGTCGACTACACGCCCGCCGCCAGCGAGCACCACGCCCTCACCGGCTGGACGGCCGAAGGCAGCGCCGAGCCTACCACGCGCAAAGGTACCGACAACGAGCCCGCTTCCGTCTATGTCTTCAAGACCATGTCCGACGCCTTCGCCGGTCGCATTACCTACTTCAAGGTCTTTTCCGGCGTGCTCAAGAACGACGCCTCGCTGCAAAACTACAATCGCAACACACTGGAAAAGTTCGCCCACATTTCCCTGGTCCAGGGCAAGCAAGCGGTCTCCATCCACGAACTGCACGCCGGCGATATTGGATCGGTCGCGAAGCTGCGCGAAACGCTAACCGGCGACACGCTCGGCGACAAGGCTTCGCCTATCCGCTATCCCGCCGTGCAACTGCCCGAGCCCGCCATCACTTTCGCCATCGAGCCCAAGAGCCGCGCCGATGAAGACAAGCTCGGCGTCGGCCTGCACAAGCTCATGGAAGAAGACGCCATGCTGCGCTTCTTCCGCGATCCCCAGACCAAGGAATTTCTCATCGCCGGAACCGGCCAGCAGCACATCGAAGTCGTCGTCTCCAAGATGAAAAAGCGTTACCACGCCGAAGTCGTGCTCAAAGCGCCCAAGGTCCCGTATCGCGAGACGATACGCGGCAAGGCCGACGTTCAGGGACGCCACAAAAAGCAAACCGGCGGCCACGGCCAGTACGGCGATTGCAAAATTAAAATGGAGCCGCTGCCCCGCGATGGCGCGACCGAATTCGAGTTCGTCAACGATATCTTCGGCGGCGCCATCCCCAAAAACTACATTCCCGCCATCGAAAAGGGCATCAAAGACGCCGCCGCGCGCGGCTTTCTCGCCGGCTATCCCGTCGTCCATTTCCGCGTCATCCTCTACGACGGCTCCTATCACGACGTCGATTCGAACGATCTTTCCTTCCAAATGGCCGGACGCATCGCCTTCCGCAAAGCCATGGAAGCCGCCAAGCCCACTCTGCTCGAACCCATCATGACCGCTGAAATCACCATTCCCGACGAATTCGCCGGCACCATCATGGGCGACCTCAACAGCCGCCGCGGACGCATTCAAGGCATGGACAACAAAGCCGGCAACACCGTCGTCAAAGCCGAAGTCCCCATGGCCGAAATGCTCACCTACGGCGTCGATCTAACTTCCATGACCCAAGGCCGCGGCAGTTTCTCCATGGAAATGCACCACTACGACGTAGTCCCCGCCCAGCTCCAGGAAAAAATCATCGAGAAAGCCAAAGCCGAACGCGGCGAGGTGAAGGAGGAAGAAGAGTAGGGACGGTCTTCGCATTCGTAGAGAACGTCCAGGAAAATCCCGAGATTTAAGCAACTGTGGAATCCCACCCTAACGTCGCACAAAACACGACTTTAGGATGGGGCACCCGCGATGAGTGAAAAGACCAGACCGTCTATTATGGCTCATCATTCCTCAAAATTGAGATTGACATACGGCTGGGGTCGCGACCGCCAATGAATTCTCTGGAAATAGGTTCCCATGGCCAAACAAGAAAGCTGAATGGTTCCACCGTTCTTTGCAAATTCAGTCCCACTGACAAGACCCACTACACTTGCGACTTTTCGTCCGCTTAGGCGATCCACTTTTGACGAACAGCTAGTGCATTCCCACGCATCGAATGTAAACTGTACATTGATCCCGGATATCTTCGTATAACCTTTTCGTACTTGGCCCTTGCCCTTGAACGATTGGGCTTCATTGCGAAAATAAAATGGGGCTTGTACAAACACGAGCGAGCCGTTAGTTGCCATGATTTTAAGCTCTTCCTTCGACGCCGCGGAGATGTCAACCGTTCCCAATCTTTCCACTACGCTTTCCACAATGCTCGATACGTACCGATAAAGCAAAAGGTTTTCTCCCATGTCGTACAGGTAAAATTTCGGCTGTGAGCCAACTGTCCAGAGTTTGGGATTGTTAAGATGGCCGTCTTGCGACACGATATTCAATACGCGCAGCCTGCCGAAGGTACTGGCATTGCGAAAATCTATTCCAAGCTGGGACGCAAAACGAAATAATCGAGTGTGATTGATGTAGTCCCAATTCGCACCCTCAAGTTTCGACAAGCCGATGACAGCGCGGGCATCGGCAGTCCGCACTTCCTTCTCCCATGCCTCCTTGTGCTTACGAATTTGCTCCGGGGTCAGATTCTGTCCTAGTTTACGTTCGGTGTGCGCCTCGCCGTGGTCGTTCAGACACAAGACAACTAGATTCTTTTCCGAGTGACTCTTGCTAAGATGCCATTCTTTGATGTGATGAACGACGATGTTCAGGTTTGAAGTGCGGCAAACACAGCAAATTCGTTTGCATTTGCGGAGTAAATTGAAAAGCCTTTTTGGTGGTATCGGCGGACGCTTGAGTTTTGCTTGGGTGTCTTCATCCAGTTTGAGCCGCAGCAATTTTCCGCTTGACATCTTGAGCAGCTTCCCGGGAGTGATTCCTGAGGAAGCCAGTTTCTTCGCTACATCAGAGTCAAGGCCAAGCGCGAGAAGTTTGTCTGTGCTTGAAAGTTTCATATTCTGGAATGTACGATAACCTTCCGCTTGTGCGCTACACGGTTTTTTCCGGGAAATCGGCAGGTGCTCCCAGGTTCGCGCCCGTCTTTTGGGCGCTAACCTGGGAGGCGCAACCTCTGGGGCAGGGGCGGGCGGATTTCATCCGCGCCGCGAATCGGATATCCCAAGCCGTGTGTCCCACGTCTCGCGTTTTTCGAGACGTGGGATTCCAAACGCACCGACCTTCCCGGCACAACTCTTGCCAATGTGTACACATTTGTGTATTATAAATAAGAGACCGTCATGGCTGAGTTGAGCTTTGAATGGGATGAAGAAAAGAACGCGGCCAATATCAAAAACCACGGCATCGATTTTTTGGACGCTGCTTTGATCTTTGAAAACCCCACGCTTGAGGCCATTGACAATCGAGTGGATTACGGCGAAGTGAGATACATCGCATTCGGGTTAACGGGTGAGACGGTGCTGCAAGTCGTCTACACCTGGCGAGGAAAAAACATCATCCGTATTATCAGTGCACGGAAGGCAAACCGGCATGACACAGAAAAATACTACCGTGAGATATTCGCTTAGCGCAATCAAGAGAAAAATCGCTCGCGGCGCAAGCAAAACACGCGCCGACGCGCCGGAGGCTGTACCAATCGGCGAAGAATTTTGGAAACGCGCCCGGGTCGTCATGCCGAGCGGCAAAACATCCGTCCACCTTCGCGTTGACAGCGACGTATTCGACTGGTTCAAGCGACAAGGCAACGGCCACCTTACACGCATGAACGCCGTTTTACGTTCCTACGTTGAAGCGCATAAACACTGACCAGCTAACGACGGTTGACACCCTTGTCAAGGAACCAGTCCCATGTTCGTGCCGGATGCCGCCTGCCCCACCTTTCGCGTTTATTCGAGATATGGCGCATCCGACCAACAATCCTGGCATCTATAAAAAGTAGCGGACCAGCGGCAAACTGCGCTGCTAGGCCCGCGAACGGGGTGGACAAACACTATGCTCATTTACATTTTGGCTTTTATCGGCGGTGTGCTGACCATCCTCAGTCCCTGCATTCTTCCGGTGCTCCCATTCGTGTTTGCGCGCGCCGACCAACCTTTTCGCCGCTCCGGCTTGCCGCTCCTCGTGGGCATGGCACTGACATTTTCGCTGGTCGCCGTGGCCGCTGCCTTCGGCGGACATTGGGTCGTGCGCCTGAACCAAGGCGGCCGCTATCTGGCGATGATCGTATTCCTCGTGTTGGGCGTCAGTCTGCTTTTGCCGTCGCTTGCCGAAGCGCTGACTCGCCCCCTGGTTCGCGCCGGCGGACGCCTTCAGGGCGCTCCTTCCGCCGACCGCAGCCTGGGCAAATCGTTTGTGTTGGGAATTTCCACCGGTTTGCTTTGGGCTCCCTGCGCCGGCCCAATCCTGGGTTTGATCCTGACCGGCGCGGCCATTCAGGGCCCCAGCGCTCGTTCGTCTTTTTTGTTGCTGTCGTTTGCCTTGGGCGCCGCGGCTTCTCTTGGAATTGCGCTATTCGCAGGCAACAAGGTGTTTTCCGCCCTCAAACGCTCTCTCTCGTTTGAAATCTGGATTCGCCGCGCCCTCGGTGTCGCTGTCATCATGGGCGTGTTTGCCATCGCGCTCGGCTGGGATACGAACCTGCTGACTCGTTTCTCCTTCGTGAACACGGCAAAGGCGGAAGCGCATTTAATCGACGCGCTCGGCCCAGGAAAGTCCGTAGTTGTTCCGGTCAGCGCAGCCGAGCCGCAGCCCGCGCTTGCCGACGAAGGAGCGCTGCCCGATCTGGGCGGCGCGGTTGCCTGGCTGAACTCACCGCCCCTCACCCGCAATTCCCTGCGCGGCAAGGTTGTGTTGATTGATTTCTGGACCTATTCCTGCATCAACTGCTTGCGCTCGTTGCCCTACATAGAAGGCTGGGCGGAAAAATATAAGAATGCGGGTCTGGTCGTCATCGGCGTGCATACGCCAGAATTCGCCTTTGAGAAAGAACGCGCCAATATAGAAAAGGCCGTTCGCGATCTGAAGATTAGTTATCCCGTTGCCATCGACAGCGACTACAAAATCTGGCAGGCCTTCAATAATGAGTACTGGCCCGCGCATTACTTCATCGACGGCAAGGGACGCATTCGTTATCACCACTTCGGCGAAGGCGAATACGATGAATCCGAGCGTGTGATTCTGCAACTGCTCAAGGAGAACGGTGCCCAATCGCTTTCGCAGGGCATGCTGAACGTTTCCGCCAATGGTGCGCAAGCGGCCCCAGATCAAGGCAATGTTCGCTCCCCCGAAACCTATATCGGATACTACCGCGCCGCTCACTTTGCATCCGCCGAGCCGTTCGCCAAGGACTCTCTCAAGGTCTATACGCCCCTTCCCAGACTTTCTCTCAACCAGTGGGGCTTGTCCGGCAGCTGGAAGGTAGGCGCGGAAAGCGCTGTGCTCCAAACCGCACCCGGGAAGATCGTGTTTCGATTCCATGCGCGCGACCTCCACTTGGTTCTGGGACCGGCCAAGGACGGCAAGCCGGTTCGTTTCACCGTTAAGCTCGACGGCACGCCGCCCGGCGAGGACCACGGCAGCGACACCGGCGCGAGCGGCGCCGGCACTGTCCAAGAGCACCGCCTGTATCAGCTCATTCGGCAGAAGGGACCGGTGGAAGACAGAACGTTCGAAATTGAATTCCTCGATCCCGGCGTGCAGGCGTTTGCCTTCACTTTCGGTTGACGTTGGAGATCGGAGTGATTCATGGATCGCAGAAGTTTCCTCGCGGGTGCCCCACTCATTCGCGTTCTGTGCGAATGAGTGGGTTACAGCAAGGTGCAAGGTGCCCCAGGGCCTGCTCTGAGCGAAGCCGAAGGGTTCGCGCTCGAAGAAAAAATCGTTCCCTCATCGCGGATTCTGGCGTACCATTCATCTTGCTTATTTCTTCGTTCTACGGAGGCACGCATGACCATGCGGAATTCCCTCATCTGTTCCCGATTGTCCTTCTCCTTCGCGGCGCTCGTTGTGTTGCTCATCGCCCGCCCCACGCTCGCCCAGGACGACAAAAGCGTCTCGCTCCAGCTCGATCACGTCTCCATCTGCGGATCGAATCTCGATACGCTGCGTCAAGCCTTTACCGATGTCGGTATGACTCCCGACCTTGGCGGCCCTCACGGCAACGGCATTACGCAGATGGCCAGCGTCGGCTTCGACGACTCAACCTACATTGAGCTGATTGCCCCCATCAAACCGGGCGTAACCGAGGGCTCCCCGTGGGCAAAGTTCATGTCCGACGATGCCGTTCCCTGCGCCTGGGCCGCCGGCGCTAGCGGTTTGCAGCAAGAATTGGATCGCCTGAAAAAAATTGGCATCCCCGTCAAGCCTCCCGAGCCCGGCAGCCGCAAGCGCCCCGATGGCATGTCCATCGAGTGGAACACCGCCGACCTCGGCGCCACGACCCCTGGCGCCACCCTGCCCTTCCTCATCGAAGACCTCACGCCACGCGCTTGGCGCGGCCAAACTTCTGCTAGCGTCCAAGGATCGCCGCTCGCCGGCGTCGAAAACGTCGTCCTCGGCGTCAGCAACCTCGACGCCTCGATTGCCTTGTTCCGCAAGGCTTACGGCTGGACCGCGCCTCTCCTCGAAACCCAGAAAGACTTCGGTAAGCTCGCCTATTTCCCTGGCGAGCCCGTCATCCTCGCCGCTCCCGCTGGCGGAGGCTGGCTCTCGGAACACATCGCCAAGTACGGCGAGTCCCCGGTTGCCTACCTGCTCAATGCACATGATTTCGCAGTGACCGTGAAGAAATACAAACTCAACGGCGGCAAGACTTGGTTCGGCCAAAAAGTGGCCTGGTTCGACGCGGGCAAACTGAAAGGCGTGAAGCTGGGAGTGATTGGGCAGTAATACACCTCTCATAGCTTCGGTGAAGGTGATGAATACACTTTTGGAGATCACGCAGCTCCTTGACGTAGGCGCGTGGGCGCGCCAATAATCCGGAGTTGGGAACTCCTGCTTCTTGCATAGAATCGATCCGCAACAACAATGGGCCCTGATCGAATGCGATCTTCCGCTAAAGGAAATCGATATTAAGGAGATTTGGCGATGAAACTCATCTCAACATTGCGCTATGGATCAACCCAAGGTATGCCAGCGGGCACGGGAAATTATGGGGGCGATCTGCGGCTCTTTTTTTCGACACTGAATCCGGCGGACACAAAGCCCGGACCGATACCGGATTCGGTGAACTGGCAAGGAGGCGGGAATGGCGCCTACGACACTTACAAACTGCCTAACAACGATGTGATCGCGTTCAACCTGGACTTACCATCACCGCTTCCGAATCAACTCTATGTTTTCGGCACCATCACGATCACAACCGCCGGGATCACATTCGGTGTTATGCCAATCGGACAAGGTGGCCCAAGCTATGCACCCGGGCAGCAGGCACTCGGGATCTTGAGCGGACGAACGCAAGGGCCACAAGGGGGCAAGAACTTCGACGTGGGGTTCGAGATCGCCGTACCCTGGAATGGAATTATGGCCGACTGTCACGGACAGTGGTGGGCCGTATGGCGCTAATCTGAAACTGGAATGACCCAGGCAACTGTTGACTGCTCCCAGCTCTCGCGACTTTCAAGACCTGGGAGCGGTCGCATTTCCACTCGTACCGGCGTTACAGCCATTTCCTACTCCAAGATCCGCAACCAGTGCGCAATTCGTCAACTGGCAACTGACGACTCAGAACTGCTACCATCCCTTCTAGTGTCCGCTGCTAAAGACAATCCCGCGCTGCCACTGAAAGACCGCTTGGTTTCCGCCGCCCCGGTCGAAGACGATTCCTCGTTCGAGCTCAAGCTCCGCCCGCAGCGCCTGCAAGAATTCATCGGCCAGGACAAAATCAAAGAGAATCTCGACATCGCCATTCAAGCGGCAATGTCGCGCGGCGAGGCGCTCGATCACGTGCTGCTCTACGGGCCGCCGGGCCTGGGCAAAACCACGCTCGCCAACATCATTGCCAACGAACTCGCCGTTGCCTTCCAGCAAACCTCCGGGCCCACGCTGCAAATCAAAGGCGACCTCACCGCCATCCTCACCAACATGCGCGACCGCCAGGTGCTCTTCATCGATGAAGTGCACCGGCTGCAGCCCGCGCTCGAAGAGATCCTTTATTCCGCGCTCGAAGACTACAAGCTCGACATCATGATCGGCCAGGGCCCGTCCGCCCGCACCCACACGATGGATGTGAAGCCCTTTACCTTCATCGGCGCCACTACCCGCGCCGGCTTGCTTTCCGCCCCGCTGCGCTCGCGCTTCGGACTGCTCCTGCGCCTGGAGTTCTACACCCACGACGACCTCCGCGTCATCGTCGAGCGCTCGGCGGAAATTCTCGGCGTGAGCATCGACCGTCCCGGAGCCACTGAAATCGCCAGCCGCTCCCGTGGCACGCCGCGCATCGCCAACCGCCTGTTGCGGCGCGTGCGCGACTACGCCCAGGTCCGCGCCAACGGTTCGATCGACCTGCCCATCGCGCAATCCGCGCTCAGCATGTTGGAAGTGGACCGCTACGGCTTCGACGAAGTCGATCGCAAACTCCTTCTCACCATCATCGAAAAATATCAGGGAGGCCCGGTGGGTTTGAACACGCTCGGCGCGGCGCTGGCCGAAGAGCCCGACGCTATCGAAGAAATCTACGAGCCTTTCCTCATCCAGATCGGCTTCCTCAACCGCACGCCCCGTGGCCGCGTGGCGACGCAACTCGCGTATGAACATTTCGGCATCACTCCCAACCGCCGCCAAAGCTCTCTGTTCTAGAACGACCCACGTAGGGGCGGACGCCCTCGTCCGCCCAGCCGAGCGAAGCTCGGCAGCCGTCGGCGGTCGTATGAACTCTCGTTGGACAAGCGAGGGCACCCGTCTCTCCACAACGCGGTTGACTTCCCCCGCCGCGATCTGCGTTAATCGTCCTTCGCAATTCATCGATCCCCGTTAGCACATAGCACCGGAGGAATCATGTGCGAAGTCATCGCCACCGACCAGGCCCCAAAAGCCATCGGCCCTATTCGCAAGCCATTCGGGCCCAAGGCCTGATTTTTACCTCAGGACAAATCCCCCTCGATCCCGTCACTTGCGATCAGGCGGGACTGGTATGGCATCGGCCCTGTGTTTGTAGTAAAAATGAGAGTCCGGTTGACACGATATAGCAACCGACTTAATCATCACCGTTTTCATAAGGCCCACAGCCAGTTCCGGACGGACACTGTCGGAACCAGGCATGAGGCCGGGAGATTCCTTTGCCGCTTCTATTGACGAAAGAAGACGTGGTTCGCGCGCTCGACATGCGAGACTGCATAGACGTAATCGAAAAGGCGTTCGCCGAACTGGCGTCGGGCACTGCGGTGCTCCCGCTCAGAATCGGAATTGCACCGCCCGACGGTGTGTCTCTGTACATGCCCGCCTATCTTAAGCAGATGGGCGCCTTGGCCTGTAAGATCGTGACCGTTTACAAGAACAACCCCACGCGGCACAATCTCCCGACCACCATCGGGAAAGTGCTCCTGCAAGACCCGGCCACCGGCGAAGTGATCTGCATCATGGACGGTGGCTATCTGACGGCGGTTCGCACCGGCGCAGTCAGCGGGCTGGCTACGAAATACCTTGCCCGCGCGGACAAGGGGCAGGTGGCGGGGATTGTCGGAGCCGGCGTTCAGGCCAAGATGCAGCTCTGGGCGATGGCAACCGCCAGAGAACTGTCGCGGGCGTACGTCTACGACGTGTCTGCCGACGCTCTGTCGGCGTTCATCCGGGAAATGAGCGCCAAACTCGGACTCGAGATTCTCCCGGCCGATTCGCCGACGCAGATGCTGGCTGTTGCGGACATCGTCTGTACGGCGTCATCGTCCTCGACTCCGTTGTTCGATGGCTCCCTGGTGAGACCCGGAACGCACATCAACGGAATCGGAAGTCACTCGCCAAACGCGCGTGAACTGGATACGGCCATTATCCAGCGATCCATGGTGGTCGTCGATTCCGTCGAAGCGTGTTTGAAGGAGGCGGGTGACATCATGATCCCGTTACAAGAAGGGGCCATATCGCAGGCTCACATTCAAACCGAATTGGGAGAAGTCGTTCTCGGCCGCAAACCGGCGCGCACCGGCGCTCAGGAGATCACCCTGTTCAAGTCCGTCGGCTTGGCGATTCAAGACGCTGCCGCCGCGAAACTGGTCTATGAAAAGGCGCGGCAGGCGGGGATTGGAAAAGACGTGGCCATGTGAGCCTTGGAACCTGGGCCTGACAATCAGTCCCAGGTTCCCGAAGGCGAATTCAGCATCGCTGTACCCTGCTCGTGTGGTGACGGGGCTCCGCCCCGTCCAAGCCGTACGCAGTTCGATCGCTGCCGGTGGGTACAGCAATCTTGGGTCCGCTATAGACGAAGAGGCTTCGAGCTTCGCGCTACGAACTGCGAAAATCAAGGGTTGCTCGCGACTCGTTCCTTCGTTTGACTTCCCCCGCCGCAATCTGCGTTAATCATCCTTCGCAATTTTTCAATCCAATTAAACAATACGCACCGGAGGAATCATGCGTGAAGTCATCGCCACCGACCACGCCCCCAAGGCCATCGGCCCCTATTCGCAAGCCATTCGCGCCCAGAACTTGATCTTCACTTCTGGACAAATTCCCCTCGACCCCGTCACCGGCCAGATCGTTGCGGGCGGCGTCATCGAACAGACCGATCAAGTCCTCAAGAACCTCGACGCCATTCTGCACGCCGCTGACAGCAGCCTCGAGAAAGTTTTACGCTGCACCGTCTTCCTAAAAAACATAGGAGATTTCGCACTTATGAACGAAGTCTACGGCCGCTACTTCAAGCAATCGCCCCCAGCACGCTCGACGGTGGAAGTCGCCCGCCTGCCAAAAGATGTGCTGGTGGTAATCGATGTCATCGCGCAATCTTAAGAAAGTACGCGTAGGGGCGGACGCCCTCGCCCGTCCAGCCGAGCGCAGCTCGGCAGTTGCCAGCAGTCGCAGCAAATTGGAATTCGCTACGTAAACGCTGAAGAAGAATTTTGAAAATGTAGGATTTTGAATCCAAGACAAAAGAAAAGAGGACCATGAAAACTGTAATCGTCATCCTAACCATCGCACTGCTGACCCTGGCCGTGATCTCCGTGGCCCAAACCGCAGCCAAGCCCGCCGCGAGCGGCCCCACCAAAGTCACCGGCGAACCCACCAAAACCGCCAGCGGACTCGAATACTGGGACATCAAAGTCGGCACCGGCGCAGTTGCCCAAACCGGACACAAAGTCAAAGTCGATTACACCGGCTGGCTCACCAACGGCAAGAAATTCGACAGCTCCGTTGGCACCGGCCATCCCTTCGACTTCATGCTCGGCGCCGGACAAGTCATCAAGGGATGGGACGAAGGCGTCGTCGGCATGAAAGTCGGCGGCAAGCGCCAGCTCCGCATCCCGCCCGACCTAGCCTACGGTCCCAAGGGCTATCCCGGCGCCATTCCGCCCAACGCGACCCTAATCTTCGACGTGCAACTGGTCGACGTGAAGTAGTTCGTGTGGGGACGGGGCTCTGCCCCGTCCAAGCCAATCTCGACTCGGCGGCCGCTGGCGTTATTGTCCGCGCCGCTTTGTGTGGGCACACAAAAGCCCGCGGAGTTTCCAAATCTCCGCGGGCTAAGATCTCTTACGCCTTGACCACTTTCCCGCTGCGCAGGCAAGAAGTGCAAACCCGCATGTGCTTGTTGGCCGCTCCCACCTTCGCGTGCACCGGGCGCAGATTGACGTTCCAGCGCCGTTTGCTGACGTTGTGGGCGTGACTGATCGTATTTCCGAACTGCGGTCCCTTGCCGCAGACATCACAAACTCGTGCCATAAACTCCAGTTCCTTCCAGGCCTGTTGCCGAAACCTCGATTTTACAGGAATCCCGCGAATTTCGCCAAGCCAGAAAATGGCCAGAAAAGGGCTTCGTATCAGGGCATCGCTTTAGCGGTGCCACAACTTCCCTAAAAAGAACCGCCCCTTTAGGGGCTGGAGCGTCTGCCTACGCCGCCTTCCCCATTACCGGCTGCGCGCAATGGCAGCACCGCCGCGCATCCAACGGAATCTCGCTCAGGCACTCCGGACACTTCTTCGTCGTCGGGTCCGCCGGCGCCGGGTTCTTCCGCGTCCGCGCAATCAGCGCATTGACCGGCGTCACCACAAAGAAATAAACCGCCGCCGCAATCAAGATAAACGACACCACAGCATTGATGAAAAGGCCCACCTGAAATTGTGCCCCGTGAATGGTGAAATGAATGGCGGAAAAATCCGGTTTGCCCACGATCGCGGCGATGAATGGCGTCAGCAAGTAGTCGGTCAGTGTCTTGACTACGCTGCCAAAAGCCGCCCCAATCACTACCCCCACCGCCATATCCACCACATTCCCGCGAAGTATAAATTGCTTAAAGCCGGATAGCATCGGATTTTCCCCCTCGCAAATGGATTGGCTCAAAACATAAATGACGACTGGCATTGGGTCAAGGTGCAAAATGAACATGCGCAGATTTGGCAACGGTGTAGAGATATGCACACTCCCAGCACCCCAGCAATGATGACAGGAAGTCCTGTAGGTTAAGCATAGCGCAACATTTCAGCCGATCAAAAAGGAAATTAGTAGAAAAGGGGTGCGCTACTGGAAGTGGGGAGCCTTCGCCTTCGACGCCTAGCTAGACCAGGATCTCGATCTCGCCGGACCGGCCATCATAGTTTGAGCAACCACTTTCGCATTATGTCACGACCAATTAGACAGGAAAAAAATGGCTGACGAATAATTGGGCATGCCACTACACGAATCGTGTCCAAACCAGGCAGTTCACTTCCGGGAAACGAAATCGCGGCTGCAAACTCTGGGTGCTCGCCCGCTTCTCCTCCAACTGCATTGATCTTCTGGTGCCCGGTCTGTCTGAGCTTGCAGCTAGCGGCAATCTGTGGGTTGATAATGGTGAGGGACGCCCCAGTATCGATCAAAGCTCTAACAGCCACGTCGGGAAATTCAAGACCCACTGCTCTTCCTTCATCGACCTCGAGCCTAGTCGCGCTGATCAGTATTTCGATATGTGGCCCCTGCTGAAATAAGTTCGTAGGCGTATAAGGGAACTTCACTGCTTCGCACTCTCTATGCAGGAGTCAATGGATAAGATAAACGGGTTCCTCTGCCCAAACCTGTTTAATCAGAAAACTCCCTCGAATGCCAAACTTGTTCAGTCCCGCCTTGAATGCGGATTCATAGTCCTGATAAAACCCTACTACGGTTTCATCCGCAATGACGACAAAATCACCGGGATGATTCTGGAGCCATTCTCCCTTGCGCTGCTCAAACACCATCAGTTCCTTTTGCAATGCCTTTTCTTCGGTGGCCACGGCATCCTCGGTAAGTAGTAAGCAGCTAGAAACTGATATTATAATATTATAATACAAATGCAAGTAAAATCTTATGGCAAAACGGAAAAGGCTTGATGACGATGCGGAGCAGGTGGCTGTTTACCTCACTCCAACCGAAAAGCTTGTGATGGATGTTATCGCGGGACGTAGAAAAAAGCGTCAGGAGGAGCGGACAAGTCCTAGCGAGATAGTGGCTGATGCCCTCTGGAAGGTTCTCACGGAAAGCGAGGGAATCGCTAAAGAGAAGATTCAGGAACTCTTGGCGGTTCAGTCAGACAACGCCGAGGAGCCCAATAATCTGAAGGTTTTTCCAAAGAACTGATGGTTTGGTCACCTCAGATCCTCATCGGCATCACGATGTACCGGTACTTGTAATCTTCTCCTTCCGCGGGACGCAGTTGCCCGGCCGATTGCGCATCCTTCAACTCCAGTTTCACCTCGCACGACCCGGTCGCTTTGATAAAGTCGATCAGATATTGCGCGTTGAATCCGATTGAGATCGGCTCGCCGTCATACGCCACTTCGATGGAATCTTCCGACTCGCCCGTCTCCGTCGACGATGCGGAAAGCTTCAACTCGCCTTTCTCCAGGCGTAGACGCACGGCGCGCGACCGCTCATCGGCAAATTGTGCCACTCGCGCGATTGCGGCTCCCAATTCCTCGCCATGCAGCGCGATCGACTTCGTAATGTCCTTCGGTAGTACCGCCTCGTAGTTCGGAAATTGCCCCGTGAGCTGCCGCGACGTCAGCAACCGCGGCCCTACGCGGAAGAACAGCGTCGCGTCGTCTTTAGCGAAGTCGACGGTCTCGACATCCGAATCGAGCAGCGTCTTCAACTCATCCATCGCCTTCTTCGGAATCAGCGTCTTCATTTCGCCCGACACGCCTTCAAACTTTTCACCCGCTCGCTCCACATGGGCCAAGCGATGGCCGTCGGTCGCCACCATCGTGATCGACTCCGGCTTGAGCACCATCAGCGCCCCATTCAGCGTGTAGCGCGACTCCTCGTTGGCGATCGCGAAGCCCGTCTTCGCAATCATCGACCGCAGCACCGCCGCTGGAATCTTGATCCCGCCCGCCGCCGGAAACACCGGCAGCCCTGGAAAATTCGCCCGCGCCATTCCCACCATTTTTGTGTTCGACCGCCCGCAGCGAATGCTCACCCAGTGGTTCTCAAGCAGTTTAATGGTGATCTCGGCATCCGGCAGCAGCTTCACGTAGTCGTGAAGTTTGTGTGCCGGAATTGTGCACGCGCCTTCTTTTTTCACCTTTGCGTTGCACGATGTTCGTAAGCTCAGATCGAGATCTGTCGCCGTCAGCGATAGTTTGTCTCCCGCAGCCTCAAAAAGATAATTGGAGAGGATTGGAATTGTGGTCTTGCGTTCCACCACGCCCTGAGTGGCTGTCAGTTCACGCAGAAGCTCAATTTTACTGACCGTGATTTCCATGGTTGTTGTGCCTACGGCAGGAGCGGTTTCCACCGGCATATGATGTCTCCCAACTTTAGGACTGTTATCAAAAATCGGTCTTAATTTCCGCTATACCGTTTTTCTCAAAACAGCTCTACTTCTACTCTCTTCTTATATCAAATACAAAACCAATAAAACCAGTAGTAACCGTAGGCGCTTCGGAGAAGTGGAAAACTAGTCTACCCTTCTGTGCTTCAACAACTTCCATACCCACCCTTCGTGTGAAGAATCGGTCCCCGCCCCGGCGGAAGCCATCCTAACACGAGCGCCAGTTCTACGTTACGGTCTCATCTCCCACAGTTTCCACAAACACTCCACAGTTGAACGGAAGGAAGAATGGCTGGATGAGTGGAAAAACCGGTGGAACCCGCAGTTTACGCGCTCAATTGCTCGGTCAGTTTATTCAGCAACCTGTTCAAATCCTTGTCGTTCTTGCGGACTCCTTCGATTTTATCCACCGAGTGCAACACGGTCGTATGGTGCTTGCCCCCAAACTGGCGCCCAATTTCAGGGAGCGATGCCTCCGTCATATGCTTGGCCAAATACATCGCAATCTGCCGCGGATATACGATCGAGCGGGAATTGTTCTTCGCCTTAATTTCCACCAGCCGCAGCCCAAATTGCTCTGCCACCGCCTTCTGGATCGATTCGATCGTGACCTTGCGGGCTTGCGAATCGATGAAATTCTTTAACACCTGCTGCGTATACGGCAGCGTAATCTCCGCCCCAATCAGCGATGAGTGTGCCACCAGCCGGATCAGCGCGCCTTCCAGCTCGCGTACATTCGACCGTATGTTCGATGCGATAAACAGCGCCACATCGGTCGGCAGCGTCACCCGCTCCTGCTCCGCCTTCTTTTGCAAGATCGCGACTTTCGTCTCCAAATCCGGCGGCTGAATGTCGGCAATCAGTCCCCACTCGAACCGGCTGCGCAAGCGGTCCTCGAATTCCGCCAACTCCTTTGGCGGACGGTCGCTCGCAATTACGATCTGCTTCATCGATTCGTGCAGCGCGTTAAACGTGTGGAAAAATTCTTCCTGCGTCCGCTCTTTCTGCGCTAGAAACTGGATGTCGTCGATCAGCAGCACGTCCATCGTCCGGAACTTGTCCCGGAAGCTGATCATCTTGTCGTAACGCAACGAGTTGATCATCTCGTTGGTGAACTTCTCGCTCGACACATAGCAGATCGCCGCCTGCGGCGTCCGCCGCTTGATTGCATGACCTATCGCCTGCATCAGGTGCGTCTTGCCCATTCCGACGCCCCCATACAAAAACAGAGGGTTATACGCCTTCGATGGCCGCTCCGCTACTGCCTGGCAAGCCGCGCTCGCGAATTGGTTCCCGCTCCCGATCACGAACGCGTCAAACGTGTACCGCGGGTTCAACTGCGCCGCGCTGTCCCAGTCGAACCGCCCCTGCGCCGGGTACAACGCGGGCGCCGCCTGTGGCCCCGCGCTAGGCGCCGTCAACCCCCCGTTGTGCCGGATCGGCGTGTTCGATGGATCGTCTTCCGCGGTCACGAATTTCACGTCCTCGTATCCCAGCCCCAGATTGTCGAGCGCTTCCTGGATCAGGTCCGCATACTTGTCCCCCACATGACGGAACTCCGCCGTGGGAACGCGTACGAACAGGATTCGATCGCTGGCGTGGCTGTACCGCGTCGGTTTCAGCCAGGTGTCGTACGAGTGCCGGTTGACTTTCTTTTCCAAGGCATCGAGAATGCGCACCCATGGATTCGGGATGATGGCGGAACTGGTAAGAGACATTTTTGACCAGAATATCGAATGCGCCGGAACAAAACGTCCGGGGTAAATTACTTTCCTCTGGAGACGGGGCTTACCCATCCCTGAAAATTTAGAAATTCTGCGTTGCCGAACTGGTCCTGTTTTGCAGCACGAGTTGTCTGTGAAATTTTTATGAGACGAACGGAATGCTAGCACAAAAAAATTCGCTTGTCGGTGTGTCCACAACAAAAATATTTTTCCGATGCCGCCGCATCCAAGCGCGATTTTTCCCCGTTGTCAAGTGTCGAGAATCTAACTGCCGCGCAAACTGTGCAACAAAAATGCCCGCGTAGAAATGCCCGCTCTCATCGCTGTCGAAGCGGAGGGATCTAAGGGTTCGCGCCCGTTTTCTGGGCCGGTGTCGGTGCCCCAGGTACGCGCCCGTTCTTTGGGCGCTAACCTGGGTCTGTGTGGGTGCCCCGTCCTTGTGTCTGCGTTCTTTGCAGACACAGGGCGGGGGTTTTGACTTCCTGTCCCCACCGGCAACGTGCACCAGAGCCTGCCCTGAGCGGAGCCGAAGGACCCCCTGTGGTAAAGGCTCTTCCGTTGCATCGGAAGAGCCTCTGAGAAACACGCAAATTGCATTTTACTTTGAACCCTTCTACGCCCTGACTTCCGCCTTGGCCCGCCGCTCCGCATACAGCGGAAACTCCTCGGCCAGCCCCAGCACTTCCTTGCGGATTTTCGCCAGCGCCGCGGCGTCCGTCCGATGGTTGAGCGCCTCCGCGATCCAATGCCCGATCTGCCGCATTTCCGCTTCCTTCATCCCGCGCGTCGTCACCGCCGGCGAACCTACTCGAATCCCGCTCGGCTTCATCGGAGGATTCGTATCGAACGGAATCGCATTCTTGTTCACCGTGATTCCCGCCGCGCCCAGCGCCTTCTCCGCCTCGCTGCCCAACATCCCCTTCGCGAACACATCCACCAGCATCACGTGCGTGTCCGTTCCGCCGGAAACGATGCGATAGCCCTCGCTCGCCAACTTCTCGGCCAGCACCTTCGCGTTCGCCACCACCTGCCGCGCATATTCGCGGAAGCTCGGCTGCGACGCCTCCAGGAAACACACCGCCTTCGCCGCCATAATGTGTACCAGCGGCCCGCCCTGTATTCCAGGGAACACCGTCTTATCGATTTCCTTGGCGAATTGCTGCTGACTCAGGATCATCCCCGACCGCGGCCCGCGCAGCGTCTTGTGCGTCGTCGAGGTCACAATGTGCGCGTGCGGCACCGGCGAAGGATGCGCTCCGCCCGCCACCAGTCCCGCGAAGTGCGCCATATCCACCAAAAACAGCGCGCCCACTTTGTCCGCAACCTGCCGCATCCGCGCAAAATCGAAGGTCCGCGGATACGCGCTGCCCCCGCCAATAATCAGCTTCGAATGCGCCTCCGTCGCCAGTCTTTCAAACTCGTCGTAATCGATCGTCTCCGTTTCCTTGGTCACGCCATACGGCACGATCTTGTACGTCTTGCCCGAAAAATTCAGCGGATGCCCATGCGTGAGGTGCCCGCCATGCGCCAAATTCAAACCGAGAATCGTGTCGCCGGGCTGCAACACCGCCGCGTAGGCAGCTTGATTCGCCTGCGATCCCGAGTGCGGCTGCACGTTGGCATGTTCCGCGCCAAAAAGCTTTTTGGCCCGCTCCCGCGCCAGTTCTTCCACCACGTCGGTAAACTCGCAGCCGCCGTAATAGCGCTTGCCCGGATACCCTTCCGCATACTTGTTGGTGAACACCGACCCGGCCGCTTCCAGCACCGCTTCGCTGACAAAATTTTCCGAAGCGATCAGCTCCAGCCCTTCATGCTGCCGCCGAACTTCGTTGTCGATAGCGTTGGAAATCTCCGGATCCACTTCATACAGAGGGCGAGACATCGATGAATTTTTCATAGGAACTCCTAAATATTTTACTCCGAGCAGGGACAAGCTTTAAGTAGGCGACACCTGTGGTGCGGCTCTCCAGCAATAAATCAATACATGAAGGAACCGGGCGATTTTAGAAATCAGCGGCGCTTGGGCAGCCGGTTTACCTGCCGGTTCTCATCAACCTGCACGACTCGCTTCGAAAACGGGATAGCCAAGTCGTACCCTGAATTGACGATTACCCCTGACTTCTTGAGTTCCCGAATCAACTCAAGTGCCGCCAGGAGCTTCTCAGCGTCAACAGATGGGTTGGCCTCAAGCAACTTTTCCATGTCTAGTTTCTTAGGCATCTATCCCCCTATTGGTCTGTAGTGCTCTCTGGTATGCACTACCCATCTATGTCCGCGCTTTACCATATAGTCGCGCAGAAGCTTGTAGTAGATTTTCACGCAGGAATTTAGCTCCGCATCTTGGCCAAAATCTTCGATCTCAAGTTTTATGTCCCTGCGCAGGACCGCCATCGAGATGCCCCGACCGTGGGAGTTCCACCGCTTCGTATCGTTGAGTTTATCGGCGATCTCCTCAGCCCGCGCAATCTTCATGGCGCGTGTCACTCTCCGCCTGTGGGTCTTGGTCGTTTTCCAGTTCTTGAACTTGTACTTAACGAGCCATTCTTTCAGCAAGGAGTTCGACAGTTCCTTCGCGCGTTCATACGAGTAAAGCTCCGCTGGATCGAACTTTGCGACGAGAAAAGTCATTTCAGCGGTTGTAAGCGTTCCATTTTTGGACTTTTCAATTAACTCCTTGTATTTCTCCAAGTACCCGAGTGCGGGTATCATCTTCCCGTCTGGTCGCTCCACCTGCGGGTCAATCGGTCCAAGCACAGAGTAGTAATCCATGTGGATTGCGTCGCCGCACGTTACGAGCACGGTTCCTGCGGACATCGCGTAATCGGGGATGATGAATTCTATCCTTCGGTAGTGGTGCCTCAGCGTATCGGCAATCCGCTGCACAACCTCGACATATCCGCCGGAGGTCTCCAGGACGACAATCAGTTTTCTGCGCTTCTTCTTGGTCTCCTCGACAGCCGTTCTGATGAAGTCCTCGACACCGAACAGAATGGGTCCAAAGAAGGCCAAAACATCGCCGCCAAGTTTGTTCTCAATTGCGGTGCTGTGGATGTCAAGTTCCCGCTCGATGATGTCGCTACTCGGGTCTAACGGCACTCGTCTACTCCCGTTCTTTTTGCCACCGCGCTTGTGCTGCGCGACGGGCTATGTCTGTCCGCTCTGTTTGACTCAGTACCCGTGCTCGTGCTGCTCCGCCCTTAAGACCTCCCAAGCGCCCTAGCGCAACCGCAGCCGGATTCTTTTTCAGGTTCTGCGGGGGCAGCTCGCCATGATTCTTGCGGGCGACCTCCCCAATCGCCTTTGCGGTCATCTTGTCCACGTTCCTGCTTGACCGTTTACGCATGTCCAGAGTATGGCACAAAAATCTGCAAGCAGAACCGCAGAATGGATATATTTATATACATATTCCCAACCTTGCAAACCCGGCAAGGTTGCTTGACCGCTCTAGCAATTTTGATGCCATCCCAGATTAGAGGATTCTTCAAATTCTGTTCTACTCGAACGCCGTCCTTAGAAAACTCACCAACTGCCACCCATCCATATATTTATACGGCGTCTCCCCCAGCGTGTAATGCCCGCAGGGCAGCACGACGACTTTGTGGTCCAGGTTGTGCTTCTCGAATTCCTCGACTACCTGCTCGGAAAATTCCGGCAAAAACGTCATGTCGTACTTGGCATAAATAATGAGCGACCGCCGCGGCCAGCGCGAAAATTTATCGAAGTACACCATCGGACTGACGGCGCGCCACACCAGCCGCAGGTTCTCCAAGTCGATGCCCGTTTCCAGTCCCTCGCGAATGTGCCGCGTCGATTGCCCGTGCCACACCACATCGGCAAAGTAAGTCGAAGCGTGATTGAACGCGGCCACTTGGATCCGCGCATCGTGCGCCGCCGCGATAAACGCATAGCACGATCCCAGGCTCGTCCCGACGATCCCGAGCCGGTTATAACCCTGCGCCTCCAGCCAGTCGAGACAGCAGCGCGCGTCGATCACGCCCTGGCGCACCGAGTCGAGTGTGCGTCCAATGTTCGCGGAAACCGCATAGTCGGCGCGGTCGATCTCCGCCGGCCGGCGAATGTCGTGATACGGCATCGACAGCCGCAGCACCGCAATCCCCATCCAGTTCAGCGCGCGGCAAAGGCTGTTATAGGAAATCGCATCGGCATTCCAGTGCGGCAAGAGCACAACCGCTCGCCGTCCGCGCGCCGGAAACCAGCGCGCATTCACCAGATTATTTTCGGGAAATGGCGTCTCGACCGGCGAGGCGAAGCGCAGAAACTCGCCATAAGTCCCGCGAACTTTTTCTTCCAGCCGCGGGTCCGGCGCTTCGCGCGTGCTAAAAACCCGCACCTCGCGCCGCTCCAGCCGAAAATCCGCCGGCTTCTCGTAAGCGTAAAATTCGTCGCTCGCTCGAATGATGCGCTCGTTGCAGCGCGCGAAATATTCCAGCAACTCGCGCGAATTCTTTCCCGGACCCTGCCCCGAGCCTTGCCCAGAAAGACCGCCGTTGCGCCCAGGCCACGCCCGCGTCCAATCCAGCCCCCACTCCAGCGGACGCACCACGCGGTTATTGTCCACCGACGTGAGCCGGGTCTCCCACTCGTACATCCATTGCGCGTAACGCGAAGGCATAGTCTTATTGACTATAGCAAACGCTGCATCACGTGCATTGGGACAATAGTGAGTGAGGAAGACTGCATCAAGCAGTTCCGGGTGCAAACTAAAGTCATTGAGGCTGCTCTTCCGCGTGCGCAAATCCTCTTGACATGTAGCTACAGTTGGAGTTACAGTAAATTTGTTACATGCTGCAAAGCCACGAACCCAGCAAACTCCATGCCGTTCTTGGCAGTAGGATAACGGGCGGCCGCAAGGCCATGACTTCACGCTGTTCGCGCGGATCGGACACCGCGTCTCGCAAGAGGAAAACCGGGGATAGCGAGCGAAGCAAACACGGCAAAGCCCCAGCCGTCCGAACCCAGGAAGAACGGAGGGCCTGCAAGCTCACTAGAAGGTGATCTTTGCTATGCCCCAAAGAATTAATGTGCAACACACGCCCTATCGGTTCGAATGGGATGAAAACAAAAACCGTCAGAACATTAGAAAACATGAGTTCGATTTCGCGGATGCGGAAGAGATGTTTGGTGGCATCTTCCTATTCTGGCCCGATCTGCGAAAGGACTACGGAGAAAACCGTTGGACTGGAATCGGCACGATTCGTGGCCGCACTGCGGTTGTGGCCTTTACTGAACGTGGACCAGATACCATTCGTATCATCTCGCTGAGAAAGGCAACCCGTCGTGAGCGCAAACAGTACGAAAAAGCCGTCGAGGACGAACTGGAAACGGGTTGACGCCCTCCAGGACTCAGAGATCGATTTGTCGGAAATTCCGGAACTCGGTCCCGGTTTTTTCAAACATGCCATTCGTTGGCCGGGCAGGAAGAAACAGATCACGTTGCGCCTCGACCCCGATGTTCTCGGCTTTTTTCGCCGGCAGGGAAGGGGATATCAAACCGCGATCAACGCGGTGCTCCGGCATTACATGAAATCTCTACAAGACAGCGACTCAAGGGCGGCCAGCCAATCGCGGTGACTGTCGAGGAGGATTTTTTGAGACTGATTGCCGGTCGCTGACGGCAGGATTTTCGGAAGTAAATTATTCAGAGGTAAACTCTCGGTACCCTCTGCGACAATCCGCAGAGAATTTCATAAGGCACCGTCTCGCACAGCCGCGCCAGTTCCACGGCGTCCACGCTCTTGCCCGCCCTTTGTCCGATCAACACGACCTCATCTCCCACCTTGACGCCGCGAATGTGGCTGACGTCGACGATGGTCAAATCCATCGACACGCGCCCCACCACCGGAGCGTATTCGCCGCCTACGATCACCCGCGCGCGATTCGACAACAGCCGCGGATAACCGTCCGCATATCCAACCGGCAGCACCGCGATGCTGCTCGCCGCTTTCGTCACAAACGTCCCCATGTACCCGACCGCTTCGCCCGCCGCCACTTCCTTCACCGTCAGCACTCGCGTCTTCCAAGAAAGCACCGGACGCAGCGGCAACTCCGTCACCGCGGCCGGCGCGCCTCCGCGCGTAAAGGCCAGCGAATATCCATAGAGCGCGATCCCCGGACGCACCATCGTCTTCCACGTCTCCGGCCGCGCACTCATGGCGGCGGAATTTCCCATGTGCACCAGCCGAGGATCGAGGCCGTAACTGCGCACAATGGCGAGCCCTTCTTCAAAGCGCTTCATCTGCCGCACCGCATCTTCCGAGTCGAGCACTTCCGCCGACGCAAAATGCGTGCTCACTCCTTCCAGCGACAAGTGCTCGCACGCGGCAAACATCTCGCACAAACTCGGCAACGCCTCCTTCGGCACGCCCAGCCGGTTCATCCCCGTGTCGAGCTTCAGATGCACCGCCAACCGATGTGCCGGCAAATCGGCCTGCCGTTTTCGCGCCGCTCCTTCCAGTAACTCTATGTGCCACGGCTCCCAAATCGTCGGAGTCAGATTCCGCGCCACAATGCCATTCTCTTCGCCCTTCCAAATTCCCGTCATCAGCAGGATGCGGGCCTCGGCGCCGGCGTCGCGCAGCGCCAGGCCTTCGGCGGCGTTGGTCACTCCCAGCCACTCCGCTCCCTCCGCTTCCAGCGCCCGCGCACACTCCACCGCGCCGTGGCCATAGCCATCGGCTTTGACCACGGCGCAAATAGTGACGCCTTGGCCAACATGCTTTTGTACAGCGTGAAAATTTTCTCCCAGTGCGGTCAGGGAAACTTCCGCCCAGGTTCGCCCGTCGAGAATCAGCGAGCGGCGGTCGGGCATTTGCGGCAAATTGGGACGCGGCGCGTTCACCTAGCCGATTATAACGAGCGCGCAATGGTTCTCTGTTGTGTGACGAGGGTCACGGCGAGAAAGAGTGCGTTTCGGTAGATTGATAAGCATGAATGCACCCCTCAAGAACGATCGCGCAGCGTGGTTGCAAGGCCCTTCGGCCGACGGCTCAATCCAGTGCTCGGCCGTCCCCGCGGAACGCAACCACCCCTGGCGCCTCATCCTTCTCGGAGCGCCCGGCGTCGGCAAAGGCACGCAAGCCGAACTCCTCACCGAGCGCCTCGGCGCTTGCCATCTCTCCACCGGAGACGTTTTTCGCGCCGCCGGCCAGCGCCGCGACTGCGATCAATCCCCGGCCATGAAGGCCGCGCTCGACTACATGCGCCGCGGTGAACTTGTGCCCGACTCCACCGTCTGGGAAATGGTGCGCGAGCGCCGCGCCTGCATCCTCCACTGCGGCGGCTTCATCCTCGACGGATTTCCCCGCACCCTCGCCCAAGCCCAGTCGCTAAAAGAGCTGATGGCAACGGAAAATATCTCGCTCAACGCCGTCGTCAATTACGAGTTGCCCTTGGATGAGATAGTAAGTCGTCTAAGTGGACGCCGCACCTGCGAAAAATGTAAGTCGGTTTTCCATGTCACCGAACGCCCGCCAAAAATCGAGGGCGTCTGCGATCGCTGCGGCGCCCGCCTCATCCAGCGCGAAGACGACCGCCCCGCCTCCATCGCCGTCCGCATGGAGGCCTACGACCGTAGCACAGCCCCACTCATCCAGTTCTACAAAAATCTAGGCCTCCTATTGCCGATTGTCGCCAAAGGCTCTCCCGACGAGATCCTGGCCCGTACCATGGAGCAACTGGATAAGTTGGCAGCACATCAATAAAGGTCGGAGTTAGGTTCGGAGTTAGCTAAAGACAAACGGGTGTCCCACCCTCGACATTCTTTGTCGCGGGTGGGATTCCATGACCGTATAACTCCCACAACCGTATCACTCCCAATTTGTCATCTGAGCGTAGTTGTCATCCTGAGCGAAGCGAAGGACCTATGCATTTGAATTCGCCGTGCACGAGATCCTTACCTTCGCACGCACAAGAGTTCGCCCTTAACTGCGCCCCCGATCTCAGTAAGATTGTGCCATCCTCGCTCATTCGCAAAAAGCACAAATGAATAGAGCGTGTTTTATAAATCGGTTTTGGGTAGGGCACGGCTTCAGCCGTACCGTTTGGGCCAACAAAAATGCGGGCTTTAGCCCCTGAGGGATGCTCCCTCCGCGCTAAGAGATGTTTTTGAAACACGCTCTAGGCATTCGGTCCTATTGCAAGCTGAGAACTGACAACTGGCAACTGGCAACCGGCAACCGGCAACTGCTGTACCATTTCTCCGTGCGCGAACTGACGGAACGATTGCTAAAGACAATTCGGAAGCAGCAGTCGATTCGCGCTGGAGATCGCTTGGCGGCGGCGGTTTCCGGCGGCGCGGATTCCGTGGCTTTGCTTTGCCTGCTGCTGGAGTTGCGCGCCGAGCTGGGAATCGTGCTTTCGGTTGCACACGTCAACCACAAGCTGCGCGGCGAAGAGTCGGACGAGGACGAGCGCTTTGTCGCGAATTTGGCGCGCCAGCACGGGCTCGAACTGCATGTTTTGGCGGCGCCGGTCGACGGCCAGCCTCGTTCCGATAAGGGTTCCGGCAAAAGTTCCGGAAAAGGTTCCGCCAAGTGTCCCGGCCTCGTTTCCGAAATCGGCTCCGGCGTCGTTTCCGGAGTTGAGGCGGCGGCGCGCGAACTGCGCTACAGTTTTTTTCGCCAGTTGGCCCGCGATGGCCGTGTTACGAAAATTGCCACCGCGCACACGCTCGACGATCAGGCGGAAACGGTGCTGCTGCGCATTTTTCGCGGCGCCGGTATTCGCGGCCTCGCGGGCATTCATCCGCGCATCGTCTTCGAGGAGCACGGGCGTGCCTTCGGCGAGTTGCTGCGGCCGTTGCTTGGCTTTCGCCGCGCCGCTTTGCAGGAATATCTGCGCCAGCATGACCAAAGCTGGCGCGAGGATTCCTCCAATCGGGACATTGCCTTTCTTCGCAACCGCGTGCGGCATCGGCTGGTGCCCATAATTGGCCAGGAATTTGGCGAATCCGCTATCGAACACATAGCCGAGCTGGCGGAAATCGCGCGCGCCGAAGAAGACCATTGGCAGCGTGGGCATCCCGAGGTCGTCGAGCCATTGCTTTCGGCGGCTCAAGAGTTGCCAGTAGCGGTTGAGCAGCTTGAGGATAACGGCGGTTTCGTATCGGGGTATCGCTTTAGCGATACCGCAAATTCCTCGAAATCGGATGCCCCTTTAGGGGTTGCGGTGCCGCTTGAGATGCGGTCAGCCGCGTCTCTCCCAATCACGCCGCTGCTCGCGCTTCCCTTGGCGGCCCAGCGGCGGCTGGTTCGGGCATGGATCGAGGCAAACGCTCCAGAGGTGAGTGCTTCGTTCCGGCTCATCGAAGAGATTTTAGAGATGGCGCGAGCTTCGCTCGATAAAAGATCGGCGGGCAAAAAACTGGAGCTGCCGCGCGGACGGACCTCCCTCCGTCGGACTCTCCGGCTTTGCGGGCGGCACGACCGGCAAGAAATTGTGTTCGAGGTGGAATCTTCCACGGGCCGCGCCCAAGCGGCAAACTATGAGTACACTTTAGCGGTGCCGGGCGCGGTCGAGGTCCCGGAGCTGGGCGCTTGTATCGAAGCTCGTGTGGTGGATGCGGCTGGCGTTCCCGAGGGCGAGCGCGGCCAGTTGCTAAATCTGGCGCTCATGCCGAAACAAGTTCTGGTCCGCAATTGGCGCGCGGGCGATCGTTATTGGCCCGCGCATACCGCATCGCCAAAAAAGGTGAAAGAGCTGATCACCGGCCGTCACGCCACCGGAGCGGAGAAAAAGCTATGGCCGGTTGCCGTCGCCGAAGGCTGCGGCTTAGTCTGGATGCGCGGGTTTGCCGTCCCAACCGCTTTCCGGGCTCCAGCCGGTGCTGCGCAAGCGATTTGGATTCGGCAGATGCCGGGCATGATGTAACATTGCCGTCAGTGATTAGCCGTCAACCGCCGGCGATGTAAGATTCTACTGAGAGCCGATGGCTGAGAGCTAAAGAGCTGCCGCGCCGGAGGCGCCTGTTTCCGCTATGAACGTTTCGCAAAAAACCGGATTGCGCCAGGTGATCGCGGCCGACCAGATCCAGAAACGGGTCCGCGATTTGGGTCGGCAGATCTCCGACGACTATCGCGGCCAGACCGTGATCGCCCTCGGTATCCTCGAAAACAGCTTCCTGTTCATGGCCGACCTGGTGCGCGCCATCGATGTCCCTATCGTCTGCGCCTTTATCAAACCCAGCTATAAGCAGAGCAAGCAGGGCGAAGCCCCGCTCCTTGAAATATTTTTCAGCCACGAACTGGCCATCGCCGCGAAGCATGTGCTGCTGATCGAGGGCTTGGTGCACTCCGGAGTGACCACGGAATTTCTGATGAACGATCTGCGCGGGCGCGGCGCGGCCTCGGTCAAGCTGGCCACGCTGCTCGATCGCCAGTCCGCGCGCCGCGTGCCGCTCCAGCCCGACTATTTTGGCTTTCTGGTGGATGACGCCTTCCTGTGCGGCTATGGCTTGGGCAACCCGGAGCAGCTAGGACGAAATCTGTCGTATCTAGCGGCTGCAATCGTGTAATCGGTGATCGAAAATTCAAAAGCGGGTTTTCGATGACCCGATCGCCCGATTCCAGATGGCTTTGCCATCCCGTGACCTTTGTCACTTCCTTCGGTTTCCCCGTTTTCCGTGGAAAAGGGCTAAAATTGAGAGACGGTCTTTCACCAGTCGAATTTCCGCCTCTGGCATCTAATGATGAGTTGAAGAGGTGGATTCTTTCTTATGGGGGAATGGGTCTGCGTTTCGAGGAGCTTTAAGTGAATTCTACGGTCAAGACGTTTCTTATCTGGGCAGCCATCCTGGTCTCGGGCTTCCTGCTCTACCAGGCGCTGAAAACCGGCGCCACTGCCCAGAAGGAAAAAGAGCTCAATTTTTCCGAATTCCTGTCCTACGTGGACCAGGGCAGTGTCCACGACGTGACCTTCACCGGCCAGGAAGCGAAGGGGACGCTCAAGAATCCCGACGGCCCATTTCGTACGACCGTACCGCCGGGGAGCTATCCGGAACTGTACAACAAGTTAACGGACAAAAAAGTCCCATACGGCTTCAAGGACATCAGTAACGGCACTTGGCCGAGCTGGATTCTGAACCTATTGCCGCTCGTGCTCTTGGGCGCGCTCTGGTTTTTCATGATCCGCCAGATGCAAACCGGCGGCAACAAAGCTCTCTCCTTCGGCAAGAGCCGCGCCCGCCTGCTCTCCATGCAGCAGAAAAAGATCACCTTCAAAGACGTGGCTGGCGTGGATGAGGCCAAGGAAGAACTGCGCGAAATTATCGAGTTCCTGCGCGAGGCCCAAAAATTCCAAAAACTTGGCGGACGCATTCCCAAAGGCGTCCTGCTGGTTGGCCCTCCGGGAACGGGCAAGACCCTGCTGGCGCGCGCCGTTGCGGGCGAAGCCAATGTTCCCTTCTTCTCCATCTCCGGCTCCGACTTCGTGGAAATGTTCGTGGGCGTGGGCGCGAGCCGCGTGCGCGACCTCTTCGAGCAGGGCAAGAAAAACGCTCCCTGCATCATCTTCATCGACGAAATCGACGCCGTCGGGCGTCACCGCGGCGCGGGTCTCGGCGGCGGACACGATGAGCGCGAGCAGACCCTGAACCAACTCCTCGTCGAAATGGACGGCTTCGAATCGAACGATGGCGTCATCCTCATGGCCGCCACCAACCGCCCAGATGTGCTCGATCCCGCGCTTCTGCGCCCCGGCCGTTTCGACCGCCGCGTCGTGGTGAATCGTCCCGATGTTCGCGGACGCGAAGAAATCCTGCGCGTCCACACCCGCAAAATTCCTCTCGCCGACGATGTGGAACTGAACGTCCTCGCCCGCGGCACTCCTGGATTCTCCGGCGCCGACCTCGCCAACATGGTGAATGAAGCGGCCCTGGCCGCCGCTCGCCAGAACCGTAAGGCCGTCCTCATGTACGACTTTGAAGTTGCGAAAGACAAAGTGCTGATGGGCGTCGAGCGCAAGTCGCTTCTGCTCTCCGACGAAGAAAAAAAGAACACCGCCTATCACGAGGCCGGACACGCGCTGGTGGCGGCCATGCTCCCGCACTCCGATCCCGTTCACAAAGTCACCATCATTCCGCGCGGCTTGGCGCTCGGCTTGACCATGCAGTTGCCCACCGACGATCGCCACAACTACTACAAGAATTATCTCGACACCCAGATCGCCATCCTCATGGGCGGCCGCATTGCCGAAGAGTTGTTCCTCAACTGTATGTCGACCGGCGCCGGCAACGACATCGAACGGGCCACCGAACTGGCGCGCAAAATGGTTTGTGAGTGGGGCATGAGCGACCTGGGGCCGGTGACCTTCGGCAAGAAAGAAGAACAGATTTTCCTGGGACGCGAAATCTCGCAACACCGCGACTACAGCGAAGCTACCGCCATCCAGATCGACGAAGAAGTCCGCAAGGTGGTGAGCACCGGGTATGCGTCGGCCAAGCGGATACTTTCCGAGAACCGCGAAACCCTCGTCCGCATCGCTAAGGCGCTCATCGAACGCGAAGTGCTCGACGCCTCCGAGATCAAGCTGCTGGTCGATGGGCAGGACCTCCCGCCCATCAAGCCGCTCCCAGCCAAGCCCGACGACGGCGTGCAGCATGTGATCAAGCCCGAACGCTCTCCCGCCACCGGCGGCGAGCGCCCCGCAACAGCGTAAATAACTAGTGTAGAGACGGGGCTTGCCCCGTCTCGCACTATCTAGGAACTTTGGCTCGCGCAAGTTTCGGGTAGGGCACGGCTTCACAGGCTGCGGAAAAACTCCGGTTTCGTATCAGGTCATCGCTTTAGCGATGACGTAAATTTTTTGTAATCAAAGGCCCCTTTAGGGGCTGGATGGCGATTATTGACTTTTTCCGCAGCCTCTTCAGCCGTGCCGAAAACCGTAGCATAGAAACCGGCTTCAGCCGCTGAAGGTGCGGCGCATGAGTTCAGTGGGCGGCCAATTCGGCCGCCTTTCTTTTAAGCGGGGTTTCCGTGCGATACTACAACTGCTGGGAGCTGCCGCACAGCCGAGGGCGGTTGTTCCTACATGTTCTCTGATGCAGCTAAAATCGGCTTGACCGCTTCTAACCAAATATCCATGTATCGCACATCCATGGTTCGCTGGCTAGCCATTTCGCTGCTCTCCGCGCTGGGCGTTACGCAAAACAATGGCCCAACGCTTGCTCCAACGCCCACTCCCTCTGCGTCTGCCGCCGCCCAGCACGCCATCAATCTCAACGATTCCGACAATGCCCGCAAGGCGCGGGCGATCCTCGATCGGACGATCGAGACCCTGGGCGGCGATTGGTATCTCACGTATCAAAACAAGGAGGAGTCCGGCCGCTACTATCCTCTCTATCACGGACGCACCGACAGCACCGGCATTGCCTACAACTACTACATCGAATATCCGGACAAGGACCGCTTCGAAGTCCTCCGCTTGAAAGACATTCATATCATCCCAGGGCAAATCGACATCGGCGGCGTCAAGTCCAACAAGTTCGACATTGTCCTGATCCACAACGGCGACAAAGGATACGAGACCACCTACAAGGGAACGGCGGCCCAGGACCCGCAGGATTTGCAGAACTATCTTCGCCGCCGCCAGCATTCGCTCGAATGGATCTTTCGCAAGTGGGTCCGCGACCCCAACGTCGCGCTCTTCTACGATGGCCCCGCCGTGGTCGACAGTAAAATCACCGAAGGCGTTACCCTGCTCAACAGCCAGAACGACTCGGTCAGCGTCTACCTCGACCAGAACACGCACTTTCCCATCAAGATCAGCTATTCCTGGCGCGATCCCAAGGACAAGCAGAAAAACGTCGAAGACGAGATCTACGACCATTACAAGCTGGTGCAGGGAATCTGGACCGCCCACTCCATTACCCGCTATTTCAACGGAGAAACTTCGCAACAGCGCTTCGTCGCCACCGCCGGCTACAACCTGAAGCTCGCCGATTCGCTCTTCGATGCCGCTGTCACCTACGACCCCACCGTGCCGCTGAAGAAGTGGTAAAGGTCAATATGCTTGTAGCTCTTCAACGTGCTGACGGCGAACCTTGATCTTGCTTTCGTTCTTGAACGCTTCCGCGAGATCATAGGCAACCTGCATTCGCAACCATGTCTCCGGAGTGCTGCCGAATGCCTTCGATAGCCGTATCGCCATCTCCGGGCTAATACCGGACTTGCCATTTACCACGTTGTTGAGGGCCTGCCGGGTAACGCCGAGCGCCTTCGCGCCCTCTGTCACAGAAAGGCCTAATGGCTCCAGGCAATCGTGCCGGACGATGCGGCCGGGATGAACGGGGTTCTTCATGGGCATGGTATTTACTTTCTCCTTAGTGGTAGTCGATCAACTCAACGTCAAAGACATCGTTTTCTTCAAAGCGGAAAACGATGCGCCAATTGGCCCGTACCGTCACGGACCACAATCCCTTCAAGTCGCCTTTTAGCGGGTGCAGGCGATAGCGGGGGAGATCGAGGGCTTGCGCCGTCGAGGCGGAATCGAGGACCGTGAGAATTCGTTCCACCGTTTCCAGCAAGTCGGGGCGTATACCGCTTCGGTCGCTATGTTCATAGAGGCGTTTGAGTCCCCGATGCTTGAAGCTCCGAATCATCTGTCCATACTGTAAAGTGGTAATTGTCGCTTGTCAACGCGGTTTATCGCCTTCGTGCTTCTGCAATACCGCGCTCCTTCAATACTGGGAAAATTGTATCCATCCGCTGAAAAACCAGCCCAACTTCCTCCCCAAGCACCCCCTACATCTCTAACCACCTGAACAAGTTAGCCTTTCCCACATTGGCATAAACCACGAAGTGTGGCTTTTTTGCCACATACTGAATTTCGCCTGTCCCTGTAAACTGATACACGGTAATAGACTTACGCTCCCCCGTTGACACACGAGCAAACAATTCGTGCCGCCGTCACCTGCACCGGAGTCGGTCTGCACAGCGGCGCTCCCGTCAGCCTGCGCATTCTTCCCGCCCCTGCCGGAACCGGAATCGTCTTCCACCGCACCGACCTCGACGGCTTTGCCATCGAAGCCCGCGGACGCAACGTGGCCCGCGTCAGTTACGCCACCAGCCTGATGAAAAAGGGCGTGCTCATCTCCACCACCGAGCACCTGCTCTCGGCCTTCACCGGCGTCGGCATCGACAACGCCATCGTCGAACTCGACAACCTCGAGGTGCCCATCCTCGATGGCAGTGCCCTTCCCTTTGTCGAAATGATTCAGCGGGCCGGCATCCGCCGCCAGCGCAAACCCCGCACATATCTCCGCATTGTGCGCGAAATCGAGTTGCGCGAGGGCGATAAATTCATCGCCGTCTATCCCTCCGATACCTATTCGGTTTCCTATTCCATCGACTTTCCTCACCCCCTTATCGGCAAGCGGACTTTCTGCGTGCGCCTGACCAATGGCAGTTATCTGCAAGAGATCGCGCCCGCCCGCACTTTCGGCTCGCGCCAGGACGAGCAAGCCATGCGCAACATGGGCTTGATTCGCGGCGCTTCCCGCGAAAATTGCATTGTGCTGACCGAGGAAAGCATCGAGAATCCTCCATTGCGTTTTTCCGACGAGTTCGTTCGCCACAAAGTCCTCGATCTCATCGGAGACCTGGCGCTGATCGGAAAACAAATCCTGGGTTCGGTCGTGGCCGACCGCGCCGGCCACGCCATGCACACCGCTCTCGTCTCCCGCATCTTGCGCGACCGCTCCTATTGGGAAGAGACCGTGCTTGAAGAGGAACATCCCACGATGGAGCAAGCGTCAACGGTCAGTCTGAGCGTCTAGGGAAGCTCTGATTAAATTCAGCTTTCAGTGGTTTTGAAAGGGCACGGCTTCACCGGTCGAGGAATAATTAGGTTTTGCACTTGATTTGGGTGGCGCTGCGCTTCAGCGCTGCGGTAAGTACATTGTTTTGAATTCGGCTTTAGCCACTGAGGTCGCGGTTTTTGCTCGGAAACGACTTTTTCCGCAGCCTCTTCAGCCGCTGAGGGCGCACACTCTATACCATCATGCGAAATGCCTTAGCCGGAAGTTTCCCCCGTGTCCCCTGTGTCCTCTGTGGTAAAAGAACTTTGGTGGCTGCAAGCTACGGGCCGCGAGCTTCGAGCGAACTGAGATTTTGGCCAACGAGTAGCTCGCAGCTTATTCATCCGCCGCCAGAAATTCTCAGCTTACGGCAGCGCCACGTAGCCTTGCAGTTGCGGGGGCAGTTCGTCGCGCAGGCAGTCGGTCAGCCATTTTTCTAGCTGAAACTGTGCGCTCTGCGGCACCTCGATGAAGCGCACGCCCGCGTGGCCGGTCCCGTCGGCCCAGGCGATTTGGCCTTTCAGCTCGAGGGAAATTTTAGTGCCGGGAAGCGTGAAACGAAACTGCGTTTGGGCATCCTGGGGCAATTTGCCGACGGCGCGAATGGCCATGCCTCCCTCGCTCACGTTGGTCGCCGTCGCGGTCATTTCCTGGTTGGACGGAAGCATGATTCGCAACGGCATCTCCGCCGGCTGGCGGTAGTACCGCCGCCGTTCCCGGATCATCACATTGAGCGCCGCATTCATGCAGCGCGCGGCGTGCAGCAGCGTGACCGGTTTTTGCAGAACGAAGTTGGCTCCTGATTGGAACGCCGTTTGTGTCGTCGTCTTCCCATTCACCACCGCAAAAGATACCGATTTCCCATTGCTTTGGGTCTGGCGGAGCGATTTCAGAAGGTCGATGCCGTCCTTCAAGTCGTCGCAGTCGATGATGACCCCATCGAACTTGTGCTTCGCTATCAGATTGCTGCCCGACCGGGACTCCGCGCAAACCTCGAGATTGACCGAGATCCTTTCCAGCGTCGCGCCCAGCACGTGCGCCAAATTCGCGTCCGGGCTGATGAGAAGAGAGTCCAGATCCATGGTATTTCGATCCTAGCGGCGCCCACGAAGTTATGAAAGTAACCGAAGTATCGGGCAATTAAGGTGTGGTCCGTAGCAGCGGAAAATCCACACCCTTGGCTGCCGCCGCTGCTCGCCGCTCGTCGCTCCTCCGTTGCCTTCCAGCCTAATCGTCTTCCAAAGCCGCGTAACCAAAAAACAACCTCGCTCCCGTCGTTTTTTCTGGATTCTCGCGCCCTTCCCCGTCAAACTATCCGCATGGCCGAAACCGCTTATCTGTCGCTGGGTTCGAACCTCGGAGATCGCGCGGCCAACCTGCGCTCGGCCGTCGCGCAATTGGATGTGACCGGCCGCCTGCTCGCGCTCTCTTCTTTCTATGAGACCCAGCCGGTCGAGGTCCCTAACCAACCCTGGTTTCTAAACTGCGTCGCCGCGTTTGCCACCGATAAAACGCCGCGCGAGCTGCTCCAGCTCGCCTTGCAAGTCGAAGCCGCCATGGGACGTCTCCGCATGGTCCCCAAAGGCGCCCGCAACATCGATATCGACCTGGTGCTGTTTGGCGATCGCATCCTTCATGAGCCCGGCTTGAACGTTCCGCATCCCTCCATGCACCTGCGCCGCTTTGTCCTCGAACCCCTGGTCGAAATCGCTCCCGAAGTGCGCCATCCCAAACTCGGCAAAACTGCGCGTGAACTGCTGCTGGCTCTGCCTCTAGGCCAAACCGTTCGCCGCCTCTGAATTCCACTACTGTTCACGGAGCGACAATCGCTCTCGGCGGTCCATTTTTCCCCCGTGTTCCTCTGTGCCCCCGGTGGTTTAAGCTTTTGACTTTTGTCGAAACCATGAACAATTCCTGTGGGGAATGCCTTAGGGTGCGGGTTACACCAACTGTGAAAATGTTCTAAGGAACCTCTGATAAAGTTCGTTCCCGAAGAGTTTTCAAAGGGCACGGCTTTAGCCGTGCCGCCAAAACCCGCGCTACATGCGGCTTTAGCCGCTGAGGGCTGGGATTCACACGGGACAGCACCACACACATGGGTAGAAATGTCCGCCCCTGCGTCAACCGTGGAGAATCGTGCGCAACAAAATCCTACGGAATCACGATCCTGCTCCCCGCCTCTTCCGGCCCCGCGATGACCGAGTGCTTTTCGGGGAACATCGCAAAGAGCATATCGACGAACGCCCGCGACTTGGGCCTGCCCGAGGTGTGTACCGAGCCCAACCGCACGAGGAATATCACCGCCTTCAATACGTCGGAATCCCGCAACCGCATGTGACCTGGTAGTTCGACGATGTGCCGCTGTTCCTCCTCGCGAAATTCCCTCACCATGCTCTCGACTTCACGCGCGATTGCCTGGTGCGCCAGGTTGGCCGTCGGCGGCTCGTAGATGAGGCTTGAGTTCACCAGCGTTTGATACTTTTTCGCCAGCGAACCGAGCGCCGCGATTAGATCGCGGTCCATCAGCGAGCGGTCGGCGCGGACGCTCTTTGCCAGGGCGAAGCCGAGTCCCAGTATGAGTTCCTTGCGCTCGTAGGCGAACTCCTCGCTAATCTCAATATCGAGAAGCAGGGTCTCGCGATCGCGTTGGTCCGGTTGTTCGTTATGCTCGCGCGCGCTCTCCCGTGCCTGCTGTCGTGCCTGCAAAAGATAAGGACATTCGCTCGGGCAGTCGAGCGTCCGCTCGCGTTGCTCGCCGCAGCATTGCGGACAGATCTTCCCATGCACAGCCGGGCAAAACCGCTTTTCTTTTCCTTCTTCACAAATCGCGCAACTCAAGTCCGTTTCCTCGCCATCGATTATTTCACGGAAAATCCAAGTTCCACCGCCGAGACGCCGAGAGCGCCAAGAAAACCGCTCTATGCTCTTGCTCTTGACCTTTAGCGAAAGCCAAAGGCTCGAAGCCAACAGCGATTTTCTCCGCGTCCTCGGCGTCTCGGCGGTGGAACTTTCTTCGCCAAGCGGATAAACTCCGCTAATCGCCGCTATAACCGTTTCCTATTTGCGCGCTTGCTCCCGGCGCGATAGCCTAATCTTGTCATCCCCCAGTAAGTTCAATTTGATTTCCGGGCAGCGCCCGAACAAGGAGAACAATGTCAACTGAACTGCGCAACTTTCTCGCCATCCCTTACGACGAACTGGAAGAGATGAACCTCAAGGCGAAGCAGCAGCGCCTCGACCGCGTGGACCCTCACAAAATTCAGGAAGAGCGCCTCAAGTACCTCGCCAGCGAGTCGCGCATTAAGGCCGTTACCGTGATGTTCAGCGACCTCGAAGGCCGTCTCCACATGCTCGATTACGACAAGAAGTTCCTGCTCAAGAACTACGAAAACCTCACCTTCGACGGTTCCTCCATCCGCGGCTTCACCGCCCAGCGCGAAAGCGACCTCCGTTTGGGCATCGACTGGAGCGCCTTCTACTGGGTCCCGGCCGATGTCTTTGGCCCCGGCAAAGTGCTCGTTTTCGGCGACGTCATCGACAAGGGCGGCGAACCCTACGTCGGCGACTTGCGCGGCGTCCTCAAAGTGTTCGCCGAGTCCATGCACAAGAAGCATGGCTATACCTTAAACGCGGCCAATGAAATCGAAGGCTTCCTTTTCCAGGGGATCGACGCCGAGCGCACTTATCACCAGACCTTCAAGTTTGAGTACGTGAACCTGGGCGGCTACTATCATTCCCTGCCCAGCGATCCCTTGCGCAACTTCATCGATACGACCGCCGAAGTGCAGCGCGCCATGGGTTTCCAGAACGAAAAAGACCACCCCGAGGTCGCGCCTTCGCAATTCGAAATCAACTACAGCTACGCCGAAGCCGTGGCCGCCGCCGACCACATCCAGCTCTACAAGCTCGTCTGCCGCCAGGTCGCGCGCAACATGGGTCACACCGCGTGCTTCCTGCCCAAGCCCGTCGTCGGCGTCAACGGCAGCGGCATGCACACCAACGTTTCCATCGCCAAGGACGGCAAGAACCTTTTCTGGGACCCCAAGGGCGAAGAGAACCTCAGTAAGTTCGGCTACGAGTTCATGGATCGCGTTCTCACTCACGGCAACGATCTCTGCCTCGTATTCAATTCCAGCGTCAACGCCTACCGCCGCCTCGATCCCCACTTCGAGGCGCCCAACCAGCTCCGCGCCTCCGCCGTCGACCGCGGCGCCATGGTCCGCATCCCCATCGGCAACGCCCGCAGTATGCGTACCGAAGTGCGCGCCGTCGCTCCCGACGCCAATCCCTACCTCGTCATGTATTCCATTTTCCGGACCGGTATCGAAGGCGAAACGTCCAAGATCAAAAACCTTCGCACGGCTGATCGCTTCTTGCCCGACAACATCTACACCGCCATCGACAACTTCCGCAAAGCCGATTGGACCACCAAGCTTCTCGGCGAAGACGTCAAGACCCGCTACGCCGAACTCAAACAAGCCTCGGCCGACCGCTGCCCGCGCCTGCTCGGCACGCAAATCAAAACAGCCGAGATCCAATTCCACCACGAGGTTTACAACCAATACCTTTGGAATCAGTTCTAGCAGCCTCTGCTCGCGTAGGGAAGGACGCACTCGTCCGTCCCAGCCGAGCGCAGCTCACCATACTGCGTTTAACTTTTCATCGTGGGTTTGAATCGTAATCCTAAGATTGACTTGTCATCCTGAGATTGACTTGTCATCCTGAGATTGACTTGTCATCCTGAGATTGACTTGTCATCCTGAGCGAAGCGAAGGACCTGTTTTACAGCTCGCGTCGCCGCAACGCTGGCGCCCCAATGACTTTGTCGTCCCTACCTCATCGTCACCGTATTCGCCACGCTGCCACTCGGATACCGGCCCATCGCCAAGTCGATGATCTCGCCGATCATGTCCGTATAAGAAAGCCCCGAAGCCTTCGCCGCCATGGCAAATTCCTGCCTGCTCGCCAGCCAAGGATTCGGGTTCGCCTCAATCACATAAACGTCGCCATTCGCCGCCAGCCGCATGTCGATGCGCCCATAGTCGCGCAACTTCAGCGCGCGATACGCCGCCAGCGCCGTATCTCCCAGTCGCTTCATCGTCTCTTCGTCCAGATTTTCCGCGATCTGCGACTTAGTCAACTTATAAGCTTCGGTATTCTTCTCGAACTTCACGTCGTAACTCGCGATCTTCGGCATGCCTTCCGGCAGCCGCGACAAATCCAGCTCCACCATCGGCAGCACCCGCGCCCGTTCGTAACTTCCCAGCACTCCCGCGTAAATCTCCCGCCCCTCGATATATTCCTCGATCAATGCCGGCGAGTCGAATTCATCCTGGATGTACTCGATCCGCTCCATCATTTCCTTGATGTTCTTCACCACCGATCCGGCATCGATGCCGATCGATCCATCCTCCCACGACGGTTTCACGATCAGCGGAAAAGAAATATCGTGCGCATGTTCAATCCGTCCGCGATAGGCAGTTGCGAAAAATGGCGTCTTGATGCCGTGAAACGCGAAGATCTTCTTCGCCACCGCCTTGTCCTGCGCCAGAAATACCGCGTGCGGCCCCGCTCCCGTGTAGCGCAAGCCCAGCAAGTCGATATACGCGACCACGTTCATTTCCTTCGTGTCGTCGCCGTCGAACGACTCGGTCAAATTGAAAATCAAATCCGCGTCCGAGCGCGACAACGAGTGCAGCGATTGCGGACGCCCGTCCAGCTCGAAATACGAAGGCTCGTGCCCCAGCTTCTGCAACGCCTCGAAAATTTCCTCGCGGTCGGTTTTTTCCTTTTTGACCTTCTTTACTTTCTTGCGCGGCTTGGGAGCCGGTGCCGGCTCCGCCGCTTCCTTCGCCGCCGCCGCCACCGGATCTTCGTTCCAAACGTCATACAGCAGCGCAATCTTAAGTTTTGCTCCGATCATCGTTTCACCTCGGAAAGGCAAGTCAAAGGTCTTAGGTCTCAGGTCTAAGGAAAATCTTGGACAAGGATCGGTCGCCCGATTTTCCTAAGACCTGACACCTAACACCTAACACCTAACACCTGAGACCTCTTCTACGGCTGTATAAACTTTCCTTTCGTCACATAAGTCATCACCAGCGCTGTGCAATACGCCGTAACTTCCGCCAAATGCTCCGCGCCCCGCGTCTTGTCGGCGCGCAAGTCAAGCTCGCCCGCGCGCTTCTCAATCGTGTCCATCAAATTCTTAATCAGCGGACGCTGCGCTCCCGTCCACTGCGCAACTTTATCGATCACCGCCTTGCGATGCTGATGCAGAAACTCCTGCGCCCCAAGCGCCGTCTTCCGCCGCTTCGATACCGGAAAGATGTCGCGCAAATCCGTGTCCGGCGCCAGGCCCGTCACCGCAACCTCTTCGCGCCCAGCCTGCTGCAAATGGTAGAATTCCCCCACCGTCGTTTCCATGTCGTCCACGGTGATGTCGGCCTCTGCGCGCCGCCGCGGAGGCTCGCTCTTCCCCAACTTCCGCGCCAGCCGGTTTACATATTGCAGCTTCTCCATCGCTCCCCAGCCGCCATATCGCTTCCGCCAATTCGACCGCGGCGTCAGCCACACCGCAAACGTCTCCGCAAAATCTTCATCCGGATGCTTCTGCGCATACCATCCCGGCAAATGCCTCACATAGTCGCGCGAAAACGGCGTCGGTCGGTAATTGTCGTGATAAGGACGCCGAAACGGCCCAAACGTCTTTTTCCATTCCGGCCCCCACTCAGAAGAATTGTGCAACTTATACGCATAAGTAAACGCGTGCCCCGCCTCATGCCGCAGATACATCATGATTTCCCGCGCATCTTCGAGGTCGTGCGTTTCTTTTTCCAGTTGCGACAAAGCCGCATGTGCCAGATAAAACGGAATCCCAATAATCGGCTCGCCCGAAGGGCATCCCCACTCATCGGACAAGTAACAGCCCGGACGAAACTTAGTCAGCCCCTTAGCCTCCAACTCGCGATACAACTCCTCGACAAACCGCTCCACCGGAGACCCTTCGATCCGAAGCCCCAGCTCCCGAATCGGCCGCCCCAGCAGTTCCAAGTACGCGGGTTCAGTCTTTGCGCCGTCGATGTTATGCGGGTTGCTATGCAAGATGTTATGCACCAGCGTTAAGTAACTCCGATTGGTCGCTCCCAAACCGTTTTGAAAGGGCATGGCTTTAGCCATGCCGCCAGAAACCCACTACACAAGCGGCTTTAGCCGCTGAGGGTCGCACTCTTAGCGCATCCCGCCTCGCCCGGCAAAGACTGAATTAAAGATTATCCAGCCCACCAACAGTCGCCAGCCGCGCCACCACACACAGGGAGGAGTGTCTCTAAGCTCAACGGTAATCGAAAGCACGGTTATTTAGAAGTGACCGCGGTAATGCGGGCCACAGAAGGTTGTCTGCCAAAATTCTATGTTTTGACGCTTACGCTTGTTCTTCCTCTTGCGCAGCGGCAAGAACTCCGGTCAAGGATTTTGTAGGCGGGTGGGCCACTTTAGAAGTGAAATAAAACTTGGGTTTGTTTTTCAACCCTGATCCGAAATAACTGGGGGTGCGCCACTTCTCGCGCTCTTCGAGAAGTGGCCTGCCGGCCCGCCATCTACGAAACGAGTTTAGCCGTTCGCCGAGCCTGAGTGCAGCCGCAGGGGCAGCACCGACGCGTAGTTCTGGAAATCGCGATCGGTGGTCAGAATCGTCCAGCCGCGCCGGTGGGCGGCGGCGCAGAGCAGGAAATCGATGGCCGATCCGGCGATGCCGCGGCTGCGGCACCTATTGTTCATGTGGGCGGCTTCTTCGTAGTCCTCCGCATCGAGCGGCTGCTCAGGGAAAGCCCGCATGTAGTCGCGGAGTTTGCGAAACTGGCTTTCCTCGCGAATGCCCGAAAGCAGTTCTTGGCGGACCGGCCCCAACAACTGCACGCGTCCCTCGCGAACCAGTTCGGCCAAGGTTTCGGTGAGTTGCCGCTCCCGAGGCTCAAGGTGCTCCGGCTTCCGCCGCAGGGCCAGCGACCAGACGGATGTGTCCACCAGCACCATCATGGACGGCGACGCAATCTTCTGCTACGAGCGCGGCCGGCGTTCCGCTGCCGTTCGCTCTTGTAGTCGTAGGCCGGGTCAACCGGGAAAGTACCGAAAGCTTCCAGGATGCGCATCTGCTGGCGCTTGCGGACGTATTCCTCCAGCGCGGCAGTGACCGCTTCCTTCTTCGACTTATGACTTCCAGCGCGCCGCGCGTCCTCGATGAGCCGGTCGTCCAATGCGAGGTTGGTTGCCATGTGTAAATACTTACACATATCAATGTGTAAGTAAAGAGCAAAAAAACACCGGATCCCAAGCGGGTGGGCCACTTTAGCAGTGAAGCAAAGCGCGGGTTGATTCCTTACCGCCAAACTGCAATAACCGGGGGTGCGCCACTTCTCACGCTTTTCGAGAAGTGGCCTGCCGTGTCACCGAAGCGCATCTGCGATCCTGCCCCCCCAGCGCTTACTGAATCAGCAACCCATTCCCATTCGGCTCTTCCGGAGGAATCACCACCGCCGCCGCCACCCGGTCTCCCGGCTCAACATTCAGCAGCCTCACTCCCTGCGCCGACCGCCCCGATTCGCGGATGAACTTCGATTCAATGCGGATAATCTTCCCATACTGGCTGATCAGCATCACCTCTGACTTCTCCGTCACTTGCGAAATGCCCACGACCTTGCCGTTGCGCTCTGTGGTCTTGACGTTGATCACACCCTTGCCTCCGCGGTTCGTCAGCCGATACTCATCCGCCGGAGTCCGCTTCCCATACCCGTTCTCAGTCACCGAAAGAATCAGCGACCCCTTTTCCGGAACCAAGTCCGCAACCTCCGGCGCGACATCTCCCTCTTTCGCCACCGCTTGCACCTCCGGCTTTAGCGTCGTAGCCATGCCGACGATGTAATCCTTCTCCGCCAGATTCATCCCGCGTACGCCCGTGGCGTTGCGTCCCATCGAGCGCACGTCGTTCTCGTCGAAGCGAATCGCCTGCCCATCGTGCGATGCCAGAAAGACGATCTGATTGCCGTCCGTCAGCGACGCCGCCACCAGCTCATCGCCTTCTTCGATATTGATGGCGATAATCCCGCGCGACATCACATGCGAGAAGTCTTTCACCTCCGTCTTCTTCACCGTGCCGTTGTGCGTGACAAAGAAAACGTATCTGCCTTCTTCCTCCAAATCGCGCACCGCCAGCATCGTCCGCACCGTTTCGCCCGGCTGCAAGCCCACCAGATTGCCAACGTGTTTCCCCTTGCCGGCCGCGGCGATGTCGGGAATCTCATACACCTTCAGCCAATACACGCGTCCCGTGTTGGTGAAGATCAGAATGTAGGCGTGGGTCGAGGCGATGAACAAATGCTCGACGAAATCCTCGTCGCGCGTCTTCATCCCCGTGCGCCCCGTGCCGCCGCGCCGCTGCATGCGGTAAGTCGATATCGGCGTACGCTTCATGTAGCCGGAATGGCTGACCGTGACCGCGACCTGCTCGTCGGCGATCAGGTCTTCCAGCATGATTTCCGCCGCTTCGTCTTCGATCGTCGTGCGCCGCTCGTCGCCGTGCTGCTTCTTCACTTCTTCCAGTTCCTTGACGATGACCTTGCGCAGTTTCGTCTCGCTCGCCAGAATCGATTCGTACTCGGCAATCGCCTCGCGCACCTGCTTCAACTCGTTCGCAATTTCGTCGATCGAAAGCTTCGTCAGCCGGTGCAGTTGCAGTTCGAGGATGGCGTCGGCCTGCTTCGCCGTAAAAGGCTTCTCCGGATCGAGCCGGGGAGCGCGTCCCGTGGTATTGATGTCGATCTTCTTGCCGCCGAAATACGCGACCAAATTTTCCCGCGCATCGGCGCGGTTCGCGCTCCCGCGAATGATCGCGATCACGTTGTCGAGGTGATCGAGCGCCGTCAGGTAGCCTTCCAAAATGTGCTCGCGGTCTTTTGCTTTGTTGAGCAAATACGAAGTCCGCCGCCGCACCACATCCACGCGATGGTCGATGAAGTGCTTGATCGCCTGGATCAGCCCCATTTCCTTCGGCTGCCCGTTGACCACGGCCAGCAAAATCATGCTGAAACCTTCCTGCATCGAAGTGTGCTTGAAGAGCTGGTTCAGCACGATCTGCGGTTCGGCCCCGCGCTTCAGTTCGATAACAATGCGCATTCCGTCGCGATCGCTTTCGTCGCGCACGTCGGAAATATCGTCGATAGTTTTTTCGTTGACGAGATCGGCGATGCGCTCGATCAGCTTCGCCTTGTTCACCTGATACGGAATTTCAGTGACAATGATCGCCTGCTTTTCCTTGGTGATGTTCTCGATCGCCGCCCGCGCCCGCATCATAAAACGCCCGCGGCCGGTGCGGTAAGCCTCAAAAATTCCCGCGCGCCCGTGAATGATCGCCGCCGTCGGAAAATCCGGCCCCTGCACAAATTTCAAAATTTCCGGCAACTGCGCCGCCGGATTATTCACCAGCGTGATCGTCGCATCGACAATCTCCGTCAAATTGTGCGGCGGAATCTTCGTCGCCATCCCCACTGCGATGCCGTCCGATCCATTCACCAGCAAATTCGGATAGCGCGCCGGCAGCACCGCCGGCTGCATTTCCGTGCCGTCATAATTCGGATAAAAATCGACCGCTTCCTTGTCCAGGTCCTCCAGCAGCGCGGTCGAAACCCGCGTCAATCGCGCTTCCGTGTAACGGTCCGCCGCCGGCGGGTCGCCATCGACCGACCCAAAATTCCCCTGCCCATCCACCAGCGGCGCTCGCATCGCAAACGGCTGCGCCAGCCGCACCAACGCGTCATACACCGCCAGGTTCCCGTGCGGATGGTACTTGCCCATCACTTCGCCGACGATGCGCGCGCACTTTCGCGTCGCCCGCCCCGGCGCCAGCCCCATCTGCTGCATCGTGTACAGAATCCGCCGATGCACCGGCTTCAGCCCGTCGCGCACGTCGGGCAGCGCCCGCCCAATAATCACCGACAACGAGTAGTCGAGATACGACCGCTTCATCTCGTCTTCAATGTTGACCGGCTGCATGTTGAGCGCGCCCGGCCCCGTCGGAGATTGACCTTCGCCGCCAGGCGGAGGAGTTAGTGGAAGCTCAGGATTCTGATCGTCAGCCATGGAATTCAGTTCTCGGTTCTCAGTTGCCAGTTCTCAGTAAAAGCACGCGTAGGGACAGCCGCCCTCGGCTGTCCAGCTCGTGTGGGGACGGGCGCCTCGCCCGTCCGGCGGAGCGCAGATTCGCCCGCTCTCGACCTTCGCAAATCTCGCTAAACTCTTGCATCTACAGGTGCTTATCTGGATGGATTTACTTGTGAATTATACCACATTTCATGCAGACACACTTTGGACGGGAGAAATGAACTCTCCCTCTTGAAGCGTCAAAAATCTAGCGGGAAGTTTTTCGTTTGGACTTATGTTGGCGTTTTGATTGCCGGGATCGCCACCGCTTATATCCCCTCATAACTGAACGAGCCCAAGGGTCCAGGGCTTTGATCAAATTTATAAGGTACATAGCATGGCGCAGCATGCCGTCGAAATCGAACGGATCGTTCATTTTCATTTTTGGTTTTTGATTTGCGGAGATAGGGTTACAACTCAATCTCTAGACTAGAGATTGCCATGAAGAGATCCGCAGCTTTTTGCCGTCAAAGCGGACGACGGGCCGGGTTAGCGCCGATCAGTGGCCCCCGGCGTCCAAACTGACCCGGATCATGGTTTCCGGGCCTGCGAACTGTACAACGGTTGTCACTTACTTGGAACAAGGCCATTAGAACATCAGTAAGTGTGCGATTCAAGAGGGTAAGTCTGTTGGAAAATAAGAATGTTGTGGATAACATGGCTCTTTTCGTCTCATTACCCCGTACTTCGGGCGAGAGCCTTCTCTTTCATGCCCTGCGCAGCGTCAGCAGCGTGATCTCCGGAGGCGACCCCAACCGCACCGGAAACCCAATCGTTCCCAACCCGCGGTTCACATAAAGCGCGGCTCTCTCGCCGCCCGCAACGCCGTTCATCGTTGGCCGATAAAGCGGCAAATGATACAGCCCCGCCACGAACGGCGTAAACAGCCGCGCCGGACTCACGCTATGGTCCACAATCTCGAACTTCACCTGCCCGCCATGCGTGTGGCCGGCCAGGCTGAGTTCAATGCCCAACTCGGCCGCGCGGGGAAACGAGTTCGGATTATGCGAGAGCAAAAAATTCGGCATGTCGCGCCGCACCAGCGCCCCGATCTCGCGCAGCTTGGGCCCCTGCGGTTCGTCGCGCCCCGGGTGATCGGACTGGTAATCCACGCCCAGCAGATTGAAGTGCGCTCCCTTGTGCTCAACCACCGCATTCGCGCCACGCAGCAGCCGCATTCCCTTTTCCCGGAACAGCCGTTCCGCCTCGTCTTCCAATCCCGCATACTCCTCGTGGTTGCCGTTGCATCCCCAGACGCCCAGCGGCGCCCGCAACCGGCCCAACTCCGTTATGCAGGCTTCCAGCGGATCGCTCTCGCTGCTGATGAAATCTCCCGTCACCACCGTAATGTCGGGCTGCAACCCGTTTGCCATCTCGACCGCCCGCGCGATTTCCCGCGCCGGCATGTACTCGCCAATGTGTATGTCGCTGAGCTGCGCCATCCGCAGCCCGTCCAACTCCATTGGAAGATTCGCCACCCCCACATCGACCCGCTCAATCGTCAGGCGCAGCCGCTCGTCGGCAAATCCGTAAGTCGCGGCGAGAAAGGGAACGCTGCCCGCGGCACACGCCGCATAATGAAAAAACGCCCGCCGCGAGGCATTAATCTCGCCCCCGCCCGCCCCAGCTCCAGTCCCAGCCCCAGGCCGAAGCCAAATCCGCAACCGCAGCCGCGCCACCACATTCGCAACCCACTCAATCGCTCCCACCGCTTTCACCGCCACGAATGCGAACGACGAAGTAATCACCCACAACCGCGAAAATGTAAACAGCTTATAGCCCGGCGTCAGGCTGCTCAAACTCAACCTGCCAAATCTCACCCCGCTCAACCCCAGCCGCGCCGCCCCGCGCACCACCAGCGGATCGGCTAGCGTCGCCACCAGCACCGCCGCCAGCGCCATGAGCAGCGCCCGCAACCCGAATCGCCAGCGCCCATTCTTCAGCCAGCCAATCGCCCGCCACGCCCGCCCAAACCAAAATTGCTGGACGCCATACACCGCCAATACAAACACCGTAAAGAAAATAACGTGGCTAAGTCTCAGGGCAAACACTCCATCTGAAGTTTAGCTCAGTTAGATGCATCGCGTCCCAAGACGGCTCGGCTGCCGTTTGATTAGCGCTCTAATTCGCCATAGAATCGAGACTAAGCCATAATATTCGCCAAGAACTTCTTAGCATGAGCGCAATCGCGAGAAGGCCGCTAGGTGTCGATCTCTTCGCCGGTGCCGGCGGGATGAGCCTCGGTTTCGAACAGGCCGGTTTCGATGTGGCCGCCGCCATCGAATACGACCCCATTCATTGCGCGACTCACGAGTTTAACTTTCCCCGCTGCGCCGCGATCTGCCGAAGCGTAGCCGACATAAACGGCAAGTATATCCGCGACCGTTCCCGTATCGGCGATCGTGCCGTGGACGTTGTATTCGGCGGCGCGCCCTGTCAGGGATTCAGCATGATCGGCAAACGCGCTCTCGACGACCCACGAAATTCGCTCGTGTACCATTTCGTCCGCCTTGTGGTCGAACTCAAGGCGTCGTACTTTGTGTTCGAAAACGTCCGTGGATTGACCGTCGGCACTCACAAAAAATTTCTCGAAGAGATCATCGGGGAATTTGGCAAAAACGGTTACCGCGTACTAGAAGACTACCAGGTGCTAAATGCCGCTCACCATGGGGTCCCTCAGAGCAGGCAGCGTCTCTTTCTTATGGGAGCGCGCAGGGGGTTTCCGTTGCCGGAATATCCCGAAGCTACCCACGAAACAACGAAAAAAGAAAACGGCCACACTGGCGGTCTGTTTCTTCAACCTACGCCGACCGTGTGGGACGCCTTGCGGGACCTTCCCGAAGCGGACGACTACGAGGAGCTTTTGCATCGGGACTGGGTCAAGGCGAAGTTTAAGAGATCCACTAGCTACAGTGCTCCCTTGCGTGGAGATGCGGACGATCCCGAAGACTATTCCGAACCTCGCCAGTTCGATGGAAGCCTGCTTACCTCCAGTCTGCGCACGGTGCACACCGATCTGTCGAAGAGACGTTTCCTCGAAACCCGGCCCGGAGACACCGAACCCGTGAGCCGGTTTCATAAACTCGATCCGAATGGCATCTGCAATACGATTCGAGCCGGGACCGCCAGCGATCACGGCGCGTTCACTTCGCCCAGGCCCATCCACCCCTTTTCCGCGCGCTGCATCACCGTCCGCGAAGCGGCGCGTCTACATTCTTACCCCGACTGGTTTCGATTTCACGTGACCAAATGGCACGGCTTCCGTCAAATTGGCAATTCCGTACCCCCGCTGCTCGCCAGAGCGGTCGCATTGAAGGTCCGCGAAGCCTTCTCCATTCCCAAGAAGTCGGAACGTCCCATCGCTCACGGCAACGAACGCTTGCTGTCGCTAGATATGTCCGCCGCCGCCCGGCACTATGGCGTGCCGTCCGACGTCGTCCCAAAGCGCATCCGGATGGAGCAAGGGAGCGAAGCGAATGCCTGAGAAGAAGCCTGCGGAAAACGCGAAGAAGCCGAATCGCTACTCCGCCATCATCGGTACGATATTCAAGAATCACTACAAGCCAGGCAGGAAGCAATTCGAGTTCTCGCGTAGCGAGTTCGTTGAGATCGCTCGTTCGCTCAGTATCGTTCTGCCAAAGAACTTGGGCGACGCGATTTATTCTTTTCGGTTCAGAACGGTCTTGCCGCCCGAGATCCTCTCCAAGGCTCCAAAGGGCATGGAGTGGGTTATCGAACTTGCAGGCCGCGCCCTGTATCGTTTCCGGCTGGCGAAGCTTGCGAATATCGTTCCGAATCCAAACATCATCGCGATCAAGATTCCCGATGCAACGCCGGAGATCGTCGCGACATACGCTTTGAGCGACGAGCAGGCATTGCTCGCCAGAGTCCGCTACAACCGCCTAATTGATACTTTTCTGGGGCTAACGACGTACTCGCTCCAAAATCATCTCCGAACGACGGTGAAGGCAATGGGCGACTCCCAGATCGAAATCGACGAAATCTATGTCGGTGTGAATAAGCACGGAGAACAGTTTGCGCTTCCGGTCCCGGCAAAAGGTGGAAACGACCGCCTAAGCGTTGTTCAAACAGCGCAGGACCTCGCTTGCTGCCGGGAGAAGTTTTCCGGTCTCACATGTCGCCCCATCTCCGCACAGTTCATGTCGGACGATGTCATCGCCATGTTCGAACTGGCACTGGACGGCGACGATGTGAAGCTTGTGGAGGAGAAACACTATCGGCTCGTGCCGTCCGATCAAATCGGTGCCGACGACCTCAAGCTTTACGCAAAGCGGTAGCGATCGAAGGCGTTCCCTGTGGATCACGTCTCAAAAGCCGTCCGCTCCAAGATCATGGCGGCGGTTCATTCCCGCGGCAATACAACCACTGAACTGCCGCTTGGGAAATTACTCTGGGCCGCTAACCTCAGAGGCTACCGCAAGCACTGGCCGGTCCTAGGGAAACCAGACTTCGCGTGGCCGGGGCGCAAAGTTGCCGTTTTCGTGGACGGCTGTTTTTGGCATGGCTGCCGTTGCAAATACTTACCGCGCACAAACACTAAATTCTGGCGCAACAAGATCGAGACCAACAAGCGCAGAGACCGCCGCGTGTCCCAATCTCTCAGACGTCACGGATGGAAGGTAATAAGAGTTAAGGAATGCGCCGTCCGCAGGCCGTCGATTCTGGCGCGAATAGAGGCTGCCATTTTAAGGTAGCTGGCGTGACCCACTCATCGCGTACTCTGCGATGAGTGGATTTCTGCAGGCATGGGAATAGCGGAAGGTCACCGCTTATGCCGCCGTCAGCGGCGCTCGCGCAGCCAGCCGGCGCAGTTCGAGCATCCGGTGGCGGACGTAGCCGTCCTCGGTCAAATGGGCGGAAGCAACCGCTTCACGGCTGCGCGCAACCATCTGGTCGAGCGGCCCACGTTGGTGGAATTGCGGGTCGAACTCCCGGCAGAATTCACACGGCCGGCTGGAGCGTGTGTCGAAACGATTGATGACGTCAGGGTCTATGTGTTCCACGAAAAGCGGCTCCTGGGAAGTAAAAGAATTTACCCATTTTGTGAGGCAGAGTCGACACACTCCGTCTCGCTTGATGATTCGATTGATGACCAACGCCTTTGTACTACATGGGACAGGGCCTGTGCAAGCCCTTCGCATCGGGCGCAAATTTCCCGCTTCCGCGACGGCTCAAATGCAAGAAGTGCAAAAACGCCCGCGGTGACGAATGCGGCGCTCTGTGGAAGTATTTGTTGGAAACGATTTTAGCAGCCGCGCCCTACTCGGCTTCTTCTTCGTATTCCTGCGGCGCGCCCGCCCGCACCAGCTCTTCCAATTCGCGGTTCAGACCCGCGCGGCTGGCCTCGGCCAATTCTAAAAAGCGGCAGGGCTGCAGGCAACCCTGTGTGGCCCACATGGGAAACAGCATCCGTGCCTGACAGCGTACGCTGGTGATGCCGAGGTGGAACAGCGCGGTCACGCGGATGCCCTCGTCGAGCGGCTGTTCCAGCGAGATCAGCCCGCCGTTCACCGAGAGCTGACTCATGCGGCCGCGAATCTGACGCCCGTTTTCCAGCACCAACAGCGCCAGAATCGAGCCCCCGAGCCTGACGCGCGAGCCCCGTTCTTTCTTTTGCATGGTGGCTGTGGATGCCATATCTCTCCTCACAATATTGCACCAACGGGCGGCTACAGGGCAGATTACGAAAGGTGGGCCTCCGCTTTGCCTTCAGTGGTAGCCCTTCCAGAAAAAGTACGCCGACATTCCCATCCCCACCGCGATCACGAAGCCGCGGATCCACGCGCCCGGCAGCTTCTGCGCGTAGTGCGCGCCAAAGTATCCGCCCAGAGTCGCGCCCACGGTCATGACGCCGCATTGCCTCCAGACCACAGCGCCGGCCACGCTGAAGGTAACCACTGCGATGCCGTTGATGATCCCTCCGAGCACGACTTTCAGCGCGTTCATGGCGTGAATGTCGGTCATGTCGAGCGCGGCCAGCATGGCCAGATTCAAGATGCCGATCCCGCCGCCAAAGTAGCCTCCGTAGACCGCGACGATCAGCTCAAACAGCGATGCGATGGCCAGCGCCGTGCTCGAAGCATCCCGCGCGATCGAGCCACCGGAGCCCGCCAGCCGCCTGCCAAACATAAACACCAGCGTCGCTCCCAGCATGAGCCACGGCAGCACGCGCAAGAAAGTCTGCGCCGGCGTGTGCAGCAAAAGGTAAGCGCCGGCCATTGCTCCGATCACGCTGGTCGCAACGAGCGGAACCATGACGCGCCGCGTAAGGTCGAGGTGCCTGCGATACGCTCCGCCGCTGGCCGTCACTCCCACCCAGAGCGCAACCGTATTGGTGGCGTTGGCCGCGATCGGCGCCACTCCGCTAAACAGCAGCGCCGGAAACGAAATAAAGCTGCCGCCTCCAGCGACCGCGTTCAGCGCGCCGCCGAGTGCGCCCGCGAAAAATAGAAAGATGGCAGTCTGGATCGTCAAATACTAGATGTATCACGGGTCGGGCTGGAAGTCCGTGATTGTGGTTACGGGTTGGGAGTGATGAAAGAGGTCGCGCCAGAGTTATTGTCCAGGAACATTCTGTCGCATTTTTCCCCTCATCGACCTAAACTGAAGTACATTTGAATGCGAATCCTTCTATATGCCATAATGAATGGACGAATGAAAAGCGAATCTAGGATCGGACTATGAGGACGGGTATGGAAAGTGTAGAAGGCATCAGCAGGAGCGAGATGTTGATGATGTTGCTCGCAGCACCGGGCGTGCGTGGCAAAGAGGGCGAACCGGTACAAGGCACCACGCGCTTGCAAAAGCTTCTGTTTTTGATGGAGCATGAAGCGAACCTTAAGGCTACCGGCAAGGACTTTGCTTTCGAACCTTGGAGATTCGGGCCGGTTTCCAAGGAACTGTACGACGATTTGGAAAAGCTGGAAAACCTCGGCTTGCTTGAAAGCGAATCGGTGTCCCAACCCTCCGAAGCTGAGCTGGATGAATACGGGCTCTCCTTTGATGACCTGATGGGGGAAGACGAGGCTCAGTCGCGTGACAGCTTCGAGGAAAAGAAATACCGTCTAACAGCAGAAGGTTTACAGTGGGTACATGATCATGATCTCCACACTGAGACGTTCAACAAAATCAGAAAGATAAAGGAAAAGTACGGGGCACTTTCGCTGCAAGACTTGCTCCACTACGTGTACACGAGGTTCCCAAAATACACCACGGCTTCGGAGATTAAGGGTAAGGTGTTGCGGCGTAGATAATTTCCATGACGCACGAGCTTTTGCTCGAACTCGTTAAACAGGTGAATGGCGCGCTGACGCTAGTGAGCTGGCCATTTATCATCTATGAGGCAATGGGAAAATCCGCCTCCATGCCAGATCTGAAAAATAAACTGGATCTCCGACGCGACGAAATCTTTAGTACGATTATTCTCGATATCGAAGAGGCGATACACCCATTTTGGCCGGTTCCCCGAGAACGCCATCTTGTTTCCAAGGACGGAACGGAAGAATCGATTGATTGGGTTTGGCCGAAGGTTCTGAGCGACGATGCGCGGGACGCAGTTAGAAACTGCATGGCTAAGAATGAGCGGTTGTCCGTTCAGGCTGCTAGAATTCGGGGTTTGGCTGGTCGTGTCTCTGCATGGGACAAGGTGACGTTTCGCTGCATCCTCTGCACCGCGCTACTGGCCTTTCTCGGGCTTGTGCTTTGGTTTTGCTACGAGGGAATGTCCAACCGTGTCGCGACATTTGCCATTATCGTTCCTTTGTTCCCTGCTATTCTCGCACTTGCGGCAGCGACAACACGCCAAACCTACATGCAAAAGGCTAATGATGCCATTATCGAAGAAGAAAAATAGCAATAAGCACGTTGCTGAGTGTGACCTGTCAAGACCCGTCCGTCGCTTTCTCAGTCGAGAAGGGTACACGCAGATCGTCGAGGAACTTCAATTCTTCGAAAGGTCGATAGATGTGTATGGGGTCGCACCCGGCGAGGGAGCAAAAACGGTTGCCGTGGAACTAAAACTAAGAAAATGGCAAAAGGCTCTGCAGCAAGCGGCCCTCTATCAATTGTGTTCTGACTATTCCTATGTGGCAATGCCTAAGAATATTGCTAGGGGTCTCGAACCAAGGGCCTTCAGCGCAGCGGGCATAGGAATATTGGCGGTTGATACTACCTCTAAAGCAGTAGAGATCGTACTTCCGGCGATATTATCCAAACAGGCCAAGGGGCACTATATTAGTGCATATAAGGAGATGTTGGGAAGGTAAATAGAGATGCCAGATACAGAGCACAGTGAAGTCTATCTTCGTCTGGGTTCTCACGCCGAGAAGCAGTATGTCCTTAAGACGTTTCACCTGTTTTCTGGCGTCCTATTTGGTGCAAATCTTCTAGAATCCACTCCGGGCGCAACTGTCTCCTTCGCGATTAAGGTAGGTGGTAAGGGAAAACGCTTCGCCGTTGACCCGATGACGTATACCTTCGGTATGGATCTTGAATACATCAAGTCTGAAACGATGGACAGAACGGCGAAAAGGGCGGGAGCTACAAAGAAAGGCCTTAAGCGGTCCTTCGCCAAACTAGCCCAAGAGTACGGCGCTGTGATTGAGCGCTCCGTCAAGAAGGACCGCCCAGTCAATCCGGACGACTTCGATGACGATTCAATCCGAGATTTATGTGAGTCTACCTATACATACCAAGGCGAACGAATGCTGACATACTTCGATGCCGACGTGCAGCTCCAACAATTTGCCAATGAGTGTCCGAGCCCTGATTTTGTCTTTGCGCCTTATTTCTACATTCCCTACAGGGCAGGCGGGTGGCGCAAGTGGCATGAGCTAAATCTGAAGCTAGTCAGCGCGTTTGCGGACATTGATGGGGAAATCGAAAAACACGGCGTTATCTGCATTGACCAATACGTCTTGGATAACGAAGAGGATTTTCTCAGGATTTGTGAAAAGTTCTTGGATGCGGATGTCCCAGCATTTTGGCTGTGGTTGAGTGCATTGACGGAGGAAAAGATCTCCGATTCTCGCGTCAGAACCCTCACAAAGGTTGTGAAGATGTTCGCGGAAGCCGATCGGAAGTTGTACAACATGCACGGAGGCTACCTAAGCGCGCTGCTGGGCAAACAGGGCCTCACGGGTTTTTCGCATGGGGTGGGTTATGGCGAGGGCAAGGATGTGGTTCCGGTCGTTGGAGTGGTAGTGCCTACAGTGAACTATCACTATCCGCCTCTTCACATTCGAACATCAATCCTGGAAATCGAGCGTGCGCTCTCGGAGTTGGGAATTTCTGATACTGATGATTTTCACGAGAAGGTCTGCGATTGTACGGTCTGCAAGGGTGTGCTTGCAGGCGACCTCAAAAATCTCCGACAGTTTGGCGAATTCATCCTCAAGATCGGGAATCAGCGCGAGTCGCAAACGCCAGACAGCGCAAAGAAGTGCCGGCTGCATTTTCTCCTTGCGCGGCGCAAAGAAATAGACCACGTCGCTGAGTTCACGGCAGCCCAGCTGAAGCAAGAACTTGGAGATGCTGCGACCGAATACGCCGCCCTACCCGGCTACCTGACGCTTCAGGCCAAGTCGCGGCATTTGAACACGTGGGCAAAGGCCCTCTAAGCCAACCACTCTCTTCCCCTGGCAACCTGCCCATAAAAAAGGGCCATAAATTTCCCCATGGCCCCTCGGTCGGGATCATTATCTACCAGTCTCGGGTAAAGATACATAGGACAGTTTGGTGCTGGGTGGGTTGGGGGAGAGAGAGCAAATGCTCCCACCCTTCGCAAAGAACGCGAAGGATGGGGCACCCACGGCATGGACGGGCGAGGGCGCCCGTCCCCACGAGTGTGGCACCCGGCTGTTCGAGAATTGAACGCACCTGTCACAACGTACCTGCCCCGCCGCGCTCGCGTGCTAGAATCGCTACAGTGACTTCCCGAGCCGATGCTTCCCGATATTGAGAAATTGCTGGAACTGCAGATCGCGGACAACGAGATCCGCACACTGCAAAACGAAATCGCCGCCCTGCCGAAACGCGTAGCGGCCATCGAACAAAAGCTGGCCGGCACCAAGGCGCACCTCGAAAAAGCGCGCCTCGCCGCCAAGGACGACGAAGCCAGCCGCAAGAAGTTCGAAGCCAATATCAAAGACCTGCAACTCAAGATTTCCAAGTATCGCGACCAATCCCTCGACGTTAAAACCAACGACCAATACAAGGCCCTGCTGCACGAAATCCAGTTCGCCGAGCAGGAGATCCGCCTCAACGAGGATCGCATCCTCGAGGTCATGGTCAACGTCGACGCCCGCGAAAAAGATGTCAGGGCCGCCGAGGCCGAGCTCAAGGCCGAGACCGCCGAGATCGAAAAAGAAAAAGAAGAAGCCCGAAAAGTTACCGCCGAAGACCAGAAGAAGCTGGCCGAGTGGAACGCCAAGCGCGACGCCCTGCGCCAGGCAATTTCCGAAGACACGCTTCGTCACTATGAGCGCGTCGCGAAGTTTCGCGGCACCGGCCTCGCCGAAGTACGCGACCACAAGTGCATGGGCTGCCAGGTCATGCTCCGGCCCCAGACCTACAACGAAGCGCGCCATGGCGAGACGGTCATGGCTTGCGAAACTTGCCAGCGCATTTATTACTACATCCCCGCCAACGAAACGCAGCCCGAGCAGGAAGTTGTGACCGTCACCGGCAGAAAACGCGCCCGCCCCAAGGCCGATGCGCCCCAAGCCTGGTTCTACCGTCCCGATTACCCCGAGGAAGGCGAAGTGCTTCTCGTATTCACCAATAGCGAAGGCAATTCCACGCGCCGCATCTACGAAATGCACACCGGCCGCCAGTTCGGCGATGTACTCGCGCGCGAAGGCAGCTACCGCCAGGCGTTTCCCGAGGACCTGACCGACTCCACCCTCCGCCTTAACGGACATTGGGACGAAAAAGAGATGGACGAATGGGGCTCCGAGATCCCCTCCAACGTTCTCGATCTTCTGCATAAAGATTTGCTCGCCATCCATCGCGAGCACAAGGCGGCCCACAAGCATCCCGCCGCCACCGCCGACCAGCCTGCCGTCGGCTAAGGTTATAGTTAAGGTGCAATGGAACCCACCGCCCCGAATCCCAGCCAGCGTCCCCACGGTCCTGACCTTTTTCAACTCCCGCAACAACGTCGGTTGATACTCTGCCTGCTCCTCGCCCTTGCCACCTTGGCACTCTACAACCCGGTCACTCGCGCTCCGTTTCTCAATTACGACGACGTCGCCTACGTTACCGACAACCCCCACGTTCGCGCCGGCCTTACCTGGAACACCTTTACTTGGGCGTTTCGCACCTCGCAAGATTCGGACTGGAAACCGCTCACTTGGCTCTCCCATGCTCTCGATTGCCAGATTTTCGGCGTTCATCCTGCCGGCCACCACTCCGTCAATCTGCTTTTCCATGCCGCCAACGTCGTGCTCTTGTTTCTGATCCTGCAGAGCGCTACGGGCATGGCTTGGCGCAGTCTCGCCGTGGCCGCCCTCTTTGCCCTGCATCCGATCAATGTCGAGTCGGTTGCCTGGATTGCGGAACGCAAAAACGTTCTCAGCATGTTTTTCTTCCTTCTCGCAATGGCCGCCTATGGCTGGTACGCGCGACGGCCCGGCGTCGTACGATACCTCGCCGTCACCCTCGCCTTTGCTTTGGGCCTCATGGCCAAAGCGCAGGTCATTACGTTCCCCTTCGCTCTTTTCCTGCTCGACTACTGGCCCCTGTATCGCATCGCTCCGCCCAACCCAATTGGATCCGTTCCCGTGTCCACCCGCGCTCCTTCTCCATGGAGGTTGATTGCGGAAAAGGTCCCGTGGTTCGCCCTCTCCGCCGTGAGCGCGGTCATAACTCTAAAGGTCGAAGCGTCCGCAACCCAAGCGTCTTACCCGCTCTGGATTCGCCTGGGAAATGCAGCCATCTCTTATGTCCAATATCTCGGAAAGACTTTCTGTCCCGTCAATCTCGCCCTCGTCTATCCCCATCCTGTGGGTTCGATGCGAATCTCCACGGCCGTCCTGTCCGCGGCCGCCATCGTCGCCTTCACCGCTTTTGCCATCGTTTTCCGCCGGCGCCGTCCTTTTTTTGTTGGATGGTTTTGGTTTCTCGGGACCCTCGTCCCCATGATCGGATTGGTCCAGATCGGGGTTCACTCCATGGCCGACCGCTACGCCTACATCCCGCTGCTCGGAATTTTTGTGATCGTCGCCTGGGGCGCGGCGGACTTGGCCAATCGTTGGCATGTTCCCACGGCCCTCTCCGCCGCCGCCACCGTCGCCGTCTTCCTCGCCCTCGGATTTGCGCTTCACCGCCAGGTCGATTTCTGGCGCGACAATGTCACCCTCTGGGCCCACACTCTCCAAATCACCGGCCCCAACTACACCGCCGAAGACAACTTCGCCAACGCTTTGATCGCCCAGGGCCGCATCGAAGAAGCCTTCCCCCACCTTCTCCGCGCCCGCTCCTTGCGCCCCGACGACCCGCTCGCCACGCTCAATATCACAACCTACTTGCAAATGCACGGCCGCTATCAAGACGCTCTCGCCGGCTATGCCACCGTGCTTCAACTTACTAAGACGCCGTCTTTGCTGGCGACCGCGCACGCCAACAGCGGTTATGTCCACCTCTCGCTCCAGCAATACGCCAGCGCCCAGCAAGACTTCGTAGCCGCTCTCGTCCAACAGCCGGACAATTCGCCAGCCTATCGCGGACTGGGTCTTGTGGCGCAGCACGCCGGCGACCTCGCCCTAGCCATTAAAAATTACCAGCGCTCGGTCGAGCTTCAGCCCTCGCCCGTCGGCTATCTGCTCCTCGCCCAGTCCCTCGAACTCGCCGGACAGCCCGATGCCGCCCGCGCCGCACAGTCCCAAGCCGCCCGCCTTACTCAAGATCCCAACGGCGACCTCGCTACCGTAAGACAGCTATTGTCAGATTAGGGAACCTCTGATTCAGTTCGCTCCCGAAGAGTTTTGCAAGGGCACGGCTTCAGCCGTGCCGCCAAAACCCGCGCTACATGCGGCTTTAGCCGCTGAGGGCCGTACTTTCAAATCACTTTGCCTCCCTTTCGGAGACTTGTTCAGAGTTTCCTTAGAGCATTTTTTGAGTTGCAATAGAGGGAACTTGGAACAGGTAGGGTACGGCTTCACAGGTCGCGGAAAAATTCGGTTTTGCTCTTGATTTTGGGTGGCGCAGCGCTTTAGCGTTGCGGTAAGTGCATTATTATGACTGCGGCCCGCACTCTATACCTAATCGAGAAATGTTTTAGCCGCCGAGGTCGCGTCTCTTACCCCAGAACGACTTTTTCCGCAGCCTCTGAAGCCCGTCCCCTTCAAAGCGTGAGTTTTAACAGGCTCTAAGAAGAATTTCTCTGCGTGCCTCTGAGGTCGAGATCTTGCTTTCTCAACCACAGAGGCCGCCAGGGCAAACTGACGATGACGTTACTTGCTTGTGTATGGGCTCGCGTACCGCAGGACCTTGTTCAGGTTCTTCCCGCGCACGATTCCCGCCTGGTGATACATCAATCCCCAGGAATCGATCGTCGACATATCAGGGAAAATGCAGGCTTCCAGCACCGTATCGACGGGGTCCGACATCTTTACCCAACCGCCCCCGTTCGTGTTGATTCCGCCAAACAGGTCGGTGCCCCCAAGTTGCGAGCAATAGCAAGAAGCCGGATTGCCGGAGCAACTGCCGCCGTACGGGACCTCCGCGTAATACGCCAGCGCCGCCAGCGTCGGTTTATCGGTATAGAGCGTGGAAAGCAGCACAAAGATCCGCGATCCGTCTTTTTTCGACGTGAACTTGCAAAAGTCGCGGGACCCGGAAAGTTGCAACCAATTTTTCGTATTGTCGTCGTTGGTATTGAAATAGGGTTCGCGAATATCGACTTCGCCTCCCTTTTTGACGCAATAGTCAGCCGCGTCGCTAAGAGCGGCCGCGTCGGCGATGGCCGCGACCGGCGTTGCTGGGTTCGAGTTGCTCCCGGCCTGCGCGGTCTTGGCGAAGGGAAGAAGAACCACAATGGCGAGTGCGATGCAAATCATCAGCGCAACAACTGGACGTTTCACGAAGAGCCCCCTGGGAACAAATTATCGATTTTTTGCCGCCAAATTTCCCGGCAATCAATCGCGGCTAGAAGGTTAGCACAAATACCATCAGCCGCCCTATGCCTTTCCCTTGTGTCTCCTGGGGTGAATTGGGATAGTCTGAACCGCAAGAGGTAGGGAAATTCACAGAGAGCCCCGCTCATGCCGCTTTCTTTGGTCGCGGCCCACCGCCGCGGTATAGCATCTATCCATGCCCCCAAAACGCGCCGCCTCCGTCAAGCACGCCGAGCCCTCCATTAAACTCTCTACCCGCGGAGCCGCCCGCCTCCAAGCCCGCCACCCCTGGGTCTACCGCTCCGATCTCGACGCCGCCGGCGCCTCCAGCCTTCTCCCCGGAGCCGTCGTCCGCGTCCTCGATCCCCGCGGCAAATTCCTCGGCACCGCCCTCTACAGCTCTTCCTCGCAGATCGCCATCCGCATGATTTCTCACGGCTCCGTTTCCGATCTCCCCGCCCTGATCGCCGAACGCCTGCGCGCCGCCATAGCCTACCGCAAAGACCTGGTACAGAACTCCGACGCCTACCGCATCGTCTACAGCGAAGCCGATTTCCTCCCCGGCCTCATCGTCGACCGCTACAACGACATTCTCTCTGTCCAAATCCTCACCCAAGCTATCGACGCAGCCCCCGTGCGTCGCGCCATCGTTGACACGTTGCAAGCAGAACTTCATCCCGCCGCCATCGTCGAGCGCGTCGATCCCCGCATCCGCGAAATCGAGCAACTCCCGCCGCTCGCGTCCAGCCTCCTCTACGGCGATAAAACTTCAACGGTTATCAATATGAACGGCGACGCCTCCCCCGCCATCCGCTTCCACTACGACGCCTTCGAAGGCCAAAAAACCGGGGCCTTCCTCGACCAGCGCGAAAACTACGCAGCCGCCGCCCTCTACGCCCACGGCGCAGCCCTCGACGCCTTCTGCTATCAAGGAGGCTTCGCCCTTCACCTCGCCGCTAAATGTTCCGCCGTCACCGGAGTCGACAGCTCCCGTCCCGCCCTCGAAATGGCGGAGAAAAACGCCGCCCTCAATTCTCGCGAAGTGGAATGGATCGAGGCCAACGCCTTCGACCTCCTGCGCGATTACGCCGCCGCCAACCGCCGCTACGACACCATCGTGCTCGATCCTCCCGCCTTCGCCAAATCCAAGCGCGACCTCGACAAAGCCTTCCGCGGCTACAAGGAACTCAACCTCCGCGCCATGAAAATGCTCCGTCCCGAAGGCATCCTCGTCACCTGCTCCTGCTCCTTCCACGTAGGCCCTCAAGACTTCCTGAAAGTCTTAGCCGATGCCGCCCAGGATGCCCACAAATCCCTCCGCATCATCGAAAGCCGAGGAGCCTCGAAAGACCACCCCACCCTCCTCAACGTCCCCGAAACCAGCTACCTAAAGTGCCTGATATTGAGCGTCAGCGATTAGATCGTCGTGTAGAGACGGGGCTTGCCCCGTCTCGGCCAGTGCAACGGGAGTATGGGAGACGGGCGACTCGCCCGTCCCAGCGATGCCCACGTAGGGGCGGACGCCCTCGCCGGGGTCCCCAGACCGCGCGCTTTTCGCGGGCTGGGGTGTTCGTCCGCCCAGCCGAGCAAAGCTCGGCAGCCGTCAGTGGTCGCAGCAATCATGAATTAGCTATCGCGTAAGCGACTGAAAAACAAGCGCATATAATACTTGACAATAAAACACTCATATAATATATTGTAATAACGCTAACGATAGCCCGGGAGCTTTCGATAAGCTCCAGCGTCAATTTCAAGTAGGAGAATTCAGCTATGACTTTGCTTACCCGTTACGATCCTTTCCGTGAGTTCGTCACCCTGCAAGACCGCATGAACCGTCTCTTCCGCGACCCCCGTGGCCCGGAAGGTCAGGATGAAGCTCTGACCACCACCGCATTCGCTCCGCCCGTCGACGTCTACGAAGACGAGCACAACGTCACCCTCAAAATCGAAGTGCCCGGAATCGACGAGAAAGACATCGATGTGCGCATCGAGAACAACACCCTCACCGTCCACGGCGAGCGCAAGTTCGAGAAGGAAGAGAAAGAAGAAAACTTCCGCCGCGTCGAGCGCCAGTACGGCAGCTTCACCCGTACCTTCACTCTCCCCAACACCGTCGACCATGAAAACGTTCAGGCCGACTACGACAAGGGCGTGTTGAAGATCAAGCTGGCCAAGAAAGCCGAAGCCAAGCCCAAGCAGATCAAAGTAAACGTCGGTGGCCCGAAGACGCTGGAAGCCAAAGATCAGAAAGCCTCCGGCAAAGCCGCCTAACAGCCAATGGAGCGACGGGCGTCCTCGCCCGTCCAGCGATGCTCACGTAGGGGCGGACGCCCTCGTCCGCCCAGCCGGGTGAAGCCCGGCAGATGTAAACTCAGCGGGAGGCGACCTAACGACCGTCTCCCGTTTAATTTTGAAAACAAAAAGTCTGTCATCCCGAGCGAAGCGAGGGACCCCTACCTCCAGTACACATTTTCGGTCGAGTAGGGATTCTTCGCTGCGCTCAGAATGACATGATAGTAAGGAGAGAGTATGACTCAGCTAGCGGGTTGGCTTTCGTCCCATGCGGCAGCTCTCAGCATTGTGGGAGTTGCCGTGACGTGGATGGTCTCGACCATCCTACAGATAGCTCAACGTAGAGCCGAGGCGCGCGAACGTGAGTTTCAGGCTTTTCATAAAATCATGGCGGAATTATTATCATCCCCCAGTGAAGAGAAGTCGAAGTCGTGGTACGCGGTTGCAGTCTCCATTTATGAGATGCGTCATTTCCCTCGTTATTATGAATTCACGGAACGTATGTTGATAAGAATGAAGGAAAATACTTACGATGATCCAAACTGTGTAATTGTGACTAAGGAAATAGAACTTACCCTGAAATACATTCAACAAAACAAGTAACTATACTCGAAAGGTTCTCCCATGCCCATCCGTTGGGACAAATTCACAGTAAAAGCGCAAGAGGCAGTCCAGCGCGCAAACGACCTAGCCTCCGAGCACGGCAATCCCGAGCTTGCTCCGCTCCATCTGCTGGCTGCGCTCATCGAAGACAAGGAAGGCATCGTCGCGCCCGTCCTCGAAAAGATCGGCATCGGCCCGCAAGCCGTCCTCAGCGACCTTTACAAAGAAATTGAAAAGCTGCCCAAAGTCTCCGGCAGCGGCGCGCAACAGCCCGCCATGTCGGCGCAGGTCAATCAGCTACTTGAGCACTCATTCCAGGAAGCCGACACCTTCAAAGACGAATACGTTTCCACCGAGCACATCCTGCTCGCGCTCACGCGCCTGAAGCGCGATCCCAAGCACGGAGATCCCGCGCAAGAATTGCTCACCCGTCACGGCGCAACCCACGACGCCATCCTAAAAGCCCTCACCGCGGTCCGCGGCTCGCAGCGCATCACCGACCAGAATCCCGAAGCCAAGTATCAAGCGCTCGAGCGTTACGCCCGCGATCTCAACGAACAGGCCCGTCGCGGCAAGCTCGATCCCGTCATCGGACGCGATGAAGAAATTCGCCGCGTTGTGCAAGTTCTCTCGCGCCGCACCAAAAATAATCCCGTCCTCATCGGCGAGCCCGGAGTCGGCAAAACCGCCATCGTCGAAGGCCTCGCCCAGCGCATCGTTTCCGGCGACGTGCCCGAAGTCCTCAAAAACAAGCGCGTCGTTTCGCTCGATCTCGGAGCCATGCTCGCCGGCGCGAAATATCGCGGCGAATTCGAAGACCGCCTCAAGGCCGTCCTCAAGGAAATCGAAGACTCCAGCGGCCAGATCATTCTCTTCATCGACGAGTTGCACACCCTCGTCGGCGCCGGAGCCGCCGAAGGCGCCATCGACGCCTCCAACATGCTCAAGCCCGCGCTCGCTCGCGGCGACCTGCGCGCCATTGGAGCCACCACGCTCAACGAATATCGCAAGTACATCGAAAAAGACGCCGCCCTCGAACGCCGCTTCCAGATTGTCTTTGTCGGCGAGCCCAACGTCGAAGACACCATCGCCATCCTGCGCGGCCTCAAAGAAAAATACGAAGTCCATCACGGCGTCCGCATCAAAGATTCCGCCATCGTCGCCGCCGCGACGCTATCGCACCGTTATATTTCCGACCGCTTTCTGCCCGACAAAGCCATCGACCTGATCGACGAAGCCGCCGCCTCGCTCCGCATTCAGATCGATTCCATGCCTACCGAAATCGACCAGCTCGAACGCCGCGCCACGCAACTCGAAATCGAAAAGCAGGCGCTGAAAAAAGAAGACGATGCGAATTCCAAAGAGCGTCTATCGAATGTCGAAAAAGAACTCGCTGGCATTCGCGAGCACTCCAACGCGCTCAAGGCCAAATGGAAACAGGAAAAAGACGTCATCGCCAAAGCCCGCTCCCTGAAAGAAAAACTCGAGCGCCTCAAGCTCGAAGAAGCCGCCGAAGAGCGCAAAGGAAATCTCGAGCGCGTGGCCCAAATCCGCTACGGCCTCATCCGCAACACGGAAGACGAACTAAAAAAAATCACCGCGCAGATCGACGACAAGTCCGGCCAGCGCATGTTGAAAGAAGAAGTCGATGAGGAAGACATCGCCGGCATCGTCTCCAAGTGGACGGGCATTCCCGTTTCCAAAATGCTCGAAGGCGAAGTCAAAAAGCTCATCGACATGGAAGACCGCTTGCGTCTGCGCGTCATCGGACAAGACGCCGCCCTCGAACGCGTCGCCAACGCCATCCGCCGTTCGCGCGCCGGTTTGAGCGATCCCAAGCGCCCCATCGGCTCCTTTATTTTTCTCGGCCCCACCGGCGTCGGCAAAACCGAACTCGCCCGCGCCCTCGCCGAATTTCTTTTCGACGACGAGCGCTCCATGGTGCGCATCGATATGTCCGAATACATGGAGAAGCACGCCGTCTCGCGTCTCATCGGTGCGCCTCCCGGATACGTCGGCTACGAAGAAGGCGGCCAGCTCACCGAGCAGGTGCGGCGGCATCCTTACGCCGTCGTGCTCTTCGACGAAATCGAAAAAGCGCATCCCGACGTCTTCAACATCCTCTTGCAGATCATGGACGACGGCCGACTCACCGACGGCAAGGGCCGCAAGGTCGATTTCAAAAACACGGTCATCATCATGACCTCAAACTTAGGCTCGTCATATCTACAGTCGGAAAACATTCGCACCGCCGACGGCTTTGAGCGCGCCTCCAAGCAAGTAATGGACGCGCTCCACGCCCACTTCAAGCCCGAGTTTCTAAATCGCGTGGACGACATCGTCATCTTCCATCCGCTCGGCAAGGACGAGTTAGTCAAGATTGTCGAGTTACGATTGGAAGACCTGCGCCGCTTGCTCGCCGACCGCAAGATAACTCTCGAACTAACCGACTCCGCAAAGGAGTTACTCTTCACCGCAGGTTACGATCCCAACTACGGAGCCCGTCCGCTGAAGCGCGCCATTCAAAAGCTCGTGCAAGATCCGCTCGCCCTGAAAATTCTCGACGGAACGGTCCTCCACGGCGATCATGTAATAGTTGACGCCGATAAGAAAGCGGGCAATATGACGTTCAAGGTCGGTGAGCGGGTAGGGGAGCCCGCGAAGACGAAGAAGTAATGCCAGATGAGGAGGGCAAAGTTATGTGTCGCAAAGAGCTTCCAAGGCTTTATGAGATCCGTGGCGAGCTTCAAAATCCTCTGTCCCCAGATGCCTACAATTTTGAAATCGGGAACAATCGTATAAAACTAAAACACTTTCGTGACATCGAAGCAGAACTGCAAGGACTTGATTCTACGTCATGGTGTCGCCTTAAGGCGGACCTTCTGCCGCTGCTTATGAAAAGGGATCCAAAGCGATATTGGCAACCGCTGTTCGATAAATTGAACGAAGCGAAAGGGTACAACTACTTAGTGCGCATGGGATGCACGAATGTAAAGTTCATTCCAAGATCATCTACCCAAGGTCAGAAGACCCCAGATTTACAAGGGACTCTTGGCGCGACAAAAGTATTATGCGAGGTAAAGACGATAAACGTATCCGAAGCTGAATGTGATCGTAGGGTCACTGGTGCCATCAGAAGGACTTTAGTCCAACTGCCAGACAAGTTTTTCAACAAGCTGAAATCCGTCTTAGAGACGGCAAGAGATCAAATGACAACATATTGTCCAGCCACTGGGACCAAGAAGGTGGCTTATGTCGTCGTCAACTATGACGATTTGTTGCATGAGTGCGCGGCAGCATATGCGACGCAGATCAATTCTTTCATTGCAACCAGGCCGGTGCCAGAACTGGAAATATTCTTTGACGCAAAGCCTGCATTTTATTCTGCCATGGTTTAGCACTCGGCGCATCGTTGGGCCGAGCTTCGCTCGGCTGGACGGGCGAGGGCGCCTGTTCTCACACGAACATCGCGCCGCGTAGAATAGCTCATGCCCGCGCCTTCACAAACAAAACTGATTGTCCTCAACCTCAAGGCGAGGATGCCGACAGTCGAGCAGGCGAAGCGGCGTTTGCTGGAGTCGTTGTACGCGCCGCGGGGAGCGAGCGGCCCAGTTATCAAGATCATCCACGGCTACGGTTCTTCGGGCAAGGGCGGCGCCATCCGCACGGCCATCCGCGAACTGCTGGCCGAGTGGCAGCGCGCCGGCAAAGTGCTCAAGGTAGTCCACGGAGAAAATTGGAGCATCTTCGACCCCACCTCGCAAGACCTGCGCCAGCGCTATGCGTTTCTCGCCAAGGATGAAGACCTCGACCGCGGCAATGCGGGCATGACCCTGGTCGAGTTCCCGGCCGACACTTCGCGCATCTTTCGGTCCATCGTTTTTCGCCGCGCCTAGGAAACCGTCCGCCGTTCCCGCCGCGCCGGCCCCGTCTTGTAACTCGCCGGATACACCACCACCGACCGCCGTCCGCCCTCGCCGTCGCTCTCCGTGCGCAAATCTTTTTCCTCGCGCAGCGCCAGATGCACAATCCGCCGCTCCCGCGACGACATCGGCCCAAACCGGTACGGCTCACTCGTCCGCCGCACATGTTCCGCCGCCACGCGCGCCGCCATCTGCAACTCCTCGATTCGCAGCGCCCGGAAGTTCTTGCAGTCGAACCAGATTTTCTCGTGCTCGTTCCCCTGCAAGTGCAGGATCTCCGACGCCAGCAGCTCGAACGACCGCAGCAACTCGCCGCCCCGCTCCAGCAACAAAGAAGAATCCGGTCCCGCGAACTCCACCAATATTTCCGGATGCTCCCACTCGCGCTGTTGCGCCATCGGCGGATCCACCGTGATCCGGTACTTCAGCTTAAAGCCGCCATGCGAAATCACGGCCTGCAAAAATTCCCCAATCTGTTTAGCGGCAGCAACCTTATCTGTTATCGGCATAGGATAAGTTCTCAGCTATCGGTCTTCCACAAATCACGTAGGGACGGACGCCCTCGCCGGGGTCCCCAGACCGCGTTTTTCGCGGGCTGGGGTGGTCGTCCGTCCAGCCGAGCGAAGCTCGGCAGCGATTCCTGTCATGAAAGTCGCTTCGTATCAGGGTATCGCTTCAGCGATACCGCAACTTCCTCAAAATCATATGCCCCTTTAGGGGCTGGGTTAACAGATAGCTGAAAACTGATGCCTGACGCCTATTTCTCTTTCTTCCGCGCCCGCTTCGCCATCATCTCCCGCATTTCCCGCCCCAGCGACGTCCGATTGAGCGCCGCCTGTTGCACGACCCCAATCACCTGCCCCGTCAACCAGTACAAGCCCACTCCAGCCGCCATGTTCCAGGTCATGATGCCGAACATGGCAGGCATCATGATGTTCATCATCTTCGCCTGCGCCGGGTCCATCCCCGCCTGCGGCGTCATCCGCTGCATCGCCAGTCCGGTAATGATGACCGCAATCGGTATCAGGTGCCACGGATCGGGCGCCGAAAGATCGTGGATCCACAGCCACGGCGCATGGCGCAGGTCCATCGCCACGTTCAGCATCTTGTAGTACGAAATGAAAAACGGCATCTGGATCAGCAGCGGCAAGCATCCACCCGCCGGATTCACGCCTTCCTGCTTGTACAGCGCCGAAATCTCCTCGTTCATCTTCGCTTTTTCGGGATCGCGCAGGCTGTACTTTTTATATTTTTCCTGAATTTGCTTGATCTGCGGCGCCACCCGCTGCATCTTCAGCATCGACTTCATCTGCGATATCCGCAGCGGCAGCAGCGCCAAATTGATGATCACCGTTTGCAGCAGGATCGCCCAGCCCCAATTCGCCACGATGTGGGCGTAGATCCATTTCAACCACACAAACAACGGTCGCGCGATGATTCCCCACCACCCGAAGTCTATAATCTGCCGCAGGTCCGGCTCCGCTCCCGTGGTCCCCGGCACAGCCACCGCTTCCAGGTCCGCCAGCGCCTTCGGCCCAACATAGATGCGCTCTTCCGTCGTGCCTCGAACGCTGCCTACCGCCGCGCCCAGCACGTCCATCTTGTCCATCTGCTTGTTGCTGGCATCGGACGCGTTATGTGGAATCTCAATCGCATTCCGCAGCGTTACCAGCGCCGCGTTCTGCGGATCGGCCGGCAAAAACACCGCCGCGAAATATTGATCCGATATTCCCGCCCATTGGAACGGTCCCCCGATCGTCCCGCCCCCGTTGATTTTCTTGATCGCCAGCCGCTCCACCTTGCTGTCGTACTGATAAACGATTTGCCCCGTGGCGTACTGCGGCCCCGTCGTGTCCGCGCCAAACCCCGCCGGCCACATCGGAAACGCCGCCACCTGCGCGCCCTTTTGATAGACCGCCGTCTTCACCCCAACCACATAGCTCGCGCGATCGAACGTGAAGCTCTTCTCCACCGAAACGTCGCCATCGGCATACACAAACTTAATTTCTTGTGGAGAAGAAGAAAGCGTAGATGACAAATCGGTTTTCTGAGAACTGAGAACTGAGAACTGAGAACTCGCGGGTGAAGCGTCCGAAATGTTCGCCGCAGCCTGAGAACTCGCAGTCGCCACATACAGCGCCGAATTGACCTTCTCCCGCAGTCCCTCGTCATATGTCCACAACGTCAGCGGATACCCATACTTCTCCGATGCCGTCGCATTCACCAGTTCGAGCTGCCCGCCATTGTCGTCGGTATATTTCTTCAGCACCCACGACTTCACCCGCGCCCCGCGGTTCGTGAACACAATCCGGTAATCGTCGTTCTCAATCGCCGTCTCCGCTTCGCTCGATGCTTGCGTAGGGGCAGGCCCAGGTTGCGTAGGGGCAGGTGCCCTCACCTGCCCAGCCGGGCGAAGCCCGGCCGCATTCTCCGGAGCCTGCGCAGGCACAGACGCGGGATTCCCCACCTGCCCGGCAGCATTCTCCGGTTTCGCCGCCGGCGCCTGCGGCCCATACTTCTTCATCAGCGGCTGGAATAGCATGATGACCAGGAACGTCAGCGCAAACACCACCAACAGCTTCCGATTGTCCATCCCCGGTTCTTGCTGCGGATTATGAAATTCTGCCAATTCAGTAGCTCGTCTCTTGAGTCAGTAACTGCAAGTTCTAATGCTGTAAATTCCCGTAGGGTACCCCGTCCAAGCTATGCTTGGGCGGGGTGTTTAGTGTATAGAGCCAACCTCATTCGCCTTCACCACCGCATCCAATCCACCCTTGGCCAGCGGATGACATCGCAACACCCGCCAACCTGCCATCGCCAAGCCGCGCCACGCCCCATACCGCTCCACCGCTTCCATCGCGTATTCCGAACACGTCGGCACATACCGGCACGCTGGCCGCAACGTCGGCGAAATCCACAGTTTATAAAACCGCAATAGCCTCAGCGCAAGTGACTTCATCTCTAAAATATTGTCTCAATCGTTCAATGTCTCAATATCTCAATGCAAGGTGCCCCAGGTTCGCGTCCGTTTTTTGGGCGCTAACCTGGGTGATCCCACCGGGTGCCCCACTCATTCGCGCTCTTTGCGAATGAGTGGGCTCCCGCAAACCTTCCTTCACCGCAACAGCCCAAGCGCCGGAGATTTCATTTCTCATTTCTCCCGCAGCTTCTTCGCGATCGCTTCCAGCGCCCGCCCCACTTCCTCGAGCACCACTCCAAACTCCGCCGTCAGCACCGACTTCTTCGGATTGATGACCACATCCACGCCCACCACATCCTTGTCGCCCGCGCCCGCCAGCCCATGCTCCAACAAAGTCCGCCGCTGCCGCACCGCTTCCCGCAAGCGCCGCTTGATCCGGTTCCGCTCCACCGCACCGCCCAGCACCCGTCCCACCGTGAACCCAACGCGCGTAGTCCCTTCCGCCCGCCGCAAATAAAACACCGTCATATTCGAGGAAAAGTGCCGTCGTCCCTGCTTGTACACGCGATCGAAGTCCGAGTGTTTCAGCAGCCGCGCCGCGCGAGGGAATCCCACCCCCACCTTCGCCGCGGTCCGCTCCACTCGCCGCTCCGGTGCGTCGGCATTCACCAGCTTACTCTCCTGCAAAGCAGTACGCGATAGAACCGCTCTCATCAATGGTTTCGGGTAGGGCACGGCTTCACGGGCTGCGGAAAAACTCCGGTTTCGTATCAGGGTATCGCTTTAGCGATACCACAAGTCCTTCGAAATCAATCGCCCCTTTAGGGGCTGGGTGTCGAAGTTTGACTTTTTCCGCAGCCTCTTCAGCCGTGCCACTACGGGCCATTAGAAATGCGGGCTTGAGCCCTGAGGGCCAAACAGCTTGCCCGGAGAACTATTGTTGAGACCAGTTCTACCCAGTTGCCAGTCCACGGCCCCGCTTTCTCTGGGTACTGAGTACTGGGTACTGGCATCTGTGGGAATGCTAGTCGCGGAAACCCGGCTTTACCGAGACGCGCTTGCGCCCCTTGGCCCGGCGGCGCGACAACACTGCGGCCCCGCTCTTCGTCTTCATGCGGGTCCGGAACCCGTGCTTCTTCGAGCGTTTCCGCCGGTTGGGTTGAAATGTACGTTTCGGCATCGAAAATCCTTGCTCCCTCTTTGAATCGACCGCTGAATCGGCTTCCTTAATGGCAATCCGCTAGTATAAATGACGCTCGCTCTCCCCCGCAATCCCATAACCTAGCTACAATGACTCTGATGCTGTCGAGGGTGCCCCACTCATTCGCGTTCTTTGCGAATGAGTGGGTGTAGCGTGTGCCCCGTCCCTGTTCCGCTTGGGAGGGCATTTCTCCACTGCATCACTGATTACTGCTTTCCCATGGACCTCGACGACACCATCGTCGCCATCGCCACTCCGCCCGGCCGCGGCGGCATCGGCGTCGTTCGCCTCGCCGGCCCCAACGCCCGCGCCATCGCCGAACCCATGCTCCGCCTCACTCGCGCCCTCCAACCCAACCAAGCCCAACTCTGCGATCTTATCGAACCCTCCCGATCCCACGTAGGGACGGACGCCCTCGTCCGTCCAGCCGAGCGCAGCTCGTCAGATACCGCCGCTCCCCCCGAAAATAGAGAGTCCTCCCGCCTCGACCAAGTCGTCGTCACCTTCTTCGCCCATCCCCACTCCTACACCACCGACGACATCGTCGAAATCTCCGCCCACGGTTCTCCCGTCGTCCTCCGCCACATCGTCGAACTCTCCCTCGCCCACGGCGCCCGCCTTGCCGACCCCGGAGAATTCACCCTCCGCGCCTTTCTCAACGGACGCCTCGATCTCACACAAGCCGAAGCCGTCCGCGATCTCATCGACTCTCAAACTCTTTTCCAGGCCAAAGTCGCCGCCCAGCAGCTCGAAGGCGCGCTCTCCAATCGCATCAAGCCCATCAAGCGAAATCTCATCGATCTCATCGCGCTCTTAGAAGCCGGCATCGACTTCGCCGAAGACGACGTCTCCATCGCTCCCGACTCCACCATCCAAGCCCGCATCGCCGAAGTCCAAGCCCCGCTCCAGCAACTCGCCGCCACTTTCACCTACGGCAAAATCGTCCACCAAGGCATCACCCTCGCCATCGTTGGCCGTCCCAACGTCGGCAAATCCAGCCTCTTCAATTGCCTCGTCGAGCGCGACCGTGCCATCGTCACCGCCCAGCCCGGCACCACCCGCGACTTAGTCAGCGAAACCGTTGCCATCGGTGGGATCCCCGTGCAATTGGTGGATACCGCCGGCATCCGCCCAGCTCCAAACGATGCCGAAGCCGAAACCCTCGGCATTAAAAAATCCCTTGAAGCCCTGGCCGCTGCCGACTTGGTTCTCGTAGTCAGAGATATAACTCAGCCCATGACCCAAGACGACGAAGACTTACTAACAGAGTTACTAACCAAAACAGCCGCCCGCCCCGCCATCATAGTTGAAAACAAATCCGATCTGCGAGGCTCGTGTGGTGACGGGGCTCCACCCCGTCCCGCCGAGCCCAGCCAAGAGACTAGTGATGGCCAAGGGGTGGGTGAAGGTCAAGGGGTGGGTGAAGGTCAAGGGGTGGGTGATGGCCAAGGGGTGCCCCGCTCCTTGCGCTTTTTGCAAGGGGCGGGTGATGGCTCCACTCCGTCCGCCGCCAGGGTGCCCCACCCAAGCTCCGCTTGGGTGGGTACGTTGCCGCCGAATCCAGCCGGGCAAAGCTCGCCAACTCGGCCCATAATTCAAACCTCCGCCCTCACCGGCGACGGCATCCCCGCCCTTCGCGCCGCCATCCTCCACCACCTCGCCGGAGACTCCACTCCCCAGCTCGAATCCGGCTTCCTCACCAGCCTTCGCCATCAAACCCTGGTCAACGACTCCCTCGCCGCCCTCCGCGCCGCCACCCACTCCCTGTCCGCACGCGTTCCCCACGAGATGCTCCTCCTCGATCTCTACTCCGCCCTCCACTCCCTCGACGAAATCACCGGAGCCACCACCACCGACGACATCCTTAACCGCATCTTCTCCACCTTCTGCATCGGCAAGTAACTCCCCTTCGCCATCCCGAATAATTTTCTCCTCTTCAACAAAATTGTCACCCTGAGCGCAGCGAAGGGCCTCTGCATTTTGCCGGAAGGTGCCCCAGGTTCGCGCCCGTCCTTTGGGTGCTAACCTGGGAGGAGTCTCGCATTACTCTATCTGTGAAAATGTCGGGGTGCCCCACCCTTGTCGCGTTTTCTGCGACAGGGTGGGGGTTTTGACTTCCCGTCTCAACCGGCAACGTGCCCCAGAGCCTGCCCTGAGCTTGTCGAAGGGTTCGCGCCCGTCCTTCGAGCGCTAACCTGGGAGGAGGTCTCGCATTACACTAATTATGAAAATGTACCAGGACTGATTCTCTTCATCTCCGGTTCGGCATGTGCCCGGCTCCCCTAGTCCTCCGGAGTTCCCAAATACTTCACCCGATATTTCTTTGAATATGGAATCAAAACTCCGCAATCGATTCCGCCAACATTTCTCCATAAACACGCCCAAGCAGAGCGAAAAAATCAAAACAGAATGGACGGCGAAGGGTGTTACCTTTTACTGAGAACTGAGAACCGAGAACTGAGAACCGAGAACCGAGAACCGAGAACTGAGAACTGAGAACTGGCAACTGCTCTCCATGCGCACCGCCCATATCGCCGATCTCCTCGCGCCTTTCCTGGAGCAGCCGCTCGCCCCATCCCAACTCGATCGAATATCGACGTACATCGATCTATTGCAGCGCTGGAACGCCCGCATCAACCTCACCTCCATCCGCCAAGAAGAAGAAATCGTCACCCGCCACTTCGGCGAGTCCTTCTTCCTCGCCCGCCATCTCTTCCCAACTTGTGTGGCGCGGACACTCTTGTCCGCGAACGCCGGCAGCGCCCAACCGCCGGACGATCCTAAACTCCCAAACCCTTGTCATCCCTCTTATGTTTGTCATCCTGAGCGAAGCGAAGGACCTGCTTTTCCCCGAGCGAGTGGGCCGTCGGCCAGTACATCAGACTCCGCGCCCATCAACGTTGCCGAGGGTAGTCCCTCCAATCTGAGCGTGGGCGGGGATGTACGCGGTTCAACTGGCAACTGGCAACCGGCAACTGACAACTCGGTACCGTCCACTGGGAACTGGGAACTGAGAACTGAGAACTGGGTACTGGGTACTGACAACTGCCCCCCGCGCGTCCTCGACCTCGGCTCCGGCGCCGGATTTCCCGCCCTTCCCCTCAAGCTCTGGATCCCACACATCCACCTCACCCTGATCGAATCCAACCACAAGAAAGCCGCCTTCCTCCGCGAAGTCGCCCGCGCACTTACATTGACGAACATCGATATAATCGTCGACCGCGCCGAATCCCTGTCCTCCAACCCCGCCTTCCCCAAAGCCGCCTTCGTCACCCTCCGCGCCGTCGAACACTTCGATGAAATCCTTCCCCTGGCTGCATCCTTTCTAGCTCCCAACGGAACCCTCGCCCTCCTCATCGGCTCCGCCCAACTCCCCCACCTGTCCACCCACACCAATATAAGATGGAACCATCCAATACATATCCCACAGTCACATTCAAGAATGTTGGTATTAGGCTCAAAAAGATAAAGTGGAAAAATGTCTTTCCATTAGCTATGCATAGTGGTAAATACAGCCAACTATGAAGCCATTTCATTGCATTAAGTGGAACATAATTGATATTTCCTCAGCGCGAAACATTCCTTTAAAAAGTGTTTCACGTGAAACACTTCTCCATTTTCCAACCCTGGCCCCTCAATTCGGAGATATGTTCCACATGAAACACTTCGCATAATGCGCGTAATATGCGCCCTATGTTTCACGTGAAACACTTCGCGCAATTGCACCAAAATCTGGCATTGATTTCCCCTGCTGTGTTCGCATATCCTTGCTCGCTACATAAAAATAAAAATCATGGGACGCATCATTGCAGTTGCCAACCAGAAGGGTGGCGTCGGCAAGACCACGACTGCCATCAACCTTGCCGCCTCACTCGCCGCCGCCGAAGTCAACACGCTGCTCGTCGATTGCGATCCGCAGTCGAACTCCACCAGCGGATTGGGCCTGACCAAAGATCCGGACCGCATCAACATTTACGATGTGATCATGGGCGCGGCCACCGCCGAGGAGGCGTTGCAGCTCACCGAGTTGGAGCAGATGTGGTTGATTCCAGCGCACAAGAATTTGATTGGCGCCAACCTCGAGCTGGTTGGGACGGAGCGGCGCGAGTATCGTCTGCGCGACGCGCTCGCCAGTTTGATCGACCGCTTTCAGTTCATCGTGTTGGACTGTCCGCCGGCGCTCGATCTGCTCACGTTGAACGCGCTAGTCGCCGCGGATGGAGTGTTGATCCCGATGCAGGCGGAGTACTTTGCGCTGGAAGGCGTGTCGGAGCTGCTGGACACGGTCGAGAGGATTCGGGCGGAGCTGAATCCAGCGCTGGTGGTGGAGGGCGTGGTGATCACGATGTTCGACGAGCGGACGAACCTGGCGCAACAGGTGGCGGAGGAGCTGAAGAAATATTTTGGGGAGAAGCTGTTCGCGACGACAATCCCGCGCAACATACGGCTGGCAGAAGCGCCAAGCCACGGTCAGCCGGCGTTGTTGTACGACGTGCGGTCGCGGGGGGCGGAGAGCTATATACGTCTGGCGAAGGAAATCATGGAGCGGCAGGCGGCACCCATCCTTCCGCAAAATGCGCGGAAGGATGGGGCACCCGCGGCGGGGCCGGTGGAAGCGGCATAGATTGATGGATGTAAATATTTATGTGCGTCGATATATTTTGAAAGTTCTCAGTTCCCGGTTCTCAGTTCTCAGTAAACAAATTAGTGCGAGGGAGATTCTTGGATGACTACATCGAATTTGGCGGTGGATAAAACGGCGGAGAAGACTGGGACGGAGAAGGTGCACGAGAAGCTGGCGGAGAAGCGGCGGGCGTTGGGGAGGGGACTGGAGTCGTTGTTACCGGGGCCGCGCGTGGTGACGACTGAGAGTTCTCAGCTCTCAGTTACCAGTTCTCAGTTCTCAGTTCTCAGTTCTCAGAGGACCGACTCGCCGGTTTCGACATCCGGCGCCGAGGGGGGACAAAGAACAGCCGCCACTCCAACAGCGGGCGCGGCGGGGACGGTGGAGTTGTTGCAGGCGGTGGCGGCGGGGCAGACGGCGGATGGGGAGCAGGTGTTTCGGCTGGCGATCGATCAGATCGACGAAAATCCGTACCAGACACGGAGGAACTACGACCCGGAGGCGATGAAGGAACTGGCGCGTTCGATCGAGGTGCAGGGAGTGTTGCAGCCGGTGGTGGTGCGTCCGGGAAAGGATGGGCGATTCATCCTGATACTGGGCGAGCGGCGGCTGCGGGCGTCGAAGCTGGCGGGGATAGAAACGATCCCGGCGATAGTGAAGCGGGTTTCGGAGCAGCAGGCGGCGGAAATGACGCTGGTGGAGAACTTGCAGCGTCAAGACCTGAATTGTGTGGAGCAGGCGGAGGCGTTCGCGAACTTGAGCAAGGAGTTCAAACTGACGCAGGAAGAGATAGGGAAACGGTCGGGCATATCGCGGGAGCAGGTATCGAATTACATGCGGCTGCTGGCGTTGCCGGAAGGAGTGATCGGGGCGTTGCAGACGGGAAAGCTAGGGTACAGCCACGCGCGGCTATTGTTGCAGTTACGGGACAACGCGCAGATCTGGAAGCTGGCGCAACAGGCGATTGAGGAAAAGATGTCGGTGGCGAAGCTGGAGGATCTGGTGATGGGGGTGATTGCGCCGAAGGGGCTGAGCGAGCCGAAGAAGGGAAGCGGGGCGCGGTGGGTGGACCCGAATGTGAGAGCGGCGCAGCGGTCGCTGGAGATGGTGCTGGGGATGAGGGTGCGGATACGGGACCGGAACGGAAGAGGCAAGATTGTGATCGAGTATGGGACGCTGGAGGATTTTGACCGGGTGGTAAGGATGGTGCAGGGGAAGTGAGGTGAGTTCTCAGTTCCCGGTTCTCAGTTCTCAGTAAAACCGGCACACGGTTGCGTTTAGCAGTTCGCAATTAGGATTAGTCTCAACCATGGTTCTGCGAGCGGGCGGTTTAGCCTCGGTGCTAAAGCCCGCATTTTTATTGGCACTTGGGCGACACGGCTGAAACCGCGCCCTTCCCAAGCCCACTCTTGAGACTCGTTCTACCTCTCCACCGGAGAGATGAGCCACTCGCGGGTGGGGACGGGAAGTCAAAACCCCCACCCTGTCGCAGAAAACGCGACAAGGGTGGGGCACCCCGGCTAAGGTAGGTCGCCCCTTCGGGACTGGGTTCGGGCGATTTTGCGGATGGATTTTGGGCTTATCCGGCGAACGCGCATCGTTAGTTATATGGTTTGTCCCACTTGTTACTTTGCTGATTCTCCCTGGAGGTGTCAGCACACACGTCTCGAAAAGCGCGAGACGTGGGGCACCTGGCTGAAAACCGCGTCCTTCCCAAGCCCGCTCTTGGGACTCGTTCTACCTCTCCACCGGAGAGATGAGCCACTCGCGGGCGGGGACAGGAAGTCAAAACCCCCACCCTGTCGCAAAAACGCGACAAGGGTGGGGCACCCCGGCGAGGGCTTCGTTTGAGATCGGTTTGTGCCACTTGTTACATTGTTGGTTCTCCCTGGGAGTATCAACACCCACGTCTCGAAAAGCGCGAGACGTGGGGCACCCGGCGCGTGCGGAGCGGCGATGCAGGAAATCTCGGGTACTCCGCTCCGCTTCGTTCCCCGCATCATGCGTTAAACTCAAAGCAGACCAAGCCGACGCATGAACAAAGCCACCATACTGTTCAATCCCAACTCCGGCCGCCGGGGAATCAAGCGCGACCGGGAACTGGACCGCGCCATTGGCGTGATCCAGTCGGCCGGAGTGCGGACCGAGTTAACGGTTTGCCGCTCCAGCCAGGAGGCGAGCGACAACGCGCGCTGCGCCGTGGCCGCGGGCAGCGACACGGTTTTTGCGTGCGGCGGCGATGGCACGATCCACGATGTCATACAGGGATTGGCCGGAACGCCGGTGGCGCTCGCCATACTGCCGTTTGGGACCGCCAACGCACTGGCCCACGACCTCGGCATTCCGTGCCGCCCCAGCGCCGCCGCCCAGGTTGCCGTAGCGGGGACGGTCCGGCGCATTGCGCTCGGGCGCATCGAGTACGAGGATTTCCAGGGCAAATCCGCCGCGCGCTATTTCACCGTCGCCGCCGGAGTCGGCGTGGACGCGCACCTGTTCTACAAACTGAGCGGCGATTTCAAAAAGCAATCGGGCATGGCGGCCTACTATCTCAAAGCCTGGCAGTTATGGGCGACTTATCGAATGAGAAGGTTCGAGGCCGAGTATTCGAACGGAAGCGGACATAAGCAGCGAGCGCTACTTACCGAACTTCTGGCGGTGAGGATCCGCTTCTTCGGGAATATCTTGCGCGAGCTGGTTCCCGGAGCGTCGCTGGACTGCGGCGATCTGCGCGCCGTGATGTGCCGCACAGCCAGCCGCCATGCCTATCTGCAATATGTAGCCGGAGCGCTGCTCGGCCGCCAGTGGAACATCAAAGGCATCGACTTAGTAAGTTGCTCGGAGGTCGTGTGCAAGTTGCCGGAGCCTGGCGCCGAACATCACGCCGCATATAACAACGATCGCGTCTATGTCGAGGCCGACGGTGAACTGCTGGGCCGGCTGCCCGCCCGCATGACGATGCAGGCCGACGCGCTGTCGCTGGTGGTGCCCGCCGCCAACCACCGATAACGCAAGGTTGTGTTATAAATCTCTCACATGCCAAGCGCTCGCCAAGGTTCGATTCGCCTGTTTCAGTTCAAAGGGATCGACGTGTTCCTACATTGGTCCTGGTTTCTGGTGGCCGCGTTCGAAATCAACGGCCGAACGCGCAGTTATTCTTCTCTCACCTGGAACGTGCTGGAGTATCTGGCGCTGTTTCTGATAGTGACGCTGCATGAGTTCGGGCACTCGCTGGCCTGCCGCCAAGTGGGGGGACAGGCGAACCAGATCGTGCTCTGGCCCCTCGGTGGCGTTGCCTATGTCAATCCGCCGCCGCGACCTGGCGCCACCCTTTGGAGCATCGCGGCCGGGCCGCTGGTGAACGTCGCGCTCCTGCCGATTTTGTTGGGACTCAACCAGTTGAGCGAATCTGCAGGGTGGGCACAGACAATGCCCAACCTTTATGCACTACTGGGGATGGTTTGGTTCATTAACAAGTGGTTGTTGATTTTCAACATGCTGCCCATCTATCCACTGGATGGCGGCCAGATACTCCGGTCGCTGCTGTGGTTTGTGCTAGGGCGCGCCCGCAGCTTGATGGTCGCCACTGTTCTCGGCTTTCTAGGCGTGGCCGGGTTCATCGGTCGCGCCATCTGGATACATTCCGCTTGGTATGGCGCGATCGCCGTCTTCATGCTGTTGAACTGCTGGGGCGGGCTGCGGCACGCGCAGGCGCTGCTGCGATTCGCAAAGTTGCCGCGGCGGCAAGGGTTCGCTTGTCCGGCGTGCAAAACCAGCCCGCCCATCGGCGACTTTTGGAAGTGCGGGCGTTGTGGGCAGCCTTTCGACACTTTCCAGACCCAGGCCGTCTGCCCTTACTGTGCGACACAGTTTGCGGTCACGAAGTGCCTGGACTGCGGCGCGGTCCATCCCATGAGCGAGTGGGTTGTTCCGGTGACGAGCGTTAGTTCCACATTTCCCGCTTCCACCGTTTAGGGAAACTCCGATTAAGTCTTCGCTGGCGAGACGGAATGGGTTGAAAGTGCGACCCGCAGCGGCTAAAGCCGCATTCAAAACAATGCACTAATCGCAGCGCTAAAGCGCTGCGCCACCCAAAATCGAGAGCAAAATCGACTTTTTCCGCAAGCTGTAAAGCCGCATGTATCGCGGATTCTAACGGCATGGCTGAAGCCATGCCCTTGCAAAACTCTCCATGACCCGACTTAATCAGAGCTTCCCTAACTTCTCACTTCATCATTGTTCCCGGTTCCGCTAAACTCTGAAGAGATCCCTTGGAACCCGTCACTCATTTTTTATTCGGCGCCGTCATGGGGCGCGCCGGACTCAACCGCAAAACGGCGCTCGCGACCGCGACGTTGACTCTGGCCGCCGAAGCTCCCGACCTCGATGTCTTCAGCCGTTTTGGCGGCTCCGCCTTCGGCTTGAACCATCATCGCGGCTTCACGCATTCGTTCCTGGGCGTGCCGCTGGTGGCCGCCGTGGTGGTTGCGTTCGTCTATCTTCTCTGGAGACTGGGCGGCCGCAAGACGCGCAATCCGAACCTTCCCCCGCGCTGGGGATTGCTGTTTGCCTACGCTTGCCTTGCCGGCCTCAGCCACCTTCTTCTCGACTTCACTAATAACTACGGCGTCCGACCCTTCTGGCCGTTTTCCGAGCGTTGGTATTCCTGGGACATCGTCTTTATCGCCGAGCCCGTCCTATTCGTCGTACTAACTCTCGGGCTGATCGTTCCCGGATTGTTTTCGCTCATCAACGAGGAGATCGGCGCGCGCAAGAAGAACGCGATGCCCGCCGGAAGACTGGCCGCGACCCTGGCTCTCGTTGCCGTCTTCGCCTACTGGGGATTGCGCGACTTCGAGCATCGCCGCGCGGTGGCCGCGCTCGAGTCGCGCATCTACAACGGAGCCGATGCGATCCGCGTTTCCGCGTACCCGTACTGGGTCAATCCGTTTCGCTGGCATGGCGTGGTGGAAACGCCCGCCTTCTTCGCCAGCATGGAGGTCGACTCGCTCGCGCCCGAGGTCGATCCCGAAGACCGTATGCAGATTATCTACAAGCCCGAAGAAACGCTTGTTACTCAGGCCGCCAAGAAAACCTATCTCGGACGCGTGTACCTGAGCTGGGCCCAGTATCCCGTGACCGAAACCGAATTACTCGATAACGCCACGCAAAACGATTCCGCGATCGGCGGCGCGAACGATCCGACTAACATCGTCCCGGTCCCAAACGACCGCGCCGCCTACGTGGTCCGCTTCCGCGATCTCCGCTATGACTATCCTGGGCGCGATGCCCGCGCCATCCTCGGCGCGACGGTTTTCCTGACCCGCGATCTGCAAGCGGTGGAGGAACGCTTCGGCATGGGGAGCCGCCGTCAGGGCAGAAATAGGGAATGAGCCACTCACTTCTGAGAAGACATACCCGCCGGGGGAGGCAACAGTCCCGCCTGCCTCAACGCCGACAGCTCGTCCCAAACGCCCCACTCTTCCCGGATCTTCCCATCCTGGAAGCGGAATAGCGTCATACCTGAAATCTTGATTTTCTTTCCCGTCGCCGGAAACCCCATCCCGGCCTGTGTGTTCGTTCCCGACGCCGTCCAATACACGGCGACTCGGTCACCCTCCGCAACCATCTGGTTGACCGTGATGCTCATGTCCGGCAAAGCCTTGCGTTCTTCCCGGGCAAAGGCCAGATCCTCCTCAAGGGTAAAAGAGCGGTCGCCGGCATGGGCCACAAAATCCGCGGTGTGCGACTCGGAATATTTATCGAGTTTTCCTTGGCCGAGCACCTCCTCGAAAAAGCTTCGGGCAACCGCCTTGTTTCTCTCCTGCTCGCTGGCGGACCGAGCCAGACAGGGCAGGCCGATCGCGAACAGCAACAGCAACAACGGACCTTTGCGCATATCGTTCTCCTTTGCCTGAAACTTAAACTTTCCCAGTTAATGTAACATATGTTACATTAATTCGCAAGAAGGATAGAATTTCACCATGGCCAGACCTCCCAACCCCGGTATCCGCGAACGGCTCCGCAACCAGGCTGTCGATTATGTGCTCTCCCACGGAGTCAGCGACCTTGCCCTTCGTCCCCTGGCCAAAGCCCTGAAGACGAACGCCCGCATGCTGGTCTATCACTTTGGCTCGCGGGAAGGATTGATGCGCGAGATCCTTTTCGGCCTGCGCGAACGTGAGGATGCGCGCATGCAGGCCTGGTTCCAGGCCGGGAAGAAACCACGCACGCTATCCGAGTTCCTGTGCTGGCTCTGGCAGCGGGTGAGCACACTAACCAAGCAGCCTCATCTGCGCCTGCTTTTCGAGTTGTACGCGCTCGCACTCCGCCACCCGAAGGACTATCCCGGCGTCCTCGAAGATCCGCTCGTCCATTGGAAAGGAGTCACAAAGAGGACATCCCGGCAATCGAAAGCCGATGAGGCCATGGCAACGCTGCTCCTCGCCGCCACCCGAGGCTTGCTGCTCGACCTCTGCGCTACCGGGAATCGGGCTCGCGCCGGACGGGCTGTGCAGTTGCTGGCTCAGTTTGTCGAATCGAGTTACGAGCAAAAACCCGTCGGGACGGCGAAACGGAAGGCCAATCGATAGCCGGCGAACTGGAATGAACACGCCATACCCTGAGATCGAGTCAGGGAATCTCTGAACAAGTCTCCGAAAAGGAGGCGAAGCGATTTGAAAGTACGGCCCTCAGCGGCTAAAGCCGCATGTAGCGCGGGTTTTGGCGGCACGGCTAAAGCCGTGCCCTTTCAAAACTCTTCGGGTGCGAACTTAATCAGAGGTTCCTTAGCGGAGTCGCTTGACCTGTGGCATCCGCTCGCGCAACAATTCTAAATAGCTCTCACGAGGTGAATATGTTGGCTTATGTGTTTGTGCTTTTTGCGGTCGCGGTTCGCTTTATGCCCCATCCGCTGGCCTTTACTCCGGTAGCGGCGGCGCTGCTCTACTTTGGGGCGCGCGGCCCGAAACGCCAGTGGTGGGCGCCTTTGGCGCTGCTGGTTGCTGCTGACGTTGTCCTTACCAAGGTTGTCTACTCGTATCCCCTCACATGGGACCATTTTGTGACCTGGGCGTGGTATGCGGCGATTCTGCTGCTCGGCACCCGGCTGCGCGAAAACGCCAACTGGCTGCGGGTTGGCGGGGCCGCGCTTACCAGTTCCGTCTCTTTCTTCGCGGTCAGTAATTTTGCGGTCTGGGCGTGCTGGGGAATGTATCCGAAGACCCTGTCTGGCCTGGCGACTTGCTACGCCGCCGGGCTGCCGTTCTTCCGCCGCGGAATCGCCGGCGACCTGCTCTTCACCGCGGTCATGTTTGGATTGCCCGCGCTTGCCGCCATGGCCGCGCGTTCACACAAGCCGCACGGGACCGCAGCCGCCTAGATTTCGTATTGAAATTTAGAGCGAAACCAGAGTTGGTGTAGCACTATAACTCCAGCCGAGCTTCGCTCGGCTGGGCGGACAAGAGTGTCCGCCCTACACGGACGGGATATAGCAATGCTGGTTCCGCTCTAGGTTCGGCCAATACGGTTGAAAACCGGTTCGAGGCGCGGAGGAAGGTTGCGCTCACTTCCTCCAACCTTCGCCGTCCAACACGCCAGGAGGTTCTTATGCGTGTTCGGCTGCCGGTTGTTCTGCTCCTGCTTTATTTCTCGCTCCCACTCGCCGCCGCCGTTGACCGGGTTCAGTTGACCCTCGACAGCAGCGAAGCCGACCAGGTGCTGGCCATTCTCGCGCTACGCAGTCAAGGCAAGCCTGTTGCCGATGCCGAGTGGCAGAAATTATTTGCCACCGCTCCCTACCAGCGCCTGAAGCAGCGCGAGAAAGCGATCGGGGAAAGTTTTCACGACCTCAAGTGCGCCTTTACCGACGACGACTTCAAACGCTTCGTCCTCTCCGCCGACCTTCTGCCGCGTGCCGCCGCGCTTTCGAGCACCCTCGATCGCTGGAAGAAGGCCGATCTCCGAAGCGACGCCGCCCAGGCCCTTTCCTATCTGCCGTCCGATGCCACCATCCATGCGAAGGTGTATCCCGTCATTAAGCCGGTGACCAATAGCTTCGTCTGGGAACTTTCCTCCGACCCCACCATCTTCCTGTATCTCGACCCGGAGGTAAGCCGCGAGAAGTTCGAGAACACCGTGACCCATGAGCTGCACCACATCGGCCTCGGCAGCGTCGGCCCCGTATTCGAAAAGAAGGTCGCAAATCTACCCCAGGCTGGTCAAACAGCGGCCGACTGGATGGGCAGTTTCGGCGAGGGCTTTGCCATGCTCGCTGCCGCCGGAGGGCCCGACATCGATCCGCACGCTGCCAGTTCGCCCAAGGAACATGCTCACTGGGAGCATGACATGGGCCAGTTCAACGACGATCTTCGCACCGTGAACCAGTTTTTTCTCGACATCTTGAACGCCAAGTTCGCCAACAACGATGCCATCGGAGAGAAGGCCGGGACGTTCTTTGGCGATGCCCAGGGCCCTTGGTACACGGTCGGCTACAAGATGTCGGTGATGGTGGAGAGGCGCTTTGGCCGAGCGGCCCTGATCGGCACCATGCTCGATCCGCGCTGCCTGCTCGTGCTCTACAACCGTGCAGCCACGGAGCAGAACACCGCCGGCAAGCCGCCACTTCCTCTTTGGTCCGAGGAAGTTCTCGCGGGAGTCCATGCGGGTAGCTGCGAATCACAATGATGTAGGTTCGACGCTTGGGCGGGAATCCGCCGCTACGTTTTTATTTTCCGCATTCTGGCGCTTCGTCCGGCGCCAGACGAGCCACGCCGCCAGCAGCGATCCCACTCCGATCAATATTCCGACGAAGTGGTGCGCGAAGAGGCTTCCCGTGAGCGTCACAATCTCTGGCCCGAACCAGAGCGTGAGCAGCGCCTCGATGAGAAAGCGCACGAACCTTCCCGCAAAAATCGCCAGCAGAAAATGGGTGAAATTCATCTCAAACGCCGCTGCTGCCAGCACGAAAATCTTGAACGGCGCGGGCGGCGGCAACATGGCAGGGAACATCAGCGCCCAGAATTCATGGCGATCGAAAGATGCGTGGATTTTAGCGAAGCGCTCGGGCGAAAGGCGCTTGCGCAACAGCACCTCGCCGCCGGTGTAGCCGACGACGTAGAGAACGATGCTTCCGAGCGCCGACCCAACCGAGCCCAGCAGCACGTAGAGCAGGAAGTGCGAGCGGTCGTGGTAAACGTAGCCGACGAAAATCGGGTCCAGCGGCATGCCCAGGAACGAGCCATCCACGGCGGCAAAGGCCAGCATTCCCCAGGGACCCAGAGGCGCGAGAACGCGCTTGATCCAGCCGCCGTAGGAGTGGAGAAAATGTTTGAGTTTGTTCAAGAGTTTAAGTTTACGCGAGAAGCGGAGAGCAGTCGTTGGTCGTTAGTCGTTAGTCGTTGGCAAAACCAGTTCGCAGAGGCGGCGCATACCTACCGCGCGCAGGAATCGCTGACAGTCAATACCGTACCGTTGCACGCATCCCAAGCAATGGTGCAGCGTCAGGTATCGAGAAGAACATCTTCACCCTCGGCCGTCTCGTCGCGCTGCGCCTCGTCTAGCAGGCGCAAGCCTTCCATGAGCAGGCCCTGGGTATTGAGCGTCGTCGTTTCCTCGGACGACTTGCCGTTGAAGTCGATCTGGAAGTTTCCCTCGGTCCAGCGGAGCACTTTGAAGACCGCATCGTCACCCGTAATCGGGCCATAGACGGCGTGTTTGGCCTGCCCCTGGCTGAAATAAATTTCGCAGCGGTCGTCGCCATTGGTCATGGTGAGCAGGCAACTCTTGCGCCCCATCTCGAGCGATTGCACCAGGTCGATCACGTTCATCTGCGACAGGCTGCCGCGCAAGATGCCATCGGTGGAAGCCGCCTTGGTGAGTTTTTCGAGCGCGATGCGGTCCACGACGCGCTTGATTTTGTGGGTTGCGTCTTTGAGGAAGAAAGGTTTTTCCAGATAGTCTTCAATCGGGTCCTGCATCGACAATCGTTCGCTGATATCGGCCTTGGTGGCCATCAGGACCACTGCGATGCCCGACGTAGCCGGACGGCTCTTCAGTTTTTCCAGCAACTGACGGCCATCCATGCCGGGCATGCGATAGTCGCTGATCAGCAGATCGGGCAAATCGTCGACCGCCTTCAACAAGGCATCGGCGGCGTCGGTCGCGACCGCGACCTCGCCCAGCGCGGAGAGCGCCTGTTGAAGCATTCCCAGCACCATGGGGTTGTCGTCCACCAGCAGAATTTTGACGTTGCTCGACATAGATCAAAGACTAGAGCATTTCGCGTGATGGTGTATAGTACGCGCCCTCAGCGGCTAAAGCCGCACTCAAAATAATGCACTTACCGCAGCGCTAAAGCGCTGCGCCACCCAAAATCAGGATTGATATCGAGTTTTTCCGCAGCCTATAAAGCCGCATTCAAAACAATGCACTTATCGCAGCGCTAAAGCGCTGCGTCACCCAAAATCAAGAGCAAAATCGACTTTTTCCGCAAGTTGTAAAGCCGTGCCCTACCCGTTCCTGTCTTTCCCATACAGTAATTCGGGGAATGCTCTAAAGATCGAAGATGCAATTAAGACAAGATGAAAACGCCATTCTCGCACAGGCGCGGGGACACAGCAATGAGCGGCAGAGGGTCATGGACAACTGCGCGACAGCTTGTGCTTATCCTGAGAAGAGGAGTTCCGAGGGCCGGAACATCAGTTTCGTGCCAACTCCTGCCCCAGCACGGTGGCATTGCTGGCGAAGCAGAGGCCGGTTTCGAGATCGACCAGGCCGGAGCGGACAAGTTTCGCGATCTCGCCGTCGAAGTGCTGCATGCCTTCGTTTTCGCTGGCTTTGATGGCGTCGAGGAGGGTGCGGCCGGGGCGCTCGCCTTGTTCGACGCAATCGCGAGTGCGCGAGTTGGATTTCAAAATTTCGACCACGGCGATGCGGTCGCCGCCGTCGATGCGCGGAATCAACCGCTGGGCAACGATGTAGCGGAAAGTCTTGGCCAGCCGTTCGCGCGCCGCTTGCTGTTCGGCCACGGAAAACGCGCCCACGATGCGCTCCACCGTCTTCGAGGCGTCGACCGTGTTCATGCTGGAAAGAACGAGGTGGCCGTTTTCGGCTGCTTCCAGAAGAATATCGAGGGTCTCGCGGTCGCGGATTTCGCCCACCATAATCACGCGCGGGGCCTGGCGGAGAGCGGCCCGCAGAGCCAGCGAGAAACTCGGCGCATCGCTGTGCAACTCGCGCTGGTGCACCGTCGATTTCTTGTGCCGGTGGAGGAACTCGATGGGATCTTCGACGGTCAGAACGTGGTAGCAAAATTGGGTGTTGATGCGGTCGATCAAAGCGGCCAGGGTCGAGGACTTGCCCGAACCGGTGCCGCCCGTTACCAGGATGATGCCGTTGCGGACCTTGGCCGCCTCTTCCAATTGGGCGGGGAGATGGAGGGCGCTGAGAGTCGGGACCACGGTCGGGATGACGCGCATCACAATTGCGCAACTTCCGCGCTGGATAAACACGTTGACGCGAAAGCGCGCGGTTCCCTGCAATCCGTAGGAAACGTCGCAGGAGCCCTGCTCGCGCAGAGTATTGATGGCCTGCTTATTGTTGCCGATGAGGTCGGCGGCGATGCGGCGGGTGTCGTCGGCCGTCAGCGTGCCGCTGCCGGGGATTTCGACGGCGGTGAGTTGTCCGTGGATCTCGATTTGGGGCGGACGCCCCGGCGAAAAAATCAGGTCGCTGACTTTCTCGGACGCGCGCAACATGCCGGCCAGCAGCACCGGCGTCGGGATCGAGCCGGTTCCGCTCAAGCCCTCGAAGGCGATCGCGATCGGGGAATTCCCCGGAGCAGCCATTCCACACACTCCCAGTTATCGGCAATGACACCACAGGGGAGAAACGTCGCAGAGCCGGAAGAACCTATACCATGAATGTAACGCGGATAGGGGCAGGAGCGAAGGACAAGTAGGACAACGACCTCGGTAACTGAAGAACAGTTCTCAGTTCCCAGTTCTCAGTTCTCAGAAAACCAAGCGGCGGCTTTAACTGAGAACTGGGAACTGGGAACTGAGAACTAGGTTCAAGCTATTTCTTCACCGGTTTCTTCTTGGTTCCGAAGCCGGTTTCCACGGTTGCGCCGATGCTTTCCAACATGGCCTTGGCCGCGTCGGCGAAGCGGCCGGTGGGGGCGAGAGCAAGATACTTCTGGAAGGCCTCGGCGGTGCCATCGGGGGCAGTGACCTTGCCGTCTTTTCCGATGGTTTCCTTGGCGATCAAGTTCACACCCTTTTGGTAATACGCCTCGGCTTTGGTGGGATCGGCGGCTATCACTTTGTCCCACACGGCAATGGCATCGTCCGCCCTGCCCGCATTGGTGTAAACGGCGCCAATGTTGAACAAGTATGTGCCGGCGCCCGCCGGATCCACCTCGGCGGCCTTGTTATAGTTGGCCACGGCATCGTCGATCTTGTTGAACTTGGCGTAAACGTCGGCAAGGTTGTTATAGTCGGCGGCCAGTTTCTTGTTGTTGTCGGCCTCTTTCTTCGCCGTTTCCGACGCGGTGCGCAGATCGATAGCCTTTTGGTAACTGGCCGCAGCCGTCTCGTAGCGTTTCTTTTTTTCGTCGGGATCGGTCTGCTTGGGCGCCGACAAGCGGTAGGCGTCGCCCAGTTTGAACCAGATCAAGTCGCGGGTGGCGTCGATCTGGTTGGCCGCAGTCAGGGTAGCGATAGCGGTCTCGAAGTCGCCGGCATCGCTCGCCGCAGCGGCGGCTTTGAGTTTTTCGTTCAGGGAGCCGACGGTCTTGTTTTCCTTCTCCGCTTTGGCGGCAGCCTCCGCCCTTGCCTTAGCTTGTTCCGGGGTCACTCCCTGGCCTTTGGCTGCGTTCTCCTGTTCTTTCTTCAGGTCGAAGTCGAGCGCCGCTTCGTCCAGACCTACCGGGATACCGTTGAAGTGAAAGAGTTCCTTACCGTCCTTGCTGAGCTTGACGTTGTACTTGCCGGGAGCGATGCCGAGCGAAAAATACTCGCCCTTATTGTTGGTTTTGAGCGTGTACTTGCGGCCGGTTTCCGTCCCGTACCACTCCACTTCGCCCTGGACAATCGGTTTTCCGTCGAAGTCTTTGCAAACTCCCCTCACGCTGCCCGTGGATTGCGCCAACGCGAGCGAAGCCGACAACCCCACGGCGAGCGCAAACAACATGGAAAAGATGAAATATTTCCTCATGATTTAGCCTCCCGGCATGACCTCTGAATTTAAGACCGTGTATCTACCGTCTATCCAATGACGAAACCAATGATGATACCAACTTTAACAGCCTGCGGTGAAACTCCCGCGCCCAAAACCAGCGCCTAAAGGCGCATTCATAACACGACACTTACGGTATGCCTGAAGGCATACCCTGATACGAATCATACTTTCACCACGGGCTGTTAGCGCAATCGAGCGGCGGCCTCCGCGTACGGAATGGGATCCTCCGCGCCCGCATCGCGAAACGCGCGCAGGCGGAGCGCACAGCTATCGCAGACGCCGCAGGCGCGATCTTCGCGCTGATAGCATGACCACGTTAAATCGAAAGGGGCCCCGAGTTCAAGGCCCAGCGTCACAATCTCGTGTTTATGCATGGCAATCAGCGGCGTCACCACCCGGATTGCCCCGTCTTTCGTGCCCGCTTTCACCACTTCATTGAACGCCCGATAATACTCCGGCCGGCAATCGGGATAGCCGGAACTGTCCGGTTCGACGGCCCCGATGTAAACTTTTTCGGCTCCCAGCACTTCCGCCCAACTGACGGCGACGGCGAGAAAATGGGCGTTGCGGAAGGGAACGTAGGTGACGGGAACGCCGGCCGGCGCGCTCTTGCCGATGACGTGCGTTTCGGGAACGGCAATGCTCGCGTCGGTGAGCGCCGATCCGCCGATAACGCGCAGAGCTTCATTGCGCACCAGCAGCCGGTCGCGGATATCGAGCCGGTTGCAGATATTCTCGAACGAGCGCCGCTCGCGCGCTTCGGTACGCTGCCCGTAGCTGACGTGGACGGCAGCGGCCCGGTGGTCGCGGGCGGCCAGCGCCGCGCACACGCAGGAATCCATGCCGCCGCTCAACAGAACCACGGCGCGGCTCCGGCCGCCGATCGCGCCAATGGGGATGGGTCGGGCCATAATTGCCGATAGAAGAACTTTCGATTGTAACGCATGGACGGCGCGAGTTGCGGTCCGGGCATTCGCTTATCGCCACCTGCGGGACGCATGGTTGTTACAATCGACCAGGCAGTATTCCCGCTGTTCCCGGGGGTTTTGCACACGCGCACATGCAGGCGTTCGACGAACATTTCGAAGTGGTGGTGGTCGGCGCCGGCCATGCCGGATGCGAAGCCGCCATGGCTGCCGCGCGCCTGGGAATGAAGACGGCGCTGTTTACGCTGAACGTCGATCTGATCGCGCAGATGTCTTGCAATCCCGCCATCGGCGGCATCGCCAAGGGCCATCTGGTGCGCGAAGTGGATGCGCTGGGCGGGATCATGGGCGAGATCACCGACGCGGTCGGAATTCAGTTTCGCCTGCTCAACACTTCGCGCGGCCCCGCCGTCTGGTCGCCGCGCGCGCAGTGCGACAAGCAGGCCTACCGGCTGAAGATGCGCGAAGTGCTGGAATCGCAGGCGAACCTGAAGATTAAGCAGGCGGAAGTGGTGGATGTGGTGGTGGAGGAGTTCTCGGTTCTCAGTTCTCGGTTCTCAGTTACACCCGAGGAAGGTCTGATAAAGTGCTCAATGGCGAGTTGGGCTGCTTTGGGACCGTGGCCCTCAGCGGCTAAAGCCGCATATTTGGCGGGCTCTAGCGGCACGGCTGAAGCCGTGCCCTACCCAAAACCATCCGAACGCGAACTTAATCAGAGATTCCCTGACAATACTGAGAACCGAGAACTGAGAACTGAGAACTGCATCCGCGGCGTACTGCTGCGCGATGGGCGGCGGGTTTCGGCGGATGCGGTCATTATTACTACCGGCACTTTTCTGAACGGGCTGATTCATTGCGGCGAGCAGCAGTATGCGGCGGGGCGTTCGGGAGAACCGGCGGCGGTGCTGCTGGGCGAAGCGCTGAAGAGGCTGGGGCTGCGCGGATGCCGGTTGAAAACGGGGACGCCGCCGCGTCTCGATGGGCGCAGCATCGATTGGTCGCGCTTCGAGCGCCAGCCGGGCGATTTGGACCCGACTCCGTTCAGCTTTCGCACCCGGCGCGTGGCGCACTACGATTCGCAGACGCCGTGCTACATCGCGTTTACCACCGAAGAGACGCACCGCATCATTCGCGAAAATGTGCACCGCTCGCCGATGTACAGCGGGCAGATTCAAGGAACGGGGCCGCGCTATTGTCCGTCGATTGAAGACAAAATCGTCAAGTTTCCCGACAAGCCGACGCACCAGCTTTTTTTAGAACCCGAGGGCCTGAACACGCACGAAATCTACGTCAACGGCATGAGCACGTCGCTGCCGATCGACGTGCAGATGGCGATCCTCAAGTCGATTCCGGGGCTCGATAACGCGGAGATGATGCGGCCCGGCTACGCCATTGAATACGATTCGATCGATCCCACGGAACTCAAGCGCACGCTGGAAACGAAAAAGATCGGCGGGTTATTTTTGGCCGGGCAGATCAATGGCACATCGGGATACGAAGAAGCGGCGTGCCAGGGAATCATGGCGGGCATCAATGCGGCGCTACAGGTGAAGAAAGAACCGCCGCTGGTGCTCGACCGCACGGAAGCGTACACGGCCATTCTGATCGACGACCTGATATCGAAAGGCACCAGCGAGCCATACCGCATGTTTACTTCGCGCGCGGAGTTCCGCTTGCACCTGCGCATCGACAACGCGGACCGGCGGCTGACTCCGCACGGGCGGCGCGTCGGCCTGATTTCCGACGAAGCGTGGAAGGATTTCGAAGCCAAGCAGCGGCGGCTGGAGGAAGTGAAGCAGGTGCTGGAGAAGACGAAGTTGACGCCAGCGATGGCGGAGCAGATCGAAGGGGCTTGTTCCACTGTCGGCGACGGTGGTCGAGCTACGCTCGACTTGAACGGGCGAGGGCGCCCGTCCCCACACGAGCCTGACGATCTATCTTCTGCCGTGGGGCAACCCTTGGCGCAACTGCTGAAGCGGCCCGAAATTACCATCGAGCGGCTGGCGCCAATCCTAAGAAGCCTGTTGCCAGAGTTTTTCGAAAGAATTTCCGCTGTGTCTCCCGTGCCTGCCCTGAGCGAAGCCGCAGGGTCCCCGGTGGTAAAGATTTCCGCCGAGGTTCGCAACGAACTCAAGTCCATCGAAACTGAGATTAAGTATGCCGGCTATCTTGGCCAGCAGCAGCGCGCTATTGAGCGGCTGAAAAAGGCCGAGCAGCGCCGCATTCCCGAGTGGTTCGATTACCGCGCCGTGAGCGGCTTGTCGCGCGAAATGCAGGAGAAGCTGGGGAGGGTTGTCCCGCAAACGCTGGGCCAAGCCTCGCGGATTCCCGGCGTGACGCCGGCGGCCGTTTCGCTGATCAACGTCTATATAGAAATTCAGGCGCGACGGCGGGAACAAGCGGCGTTGTAACTTAGGGAACCTCTGAATAAGTCCCCGAAGAAGATGCGCGATGCTTTGAAGGCGCGGCCCCCAGCGGCTAAAGCCGCATGTTTAGCGGGTCCTAGCGGCACGGCTGAAGCCGTGCCCTTCCCAATACCTTTGGAAACGAACTTGATCGGAGGTTCCTTGGGGAGGATGCCAGAGGGGCGTGCGCCACGGCGGACCACCTTTGTAAGCGCAAAATCTTCTAGCCATTTACCCGCGAATATGTACAATCTAGGTGCGTTCGATCTTTGCGGTCGTGAGCAGTACCCGGGCCTACAGCGTGACCTGCCTGGCGATCTGCTTGTACTATCGTGCGAGTTCCAGCGCATACTTCAACACAAAAGGAACACGGCAACATCATGGAAACAGGAACAGTCAAGTGGTTTAACGATGCCAAGGGCTATGGTTTCATCAGCCGCCAGAACGGCGAGGACGTTTTCGTGCACTTCTCCGCCATTCAGGCCAGCGGCTTTCGGAGCCTGCAAGAAGGTCAACAAGTTCAGTTCGACGTGGTCAAGGGCCCCAAGGGCTGGCAGGCGGAAAACGTCAAAGGCGTCTAAGCCACACCCAAAATCCGGTAAAGAAGGGCGGTCTACATAGGCCGCTTTTCTTTTTACCGGGGTTGATGGAGCGTCGAGCGTCACCGCCCGGCTTGGACGGGGCTAAGCCCCGTCACCACACGAGTCCTTGGGCAGCTATGTAGCCGGGCGGGGACGCCCGGCGCTCCACGAGCTTCACTCTCCGCCGACGGTGAGGCCGTCGATGCGGATCGTTGGCGAGGCCACGCTGCCGCGGAATTCGAGGTCGCTCGCGATCTCGGAAATATTGCGGAAGATGTCTTTGAGATTGCCGGCCACCGTGATTTCTTCCACCGGATAGGCGAGTTCTCCGTTGACGATCCACAGGCCGGAAGCTCCGCGCGAGTAATCGCCAGTTACTAAGTTCGCGCCGTGACCGAGAAACTCGGTGACATACAAGCCGTCTTTGATCTCCGCGATAATCTGGCCCGGCGTTTTTGTTCCCGGCTGCAAAAAGTAATTTCCCGGACCAATTCCGGGCGTTCCGGCTAGTCCGCGAGAAGCGTTGGCGGTGGTTTCGAGGCCCAATTTTTTCGCGGTGTAGGTATTGAGCAGATACGATTTCAGAATCCCGTTCTCAATCACCACGGTGCGGCGCGAGGGGATGCCTTCGCCATCGAAGGGGGTGGTGCCGAATCCGCCGGGCATGGTGCCGTCGTCGATGACGGTGACGTTCGCGCTGGCAATCTGCTCGCCGAGTTTGCCCGCCAGGAACGAGGCTCCGCGATAGACCGAGTCGCCATTCACGCCCTCGAAAATATGTTCGAGCATGGAGTTGGCGACCATGGGATCGAGCACCACCGGCACCTGCGCGGTCTTCACTTTGCGCGCGCCGAGGCGCCGCAGGGTGCGGCGCGCCGCTTCTCGCCCAACCTGCTCGGCCGGATCGAGCTTCGCCAGGCTGCGCGCCACCGAGAACCAATAATCGCGCTGCATCCCTCCGTTCGCGTCTTCGTTCTGCGCAATGGGCACAACTGCAACCGAACAGTAGGACCGCCGGTACTCGCCGACGAAGCCGTGAGAATTGGCCAGAACTTTTCTGCCGGTGGCGGCGTCGAACGATCCGCCCTCGGAGTTCTTGATGCGCGGGTCGGCGTCGAGCGCGGCCTTTTCGGCGCGGCGCGCGTAGTCGATGCGCTCGACGCCGGGCAGAGAATAAACGTCCTCGTGATAAAGGTCGAGGTCGCCCGTAAGCGAGCCGAGCTTCGCCGCCTCGGGAATTCCGGCGTGCGGATCTTCGGAAGTGATGCGCGCCAGTTCGAGCGCCGACTTCAACATGCGCTCGATTCCGGCGGCGGAAAAATCGCTGGAGTGCGTGTTGGCCGCGCGCTGTCCAAAAAAGACGCGCACGCCGATGGCGCGCGAACCGGATTCTTTGAGCGTTTCGGTTTGGCCGAGCCGCACCACGGTGGAAAATTCATCGCCTTCGCGGACCACGCACTCGGCAGCGGTTGCGTCGCCGTGCATGGCGCGGCGGACAACGTCGGTGGCGAGTTGCTTGAGATCGGTGGGTTCTTGAGTTGTCGTCATTGCAAATCAGAATCTACAACGAAGGTTCTTGGTTTCCCTGAAGTCATAATATTGGTCTAATGATGCCATCCTTCATCGATCCTTTTTCCCCTGGTTGCATTTGTGGCAGAGAGTCTGGAGATTTTCCAGTTCATTTCCTCCACCTTTAGCGACAGGATGAATGTGGTCAACTTCAAGCTCAACTTGGTGGTCACTTGAAGGGCTCGCCCCACATTTATTACAGCGGTAGTTGTCACGTTTCAGTACGGCCCATCTGACATTTAGTGGGATAGTAGTACGCCTGAACGCCGTTACATTGCCCGCAAGTAACTTTTCCTGGGATATGCTTCCGTTGTGAAATGCTGCTAGCGCTTCACATGCGGATCGAACGCTACCCCAATGGTTCCTGTACGGCTTCTGAGATATCTTTTCACCAAAAGTTGCAATTGTTTTACTTCCGGGAGGAAAACCCAACTCCTTCCAAATTGCCTCAAGATTCTGAATTAGCTGTTCTGCCGAATAATGCTTTTCCCTTCCGCCCGAAATTCCGATGAGCTTCAAAGCCTTCTTCCACGAACCGAACCTCTGGGTTATAGTGTCCGCACAGGGTCGTTTCCCGGAGAGACTGTCGTATTGCATAGTGGAAAAGTAGCTTTCGCCAAACTTCTCAGCGGCAGATTGTAGTGCGCGCATAAGATCTTCGTCGCTCAGGCGCGTACGTTTGGCCGCTAAATCAAACGTGAATTCCTTATTCACAGCCCTTTCTGAGTCGATGTTTAACCTCCGAATTTAGGACTAATGTATAACATTGAGAATCTCCGTGGTGAATTAATGCATAAATCCGCTGGGCTCGCGCTTGGCGGTGCCGCCGACGGTCAAGCGATCGATTTTTATTGTCGGAATGCCGACGCCTACCGGCACGGATTGTCCATCTTTGCCGCAGGTGCCGACGCCTTCGTCGAGCTTCAAATCGTTGCCCACCATTGAGACCCGCGTCAATACGTCGGGGCCGTTGCCGATCAGGGTTGCGCCTTTGATTGGGGCCGTGATCTTTCCGTCTTCGATGAGATAGGCTTCCGACGCCGAGAAAACAAATTTTCCGTTCGTGATATCGACCTGGCCGCCGCCGAAGTTCACCGCATACACGCCGTTCTTCACCGAGCGAATAATATCGGCGGGATCGTCCTGCCCGGCCAGCATATAAGTGTTCGTCATGCGCGGCATGGGAATGTGTTCGTAACTTTCGCGGCGTCCGTTGCCTGTATCGGCCAGGCCCATCAGCTTCGACGAAAGTTTGTCGCTGAGATATCCCTTCAGAATTCCGTTTTCGATCAGGACGGTTTCCTGCGTGGGCTGGCCTTCGTCATCCACATTGAGCGAGCCGCGGCGCCAGGGCATCGTGCCGTTATCCACCACCGTGCACTTCTCGCTGGCCACGCGTTTGCCGATTAATCCCGCAAATGCGGAAGTCTTCTTGCGATTGAAGTCGGCCTCCAATCCATGACCCACAGCCTCGTGCAGCAGAACGCCGGGCCAGCCGGGGCCGAGCACAACTTCCATGTCTCCGGCAGGAGCTTCGCGCGCATCGAGTTGCAGAATCGCCTGGCGCGCAGACTCTTTGGCGAAAAATTCTGGAGTCTTTTTCCCAAAGAAGAAGTCGAGCGCCACTCGCCCGCCGCCGCCGGAAGTGCCGCGTCCCGAACTCGCCTCCGTTTTCGCGATGCAGGATACGTTCACGCGCGCTAGCGGCTGCGAGTCTTCGGCAAACGTGCCGTCGGAGCCGACTACAAGAATTGTCCGCAATTCATCGGCGTAGCCAGCGCGCACTTCCTTGATGCGCGCATCGTATCCGCGAGCGGCGCGGTCGGCGCGCATCAGCAGCTCGACCTTGGCGGTAATGTCGGCGTCCACCGATGGCAGCGCGACAGGGTAGAAGTCGTGCCCCGGTTTCTGCTGGAATCCGGCGACTGTGGCCTTGGCGGGCGCGCTCGCAATCAGCGCCGCCGTGTGCGCGGCATGAAGAATGCGCTGCGGAGAAAGATCGTCGGTGTAGGCGTAGCCGGTGCGTTCGCCGGAAACCACGCGCACGCCGCAGCCCGCCGAAATCCCCTGCGAGGCCGATTTCACCAGCGACTCGTCCACCATCAGCGAGGTCGAGGTCATGTATTCGAAATAAAGATCGGCATAGTCGCCGCCCGCCGAAAGTGCCGCGGCGAGATAAGTTTCGAGATCGCGATGGGTAAGTCCGTAATGCGTGAAGAAAAAGCGGGCTTTGTCGTCAGTCTGGTTGGCAGTCACCATATTTTGATGCCCTTGTGTGGGAAACGACTCGGAGGCCAAGCATCATTATCCCATGAGGCCGAACGGCCATGCGCCTGGGTGGACGCGAACTTTCTTGCACAATTGTATGAGTAGAACCGCGAAAGACCTGCGATTACGTCTACGGATGCAGTTGAGCCGGAGGACGCCGCAAACGACTTTTCCGCATGCCCACTTTGCATCACTATCGAGAAACCAGTCCTTGGCGGGGACTCCCAATGGCTGAACAGTTCCGAAACTCTCTCCGTCAAAACTCCCCCAACTCCGGCACCGAGGTGAAGGAGATGCGGGTGGGTGCGGCGTCTAGGACGCTTTGGATGTTGGCGAAATAGACGGCGCTCTTGCCGAAGCGTTGGTTCAGTTCGTCCACCACGCGGCTAAGGCGCTGCTGGCGGTCGTCACCAGCGTCATCAAAGAGCGACATGGTGTGCAGCTCGTCGGGAACCAGGTTGAAGAGACAGACGCCGACCTGTAGCGGTGGCGTATTCGGGCAGGTCTCCCACAAGCGCGAAAAATGCCGCTGCAACGTAAAGGTGTCGCGGCACTCGCAGATGCGCAGTTGCGCCTTCCAGGGCGCGACCGGCTCGCGATCCGCATTATCGTTCAATCTGCCGTTCAATCTACTGTAGCGCGAGCGCACGAATTCGACGTAGACGCCGATGCCTCCCGCCCACATGTTCTCTTTGCGCAGGTTCGCCGCCGCCGACTGCAGCAGCTTTTGCGCCACGTGATACGCCCGCTCGCGTGTCCGCAGATCGGGAGCAAGGACGTGCTGCTTGCCGAGGCTCTTGCGCGGCGGCTCGCCGTCGTTGAAGTCCGCGCCGCGCAGCCAGTGCCATAGGCGCTCGCCCAGCACGCTATTCCAGATGCTCCGCATTCGCTCGGGAGTAAGTTGGCATAACTGCTCGACCGTAGTTATGCCGTGGCTTAGGATGCGTTTCTCCATCGACGGGCCGACGCCGATTAGGTCGCCGAGCTTGAGCCGGTACAGCGCACGCGGCAGGTCACGTTGAAGCAACACCGTCAGCCCGTCGGGCTTGAGCATGTCGGAGGCGAGCTTCGCCAAGTAGCGGTTTGGTGCGAGACCGACCGAGCAGCGCAACGTGTCGCCCACACGGCGCAGCGCATCTTTCATATCTATCGCCAGTCGCGTGGCGTTGGGCAGTGCGCGTTCGCGACCCATCAGGCGGAAGGCCATTTCGTCCACAGACATGACATGGGTCACGGGCAGGCAGCGGTTGACCGCCGCGAGGATGCGCTGGTGATATTCGACGTAAAGTTTGGGACGCGCCTCGACGATCTCAAGGTGCGGACATAACGCACGTGCTTCGCCCACGCCGGTGCCGGTTTTCACGCCGTAAGCCTTTGCCTCGTAGGAAGCTGCGATGCAGCAAGTGTGGTCGGTGCCGCTGATCGGCGCGATAGCGATGGGGCGACCGCGCAGTTCGGCGCGTTCTTGCTGCTCGACGGAGGCGAAATAGGAGTTCAGGTCGAGGAAGAGCCACTCCACCGTTGGGGTCTTTGGCCCGGTGACCGGATCGACAATGGGAGGCAGCAGGCGCACGACTTGGATTTTAGACCATAGGCGAACATAAGGCGAACAGTGCGCAGGGCAGCGCGCTGATCAGGAGGGTTCAAGTCCCTCTGGCTCTCGGATGAGGGGAGTCATATCCAAAAGCGGGGGTAATTCCTCGCTGGCCGGAGAAAGCGGAAGGTATGGAGACGTCTA